>Ga0209258_100015_pt1 | contig 706310 bp, 654 predicted proteins | sample Araplaol_mTSA_r2_FD_184281 | JGI IMG/M metagenome (GOLD analysis project Ga0209258, IMG submission 184281) | Arabidopsis root microbial communities from North Carolina, USA - plate scrape CL_Col_mTSA_r2 (SPAdes) (version 2) | ecosystem: Host-associated > Plants > Roots > Endosphere | place...
CCGAACTTCGACGACAGCACCGTTGCGATCGCAGCCGTCAGCGTGGTCTTGCCGTGGTCGACGTGACCGATCGTGCCCACGTTCACGTGCGGCTTGGTGCGGGTGAATTTACCTTTTGCCATTTTTCAATCCTTGAAAGAGCAGTCCCGTGTATTGGTTTTATGTCTGCATCCGGTTGCTGGTTCGCCCCGCACGGGAACAGGGCGGCACCGGATCGCAGACAGGAAGGGCCGCGCACTGCGCGGCCCCTGGTTCTTTTGAAAAGCTTACTTGGCGCGAGCGGCCACGATGGCTTCGGCGACGTTGCGCGGAGCTTCGGCGTAGTGCTTGAACTCCATCGTGTACGTTGCACGGCCTTGCGACATCGAACGCAGCGTGGTCGAGTAGCCGAACATTTCCGACAGCGGCACTTCTGCCTTGATGGCCTTGCCGCCACCGACCATGTCGTCCATGCCCTGCACCATGCCGCGGCGGGACGACAGGTCGCCCATCACGTTGCCGGCGTAGTCTTCAGGCGTCTCGACTTCCACGGCCATCATCGGCTCGAGGATCACGGGGTTGGCCTTGCGGGCACCTTCCTTGAAGCCGAAGATCGCGGCCATCTTGAACGCCATTTCGTTCGAGTCCACGTCGTGGTACGAACCGAAGTGCAGCGTGACCTTGACGTCCACGACGGGGTAGCCCGCCAGCACGCCCTGGCCCAGCGCTTCCACGATGCCCTTCTCGACCGCGGGGATGTATTCGCGAGGAACCACACCGCCCTTGATGGCGTCGACGAACTCGAAGCCCTTGCCGGCTTCCTGGGGTTCGATCTTCAGCACCACGTGACCGTACTGGCCCTTGCCGCCCGACTGGCGAACGAACTTGCCTTCGGCTTCCTCGACGGTCTTGCGGATCGTCTCGCGGTAGGCCACCTGCGGCTTGCCGACGTTGGCTTCCACGCCGAATTCGCGCTTCATGCGGTCCACGATGATTTCGAGGTGGAGCTCGCCCATGCCGCCGATGATGGTCTGGCCCGATTCTTCGTCGGTGTTGACGCGGAACGAGGGGTCTTCCTGTGCCAGGCGGCCCAGTGCGATACCCATCTTTTCCTGGTCGGCCTTGCTCTTCGGCTCCACGGCCTGGCGGATCACCGGCTCGGGGAAGTGCATGCGCTCGAGCGTCACGACGGCTTCCGGATCGCACAGCGTTTCACCGGTCGTCACGTCCTTCAGGCCCACGCAGGCGGCGATGTCGCCGGCGCGGATTTCGCTGACTTCCTCGCGGTTGTTCGCGTGCATCTGCACGATACGGCCGATACGTTCCTTCTTGCCGCGCACCGGGTTGTAGACGCTGTCGCCCTTTGAGAGCACGCCCGAATAGACGCGCACGAAGGTCAGCTGGCCCACGAACGGGTCGGTCATCAGCTTGAACGCCAGGGCCGAGAACTTCTCGTTGTCGTCGGCCTTGCGGGTGGTGGGCTCGTCGTCTTCCGACACGCCAGCCACCGGCGGGATGTCCAGCGGCGAGGGCATGTATTCGACGACGGCGTCGAGCATGGCCTGCACGCCCTTGTTCTTGAAGGCCGAGCCGCACAGCATCGGCTGGATCTCGCCGGCGATGGTGCGCTGGCGCAGGGCCTTCTTGATTTCCTCTTCCGACAGCTCGCCGCCTTCGAGGTACTTGTTCATCAGGTCTTCGCTGGCTTCGGCTGCCGCTTCGACGAGCTTTTCGCGGTATTCGTTGCAGACATCGACCAGGTTGGCCGGGATGTCGCCGTACTGGAAGGTCACGCCCTTGTCCTCGTCCCAGATGATCGCCTTCATCTTCACGAGGTCGACGATGCCCTGGAAGTGCTCTTCGGCACCGATCGGGATCTGGATCACGACGGGGTTGGCCTTCAGGCGGTCGATCATCATCTGGCGAACGCGCAGGAAGTCGGCGCCGGTGCGGTCCATCTTGTTGACGAACGCGAGACGCGGAACCTTGTACTTGTTGGCCTGGCGCCAGACGGTTTCCGACTGGGGCTGCACGCCGCCGACGGCGTCGTACACCATCACGGCGCCGTCCAGCACGCGCATCGAGCGCTCGACTTCAATGGTGAAGTCCACGTGGCCGGGGGTGTCGATGATGTTGATGCGGTGTTCGTCGAACTTGCCGGCCATGCCCTTCCAGAAGCAGGTGGTGGCAGCCGAGGTGATCGTGATACCGCGCTCTTGCTCTTGCTCCATCCAGTCCATCGTGGCGGCGCCGTCGTGCACTTCACCGATCTTGTGGTTCACACCGGTGTAGAACAGGATGCGTTCGGTCGTCGTGGTCTTGCCAGCGTCGATGTGCGCGGAGATGCCGATGTTGCGGTAGCGCTCGATGGGGGTCTTGCGGGACATGATTTACTTTCGGGTTAAATGCGTTGAGCGCTGGGCCTCGAGTACAGGCTGAAAGCCCGTCACTCGACACCCAACGCCCAAGCGAAGTTTGGTTTTTAGAAGCGGAAGTGGCTGAATGCGCGGTTGGCTTCTGCCATGCGGTGCACTTCGTCGCGCTTCTTCATCGCGCCGCCACGGCCTTCCGTGGCTTCCATCAGTTCGTTGGCCAGACGCAGGGCCATCGACTTCTCACCGCGCTTGCGGGCGGCTTCCTTGATCCAGCGCATCGACAGGGCGAGGCGGCGGACGGGACGGACTTCGACCGGCACCTGGTAGTTCGCACCGCCGACGCGGCGCGACTTCACTTCGACCATCGGCTTCACGTTGTTGATGGCGACGGTGAACGCTTCGAGGGGATCCTTGTCAGGGTTCTTCTTCTCGATGAAGTCGAGGGCACCGTAGATGATGCGCTCGGCAACAGCCTTCTTGCCGCCTTCCATGATCACGTTCATGAATTTGGACAGCTCGACATTGCCGTACTTGGGATCCGGCAGGATTTCACGTTTGGGGACTTCGCGACGACGTGGCATTTTTCTAACCTCTTTGCTTCAGTTGGCACCGTTTCCGGCACCGCGAGAGTCAAGCGGGACTCTCACTTACTCGACCCGACAGTGGGTCACTACGTTCGATGTACCCGCCAAGGTAACCGAACACCGTTTGTTTTTGACGACAGGAAGGCTTAAGCCTTCTTGGGGCGCTTCGCGCCGTACTTGGAACGCGACTGCTTGCGGTCTTTCACGCCTTGCAGGTCGAGCGAGCCACGAACGATGTGGTAGCGCACACCGGGCAAGTCCTTCACACGACCGCCGCGGACCAGCACGACGCTGTGTTCCTGGAGGTTGTGGCCTTCGCCGCCGATGTAGGAAATGACTTCGAAGCCGTTGGTCAGGCGGACCTTGGCAACTTTACGCAGAGCCGAGTTCGGCTTCTTGGGCGTCGTGGTGTAGACGCGGGTGCAGACACCGCGACGTTGCGGCGAGTTCTGCATGGCAGGGCTCTTCGAAGCGATCTTTTCGACCGTCCGACCCTGACGCACCAGTTGATTGATGGTTGGCATGAATTAAAAAGTCCCCAAAACGAGAAACGCCCCGGCCCTGGCTGTGAAACCGCCCTTGTCGTGACTCAAGGAGGCCGGGAATGACGAAAACGTGAAACCCTTCGGAAAATTCCGAAAAGCCCACGAGTATAGCAAACGAGTCTGAAAACGGCAAAGCCGGGCAGGCCCGCAGGCCTGCCGATGGCTTTTCGGGCCCTTCAGGCTACTTGATCCAGAGCCGCAGGGCGTCCCAGGCGCGGCCGAAGATGCCGGCCTGCTCGACCGGTTCCAGGGCCACCAGCGGGACGTCGGCCAGGGGCTGGTCGTCCAGCGTGACCTTGAGCGAGCCGACCGGCTGGTACTTCGTGAACGGCGCCACCAGCGGGTCGGGGCGCGACACCTGGGTCTTGATCTTGTTGGCCGAACCCGCCGGCACGGCCACAACGATGGGATCGGGACGGCCCAGCTTCAGCACGTTGGCCTTGCCCTTCCACACGGCCGGAGTGGCCGCCGGCTGGCCGCCGTCGAACAGGCGCACGGCGTCATAGGCCGTGTAGCCCCAGTTCAACAGCTTCTGCGACTCGTTGGCGCGCACGGTCTCGCCCGTGGTGCCCAGGACGATCGACAGCAGGCGGCGCCCGCCCGTCAGGTTGGGAAAGTCGCGCTTGGCGGTGGCGATCATGCAGTAGCCGGCAGCTTCGGTGTGCCCGGTCTTCAGGCCGTCGACGGTCGGGTCGCGGAACAGCAGCATGTTGCGATTGGTGTCGTTGGTCGACGGAGTGCCCGGGTAGCGGTACTTCTTGATGGCGTAGTACTTGGCTTCCTCGGGGAAGTCGCGCACCAGGCGGGTCGCCAGGATGCTCAGGTCGCGGGCCGTGGTGGTGTGGCCGGGTGCGGTCAGGCCCTCGGGGTTCTTGTAGGTGGTGTTCTTCATGCCCAGCACCTTGGCCTGGGCGTTCATCATCTCGACGAAATGCTCCACGGTGCCGCCCACGCCTTCGGCCAGGGCGACGGTGGCGTCGTTGCCCGACTGCACGATCAGGCCCTTGATCAGGTCTTCCACCGGCACCTGCATCTTGGGGTCGATGAACATGCGCGAGCCGGGCATCTTCCAGGCACGGGTGCTGACCGGCAGGGTCTGGGTCAGCGTGATCTTCTTGGTGCGCAGCGCGTCGAACACCAGGTAGGCGGACATCAGCTTGGTGAGCGAGGCCGGCTCGACCGGGCTGTCGATGTCCTTCTGGGCCAGGATCTGGTTCGCGGTCACGTCCAGCAGCAGATAGCTGCGCGCGGCGATTTCAGGCGGCGCCGGCATCTGGGCGGCGGCGAGCAGGCTGAAGGAAGCGGCGGCGGTAAAGACCAGCGCGCGGAGCGCGCCAAGAAAACGATTCATTGGGAGTTCGGAAAGAGACGAAAACAAGCCGGAGCGGCTTTCAAGCGATGTCCGCGCGCAGATGGCGGACGACCAGACCCTTGAGCAGCGGCAATTGTCCGTGAAAGAAATGGCCGCCCCCGGGGATGACTGTGACAGGAAGTGACTGCGGCCGCGCCCAGTCCATCACCGCGGACAGCGCGACCGTATCGTCGGCCTCGCCATGGACCACCAGCGTGCGCTCGTGCGCCTCCACCGGCAGCGTCGCGACGTTGTTGCGCGACGCCGCCGTGCCCACCAGCACGATCTGCCGGAGCTCGCGCGCGGACCACAGCCGGGCGACGGCGCCGCTCGCGACGAAGGCACCGAAGGAGAAGCCGGCGATCGCCAGCGGCCCTTCGGGGGCGAGTTGGCCGATGACGTTCAGCATGTCTTCCAGCTCGCCGCGACCCTCGTCGTGCACGCCCTCGCTGGCGCCCACGCCGCGGAAGTTGAAACGCACCGTGGTCCAGCCGGTGGCGACGAAGGCGCGCGCCAGCGTCTGCACCACCTTGTTGTCCATCGTGCCGCCGAAGAGCGGATGCGGATGGGCGATGACCGCGACGCCGCGCGGGGTTCCGGCAGGCTGGTCGCGCTGCACTTCGATCGCGCCTGCGGCGCCCTGGAGGCTGATCTTTTCTGTCTGGGAATTCATTGGCGCAGGTACGAGCAGAGGGGCGGCGGAAAAGTTCAGCGTCCGACGTTCGGAGGCAGCAGCAGCCGCTCGACGACCTGGCCGTTCTTCAGGTGCGACTCGACGATCTCGTCGATGTCCTCGCTGTCGACGAAGGTGTACCAGACGGCCTCCGGATAGACCACGGCCACCGGCCCGCCTGCGCAGCGGTCTAGGCAGCCGGCCTTGTTGACACGCACCTTGCCGGGCCCCGACAGGCCCTCAGCCTTGACCTTCGCCTTGCAGCGGTCGAAGCCCTCCTGCGCGTTGTGCATGGCGCAGGAGTCCTCGCCGTTCTTGCGCTCGTTCAGGCAGAAGAAGATGTGGCGGCCGTAGTAGCCGGACGGCGCGGCTGGAGTGGAGCTGGGCATCGGCGGATTTTAGTGACCACCCTCTTCGCCATGTCGACGGCCGAGCAATCCGCACCCTCAGCCCACAGGAGCCGCATCGCGCCGCCCGCGGCGCGACAGGGCCGCCACCACGTAGACCAGCACCGCATAGGGCCACACCCAGCCCAGCCATTGCGCCAGCCCGTGGAAGCGGATGAAGCGCCCCTGCTCCCAGGTGGCCAGCGTCTGCGCGAAGTACGCGCTCTCGGGCGCCTGGTTCAGCAGGCTCAGCTGCAGCACCAGCCCCATCAGCAGCAGCGCCGCGCACAGGCGCCGCGGCGCGAACAGCAGCAGCACGCCGGCGAAGAGCGCTGCCGCCATGCCGACCTGCACCGGCAGCCCCAGCCAGGCCCAGGCGTGTTCCGGCCCGTAGCTCAGCGCCGCCGACAACGCGGAGGCCGCGACGCCCGACAGCAGCGTCAACGGCAGCAGCACCGCGCGCTGGATCACCGAGCGCGCCACCAGGTAGCCCAGCAGGCATGGCACCAGCGCGCCCAGCATCACGCACAGCAGTTCCACCGCCGGCACCAGCGGCTCGAGTTCGAACTGTCGCAGCGGCAGCCAGTCGATGAAGGGCGTGTCGAGAAGCCACTCGGAGATCGCCACCTCGAGCCGCTCGAACACCTGCCCCAGCCCGAAGGTGACAGCGGCCGGAAAGAGCAGCGCGAAGGGCCAGAGCGCCAGGAGCACCAGCGCGCCGCGCGAGTCCTCGGCGAACCACTGCGAGCGCGCCCGGCTCCAGCGCGCCACGGCCCCCAGCCTCTCGAGCCCCGCCGCCACGACGGCGCCGGCGAGCGCGCCCGAAACATTGAGCCCCAGGTCCACGTTGGAAGGAATGCGCGCCGGCAGGTAGCTCTGCAGCGTCTCCATGGCGAAGGAGACCGCCGCTCCCGCCACGGTGGCCCGGGCCACCGCATGCCAGACGCGGGAGGCTTTCCCGGTCCGCAGCACCGCCAGGGCGCAAAGGAAGCCGAAGGGCACGTAGCCCGCGACGTTCACCGCGAAATCGAAGCCCGTCCAGTATTTGGGCCAGGGCGCCCACAGGTACGCCCAGGGCGCGATCCCCTGGTCGCGCCAGTCGGCGAACGGGTACAGGCTGGCGTAGACGATCAACGCCCCGTAGGCGAGCGCCAGCGGGAGCGCGGCGGACTTGTGCTGCGGCCGATCCACCGTGTGCCCCGGTGCCGGCTCAGAAGGGCTTGACCACCACCAGGATCACGATGCCCAGCAGCAGCAGCACCGGCAGTTCGTTGAACCAGCGGAACCAGCGGTGGTTGCGCCGGTTCTCGCCGGCGACGAAGCGGCGCAGCAGCACCGCGCAGCCGTGGTGGTAGCCGATCACCACCAGCACCAGCGCGAGCTTGGCGTGCATCCAGCCGTTGCCGGGGCCGCGCCCGATGCCGTAGCCCAGCCAGAGCCACAGGCCGAAGCCGATCGCGGGAACCGCCAGGAAGGTCGTGAACCGCAGGAGCTTGCGCGCCATGAGCAGCAGGCGTTCGCGCTCCGCCACCGACTCGGGAGGAACCATCGCCAGGTTCACGAAGATCCGCGGCAGGTAGAACAGCCCCGCGAACCAGCTTGCGATGAAGACGATGTGTAGAGATTTGACCCAGAGCATGGGGGCAGTTTAGTGGCGCCCTCCCCGCGGCACCGCTCTGTTCGGGCGGCGATTCACTCGTACGACAGGCAAAAAAAAGCCCGACGTCTTCACGTCGGGCTGGGAAGCCCTTTTGCTGTCACACATCAAGGCACCCGCTCAGGGAGGAAAAGCGGGGGGCGGCAAGCCGCCCGCTTCAGAATTTAACAAAGACGAAACAAGGTTTCAAGCGACTGGGCCACTTTCTTTGACATTTAAAGCAAAAAACTGAAAACCTTGGTTCTACTATTTTCCGTAGTTGTCAGACAACCGAACGCCCGTGCCAAGGGAGTCGTAAACAGACGGTTCAGGCACAATTTTGTAAATATGACGTCATCATCTTCCTCCCTGGCCATGTTTCCCGCCGGGCGGCCGCGGCGCCTGCGCCGCGACGCTTTCACCCGCAACCTGGTGCGCGAGCACGCGCTGACGACCAACGACCTGATTTACCCGGTCTTCGTCCAGGAAGGCGAGAAACGCCGCGACGCCGTCCCCTCGATGCCCGGCGTGGACCGCCTGAGCCTCGACCTGCTGCTGCCCGTGGCCGAGCAGTGCGTAGCAGCCGGCATTCCGGTGATGGCGCTGTTCCCGGTGATCGACGCCAGCCTCAAGACGCCCGACGGCCGCGAGGCCTTCAACCCCGACGGGCTGATTCCCCGCGTGGTGGGGGCGCTGAAGTCGCGCTTTCCGGAACTGGGCGTGATGACCGACGTCGCCCTCGACCCCTACACCAGCCACGGCCAGGACGGCCTGCTCGACGACACCGGCTACATCCTCAACGACGCGACCGTCGAAGTACTGGTGAAGCAGGCGCTCGCCCAGTCGCAGGCCGGCGTGGACATCGTGGCGCCCAGCGACATGATGGACGGGCGCATCGGCGCGATCCGCAATGCCCTCGAGGCCCGCGGCGACATCCACACGCGCATCATGGCCTACAGCGCCAAGTACGCCAGCGCCTTCTACGGCCCCTTCCGCGACGCCGTGGGCTCGGCCGCCACGCTCGGCAAGAGCAACAAGAAGGTCTACCAGATGGACCCCGGCAACAGCGACGAGGCCCTGCGCGAAGTCGCCATCGACATCGCCGAAGGCGCCGACATGGTGATGGTGAAGCCCGGCATGCCCTACCTCGACATCGTGCGCCGCGTGAAGGACCAGTTCCGCGTGCCCACCTTCGCCTACCAGGTCAGCGGCGAATACGCCATGCTCAAGGCCGCCGCCCAGAACGGCTGGCTCGACCACGACGCCGTGGTGCTCGAAAGCCTGCTGGCCTTCAAGCGCGCGGGCGCCGACGGCGTGCTGACCTATTTCGCGCTCGACGCCGCGCGCCTGCTGCAGAAGTAACGGCGCGCCGGCAACCGGGCATGCGCATCTTCGAAATCAACCGCTCGCAGGTCAGCGAACACGCCGCGCTGGCGCCGCTCGCGGTTCCGGGTGCCTGCGGGGCCAGCGGCTATCTCTGGATCTCGCTCACGCGGGATGAATTCCGCTCCTCGCTGGCTGAGGTGCAGCAGATCCTGCAGACGCTGTGCAAGACGCAGCTGGTCGACCTGCACGTGGCCGACCTGCTCAACGACCAGCTTCCTTCGCACTACGACTACACCTCGCTGTACGACGTGCTGGTGTTCCGGCGGCTGGCCAACGGTCAGGGCCAGGCGGCGCTGGGCAACGGCAAGGGCAGCACCAACGAGGCCCCGCCACTGCCGGCACCGGCTGCGGCTCCCCGCCAGCCGCGCAGCGGCCCGCCCGTGCTGCGCCGTGTCGACACCCGGCCGGTCGGCTTCGCGGTGTTCGACCGGGTGCTGCTCTCGGTGCACCCGGAAGACGGCGCAGTGCGCGACGCCTTCGCCGCCCGGCTGCTGGCCGCCGCCTCGCCCGACGGCGGCGCCCCGGCGCTCGACGTGCGCGCCACCTCGGCCCGCCTGCCGACCAGCCCTGCGGACCTGATGCTGCGCGTCATCAACCAGATCGTCGACGGCTACCTCGACCTGCGGCGCGAGCTCACCAAGCAACTCGACCATTGGCAGAGCGAACTGATCGACCCGCGCAGCCGCTTCACCAACTGGGGCGCGCTGATGGAGGCGCGCCAGTCGCTGCACCACCTCGACGAGATCTGCGAGGACCAGCGCGCCGCCATGCAGGACTGGATCGATTCGCTGGAGACGCTCCCCGTGCCCAAGGGCGAGGTGGAGCAGCGCGAGCGCGAACTCATCATGATCCGCAGCCGAGACGTGCTCGAGCACATCGAGCGCGTGGTGCACCACGTGCACCGGCTGGAGCAGAACGCCGAGACGGCCGTGCAGATGCACTTCAGCGTCCAGGGGCACCGCGCCAACGACATCATGCGGGTGCTGACGGTGCTCACCGCCGTTTTCCTGCCGCTGAACCTCATCGCCGGCATTTTCGGCATGAACTTCGAATTCATCCCGCTGGTGCACAAGGCCGACGGCTTCTGGATCGCGATGACTTCCATGCTGGTCATCGCGGTGCTGCTGGTCATCGTGTTCTGGCGCAAGCGCTACCTCGCCCGCACGCGCTGAACCCAGGCTTCGCGCCAAAAGAAAAGGGCCACGCTTTCGCGTGGCCCTCTTTCATTGCTGCAGTCCGGAGGACCGCTTCAATTACTTGGCGGTGGCGCCGGCGCCTTGCTGGGCCTGGACGCGCACGTCCATCGGGTGGGGCATGGTCGAGACGACCTTGCTGTTGACGCGCGAGCCGCTGGTCACGTTCTGGTCGGGAGCGTAGGCGGTGCGAACGGCTTCGGCTTCGACGATCGAACGGTCCTTCGACACGGCAACCGTTTCGGCACCGCGCGAACCGCGCACGACGTTCTGGTTCGGAGCCGCTGCAGTACGCACGGCTTCGGCGTTGACTTCGTCGCGGCTCTTGGTCGACACGGCGGTGTTCACGCCTTGGTAGGTTTCAGCCTGGGCGCCGGTGGCGGCGAGCAGGGCGAGGGTGGCGGCAGCGAGGATTTGCGAGGTCTTCATATTCATTTCTCCTAGGGTGTTCGTTGGATGGTTCGTCCACCAGGCCTGCTGGTCCGCGAGCCTGTGCGGCGAGTTTCCGGGGGAACTGCGTCGCCGGAACACTCGGTTCAGAGACACCGTGTTTCCTCTATTGAAACAATGCCGACATGAAGGCATGCAAAGCAAAAAGCCGGGCCCGGTTCGCACCGGCCCGGCCCTGGCTGAGGGAAGACTTCCGGCCTAGCGTCCGGCGCGCTGGAACTGGGGCGGCACTTCGCTGTTGACGAAGGCGCGGCGGTCCAGGTTCTGGTTCGGCGCGTGGGCGGCGGCCACGGCCTCGGCGCGGACCGAGGCCCGGTCACGGGAACTGGGCCGCGAGGTCAGCGGCGCCGCGACCACGTCGCCATAGACATTGCCGTCGCGCGCCGCGGCATCGGCTTCGGCCGCCACGGCACTGCGGCTGGTGACGGCCTTGAGCGGCTGGACAGGCTCGAAGCCCTGCGCCAGCGCACCGCCGGAAGCGGCGAGGAGCGACAGGGCAGCGGCGGCGATGATCTTCGGGGTCTTCATTCCAGTTCCTTCCAACGGCCCAGCCGGGCTGGCGACGTCGGCGCGTAGCGCAAGTGTCGCCCAGACCGGTCAGGAAAAACCCGGGAGAATCGAACCACCGCGTTCCCAAAACGGAAACAATGGACCCATCCACATGGACAGCCTCGATCTGATCAGAACCTTCCGGGAGGTCGCCTCGCACGGCAGCTTCTCCCAGGCAGCCAAGAGGCTGGACATGTCGAAGGCCACCGTCAGCAAGTATGTGGCCGAGCTGGAAACCCGCTTCGGGGTGCGACTTCTGAACCGATCCACCCGCTCGGTGAGCCTCACCGACGCCGGCCAGCTGCTGCTGGAGCGCAGCACCCCGGTGCTGGAGATGGTCGAGCTCACACAGGCCGAGCTGCAGGAGCGCGCCAGCCAGCCCGGCGGGCGGCTGCGCATCTCGGCGCCGCACGGCATGGGCAACGGCGAGTTCCCGAACCTGCTGGCCGACTTCATGCGCTACTACCCCGACGTGAGCATCAGCCTGCAGCTGACCAACCGCACCGTCGACCTCGCCGAGGAGGGTATCGACGTCGACATCCGCAGCGGCCCGGTGGAAGACGCCAACCTCATCGTGCGCAAGCTCCGGCGCATGGAGATGGTGGTCTGCGCCTCGCCCATCTACTGGAAGAAGCACGGCAAGCCCGAGCACCCACGCGACCTGGCCAACCATGAAGCCCTCACGCACTCGCTGCTCGGCGCCCAGCCTGTCTGGCGCTTCGACGACGGCGGCCAACCGCTGGACGTCCACGTCAAGAGCCGCATGGACTGCACCGAGGGCGCGCCGCTGATCCGCGTGGCGATGCGCGGGTTCGGCGTGATCTACCTGCCCTCGATCCTCGTGCAGTCGCACATCGAGCACGGCGAGCTGGTGCCGGTGCTGCAGGACTACACGCGCAAGGACATGTGGCTCTCGGCGGCGTACCTGCAGCGGCGCCACAACAGCGCCGCGCTGCGGGCCCTGCTCGACTTCCTGCAGACCCGCGTGGGCGACGGGCACGGCCCCAGGCGGAAACCGGCACCATGAAAAAAGCCCGGCATGCCGGGCTTTTTCCTTCTTCTTAGCCGTAGCGGGTCAGCCGACGTGCTTCGCAAAGAACGCCAGCGTGCGCTCGCGCGCCAGCTTGGCCGCGTCGGCGTCATAGGAGCCGCGCTGGTCGCAGTTGAAGCCGTGGCCCACGGGGTACACGTGCACTTCCACTTCGGGATGCGCCTTCTTGAACGCCTCGACGGTGTCCAGCGGAATCCAGTGGTCCTGGTTGCCGAAGTGCGCCAGCACCGGCACCTTGGGCTGGCGCGCCGTTTCCTCGGGCGAGGTCATGCCGCCGCCGTAGTAAGGCACCGCCGCCGACAGGCCCGGCAGCAGCGCGGCTGCGCGCCAAGTCAGCAGGCCGCCCCAGCAGTAGCCGACGATGCCGACCTTGCCCGCCTTCGACGCATAAGCGATCGCGGCCTCGATGTCCTGCAGCACGCCCGGCGCCGGCAGCGCCTCGACCGCCGTCTTCAGGCCGAAGCCGTTCTTCATGTCGTCTTCCGAATAGCCGAGCTCGACGCCCGGCTTGACGCGCTGGAAGGTCGACGGCGCCACGGCGAGATAGCCCTCGGCCGCGTAGCCGTCGGCCACGGAGCGGATGTGCGAGTTCACGCCGAAGATTTCCTGCACCACGACCACCGCGCCGCGCGGCTTGCCGGCCGGCTCGGCCACGTAGGCGGGAAAGCTCAGGCCGTCCTTGGCCTTGAGATCGATGAATTGACCCATGTTTTCTTGCTCCTTGATGGCAAACGGATGAATGAATGAATAAAGAAAGGGAGGACCGAATGAATGATTTGCCGGCCTACGCGCGCAGCGCCCTCTCGACGAAGTCGAGGCGATCCTGCCCCCAGAATATTTCGCCGTCGATCACGTAGCTCGGCGCGCCGAACACCTGGATGTCGATGGCCTCCTGCGTGTAGGCCTCGTAGCGCTCCTGCACCGCCTGGCTCTGCGACTGCTCGCCGCGCTTGGGCGACAGCCCGCATTCAACCACCAGCGAATCGAGGACCTTCGGATCGCCGATGTTGCGCTCCTGCACCCACACGGCCTGGAACACCGCCGAGCACATGCGCATCGCGGCCTCGGTGCCGTCGTGCATGTCGACCGCGATGATGAGCCGCGCCGCGTCGTCGCTCGCCACCGGGAAGAACTTCGGCTTGACGTTCAGCGGCAGCTCCAGGTATTTCGAGCAGCGCGCCAGGTCGACGAGCCGATAGGCCTGGCGCTGCGGCGCCCGCTTGCCCAGCGGCAGCCCGCCCGACACGGGGAACACGCTGCCCATGTCGATGGGCCGCACCCGCACCGTGGCACCGGCGGCCGCGGCGATCGCCTCGAAGCGGGAATGCCCCAGGTAGGTCCATGGGCTCTGTGGCGCAAAGTAATAGTCGATCGTCTTGGTGCTCATGCGCATGCCCCCGGTGATGTAATCCAAGCCAGTCGTTTTAACTGACACGCAGTTTCTCTGCAGGAGGTAGGTTTTGGACCAGGTGCTATTGATCACCGGCGGCGGTCGCGGCATCGGCGCCGCCACGGCCCTGCTCGCGGCCAGCCGCGGCTACGCAGTGGCCGTCAACTACGCCACCAACTCCCTGGCCGCCGACGAGGTGGTGCGCACCATCCGCGACAACGGCGGCAACGCCATGGCCGTGCAGGCCGACGTGGGCGACGAGGCACAGGTCCTGGCCATGTTCCGGAAGGTCGATGCCCGCTTCGGCCGCCTCACCGCGCTGGTCAACAACGCCGGCGTGGTCGACATGACTGCGCGCGTCGACGAAATGAGCTTCGCGCGGCTGGAGCGCATGTTCCGCATCAACGTGATCGGCAGCTTCATCTGCGCGCGCGAGGCGGTGCGGCGCATGAGCACGCGCTACGGCGGCTCGGGCGGCGCCATCGTCAACATCTCCAGCGGCGCTGCGCGGCTGGGCTCGCCGGGGCAGTACGTCGACTACGCCGCGAGCAAGGGCGCCATCGACACCTTCACCATCGGCCTGGCCAAGGAAGTGGCCGAGGAAGGCATCCGCGTCAACGCGGTGCGCCCCGGCCTGATCGACACCGAGATCCACGCCTCGGGCGGCCTGCCCGACCGCGCCTTCGAGCTCGCACCGACCGTGCCGATGAAGCGCACCGGCACCGCCGAGGAGATCGCCGGCGCCATCCTGTGGCTGCTCTCGCCCGAGGCGAGCTACACCACCACGGCCCTGCTCGACGTCACCGGAGGCCGCTGAGCATGAGCACCTCGATGGACCTGATCAAGCCGCTGGTGACGCTGGTGGCCATCGTCAACCCGCTGGCCATCGTGCCCTTCTTCATCCACTACACGCAGGGCTACAGCGACGCGCAGCGCCGCCACACGGTGCGCATGTCGGCCTTCAGCGCCTTCGTGGTGATCGCCGTGAGCGCGCTGCTGGGGCTGCAGCTGCTGTCCTTCTTCGGCATTTCCATCGCGAGCTTCCAGGTCGGCGGGGGGCTGCTGCTGCTCATGAGCTCGCTGTCGATGCTCAATGCCAAGCCTGCCGAGAGCAAGACCAACGTCGAGGAGCTGCGCGCCACCGAGGTGAAGGCGTCGATGGGCGCGTCGATCGCGGTGGTGCCGCTCACCATCCCGCTGCTCACCGGGCCGGCCACCATCTCCACCGTGGTGATCTACGCCGACAAGGCGCAGCACCTGTGGGAGCTGGCGATCCTGGTGGGCTACGGCGTGGTGGTGGCGCTGGCCACCGCCCTGGCCTTCTCGCTCGCTCAGCCGATCGCACGCGTGCTGGGCAAGACGGGCATCAACATCATGACCCGGCTGATGGGCCTGATCCTCGCCGCGCTCGCCGTCGAGGTGATGGCCGACGGGCTGGGCAAGCTGTTCCCGATCCTGAACAAGCTCGGCTGAAAAGCCGACAGCCGGCAGCTGGTTCAGGCCAGCATCTTCTCGATGATCTTCCAGTGCGCCGGCTCAACCGGCGTGATCGACAGCCGGTTGCCCTTGCGCAGCACGACCAGCTCGGCCAGTTCGGGCCTGGCGCGCAACTCGGGCAGCGCCAGCAGGCGCGTCTTGCGCAGCGCCTGCACGTCCACCAGCAGCCAGCGCGGATCGTCCTTCTTCGACGCCGCGTCGTAGTAGGGCGACTTCGGATCGAACTGCGTCGGATCGGGCTTGATGCCCGAGGCCACCCGCGCGATGCCGGCGATGCCCGGCTCCGGGCAGCTCGAGTGATAGAACAGCACGCCGTCGCCGACCTTCATGCCGTCGCGCATGAAGTTGCGTGCCTGATAGTTGCGCACGCCGGTCCAGGCCACGGTGGCGTCGGGCGCGGCGAGCGCATCGTCGATCGAGACCTCGTCGGGCTCGGATTTCATCAACCAATACTGGGGCATGGCGGCTTGTTCACCTGAGGAATTCGCCGCCAATATAAACCTGCACCCAATCGCGCGCTTTCATTGCGCAACACCGCAGAACCGGCTTCGCCGGCCCGCAGGTGTTGCCCCCGGCGAGGGGGGGCGTGCGCAGCGACACGAAGTGCGCGAAGCATGGGGGAGTGCGCGACTACGGTGTCACATAGTCCGAGACCACGACCCACTTGCCGTCCTTGATCTGGGACAGGCGCGACTGGTCGTTGCCCAGCCGCTTCGTCGCCGTGTACGTGCTCTTCGGGCTGCCGAACATGTCGGGCTCGAAGGTCATGCTGTCCATGGCCTTGATGAAGCTGTCGGTCGTGAGGTTCGGGCCGGCCTTGGTGGCGGCCTTGATGAACGAGTCGACGATCACGTAGCCGTACACCGAGAACACCGTCGGATCCTCGTTGAACTTGGTCTTGTACTTGTTGGCCCAGAAGCGCAGCGGCTGCGACTGCTCGTCGGTGTAGGGGTTCTGCACGGTCATGGTGGCGTAGATGCCGTCCATCGCCTTGCCGCCGAGCTTGTGGATCAGGTCGGTGTACGCCGCGCTGGAGCCCAGGAAGGTCGGGTTGAAGCCGGTCTTGCGCGCCTCGCCCACGGTGCCGATGGTCTCGCGGATGATGGTGCCGAGCACCACGAGGTCGCAGTTGGCGGCCTTCATCTTCGCGACCTGCGAGCTGAAGTCGGTGGCGCCGCGCTTGAACGATGTCTTCTCCGTCAGCTCCATGCCCGCGGCCTTCAGGCCCGCCTCGGCGCCGCGCTGCACCTCCAGGCCGAACTCGTCGTCCTGGTAGATGGTGCAGACCTTCTTGGCGCCCTTGTCCTTGATCATCTTCGGCAGCGCCAGCCGGATCTGGTCGTAGTAGGTGGCCGCGAACGAATACTTCAGCCGGTTGAGCGGCTCGTACATCTCGCGCGCCGCGGTGATGGGCATGTAGTTGATGACGTTCTTGTCGAACTGCACCGGCATCGCCGCCATGTTCTGCGCCGTGCCGATGTGGCCGGCCATGATGAAGATCTTCTCCTGGTTCACCAGCTTCTGGGCCGCCAGCACCGCCTTCTTCGGGTCGTAGCCCGAGTCCTCCACGAAGAGCTTGAGCTTGCGGCCGTTGACGTTGCCCTGCTCGTTGAGCTCGTCCACGCGCAGCTGCATGCCGTTGCGCGCCTGCTTGCCGAAGCCCGCGAGCGGGCCCGACAGGTCCTGGATGGTGCCGATGCGGATCTCGTCCTTGGTCACGCCCTGTTGCTGCTGGGCGGACGCGAGCGTCGCGGTCAGTCCCAGCACGGCCAGCGTCGTCAGTGTCTTGAGCTTCGTCATTGCGTTGTCTCCTTGCCTGTTGAAAAACACACTGCGTGGCCTTTTCCAGAAACACCGCGGAATCGGCTTTGCCGGGCCGCTGGTGTTGCCCCCGGTAGGGGGAAGGCGTGCGCGACGCGAAGTGCGCGAAGCCTGGGGGCGAGCCTTATCCATACATGGCCTCGATGCGCTGCGCATACTTGGCCTGGACCAGCTTGCGCTTGAGCTTCATCGTGGGCGTGAGCTCCTCGTCCTCGGCGCTGAGCTGCGTCTCCAGCAGGAAGAACTTCTTGATCTGCTCCACGCGGGCGAACTTGGCGTTGACGCGATCGATCTCGCCCTGGATCAGCTCCTGCACTTCCTTGGCGCGCGTCAGGCTCTCGTAGTTGCTGAACGGCACGTCGTTGTCCTGCGCGAATTTCTCGACGTTCTCCTGGTCGATCATGACGATAACCGTGAGGTAGGGCCTCCTGTCGCCGATGACCACGGCATCGGTGATGTAGAGGCTGAACTTGAGCTCGTTCTCCAGCTCGCTGGGCGTCACGTTCTTGCCGCCCGCCGTGATGATGATGTCTTTCATGCGGTCGGTGATGCGGAAATACCCGTCCTCGTCCATCACGCCCACGTCGCCGGTGTGCAGCCAGCCGTCGGCGTCGATGGTCTCGGCCGTCTTCTCCGGCAGGTTGAGGTAGCCCATGAAGACATTGGGACCGCGCACCAGGATCTCGCCGGTGGCCGGGTCCACGCGCACCTCGTTGTAGCTGGTGGCCGGCCCGATCGAGCCCGGCTTGATGCGTGCGGCCGGCACCGCGGTGGAGGCGCCGCACGACTCCGTCATGCCCCACACCTCCAGCATCGGCACGCCCAGCGCGAGGTACCACTTCACCAGCTCCGGCGAGATGGGCGCCGCGCCCGTCACCAGGAAGCGCGAGCGGTGAATGCCGATGAGCTTGCGCGCGTTGTCCAGCGCGAGCGCGCGCGCCAGCCTGAACTTGAGCTTCAGCCCTGCCCCCACCGGCTGGCCTGCCAGCACGCGCTCGGCGATCCGTTCGCCCACGCCGATGCTCCACCTGTAGGCCGCCTGCTGCAGCGGGCTCGCTTCCTTCAGCGCGATCATCACGCCCGAATAGAACTTCTCCCACACGCGCGGAACCGCAGTGAACACGGTCGGTGCAATCTCGCGCACGTTCTCGGGCACCGTCTCCGGGTTCTCGACGAAGTTGAGGATCGAGCCGGTGTACATCGCGAAATACTCGCCGCCCATGCGCTCGGCGATGTGGCACAGCGGCAGGAAGCACATGCGCTCGTCCTTGTCGTCCTGCGCCACCAGCGTGTTGTAGCCGCGCGCCGTGTACACCAGCCCCGCGTGGCTGTGCATCGCGCCCTTGGGCTTGCCGGTGGTGCCCGAGGTGTAGACGAGGATGGCCAGGTCTTCCGGACGGCAGGCCGCGACGGTGCGCTCCACGGTTTGCGGGTCGGCCGCCAGGCGCTCGCGGCCGAGGGCGCGCAGCGCGTCGAGGCTCATCACGCCCGCGTCGTCGAGCTCGCGCAGGCCCTCCATGTCGAACACGATCACGCGGCGCAGCCCCGGCAGGCCGGCGCGCACCTCCAGCGCCTTGTCGAGCTGCTCGTCGTCTTCCACGAAGAGCACGGTGGTGCGCGAGTCCTCGCAGAGGTAGTGCACCTGCGAGGCGGCATCGGTCGGATAGATGCCGTTGGACACGCCGCCGCAGCTGAGCACCGCGAGGTCGGCCAGCACCCATTCGATGACGGTGTTCGACAGGATCGACGCGCACTCGCCCGGCGCGAAGCCGATGGCCTGCAGCCCCGCCGCGATCTCGCGCACCGCGTCGGCCGTCTGGTGCCAGCTCCAGCTGCGCCAGATGCCGAGCTTCTTCTGCCGCATCCAGATGTTGTCGCCGCGCTGCTTCACGGCGTTCCAGAACATCGCCGGGATGGTGTCGCCGGGCACGACCACGTCGAGCTTCGGCGCGAAGGTGTTCAGGTCCCAGAGTCCTTGCTGCATGGCGACTATCTCCAGGTCTTCTTCTTTTTCCAGCGCCGCTCGCCGCGCACGCCGTCGTCCTTCATGCCGAGGTAGAACTCCTTGATGTCCTCCTTCTCCCTCAGGCGTTCGCAGGAGTCTTCCATCACGATGCGGCCGTTCTCCAGCACGTAGCCATGGTCCGCCGCGTTGAGCGCCATGTTGGCGTTCTGCTCCACCAGCAGGATCGTGGTGCCGCGCTCGCGGTTGATGCGCACCACGATCTCGAAGATCTCCTTCGTCAGCTTCGGGCTGAGGCCGAGGCTGGGCTCGTCCAACAGGATCAGATGCGGCGCCGCCATGATCGCGCGCGAGATCGCCAGCATCTGCTGCTGCCCGCCCGACAGCAGGCCCGCGTCCTGCGCCGCGCGCTCGCGCAGGATCGGGAAGTAGCCGAAGACCGCCTCGATGTCGCGCGCCACGCCGTCGCGGTCCTTGCGGGTGTAGGCGCCCATCAGCAGGTTGTCCTTCACCGACAGCAGCGGGAACACCTCGCGGCCTTCAGGCACGTGGCTCAGGCCCTGCTGGACGATGTCGGCCGGGTCCTTGGCGGTGATGTCCGCGCCCTGGAACTCGATGCTGCCCTTGCGCGGATCGATGATCCCGGAGATGGTCTTGAGGATCGTCGTCTTGCCCGCGCCGTTCGAGCCGAGCACCGTCACGATCTCGCCCTTGCGGACCCTGAGGCTCACGCCCCTGATGGCCTTGATCGGGCCGTAGGCGCTCTCGACGTTCATGAGCTGGAGGACTGTGTCGCTCATGTCCGCCCTCCACCACCCAGCCAAGCCCGGTGTGCGGTGCGGCGCGGCCGCCCCCTCTGTGCCGCCGAGGAGCGCAGCGTTTCGCGGACAAGGGCTCGCAGCTGTTTGAGCGAAGCGAGTTCTGCGAGACCCCGCGAAACGCGAGCACCGCAGGGTAGCCGCGAAGCGGCCGGCATAGTGGGGGCGGCCGCGCCGCACCGCATGCCGGGCACCCCCAAAGAGGCAACGAACGAAGCTTTCACGCCGCCACCCTCCTCAAACTGCTCACGTCGTCCACGGTCCCCAGATAGGCCTCGACAACACGAGGATCAGCCTGCACTTCGCCGGGAGAGCCCGTAGCCAGCACCTCGCCCTGGTTCATAGCCAGCACCCGGTCCGATACCTTCGACACGAGCGACATGTCGTGCTCGACCATCAGCACCGACACGCCCAGCTCATGCTGGATGTCCTGGATCCAGAAGGCCATGTCCGCCGTCTCCTCCACGTTGAGGCCGGACGAAGGCTCGTCGAGCAGCAGCAGCTTCGGCTCCGTGCACAACGCACGCGCCAGCTCCACCACCTTGCGAACGCCATAGGGCAGCCCCGCCACCATCGAGTCGCGATGGTGCTGCAGGTCCAGCAGGTCGATCACCTGCTCCGCCTTCTCGCGCGCCGCGATCTCGGCGCGCCGCGTGGCCGGGGTGAAGAAGACCTCGCTCCAGAAGCCCGTCCGCCGGTGCGTGTGGCGGCCGATCAGCAGGTTGTGCAGCACCGTCGCATGCTCGAAGAGCTCGATGTTCTGGAAGGTGCGCGCGATGCCCAGTGCCGCAATCGCGTGCGGCGCCTGCTGCGTCAGCGCGATCGGCTTTCCGGCCTCGCCGTGCCACACGATCTCGCCGGTGGTCGGCGTGTAGATGCGGCTGATCAGGTTGAATACCGTCGTCTTGCCCGCACCGTTCGGCCCGATCAGCGTGAAAACCTCGCCGCGCCGCACGTCGAAGCTCACCTTGTTGACCGCGAGCACGCCGCCGAAGCGAACGCTCAGCTCCTTCGCGGAAAGGAGGATGTCGCCGCTCAACGCTGTACTCCGTCACGCGCCGGCGCGCAGGATTGCCACTCGGCATTCGCAGGACACCGCGGAGCCGGCTTTGCCGGGCCGCAGGTGTCGCCCCCGGCGAGGGGGTTGGCGAAGCGACACGAAGTGCGCGAAGCCTGGGGGAGTGTCATTTCAGTCGATCCGACTTGGTGAAGGACTTCTGCCGCTTGAACAGACCCTTGCGGTAGAACGGAAACAGCTGCAGCCAGGTGCGGATCTTCAGCCAGCGCCCGTACAGCCCCAGCGGCTCGAACAGCACGAAGGCGATCAGCACCAGGCCGTACACCAGCCCCTGCAGGCCCGGCGCCTGTCCGATGGCGGCAGGCAGCCAGTCCTTGCCGATGGAGATCAGTTGCGGCATCGCGATCAGGAAGATCGCGCCCAGGAACGCGCCGTGCACCGAGCCCAGCCCGCCGATCACCACCATCAGCAGCAGGTCGATCGACTGCAGGATGCTGAACTGGTCCGGCGAGATGAAGCTCAGCTTGTGCGCATACAGCGCGCCGCCCAGCCCCGCGAGCGCGGCCGAGATCGCGAACGACATCGTCTTGTAGCGCGCCAGATGGATGCCCATGCTCTGCGCCGAGATCTCCGAATCGCGGATCGCGACGAAGGCCCGCCCCGTCGGCGAACGCAGCAGGTTCAGGATGCCCAGCGTCGCCAGCGCCGCCACCACCAGGCAGAGGAAGTAGAAGCCTTCGCCAGAGCCCAGCGACCAGCCGAAGAGCTGCGGCGACTTGACGTGCAGCCCCGCGTTGCCGCCCGTCATGCTCTCCCAGCGTGCGAACACCTCCTCGACGATGAAGCCGAACGACAGCGTCGCGATGCCCAGGTAGATGCCCTTCACCCGCAGCGCCGGCAGGGCCACCACCACGCCCACCGCCGCCGACAGCGCCGCCGCCGCGACCAGCGCCAGCGGAAACGGCACGCCGATGTTCGTCAGCACGCCCTGCGTGTACGCCCCCGCGCCGAGGAACGCCGCGTGCCCGATGGAGAACTGGCCCGTGAAGCCCGCCAGCAGCATCAGCCCCAGGCCGACGATGCCGTAGATCAGCACGAAGGTCAGCTGCGCGAGCCAGTACTCGTCGATGACCCACGGCGCCGCGAGCAGGAAGGCCACCAGCAGCCCGTACCAGAACACATGGCCGCCGTGCTTGGCGAGCCGGATGTCCTGGTCGTAAGTCGTTTTGAAGATGAAGCGCATGGTTCAGGTCCGTCGCCGGGCCGCCCCAGGGCGGACCTGCGCCCCCTCGGGGGGCAGCGAGTACACGAAGTGACGAGCGTGGGGGCGCATTCTTTAAACCTTCTTGCGCAGCTTCTCGCCGAACAGGCCGTTCGGCTTGATCATGAGCATCAGCAGCACCACGATGTACGGCGCCGTGTCCTTGAAGCCGTCGGGCAGGTAGAAGCCCGCGAAAGATTCGACGATGCCGATCACCAGCCCGCCGACGATCGCGCCCGGCAGGCTGCCGAAGCCGCCCACCACCGCCGCCGGAAAGGCCTTGAGCCCGATGAAGCCCATGTTCGCGTGCACGAAGGTGATGGGCGCCAGCAGCATGCCCGCGATGGCCGCCACCGCCGCCGCGAGCCCCCACACCAGCCCGTTGAGCCGCTTCACCGGAATGCCCATGTAGTAGGCCGCGAGCTGGTTCTGCGACGAGGCCTGCATCGCGATGCCCAGCTTGCTGTAGCGGAACATCGCGAACAGCAGGCCGCACAGGATGGCGGTGGCCACGATGATCACGAACTGCTCCAGGTTCACCACCAGCTCGCCCAGCTTCCAGATCTGGTCCTTGTAGGGCACGGCCAGCGTGTGCGTCTCGGTGCCGATGCCCGGCACCATGGTGACGAGCCCGCGCGCCACGTACGCGATGCCGATGGTCAGCATCACGATCGAGAACTGCGGCTGCCCGAGGATCGGCCGGATCACCACCAGCTCCAGCAGCACGCCGAAGGCCGCCATCGCCACCACCGCGAGGATGGCCGCGAGCCAGAAGGGCATGCCGAAGAGCGACATGCCCGCGAACGCCCCGAAGGCGCCGAGCATCATCAGGTCGCCCTGCGCGAAGCTCACCGTCTCGGTGGCCTTGTAGATGAGCACGAAGCCCAGCGCGATCAGGCCGTAGATGCAGCCTTGCGCGATGCCCGACAGCAGCAGCTGAAGAATCTGCATGGACTCTGTTCCGCCGCGTTCATTGCCGGGTGAAGCCGCCGCTGCCGCCGGCCGCGTCGTGCAGCACGAGGCGGCGCGAGCCGGCCACGATGTCGCTGGGCTTGAGGCCGTAGACCTGGCGGATCGAATGACTGAAGTGCGTCGAGTCGGGGTAGCCGGTGTCGAGCGCGATGTCGGTCAGCGTGCTGCTCTGGCGCACATGGCGCAGCAGGCTGCGCGCACGCTTCCAGGCCCTGAACGCGCGGAAGGCCATGCCCGTCTCCTGCTTGAACAGGTGCAGGAAGCGCGAGAACGACAGGTGCACCGAGGCCGCCCACTCCTCGGCCGAGGCCGGCGCGGCCGGGTCGGCGTTGATGGCGTCGGCCACCTTGCGGATGCGCGCATCGAGCGCGCGCGGCGCGAGCGGCTCGCCGAAGAACATCGTGTCGAAGTCGAAGCCCTCGAAGTTCATGCCTCGCGCCGAGGCGGCGAGAAGGTTCGCATGGGCCTCGCGCACGCGCTGCACGAAGGCCGGCGCATCGGCCGGGCCGCAGTGCTGAAGGAAGGCCGGCATGCGCGCCGGATCGACCGACTCCGACTCGATCAGCAGGTTGAAGATCAGCGGATGCGCGGTCTCCACCTCGTGCGGCACGTGCGGCGGCACCACGATGAACTCGCCGCTCATCCAGGCTCCGCCGCCGATGCGGATGCGCGTGGGCGGCGCGCCGACGGGCGACACGTACACGCCGTGCCCGCCCATCGTGCGCTCGGCAGCGGCACCGAGCAGGCCTGCGTAGAACACGCGATGCGGCGTGAGCCACATCAGGCGTTCACCTTGCCTCTCGGCACCGCGCGCGGGCGGCGTCGTCCTCGTTCGCTGCATGGTGCTTGTCTCCTGCATCGGTGGACTGCCGCTTCGTGGCGGCGTCCTTTGTTGGCTGGATCGTAGCGGCGCAGGCCGCCAGCGCGATATGGGTTTGCGCCGATTTGCGCGAGGACTTTCCCTATGCCGCCGCGAACGCGCGGCGCAGCTCGGCGGCGCACAGCGCGACCGCCGCATTGGCCTCGTCGAGCACCTTGCCCATCGGCACGAAGCCGTGGATCTGGCGCTCGAAGCACACGTAGACCGCGCTGTTGCCCGCGGCCGTGAGCGCCTGCGCATACGCGGCGCCTTCGTCGCGCAGCGGGTCGTAGCCGGCGGTGAGCACCAATGCCGGGGGCAGCCTCGAAAGATCGGGATGCAGCAGCGGCGAGGCACGCCAGTCGAGGTCGTGCTTCGGGTCGGTGATGTAGTGGTCGTGGAAGTAGCGGATGGTGTCCGCCGTGAGCAGGTAGCCCTGCCCGTTGCTCTGGTGCGATGCGTGGCCGCGCCGCATGTCGGTGGCCGGGTAGATCAGCAGCTGGTAGACGATGGGCAGGTCACCCGCGTCGCGCCCGGCGATCGACACCACCGCCGCGAGGTTGCCGCCCGCGCTGTCGCCGCCCACGGCCAGGCGGTTCGCGTCGAGCCCCAGCGCCGCGGCCTCGCGGCGCACCCAGCGGGTGGCGGCCAGCACGTCGTCGACGGCGGCGGGAAAGCGGTGCTCGGGGCCCATGCGGTAGTCGACCGCGACCACCGCGCAGCCCGCGCCGTTGGCCAGCTGGCGGCACAGCACGTCGTGCGTGTCGAGGTCGCCGATGACCCAGCCGCCGCCGTGGTAGTACACCAGCACCGGCAGAGGCCCCACGCCAGAGCCCATCGGACGGTACAGGCGCACCGGGATGGCGCCGTACGGACCGTCGGCGGCGAGGTCGCGCACCTCGGCAACCTCGGGCGGCAGGGGCTGCGTGGCGGTGCGCCGCTCGCGGTAGAAGGCCCGCGCGTCGGCGGGCGACAGGGTGTGCGTCGGCGGGATGCCGCGTGCCTCGATGAAGTCCAGCAGGGCGCGCGCCTGGGGATGCAGCATGGTGTCTCCGGTGGATCGTTGCGAGCGTCCAGTGTGGGAGGCATCGGGCGCTTGCGGTATCCGCATGCACCCGCACCCCGACCGGGCCCGGCAAGCCACCGCACCATGCCCGCGCTCGCCAGGACACGGCTTGCGGAAACTGGCTACATCTATCGCGGAGGCTCCTCCTTCGCAAGGCGCACGCGCCGGCACGGCCCGGGCCAGGGACACCGCGGAACCGGCTTTGCCGGGCCGCCGGTGTCGCCCCCGGCGGGGGGTGGCCTAGCGACACGAAGTGCGCGAAGCCTGGGGGCGAGCTTACTTCCGGGGCTTCACGCGCGAGGCGGCTTCTTTCGCGAGCTTGCGGGCGGTGTCGGTGTCGGCCGCGTGCACCAGCGCCACGCCCATGCGGCGCTTGGTGAAGCTCTCGGGCTTGCCGAACAGGCGCACTTCGCTGCCGGGCACCTGCAGCGCATCGGCCACGCCGTCGAAGGCGATGCCGGTGGCGTCCACGCCGCCGTAGATCACCGCGCTGGCGCCCGGACTCTTGAGAGAGGTGTCGACCGGCAGGCCGAGGATGGCGCGCGCGTGCAGCTCGAACTCGTTCTGCCACTGGGTGGCCATGGTGACCATGCCGGTGTCGTGCGGGCGCGGGCTGACTTCGCTGAACCAGACCTCGTCGCCCTTCACGAAGAGCTCCACGCCGAACAGTCCCTGGCCGCCCAGGTCGGCCGTGACGGCCTGCGCGATGTGCTGCGCCTTCTGCAGCGCCGCGGGCGCCATGGGGTGCGGCTGCCAGCTTTCGACGTAGTCGCCGCTCACCTGCACGTGGCCGATGGGGTCGCAGAACTTGGTCTCGATGTTGCCGGCGGCATCCTTGGCGCGCACGGTCAGCAGCGTGATCTCGTAGTCGAAGTCGATGAAGCCCTCGACGATCACTCGGCCGTGGCTCACGCGGCCGCCGGCCATGGCGTAGTCCCAGGCCTTCTGCACGTCAGCGGGGCCGTCGATCTTGCTCTGGCCCTTGCCGGAGCTGCTCATCACGGGCTTGACGATGCAGGGGTAGCCGATGCCCGCGTCGATGGCGGCCTGCAGCTCGGCCAGCGAGTCGCAGAACTTGTAGGGGCTGGTCGGCACGCCCAGCGTCTCGGCGGCCAGGCGGCGGATGCCCTCGCGGTCCATGGTCAGGCGGGCAGCGCGGGCCGTGGGGATCACGCGCACGGTGCCGGCCTCTTCCAGCTCCTGCAGCATGGGCGTGGCGATGGCCTCGATCTCGGGCACCACCAGCGCGGGCTTCTCGGCCTCGATCAGCGCCTTGAGCTGCGCCGGGTCGCTCATGGTGATGGTGCGGGCATGGTGCGCCACCTGCTGGCCGGGGGCGTTCTCGTAGCGGTCGACGGCGATGGTCTCGACGCCGAGGCGCTGCAGGGCGATCAGCACCTCCTTGCCGAGTTCGCCGGAGCCCAGGAGCATCACGCGGGTTGCGGAGGGGGAAAGGGGGGTGCCGAGGGTGGTCATGGTCGGAAGTCGAAAAAGGCGGGAAAAAGCAACCGCAGGACTGTAAGCCACCTGCAGCCGCCGGTGTCGCACGCGGGAACGGCGCGGGCGCGGGGCTGCTTCACAATCGATGTTTTTGCCGCGGGCCAGCCGCGCGCTCCCCTTTCTTTTTGCTTTCTCCAAGGAGTTCTCTCATGGCTATCCAGACTGTAGGCATCATCGGCGCCGGAACGATGGGCAACGGCATCGCGCAGGCCTGCGCGGTGGCCGGCGTGAAGGTGGTGATGGTCGACATCGCCCAGGCGGCGGTCGACAAGGGCCTGGCCACGGTGTCGGGCAGCCTCGACCGCCTGATCAAGAAGGAAAAGCTCACCGCCGAGCAGAAGACCGCCGCGCTGGCGCTCATCCAGGGCTCGACGAACTACGAAGACCTGAAGGGCGCCCAGCTGGTCATCGAGGCCGCCACCGAGAACCACGCGCTCAAGCTCAAGATCCTCAAGCAGGTCGACGAGATGCTGGCGCCCGAGGTCATCATCGCCTCGAACACCTCCTCGATCTCGATCACGCAGCTGGCCGCAGCCACCTCGCGCGCCGACCGCTTCATCGGCATGCACTTCTTCAACCCGGTGCCGATGATGGCGCTGGTGGAGCTGATCCGCGGCTACCTCACGAGCGACGCCACGCACGACACGGTGAAGGAGCTGGCCGAGCGCCTGGGCAAGTCGCCGATCACGGTGAAGAACGCCCCGGGCTTCGTGGTCAACCGCATCCTGGTGCCGATGATCAACGAGGCCTTCTTCGTGCTGTCCGAAGGCATCGCCACGGCGGAAGACATCGATGCCGGCATGAAGCTGGGCTGCAACCAGCCCATCGGCCCGCTGGCGCTGGCCGACATGATCGGCCTGGACGTGTGCCTGGCGGTGATGGAGGTGTACCTGGAGCAGTTCGGCGACTCCAAGTACCGCCCCTGCCCGCTGCTGAAGGAAATGGTCGCGGCCGGCCAGCTCGGCCGCAAGACCGGCCGCGGCGTGTACACCTACTAACCCCCGGACTCGGCCACTTCGTGTGGCCCGGACACCCCCTTGGCAAGGGGGCGACACCAGCGGCCCGGCAAAGCCGGCTCCGCGGTGTCCCTTCAAAAGACAAGAAAGGAGACTGCTCGCATGACCGCCACGCCCACCACCCCACCCGCAGAAGGCTGCATCGACACCCAGGTGCTCGGCCACGTGCTGCTGATCGGCATCAACCGCCCGGCCAAGCGCAACGGCTGGACGCCGCCGATGTTCAAGCAGCTGGCCGAGGCCTACACCCGGCTCGACGACGATCCGGAACTGCGCGTTGGCGTGCTGCATGCCTTCGGCGACCACTTCACGGCGGGCCTCGACCTGCCGGCGGTCACCGAATACATGAAGCGCGGCGAGAAGGCGATTCCTGCCGGGCTGGTGGAGCCGCACGACTTCGGCCTGCCCGACTACCGCCGCCGCACCAAGCCGATGGTGGTGGCGGTCAAGGGCATCTGCTTCACGGTCGGCATCGAGCTGATGCTGGGCGCCGACATCGTAGTGGCGGCCGACAACTGCCGCTTCTCGCAGATGGAAGTGCAGCGCGGCATCATGGCCACGGGCGGCGCCACGCTGCGCATGGCCGAGCGCGCGGGCGTGGGCAACGCCATGCTGCACCTGCTCACTGCCGACGAGTTCGACAGCGCCGAGGCCTACCGCCTCAACTTCGTGCAGAAGGTGGTGCCCACCGGGCAGGAGCTGGACGCGGCGCTGGCCATCGCCCAGCGCATCGCGGCGCAGGCGCCGCTGGCGGTGGTGGCGACGCGGCTGAACGTGATCAAGGCCGTGGAGCAGGGGCCGCTGGCCGCCGTGTCGGAATTCATCGAGACGCAGAAGCGCCTGTCGAACAGCGAGGACGCCGCCGAGGGCGTGCGCTCCTTCATCGAACGCCGGCCGGCGCGGTTCTCGGGCCGCTGAACTCTTTCATCAAGAACAACGAAGATGCCTCGTCTCACCCCCCTTCTCACTCCTCTTCTCACTCGCACGGCGCTCGCCGCCGCATTCACCCTGCTCGCCGTGAACACCACTTCCGCCCAGACGCCCACGCCTGCAGCGCTGCCCGACCCTGCCGCCACCTCGGTCGAGGCCATGGGCTGGATGAAGGGCTTCCCGCCCCCGCCCGACAAGCTCATCACCTTCGACAACCCCGCCGGCGGCGTCTTCCCGCGCACGCGCTGGAGCTTCTCGCACGTGCGCGAGACGGTGCCCACGGCCAACGTATGGCGCGGCCCAGGCGCGGCCAGCCCGCTGCCTTCGACGCCGGCACCCTTCGACATCGAGGCCGTCACCTTCAAGCCGCTGGGCAGCGACCAGACGCTGAACTTCGCCCAGATGATCGCCAACACCTACACCGACGGCATCCTCGTGATGCACCGCGGCAAGGTGGTCTACGAGAAGTACTTCGGCGCGCTCACGCCCGAGCGTCCGCACATCGCGATGTCGGTCACCAAGTCCTTCGTGGGCACGCTGGCGGCCATCCTCGCGGACGAGGGCAAGCTCGACCCGGCCGCGCCCGTCACGAAGTACATCCCCGAGCTCAAGGACAGCGCCTACGGCGACGCCACCGTGCGCCAGGTGATGGACATGACCGTGGGCGTGCACTACTCCGAGAACTACGCCGACCCCAAGGCCGAGATCTGGGACTACGCGCGTGCCGGCGGCATGCTCACCCAGGGCGCGAACTACACCGGCCCGAAGTCGTTCTACGAGTTCCTCGTCATGCTGAAGAAGGAGGGCGAGCACGGCGAAGGCTTCGCCTACAAGACGGTCAACGCCGAGGTGCTGGCGTGGATCGTTCGCCGCGCCAGCAACCAGTCGCTGGCCGACCTGCTGAGCGAGAAGATCTGGCGCCGCATCGGCGCCGAGCAGGACGCCTACTTCATGGTCGACCGCATCGGCACCGAGTCGGGCGGCGGCGGCCTGAACACCGTGCTGCGCGATCTCGCGCGCTTCGGCGAGACCATGCGCAACGGCGGGCGCGCCTCCAGCGGGCAGCAGGCCATTCCGAAGGCGGTGGTGGAAGACATCCAGCGCGGCGGCGACCCGGCCAAGTTCGTGAAGGCGGGCTATCCGCTGCTCAAGGGCTGGTCGTACCGCGACATGTGGTGGGTCTCGCACAACCCGCACGGCGCCTACATGGCGCGCGGCATCCACGGCCAGAGCATCTACGTGGACCCGAAGGCCGAGATGGTGATCGTGCGCTATGCGGCGCACCCGGTGGCGGCCAACGGCGCGAACGATCCGCTCACGCTGCCGGCCTTCCAGGCGATGGCCGAGGCGCTGATGCGCCCCTGAGCCTTCTCAGTTCGAAGCCCGCTCGCGGGCGATCACCAGGAGCCCGTCCATGATCAGGCTCTCGACGAGTTCGAAGTGCCCGTTCATCACGGGCGCCATCTTCCAGCCCGCACCGCCGGTCATGTAGCAGGCCGGCTCCACGCCGCAGTGCGAGCGCACGTGCTGCACCATGCGCTCCACCGCGCCCGCGATGGCGTAGGTGCCGCCGCTGGTCAGCGCGTCGCTGGTGTTGGTCGGGAACTCGCGCACCTCGCCGGTGGGCACGTGCAGGCCCGCCGTGCCCGACTCGAGCGCGCGCAGCATGATGCCGTGGCCCGGCAGGATCAGGCCGCCAAGGAACTTGCCGTCGGCATCGATGGCCTCGACCGTCACGGCCGTGCCGATCAACACCACCACCATCGGCCGCGGCGCCTGCCCCGGCCTGGCGGCGGCCAGCATGCGGTGGCGCGCGCCGATCATCGCCACGAAGCGGTCGGCGCCCAGGCGCGTGGGATGGTCATAGCCGTTGACGATGCCTGCCTCGCCCGCGCTCGACATCACCCAGCGCGGCGTGCAGTCGAAGCGCTCGACGATCTGCTCCTCGGCGCGACGGCGCACCGCATCGCCGGCCACCACGCAACCCAGCATCGAACCGGGCGAAGGCAGGTCGGCCCACGGGCCGTCGGCCAGCCGTTCGATGTGGTCGAGGAATTCGGCGCCCTGCGCCTGCAACGCGGCGCCGGGGCTGGCCGAGTCGTAGAGCGCCCACTTGATGCGGGTGTTGCCGATGTCGATGGCGAGGAAGGGGGATGACATGCGCGGGATTATTGCGACTTTGTTGTTATTCCTGCTGGCACGTCGTTGACACACGCGGCATGGGACTACGCAGGCACGCCGAGTTCCACCCCTACATTGGCGGGTTCCACCCACCACCGCACAAGGAGAGAACCATGGGATTGCTCAGTTTCATCAAGGAGGCTGGTGAGAAGCTGTTCGGCGGCTCGTCGGCCCAGGCCGCCACGCCCGACGCCAACCAGGCCGCTGCCGCCGCCATCAAGACCTACATCGAGACCCAGAACCTCGGTCTCACGGGACTGGAAGTGACCTACACCGCCAGCACCGGGGTTGTCACCCTCGCGGGCCAGGCGCCGTCTCAGGAAGCCAGCGAGAAGGCCTCGCTCGCCGCCGGCAACGTGGCGAACGTGAACAGCGTGGAGAACAACCTCGTCGCACCGGCCGCACCGCCCGCCCAGTACCACGACGTGGTGCGCGGCGACACGCTCTCTGCCATCTCGAAGAAGTACTACGGCGACGCCAACAAGTACAACGTGATCTTCGAGGCCAACAAGCCGATGCTGAGCAACCCGGACAAGATCTATCCGGGGCAGAAGCTGCGCATCCCGGCGCTCTGAAAAGGACGCGGGGCTAGGCCCCGTTGTGCCGCCAGGCCCCTGGCGACACGCCGTACTCGCGCTTGAACGCCCGGTTGAAGGCGGCCTCCGACTCGTAGCCCACGCCTTCGGCGATGCGCGCCAGGTTGCACTGGTCCCTGCGCAGCATGCCTGCGGCCAGGATCATCCGCCAGCGCGCGAGGTAGTGCATGGGCGGCATGCCCACGAGTTCGGCGAAGCGATCGGCCAGCACGCTGCGCGAGGTGTGCGTCTCATGCGCCAGCGCGTCGACCGTCCAGTTGCGCGCGGGCTCGGCATGCATCAGCGCCAGGCAGCGGCTCACGTGGGGGTCGCGCAGGCCCGCCAGCCAGCCCGGGTTGTTGGCGGGCATGGATTCGATGTAGCCGCGCAGCACCTCGGCGAACAGCACCTCCGCCACCTTGGCGGCGACCATCTCGGAACCCGGCGATCGCGAAGCCGCATCGCCCAGCACGAAGTTGACGGACTGCTCGATCCACGGGCCTGCCGGCCTGTTTCGCAGCTGCGTGGTGAACAGGCGCGGAATGTTCGCCATGACGGGATTGGGCGCATCGCCCTCGTACGCGAACCAGCTGCACACCAGCAGGGTGCGATCACCCTCGCCGCCATAGCGCACCCGCTCCAGCTCGGGTGCCCGCGGGCTCACCATATGCGACATGTCCACCGCCGCATGGTGCAGGCCGCTGCCCAGTACATGGGAGTCGCCATGCGGTGCGGCGATCACTTCGCCCGCATGCGCCCGGATCGGCTCCCCGCCATCGACCTGCGTCCAGCATTCGCCCTGCAGCACCAGGTGGCAGATCGCCATCCGCTGCGCGCCGGGCCTGAGCAGCTGCGCGATGTCCCTACCCTTGGGTACCTCGAAACACCAGGGTGCATACATGTCCCCGTTCAGGAACAGTGCGCCCTCCAGGCGGATGGTCCGCAGCACGTCCGACAAGACATCCATGGTCACCTCCCGGGGCAAGCGAAGGCGGGGTTTCGGTCAATAAGTCAGGCGAGGCGGGCAAGACGCGGCACCTTTGCCTCGGCACCATAGGTCCTGGTCGCCCTCGACCGATTCTGACAGCCAGACAGGAGTACCACCATGCCCAAATTCGTCATCGAGCGAGACATTCCCGGCGCCGGCAAGCTCACCCCGTCGGACCTGAAGGCCATCTCGCAGAAATCCTGCGGCGTGCTCAGCAGCATGGGCACGGACATCCAGTGGATCCACAGCTACGTGACCGACGACCGTGTCTATTGCGTCTACCAGGCTACCGACGAGGCACTGGTGCGCCGGCACGCGGAGCTCGGCGGCTTCCCGGCCAACCGCGTGGACCGGGTCTACAGCGTGATCGACCCGGCCACGGCCGAGTGAGGCGAGCCGCTCCTTCCGGTCAGTTCTGCCGCCAGGGCAACCCGCGCTTGCGCCAGCCGCCCGTCAGCCCGCGGTGGCCGTTCTCGTCCGGGTTGCCCTCGAAGCCTTCGAGGATGTTGTAGGCCTCCACGCCCAGTTCCGTCGCGCGCTTGGCCGCGGCGATGGAGCGCACGCCGCTGCGGCACAGCAGCACCAGCTTCTTGCCGCCTTCGGCCGCGGCACGGATGCCTTCGTCGAAGGCCGGGTTCAGCGCCATGCCGGGCCACTGCTTCCATGCCAGCGGCACGGCGCCGGGCACGTAGCCGACCCATTCGCGCTCGGCATCCGTGCGCACGTCGACCAGCACGGCCTCTGCGCTGGCGATCCATTGCGCGGCCTGCTCGGGCGTCACGTCGCCGGCGTAGCCCTTGTTCTCGATGGGTTCGGTCATCTCTCTTGCGTCCTTGGCATGCGGGTTTTCATTCCCCGGAATTTTTCACCGGTTCGTGAAAACCCTGTTTGTTGAGTGCTCCCGCGCGCCAAAGATGGCGCCTTGGGCCTGTCGAACCATAACTCCAAGACGCACAGCCTGGGTTTTCCCAAGTCAGAACCGTTTGGAGAGAGACAAATGACAGACAGCAAGATGCCCCGCCGCCGCGGGCTGCTCAAGGGCGCGGCCGTGGCCGCCGGCGCCATGTCCGTGCCGATGGTCAGCATGGCCCAGACCACCACCCTGCGCTTCCAGAGCACCTGGCCCGCGAAGGACATCTTCCACGAGTACGCGCAGGACTACGCGAAGAAGGTCAACGACATGGCGGGCAGCCGCCTGAAGATCGAGGTGCTGCCCGCCGGCTCGGTGGTGCCCGCCTTCCAGCTGCTCGACGCGGTGGCCAAGGGCACGCTCGACGGCGGCCACGGCGTGGTCGCGTACTGGTACGGCAAGAACTCGGCGCTCGCGCTGTGGGGCTCCGGCCCGGGCTACGGCATGGACGCCAACATGGTGCTTGCCTGGCACACCTACGGCGGCGGCAAGGCGCTGATGGAGGAGATATACAAGGGCCTGAACCTCGACGTGGTCTCGTACCTCTACGGCCCCATGCCCACGCAGCCGCTGGGCTGGTTCAAGAAGCCGGTGGCCAAGGCCGAGGACATGAAGGGCCTGAAGTTCCGCACCGTGGGCCTGGCGGTGGACGTGTTCACCGACATGGGCGCGGCCGTGAACCCATTGCCCGGCGGCGAGATCGTGCCCGCGCTGGACCGCGGCCTGATCGACGCGGCCGAGTTCAACAATGCGTCGAGCGACCGCGTGCTGGGCTTTCCCGACGTCGCCAAGAACTGCATGCTGCAGAGCTTCCACCAGAGCGGCGAGCAGTTCGAGGTGCTGTTCAACGGCGCCAAGCTCAAGGCGCTGCCGACCGAGCTCAAGTCGATCATCGAGTACGCCACGCAGGCCGCGAGCGCCGAGATGAGCTGGAAGGCCATCGACCGCAACTCGAAGGACTACGAGGAGCTGAAGAAGGCCGGCATCAAGTTCTACAAGACGCCCGACACGGTGCTGCGCGCGCAGCTCGCATCGTGGGACAAGACCATCGCGAAGAAGTCGGCCGAGAACCCCATGTTCAAGAAGGTGCTCGACTCGCAGCGCGCCTTCGCGGAACGCGCGGGCCAGTGGCAGAACGACTACGAGGTCGATTTCAAGATGGCCTACAACCACTACTTCGGACGGCAGGCGAAGAAGACCTGAGCCAAGGGATCGATGCGATGCGAGGGCACCCGTGCGGTGCCCTCTTTTCATGCCTGCGCCCAAGCTGCCGCGCAAGACACGGATGACGCGGCGAGGAGTTCGTTCCGATGCAATCTTTCCTGCTGGCGGTCGACCGGTTCTCCACATGGATCGGCAAGACCTTCGCCTGGTGCGCCCTGCTGCTCACGCTGCTGATCAGCTGGGAGGTGTTCTCGCGCTATGCCCTCAACAAGCCCCACGCCTGGGTGCTGGACGCGCAGATCATGCTGTACGGCACCATGTTCATGACCGCGGGCGCCTACACGCTCTCGAAGAACGGCCACGTGCGCGGCGACGTGCTCTACGGCTTCTTCCGCCCGCGCACGCAGGCGCTGGTGGACCTGGTGCTCTACATCGTCTTCTTCCTGCCCGGCATCGTGGCGCTGACCTGGGCCGGATGGGTCTACGCGGGCGAGTCGCTCGCCATCCGCGAGCAGACCTTCTCGGCCGAGCCGCTGCCGCTGTACCCGTTCAAGTACGTCATTCCGCTGGCGGGGTTCACGCTGCTCCTGCAGGGGCTGGTGGAGATCATCCGCTGCGTGCGCTGCATCCGCGAGGGCGCCTGGCCCTCTCGTGAGCAGGACGTGGAGGAAGTCGACGTCGAGAAGCTCAAGGAGATGGTGCACGTGAAGGACGAGGACATCGCCGCGCTCGATCGCGTCGTCGCCTCGAAGGAGGCCGCGCGATGATCCGCCGCGAACTCTGGTTCGGCCTCTCGTTCATGGCGCTGATCGTGATCGGCGCGGTGGCGGTGCTGGCCAACGCGCCCACCATCACCAACGGCCACCTCGGCCTGCTGATGCTCTCGCTGGTGGTGGTGGCCATCATGCTGGGCTTTCCCACGGCGTTCACGCTGATGGGCATGGGCATGCTCTTCACCTGGCTGGCCTACGACCGCGACTGGCACCGCACGCTCGACCTGATGGTGCAGTCGGCCTTCAAGACCATGGCCAACGACGTGCTCATCGCGGTGCCGCTGTTCGTATTCATGGGCTACCTGGTGGAGCGCGCGAACCTCATCGAGTCGCTGTTCAAGAGCCTGCACCTCGCGCTCGCGCGGCTGCCGGGCGCGCTGGCGGTGGCGACGCTCGTGACCTGCACCATCTTCGCGACGGCCACCGGCATCGTGGGCGCGGTGGTCACGCTGATGGGCCTGCTGGCGCTGCCGGCCATGCTGCGCGCAGGCTACAGCGTGCCGCTGGCGGCGGGCTCGATCACCGCGGGCGGCTGCCTGGGCATCCTGATTCCGCCTTCGGTGCTGCTGATCGTGTACGGGGCGACGGCGGGCGTGTCGGTGGTGCAGCTCTATGCGGGGGCGTTCTTTCCGGGGCTGATGCTGGCCTCGCTCTACGTGCTGTACGTGATCATCGTCGCGTGGCTCAAGCCGCAATGGGCTCCGCCGCTGTCGCACGCCGAGCGCATCGTGCCGCTGCCGCCGCTGTCGCAGCGGCTGGCTGAAAGCCCGGCCGCGCATGCGCTGGTCGGCCTGCTGAAGGGCCGGCGCAATGCCGACGTGCCCTTCTCGCACGTGCTGAAACAGCTTGGCGTCGTCGCGCTGCCGGGTGTGATCTTCCTGCTCCTGGCCGCCTTCAGCTACAAGGCCGTGACCACCGTAGAAGCGCAGGCGCGCTACGAGATCGAGGAGATCGGCGCGGTGCGCAGCAGCACGCCGGAGTCGGGTGGACTGCAGGAGCCTCCGGTCGAAGGCGGGCTGCAGGAGCCGCCGCAGGAAGGCGGCCTCCAGGAGCCGCCCAGTGAAGATTCGCAGCCATCGGCGCCTGCCGCTGCTTCGAACCAAGGCTCGCTGGCCGAGCCGCCGGGGGCATCGCCCGCGCCAGCGGCGCCTGCCGCAGAAGGAGTCGCAGAGCCCGCAGCCCCTGCCGCCGCCGCCACGCAGCGTCCCGCGCCGACCTGGTGGTGGGTCACCTTCGCCATCTTCGGCGCGATCGTCACGCTGTTCTACCTGTTCCTGAGCTTCGCGCGGCTCGAGATATTCAAGATGCTGCTGGCGTCGTTCTTCCCGCTGGTGCTGCTGATCCTCGCGGTGCTGGGCTCGATCGTGCTGGGCCTGGCCACACCCACCGAAGCGGCAGCCATGGGCGCGCTCGGCGGCATGCTGCTGGCGGCGGCCTACCGGCGGCTCAACCTCGCGGTGCTGAAGGAGTCGGTGTTCCTCACGGCCAAGACATCGGCGATGGTGTGCTGGCTCTTCGTCGGCTCGGCCATCTTCTCGGCCGCATTCGCGCTGCTGGGCGGACAGGCGCTGGTGGAGGAATGGGTGCTCGGCATGAACCTCACCAAGGTGGAGTTCCTGATCCTGAGCCAGGTCATCATCTTCCTGCTGGGCTGGCCGCTGGAGTGGACCGAGATCATCGTGATCTTCATGCCCATCTTCATCCCGCTGCTCGACAACTTCGGCGTCGACCCGCTGTTCTTCGGACTGCTGGTGGCGCTGAACCTGCAGACCGCCTTCCTGTCGCCGCCGGTCGCGATGGCAGCCTTCTACCTCAAGGGCGTGAGCCCGCCGCACGTGACTCTCAACCAGATCTTCCTTGGCATGCTGCCCTTCATGGGCATCCAGGTGCTGGCGATCGTGCTGCTGTACATGTGGCCGCAGATCGGGTTGTGGCTGCCGCAGCTGCTGTACAAGTAGAAACGGCGGCAAGCCGGGGCGGCGGCGTCAGCGCCGCCTCTCCACATACGGCCGCGCCTGCAGCAGCACGATCCTGTCGCCCACCGTCGCCCACTCGATGTCCTGGTCGACGCCGTTGAAAGTGCGTTTGACCGCCGCGCCCACGTTGGCCAGCCGTACGACCAGGTCGTCGGTCAGCACGTTGCGGCCGGCTTCCACCGGCACTTCCTTCACGCCGCCGTCCTTGTCGAGCTGCAGCGCGGTGTCTTCGGCCGAGCGGCTGAGCACCTGGATGGCCTTGGACCAGCTCGAGTACATCACCTGCTCGGCCACGCGCCGGCCCTCGACCACGCGGATGCCGATGCCGCGCTTGGCCGAGATGTAGGTGATGTGCGGATGCCCCGCGTCGAAGGGGTCGCGGGTGATCATCACGCCGGCGTTGGCGGAGTCGATGGCGGTCTGCACGAACACGCCCATGAGGACCGATTCGGCGCCGAAGCCCGCCGCCGCGCGGGCCTCCCAGGCCTCGGGGTTGAACACCGAGGCCCAGACCTTCTTCACGGCCACTTCGAGCGCGTCGCCGGTCTTGACGTTGGGCACGGTGGTGTAGAGCCCCGCGCCACTGAAGCCGGGCAGGTCTTCGGAGTTGGACGAGCTGCGCACGAACACGCCGCCGCCGCCGAGCTGCGACTGCCATGCGGCGCGCCAGCCGGCGGCGGTGGCGGCATCGACGGGCCATTGCACGATCTCGTCGCGCAGCTGCGCCAGCGCCTTCTGGCGGACCTTCGGGTCGCTCGCGAAGCCGGGCTGCTGCTGCATGCGCGCGATGCGATCGGCCAGGCCGTTGGCGCGCATGAAGCGGTCGTAGTGCGCGAAGGGAATGCAGAAGCCGTCGGGCACCGAGGTGCCCGGGATGTGCGCGGCCTGCATGGCGCCGAGGTTGGCGGCCTTGACGCCGCACTGCGCGCTGTTGCGCGCGCGCAGCGAGGCCAGCGGCAGCAGCCGGCTCTCGCGCAGGTCGGGCCTGATGGCGCGCGCGCTGCCGGGCACGGCTCCCGTGGCGGCGGTGCGCACCGCGCGCGGCGGCAGCGCGGCGATTTCCTCCGGCGTGAGCCGGCGCACCTGGTAGCCCGAGCTGACGACCTTCAGCGCCACCCACTGGCCGGCATGCTCCTTCAGGACCGCGGCGGCATCGCGCACGTAGGCGTTGGGAATGCCCCAGCCCTTGGCCAGCAGGTTGACGTGCGAGAGCGCGGTCGAGGGGCGTTCGGTCAGCACGGCCGCCACCGGCGGCAGGCCGATGGGCACCTGCCGCAGCACGGCGATGTCGTCGGGCAGCAGTGCGTCGATGCCGGCGTCGTCCTCCACGATGCGCACGCGGCCGGTGGCGGTGCCTAGGTTCATCGGCAGAAAGGGCTGTTCGCGGATCAGCGCCTCCTGGCTCACGAAATCGATGCCGGCTTCCTTCGCCACGCGCTCGTGCAGCGTGGAGTTGGTCTTGAACTTCACCGGACCGAAGAAGCTGGACCTGACCTGCTGCTCGGCCTGCCGCAGCAGCGGCGCGGTGAGCTTGTCGCCCTCCCAGAACTCGTAGGTGAAGCTGCCGATGTTCTGCTGCCAGCTCAGCGTGCCGAACAGGAAACGGCGGTCGGGCACGAGGTAGTTGCGGTCGATCTCGCGCTTGACGGTGTTGGGCGCGAGCCGCGTGTCGCGCAGGAAGCGCACGTGCAGCTGGTAGCGCGGAGTGTCGATGTAGTACATGCGCGGCGGCTTCGCCTGCCGGTCGACCACGAAGAGCACGTGCGCAAGCTGCATCGGCGTGCCGGCGTCGTAGACGCGGGCGAGCTGGTCGAAGTCGGCCTGGCTGCGCAGCGCGGGCAGCGACGAGGGCACTGCGGGGCGCGGCACCAGTTGCGCGGCCGGGCCTTCGGGCTGCGGCTGGTTCTGCTGCTGGTAGTAAGACGGCTTGCGGGCCAGCTGCGCATCGGCGGGCCCTGCCACCAGTGTTGCCGCAGCAGCAGCCATGGAGAACACGACCGCGCTACGGTTTTTGAAGCGCGATCTGCCCGTGGGTCGTGTGTTGTTCTGGTTTTTCATGGGGTGTCCCTCCTTACAGCCGGTTTCCGATTGCACGCGCGCTTCACCAAGCAGGGGTCGTGCGGTGACGGCGGCAGCGGATTCTCGCGCGTTACAAAAACCCGGCGCCGCGCTTTCGCACCGTCCCGAGGATCAGAGAACGACACCATGAACCAACCCGCCCCTTCCATGCTTGCCGCGCCACGCCGATGGCTGCTCGGCATCGCGCTGCTGTGCGCGGCTTTCGTGGCCAGCGCGCAGCAGGACCCGCCGGGCCGCGTCGCGCTGCTCGGCTACCAGCAGGGCTCGGTGAGCTTCGCACCCGCCGGCGCCGACAGCTGGTACGACGCGCAGACCAACCGCCCCATCACCACCGGCGACCGGCTCTGGACCGACCGCAACGCCCGCGCCGAACTCTTCATCGGCTCGGCGGCGCTGCGGCTCGACGGGCAGACGCACCTGGAGTTCACAGAACTGGACGACGACACCGCGCGCATCACGTCGAACCAGGGCAACCTGCAGCTGCGCGTTCGCGACGAGCTTTTGGGCCAGCGCTTCGAGGTGGACACCGGCAACATCGCGGTGGTGATCGACGCGCCGGGCGAATACCGCATCGCCGCCGATCCGGCCGCCGGCACCACCTGGGTGGCGGTGGCCTCGGGCCGGGTCACGCTCCATGGCGAGAACGGCCAGTCGCAGTCGCTGGGCGCGCGCCAGCAGCTCACCGTGGCGGGCCGCGATCTTTCGGCCGTGAGCGGCGCGCCGCAGCAGGGCAGCGGCTTCGACGCCTGGGTGGCCGAGCGCAACCGCATCGAGGACCAGTCGATCTCCGCGCGCTACGTGTCGCGCGACGTGGTCGGCTACCAGCAGCTCGACGCGTACGGCGACTGGCAGAGCGACCCGACCTATGGCGACGTGTGGTTCCCGCGCAATGTCGATGCCGACTGGGCGCCGTACCGCGACGGCCAGTGGGTCAACGTCGCGCCCTGGGGCCTGACCTGGATCGACGCCGCGCCCTGGGGCTTCGCGCCCTCCCACTACGGACGCTGGGCGCGCGTCGGTCCGCGCTGGGGCTGGGTGCCGGGGCGGCCGGGCGGACGGCCCGTGTATTCGCCGGCACTGGTGGGCTTCGTGGGCGGCGCTGCCGGAACGGGCGGCAACGGCGGGGTCGGCTGGTTCCCGCTGGCCCCGGGCGAACAATGGCGCCCCGGCTACCGCGCGAGCCAGCGCTACCTGGACCAGGTCAACCGCATGGCCATCTACAACCGCCAGGCGCTGCGCAGCGACTTCTACGCCAACCAGCAGATGCCCGGCGCGGTGACCGTGGTGCCCGCCGACCGCTTCGGCCGCGGCCCCTTCGGGCGGCGCGACCTGATGCGGCTGCCGGACGACCGCTTCGCGCGCGGACCTGTGGCGCCCGCGCCAGGCATCGCAGTCAATGCCTTCGGCGGTTTCGGCCGGCCCGCCGCGGTGGTGCCGCCGGCCGCCGCGCTGGCGGCGCGGCAGCAGCAGATCCAGCTCCAGCAGGCGCGACAGGCACAACAGGCACAACAGCAACAGCTGATGCAGCAACAGCAGCAGATGGAATGGCAGCGCCAGCAAGGCTGGAGGCAACAACAGGATTGGCGCCAGCAACAGGACTGGCAGGCGCAGCAGGAATGGCGCCAGCGCGGCGAGCAGGATCGCTGGCAGCGCCAGCAACAACAGCAGCTGCAGCAACAGCAGTTGCAACTCCAGCAGCAACAGGCCATGCGCCAGCAGCAGGAAATGCAGCAACGCGCCGCGCAGGCGCAGGCCCTGCAGCAGCAACAGCTGCTCCAACAACAGCAGGCGGCGCAGATGCAACTTCTGCAGCAGCAGCGCGCGGCGCAGCAGCAGGCGTTGGCGCAGCAACAGCAGCTTCGCCAGCAGCAGGAGATGCAGCAGCGCACCGCACAGATGCAGCAGCAGGCGCAGGCTCAACAGCAGGCCTTGCAGCAGGCCCAGTTGCGCGCGCTGCAGCAGCAGCGCGGCATCCAGCCGCCCGCCGTGCAGCAACCGCAGCCCGGCCAGCGCGGTGACGACCCGCGCCGGCTCTGGACCTCGCCCGACTCGCGCCAGTAGCGCTTCAGCCGCGCAGCGGGGCGTGCGAGGGCTGGCCGCACTGTGCGCAGAACTTCGCACCGGCCTGCATCGCGGTGCCGCACTGCCTGCAGGCCGCCGGAAGCATCGAGCCGCCGCATTGCTGGCAGAAGCGCGCGCCCGGCCCGTTGACGGCGCGGCATGCGGGGCAAGCGCTGCCGCCACCACCCCCTCCTGCAGGCGGTGCGCCGCTGCCGTGGCCGTGTCCGCCGTGCGAGCCATGGTGGCCGCCGCCGCCATGCCGCGATCCGCCGTGGCCTCCGAAAAGCCTTTCAAGCATGCCCATGTGATCTCCCTGATAGCGGGCTGCCCGTGGAAGCGTCGCCGGCGGCGATGAACACCCGCGGGGCCCGGACGCAGTGGAATCCCTGAAGCAGCTCCAGGGTCAAGCAAGCCCCGACGGAAGCGCCGGCTTCGCCCCGGCCGCTACAGTCGGCGGCCAAGGAGCAAGCCTTTCATGCCCACATTCGACTTCGATCTCTTCGTCATCGGCGGCGGCAGCGGCGGCGTCCGCGCCGCTCGCATGGCTGCGCAGACCGGCGCCCGCGTCGCCCTCGCCGAGGCCGCCGAGCTTGGCGGCACCTGCGTCAACGTGGGCTGCATCCCCAAGAAGCTCTACAGCTACGCGGCCGGCTATGCCGAATCCTTCGAGGAGGCCGCGGGCTACGGCTGGAAGCTGCCCGAGGCGCCGCAGTTCGACTGGGCGCACCTGAAGGCGCAGCGCGCGAAGGAGATCGGCCGGCTCAACGGCATCTATGCCTCGCTGCTGAGGAACGCGGGCGTCACGCTCGTCACCGGATGGGCCCAGCTGGTCGATCCGCACACGGTGGAGGTCGACGGCAAGCGTCACACCGCGCGCCACTTGCTCGTGGCCACCGGCGGCACGCCCTTCGTGCCCGACATCCAGGGCCGCGAGCACGTCGTGACCTCCGACGCGATGTTCGACCTCGATCCGTTCCCCAGGCGCCTGCTGGTGGTGGGCGGCGGCTACATCGCCTGCGAGTTCGCGTCGATCTTCAACGGGCTGGGCGCCAAGGTCACGCAGCTGCACCGCCGCGCGCACCTGCTCACCGGTTTCGACGACGACGTGCGGCAGTTCCTGGCCAACGAGATGGGCAAGGCCGGCGTCGACGTGCGGCTGAACTGCGATGTCGCCTCGGTCACGCGCCACACCGGCGGTAGCGGCGGCCTCACGGTCACGCTGGCACGCGGCCAGCAGATCGAGGCCGACACGGTGCTCTTCGCCACCGGCCGCGTGCCCAACACGCAGGGGCTGGGCCTGGAGGCGGCGGGCGTGGCGCTCGACGAGCGCGGCGCGATCGCGGTCGATGCGCACTACCGCAGCTCGGTGCCGTCGATCTACGCGGTGGGCGACGTCTCCACGCGCGTGCAGCTCACGCCGGTGGCGCTGGCCGAGGCGATGGTGGTGGTCGACGAGCTCTTCGGCAAGGGAAAGCGCCGGCTCGACTACGAGTTCATTCCCACCGCCGTGTTCACGCACCCGAACATCGGCACCTGCGGCTACACCGAGCTCGACGCACGCGCCAGATTCGGCGAGGTGACGGTGTTCTCCAGCGAGTTCAAGTCGCTGCGCCACACGCTCTCGGGCCGCAGCGAGCGCACCTTCATGAAGCTGGTGGTCGACAAGGCCACCGACCGCGTCGTGGGCCTGCACATGGTGGGCGCCGATGCCGGCGAAGTGGTGCAGGGCTTCGCGGTGGCGATGCGCGCAGGCGCGACGAAGGCGGTCTTCGACAGCACGGTGGGCATCCATCCCACGGCGGCCGAGGAGTTCGTGACGATGCGCGAGCCGATGCCGGGGTGAAGGCTCGCCCCCAGGCTGCGCGCACTTCGTGTCGCTGCGCCAACCCCCTTCCGGGGGCAACCCGCGGTGTTCCCGCCAGATAGGGGTCAGCTCGAGCGTTGCTTGCCTTCAAGGAGCTTCACCATCACGAACAGCACGCGGTTCGCCGGCGTGGGCACGCCCAGCGCCTCGCCGCGGCGCACGATGAGGCCGTTGAGGTGGTCGATCTCGGTGGGCTTGGCGCGCGCGAGGTCCTGCGCGGTGGAGGAGTACTGCGACGGCATGGTCTGCGCGATGGCGCGCACGGCGGCGTCGGTGTCGCCGACCACGTCCAAGCCCTCGGCCTTCGCGACCGCGAGGCATTCGGCCACCACGTCGCGGATCACGTCGGCCACGCCGGTGCCCTTCACGAGCACGCCGTAGGGCAGCTGCGTGACGGCGGAGAGCGCGTTGTAGGCACAGTTGAGGATCAGTTTCGCCCAGAGCGATCCGCGCACGTTGGGCGATATCTGCGTGGGCACGCCGGCGGCTTCGAGCTGCCGCGCCACTTCCTCGCTGCGGGCCGAGGGCGCGATCACCAGCTCGCCGCGGCCGTGGTGCTTCACGTGGCCGGGGCCGGCCATCTCGGTCGCGACGTAGACGACGGCCGCGGCGACTTCGTTCGACGGCGGCAGCACCGAGCGCACGCGCTGGTCGTTGTCCACGCCGTTCTGCAGCGTGAGCACCAGCGCGCCGGGTGCAAGGTGCGGCCTGATCTGTCCGGCGGCCGATTCGGTGTCGGTGGATTTCACGCAGAAGAGCACGAGGTCGGCGCCCTGCACGGCCGAAGCCTCGGTGCTTGCGGCAACGCGCACGTGCTCGTCGAAGGCCTTGGTCTCCAGGCGCAGGCCCCTGGCGTCGACGGCCTCCACGTGCGAGGGGCGGCCGATCAGCACCACCTCGTGTCCGGCGCGCGCGAGCATCGCCCCGTAGTAACAGCCGACCGCGCCGGCACCCATCACTGCGACTTTCATCGGTTCGTTTCCTTGCTTGTCCGCATGGAGGGCAAGCCTAGCGAAGATGGCGCCTTCATGCCTCGCTTCATGCTTCGGTTTCCACGCCGCGCGACTTCAGCCCCTCGTCGAGCAGCCATTCGCGGAACGCCGCGAAGGCCGGCAGGTCGAGGCGGTCGGGCCGATAGCACAGGTAGTGCCCCTGGTTCACGCTCACGGGCGTGCCGCAGGGGCTGAGCAGCGCGCCTTCGGCCAACTCTTCCTGCACCAGCAGCTTCGGTACGAGGCCGATGCCCAGTCCGTTGAGCGCCGCCTGGATCAGCGCCGAATACTGGGCGAAACGCGGCCCGGCGACGGTCTGCACCTCGGGCACGCCGTGCTGCACGGCCCACAGGCGCCAGGCGGTGGGCGCGCCCTCGTGGTGCAGCAGCGTGTGGCCGACGATGTCGGCAGGCTGCGCGATGCGATGGCGCCCTTCGACCAGCGAGCGCGCCACGATCAGCACGAACTCGCGCCCCGCGATGTATTCGGACACCACGCCGGGCCAGCCGTCGGGGCCATAGCGGATGGCAGCATCCACGCCGGCCGGGATGCCGTCGCTGGGCTCCAGGTGGCGGCTGAAGCTCAGCATCACGTGGCGGCTCTTCTGGCTGAAGGCGGGCAGGCGCGGAATGAGCCACTTGGTAAGGAAGGTGGGCACGCTCGCCAGCGTGAGCAGGCCGGCGCCGGCATCGCCCGAGCGGGCCTCGAAGGTGGCGGTCTCGATGGCGCGCAGGCCGCCGGAGATCTTCTGCCAGTACACGCGCCCCTGCGGCGTGAGCTGCACGCCGCGGCCGTTCTTCTGCAGCAGCTCGCGGCCCAGGAAGGCCTCGAGCCCCGCGATCTGCTTGCTGACCGCGCTCACGGTGATGCACAGGGCTCCGGCCGCGAGCGTGATGCTCTGGTGGCGCGCCACGGCGTCGAAGGCCAGCAGCTCCTGGATGGTGGGGCAGTCGCGCTTCATGCATGGCCTCGCTTCATGAAAGCTGCGTGAAAAAGGGTTTCCAATTGCTCAAGTGTCGTCATCCAACTTTCACCCATAAGTACGCATGCGGTTCCTAGAATTCGGGACGGCGCGGCGGCATGACCGGCGCGAACAGTAGCGCATCCGGAAAGTATGCCGGGTGTCCATGACATTGGAGACAAACTTGGTTCGCGTCATCTCGCTCGTCTACGGCCTGTACCTGCTGCTGCCCATCGCGCTGCTGCTGGTCGGCAGCGTGGGCGGCAACTGGACCAACACGCTGCTGCCCACGGGCATCACCGGGCAGTGGTATGTCGACCTCTGGCTCGACACCTCCTTCCGCAAGGCCTTCGTGAGCAGCCTGGTGGTGGCGCTGTCGGCCTGCGCCATCAACACCGTGCTGGCGCTGCCGCTGGCCTATGCGCTGTACCACGGCGCGCGGCGCGGCGGCAGCCTGGCGGCGCGCATCGTGAGCGCCACGCCGGTGGCGGTGCCGACGATCACGCTGGCCTTCGGCTACATGATCGTCTTCAACACCGACCTCGCGCCCTGGCTGGGCTCGATGCCGCTGCTGATCGCGGCGCACGCGATCCTCACGCTGCCCTATCTCACCAACACGCTGCTGACCGACCTGCGCCACCTCGACCTCGGCCGGCTGGAGCAGGCGGCCGCCACGCTCGGCGCCTCGGGCTGGCAGCAGTTCACCGGCATCGTGCTGCCCAGCCTGCGCCAGAGCCTGATCAGCGGGCTGGTGATGGTGGCGGCCATCTCGGTGGGCGAGTTCGGCGTGTCGAACCTGCTCACGAGTTTCCAGAACCGCACCTACCCGGTGGTGCTGCTGCAGGCCTTCTACGGCGCGACGGGCTTCGCCTGCGCGGCCACGGTGATCCTGCTGGTGCTGGCGAGCGCGTCGGCGCTTCTTTCCTCCTCCCTCGTGAAGCAACGCGCATAAGCGGCAGAACCGATACGCCATGAGCCTCCTCCTCGACAAGGTCAGCTACAACTACCCCGGCAGCACGCACGGGCTGCACGACGTATCGCTGGACGTCCGCACAGGCGAGCTGGTCGCGGTGATCGGTCCCAGCGGCTCGGGCAAGTCGACGCTGCTGAAGCTGGTGTCGGGCCTGGAGACGGGCCACACCGGCCGCATCGCGCTCGACGGCGAGGACATGTCGCGCACGCCGGTGCACCAGCGCCACATCGGCATGGTGTTCCAGAGCTACGCGCTCTTTCCGCACCTGAGCGTGCTCGACAACGTGGCCTACGGCCTGAAGCTGCGCAAGGTGGCCGCGGCTGAGCGGCATCGCCGCGCGCAGGAGCTGCTCGACATCGTCGGGCTGGGCGAGTTCTCGCGGCGCGCCGTGGCGCAGCTCTCGGGCGGGCAGCAGCAGCGCGTGGCGCTGGCCCGCGCGCTGGCCATCGACCCGCGCGCCCTGCTGCTCGACGAGCCGCTCTCGGCGCTCGACGCCAGCGTGCGCGGCCACCTGCGCGACCAGATCCGCGCCATCCAGCAGCGCTTCAATGCCACCACGCTGCTGGTCACGCACGACCAGGAGGAAGCGCTGGCCATGGCCGACCGCGTGGCGATGCTCAAGGACGGCAGGCTGCTGCAGATCGCCACGCCGCGCGACATCTACGAGAACCCCGCGAGCCGCGCGGTGGCCGAGTTCGTCGGGCTCTCGACGATCCTGCCCGCGAAGGTGGCCGCACCCGGCCGGCTGGACATGGGTTTTGCCGAGCTCTTCGCCGACACCGGCCGGCGCGCCTTCGGCACCGAGGTGAACGTGCTGGTGCGGCCCGAGCACATCCGGCCCGACCCGGCCGCAGACGCCGTGAACCGTCTCGCGGGCCGCAGCGGCGCGCAGCGCTACCTGGGCGCGCTCACGCGCTACGACTTCGAGGTGCAGGGCGCCGCCAAGCCCTTCCTCGCCGAATCGTCGAGGCCGGCCGCCGAGGCGATCGCCATCGCGCCAGAGCACCTGCGCCTGCTCGACCACTGAACAAGAAAACCCTGAACCCATCCTCCAAGGAGCCACCATGCAACGCAGACATCTGATCCAGGCCGCCGGCGCACTGCCGCTGGCCTCTCTCGCGGCCCGCACCGCATTCGCCTTCGACGGCCCCGAGCTCTACGCGGGCGAGAAGGCGCTGTACGCCGAGGCGCAGAAGGAAGGCCTGTGCGTCTCCTTCGACACCGGCCCCGAATGGGCCAACTGGAAGTCGCTGTTCCGCGACTTCAAGAAGCGCTACCCCGAGATCGAGCTGACCTACAACGACATCGGCTCCGCCGCCACCGTGGTCTCGCTCGAGAAGACGAAGCGCCGCCCGCAGGCCGACACCGCCTACTACTTCGCCGCCTCCGCCGTCGACGCCGCGAAGAAGGACGTGGTCGCGCCCTTCAAGCCCGTCAACTTCGACAAGCTGCCGGCCGTGTTCCGCGAGGCCGAGGGCCGCTGGTTCACCATCCACACGCTCAACATCGCCTTCCTGGTCAACAAGAAGCTGGTGAAGAACGTGCCCACCGGCTGGGCCGACCTGCTCAAGCCCGAGTTCAAGAACTCGGTGGTGTACCTCGACCCGCGCTCCACCGGCATCGGCCAGGTGCTGACCTTCGCGGCGGCGTACGCCAACGGCGGCAGCGTCGACAACGTGCAGCCCGGCACCGACTACCTCGGCAAGCTGCATGCGGCCGGCAACGTGCTGCGCGTGGAAGGCACCACGCCCTATGCCAAGTTCCTCAAGGGCGAGATTCCGGTGTGGATCAGCTACGAGAACGACGGCCTGAAGGCCAAGCACGTCGACGGCATGGGCGACGCGGTGGAAGTGGTGATCCCGAAGGAAGCCAGCGTGGCCGCGCCCTACGCCATCAGCCTCGTGAAGAACGGCCCGAACCCGAACGCCGGCAAGCTGTGGCTCAACTTCATCATGAGCGAGGCCGGCCAGTCGCTCTTCGCGCAGGGCTTCGTGCGCCCCGCCGTGCCGGGCACGCCGCTGGCCGCCGACGTGGCCGCCAAGATGCCGGCCGCGCCGCAGATCAAGCCGCTCGACGTGGTGAAGGCCTCGGAGCGCAAGGCCGAGGTCGACAAGCTCTGGGCGCAGGCAGCACTGAAATGACGCACTCCCCCAGTCTTCGCGCACTTCGTGTCGCTTCGCCAACCCCCTCGCCGGGGGCAACACCTGCGGCCCGGCAAAGCCGGTTCCGCGGTGTTCCCCGCCCTGGTCCTGCCGTTGCATGCGCCGTGGGCCGCGGCAGGCCGTGACGGAGAACTGATATGCGACGCTTTGGCGCCTGGCCCGCATGGGCCTTCATGGCGCTGTTCTTCGCGGTGCCCCTTGCCGCGCTGCTGCCCGAGGCCTTCGGCGAGGGCGGCAGCGCCTTCGGGCGGCTGTTCGGCAACGCGCTCTTCTTCGGCGCGCTGCGCAATACCCTGGCGCTCGGGCTCGCGGCGGGTGCCATGTCGGCGCTGGTGGGCACCTGCATCGCGATCGAGCTCGCGCGCCAGCCCGAGGCGCGCCGCCGCTGGATGATGACCCTGCTGGGCCTGCCTCTGGCGTTCTCGGGGCTGGTGATCGCCTATGGCTTCATCCTGGCCTTCGGCCGCGCGGGCTTCGTGACGCAGCTGCTCGCGGGCCTGGGCGCCGACCCGGCGGCCCTCGGCAGCTGGATCTACAGCGTGTCGGGCCTGGGTTTTGCGTATGCCTACTACCTGATTCCGCGCGTGGCGCTGTCGCTGTACCCGGTGTTCGCGAACCTCGACCTGCGCCCGGCGCAGGCGGCGCGCACGCTGGGCGCCTCGCGCTCGCGTGCTTTCTGGGACACGGTGGTGCCCGAGGTGCTGCCCTCGGTCCTGTCGAACGCCTGCATGGTGGCCGCGATCGCGATGGGCACCTACGGCACGGCGCTGGCGCTGGTGGGCACGCAGCTCAACATCCTGCCGCTGATGCTGCTGGCGCAGGTGGGCGACGGCGGTTCCGATTTCGCGGTGGCGGCGGCCCTGTCGCTGGTGCTGATGGTTGTGTGTGTGATCGTGATGGGAGTGGGCGATGTCTTTACGCGAAGGCGCGAGCGCGGTGGCGCTGCCGGCGCAGGTCACTGAGGCGCTGGCGCGCCTCGCGCAGAAGCAGCGGGGGCCGCAGCGCCACCGCCAGCCGGTGGCCATCATCGGCCCCGGCGACGGCGGTCCGGCCGAATGCGAGGCCGCCCATGCCGTGGCGCATGCGCTGGCCGGCGCCGGCATGGCCGTGGTCTGCGGCGGGCGCGGCGGCGTGATGGCGGCCGCCTCGCGCGGCGCGGTGGAAGCCGGCGGCATCGCCGTGGGCATCCTGCCCGAGGACGACGACCGCAACGCCAACGAATGGCTCAGCGTGGCCATCCCCACCGGCATGGGCGAGATGCGCAACGGCATCGTCGCTCGCAGCGGCGTGTGCCTGGTGGCCATCGGCGGCAACATGGGCACGCTGTCGGAGATGGCGCTGGGTCTCAAGTGGGGCAAGCCGGTGTTCGTGATGCACGGCGACGTGGCGCTGCCGGGGGCGGTGCAGGTCTCGGATGTGAACGAGATGCTCTCCAAGGTGGTGGCCTGCCTGTTGGGCTGAGTTTCTGTTCTGTCGTTCGGGGGTGTGCACAGGGCACGACGAGCGCTGCTCTTGTGCCGGCCGATCAGCCAATGCTCTGGACGATCACGCCGATGGGGTGCCTTGCGCAGCGAAATAAAGGAGGAGGGGCGAAGCCCCGGGGGACATTCGCGGAGCAAGGTACCCCGTCGGCGTGATCGCGCCCCGAACAGCGGCCCGAAGCAACCCGGCAGCCATTGCACAATGCCGGCATGCCCTACATGCCCACATTCGTCGCCCCCGCCCGCTTCACCGACGCCGCCGCCGCACTCGAGCAGGTCAAGCTCATCTACCAGAGCGGCCTGACGCACCTGCGCGAATCGATGCTGCGCTTCGTCGCGGGCGAGGAGCTTCCGGGGCGGGTGCGGGCCTGCTACCCCTTCGTGCGGGTGCACACCCACACCGTCTCGCGCCACACGCCTCCGGCCAACGCCGGCCTGAGCTACGGCTTCGTGGCCGGCCCCGGCCGCTACGAGACCACGCTGACGCGCCCCGACCTGTTCGCGCGCTACTACCTCGACCAGTTCCGCCTGCTGCTGGAGAACCACCAGGTCGAGCTGGAGGTGGGCACCAGCACGCAGCCGATCCCGATCCACTTCTCCTTCGCCGAGAACGACCACATCGAAGGCACCATGAGCGCCGAGCGCCGGGCCCTCATGCGCGACGTGTTCGACCTGCCCGACCTGGGCGTGATGGACGACGGCATCGCCAACGGCACCTTCGAGGCGCGCGACGGCGAGGCGCAGCCGCTGTCGCTGTTCACCGCCGCGCGGGTCGACTACTCGCTGCACCGCCTGCGCCACTACTCGGGCACGGCGCCGGAGTGGTTCCAGAACTTCGTGCTGTTCACCAACTACCAGTTCTACATCGACGAGTTCGTGCGGCTGGGCCACGAGGCCATGGCCGACGAGAACAGCGAGTACGTCGCCTTCATCGAGCCGGGCAACGTGGTCACGCGCCGGCGCGGCCTGCCCGCCGGTTCGAGCGCCACCTACGGCCACCTGCTCGACGGCAGCCAGGGCACCGCGCCCCCGCGGCTGCCGCAGATGCCGGCCTACCACCTGGTGCGCGAGGACTGCAGCGGCACCACCATGGTCAACATCGGCGTCGGCCCGGCCAACGCCAAGACCATCACAGACCACATCGCGGTGCTGCGTCCGCACGCCTGGATGATGCTGGGCCACTGCGCCGGCCTGCGCAACACGCAGCAGCTCGGCGACTACGTGCTGGCCCACGCCTACGTGCGCGAGGACCACGTGCTCGACGAGGAGCTGCCGCTGTGGGTGCCGATTCCGGCGCTGTCGGAGATCCAGCTCGCGCTGGAAAAAGCCGTGGCCGACGTCACCCGCTACGAGGGGCCCGACCTGAAGAAGATCATGCGCACCGGCACCGTGGCCAGCACCGACAACCGCAACTGGGAGCTGCTGCCCGGCAACCAGCCGCAGCGCCGCTTCAGCCAGAGCCGCGCGGTGGCGCTGGACATGGAAAGCGCGACCATCGCGGCCAACGGCTTCCGCTTCCGCGTGCCCTACGGCACCCTGCTGTGCGTGAGCGACAAGCCGCTGCACGGCGAGATCAAGCTGCCCGGCATGGCCAACCACTTCTACCGTGAACGCGTGGAGCAGCACCTGCGCATCGGCATGCGGGCCATCGACATCCTGCGCGCCGAGGGCTCGACCCGGCTGCACAGCCGCAAGCTGCGCAGCTTCGCCGAAGTGGCGTTCCAGTAAGAAGAACGGCTCCAGCAGGCCCGCGACCAGGGCCGGGCCTCAGGGTTTGTCCTGCCCGCGGGCACGCCTGATCGGCGCGTTTCGCGGACATCATCCGGTCTATCCCACGACAACCGGAAAGAAGATGACCCAGTCGCGCTCCGTTCCCCCCATTTCCCGTCGCAGTTTCTCTGCATGGATCGCGGCCTCGGCCGCGGCAGCCGGCGCAGGACACGCCGCGCTGTGGCCGCGCTCCGCGCACGCCGCCGACGCGCCGCTGAGCAACCGGCTGCGCATCGTGATCCCCGCCAACGAAGGCGGCGGCTGGGACCAGACGGGCCGTGCGCTGGGCGCCGCCATGCTGGCGTCGGGCGCGGTCGGCAGCGTGGTGTACGAGAACGTCGGCGGCAAGGGCGGCACCATCGGCCTGGCCAAGTATGTCGAGAAATACGACGCCGACCCCGACACCCTGCTGATGAGCGGCATGGTCATGGTCGGCGCGGTGGCGCTGCAGAAGCCGGCGGTCACCATGGCCAGCATGGCGCCCATCGCCCGCCTCACCAGCGACTACGAGGTGATCGCGGTCAAGGCCGACTCCCCCATCAAGACGCCGAAGGACCTGATCACGCAGCTGCACGCGGACGCGGCCAACACCGTCATCGCAGGCGGCTCGGCCGGCGGCGTGGACCACATGTATGCCGGCATGCTGGCGCGCGTGGCCGAGGCCTCGCAGTCGCTGGTCTACCAGGCGCACCCCGGCGGCGCGGAGGTGGTCGAGGCGCTGGAAAGCGGCAAGGCCGCAGCAGGCATCTCGGGCTACAGCGAGTTCGCCGAGAGCATCGCCAACGGCAAGCTGCGCGCCATCGGCGTGTCGTCGAAGCGGCCGTTCCAGGGCATCGCCTCGGTGCGCGAGCAGGGCGTGGACGCCGACCTCGCCAACTGGCGCGGCGTGCTCACCGGCCGCAAGGTGCCGCCGTACCGCAAGACCGCCCTGCTGACCGTGGTGAAGCGCGCCACCGCCACCGATCTGTGGCAGAAAACCGTCAAGCAGAACAACTGGGACCCGTTCTGGCTGGAAGGCAAGGAGTTCGAGAACTTCCTCGAGACCGACACGGCGATGGCCGGGCCACTGATCTATCTGCTCAAGCTCAAGGCCTGAGGCGGGCTCACCTCCAGGCTTCGCGCCGCGCACGCCTTGCCCCTTCCGGGGGCGATGTCGCGGCGCCTTGCAGCCGGTGGCCCCTGCTCGTTCAGGCGAAGAGTTCCGGCATCTCGCGCTGCGCCTTCGGCGTCAACGTGAGCGCGCGCCCATCCAGCTCCTGCCGCACCCACCCGCGCTTCAGCGACAGCTGCAGCCATGCCGCGCCCAGCGCGCCGCCCAGGTGCGGGCGGCGCTCGCTCCAGTCGAGGCAGGCGCAGGCGAAGCGGCGGCGGGAGCGGCGCACCTCGTCGATCTTCACGCCCAGGCTCTCCAGCGCGATCGCACCTTCGGGCGTGAGTTCGTACGAGCCGCTCTGCAGGCCGCTGAGCCAGCCATGGGCGTGCAGCCGGTCGTGCAGCGCGACGCCGGCCGTGCCCGCCATGTGGTCGTAGCAGGTGCGCGCGCTGCGCAGGCGGCTGGGCGTGCTGGGCCTGAACTCGGGTGTGCGTGGAGTGCCGGCCACCACCATCAGGCTTTCGAGCGCCGAGGCGACGTCGTCGCTGGCGAGGCGGAAGTAGCGGTGCTTGCCCTGCACCAGCACGTCGACCAGTCGTTCTTCCTTCAACCGGGCGAGGTGCGCGCTGGCGGTGGAGGCGGCCACCTCGGCGACGGTGGCGAGCTCGGTGGCGGTGCGTGCGTGGCCGTCCATCAGGCAGCTCAGCATGCGGGCGCGCGCCGGCTCGGCGATGGCCCCGGCCAGTCGGGCGAGCTGGAAGTCGGCGGAGGATGAAAGGGTGTCGTCCATGCGCCCATCCTAAGACGGCGGCACACGCCACACTTCGTTCACGGGCGAAGTGTGGCGGCAGCTTCGACAGCACACTGGCGCCATGAACCCAAGCCCCACGCTTTCCGCCATGCCCGCAGATCCGGTCGCGGCTGCCACGCATGCAGATCCCTATCCTTACTACGCTGCCCTTCGCGCCGGACCGGCGCTCGCATGGAACGCGCAGCTGCGCCTGTGGGTCGCGAGTCGTGCCGACGTGATCGAGCAGGTGCTGCAGGCCCACGGCGCCCTGCGCGTGCGGCCGGCCGCGGAGCCCGTGCCGCGCGCCATCATGGGCAGCCCCGCCGGCGAGGTGTTCGGCCACCTCGTCCGCATGAACGACGGCGCCGCGCACCAGGCGCACAGGCCTGCGCTGCAGCGCGCGCTCGCAGGGCTGGACCTGGATGCGGTCTACGCGTCAACGCTGCAGGTGGCGCAGCGCGTGCTGGCGCAGCAGCAGCCGCCTTCCGAGGCGTTGTTCTCGATGCCTGTGCAGTCCGTCGCCCACCTGCTCGGCTTCGCGGACGATGCGCTGCCGCAGGTGGACCGGTGGATGCGCGACTTCGTGGCCTGCCTCTCGCCGCTTTCCACGCCCGAGCAGCTGCAGCGCGCGAGCACGGCGGCTGCGCAGCTGATGACGCGCTTCGAAACGCTGGCAGCCGGCAATGCGCCGCGTCACGGCACGCTGCTCGCAGCGGTACTGGCCGAGGGCTCCGGCGATGCGCTCACCTCGCGCTCGCTGCTCGCGAACCTCGCGGGCCTGCTCTCGCAGACCTGCGACGCCACGGCTGGCCTGGTCGGCAACAGCTTGATCTCTCTGATGCGCGAGCCATCGCTGTTGCCCTCGGCCCGCACGCGCAATGGACTGCAAGCCATCGTCGAGGAAACCGCGCGCCACGATCCCTCGGTGCAGAACACGCGGCGCTTCGCCGCCGAGGCCGCCACCATCGCCGGCACCGACGTGGCTGCAGGCGACACGGTGCTGGTGCTGCTGGCATCGGCCAACCGCGATCCGGCGTTCAACACCGAGCCCGACCGGTTCATGCCGATGCGGGAGCGCCGCCGCATGCTCGGCTTCGGCCACGGCATGCACGCCTGCCCGGGACAGGCACTGGCCTGCACGCTGGCGGCGGCCAGCCTCCACACGCTGCTGCAGCAGCATGCAGCCGACCTCGACGCGCAGCGCCTGCGCGGCTGGAGCTACCGCGCGTCGGTCAACGGCCGCATCCCCGTGTTCCACTGACCCGTGCCCGCGAGGTGCGGCGACAGCTGCGCGTCGCCCCAGCGCAGCGGCAGCGCACCCGGACGGCGCAGCGCGTGCGTGACGTGGAAGCGCACCAGCCGCTCGGCGCCTTCGAAGGCATCCACCTCGGGTCCGTTCCACACGATCTCGGCCGTGGCCGCCACGTGCAGCAGGTCGCCGCTGTCGAAGTCGACGAAGAGCAGGCCCGCGCGCGGATGCACCGCGAGGTTGCCCAGCGTGTTGAAGAAGCGGTTGCCGTTGAAGTCCGGCAGGATGAGCGTGTCGTCGCCGTCGATGCGCACGAAGCCCGGGCGGCCGCCGCGATGCGACACGTCGACGCCGTGCGAGCTCGCGTCGGCCCCGTCGCCCGCCGCGGCTTCGTCGGGGTAGGCGGTGGCGATGAACAGCGTGTCGGCGCTGCCGATGAGGCGGTGCGCGGCAAGGTCCAGCCTGTCGAGCCATTGCGCGGGAGCCGCATCGGCAGCGCGCGGCGCGACGAACTCCGGCTCGCGCGCCTGGATGTAGCGCGGGCAGTTGCCGAAGCTCTGCTGCACCGCGACGCTGAAGCCCGCCGCATCGAGCGCCTCCACCGTGCCGTTCATGCGGTTGCGCCGCCGCGTGTGCGGCTGGATGCCGAGCAGGCCCAGCGTGGCGCCCTGCTTCAACTGGCCGATGAGCGGGTCGCCGGCAGCCGGCAGCGCTTCGATGCGCAGGTGCGTGGGATCGGGCGAGTGCACGAAGCCTGTGGGCCCCGCGAGCACGCTGGCCCAGGGCTGCAGCTCTTCGTCGAGGCTGCCGGCCACTATGAAGGGCAGCAGCGAGAAGAACTCGCGGTGCTGGTCGGGCATGTAGTCGCGGATCACGCGGGGCCCGGCGACCTCCATCTGCTCGCGCGAGCCCGCCAGCGCCTGCAGCGTGCGCTCGCCGGCATGGAAGGGAGCGGCGATCATGACTTGGCCTCCGCAGCGAGTCCGACGGGGGTGCGCACCATCGGCACGAAGCCGGGCAGTGCTTCCACGCGCGCCAGCCATTCGCGCACGCTCGGATAGCCGTCGAGCGACACGCTGCCTTCGGGGGCATGCGCCACGTAGGCGTAGTTCGCGATGTCGGCCAGCGTGGCATCGGGGCCTGCAAGGAAGGGCTGCTGCTGCAGGTGCGTTTCCATCACCGAGAGCAGCGCGTGCGAGCGCTTGACGGTCTCCGTCGGATCGGTCGCATGGCCGAACAGCACCATGACCCGCGCGGCCGCCGGGCCATAGGCCAGCGGACCGGCCGCCACCGAGAACCAGCGCTGCACGCGCGCCGCGCCGACTGCGTCGCGCGGCATCCAGCGCGTCGGATCGGACGAATAGCGCTCGTTGAGATAGACCAGGATGGCGTTGGAATCGGCCAGCGTCAGATCGCCGTCCTCGATCACCGGCACCTGGCCGAAGGGATTGCGCGCAAGGAACTCGGGCGTGCGGTTCTCGCGCTTGCGCATGTCGAGCTCGATGCTCTCGAAGGGCAGCCCGAGCATCGTGAGGAACAGGCGCACGCGATGCACGTGGCCCGAGATGGAGGAGCCGTAGAGCTTGATCGGCTGGGCGGGGCGGGTGGCGGCCATGGGCGATTCCTTTTCCGTGAAGAGATGAGGCATGGGCTGGATTCTTCTCTCTTGCGTGGAATGAATGAATAGCCATTCCTGTATTTGACTGCTGCGTTTTCCGGTTTAATCGACCCATGGATCGCTTCAAAGCCCTGCAGAACTTCGTCCAGATCGCCGACCAGGGCAGCCTCACTCGCGCCGCCGAGGCGCTGGGCACCTCGCTGCCCGCCGTGGTGCGCTCGCTCGCCGCACTGGAAGCCCACCTGGGCGTGCGCCTCTTCCACCGCACCACGCGCCGCCTCTCGCTCACCGAGGAAGGGCGCAGCTACCTGCCGAGCGCGCGCGAGCTGCTGCTCGCGGCCGACGCCGCCGACCTCGCGCTGAAGGCCGAGGCCCGCGAGCCCGCTGGCCAGCTCACCATCACCGCGCCGGTGCTCTTCGGCCACATGTACGTGGCGCCCGCCATCGTTCGCTTCATGCAGCGTTACGAGAAAGTGCGCTGCAGCGTGCGGCTGTACGACCGCACGGTGAACCTGCTGGAGGAAGGCATCGACGTCGGCATCCGCATCAGCCCGCTGGAAGATTCGTCGCTCGTCGCACAGACCATGGGCACCATCCGCCGCGTGCTGGTCGCGAGCCCCGACTACCTGGCGCGACACGGCACGCCGATGCACCCGCGCGAACTGAACGGCGCACCGTGCGTGCGCGGCCGCGTCGACGCGCCCACGCAGTGGCAGTTCTACGAGGGCGGCAAGGCGATCGGCGTTACGCCCGACACCCGGCTGGAGTTCAACCACCTCGCGCCGGCCATCGAGTCGTGCGCGGCGGGCATGGGCTTCGGCACCTTCTTCTCGTACCAGGTGATACCCCACGTGGCACAGGGCCGGCTGAAACTGGTGCTCGAAGACTTCGAGCCGCCGCCGCGCCCGGTGAGCGTGATCTATCCGAATGCGAGGCTGCTGCCGGCGCGCACGCGGGCGTTCATCGATTGGATGAAGATGGAGTTCGAGGGGCTCAGGCTTTGAGCTCTGCGCCCTGGCGTGGCTGCAGCTCGGACAAAAGCGCTTCGACCAGGCCATGCAAGGCCTCGTGCAGTTGAGCGAGAAAGGCCTCAAGCCGGTCGGGCAATGCATCGACGCGCGATACGCAAGCGCTGGCAGGCTCACCGATGAACGTCATCGCCTGCCCGCGCCCCGCCTTGTTGGGCAGGGTCCCGTGGCGCCACCACTCCCAGGCCTGCGCCATCGTCTTCACGGCCCGTTGGCCCGGAAACACCGGATGCTGCGGCATATCGCCGTTCAGCAGATAGCGCAGTCGCCTCATGTCTGCCTTGTCCTGAGCGCACTCGGCGCGCAGGGCGCGGCCGACAGCATCCGCGTCGACGGGGTTGTGCGGCACCAGCCACATCAGGTCGAGCAGGTCCTTGAAGCGCGGCCGCACCAGGCACTGGTGAAGCTTCCAGGCGATCTGCAGATCGAGCGCGCAGGTGCTCGGCAGGTGGAACGCCTCGCCCAGGCAAGGGACGTAGTGCAACGGAACGGGCGGAGGGTCGAGCTTCAGGTTGAAGCTCACGTCCAGCCGGAAACGGTGAAAGGCGGTTTCCGAGTCGCCATCGAACACGCAGCCGTCGATGTCCGTGCTGACGGTGGGAAAGTCGTCGTCCATCGCGTAGTCGATCATTCGCCAGAACGCGTTGTCGATGAAGGGACGGAAGTTCAGGCCGTCGTCGAGGTGCACCGTGGTCACGGCCTGCGCCCAGGTATTCAGCTGCCGGGCGCTGCGCTCGCGGTCGAAGGGCTCGGTGCACACCCAGTCGATGTCGCGCGACAGGCGTTCGTTGTCCTGCTCTGGCCCGCGCAGGTACTGGCGCGTGATGAGGCTGCCCTTGAGCATGAAGGGACCGCCGACGCATGCCGCCCTACGCATGAAGCCTTCAAGCAGGACGAGTTCGCGAACCTGCTCAACAGATGCGCCCGTGCGTCCGGCCTCTCTCTCGATGCCGGCCTGCGTCACCCGAGCCGTCATGCCGCAGCTTCCAGCCAGCCCGCATCGAGCGACTCGCGGCTGTCGTGCAGGCAGATCTCCGTGTCCTGCTTCAGCAGCGGCCAGCCTTCGCGCTCCAACTGCCCGGCCAGGGCCGCGACCCGTGCCTTGAAGCGGTCCAGCGGTTCGCGGCTGCGCAGGGTGACGAAGCGCACGTCCGCCTCGTCCTTCAGGCTGTTGCGCGAGAGGCGCGCGCCGTGCGTCTCGCACAGGTGCTGCAACGCGGAGGCATCGTGCATGCGCAGCTTGCCATGCCATTCGAAGTACTCGTCGGGCCGGCTCAGGCATTCGTGGCCCTGGATCGGCGCCTCGACCTTCACGCGCAGCACCGCCATGCCCGCGCGGGCCAGCCATTGCGCGAGCGCCATTGCCTCGGCCTTGGCCTCTGCCAGGTCGCCGCGCAGCCAGGTGGTGGCCATGGGCTGCTGCTTCTGCTCGCCGTTGGCGAGGTCGATGAGCAGCGGCTTGAGCCCGACCTGCTCGCAGACCTCGACGAAGGACGGGATCTGCGCGGCGTGCATCGCGCCGCAGGTCAGGTGCAGTTCGAGCCTGCTCTTGTTGGGTTGCCGGGCGATCGTGTTCATGGCGCGGGGGCCCTCGCGGGCAGGGGTTTGCCGTCGCACAGCGCGGCCACGTCGACGACGAGGCCTCGCACAGCCTCTTCCATGCCGAGGTTGAGCACCGACATGAATTCGCCGTTGCCGTTGGCCCAGTTGGCGCGCGTGCCCATGCCGTGGTACTGGCGCACCACGGCCTCGGTGCCGGGCATGCGGAAGCTGGCCTGCAGCACGACGTGCGAGACGAGGTTGAGGCCCGACGACCACGAATGCGCCAGGCGCAGCGCGACTTCGGCCGTGGCCTGCCGCGTGGCGCCGGTGGAGGGCGGCACTGCGCTCACGACCTGCAGGCCGTAGCGGCTCGCGTACTGCAGCGCACTGCGCGTCCACTCGACCGGATCGCCGCCGGCCCGGATGGACTGCACCTTCACAGGCGTGGCGTGCAGCGTCGGCAGCATGAGCGTCAGGTTGCCGACGTTGGCCTTGTTCAGGCGGGTGTCGTCGATCCTCGGCAGGTACAGCGTGCAGCCGCTCGTCACGCGCAGCGCCGGGGCGGGCGTGCTGTTGGGCCGCTCGGCCGGCTCGGGTGCCGCCTCGTAGACCATGGGAAGCGGCTCGGTCTCGGTCAGCGCGTGCGAGATGCCCGGCATGGCGCCGAGCATGCACAGGGCGCGGAAGACGGCCGGCCTCCAGGCTTGCAGCAGCGGCGTCATGGCGCGGCGCTCCTCACCGAATAGAGCGCGCCGTCCTGGTCGCGGAACAGCACGTGGCCCGGACGCTCGTCGAAGCTCTGGCCGGCCAGCGTCACCCATGAGCCGTTGACGTTGAAACGCGCGGTCTTCACCGGCCCCGAGCGCGCGCCGGCGAGGTCGAGCGCCACCGCATGCAATGTCTGTGTCATCGACTCGCGCATCATGCCGCGCAACACCTGCCCGTCATCCGCGGTGAGGCGGCGCAGAACGGTGGCGCGCGCGACGCCGCCTACGGGCGTCTGGAAGATGGCGGCGGCGCGGTAGGTGGGCTCGCTCCTGCCGTCCTGCCAGAGCAGCGCCGAGGTGCGCGTGGTGAAGGCGCCCAGGCCGGGCTCCAGGGCGTACTGCAGCAACAGCACCATGTAGGACGGCCCGTTCTTCGTGGCGGCGATGCGGGCCTCGTGCTCGGCCTTGGCCGGCATGGCCGGCAGCAGCTGCGCCGAGCGGATCTTCAGCGGAAAGGTCGACGGCTCGCCGAGCTGCGCCTCGAGCGCCCGGGCGGCCTCGGCGCGGTAGTCGTAGTCGAGCAGCGGGCCGACGATGGCCTGCACCTCGGCGCTCATGTCCTTCTGGCGCGACTGCTGCACCGAGGAATCGATGAGCGCGCCGATGAGCCCGCCGCCCGTGGCCGCGCTCACGCCGGGCGCCTGCGCCGAGAACATGAAGCTCTCCTGCGCGACGACGACGCGCAGGTCGACTTCGCCGACCTTGTTGCGGTCCGCGGCCGCCAGCGGCCGGTGAAAAGGTGCGCAGGCACCGAGCAGCGACAGCGCCGCCAGCGCCAACCAGAAACGCAGCATCCTTGGGCCTCCCCCCCGTTGCAATGCCAGATATTCGAACGTTGATGGACTGCGATTGTGGGGCCGCCGGGAACGCGCCCCGACCCGGGTTATCGAGGACCCGGCACGCACGCCGCCGGCGTGCGTCAGAATGGCCGCGTGCCGCCTACGACATCCTCCAGCCCGCCTCCCCTCTTCCACGCCAGCCATCTGCTCAAGCGCTATGGCGACACCACGGTCGTGGACGACCTGTCCTTCGAGATCGCGCCCGGCGAATGCCTTGGCGTGATCGGCCCGAACGGCGCCGGCAAGACCACCACCATCCGAATGTGCCTGGGCCTCACGGCGCCCGACGGCGGCGAGATCTCCGCGCTCGGGCTGCAGATGCCGCGCGATGCGCTGGCCATCAAGGCGCAGCTCGGCGTGGTGTCGCAGTTCGACACGCTCGACCCCGACTTCAGCTGCGCCGAGAACCTCGTGGTGTACGGCCGCTACTTCGGCTTCAGCAAGGCGCAGGTGCGCGCACGCGTGCCGCAGCTGCTGGAGTTCGCGGCGCTCTCGCACAAGGCCGATGCGAAGCCGGGCGAGCTCTCGGGCGGCATGCGGCGTCGGCTCTCTCTGGCGCGCGCATTGGTCAACGACCCGAAGCTGCTGCTGCTCGACGAGCCCACCACCGGGCTCGACCCGCAGGCGCGGCACCTGATGTGGGAGCGGCTGCAGGTGCTGCTGCAGCAGGGCAAGTCGATCCTGCTGACCACGCACTTCATGGACGAGGCCGAGCGCCTGTGCTCGCGCCTGCTGGTGCTGGACCACGGCCGCAAGATCGCCGAGGGCCGCCCGCGCGACCTCATCGCCGAGCACCTGGAGCCCGACGTGGTCGAGGTGTACGGCAACGGTGCGCTGTCGCTGGCCGAGTCTGCCGAGCTGAAGGCGATGGCGGCGCGCGTGGAGGTCAGCGGCGAGACGGTGTTCTTCTACACGCAGGACTCGCGCAGGCTGCTCGAAGCGCTGACAAGGCACGGTGGACTGCGCACCTTCCACCGCCCCGCGAACCTCGAAGATCTTTTCCTCAAGCTCACGGGTCGCCAGATCCGCGAGGACGGCTAAAGATGAGGCTCACCCCCAGGCTTGCCACACTTCGTGTGGCCGCCACCCCCCTCGCCGGGGGCAATACCGGCGGCCCGGCAAAGCCGGTTCCGCGGTATTCCTGAGATGGAGCAGCAGCCATGAACAACGTATCGAGTCCGGCGTCGACTTCAACGCCCCCTTCGCCTTCACCATGGCGCCCGCCAGAGCTTTCCCTGCGCTGGTGGCCCGTGTTCCTGCGCAACCTGCTGGTGTGGCGCAAGCTCGCGATACCGAGCCTGATCGGCAACATCGCCGAGCCGCTGATCTGGCTCGTGGCCTTCGGCTACGGCATGGGGGCGCTGGTGGGGCAGGTGTCGGTCGACGGCACGAAGGTGCCGTACATCCTGTTCCTGGCCAGCGGATCGATCTGCATGAGCGCAATGAACGCGGCGAGCTTCGAGGCGCTGTACTCGGCCTTCTCGCGCATGCACGTGCAGAAGACCTGGGACGGCATCATGAACGCGCCGGTCGGCCTCGACGACATCGTGCTGGCCGAGATGCTGTGGGCGGCGTTCAAGTCGATCTTCACGGTGACGGCCATCCTCTTCGTGATGCTGGGCCTCGGCATCAGCCACAGCCCGAAGCTCGTCGTGGCATGGATGGTTCTGATCGGCGCGGGCATCACCTTCTCGTCGATCGCGCTGATCTTCAACGCGCTGGCCAAGGGCTACGACTTCTTCACCTACTACTTCACGCTGTTCATGACGCCGATGATGTTCCTGAGCGGCGTGTTCTTTCCGCTGGAACAGCTGCCTGCCGCGGTGCAGGCCGTGGCGGCCTGGCTGCCGCTGACGAACGCGGTGGCGCTGGTGCGGCCGCTGTTCATGGACCAGTGGCCCACCGGCTGGTGGGTGCACGCGGTGGTGCTGGCGGTGTATGCGGTGGCGGCGTTCTGGATCGCGCTGGGGCTGACGCGCAAGAGGTTCAAGGCGTAGCGGCAGCGGCCTGAAGCCGGCCCGGCGGACGCCACGCGATGACGCCTGCTGTCCGCGCCCGCACTTCCGGCGAGGCCAGGCAGGTGGCGACCGCTTCGTAGCCGGGCGAACCGGGATGCGGCGCGACCTGCATCGGCGGGCTGTGGTTGGCCGGGCACAGGATGATGCTTTCGTCGGGGCCCACGGCGGACAGGTCGAGGATCGCGCAGGAGCGGGTGAGCATGAAGACCGGCCGCGCGCCCGGGCCCCTTCGGCGAAGCCAGGCGATGAGGGCTTCCTGCGTCGGCTGGTCGAGGCCCTGCTCGATCATGTCCACGATCAGCGGGACGGCAGGCCCCTCGGCGACCAATGCGGCGAGCAGCACGTCCAGGGCATCCGACGGGGTTGCGCCGTCTTCCACGAGCCAGGCCACGGCCGCATCGACGCTCGACTTCGATCGATGGTCTGCAAGCGGCTTCGCCTTTGCCCCGGCCGGCTCGGTCGCATCGAGCCTCTGCAGACCCAGGAAGACGGCGCCGGGCAGCGCCTTCGCGAGGCTGTGCGCCAGCCGCGTCTTCCCGCTGCCCAGCGGGCCGACGATGTAGTTCAGCGCGCGGATGTCGCGCAGCTCGAATAGCTCGCCGCCCCAGGGCCAGGGAAGCTCGAATGCGATGCGGACCCCGGAGGCCGGTGCGCGCAGGTCCGCGAGTTCGCCGATGGTCGGCGTGCGGCCCTGCCGCAGATCGCTTCGCAGGCTGCAGATCTTCGCGACCGTGCCTGCGAGGCCATGCAGCTGCGCCTCCAGTGCGGCCTGATGGGCCTCCAATGTCTGTTCCAGGCCCTGCGGGTCTCCCTGCAGCACCCGTGCCACCTGGGCAAGGCTGAAGCCGAGCGCGCGAAGCGCGACGATCTCTGCGGCGCGCGCCATCTGCCCGGGGCCGTAGGCGCGCCAGCCGGCTGCCGTGCGCTCGGGCGCCACCAGCCCGCGCTGCTCGTAGAGCCGCAGGGCCTTGGCGGACACGCCGAGCCGCCGGGCGGCTTCGGAGGGACTGAGGAATCGGGCGTTGGACGGCATGACGGTGGCCTTTCGGCAGGAGTTTCCGCTTTTGTAAGGGCTGTCCCAGGGGCCGGGTCAACAGGCGGACACGAAAACCGGGTTTCATGTGCCCCGGACCGGCTGTATATCGATACTTTCAAATTACATTGCACGCAATTTAATTGTTCGCTACAATTCAGCCCGTGCCCTCCACCGCCATCAACGCCGACGAAATGCTCAAGCTGGACAACCAGCTTTGTTTCGCCGTCTATTCCGCTTCGCTGGCCATGACCCGGCTCTACAAGCCGGTGCTGGAGAAGCTGCAGCTCACCTACCCCCAATACCTCGTGATGCTCGCCCTCTGGGAGCAGGACGGCCTCATGGTCTCCGAGCTCGGCGAGCGTCTCTCGCTCGACTCGGGCACGCTCACGCCGCTGCTCAAGCGCCTGGAGGCCAACGGCTACGTGGCCCGCGTGCGCGACGTGGCCGACGAGCGGCGCGTGCACATCACGCTGACCGCCGCGGGCCGCAGGCTCAAGAGCCGCGCCTCCAACGTGCCCGCCTGCCTGATGGCTGCGGCCGAGTGCTCGGTGCCCGAGCTGGTTTCGCTCACCCAGCAGATCCAGACGCTGCGCGACCGCATCAGGAAGGCGGCCTGACGCCACGCAACATGTTTCTCCCGCTCCGGTCGACCTCCGCAAGGAAAGAGAACGAAGCCTTTTCACCACCCTCCCTTCAACTTCATCACCACCAAAGGAATCACCATGACCACCAAGCTCGACAAAGTGCTCTACACCGCAGAAGCCCACACGGTCGGCGGCCGTGACGGCGCAGGCAAGTCCAGCGACGGCGCCATCGACGTCAAGCTGAGCTCGCCCGGTTCCGGCAAGCCCGGTACCAACCCCGAGCAGCTGTTCGCAGTCGGCTATGCCGCCTGCTTCATCGGCGCGATGAAGGCCGTCGGCCCGAAGATTGGCGTGAAGGTGCCTGAAGACGTCGCCATCGACTCCAGCGTTTCCCTCGGCCCGACGAACGGCGGCGCCGCCTACGGCATCGCCGTGAAGCTGGCGATCACGCTGCCCGGCCTCGACGCCGAAGCCAAGCAGAAGCTGGTCGACACCGCCCACCAGGTGTGCCCGTACTCGAACGCCACGCGCGGCAACATCGACGTCGAACTGACGATTGCTTGAGCTCGCCCCCAGGCTACGCGCACTTCGTGTCGCTTCGCCAACCCCCTACCGGGGGCAACACCTGAGGCCCGGCAGAGCCGGTTCCTCGGTGTTCTCTTGAAGGGATCACATACAGAGCGGTCCGGCCACAAGCCGGGCCGCTTTTTTCATGCCCGCCGATGTCTCACGGGTGACGCCGGAAGCCGCCGCGCGATGGCGCCTTTCATCAAGCTTGGCTAACGTCGGCGAATCCCGCAACCGCCAGCCAGGAGCCACGCTCATGAGCACCACTAGCCTCCTCATCCGCAAAGACCAGCTTGCCGCCACCCGCCTTCACACCGCCACCGACGAGGCGCTTGCCGACGGCCAGGTGCGGGTGCGCATCGACAGCTTCGCGCTCACCTCCAACAACATCACGTATGCGGCCTTCGGCGACGCGATGAGCTACTGGCAGTTCTTCCCGAGCGGCGAGGAAGGCTGGGGCAGCATCCCCGTATGGGGCTTCGCGAGCGTGGTGCAGTCGCTGCACCCGGGCGTGCCGGTGGGCGAGCGGCTGTACGGCTACTGGCCGATGGCCTCCGGCGCGGTGCTGAGCCCCGGGCGGCTTTCGCCCGAGCGCTTCACCGACGTGGCGCCGCACCGCGCGGAGCTGCCCGCCGTCTACAACCAGTATTTCCGCTGCGCGAGCGACCCGCTCTACACGGCGGGCACCGAGGACATCCAGGCGCTGCTGCGACCGCTGTTCATCACCTCGTGGCTGATCGACGACTTCATGGCCGACAACGATTTCTTCGGCGCCAACACCATGCTGCTGTCGAGCGCATCGAGCAAGACGGCCTATGGCACCGCCTTCCAGCTGCACAAGTGCGAGGGCATCGAGGTGATCGGGCTGACCTCGCCCGCCAACGTGGCCTTCTGCGAGAGCCTCGGCTGCTACGACCGCGTCGTGACCTACGACACGCTCGATTCCATCGCGGCCGACACGCCCTGCGTGTACGTCGACTTCGCCGGCAACGGCGCGCTGCGCAACGCCATCCACGAGCGCTTCGCCAACCTGAAGTACAGCAGCTCCATCGGCGGCACGCACGTCGAGCAGCTCGCGGCCAAGGGCGCAGGCAAGGACCTGCCGGGCCCGCGCGCCACGCTCTTCTTCGCGCCGGCGCAGATCAAGAAGCGAACCGCCGAATGGGGCCCCGAGGAGTTCGGCCGCCGCATGGTCGCGGCCTGGCACGACTTCATGGCGACCGTCACCGACGCGAAGGCGCCCTGGCTTCGCGCCGAGCATCACGATGGCGCAGCGGCCGTGCAGGCGGCCTATGCGCAGGTGCTGGGCGGCAAGGGCGATCCGCGCACGGGCCATATCCTTTCCCTTTCCAGGCAGGCCGTCACGTCCTGAGACGGACGGGCGCCCGGCGGCGACGACAATTGCCGCATGACCCAATCTTCCGCGGCGCCCGCGAACACACATCCCTATGAGAGCCTCACGCCCGACGTGGTGCTCGACGCGCTCGCGACGCTCGGCCTGTACGGCGACGGCCGGCTCACCGGCCTGAATTCCTACGAGAACCGGGTCTACCAGGTTCACCTGGAAGACCGCAGCGTGGTGGTGGTCAAGTTCTATCGCCCCGGCCGCTGGAGCGAGGCCGAGATCCTCGAAGAGCACAGCTTCTCGCTCGAGCTGGCCGCTGCCGAGGTGCCGGCCGTGCCGCCGCTGGCCTTCGACGGCAAGACGCTGCACCACCACGCCGGCTTCGCCTTCAGCGTGAGCCCTTACCGCGGCGGCCGCGCGCCCGAGCTCGACGACTTCGAAGTGCTCGAATGGGTGGGCCGCTTCCTGGCGCGCATCCACACCGTGGGCGGCGCCAGGCCTTTCGAGGCCCGGCCCGCGCTCGACCTGCAGAGCTTCGGCATCGCCTCGCGCGACTGGCTGCTCGCCAACGAAAAGATCCCGCTCGACGTGCAGCGCGACTGGGAGAAGGCCTGCAACGAGGCGCTGGACATGATCGGCGCCACGGCGCTCGCGGCGAATCCGCCTTCGTCCGACTTCCAGCCCCGCAAGCTGCGCCTGCACGGCGACGTGCACCCCGGCAACATCCTGTGGACGCCCACCGACCGCCCCGGCGGCGGGCCCCATTTCGTCGACCTCGACGACGCGCGCACCGGCTTCGCGGTGCAGGACCTGTGGATGCTGCTGTCCGGTGACCGCGCGCAGCGCACCGCGCAGCTGTCGGGCCTGCTCGACGGCTACGAGCAGTTCCGCGAGTTCGACCGGCGCGAGCTGGCGCTGATCGAGCCGCTGCGCACGCTGCGCCTCATCCACTACAGCGCCTGGCTGGCGCGGCGCTGGGAAGACCCGATCTTCCCGATCAACTTCCCGTGGTTCGGCTCCAGCGACTACTGGAAGGGGCAGATCCTCATGCTCGAGGAGCAGTGCGAGCAGATGGCGGAAGAGCCGCTCTACGCCTGATCTTCCTGCGTGGCGGCGAGGCTGTCGGCCACGCCCTCCAGCAGCCGCTCGACCAGCACGTTGGCCGGGCCGTTGCGCCAGATGCCGTAGGCCTCCGACTGCACCACCGCCCTGTCGAGCGGCCTGAACACCGCGCCGCGAAGGGCCGAATGCCGCATCGCCTGCGGCACCAGCGCCACGCCCAGCCCCTGCGACACCCAGGAGACCACCGCCAGCCAGTGGCGCACCTCGTGCCTCACCTCGGGCAGGAAGCCAGCGTCGGCGCAGATGCTCAGGATGCGCTCGTGATAGTCGGGCGAGACCTCGCGGGAGAACAGCACGAAGGGCTGCTCGCGCAGGTCGGCCGGTGCCAGTACCCGCTTGCGCGCCAGCGCATGGCCGGCGGGCAGGCAGGCCACGAAGGGTTCGGACAGCAGCAGCCGGTGCTGCAGCTCGGGCGGCACGCGGTGCGTGTGGGCGAAGCCCAGGTCGAGCCGGTCGTTCATCAGCTCGGCGATCTGCATGCCCGAATTGAGCTCGCTCAGCGTGATGCGCACCGCCGGATGCTTCGCCTGGAAGGCGCGCAGCGCCTGCGGCAGGCCCCGGTAGAGCATCGCGCCGACGAAGCCGATGCGCAGCCGCCCGGCCGAACCCAGCGCCACGTCGCGCGCCTCGATGGCGGCCTCCTCGGCCTGCAGGAGCAGCCGGCGCGCCGAAACCCGCAGCGCCTCGCCAGCGGGCGTGAGCCGCACCTCCTTGCTGTTGCGCTCGAAGAGGCGCGCACCCACGTTGTCCTCGAGCTGGCGTATCGCCACCGACAGCGGCGGCTGCGAGATCGACAGCCGCCGCGCCGCGCGCCCGAAGTGCAGCTCCTCGGCGAGCACACAGAAGTAGCGCAGGTGCCGCAGTTCCATGGATAGTCAGATCGAATCGAACAAGACCAAATCGATATTAGACACGGATCGTCGCGGCTCCAACAATGCGCCAAACAAGGAACCCCAGGAGACAACGCGCATGTCCGCAGAGCACGCCCATCCGATCCCCGACCGCCACGGCCAGAACCTGTTCACCACCGACGCCGAGCTGCACGCCCTGCTCGCGCTCTACCTGCCCGAAGACCTGCGCCGCCACATGCAGCCGCACTTCGAGCGCCTGGGCGGCCTCGCGGGCGGCCTGATCGACGAGCTGGCCGGCACCGCCGACCGCAACCCGCCCGTGCTGAAGCAGCGCACGCGCACCGGCCTGGACGAACAGAAGATCGTCAAGCACCCCGCCTACGTGGAGATGGAACGCCTCGCGCTCGCCGAATTCGGCCTCGCCGCCATCTCGCACCGCGACGACACGCTGGGCTGGAAGGGCAGGATGCCGCCGCTGGTCAAGTACGTGCTGACCTACCTGTTCGTGCAGGCGGAGTTCGGCCTGTGCTGCCCGGTGTCGATGACCGACTCGCTCACGCGCACGCTGAAGAAGTTCGGCAGCCCGGAGCTGGTCGCGAAGTACCTGCCGCGCCTCACCTCGCTGGACTTCGACGAACTCGCCCAGGGCGCGATGTTCATGACCGAGCAGGCCGCCGGCTCCGACATCGCCGCCACCGCCACCATGGCCCGCCGCGAATCGGACGGCAGCTGGCGCCTCACGGGCGACAAGTGGTTCTGCTCGAACCCCGACGCCGACTTCGCGATGGTGCTCGCGCGCGCCGAAGACGGGCCGCAGGGCATGAAGGGCGTGTCGCTGTTCCTGCTGCCGCGCCGGCTGGACGACGGCAGCCTCAACAGCTACCGCATCATCCGGCTGAAGGACAAGCTCGGCACGCGCTCGATGGCCAGCGGCGAGATCCGCCTCGAAGGCGCCACCGCCTGGCTGGTGGGCGAGGAAGGCCGCGGCTTCGTGCAGATGGCCGACATGGTCAACAACTCCCGCCTGTCGAACGGCGTGCGCGCCGCCGGCCTGATGCGCCGCGCGGTGGCCGAGGCCGAGTTCATCGCATCCGAACGCCGCGCATTCGGCCGCACGCTGGAGCAGATGCCGCTGATGCAGCGCCAGCTCGACAAGCTGCGCCTGCCCGCCGAACAGGCCCGCACCATGGTCTGCCAGACGGCGCTGGCGCTCGCGCGTTCCGACGCCGGCGAGCCCGATGCCTATGCGCTGCTGCGCATCCTCACGCCGCTCATCAAGTTCCGCGCCTGCCGCGATGCGCGCAAGGTCACGGGCGACGCGATGGAAGTGCGCGGCGGCTGCGGCTACATCGAGGAATGGAGCGACGCGCGGCTCGTGCGCGACGCGCACCTGGGCTCGATCTGGGAAGGCACGAGCAACATCGTGGCGCTGGACGTGATCCGCGCGGTGAAGCGCGAGGGCTCGCTGCCGGTGCTGCGCGCGCATTGCGCGAAGCTGCTCGACGACGCGGCGCTCGCCCCCGGTTTCGACAAGTCGCTGCGCAGCGCGCTCGACCGCGCCGCCGCGCTCACCGAGACGGCCGCGCGCGAAGGCGGCGACGTGCTCGCGCGCCAGGCCGCCTCCGCCCTCTATCACTGCACCAGCGCCATCGCGATGGCCTGGGAGGCCTCGCGCGGCGGCTCGGCAGCGCGCCTGCGCTGGGCGCAGCTGGTGCTGCTGCACCGGGTGCTGCCGCGCGATCCGCTCTCGCCCGACGCGATGCCTGCGGACTGGAACGCGGCAGCCGTTTCGCCCACGGCCGTGCACGCCTGAGCTCTTTCCTTCATTCAAAAAATCGGAGACATCCCTTGAAACGCATCACCTTCCTGCTGGCCGCCTGTGCCACGCTGATGACTGCCATGCCCGCCGCGCAAGCGGCCGACGCCTTCCCCTCCAAGCCCCTGATGCTGGTCGTGCCCTTCCCGCCCGGCGGCCCGACCGACGCGATGGCGCGCACACTCGCCGCCGAGATGAAGGACCGCCTCGGGCAGCCCATGATCGTGGAGAACCGCGCAGGCGCCGGCGGCAACATCGGCGCCGAATACGTGGCGCGCGCCGAGGCCGACGGCCACACGCTGCTGTTCGGCACCTCGGGCCCGCTGGCCATCAACTCGAGCCTTTACCGCAAGATCAACTACGACCCGGTCAAGAGCTTCGCGCCGGTGATCCAGGTCGGCTACCTGCCCAACATCCTGGTGGTGAACCCGTCGCTGCCGGTGAAGAACGTGCAGGAGCTGGTGGCCTACGCGAAGGCCAACCCCGGCAAGCTGAGCTATGCCTCGTCGGGCAACGGCGCCTCGTCGCACCTCGCGGGCGTGCTCTTCAATTCGGTGGCGGGCACCGACCTGCAGCACATTCCCTACAAGGGCACCGGCCCCGCGCTCAACGACCTGCTGGGCAACCAGGTCAGCATGACCTTCACCGACATCCTCACCGCGCTGCCCTACGTCAAGGCCGGCAAGCTGCGCGCGCTGGGCGTGGCCACCGTCGCGCGCTCGCAGGCGCTGCCGGAGGTGCCGACGATCTCGGAGCAGGGCTACAAGGGCTACGACGTGAGCGTGTTCTTCGGCATCGTCGCGCCGGCCGGCACGCCTGCCGATCGCGTGAACAAGCTCAACCATGCGTTCACGGAAGTGCTGAATTCGCCCAAGGTGAAGCAGATGTTCGCGGCCCAGGGTCTCGAAGTGCCTGCCGACACTTCGCCGCAGAAGCTCGGGCAATTCATTGCTGGCGAGTCCGTGAAGTGGAAGGACGTCGTGAAGAAGTCGGGGGCGCAGCTCAACTGAGGCAGTCATCCGGGGAGCGATCACGCCGACGGGGTGCCTTGCTCCGCGAATGTCCCCCGGCCTGCGGCCTCCTCCTTTGTTTCTCTGCGCAAGGCCCCCCATCGTCGTGATCGATGAGCGCTGCGCTCATGCGGCCGGCACCAGCAGAGCGTGCATGTGCACAGGGCGTCGGGTGCTCCCCGCAGCGAAATAAAGGAGGAGGGCCGCAGGCCCGGGGGACATTCGCGGAGGGGAGTACCCGGCGGCCTGTGCACGCGCCCCGAAAAGCAAAACACAGGAACAAGAAATGACGCAAGCTCCACAAGGCGCCCTCGCAGGCATCCGAGTCCTCGACATCTCCCGCATCCTCGGCGGCCCCTACTGCGGCCAGATCCTCGGCGACCACGGCGCCGACGTGCTCAAGGTCGAGCCGCCGCAGGGCGACGACACGCGCACCTGGGGCCCGCCCTTCAGGGAAGGCGTGGCCTCGTACTACCACGGGCTCAACCGCAACAAGCGCGTGCAGCACCTGGACTTCTCCACCGAGGAAGGCCGCGAGGCGCTGCTCGCGCTGGTGGCCGAAGCCGACGTGCTGATCGAGAACTTCAAGACCGGCACCATGGAGCGCTGGGGCATCGGCTACGAGGAACTGTCGAAGCGCTTCCCGCGCCTGGTGTGGTGCCGCGTGTCGGGCTTCGGCGCCGACGGCCCGCTGGGTGGGCTGCCGGGCTACGACGCCGCCGTGCAGGCCATGACCGGCATCATGAGCATCAACGGCGAGGCCGACGGCGGTCCGCTGCGCGTCGGCCTGCCGGTGGTCGACATGGTGACCGGCCTCAACGCGGTGATCGGCGTGCTGCTCGCGCTGCAGGAACGCAACCGCAGCGGGCGCGGCCAGTTCGTGGAGGCGGCGCTGTACGACAGCGGCCTCTCGCTGCTGCATCCGCACGCCGCCAACTGGTTCATGGACGGCACCGAGCCCCGCCGCACCGGCAACGCGCATCCGAACATCTATCCCTACGACGCGCTGGCCACCGGCACCGACCCTGTGTTCGTCGCCGTGGGCAACGACCGGCAGTTCGCGAGCATGTGCCGCTGCATCGGCGTGCCCGAGCTCGCGGACGATCCGCTCTTTCGCACGGCCGGCGCGCGCTCGGTGCACCGCGCGCAACTCAAGCAGCGGCTCGAGGCCGCGATGGCGGCGTTCGACGGTCGCACGCTGGTCGATGAATTGATGGCCGCCGGCGTGCCCGCCGCGCCCGTGCTGCCGGTCGATGCCGCGCTGCAGCATCCGCACACGCTGCACCGCGAGATGGTGGTGGAGATGCCCGGCGGCTATCGCGGCATCGGCGCGCCGGTGAAGCTCAGCCGCACGCCGGCGAGCTACCGGCATGCGCCGCTCACGCCCGGCGACGCCTTCCTCGCGCAGGACCAGGACTCAGCCCAGCCGCAGTGACGACCGGCCGCGGCCGATGCCGTAGTAGGCGATGCCCGCCGACTCGACCTCCGCGGCGTCGTACACATTGCGGCCATCGAAGATGACCGCAGCGCGCAGCTCTTTCGCGATGTGCGCGAAGTCGGGGCGCCGGAACTCGTCCCACTCGGTGACGAGCGCCAGCGCATCGGCGCCCTGCAGTGCTTCGGGCGCCGTGGCGCACCAGCGCAGGTCCTCGCGATCGCCGAGGAGGTCGCGCGCGTTCGGCATCGCCGCGGGGTCGTAGACCTGCACGCGCGCACCGGCCGCCCACAGCCGCTGCAGCAGCACCAGGCTGGGCGCGTCGCGCATGTCGTCGGTATCGGGCTTGAAGGCCAGGCCCCACACCGCGACGGTCTTGCCGGCGATGCGGCCGCCGAAGTGGTGCGTCATCAGGTCGAAGAGGCGGCCCTTCTGCTCGTGGTTCGTGGCCTCGACCGCGGCAAGGATGCGCAGCGCGTGGCCGCCGCGGTCGGCCGCATGCACCAGCGCCCGCACGTCCTTCGCGAGGCAGGAGCCGCCATAGCCCGCACCGGCCTGCAGGAAGTCGGGCCCGATGCGCCGGTCTGCGCCGATGCCGCGCCGCACCGCGTCGATGTCGGCACCCGCCAGTTCGGCCACGCGGGCCATCTCGTTCATGAAGCTGATGCGGGTGGCGAGCATCGCGTTGGCCGCGTACTTGGTGAGCTCGGCCGAGCGGCGGTCCATCACCAGCAGCTGCCTCTGCGGGTCCTGGATGAAGGGCGCGTAGAGCCGGGTCAACAGCTCGATGGCCCATGGGTCCTCGCTGCCGATCACCACGCGGTCGGGCTGGCGGCAGTCGCGCACCGCCGAGCCTTCGCGCAGGAACTCGGGGTTCACCGCCACGGCGATGCGGTGCCGCACGCCGCGCTGCGCGAGTTCGCCGCCCAGCACGGCCTCGACCTGCGCGGCCGTGCCCACGGGCGCGGTCGATTTGCAGACCACCAGTGCGTCGCGATCGCGATGCCGTCCGATGGCGGCGGCCACCGCGATCACGTGCCGCAGGTCGACCCGCCCCTGCGCATCGGCCGGCGTGTTCACCACGATGAAGAGCAGATCGCCGTGCGCGCAGGCCTCGCGCTCGTCGGCCGTGAATCGCAGGGTGCCGGCGGCGATGCCCGAGGCCACCAGCGCCTCCAGGCCCGGCTCGTGCAGCGGCATCAGGCCGCGCTGCAGCCCCTCGATGCGCGCCAGGTCCGCGTCCGCGCACAGCACCTCGTGGCCGGCCTCGGCCAGGCAGGCCGCGAAGCTCAGGCCCACGTAGCCCGCGCCGAAGATGGTCACGTTCATGGCTGGCCCCAAGGCGCGCGGCACTGGTGGCGGGCGCGGTTGTGCGATAAAAGCAGGATGCAAGCCTTCAAAACGATGTCCGGACAGGAAAATTCGATGATGCCCGATCAAGTTGCCGCGCGTTGCGCTCTGGTCCTGGAGACCAACAACCTGCGCGGCGGAGCCGATGCCGAGGCCAGGGCCGGTGCCAGCCTGCAGCGGCTGGTCGCCATGCTGGGCAGGCAGAAGCTGCCGCTCACCGCGCTCGCGCAGGTGGTCATCACGCACGACGGCCTGAGCCCGGCCACCTGCGAGGCCGTGAGCGCGCTCGCAGGCCGCCCGGTCGACTTCGTACGCATCGACGCGAGCACCGGCTACTACGACGCCAAGAACGCGGGCTTCGCGGCCACCGACGCGCAGCGCTGCACGCACGTGGTGTTCGCCGACGCCGACTGCCTGCCCGACGACGACTGGCTGCTTCAGATGCTGCTGCCCTTCACCAGGGGCGCCGAAGCGCCAGCCGTGGTGGCCGGGCGCACCAGCTATGCAGCCAGCGTGGTGGGCACCGCGCTCACCACCATCGACTTCATGTACTTCCCCAACGCCGACCACGCTGGCGCCACGAGCAACTTCTACGCGAACAACGTGGCCTTCCGCCACGACGTGTTCGAGCAGCACAGCTACCAGGCGCTCGACGGCGTCTACCGCGCGCATTGCCAGGTGCTCGGCATGCGGCTGAAGGCGGCGGGCGTGCCCATCCACTACGCAGCCGCGGCCCACACCGAGCACCGCCTGCCCGACACCCGCGCCGAGGCGCTGAAGCTGCGCTGGATGCGCGGGCAGGACACCTACTCGCTCACGCCGCACCTGCTGCGCAGCTACGTGTCGCCCCGCTGGCAGTGGCTCGCGCGTAGCGGTCCGATCGGGCCGCTGGCGGTGCTGTTCACGCGGCTGGGCTTCAGCATGAAGGCGCTCAACCATCAAGACCTGCCGCCGCTGCGCGGCCTGCGCTGGCTCGCGGGCGTAGCGCTGATCCTGGGTTTCTCGGCCATCGACATGCTGGGCGCGTTCGCGCGCGGCATCGGCTGGCACACGACCGGGCGCACCCACGCGGATGCGCAGGCGCTGTCGTATCACCGGCCCTGATCGAACCCTGCTCCTTTCCCTTTCCGCAGAAGAAGAACGAACAAAGACCATGCGCAACTTCCCTTCACCTGCCGTTCGCCGAGCGGCACTGGGCCTCGCGCTCGCCGGCGCCTGCGCGCTGGCCGGCGCGGCCGACTTCGCCGGCCGCGGCGTCTTCAACTTCAAGTCCGACGCCGGCTGCCCCTTCGCCGCGCTCGCGGGCGGCGGCAGCGAGTGCAACCGCCTCGCGCTGGACGACGCCGACACCCACGCCGCGCTCGACCCGGCGGCCCACACCATCCGCTTCGCCAGCACCCGCAGCTACCCCGAGAAGACCATCGTCGGCGACGTGCTGCTGCAGGGCTCCGGCCGCGCGCGCGACGGCCAGCGCGTGCCGCTGACCTTCCATGCGCTGCTGAGCCGCTCGGGCAGCGAGTGGTCGGTCAGCAGCCATGCCCATTCGCCGGTGAGCGGCGAGTTCGACGACATCCGCATCGATCCGTACAAGGTGACGGTGAACGAACCCGGCAGCGAGCGCGTGATGCTCACCGCCGAGCAGATCGTCGAGGCGCTGGCGAAGCCCTCGCTGGCCGCTCGGCTGGCCAACGTGTTCGTGCAGGTGGACGACAACCGCGCCGATGGCGCGCGGGACGCCGACATCACCATCGGCCTCGGCCTGAGCCGAGCCTCCAAGTCGGTGGCGCGCGCGCGTTTCCGCGCGCCGGGCGCCAAGGGCCGCGACCTGGCCGAGGCGATGCGGCAGGGCAACTGGACGCTCGAGCTGCAGGCGCTCAGCAGCAAGATCCCGCGCCAGGTGATCCAGCGCGACATGTTCCTCTACGGGCTCGAATCGCAGCCTCTGCTGCAGCCCCTGCTGCAGCGCGGCTTCCGCAAGAACGAGAAGCTGCTGCTGGGCGCCGCCGACGGCAAGGGCTACATCCGCTACGACGGCCAGCAGCGCGAGTTCGCGGGCGCCGACGCGGCCGCGCGCGCCTTCCTGCAGGACAGCTTCATCGGGCTGGTGCTGGGCTGGCAGCAGCAACAGCCGCCGCAACCGGTGAAGACCAGGGCCGATGGCCGCTGACCCCACGCCTGGCAACCAGGCCGGCACCGCGCCCGGCTTCGAGTGCCTCTCGCCGCCGCGACTGCGCGGCTGGCCCGCGCTGCAGGCCAGGCTGGTGCATCACGTCAAGCGCGCCGCGCTGCGGCAGCTGCATGCGAGCAACGACGGAGAGATGCTGCTGCTGCGCTTCTACCTCGTGGGCGAGGAATCGTCGGAGCAGGCGCTGCAGCGCGAGCTGCGCATCGCGCCGCCCGAATGGCTCGTTCGCCAGCTCGACCAGCACCTGGCCGACGAGCAGCTGCACGCGCGCCTGTTCGCACAGGCCATCGTCGAGCGCGGCGGCAGCGCGCAGGCCGCCGCATCGCCGGAGCAAGCGCCCAGGCCCGACTGGTTCAGCCGCCGCAAGCTCGCACGCTGGCAGGCGCTGATCCGCCGCCACGCGCCGCACTTCGCGCACGGCGGGCTGGTGCCAGCCTACGCCATCGGCCTCGCGGCCGAGCAGATGGCCTCGCGCATCCTGCAGCGCCACTGCGCGCTGATCGGCCCGCAGCACGCGCTGCATCCGCTGCTCGCGCGCGTGATGGCCGACGAGGACCGCCACATCCGCCTGTGCACCCGTACGCTGCAGCGCTGCGTGGCCCCGCATGAAGAGGCGCGGCTCGCGCAGCTGATGCGCGAGGTGCGCGACACCGAGCGCGGCTTCGGCGTGACGGGAGCTCTCGGCATGTGGCTCGCCGGCGTGGCGCTGCGCCTGCGCCCGGGCTCGGCGCCGCCGGTGCGGCACCACGCCTGAGCGATGCCGCCGCGCATCCTCTACCTCGCGACCGCGGACGCGCGCGGCCACCTCATGCGCGCGCAGCTGCTCACGCATGCGCTGCGCGAGGCCGGTGCGCAGGTGCGCGTGCTCACCACCTCCGACGAAGGCGCGCGCTTCCTCGCCGGTTTCGGCATCGACGCGCCGGTGCTCTCGCGCCACTACGCGGTGCAGTTCGACACGCAGCAGAACATGCTGCGCCGCGAGACCGACCGCAACGTGGCGCTGTACATGTTCAGGCCCGAACGCATGCTGCGCGACGTGTGGCGCCTGCGCGCGCACTTCCGCGATGCCGACCTGGTGGTGAACGACTCCTTCCACCCCGCGCTGCTGCTGATGGGCTGGCTGCCCTTGTGGCGGCGCAAGGTGGTGCACGTGTACGGCGCGAGCCTGCGGCATGCGCTGGAGACCAACTTCGGCGGACGCATGCCGGGCTTCGTCGCCCGTCTGTTCGGCCGCATCGTGGCCTGGCAGATCGACCGCAGCCTCGCGCGCATCGAGCACGACTTCGCCTACGGCGAGCCCCGGCACGACGGATTCGGCCGTCACCGGCTGGCCACGCCGGTGGCCGTGGTCAACGCGGTGGACAGGGGCGATGCGACGCAGCATCGTGTCGCGGCCGTCTACCTCAACCCGCACTTCCAGGAACCGGCGCTGGCCGACGGGCTGGAGCAGGGCCTCGCCGACGCCGGCGTGCCCGCGCACCTCGTCGGCGAGGGCTATGCGCACCGCCCGCACTGGCACGCGCGCGACGAGCACTGGATCGAGGCAGCCGCGCACAGCGCCTTCATCGTCTCGGCACCGGGCATGGCGGCGCTGTCGATCGCGGCGGTCTACCGCAGGCCGATCCTGCTGCTGCTCACCGACCAGCCCGAGCAGGCGATCAACGCGGGCCGCGCGGCGCAGCTCGGGCTGGCGCACCGCGTGGTGGCGTGGCGCGGCGACGCGCCGAAGTTCGCACGGGCCGTGGCGGGCGCGGCGGAGGAACTGCTCGCGGCGACGGCCGATGACGCGGCGCGCACTGCCGGCGGCCGGCAGGCGGCCATCGAGCGGCTGCAGCACTGGGTCGTGCTGCTGCACGGGCTTGCGGCGTCGAACGCGCAGCGATAGGCGGCCGTCAGCCCTGAGCCTGCGGGCGGGCTTCGACGACGAAGGCCTGCAGCTCGGCCAGCCGGCCATCGCGAAAGCGCCAGACATCGCAGTACGCATGGCGGGTCGCCTTGCCGGTTTCGTCCTTCAGCGTGATCTCGCCAAGGGCAGCGAGAAAGTCGCCGTCGGCGATCAGGCGGTGCACCTCGAACCGGGGTGGCTCCAGGTACGCGGTCGCCATCCATTCGCGCACCGCCTGCTTGCCGTCGAGGGTTCTGTCGCCGACGAAGGTCCACTTCGTGTCGTCGGTGCAGAACGCGAGAAATCCTTCGTGGTCGCCCTGGGCGATGGCGGCATTGGCCTTCTCGAGGATTGCCTTGTGGGTCTCGGACATCCGGAACTCTCCTGTGTTCGTGCGGCGCATGCGAATGCACGCGTGCCGGCGAAGGCCAATTTCCGTCGGTCCGGCTTTGCCGGCTGCCAGCCTGCCCGCAGCGAGAGCGTCAGTCTTCGGCTCGTGGGCTCCGGCTGCCCAGGCAAGCGCACGCGGCGGAAGGCTCCTTGCGTCAGCCTGCGATTCCGCGCGCCGAATCGATCAGCGCACGGAACCTCCGGGCCATCGCGCGCACCGGATGCAGCTCGGGCCATCGCACCGCCTTCGCCTTCGGCGGCGCGGAGATCACGCCCCGGCCCATGCGCAGCGACACCTGCAGCTTCCTGATCGTGAAGGCCGGAGGCGCCGCGCGCCTGCGCATCGGGCCGCCGCGCACGCCAGTACCGGCCACGACGAACTGCAGCACCAGGCACTTGCGGCCCGCGGCCGGTTCGACCTCGAACACCAGGCTGCGCCGCCGTGCGCCGGTCGTCTGCTGGCTTGGCAGCACCATCCCGTCGAACATCGCGTGCACGCTGGTGGACCTGGCGTTGCCGCGATAGTCGACGCGCACCTCCACGCGGTAGGGCTGCCGATGCGACAGCGATTGCACGCAGGCCTGTAACGGCGCCGACAGCGCGGGCAGCGGCACCACGAGGCAGGCAAGTTCCCCCTCGCTGCGCGCGCCCTCGCCGTCGAAGCCCGACCAGCCATGGCTCAGCCAGCCCGTCGCGGGGCTGCCGGGCCGGAACAGGTAGGGGCGGCCCAGCTGGAGCTCGGCCACCGCGGGCAGGCCGGCGGCCCGGTCGTCGAGACCCCAGCGCGTGAGGAAGGCGCGGTCGATGGCCGTGGAGGGCCAGGCCGCGAAGCTGCGCACGGCGTCGACGGCGGTGCCTTCTTCTTCCATGCCGCAGGCGGCTGCCATGAAGTCCTTCGATCCCAGATCCGCACCCACCGGTATCCAGCCCGAGCAGGCGGCCGGCAGCAGCTCGCCCGCGTTGCGGTCTGCGCGGATCAGCGCGTGGGCGGGCTTGCGGAAGTAGCGCGCCTCGGTCAGGACGCTGGAGGACAGGCTGGCCGCGAAATGCACATTGCCCGCCGACAGAAGCGCATAGGTGTTCTCGCGCGTCCATGCCACGTTGGGAATGGCGCGCGCGATGGGCGACAGGTCGTGCAGCGCGGGCTCGTACGGATGCGGCTTGACCACCAGCAGGTCCACGCCCCGGGCCAGCTCGCGCAGCGGCGCGATCACGCTGGCCGGGTGCATGGTGCGGCCGCCGCTGACGAGCGACAGGTCCACCAGGCTCTGGCCGAAGAAGAGGCCCACGCGCAGCCTCGCGTCGAAGAGCGATCCGGCGCCGTGGCGCGCGAAGCGGCCCTTGAGCGCGCTCGCGTGGTTCCAGAACAGCTCCTCGTCCACCCGGCGTGCCAGAAGCGCGGCTTCGATGGCGGGGTCGTTGGTGCGCGCGCAGAAGTGCAGGTGCTCGGTGAAGCGGCGCGGATCGATCTCGATGTCGAGGTAGCTGGCGCCGCAGGTGTCGATGCAGCGCTGCTGCGCGGGCGTGAGGCCCCAGCCGATCACCAGGCAGCCGGGGCCGAAGGCCGGCATGCCGTCGCGGCCGGCCAGCGGCGCGAGGTCGGTCACGCAGGCGCGCGCCCAGCCGGCAGGCGTGCAGGGCAGCTCCAGCCGGTCCATGAGGCGGGCGACGTCGATGCGCCCGCCCTCGGACATCGGCGCGACCTCGCTCGCGGGCAGGCCCAGGCGGCCCAGCGCGGAGTCGAAGAAGCCTCGAAGGAAGCGCCGGTTGGCGACGTGGTACTGGAGCCCGTTGGCGGGAGAACGGAAGAAGTCGTCGGCGAAGACGACGTGATGGAACCGGCGGGTGGTCATGGGCCCCGCCAATCTAGGCAGGCCGTCTTAGCCCGGCGTGAGCAAGGCGCGGCGCTTCGGCAAAGTTGCCGTAAAGGCGGCGTCCTAGTCCAGCGAAAGGTTCAGGTCGCGGATCAGCGGATGCCACCGCGCGGACTCGCCCTGCAGCAGCGCCGCGAAGCGCGAGGGCGTGTCGCCCGCGGGCTCCACGCCGTACTCGGACAGCCGGCGCTGCACCGCGGGGTTGTGGATGGCGCTGGCGACCGACTGCTGCAGCCGCGAGACGATCTCGCCCGGCGTGTTGGCGGGCACCACCAGGCCCATGAGCGCGGCGGCCTCGACGCGCGGCAGGCCGATCTCGGCGAAGGTGGGCACGCGCGGCAGCTGCGCGAGGCGCGAGGGGTTCGCCACCGCCAGTGGGCGCAGCCTGCCGCTCTGGATGAAACGGCGCGAGGCGGCCAGGTCGCACATCATCACCGGCAGCTGGCCGCCGGCCACGTCGGCCACCGCGGCCGCGGCGCTGCGGTAGGGCACGTGCACCATCTCCAGCCCGGCCTCGCGTTCGAGCAGTTCCATCGACAGGTGCTGCGGGCTGCCGGTGCCGGCCGAGGCGTAGCTGACCTTGCCGGGGAAGGCGCGCGCGTCGTCGATGAAGGCCGGCGCGTCCTTCACTCCGCTGGCCGGCCCCACCAGCAGCACCATCGGCAGCCGCCCGAGCAGGGTGACGGGCGCGAAGTCGCGCGAGGGGTTGTAGCTGAGGTTGCGGTACAGCGCCGGGTTGAACACCAGCGTGCCGCTGTCCGCCGACAGCAGCGTGTAGCCGTCGGCCGGAGCACGCGCGGCCTCGATGGCGCCCAGCGCGGTGTTGCCGCCGGCGCGGTTCTCGATGCTCACCGACTGGCCCCAGTCGATGGCGAGCTGCGCGCCGATGGTGCGCGCGACGATGTCGGTACCCGCGCCGGCCTGGTAGGGCACGATCCAGCGGATCGACCTGGAGGGATACGCGAACTGCGCCTTCGCCGTGCGCGGCAGCCACGGTGCGGCCGCAAGCGCGGTCATGGCCAGGAGTTGCTGCAGAAGCGGTCGGCGGCTTGTCATGGAAGGGCGGACGGGTTCTGCGCCATGGTAGTGGCATCGCCGCCGGCCCGGGCGTTCGCATGCCGCGAGGCCACATGGGCCGAGCGGGGATGCGGGGCGATCAGGAAGAAGTCAGGGCGCGACCGGATTGCCCGGCGTGCCGGCCTCGCGGGCCGCTGCCGCGGCGGCGGCCACGGCCGGCGTGCGGTAGGTGACGTTGACGGCGGGTGCGGCTGCGGGCGCCGCCTGGGCGATGGGTGCAGCCGGCTCCGGCGGCGGTCGCGTGATCTTGACCAGCGGCGCCCTCCTGGAGGGAGCCGGCGCCGCAGCCACCGGCTTCGGGGGGACGACGGGTGCCACGGGCGTGAAGGGAGCCTCGGGTGTCGAGTAGTACTGCACGGGGGCGGGCGCAGCGGCGGCGGAAGAGGCGACAGGCGTGCCGGCCGGGGAAGCGCCCGGTGAAGGAGCGGCTGGCGCAGCCGAAGCCACAGTGCCGGCCGCCGCGGCCGGCGCAACGGGCGCTCCAGGCGCTGCAGGAGTTCCGGGAGCCGCCGGTGCGGCCTTGGGGTCGTAGAGCACGGCCCCCTTGCTCACGCCGGTGCGCACCGGCCCCACGCCGACGCCCACGCCGGCCGAGCCCGACACCTGCCCGCCGTTGTTCACGGCGACGCCCGCGCCCAGCGGGCCGAAGCCGGTGTTGAGCCCCACGGAGAAATTGCCGTCTTTCGTGGCGCCGAGCCCCAGCGAGAGCCCGGGCACCAGCGGAATGCCGACGTGGTAGTGGGAACAGCCGCCCGCCAGGAGCAGCAGCATCGCCGCCAGAACGACGGCCGCTGCCCGGATGACGCGCGGCCGGCCGTTCACACCAGCAGCGCGTTGACGCGCCTCACGTAGGCCGCCGGGTCCGCCGGCAGGCCGCCTTCGGCCAGCAGGGCCTGGTCGAACAGGATGTTGGCCAGGTCGTCGAAGTGCGAGGAGCCCTCGAGCTTCTTCACCAGCGGATGCTCGGCGTTGACTTCGAGCACCGGCTTCAGGTCGGGCGCGGGCTGGCCGGCCTGCTTGAGCATGCGCGCGAGCTGCGTGCTCATGCCGCCGTCCTGCACCACGAGGCAGGCGGGCGAATCGACCAGGCGCGTGGTCACGCGCACGTCCTCGGCCTTGTCCTTGAGCGCTTCCTTGAGCTTCTCCAGCATCGGCTTGAACGACTCGGCAGCTTCCTCGGCGGCCTTCTTCTCGGCCTCGTCCTGCAGCTTGCCAAGGTCGACCGCGCCCTTGGCCACGCTCTGCAGCGGCGTGCCGTCGAACTCGTTGAGGTAGTTCAGCGCCCACTCGTCCACGCGGTCGGTCATCAGCAGCACCTCGATGCCCTTCTTCTTGAAGACCTCGAGCTGCGGGCTGTTCCTGGCGGCGGCGAGCGTGTCGGCCGTGATGTAGTAGATGGCGTCCTGGCCTTCCTTCATGCGGGCCTTGTAGTCCGCGAAGCTCACGCTCACCGAGTCGGTGGTGGTGGAGGCGTAGCGCAGCAGCTTGGCGATGCGATCGCGGTTGGCGAAGTCCTCGCCCAGGCCTTCCTTGAGCACCGCGCCGAACTCGGCGTAGAACTTGGCGTACTTGCCCGACTCGTCGGCCGCGGCAGCGGCGGTCTCGGCGGCGGTGGGCGCGTTCTTGTCGACCACGTCGGTCACGCCTTCGGTCGGCTCGGGGGCCGGCACCGATTCGCCGGAGCCCACGTCGATCCTGCCCTCGCCGCTCTCGGGCGAGGTCTTCTGCTTCTTGGCAAGGTCTTCCAGCATGCCGAGCACGCGCTTGGTGCTGCCCTCGCGGATCGCCTTCACGTCGCGGCTTTCCTGCAGCAGCTCGCGGCTCACGTTCAGCGGCAGGTCGGCCGAGTCGATCACGCCCTTGACGAAGCGCAGGTAGCTGGGCATCAGCGCATCGGCGTCGTCCATGATGAAGACGCGCTTGACGTAGAGCTTCACGCCCGCGCTCTTGTCGCGGTTCCACAGGTCGAAGGGCGCCTTGGCCGGGATATACAGCAGCTGCGTGTACTCGGTGCTGCCTTCCACGCGGTTGTGGCTCCATGCGAGCGGGGCCTCGTAGTCGTGGCTGATGCTCTTGTAGAACTCCTCGTACTGCTCGGGGGTGATGTCCTTCTTGGGGCGGCTCCACAGGGCGTTGGCCTTGTTGACGGTCTCCCATTCGCCGGTCTTCACCATGTCGCCGGGCTGGTCGTTCTCGCCGTCCTTCCACTCTTCCTTCTCCATGAGGATGGGCAGGGAGATGTGGTCGGAGTACTTGCCGACGATCTGCTTGAGCTTCCAGGCGTTGAGGAACTCGTCGGCATCCTCGCGCAGGTGCAGCGTGATGCTGGTGCCGCGCTCGGGGCGGGTGATGTCGGTCACCTCGAAGTCGCCGGCGCCGCCGCTCACCCAGCGCACGCCCTGGTCGGCCGGAAGGCCCGCGCGGCGCGATTCGACCGTGATCTTGTCGGCCACGATGAAGCCCGAGTAGAAGCCCACGCCGAACTGGCCGATGAGCTGCGCGTCGGCCTTCTGGTCGCCGCTCAACTTGCTCATGAAGTCCTTGGTGCCGCTCTTGGCGATGGTGCCGAGGTTGTCGATCGCCTCCTGGCGCGACAGGCCGATGCCCTTGTCGGTGATGGTGATGGTGCGCGCGGCCTTGTCGAAGCTCAGGCGCACGTCGAGGTCGGACTGGCCTTCGTACAGCTCGGGATGGTCGAGGGCCTCGAAGCGCAGCTTGTCGCAGGCGTCCGATGCGTTCGAGATCAGCTCGCGCAGGAAGATTTCCTTGTTCGAGTAGAGCGCATGGGTGACCAGATGCAGCAGCTGTGCGACTTCGGCCTGGAACGGAAGTTTGGTTTTGGAGGAATCAGCCATGGAAATTGAAATGTCGAAACCGGAAAAATTCTAAGTCGGGCGCGGCGCCGCAGGGCGCCGCCGCGCCAACGTCTTCAATTGGGTCGCCTTTTGTTCTCATCAAGAGCAAATGAAATCCAACGTTCCAGTTTTGGCCTTCCTGAAGGCCGGAGGCCCACGTTCTCCTGTGGGGAAAACCCTCCGCGGCCCGAAAAATTGACTCTTGTTAACAGTTCTGAAATATCCTGACGACTGCCAAGAAGTGACACGAACAGGGGTGCAGCCCCGGGGAACGAGACAAGGGATGACTTCTGATGACTTGCACGTCGCCAGGGGCCGTTTCCGGCCCGCCCGGAGCCGCGAGGCGCCCGGTGGCCGCCCTTGCATGGCTCGAGTGCACGACAGCCCTCGCCTGCCTGTCCTGTGCACAGGCACAGGCGCAACCCCAGCAGAAACCGCAGGCGACGGCCCCGGCCGCCCACGTCGTGGCTGACGCGCGCATCGAATCCCTCGACCGCGCCCAGGCGGAGCAGGCGCGGCTGAAGGCGCTCCTCGAATCCGCGCCCAAAGCCTACGAAGACCGCTTCATGAGCTCCGACGCCGACGCTCCCGCGGCCGAGGCCACCCCCGAGTCCGAGCAGCCGGAGGGCTTTCGCGCCTGGCTGGTGGAAAGCCGCCTCGGCTTCGGCGACGCCACGACCACCGGCTACGGCCGCCAGCGCGCGACCGAGTTCGGCCAGCGCCTCGAATACCGCCGCGAGACGCTCAACTACGGCGAGTTCGTGCTGCAGGCCGACGGCCGCCACCTGGCCGGCGACAACGCCACCGGCGGGCTGGGCATCGGCTCGCTGGGCTACGCGCGCGAGAACACCAGCGGCCGCTTCGCGCTGCGCAACATCGGCCTGCCGCTGACCACGCGGATCTTCGCCGACACCACCGTGGGCGACGCCTACAGCGAGCTGACCGACGGCCTGTCGCGCAACTACAGGCTCTCGCTGGGCTCGACCACGGTGCGCGGCGTCTCCACGCGCATCTACGGCAGCGGGTTCGACGTGCGCGCCGGCTTCGGCGAGCGCGGCAACCTCACGGGCGGACCGTACCCCGGCTTCGAGAAGAGCCAGGGCACGCTGGGCTGGCTCGGGGCCACGCTGCGGCTGGACGAGCAGTGGTTCACCTCGTTCCAGCTCGACCGGGCGCGCAACGTGGCCGCCTACTACTACGACCCGCTGACGGCGCAGGGCTACGGCCGCAAGGACATCACGAGCTGGGCCGCCTCGCTCGGCTGGGGCCGCGAGGTGGTGCGCGACGGCGACTTCAGGGCGCGCGCCACGCTGGTGGGCAGCCGCGTGGCCTCGCCCACCCCGGGCGTGGCCACCGGCGGCTCGCACGGCCTCTTCGTCGAGGCGAGCGCGCGCACGGGCCTGTACCGCCACGAGTTCGGCGCCTACACGGCGCGGCCCAACCTGTATTTCGGCGACTACGCACTGGCCACCGGCACGCGCGGCGCCTACTGGCGGGTCGACCGCAACACCAGCCGGATGAGCTGGGGCGCCGGCCTGGACTACGAGCGCGCGGCAGCCGATGCCAGCTTCCGCCTGTCGGGCTACAGGCGCTTCGGCGCCAGCGGCAACTTCCAGTACATCTTCGACCGCTACAGCTCCATCGGCGGCAGCCTGAGCGCCTACCGCACGCGCTACGAGGGCCGCGCGGACGACAGCCTCGCCGGCACCTTCGGCGGCGCGCCCGGCGGCAGCAGCAGCGACGGGCGCAGCCTCTACGGCAGCGCCTTCTACCAGACCCGCTTCTTCGACTGGCCGCGCAGCCGCTTCACGCTGACGGTGCGGCGCAACGAGCTGATCGTGCTGGGCGATTCCGCCGCCACCGGCCAGGAGGTGCAGTGGGAGCAGGACTGGATCGGCGGGCGCTACGAGACGATGCGCCCCGAGCTCACCACCACCATCGGCCATGCGCGCGACCGCAGCGGCGGCACCGCGCGCAGCTACCCGACGGCGGGCCTGCAGTTCCGCTACTGGATCGACAGCGGCTTCCACGTGGGCGGCAACCTGCGCTACACATCGCAAAGCGGCGGCCTCTACACCAGCCGCGGCCTGTCGGGCTCGCTCACGGCCGAGAAGGACCTGGGCTCGGGCTGGAAGATGGGCTTCGTCGCCAACTTCAACCAGGCGCGGGCCTCGCTGCTGCCGACTTCGTGGTCGGCGCCCAATCTCTATCGCAGCAACGAGAAGACCGCCTACGTCTACCTGCGCTGGGAAGGCAGTGCCGGCACGGGCTACCGGGCGGCCGGCGTGCGCGCCGAAGGCCCGGGCGGCGGCAGCGTGTCGGGGCGCGTTTTCTACGACGCCAACCGCGACGGCGAGCAGCAGCCGGGCGAAGGCGGCGTCGCTGGGGTCGAGGTGCTGCTCGACGACCGCTACCGCGCCGTCACCGACCGCGACGGCCGCTTCGAATTTCCGCTGGTGACCACCGGCCGCCATCAGCTGACCCTCAGGCTCGAGAGCGTGCCGCTGCCATGGGGCGCGGCCGGCGAGACCGGGGTGAGCGTGAACGTCCCGCTGCGCGGCCAGGCCAGTGCGGCGATCCCCGTCGTGAAGGTGGGCGAATGAGCTGCGCCGACCTGCCGCTTTCCCCACCCCCGTGCATTCAACCGAAGGAGACTCCATGACCAGAGCACGCATCTCCCGCAAATTGCCGGCCCTGTGCCTGGCCGGCCTCGCGCTGGCCGGCAGCGGCGCCCTCGCCGAGAGCCAGTACGGCTCCGGCACGGGCACCATCACGGCGCAGGCCAGGGTGAACCTGAGCGTGACGGTGCCCAAGCTGATCCTGCTGCGCGTGGGCTCGACCAACACCACGGTCGACACGGTGACATGGGCCTCCACCCTCAGCATCCCGCCCGTGCCCACCACGCCCGTCACGGGCAACAACACCAACGTCGACTGGAACGGCGCGGCCCCCACCGTCACGCCCGCGTCGACCACGAACACGCTCAACGTGTACGCCTGGACCAACGCGGGCGCCGGCACCATCAACTGCGCCATGGGCACCTGGGCACCCGCGACCGGCGGCCCGGCGAACGCCGACTTCACCGTCGTGACCACGGGCACGCTGCCGCACCCCGGGGCCAACCTCGGCGCCTGCGCCTCGACCTCCTTCACCTCGAACGCGGTCGCCTCCGGCACCTGGGCCTACACGCTCGGCGGCACGCCCGCGGGCTGGGTGGCTGGCACCTACACGAACACCGTCACGTACACGGCCCAGGGCATCTGATGCCTGCGCATGCGGCGATGGCGGCGGCGACGGCGATCGCCGCGGCGGCGGCCATGCTCGCCGCCATGCCCGCGCGGGCCGTCATCACCACGGTCACCGACACCGGCAGCACCTACAGCCTGACCCTTCGCGTCGGCTCGGCCGGCGCGACCGTCGACACCGTGGCCTTCAGCGTCACCGGCGCCAACGCGGGGCTCACCCCCACGGCCGTGACCGGCACACCCGCCATCAGCGTCTGGGTGATGCCGGTGCGCCCCGTGGCCAACACCACCGTGGCGCGGCCGGTGACGCTGCGCGTCGATTCGTCCGTGGCCCTGACCTGCCAGTCGGGCGGCTGCGCAAGCACCGCCATCCCGTTCAGCAGCATCAGCTGGGTGGCCTCCAACAACAGCAGCGCGGCCTCGGGCGACATCCAGAGCGGCCGCTTCGACGGCACCGCCAGCCAGACGATCGCGAGCTACAACGCCAACGCCACCTTCTGCGTCGGCCCGCTCGGCCTGCCCTGCGTGCTGGGCGTGGGCACCTGGACCTACCTGTCGAACAACATCACGGCCACGCAGCTGCAGTTCTCCTACGACAACAACACCGTGTACCCGGGCGGCAACTACAGGGGCACCGTGCGTTTCACGGCGTCGATGGAATGACCCTTCGCATCCTTCGCCGCCTGCACCCGGGGCTCGCCGCCGTCGCCGCGCTGCTGCTTGGCGGCATGCCGTGCGCGTCGGCCGCCGCCGCCGTCGCGCGGCTGGACGATTCGGCCTCGCCGCGCGCGCAGGTGCGCACCGATTTCGCCAATGCGCAGGGCATGGACGGCAACATGCTGGTGCTGCCCTTCGGGCGCATCGAATACCGGCTGGCCACCGCTGCGCACGTGGGCCGGCGCGCGCGCATCTTCTACGTGATCCCGGCGATGGTCGCGGGCCTGCGCTCGCCGGCCGGGATGCTCGTGCAGTGGCGCGGCAACGGCGCCTTCGCGAGCGGCAGCGGCCGCCCCGGCGACCGGGTGCAGGTGTGGAACGGCGTGGTCCAGTCGCCGTGGATCAACGAGACCTTCGAGCTGACCCTGCGCATCGATCCGCGCGAGCTGCGCATGCCGTCGGGCTCGGCGCTGAGCTTCGAGTCGTTCTTCGAGATCGAGACAATTCCATGAGACACCCCCTGAGTCGCTTCGCGCCTTCCCCCTCTCCTTCGGGAGGGGGACGCACCCCGTGGCCTGGCCAAGCCAGTTCCACGGGTGCCCGCGCATCGGCTGCGTCCGTTTCATGGGCTGCGCGTGGTGCGCGGCGCGATGGACAACTGACATGAAAGCAACCGCCTTCCTCCCGTCCTTCTCCCTCGCGTCCTTCTGCCTTGCGCTGCTCGCGGCTGCCGGCATGGCGAGGGCCGCGCCCTTCGAGCTGGCCGTCACCCCGTCGCGCTTCGAGCTCGCGGGCAAGGCCGGTGCGCGGCTCGGGCAGTCGCTCGACATCCACAACCTGGCCTCGGCCGCCACCGAGGTGACGATGCGCACCATCGACTGGAGCTACTCGGCCGAAGGCAACATCGGCTATCACGACGAGCTGCTGCCCGGCAGCTGCAGGCCGTGGGTGGTGCTGGAGCGGCGCAGCCTCTCGGTGCCCGCGCGCAGCAAGCGTTCGTTCCGCTTCCAGGTGGAGCCGCCGGCGGACGCGCCGCGCGGCGAATGCCGCTTCATGATCGCCATCGAGGGCACGGAGCCGGCGCAGCAGACCGTGATCCGCAACGGCGGCGCCAGCCTGAGCCTGCCGGTCACCGGCCGCATCGCGGTGGCGGTGTACGTGATGCTCGACGGCGCCGAGCCCAGGCTCGAGATCAGGCAGATCGCCAGCGGCGAAGCCGGCGGTGCGCGCCGCGCGGTGGTCACCGTGGTCAACACCGGCGACGCCCACGGCCGCCTCGAAGGCAGCCTGGACGCCACCGACAGCCAGGGCCGCGCGTTCGAACTGGTGCCCGAGGGCACGCCGATCCTGCCGGGCCAGACGCGCACCCTCGCACTGGTGCCCAAGGGCGAGAACGGGCAGCCCGCGCCGCAACCCGCCTACCCGGTCAAGGCCAGCGGCAGGCTGGACTGGGACAAGGGCAGCTTCAAGGTGGACGTCGAATTGAAATGACGCTGCGCTCGACGCATCGCGCCGGCACCCTCGCCATGGCGGGCTTGATCGCCGGTGCGCTAGGGGCAGGCATGACCGCCTCGCAGGCCGCGTCCAGCACCGCGGGCCCCAGTGCGACCGTACCGCTGAGCACCGGCGTGAACCTGGACTTCACCATCGCGATCGACAAGTTCATCTTCTTCCGCATCGGCAATGGCGCCTGGCCCACGCCGGGCGGCACCCCCAGCACGGTGAGCTTCGTGCTCACGCCCTCGATCCCGCCCGTGCCCACCACGCCGGTCGCAGGCAACAACAGGTCGGTGAACTGGAGCGGCGCCGCGCCGGCCTTCAGCGTCACGCCTTCGGGCAACGCGCTGCCGGTGGAGGTGCGCAGCAACGCGGGGCAGGTCACGCTGCGGGCCACCGCGACCACGCCGCTGGCGAGCGGCGCCAGCACGATCCCGCTTTCGGAGATCACCATCGCCAGCAGCGACGCCAACCTCCCCGCGCCGCAGATCCCGAACACGGGTACCGGCACCGCGGTGAACGTCGCGGGCACGGCCTTCGCCAACCTCGTCACCCAGCGCACCGCGACCTGGACCTTCTCCTACGCCAACCTGGCCAGCCGCACCGCGGGCACCTACACCGGCCAGGTCACCTTCACCGCCAGTTCGCCCTGAGGCATTCCAGCCAAGGCAATTGCCCAGGAGGTACATCTTTCCAGGAACACCGCGGAACCGGCTCGGCCGGGCCGCCGGTGTTGCCCCCGGAAGGGGGTTGGCGCAGCGACACGAAGTGCGCGAAGCCTGGGGGTGAGCCTGGGACCCACCGCGGAACCGGCTCGGCCGGGCCGCCGGTGTTGCCCCCGGAAGGGGGTTGGCGCAGCGACACGAAGCGCGCGAAGCCTGGGGGTGAGCCCTATCTCGGCAACGACTCGACTTCCTTCGTCCAGCGGTCGATGAGGCGCTTGCGCTCGGCCGCCTTGCCGTACTTCTCGAAGTCGTACCGGATGAGCTTCACGTCGGCCATCGACGGGATGCGCGGGTCGGGCTTGAAGGTCTTGTTGGCAGGCGACTGCAGGCTGCCCGCCTTGCCGCCGATGGCCTGGCCCGCAGGGCTCATCAGCCAGTCGTAGTAGCGCTTCGCGTTCTCCTTGTTGCGCGCGCCCTTCACCAGCGCGATGCCGCCAATCTCGTAGCCCGTGCCCTCGCAGGGAGCGGCGGTCTTCACGGGAAATTTGTCATAGCGCCAGCGCTCGAAGCCGAAGATGAAGCTCACGCCGATGGCCACCTCGCCCTTGGCGACGTTGGGCGCCTGCGCCTGGCCGCTGCGGGTGTAGCTGGTGACGTTGCGGTGCAGCTTCTTCAGGTATTCGAAGGCCTGGTCCTCGCCCATCTGCTGCACCAGGCCCGCGATGATGGTGTAGGCCGTGCCGCTGGTGGCAGGGTGCGAGATCTCGATCTCGCCCTTGTACTCGGGCTTGATCAGGTCGGCCCAGCACTTGGGCTCGGGCAGCTTCTTCTTTTTCAGCACGTCGGTGTTGAAGCCGAAGCCGATGGCGCTGGTGTAGAAGCCGCCCACCATGTTCTGCGAGAGCGCGTACTGACGCACCGCCCAGTCGTGCAGGTCGTTGATGTAGGCCGGACGGTAGGGCTCCAGCAGCCCCTGTTCCGCCGCCTGCAGGAACGGATCGCCGGTGCCGCCCCACCAGATGTCGGTCTTGGGGTTGGCCGCTTCCGCGCGCAGCTGGGCGCCGATCTCTCCGGTGCCCTTGTGGGCCTGCTGCACCTTGATGCCGGTTTCGCGCGTGAAGGCCGCGGCGGCCGCCTCGCACCAGCCGGCGTCGGTGCTGCACAGCGCGTTGACCGTGCCCTGGGCCGCGGCGTTCGGCGCGGCCAGAAGAAATGCTGCGGCAATGCCCGCGGCGGTGGCGATGTGCCGGATGGCGAATGGGCGCATGCGCGGATCTCCTCGTCGTCTTTGTCGGAAGGCGCAGGATAGCGCCGCTTCTCAGCGCGCGGCCAGCAGCGGCGGCAGGTGCTCGGCCAGCCAGTCGATCACCACGCGCGTCTTCAGCGGCAGGTAGCGGCTGCGCGGACGGATCAGGTTCAGCTCGAAGCCGAAGGGCCGCGGCTCGTCGAACACGCGCACCAGCGTGCCGGCCGCGAGCGCATCGGCCGCCAGCCACGCCGGCAGCCGCGCGAGGCCCATGCCGCCGATGGCCGCCTCCAGCAGCACCTCGGCGCTGTCGCAGCGCAGCCGCGAGGGCGGCGTCACCTCGACGAGGCGGCCCTCGGCGTCGTGGAAGCGCCAGGACGACACCTGCCCGTCGCGCGCGTAGAGCACGGCCCCGTGTTGCTTCAGTTCGTCGATGCCGCCCGGATGCCCGTGCGCGGCCAGGTAGGCCGGCGAGGCGCACAGCGCCATCCACTGCATGCCGACCGGGCGCGCGACCAGCTCCGTGCTGTCGGCGAGCTCGCCGCTGCGGATGGCGAGGTCGAGCCCCTCCTCGGCCAGATCGACGCGCCGGTCGTTGAACGACAGCTCCAGCGACAGCTGCGGATGGCTGCGCGCCAGCGCCAGCAGCAGCGGCCCCACCTTCAGCCGGCCCAGCATCGCCGGCATGCTCAGCCGCACGAGGCCCGAGGCGGTGCTGCGCGCCACGTCGGCGATCGCCTCGGCCGCTTCGAGCTCGGCGAGCGCGCGGCGGCAGCGCTCGTAATAGCCGTGGCCTTCCTCGGTGAGGCTCTGGCTGCGCGTGGTGCGCAGGAAGAGCCGCGTGTCCAGCCGCGATTCGAGCCGCGCGATGCTCTTGGCGACCGCCGAGCGGGTGACGTGCAGCCGCTGGGCGGCCAGCGCGAAGCTGCCGGCTTCCACCGCCGCGACGAACTCTTCGATGCCTTGCAGACGCTGGCTCATTGGATACTTTCAGGCGCCATTGATCGGAAAATTATCCAACACCGGATATTCCTTATCGTCAATAGCATGAAGGCTTCCGTTTTCCCTGGAGTCAGTCATGCAAGAAAACCCCTCGCTGCGCCGCTGGCAGCTTCCCGAATTCGGCCGCGCCCATCTCGCACAGGCCGACGCCCCGCTGCCCGCACCGGGCACGAACCAGATCCTCGTGAAGGTGGCCGCGGTCTCGCTCAACTACCGTGACCTGCTGATGATCCGCGACGGCATGGGCATGGCGATCGGCATGCCCTTCGTGCCGGGCTCCGACATGGCCGGCACCGTCGAAGCCGTGGGCCCGGGCGTCACGCGCTTCTCCGTTGGCGACCGCGTCGTCAGCACCTTCTGGGGCGGCTGGATCGACAGCCACTGGCCCGACGGCGCCACGCCGCTGGGCGGGCCCGGCGCCGGCATGCTGGCCTCGCACGTGCTGCTCGATGCCGGCTGGGCAGTGGCCGCGCCCGAGACGCTGAGCCTGGCCGAAGCCAGCACCCTGCCCTGCGCGGGCCTCACCGCGTGGTTCGCGCTGGTCGAGACCGGCGCGCTGCGCGCCGGCGAGACGGTGCTGATCCACGGCACCGGCGGCGTCGCGCTCTTCGGCCTGCAGATCGCACGGCTGCACGGCGCGCGAGCCATCGTGGTAACGGGTGGCGACGACCGCAAGCGCGCACAGGCCCTCGCGCTCGGCGCCGAGCACGTGCTCGCGCGCGACGGCGACTGGCCCGCCGAAGTGCGGCGCCTCACGCAGGGGCGCGGCGCCGACCACGTGCTCGAACTCGCGAGCGGGCCGAACCTCGACCGCTCATTGCAGGCCGTGAAGCAGGGCGGGCGCGTGTCGATCATCGGCATGCTCGGCGGCGAGACGCTGAGCGCGTCGTTCTACGCGATGGTGCTGGGCCGCGTCACGGTGCAGGGCATCGGCGTGGGCCACCGGCGCGCGCTCGAGGACCTGGTGCGCGCCGTCGACGCGAATGCGCTCAAGCCGGTGATCGCCGCGAGCTACGGCTTCGACGCGCTGCCCGATGCGCTCGACCACCTGGAGCGCGGCGCGTTCGGGAAGATCGTCGTGACGCTGTAAAAGATCACGAAATCCCGGCTTTCGCAGATGCAACGCAGTTGCGGCAGTGCACGAAAGCCGCGCGTTCCGTGAACAGGTTCCGTTAGCGCCGAAGACTTGCTCGAAGCCCTCATCCTGCGTTCCTAGAATCCGCCCGCGCATCGCCTGGCGGCCTGCGCTTTCTCATCAACTTCAGGATGGAGCGTCATGGAACACAGTACCTACAAGAAGTGGTCCGCCGAGTTCATTGGTACTTTCTGGCTCACGCTCGGAGGCTGCGGAAGCGCAGTCCTGGCGGCGGCCTTCCCGAATGTCGGCATCGGCCTGCTGGGCGTCTCGCTCGCCTTCGGCCTCACGGTGGTGACCGGGGCCTATGCACTGGGCCCGATCTCGGGCGGGCACTTCAATCCGGCCGTGTCCATCGGCCTCGCGGCCGCCGGCCGCTTCAAGGCCTCGCAGCTCGCGGGCTACATCGTGGCGCAGGTGCTGGGCGCCATCGCGGCGGCGGGCATTCTCTATCTCATCGCCACCGGCAAGCCGGGCGCCGACATCGGCGGCTTCGCCACCAACGGCTATGGCGAACACTCGCCCGGCAAGTACGGCCTCACGGCCGCGCTGCTGTGCGAAGTGGTGATGACGGCGGTGTTCCTCATCGTGATCCTCGGCGCCACCGCCCGGCGCGCGGCCGGCGGGTTCGCGGGGCTTGCGATCGGCCTGTGCCTCACGCTCATCCACTTGATCTCGATCCCGGTGACCAACACCTCGGTCAACCCGGCGCGCAGCACGGGACCGGCACTCTTCGGGCCGTCCCATGCGGTGTCGGAACTTTGGCTCTTCTGGGTGGCGCCCATCGCGGGCGCCATCATCGGCGCGGTGATCTACCGCGCACTGCTCGCCAACGGCAACGACGACTGATCGCAGCCGTCATCGCCGCAGCAGGATGCGGGCTCGCGCTCAGCTGCCGCTGCCCGACTTCACCATCGGCAGCGAAGTCGATTGGCCGATCGGCTCGGTGCCGGTCGGATGCGAGGCAGCATAGGCACCGGCCTGGATGTCGGCCACCGGCATCGTCGAACTCATCGCAGGTGCGCTGGTCGACTGGCCGACGGGCTCGGTGCCGCTCGGACGCGCGGCGGCCATCGCACCGGCCTGCACGTCGGGGTTCACCGGCGAATTCATCTGCAGCGGATGGAAGTCCGAACCGTCGGTGGTTTCGGCCGAAGCGGTGGCGGCGCCCACGGCTGCCAGCGCAGCAAGGGAACCGACGGCGAGAAGCTTGAAGGAAGTGCGCATGGTGTGTGTTCTCCTGATTGAATGAAGCAGGCTGTCTCCGGTCACATGCCATCGCGCGAACTGCGCGTGGCAGGACCTGAACGCACTCTAGGCACGCTGACTGAGTTGGATGTGAGCGAAGAGTTAGGCGCGAGTGAGGGGTGCGCCTTTTGCTGGAACTTTGGACCGCACCAGCCCCGTTCGCCGGCGTGCGGCTCCCTCCTCCGTCCGCTAGGCGGCTGACGCAGGCAGATGCACCCGCGCCATCAGGCCGGGCCCGTCGGTGCGGTTGCGCAGCTCGATGCGCAGTCCATGCCGCTCCGCCGCGGTGCGCGCAATCGCCAGCCCCAGCCCGCTGCCGCCCGCTGCGGCTCCCGGCACGCGGAAGAACCGGTCGAACACGCGGTCGATGGCCTCCTTCGGAATGCCCGGGCCGTTGTCGAGCACGTCGACCACCGCATGGCCCTCGACCTTATGCAGCTTCACGTCGACCACGCCGCCTTCGGGCGCGTAGCGCAGCGCGTTGTCGATCAGGTTGTCGAAGACGCTGCGCAGCTCCGCCGCGGGCGCGACCACCACGGCTGCGATGCTGCCCTCGAAGCCGACGTCCACGCGCCGCGCGTCGGCCAGCACCATCAGCTGGCTGACGCTGTCGCGCAGCAGCACCTCGATGTCGACGCGCTCGTTCGCGTTGCCTGCGCGCGGCGCGTCCTGCCGCGACAGGTGCAGCAGCTGCTCGATGAGATGCTGCGCGCGCGTGACGCCAGCTTCGAGCTGGTTGAAGCGTTCGGTGGCTTCGCCGGCCGGCACGTGCGCGCGCAGGTTCTCGATCTGCAGGCCGATGGCGGCCATCGGCGTGCGTAGTTCGTGCGCCGCGTCCTGCACGAAGCGCCGCTGCGTGGCGAAGGCACTGCGCACGCGCGACAGCAGGTTGTTGAAGGCGCTCACCAGCGGCGCGATCTCGTCGGGCACGCGCGCGAGCGACAGCTCGGTGGGGCTGCGCTCGTCCTGAGAGGCCACGTCGCGGGCCACGGCGCGCAGCGAGCGCGAGGCGGCCGACACGATGATCCACAGGATCAGCAGCGCCAGCGGCAGCAGCAGCGTGATCGGCAGGCCTTCGAGCAGCGCGCGGCGCAGGGCGCGGCGGCGGCGGTAGTCCTCGTTCTGCAGCACCTGCACGCGCGGCTGGTCGGCGCGCGAGCCGTGCTCGGCGGTGAACACGCGCCATGCGGAGCCCGCGTGCGTGCCGGTGTTCACGTCGCTGAAGCCCGGCTGCGGCTGCAGCGGCACGGTGAGCACCGGCCACGAGGTGGCGCGCAGCGTGCCGCCGTCGGGGCTCCAGATCTGCACGATGAAGGCGCCTCGCGAGAACGCGGCCTCGCCGTCCATCGGGCGCGGCAGCTTCTGCGGATCGCTGCCGGCGTACGACTCGGCCACCAGGCGCATCTGGTCGTCGAGCGCGTTGTGCACGAGGTTGCCGTAGGCCACGAAAGAGAACCACGCCGTGAGCACCGCCGCGCCCAGGTGCAGCGTGATGAGCCACAGCAGCAGTTGCGTGCGCAGCGATCGCGGCCGCCACCAGCGGCCCTTGCCGCGAGAGCTTGCGTTCATCGGCAGGCCAGCCCGGCAGCCCGACCCCGAAGTGCGCGAAGCCTGCGGGCGGGCATCATCATGCGGCGACGCGCCAACCCAGGCCGCGCACGTTGCGGATCGCATCGGCGCCGAGCTTCCTGCGCATGCCGTGGATCAGCACATCGATCGCGTTGCTGGTGACTTCCTCGCCCCAGCCGTAGATGCGGTTCTCGAGCTGCTCGCGCGAGAGGATGGCGCCGGGGCGCTCCAGCAGTGCGTGCAGCAGCGCGAACTCGCGCGCGGTGAGCGCCTCGCGCGCGCCGTTGACCACGACTTCGCGCGTGGTTAGATCGAGCTGCAGTGCGCCGCTGCCCACCAGCGAGTGCGCAGCGCCGTCGCGGCGGCGCACCACGGCGCGCATGCGCGCGAGCAGCTCGCGGAATTCGAAGGGCTTGAGCAGGTAGTCGTCGGCGCCGAGGTCGAGGCTGTGGATGCGGTCGTCGAGGCCGTCGCGCGCGGTGAGCACCAGCACCGGCGTGGCGTCGCCGCGTTCGCGGGCGCGGCGCAGCACCTCGGTGCCGTCCTGCTTCGGCAGGCCCAGATCGAGCAGCACGCAGGTGTAGCCGCCGTCGCCCAGCGCACTCTGCGCCAGTTCGCCGTCGCGCACCCAGTCCGCTGACCAGCCCGCGCCCTCGAGCGCCTGCTTCAGACTGCGCCCGATCATTTCATCGTCTTCCACCAACAGCACGCGCATCGCGGCGACTCCTTCGGCCGCAAGGTAGCACGCGACCGGGATGATCGGAAGAGCCTGCGCCGCGGCGCAGAGTAGGTGCGAATACTTAGGGCACGCTTAGGCGGCGGGCGCGCCGCGGGGTCAATGGCCGGACCATGCCGGGTCAGGCCAGGCGCACGGCGTGGCGCTCGCCTTCGTCGTCCGAGCTGAAGGCCAGCAGGTCGAGGGCCTCCCGCTCCACGCCGTCGCGGTCGGCCTTCGACCAGCGGCCGAAGGGCTCCAGCAGCACGGTGGCGATGTTCTTCTTGCTCCGGTTCCTGTCGCGCTCGATCTTCCACACGCCCGCGACGAAGCCGTCGAGCAGCACCGTGCCGCGCACGATGCCGTTGACGGTGAACACGCGGGCGCGATGCGACTCGCTGAGGATGCGGCTGCGGTCGGCGTGCGAAAGCAGCAGGTTGTCCCACTCGGCCACGAGGCGCGGCGGCGCAGGCGTATCGGGATCGGGCCGCGGCGCCCGGGGCAGGTCGAACAGCTCCTGGCCGTCTTCGCCCGCGAACACCCGCAACTGCGGCCGCAGGCGTTCGGCGACCACCTTCCATCCCGTGAGGCCCGACCATGCGCCGGCATCGGCCAGCGTGGCCGGGCCGAAGGCGGCGAGGTAGCGCAGCAGCATGTCCTCCTGCGTGGCGACAGCGGCTTGCACGGCCTGCCCGAGCCAGTCGTCCAATGGCTGCAGCACCGCGCTCTGGTGCGAGTTCCAGGTGCCGGCCGGCGGCAGGTGCACGAGCGGCAGGTTGTTGCGGATCAGCGCGGCGAGCGATGCGGCCTCGCGGCCCGTCCACCGCAGGCCCAGCGCCTGCCCCAGCTCGGCGCCGGTGCGCGGCTGTTCGCCGAGCATTACGCGCCCTGCCGCGATCACCGCTGCGCGATCGAGCCCTTCGAGTTCCTTCCTGTGCGTGCTGCCCAGCAGCCCTCGCTGATGCACGGGCTCCAGCAGCGGGCGCCATGCCAGCGCGTCCTGCGCGGTCATCAGGTGCAGCGTCGCGCGCAGGGTCGACATGCGCACGATGCGGCGCCGGCGCAGGGCCTCTGTGAGCTGTTCGCGACGGAAGCCCTCGATGCGGCTCCAGAGGCCGATGTAGGGCGGATTGGGTGCCTGCGCCTGCAGCCCGGCCAGCCGTTCGACGGCCTGCGTCACGCCCAGCCTGCGCCGCTCCAGCAGCATCTGCCGCGCCAGCGTGGCGCGGTTCAGCGCGCGCAGGCTCAGAACTTCTCGTGCGGCGCGAGGTATCGCCATTGCCCCAGCGGCAGGTTGCCGAGCATCACCCGGCCGATGCGCACGCGCTTGAGCCCCACCACCTTCAGGCCGACCAGCTCGCACATGCGGCGGATCTGCCGCTTCTTGCCCTCGGTGAGCACGAAGCGCAGCTGCTCGGGGTTCTGCCAGTCCACGCGCGCCGGCTTCAGCGCCTGCCCGTCGAGGCTCAGGCCGTGCCGCAGCTTCGCGAGCATGGCCTTCGGGAAGACCGCCTGCACGTTGGTGGTGACGGGATCGTCGTCGTCCAGCCGCACCAGCTGGCCCGTGGGCGCGGGCTGGCCCAGGCCGTGGTAGGCCACGCGCACGAGGTACTCCTTCTCCATCGTCGAGTCCTCGCCGATGAGCTGGCGCGCGATGCGCCCGTCCTGCGTCATGACCAGCAGGCCGGTGGAATCGATGTCGAGGCGGCCGCAGGGCGCAAGGCCGCGCAGCTGCTTCGGGCTGAAGAAGAAGCGCGCGTTGTCGTCGGCCCAGCGGTTCTGCGGCGTGAAGAGCTTGACCGCCGGGTCGTGCCCGTCCTCAGCCTGTCCGCTCACGTAGCCGATGGGCTTGTTGATGAGGATGGTGACCTGGCTGGCCTGCTGGCCCTTGGCAGCCTTGTCGACCTCGATGCGGTCGGCCGGCGTGACCTTCACGCCCATCTCGGCCGGCCTGCCGTTGACCTTCACCCAGCCGTTGGCGATCCATTCGTCGGCTTCGCGGCGCGAGCACAGCTTGAGATCGGCCATGCGCTTGTTGAGGCGCACGGCATCGGAGGGAGCGGAAGGAGAGGAAGGCTCTGTCATCGGGGCTTGATCGGAATGCGGCACCGATGCTATCCTGAACCCAGATGCGAGTTGATCGCGTCCTTTTTGGGGGATTCCCAAGTGAGCACACGCAAGTACCAGTACGCCATCGTCATCGGGCGTTTCCAGCCCGTTCATTTCGGACATCAACGACTCATCGAGGAAGGCCTTCGCGCCGCCGAGCGGGTCATCGTGGTGGTCGGCTCCGACCGGCAGCCACGCAGCGTCAAGAACCCCTTCACCTTCGACGAACGCGAACGCATGGTGCGCGCCTGCCTTCGCGGCACCGAGCAGATGCGCGTGAGCGTGGTCGGCGTGGGCGACTCGCCCTACAACGACCAGATCTGGATCGCGTCGATCCAGTCGGCGGTCGAGCGGCTCATCGCGCAGGACGGCCATGCGCCGGCCAAGGCCAAGGTGGCGCTCGTGGGGCACCTCAAGGACGCATCGAGCTACTACCTCAAGCTCTTCCCGCACTGGGAGTTCGTCGGCCAGAACAGCGTGGAGAGCCTCAACGCCACCGACGTGCGCAGCCTCTACTTCGACCCCGAGAACCGCGGCCAGCTCGCCCGCGCCGACCTGCCCGACGGCACCGCGGCCTTTCTCGACCAGTTCACCCGCACGGCCGACTACGCCGAGCTCTGCGAGGAGCGCGCCTTCCTCGCCGACTACCGCGACAAGTACCGCTACGCCGGCAGCGAATTCCCGCCGATCTACACCACGGTCGATGCGGTGGTGGTCGAGGCAGGCCACATCCTGCTGGTGCAGCGCAAGTTCCATCCCGGCAAGGGCACCTGGGCGCTGCCCGGCGGCTTCGTCGGCCAGCACGAGCGGCTGCAGGACGCGGCCATCCGCGAGCTGAAGGAAGAAACGCGGCTGAAGGTGCCGGTGCCCGTGCTCAACGGCAGCATGAAGGCCAGCCACGTGTTCGACGCGCCCGACCGCTCGCAGCGCGGCCGCACCATCACGCACGGCTTCTTCTTCGAGCTGGCGCACAACCAGTGGACGGGCCTGTCGGAAGTGCGCGCCGACGACGACGCGGCCGAGGTGCGCTGGGTGCCGATCGCCGAGTTCCTCGACATGCAGGAGCGCATCTACGAAGACCACTTCTTCATCGCGAATCATTTTTTGGGTGGGCTGGGAAAGAACTGAACGTCCCGGCCTTGTCAGCAAGAACGGCCCCGGTTGACGGGGCCAACGTGAAAGGAGCTTTCACATGAACCGCAATCTCAATTCCGCGCCCCTGGGCAACAATCTGCTGCTGCGCACCGACTCGTACAAGGTCTCGCACTGGATGCAGTACCCGCCCGGCACGCAGACGGTGTACAGCTATATCGAGTCTCGCGGCGGCATCTTCAGCCACTCGCTCTTCTTCGGGCTGCAGGCCTACCTGCGCGAATACCTGCAGACGCCGGTGACGCGCGACGACGTCGAGGAAGCCGCGGCGCTCATGGCCGTGCACGGCGAGCCCTTCAACCGCGAAGGCTGGCTGCGGCTGATCGAGAAGCACGGCGGGCTGATGCCGGTGCGCATCCGCGCCGTGCCCGAGGGCAGCGTGACGCCGGTGCACAACGTGCTCGCGACCATCGAGAACACCGACCCCGAGTTCTTCTGGGTCACGAGCTTCCTCGAGACCGAGTTGCTGCGCGCGATCTGGTATCCCACCACGGTGGCCACGCTCTCGGCCGCAGCGCGCACCACGCTGCTGCGTTACCTGGAAGCGACCTGCGACGACCCGCAGGGCCAGATCGCCTTCAGGCTTCACGACTTCGGCGCGCGAGGTGTCTCGAGCCTCGAATCAGCCGCGCTCGGCGGCATGGCGCACCTGGTGAACTTCATGGGCACCGATACGCTGGCCGCGCTGGTGGCGGCGCGCCGCTACTACGACTGCGACGTGGCGGGCTTCTCCATTCCCGCGGCCGAGCACAGCACCATCACCGGCTGGGGCCGCGAGCACGAAGCCGATGCCTACGGCAACATGGTCGACCAGTTCGGCAAGCCCGGCGCGACCTTCGCGGTGGTGAGCGACAGCTACGACATCTTCAATGCCTGCGCGCGCATCTGGGGCGAGGAGCTGAAGGCGAAGGTGGTGGCCTCGGGCGCCACGCTGGTGGTGCGGCCCGACTCTGGCGACCCGGCCGAGACAACGCTGCAGGTTGCACGCATCCTGGCCGACCGCTTCGGCACCACGACCAACGCCAAGGGCTTCCGCGTGCTGAACAACGTGCGCATCATCCAGGGCGACGGCGTGACGCTCGACTCGCTGCGGCTGTGCCTGTCGAACTTCTATCACAACGGTTTCTCGGCGGAGAACATCGCCTTCGGCATGGGCGGCGGGCTGCTGCAGCAGGTCAACCGGGACACCATGCAGTGGGCGATGAAGTGCTCGGCGATGCAGGTGAACGGCGAGTGGCGCGACGTGTACAAGTCGCCCGTGGGGGACATGGGCAAGGCTTCGAAGAAGGGGCGTCTTGCATTGGTGCGCGATGCGAACGGCATCGAGCGCACCGTGCGGGAAGAGACGATGGCGGTTGGTCAGGCCGATTTGCTGCAGACGGTGTTCGAGAACGGGCGCATCGTGGAGAGCACCACTTTCGATGCTGTTCGCGAGCGGGCTGCTGCGGGGGTCAATCAGTTCATCACTTCGCGGGCGCCTCTTTAGGCTTTTGGTTCATTCATTCAGGGCGGGTGCACAGGCCACCGGGTACTCCCCTCCGCGAATGTCCCCCGGCCTGCGGCCTCCTCCTTTATTTCGCTGCGGGGAGCACCCGATGCCCTGCGCACGACGAGCGCTGCTCTCGTGCAGGCTGATCGACAAGTGCTCCGAACGATCACGCCGGCGGGGTGCCTTGCGCAGCGAAATAAAGGAGGAGGGGCGCAGCCCCGGGGGACATTCGCGGAGCAAGGCACCCCGTCGGCGTGAGCGTGCCCCGAACAAGGCCCCAGAAGCACTGCCACAAGGCATCGCCATAATCCGCCGCGCAAACCCCGGATTCCATGACCAAACTCCTGATCCTCAGCGTGAGTGCCGGCAACGGCCACGTGCGTGCAGCACAGGCGATCGCCGCCACCGCGCAGTCCCTCGCCCCGCCCTGCACGGCGGTCCACATCGACGCGATGGCCCATGTGGCGGCGGGGTTCCGCAAGGTCTACACCGACTGGTACATCCAGCTCGTGAATCGTGCGCCCGAGCTGTGGTCCTACCTGCACCAGCGCACCGACGTCACGCCGCACCATGCGCCCTCGCAGCGCCTGCGCCGCGGCATCGAGCGGCTGAGCACCGGCGCCCTGGTGCGCGAGATCCGCCGCGAGAAGCCCGACGCGGTGATCTGCACCCACTTCCTGCCGGCCGAACTGCTGATGCGAGAGCGCAACCGCGGCCGCATCGACTACCCCGTGTGGCTGCAGATCACCGACTACGACCTGCACAACATGTGGCTGGTGCCGGGCATGACGGGCTACCTCGCGGCGACGGAAGAAGTGGCCTTCCGGCTGCGGGCGCGCGGCATTCCGCCCGAGCGCATCCACGTCACCGGCATCCCGGTGATGCCGGCTTTCTCCGAGCCCGATGCGCCCGCGCTGGCGCGTGAAGCCTGCGTGGCTGGGCTCGGCCTCGATCCTTCGCGGCCGGTGCTGCTGATGGTGTCCGGAGGCGCGGGCGTCGGCGACCTGCCGAGCATGGTCGAGCGAGTGCTCGGCATGGGCGGGCCCGACGGCAAGCCGAACGACTTCCAGGTGATCGCCGTCGCGGGCCGCAATGCGGAGGCGCACGGCAGGCTCGAGGCGCTGGCCAGGCGCCACCCGGGCCGCATGGCGGCCATCGGCTTCACCAACGAGATGCACCGGATGATGGCCGCGTCCGACCTGGTGGTGACCAAGCCCGGCGGCCTCACGGTGTCGGAGTGCCTCGCGCTGGGCAAGCCGATGCTGCTGATCTCGCCCATTCCGGGGCAGGAAGAACACAACGCCGGCTTCCTGATGGAGGAAGGCGCGGCCTGGCTGGCCTACGACGCCATCGGCCTCGACTACAAGGTGGCGCGCCTCATGGCCGATCCGGCCAAGCTCTCCTCGATGGCCGCGCGCAGCCGAGCGCTGGGCAAGCCGCAGGCCGCGCGATCGGTGCTGCGGCACGTGCTCGGGGCGCCCGCATGAAGCCCGCCGTCGAGAAGACGAGCGTGGCCCGCACGCTCGGTTATCTGGCCTGGGTCATCGTCATGGCCTTCTTCTTCGCCAACGCCGAGATCCAGATCGAAGGCGGTGCCGGCTGGGCCACCTCGCTGCCCACATGGCGCATCGAGAACAGCATCTGGCTCGACCTCTTCTGGGGCGGCCGCGCGATGACGGGCTACCACGCCTGGGTTTTCACCTTCATGGCGCTGGTGTTCTTCTCGCCGCTGGCCTTCAATGGCCGATGGACCTGGCGCGACGTGGGGCTGGCGGCAGCGGGCCTGATCGTGTTCTGGGTCTGCGAGGACTTCACCTGGTTCCTCATCAACCCGGCCTTCGGCTGGGAGCGCTTCAATCCGGTGGATGCGTTCTGGCACAAGCACTGGCTGTGGGGCGCGCCCATGGACTACTGGGGCGGCCTCGCGGTGGCGGCGATCATCCTGGCGACGCGGCACTGGCCGCGCAAGGGCAGCCGATGAGCAGCAGCAGAAGAAAACGCAGGGAACGCGGGCAGGAGCCCATCGCCGACGCACCGCGCCCCGGCAACTGGGCCGATCCGCTGGACGCGCTGGGCGTGGAGAACCTGCACCGCATCACGCCCACGCTGTACCGCAGCGCGCAGCCGAAGCGCTCGAACCTTGCAGCCCTGCAGTCGCTGGGCATCCGCACGGTGGTGAGCCTGCGTTCGTTCAACGACGACCGCAAGGTGTTCGCGGGCAGCGGCATCCGGCTGGTGCGCGTGCCGATCAACACCTGGTCCATCGACGACGCCAAGGTGCTGCGCGCGCTGCAGGCCATCCGCGCAGCCCAGAGGCAGGGCCCGGTGCTCATCCACTGCATGCACGGCGCCGACCGCACCGGCGTGGTCGCGGCGGTCTACCGCATGGCGCTGCAGGACTGGGACAAGGACAGCGCCCGCCAGGAGATGCTGCGCGGCGGCTACGGCTACCACACGCTGTGGCGCAACATCCCGCGCTACATCGAGCGGATGGACCCGGCCGCCATGCGCGATGCACTCGCCCACGCGCCTGCGGTTCCGGCCGTGTCCTGAAGGCGCCAGCAGGCTGCGCAGGCCACTCCTATACTGGCCGCCCCGTGGCCGAAGGCCATCCGCGAACCTGACCAGAAGGGCTCTTCCATGGCACTCCAAATCCGCTCCCTCATCCGCTCCAGCGGCGAACTCGAACTCTCGCTGCACGACGACCCCATCCCCGAGCCGCAGGCCCACGAAGTGGTGATCCGCGTCGAGGCATCGCCATTGAACCCGTCGGACCTGGGCCTGCTGTTCGGCGCTGCCGACATGAGCACCGCCAAGGCATCCGGCACCGCCGACCGCCCCGTCGTCACCGCCACCGTGCCCGAGCGCGTGCTGCCCGCCATGAAGGCGCGGCTCGACGAGTCGATGCCCGTCGGCAACGAAGGCGCGGGCGTGGTGGTGAAGGCCGGCTCCTCGCCGCAGGCGCAGGCACTGCTCGGCAAGACCGTGGCCGCCATCGGCGGCGCGATGTACTCGCAGTACCGCTGCCTCGCCGCCGCCCAGTGCATGGAGCTGCCGGAAGGCACCACGCCGGCCGAAGGCGCATCGTGCTTCGTCAACCCCCTCACCTCGCTGAGCATGGTCGAGACCATGCGCATGGAAGGCCACAAGGCCCTGGTGCACACCGCCGCCGCGTCCAATCTCGGCCAGATGCTCAACAAGATCTGCCAGAAGGACGGCATCGCCCTCGTCAACATCGTGCGCAAGCAGGACCAGGAAGACCTGCTGCGCAGCCTCGGCGCCAAATACGTGTGCAATTCGAGCTCGCCCACCTTCATCGAGGACCTGACCCAGGCCCTCGCCGAGACCGGCGCCACCCTGGCCTTCGACGCCATCGGCGGCGGCAAGCTCGCCGGCCAGATCCTCGGCTGCATGGAAGCGGCCATCAACCGCACCGCCAAGGAATACAGCCGCTACGGCTCCAACACCCACAAGCAGGTCTACATCTACGGCGGCCTCGACCGCAGCCCGACCGAGGTCGTGCGCAACTTCGGCATGACCTGGGGCATGGGCGGCTGGCTGCTGTTCCCCTTCCTGCAGCGCCTTGGCGACGCCGGCACGCAGCGCCTGAAGGCCCGCGTGGTTGCCGAACTGAAAACCACGTTCGCGAGCCACTACACGCGCGAGGTGTCGCTGGTGGAGATGCTGCAGCTCGATGCCATTGGCGTGTATGGCAAGCAGGCGACGGGGGAGAAGTTCCTGCTGAATCCGAACAAGGCTTGATTCGCCTTGCCTGAATAGGCCGCCCGGTACGCGGCACGGCACGCTCGACCCCACGATGCCGGCCGCTTCGCGGCTTCCCTGCGGTGCTCGCGTTTCGCAGGGTCTCGCAGCCGTAGCTGGAAGCCCTAGACGACCAGCCGATACCCCACAGCCGTCTCCGTCAGCAGATGCTTCGGCTGCGCCGGATCGGCCTCCAGCTTCTGCCGCAGGTGCCCCATGTAGATCCGCAGGTAGTGGCTCTGGTCGGTGTACGACGGGCCCCAGACCTCGCGCAGCAGCTGGCGTTGCGTCAGCACGCGACCCGCGTTGGCGACGAGCACCGACAGCAGGCGGTATTCGGTCGGCGTGAGGTGCACCTCGGCGCCGGCACGGCGCACCAGGCGTGCGGCGCGGTCGAGTTCGATCTCGCCGAAGCGGAAGAGCGCCTCGGGGGCCGCTTCTTCCGTGCTCGCCGTGCGCGGGCGGCGCAGGTTGGCGCGCACGCGGGCCAGCAGTTCGCCTGTGCCGAAGGGCTTGGTGAGGTAGTCGTCGGCACCGGCGTCGAGGGCGGCGATCTTGTCGGCTTCGTCGGTGCGTGCCGAGAGCACGATGATCGGCACCGCCGACCAGCCGCGCACGTCGCGGATCAGCGAGACGCCGTCGCCGTCGGGCAGGCCCAGGTCGAGCACGAGCAGGTCGGGCTGTCTCGTGCCGGCGGCCGCCAGGCCGTCGCGCAGGGTGCCGGCCTCGTGCACCGCCCAGCCCTCGGCCTCGAGCGCGCCGCGTACGAACCGGCGGATCTGCGGCTCGTCTTCGATCACGATGGCGGTCGGGGAAGGCATGGGTTCAGAGTTGGGCTTCGGCAGGTTCGGGCGGCTCGCGCCGTGGGAGCGTGACCGTGAATTCTGCACCGCCGTCGCGCGCATTCTCGGCAGTGATCTCGCCGCCGTGCGCGCTTACCACCGCCTTGCAGATCGCGAGGCCCAGACCCACGCCCGGCGTCGCCGACTCGGCCTCGCCGCGCGTGAACTTGTCGAAGAGCTTCTGCTCGTGGCCCAGCAGCGCGGCCGGCAGGCCGGGGCCATGGTCGCGCACGGTCAGCACCAGCGCGCCGGGTTCGGCCCGCGCGCCGACCACGATGGGCGGCGCGCCGTACTTGGTGGCGTTCTCCAGCAGGTTGACCAGCACGCGCTCGATGAGCACGGCATCGAATTCGACCAGCGGCAGGTCGGGGTCGAGCGCGGTCTGCACCACGGTGCCGCCCAGCGAGGTGCGCGCCGCGCGGATGGCCGAACCCACCACCTCCTCCACCGACTGCCAGTCGCGCCGCAGGTTCACTGCGCCGCCGGCGATGCCGCTTTCGAGCCGCGCCATGTCGAGCAGGTTGCTCACCAGCGCATGCAGCTCGTGCGCCTGCGCGACGATGGCGCGCGCGGCCTCGGCGTGCTCCCCGGGCGGCAGTGTCTGCAGCGACTCGGCCAGGGCGATGAGGGCGGTGAGCGGCGTGCGCACGTCGTGCGAGATGGCGCCGAGCAGTGCGTTGCGCAGGCGCTCCGACTCCATCTCGACCACGGCCTGCTGCGCCACCTCGACGTAGTGCACGCGCTCCAGCGCGATGGCGATCTGCCGCGCCAGCGTGTCGAGCTGCTGCGCCTGTTCGGGTATGAGCAGCCAGCGCGGCTGCGCGGGCGAGAGTGCGAGCACACCGCGCACGCGCATCGGCGCGCGCAGCGGCACGTAGTGCCAGGACTGGGCCGCGAGCGTGGCGGTGGCGAGGCCGGCGCTCTGGCCGTGGCGGAAGGCCCAGTCGGCCACCTGCGGATCGAAGCCCTGGGGCGCGCCGTCTGGCATCACGAGCTGGTCGGCCGTGTCGGTCACGAGCACCAGCGCATCGCCGCCGAAGTGGCCCCGCACGGCGGCCGTGCCGAGCGCGACCACCTGCGAGGCCTCGAGCGCAGCCGAGAGCTCGCGCGTGAGCTCGAACAGCGATCGCGCGCGCCGCTCGCGGCTGGTCGACACGCCCGCCGCGAAGCGCAGCCCGGCCGTGAGCTGCCCCACCAGCAGGCCGACGCCGAGCATGATCGCGAAGGTCAGCACGTACTGCACGTCGCTCACCGCGAACGACAGGCGCGGCGGCACGAAGAAATAGTCGAAGGCCGCGACGTTGAGCAAGGCCGCCAGCGCCGAGGGCCCGCGGCCGAAGCGCATCGCCACGCCCACCACGCCGAGCAGGAACAGCATGACGATGTTCGACAGCTCCAGCACGCTGGCCAGCGGCGTGCAAAGCAGCGTGAGAGCGATGCTGGTGGCCGCCGCCCATGCGTAGCCGGGCCAGTAGGTGGGCGCCTTCTCGTGGTCGTCGCTGTCGACGCTCCCGCCCTGCAGCGGCGCGCGCGACAGGCGGCGCGAGCTGTCGACGGGCGCGACCTCCATGATGTCGAGCGCCGGCGCACGCTGCGCAAGTGCGCGAGCGAGCGGCATACGCCCGACGGGCCACCAGCGGCGCCAGCTGATCTCGGGCTGCGATCGCCCCAGCACCAGCGTCGCGCAGTTCAGCCGCCTTGCCTGTTCGGCCAGCTGCTCGGCCACGTCGGAGCCGGTGAGCACGGCCGTGGCCGCGCCCAGTTCTTCGGCGAGCTTGAGCACTGCGAGGATGCGGTCGCGCTCGGCGGCGGCCAGCCGCTGCAGTCGGGGTGTCTCGACATAGACCGCGTGCCAGCGCACGTTGAGCTGCCCGGCCAGCCGAGCCGCAGTGCGCACGGTCTGCGCCGCGCCCTCGTGCGGGCCGACGCACGCGAGGATCGCGCCCGATGTGTTCCAGGCCTGCAGGCCGGGACCCTTGCCGTTGCCGCCGGCGCCCCCGGGGCCGGACTGCTCCACGCGCCAGCCGCGCACGTCGTCTTCGACATGCTCGGCGGTACGCCGCAGCGCGATCTCGCGCAGCGCGATGAGGTTGCCCTTGCGGAAGAAGTTCTGCGCCGCACGCTCGGCCTGCTGCGGCAGGTAGACCTTGCCGGCCGCCAGCCGCGCGGTGAGCTCGTCGGGCGTGACGTCGACCAGCACCACTTCGTCGGCCTCGTCGAGCACGGTGTCGGGCACGGTCTCGTGCACGCGCACGCCGGTGATGGCGCCGACCGTTCCGTTGAGGCTCTCGAGGTGCTGCACGTTGAGCGCCGACCACACCTCGATGCCGGCGGACAGCAGCTCCTGCACGTCCTGCCAGCGCTTGGCGTGGCGCGAGCCGGGCGCATTGGTGTGGGCCAGCTCGTCGACGAGCAGCACGGCGGGCTTGCGCTGGAGCGCCGTGTCGAGGTCGAACTCGGCCAGCGTGCGGCCGCGGTACGCGATCTCGCGCAGCGGCAGCGCGTCGAGCCCCGCAAGCAGTGCGGCGGTCTCGCTGCGGCCATGGGTCTCGACCACGCCGATCAGCACGTCGCGCCCGGCGGCCCGCTCGCGCTGCGCCGCGCTGAGCATGGCCCACGTCTTGCCGACGCCCGCGCTGGCGCCGAAGTAGATGCGCAGCTTGCCGCGCTGGGCGCGCGCCTCGTCGCTGCGCAGCTGCGCGAGCAGCGCGTCGGGGTCGGGGCGGAGCACTTCGTTCATCGGCGGCAAAGGTTAGCGCATCGGGCCGTCCTTGCGGCGCGAACGCTGGTGGCGCCGCGCGGTGCGCGACAGCACCCACCACGCGAAGCCCAGCGGCACGAAGAGCGCCGCCATGGCCAGCAGCGCCATCAGCAGGTCAGTGACCATGGCGCAGGCCGCAGCGCGCGAGGTGCTCCCGCCAGCTCACGAGCCGGCCGATCTCGCCCGAGGGCACGCATTCGATCAACCGGTGCAGCACGTCGGCGTAGCGCGCCAGCGGCAGGCGGATCATCAGGCGCACGCAGGGCGCGTCGCTCTCCTGCGAGCTGCAGGCATGCAGCAGCGGCTCGCAGCGCACCACGCCGGCCTCGGGGCAGCCGGCGATGCTGCGGCGCACGCGCAGGGCATCGGCGCAGCAGACCGTGACGTCGAGCACGTAGAACGGGCTGTCGTTGCCCTTGCCGGTGTTCATGGAAGCGCGCGTTCTCGGCGCACCGGGGTGTTCTCGATAGGCGGCATAGGCCATGGCTTGTTTCTCCTCAACGCGGTGTCGAAGGACTGAATGAACCGGAGGCGGCGTCGAGCGCGATGTTCAACGCCAGCACATTGACGCGCGGCTCGCCCAGGAAGCCCAGCAGGGGCTGCTGGGTGTTCCCGTCGATCAGCGACTGCACCTGCGCGAGCGGCATGCCGCGCACGCGCGCCACGCGCGCCGCCTGGTACTGAGCGGCGGCCGGGCTGATGTCGGGATCGAGCCCGCTGGCCGATGCGGTGACGAGGTCGACGGGCACCGGCGCCGTGTTGCCCGGATCCGCCGCGCGCAGCGCCTCCACGCGCGTCTTCACCGCATCGGTGAGCGCCGGGTTGAGCGGGCCCTGGTTCGAGCCGCCCGAGGCGCTCGCGTTGTAGGGCTGCGGTGCGGTGGCCGAGGGCCGCCCCCAGAAGTGCTTCGGATCGCTGAAGTTCTGGCCGATGAGCTTCGAGCCCACCGTGGTGCCGTCGATCACGATCAGGCTGCCGGCCGCCTGCGCAGGAAACGCAGCCTTCGCGACGCCGGTGACGGCCATCGGGTAGATCAGGCCGGTGAGCGCGCTCAGCAGCACGAAGAGCACGAGCGCGGGGCGGACGATGCCGCCTTGGTTGTCATTCATGATCGATACCTTTCAGTGATCCAGACATTTCGGGGAACGCCGTGGAGCCGGCTTCGCCGGGCCACCGGTGCTGCCCCTTGGAAAAGGGGTGGGAGAAGCGACACGAAGTGCGCGAAGCCGGGGGGTCATACCAGGCGTACGGCGACCAGCAGCCAGTCGATCAGCTTGATGCCGATGAAGGGCACCAGCAGGCCGCCCAGGCCGTAGATGGCGAGGTTGCGGCGCAGCAGCGCGGCGGCACCCACGGGCCGGTAGCGCACGCCCTTGAGCGCCAGCGGGATGAGGAACACGATCACCAGCGCGTTGAAGATCACCGCGCTCAGGATGGCCGACGACGGGCTCGCCAGCCGCATCACGTTGAGCGCGCCCAGCTGCGGGTAGGTCGAGATGAAGATCGCCGGGATGATGGCGAAGTACTTCGCCACGTCGTTCGCGATCGAGAAGGTGGTGAGCGAGCCGCGCGTCATCAAGAGCGCCTTGCCGGTCTCCACCACTTCCAGCAGCTTGGTCGGGTTGGAGTCGAGGTCGACCATGTTGCCGGCCTCCTTGGCGGCCTGCGTGCCGCTGCCCATGGCCACGGCCACGTCGGCCTGCGCGAGCGCGGGGGCGTCGTTGGTGCCGTCGCCGGTCATGGCCACCAGGCGGCCTTCGGACTGGTACTGGCGGATCAGCGCGAGCTTGTCCTCGGGCGTGGCCTCGGCCAGGAAGTCGTCCACGCCGGCCTCGGCTGCGATGGCTGCCGCGGTGAGCTTGTTGTCGCCGGTGATCATCACCGTCTTGATGCCCATGCGGCGCAGCTCGGCGAAGCGCTCCTTGATGTCCGTCTTGACGATGTCCTTGAGCTCGACGATGCCCAGCACGCGGTTGCCCTCGGCCACCGCCAGCGGCGTGCTGCCGCGGCGCGCCGCTTCCTCGGCCGCACGCAGCACTTCGGGAGCGGCCGCGCCGCCGATGGCCTCGACGTGGCGGCGCACCGCATCGACCGCGCCCTTGCGCAGCAGCACGGGGTCGGTGTCCAGGCTGTTGGGCGCGGCCGGCAGGTCGGCGCCGCTCATGCGGGTCTGCGCGGTGAACGCGACGAAGCGGGCGCCCTCCACCGGCGTCGGCTCCAGGCCTTCGCGGCGCGCGAGCTCGACGATGCTGCGGCCCTCGGGCGTCTCGTCGGCCAGCGAGGCGATCATCGCGGCGCGCGCGAGGCGCGCCTTGGTCACGCCCGGCGCGGGCAGGAAGGCGCTGGCCTGGCGGTTGCCGTGGGTGATGGTGCCGGTCTTGTCGAGCAGCAGCACGTCGACGTCGCCGGCGGCTTCGACCGCGCGGCCCGAGGTGGCGATCACGTTGGCCTGCATCATGCGGCTCATGCCGGCCACGCCCACGGCCGACAGCAGGCCGCCGATGGTGGTCGGGATCAGGCACACCAGCAGCGCGACCAGCGCGGTGAGCGACACCACCGTGCCCGCACCCGCGGCCTCCACGCTGAAGATGGAGAACGGCAGCAGCGTGACCGTGACCACCAGGAACACGATCGTCAGTGCCACCAGCAGGATGGTCAGCGCGATCTCGTTGGGCGTCTTCTGGCGCTTGGCGGCCTCGACCATGCCGATCATGCGGTCGAGGAACGACTCGCCCGGGTTCACCGAGATGCGCACCACCAGCCAGTCGGACAGCACGCGGGTGCCGCCGGTCACGGCAGAGAAGTCGCCGCCCGATTCGCGCACCACGGGCGCCGATTCGCCGGTGATGGCGCTCTCGTCGACCGAGGCCACGCCTTCGATCACCTCGCCGTCGAGCGGGATCACGTCGCCGGTTTCCACCAGCACCACGTCGCCCTTGCGCAGGTTGGGCGCCTGCTCAGGGAGCCAGCTACGAGCCCCCACGCTCGCCACTGCGTGTGCTGCGCTGCCCCCCGAGGGGGCTGCTTCGCCTCGGGGCGGCCCATCGGCGAAGCGGGCGCCGTGATGCGGCTCCTGCAGCTTCTTGGCCCAGGTGTCCTTGCGCAGGCCGCGCAGCGAGGCGGCCTGCGCCTTGCTGCGGCCTTCGGCGAGCGCCTCGGCGAAGTTGGCGAACAGCACGGTGAACCACAGCCAGATGGTCACGGCCAGCACGAAGGCGGGCTTCATGCCGGTGTCGCCCGGAAAGCTCAGCGCATGCACCCAGAGCACCGTCGTGAGGATGCTGCCGATGTAGACGATGAACATCACCGGGTTGCGCCACTGGACGCACGGGTTGAGCTTGGCGAAGGCGGCCCACAGCGCGGGCCTGACCAGCGCCGCATCGAAGAGCGAGAGAGAGGTTTTTGTATTGGCGGTCATGGTGCGCTCCTTCTCATTTCCAGAGCACGAGGTGTTCGACGATGGGGCCCAGGGCCAGCGCCGGTACGTAGTTGAGCAGGCCGACCAGCAGCACGGTGCCGATCAGCAGCGAGACGAACAGCGGACCGTGCGTGGGCAGCGTGCCGCTGGTGACGGGCAGGCGCTTCTTGGCGGCCAGCGCGCCGGCCACGGCCAGCACCGGCACGATCATCGCGAAGCGGCCGAGCCACATGGCGAGCGCGAGCAGGCCGTTGTAGAAGGGCGTGTTGGCCGACAGGCCCGCGAAGGCGCTTCCGTTGTTGTTGGCGGCCGAGGTCAGCGCGTACAGAATCTCGGAGAAGCCGTGCGCGCCGGGGTTGGCGATGCCGGCCTTGCCGGCGTCCGCGATCACCGCCACCGCGGTGCCGGCCAGCACCAGGATCGGCGTGACCAGGATGGCGATGGAGATCAGCTTCATCTCGCGCACCTCGATCTTCTTGCCGAGGTACTCGGGCGTGCGGCCGATCATCAGTCCGGCGATGAACACCGCGAGCATCGCGAAGATCAGCATGCCGTACAGGCCCGAGCCCACGCCGCCGAACACCACCTCGCCGAGCTGCATCAACACCAGCGGCACCATGCCGCCGATCGGGGTGAGCGAGTCGTGCATGCCGTTGACCGCGCCGCACGAGGCGGCCGTGGTGATGGCGGCGAAGAGCGAGGAGGCGTCGATGCCGAAGCGCACCTCCTTGCCCTCCATGTTGCCGCCGGCCTGCAGCGCGCCGTGCATCTGGTCGACGCCCAGCGGGGTCAGCAGCGGGTTGCCGGCCTGCTCGGCGGGCGTGATGACGATGACTGCGACGACGAACATCACCGTCATCGCCGCGAGCACCGCCCAGCCCTGGCGCATGTCGCCCACCACGTGGCCGAAGGTGAAGCACAGCGCGGCCGGGATCAGGAAGATCGCGATCATCTGCAGCAGGTTCACCAGTGCCGTCGGGTTCTCGTACGGATGCGCCGAGTTGGCGTTGAAGAAGCCGCCGCCGTTGGTGCCCACCATCTTGATGGCTTCCTGCGAGGCGACCGGGCCCATGGCGAGCGTCTGCGTCTTGGTGGTGGCGTCTTCCATCACCGGCTGGCCCTTCTCGTCCTTCAGCGGCTGGCCGTCGGCACCGTTCCTGGGCTGCTGGAAGGCGGTGGTCTCCAGCGTGCTCACTTCCTTGTAGGCGTCGAAGTTCTGGATCACGCCCTGGCCCGCGAAGACCACCGCCAGCACGAAGGAGATCGGCACCAGCACCCACAGCGTGACGCGCGTGATGTCGGCCCAGAAGTTGCCCACCAGTCCCTTGCCGTCGCCGCGCCGGGCGAAGCCACGCACCAGCGCGAAGGCCACCGCGATGCCGGTGGCGGCGGAGAAGAAGTTCTGCACCGAGAGACCCAGCATCTGCGTGAGATAGCTCATGGTCGACTCGCCCGCATAGCCCTGCCAGTTGGTGTTGGAGACGAAGCTCACCGCGGTGTTGAAGGCCGAGTCGGGCGACACGGCCGCCATGCCCGCGGGGTTGAGCGGCAGCCAGGCCTGCAGGCGCTGCAGCGCATAGACGAAGATCGCGCCGATGGCATTGAAGGCCAGCAGCGCGAAGGCATAGCGCAGCCAGTGCATCGACTGCTCGGGCCTGGTGCCCGAGAGCCTGTAGAGCGGCGCCTCCACGCGCTGCATCCAGCGCGGCACGCGCTCGTTGCACAGCGCGGCAAGGAACTTGCCCACCGGCCATGCGAGCAGGCCCAGCAGCACCAGGAAAAGGGCCAGCAGGCCCCAGGCGGAGGAAGTCATTTCAGAATTCCTCCGCGCAGATCAGCGCGAACACCAGGTACGCGAAGAGAACCACGGCGATCAGCGCGCCGAAGCCATAGAGAACTTCGAGGCTGATCACGACGCGGCTCCATCGGCGGCATTCGACGCCTTGCTCGACGGGTTCTTCGGCGCATCGAGCCTGTCCAGCCCGACCACCATGGCCCCCACCACGGCCCACAGCGCCAGCAAGGCGCCCATCCAGACGATGTCCATGCATCACTCCTGCATACGAGAAAAGATGGGAGTCAGTCTCGGCAGTCGGGCGTCAAAACGGGGGAAAGAGTGATGGGGTGGGCGTAAAGAAAGCGTAAAAACGCCACCTCAGTGCCCGTGAGGTGGCGCCGGGAACGGCCCGAGCATCCTTGTCGGGCCATATTCCCGGCAGGGACACGACACACAAATCGATCAGTACCTGAAGCCAGGTATCGGGACCGGACTGCAGTCCGGCGCATTCACCGGGTTCAGCTGGACAACGGCGTAATTTCCGCTCGATCGGATGAAGTCCGTCGGATAGACGTTCGAGCTGGAATGGATGGGCACCCCCTCCAGCAGATTCTTCAAAGCGCTGGCCGCTGCATCGGATCGGCGCCTTGCGAGTTCCTTTCGGTCCTTGCCGGCCTCGTTGCCAACGGCCACGCCCTCGACATCGGCATCGCCGTACTGGAACAGGCCGCGCACGTCGACCAACCATCTCGCCAGCCGCAAGATCTGCTTGGATTCGAGTTGCGCAGAGTCTTCCTGGAAATCCAGTGTGATCTGGATCACCCGTGAACATCCCTGCGCGTTGGCGGAGGCCAACGTCAGCGCCAGGACCAGAGACATCAACCTAGTCGACATAGAGCACGTAGCCAGTGATGCTGTCCGCGTTGAAACGCGCTTCCTCGGGGTTCGACGCCAGAGGGAGACTTTTCCGCATAGTTCCGACGGTGTCCTTAGAGGAGAAGGTGTCATCGAAGTGAGTCACCTCGTGGATGAGCGTGCTGAGCCGTGAGTCGGTCGAAAAGGCAGCATCAGGAATGCTGCAGAACCCGAAGGCGATGCCGATCGTATGCGTCCTGGTGTCCGGCTTGCAGACCTCTGCGACAAGGCCCAACTTGTTCCCCGAAGGCACACATCCGACATTTCGCATGAGCTGCTCGGAGTAGCGTACGAAATTGTTGCAAGAGAGTCCTCTCAAGACACGGTTACAAGCTACGAGCCCGGAAAGAAGATGCTGCCGTATCGATTCATCGCCCACGCCGAACCACTTGATAACGCGCTCCTGCTCAGGCTCTCCCCACTTTTCAAGATCCTTCAGCCGAACCTTGATCAGCCGGACGGCCTGATCGCGCAATTCCATGACGAGGGTACAGAACTCCCTGTTCGTCATATTGGGACAGATGTTCTCCGTCTGCTCGGCCTCAGGCGGATGCTCCACCATGCCATCGACGAGCTTCTTGCTTGCGGCAACCGTTGCGGCATCGCCCGTGAACCACCCCGGCAACGCCGCGAAACCCGCCTCGAATTCATCTGCCGCCCCAGCCATCTCGTCCTCATAGACCGGCGCATATCGCTGCCTGGAAACAAGCGGCGGCGGAACCGGGCAGTGGCAGACCACCACGTCGCCCTCCAGCGCCATCTCGGCGCCGTGAAAACATCCTCTGCGAGGGCCGCCGGCCTTGGCGATGATGCCGACGCTGTTGCAACCCTCGCAGTACGCCCGCCCGCCGATCAGCGCGAAGCGGTGCCCGAACACATCCGACATATGGCCGCCATAGGGCAGCACCGCGCCGCCCGGCGCCGGTGGATCACCCACCACGATCACCTTTCGCATCATTGCAATGAATCTCCAAGTTGAGGACATCGACTTGTAGAGAGACCGGGCTGCATCGCCTGCCAAGCACCGCAGACAAAGCTCTGCGACGCGACTTACTTCACGCGATGCATTCGGCCGGACAGAAGAGCCCGACTGTCACAACAAGCCCTGCCGGCACGTCTCAGGTCTGCGGCATTTCCCGCTCGACTCCTGGAGACCCAGACATGCACTGCCCTGCGCGAATAGCCCCGGCCTATGACGGCCATTGCGATGCCTTCATCGACAGGCAACTGACACCGGCAAATAATCAAAGTACTTTCTTTGATTAATAATGGACGTCGTATGAACAAGCAATCAAGGGCCTGGCTGGGCGCCGGCCTTGCGACACTGGTATTGGGAGGCGCCGGCTTCGGGCTCGCCACGAAGCTGCGGCCCGCGCATGCGGAGGGTGGAGGCGGCATGCCGCCCGCCAAGGTGGCGATCGCCGCCGCGAGGAAGACGGAAGTGGCGCGCTTCCTCGGCGGCATCGGCACGCTGGAGGCGAATCGGCAGGTGGAGGTGCCGGCCGAGGTGGAGGGGCGCATCGCGAAGATCCTCTTCACGCCCGGCGCCGAAGTGCGCGCGGGGCAGGTGCTGGTGCAGCTCAACGATGCGCCCGAGCAGGGCGACCTGGAGCGCCTGACCGCCCAGCGCGCCAACGCGAAGGCACTGCTGGAGCGCACGCGGCGGCTGGTGCCGCAGCAGGCGGCCACGCAGGAGCAGCTCGAGCAGGCGCAGGCGGCCTTCGACCAGGCCGGCGGCGAGCTGCGGCGCGTGCAGGCGCTTCTGGAGCAGAAGCGCATCAGGGCGCCCTTCGACGGGGTGCTCGGCATACGCCGCGTCAACCTCGGCCAGTTCGTGCGCGCGGGCGACGCGCTGGTGTCGCTCACCGACAGCCGCACGCTGTTCGCCAACATCACGCTGCCCGAGACCGTCCTGCCCGTGCTCAAGCGCAACCAGCAGGTGGCGCTTTCGGTCGATGCGTATCCGGGCCGCGTGTTCCAGGGCAGGCTCAGCACCATCGAGCCGCAGATCGGCAGCGACACGCGCACGGTGCGCGTACAGGCCACGCTCGACAACGCCGACGGCGCGCTCGCACCGGGCATGTTCGTCAACGGCCGGGTCGCGCTGCCGGCGCGCACCGACGCCATCACCGTGCCGGAGACGGCCATCACCTACAGCACGCACGGCGACTCGGTGTTCATCGTGGTTCCCGCCGAGAAAGGCGGCGGCTTCTCGGCGCAGCAGGTCTTCGTGAAGGCCGGCGAGCGGCAGGACGGGCTGGTGGTGATCGAGAAGGGCCTCTCACCCGACGACAGGGTCGTCACCTCGGGCCAGCTGCGCCTGTACACCGGCGCGGCCGTCGCGCCCAGCGACAAGGACACGCTGTCGCTCGCCCAGGAATCGAAGCCATGAAATTCACCGACCTCTTCGTGCGCCGGCCCGTGCTGGCGCTGGTGGTGAGCACGCTCATCCTGCTGCTGGGCGCGCGCGCCCTGGGCGACCTGCCGGTGCGCCAATACCCGCTGACCGAGAGCACCACGCTCACCATCACCACGCAGTACCCCGGCGCCTCGCCGGAGCTGATGCAGGGCTTCGTCACGCAGCCGATCGCGCAGGCGGTGGCGACCATCGAGAACGTCGACTACCTCTCGTCCTCGTCCACGCTGGGCCGCAGCGTGATCAGCGTGCGCATGAAGCTCAACGCCGACGCCAACCAGGCACTCACGCAGGCGATGGCGCAGGTCAGCCAGGTGAAGTACCGGCTGCCGGCCGAGGCCTTCGACCCGGTGATCCTGAAGTCGTCGGGCGAGGCCACTGCCGTGGCCTACGTCGGCTTCTCCAGCAGGACGATGCCGATGCCCGCGCTCACCGACTACCTCTCGCGGGTGGTGCAGCCGCAGTTCGCCTCCATCACGGGCGTGTCGGGCGTGGAAGTGTCGGGCGGGCAGACGCTGGCGATGCGCGTGTGGCTCGACCCCAACCGCATGGCCGCGCGCGGCATCTCGGCCGGCGAGCTGGCCGACGCGCTGCGCCAGAACAACGTGCAGGCCGCGCCCGGGCAGGTGAAGGGCCTGTACGTGGTGTCGAACATCCGCGTGAACACCGACCTGGCGAACGTGGCCGAGTTCCGCGACATGGTCGTCAAGCGCGAGGGCGATGCCATCGTGCGCCTGGGCGACGTGGCCACCGTGGAGCTCGGGGCGGCCAGCGCGGACAGCAGCGCGACCATGGACGGCGTGCCCGCCATCTACCTCGGCCTGCAGGCCGCGCCCAACGGCAACCCGCTGGTGATCGTCAAGCGCATCCGCGAACTGCTGCCCGGCATCAAGCAGAACCTGCCGCCGGGCGTGGAGGTGCAGCTGCCCTTCGAGCTGGCCCGCTTCATCGAGGCTTCCATCGACGAAGTGCGCCACACGCTGCTGGAGGCCATCGCCATCGTGGTGATCGTGATCTTCCTGTGCCTGGGCTCCGTGCGCGCCGTGCTGATTCCTGTGGTGACCATTCCGCTGTCAATGCTGGGCGCGGCCGCGCTGATGCTGCTGTTCGGCTTCAGCATCAACCTGCTGACGCTGCTGGCGATGGTGCTGGCGATCGGGCTGGTGGTGGACGACGCCATCGTGGTGGTCGAGAACGTGCACCGGCATATCGAGGAGGGCAAGTCGCGGGTGCAGGCCGCGCTGATCGGCGCGCGCGAGGTGGCCGGCCCGGTGATCGCGATGACGCTCACGCTGGCAGCGGTGTACGCGCCCATCGGCCTCATGGGCGGACTCACGGGTTCGCTCTTCAAGGAGTTCGCCTTCACGCTCGCGGGCGCGGTGGTGGTGTCGGGCGTGATCGCGCTCACACTGTCGCCGGTGATGAGCTCCTTCCTGCTGCCGCAGGACGCCACGGGCAGCCGCATGGCACGCGCCGCGGAGAGCTTCTTCCATCGTCTCGCCACGGCCTACGGCAAGCTGCTCGACGTGTCGCTGCACCATCGCTGGGCCACCGGCATCTTCGCGGCGCTGGTGCTCGCGAGCCTGCCCTTCCTCTACAACGCGGCGCAACGCGAGCTGGCCCCAGGCGAAGACCAGGCCATGGTGCTCACGGCCATCAAGTCGCCGCAGCACGCGAACATCGACTACGTCGAGACGTTCGGCAGGAAGTGGGACGAGGTGTTCGCCGCGCTGCCCGAGAACACCGGCCGCTGGCTCATCAACGGCTCCGACGGCGTCTCCAACAGCATCGGCGGCGTGCAGCTGTCCGACTGGAAGGACCGCAAGCGCAATGCCGACCAGATCCAGGCCGACACGCAGGGCCGCATGAACGAGGTGGAGGGCAGCAGCGTCTTCGCGTTCCAGCTGCCCTCGCTGCCGGGCTCGACCGGCGGGCTGCCGGTGCAGATGGTGATCCGCAGCGCGGGCGACCACCGCACCGTGTTCGAGGCCATGGAGGCGCTGAAGAAGTCGGCGCGCGACAGCGGCAAGTTCATCGTGGTCGACAGCGACCTGGAGTTCAACAACCCCACGGTCGAGATCCGCGTGGACCGCGCCAAGGCCAACAGCATGGGCGTGACGATGAAGTCCATCGGCGACACGCTCGCGGTGCTGGTGGGCGAGAACTACGTCAACCGCTTCGGCATGGACGGCCGCTCGTACGACGTGATCCCGCAGTCGCCGCGCGAGCAGCGGCTGACGGCCGAGGCGCTCTCGCGCTACTTCGTGAAGAGCGCGAGCGGCCAGCCGGTGCCGCTGGCCAACCTGGTGCAGCTGTCGACCAGCGTCGGGCCCAACAAGCTCACGCAGTTCAACCAGCTCAACGCGGCCACGTTCCAGGCCATTCCGGCACCGGGCGTGACCATGGGCGACGCGGTGGCCTTCCTGAGCGACGAGGCGAAGAAGCTGCCGGCCGGCTTCAGCTACGACTGGCAGTCGGACGCGCGGCAGTTCACGCAGGAAGGCTCGGCGCTGATGATGGCCTTCGTGTTCGCCATCGTCGTCATCTACCTGGTGCTGGCGGCGCAGTACGAGAGCCTGCGCGACCCGCTGATCATCCTGATCAGCGTGCCGATGTCGATCTGCGGCGCGCTGGTGCCCCTGGCGCTGGGCTTCGGCACCATCAACATCTACACGCAGATCGGGCTGGTGACGCTGATCGGGCTCATCAGCAAGCACGGCATCCTGATGGTGGAGTTCGCCAACGAGATCCAGATGCGCAAGGGCCTCGACCGGCGCTCGTCCATCGAGGAGGCCGCGCGCATCCGGCTGCGCCCGATCCTGATGACCACCGCCGCGATGGTGGTGGGCCTGGTGCCGCTGCTCTTCGCGAGCGGGGCCGGCGCCAACAGCCGCTTCAGCATCGGGCTGGTGATCGTGGTCGGCATGCTGGTGGGAACGCTGTTCACGCTGTTCGTGCTGCCCACCATGTACACGCTGCTGGCGCGCGACCACCGCGCCGAAGGCCGCTCGCAGCGCGCGGCCGAACTCGAGGCGCTGGCCGAAGGAGCATGACCATGAACCGACTCTTTTCACGTGCGGCTCCCTTCGCCTTGAGCCTGCTGGCGCTCGCAGGCTGCGCGGTCGGGCCCGACTACAAGCGCCCGGCGGATGCGCCGGTGGCCATCCGTGCGCCCGAGCGCTCGCTCTTCGCGAACGACGCGGTGCAGCGCGACTGGTGGCGCCAGCTCGACGATCCGCAGCTCGATGCGCTGGTCGACCGCGCGCTGGTGGAGAACCACGACATCCGCATCGCACAGGCCCGGCTGCTCGAAGCGCGCGCCGTGCAGACCGAAGCCGAGCTCGACCGGCTGCCGGTCGTCACCGCGAGCGCGAGCAAGACGCGCAGCATCGCGCAGGGCAACAGCGGCACGCAGCCCGACGTGCGTTCGCTCTCGCAGAGCAGCCGCGCGGGCTTCGACGCCTCGTGGGAGATCGACCTGTTCGGCCGCCTCAAGCGCCTGGACGAGGCCGCCACTGCGCGCGCCGAGGCCAGCGCGGCCGATCTCGAGCAGGTGCGCATCGTCGCGGTGGCCGAACTGGCCCGCAACTACTTCGAGATGCGCGGCGCCGAGCAGCGCATCGCCGTGACGCGCCGCACCCTCGAAAGCCTGCGCCAGAGCCTGCGCGTGACCGAGGCGCAGGTGCGCACCGGCCGCGGCCTCGAAGGCGACCTTGCGAGCGCGCAGGCCAACCTCGCGGCCACCGAGAGCCAGCTGCCCGGGCTGGAGACCACGCGCCGCCAGGCGGCCTACCGCGTCGCGGTGCTGGCCGGCCTGCGTCCAGGCGAACTCGAGCCCATGCTGCAGCCGCGCCAGCTGCGCGTGCTCGACAGGCGCCTGCCCGTCGGCGACCTGGCCGATCTGCTGCGCCGCCGGCCCGACGTGCTGCGCGCCGAGCGCGGCCTCGCGGCGAGCACGGCCGACGTGGGCGCGGTCACGGCCGAGCTGTATCCGCGCTTCGACATCGGCGGCTTCCTCGGCTTCGTCGCGCTGCGGGGTTCGGACCTCGGCAGCTCGTCGAGCCGCGCCTTCAGCGTGACGCCGGGCGTCAGCTGGCCGGCCCTTCGGCTGGGCTCGGTGAAGGCCCGCGTGCGCGGCGCCGAAGCCCGCGCCGAGGGCGACCGAGCGCTCTACGAGCAGACGGTGCTGCGCGCCATCGAGGACGTGGAAGGCGCCCTCGCCGGCTACGGCCAGAACCAGCTGCGCCTGCAGCGGCTGGTGGAGGCCTCGGCCCGCAGCAGCCGCGCCGCCGAACTGGCCGAGGTGCGCTACCGCGAAGGCGCCGCGCCCTACCTCAGCGTGCTCGATGCCCAGCGCAGCCTGCTGCGCGCGCACGAGGCCGTGGCCGAGGCCGAGACCGCCTCGTACACCAGCCTCGTCGCGCTCTACAAGGCACTGGGCGGGGGCTGGCAAGCACCTGCCGGGGCAGGGGGCGTGCCAACCACCTGACAATGGCACTGTTTTCCCCACGCCCCTAGCCGCCATGTCCTCCCCCGACGCCAGGCCCACCTGGATGCCGCACCAGCCGGCAGACCGCATCCTCTCGACGCTCAAGACGCGCGGCGCGCTCGGCATTCCCGACATCGCCAAGGTGCTGAACGTCACGGTGGAGGCGGTGCGCCAGCAGATGGCCAAGCTGGAGGCCGAGGGGCTGGTCGACTCCGAAAGCCGCTCCAGCGGCCGGGGCCGGCCCACGCAGATCTGGCGCCTCACCGGGGAAGGCCACAAGCGCTTTCCCGACACGCACGCCGAGATGACGGTGCAGATGATCAGCGCCGTCATCAGCGTGTTCGGGCAGAAGGGCATGGACCAGCTCATCGGCGCGCGCGAGGCCGCCATGCGCGCGAGCTACACCGAGGCCATGCGCGGCGCGCGCAGCCTGAAGACGCGGCTGGAGCGGCTGGCCGAGATCCGCAGCCGCGAGGGCTACATGGCCGAGTTCCGGCCCGACGAGGAAGGCGACGGCTTTCTCTTCATCGAGAACCACTGCCCCATCTGCACCGCGGCGCAGGCCTGCACGGGCTTCTGCCGCAGCGAGCTGCAGCTGTTCGACGAGGTGCTGGGCCCCGACGTGAGCGTCAGCCGCGTCGAACACGTGCTGGCGGGCGCACGGCGCTGCGCCTACCGGGTCGAACCCAGGGCGAATGCCTGACCCTTCTTTTCTTTTTCAACCACCACGAGGAAACCACGATGGAACACAAACTCCCACCCCTGCCCTACGCGCTCGACGCACTGGCCCCCGAGTACTCGCAGGAGACCCTCGAGTACCACTACGGCAAGCACCACAACGCCTACGTGGTGAACCTCAACAACCTGCAGAAGGGCACCGAATTCGAGTCGATGACGCTCGAGGAGATCGTCAAGAAGTCCAGCGGCGGCATCTACAACAACGCCGCGCAGATCTGGAACCACACCTTCTTCTGGAACTGCATGAAGCCGCAAGGCGGCGGCGCTCCCACCGGCGCGCTGGCCAAGGCCATCGAAGCCAAGTGGGGCAGCTACGACGCCTTCAAGGAAGCCTTCGTGAAGTCGGCCGTGGGCAACTTCGGCTCGGGCTGGACCTGGCTGGTGAAGAAGGCCGACGGTTCGGTGGACATCGTGAACACGGGCGCAGCCGGCACGCCGCTGACGACTGCAGACACCGCGCTGCTGACGGTGGACGTCTGGGAGCACGCCTACTACATCGACTACCGCAACCTGCGTCCGAAGTTCGTCGAGACCTTCCTGGCCAAGCTGGTCAACTGGGACTTCGCCGCGAAGAACTTCGGCTGATCGACCGTCGATCAGTCGTTGATCAGGTTCAGGATGTTCCCGTCAGGGTCCTTGAACCACGCGACCTTCATGTCGCCCATGACATGGAGGTCGCCCACCAGCTTCGCATGAGGCATGTCGTAGTGCTCGAAGCGCACGCCCCGCGACTTCAAAGCCTCCACGACGCGCTCGATGTCGCCGTCGACCGACCACGTCACGGCCGTCGCCTGGTTGGTGCCCGCGAACTGCGAGCGGTACACGTTGATGCGCGTGTTGCCGCTGCGGTAGACGATGACCTCGTCGCCCTCCGCATCGACCTGGGCCAGGCCCAGCGTGTCCTCGTAGAAGCGGCGGGCCACGGCGAGATCCTTCACCGCGAGGTTGGCCACTGCGTTGATGTTTCCGAGCATGCGAGTCTCCTGCAAGGCCCGCCACGGCATCGAGCGGCGCCGGGCGAGCCAAAAATACTCAACCATACGGTGCAGTATTTGCGTCGGAGAGGGGCCTGTCAAGGCATCGGAAAATGGAGGCCCCGCGAGTCGATACGTGCCCCATCGCGAATGAAGAAATCCTTCTTACGCGGCTTCCGGCACACTGCACCCCAGGTGCAGTGACGGCACAGGCAACGGCTGCAACCCCATCTACTTCGACAAAGAGACAACCCATGATCCGCAGACACTTCGGCAAGCTGGCCGCATCGACGGCCCTTTCGCTGGCACTCCCCCTGGCCTTCACTGCCACCGCCCACGCACAGGCCACCGCCTATCCCAACAAGCCCGTGCGCATGATCGTGCCCTTCCCGCCCGGCGGCGGCACCGACATCCTGGCGCGCCTGGTGGCCCAGAAGCTCACCGAGGCCAAGCACTGGACCGTGGTGCCCGACAACCGCGCGGGCGCCGGCGGCACCATCGGCATCGCCGAGGCCGCGCGTGCCGCGCCCACCGGCTACGACATCGTGATGGGCCAGAAGGACAACATGGTCGTGGCGCCCTGGCTCTACAAGAACCTGAGCTACAGCCCGGTGAAGGACTTCACGGCCGTGGCCCACGTGGCCTACACGCCGGTGGTGATCGTCACGCAGGCCAACTCCAAGTTCAAGACGCTCGACGACGTGGTGAAGGCCGCGCGCGCCGCGCCCGACACCGTCACCTACGGCTCGCCCGGCAACGGCACCACCATCCACCTGGCCGGCGAGATCTTCAACAGCGCCGCCAAGATCAAGATGCGCCACGTGCCCTACAAGGGCTCCAACGCGGCCATGATGGACGTGCTCGCGGGCAACGTCGACCTGATGGTGTCGTCGGTGCCCTCGGCCATGGCGCAGATCAAGGCCGGCAAGCTGCGTCCGCTGGCCGTGACCTCGGCCAGGCGCAGCACCTCGCTGCCCGAGACGCCCACCGTGGCCGAGCTTGGCTACAAGGACTTCGACGTGAGCACCTGGTACGGCCTCTTCGTGCCCGCCGGCACGCCGAAGGACGTAGTGACCACGCTGAATGCCGAAGTCAACAAGCTGCTGGCCACGCCCGAGATGAAGGCGGCCATCATCGCCCAGGGCGCCGAGCCGCAGAGCATGACGCCCGAGCAGTTCGGCGCGCTGCTGAAGACCGACTACGAGAAGTGGAAGGGCATCGTGCAAGCCTCGGGCGCGACAATCGAATAAGCCTTCGCGTCGCAGAATGGTGTCTCCCGAACAGGCCGCAACGACGGCATGGAGACACCGATGGTTCCTTCGCTTCCATTGAAGACGGCCGCCCTCGCGGCGGCCGTCGCCCTCTTCCAGGGCTGCGCGCAGACACCTGCCGCGCAGAAACCTTCGGACGCCACCGTTGCCGCGCACGTCGCGGCAGCCACCAGGGCCGCGGGCACCGACCTCGGGCCGCTGCTGTCGCTGTGCAAGCCCGCTCCCGCCGCGCGCCCGCCCCAGGAAGAGCTCGACAAGGGCCTGCCCCTGCTCATCAACAGGCCCGCGCCGCCGCCGGCCAGGGCCTTCGACAACCTCTACTTCGTGGGCGCCGACTGGGTCAGCGCCTGGGCCATCAAGACCTCGGACGGCATCATCCTCATCGATGCGCTCAACAACCAGGTGGAAGCGGCCGCGCTCATCGAAGGCGGCATGCGCAAGCTGGGTCTCGACCCCGCGCAGATCAAGTACGTGATCGTCACGCACGGCCACGGCGACCACTACGGCGGCGCGCCCTACCTCGCGCAGAAGTACCGCGCGCGCGTGGTGATGAGCGATGCCGACTGGACGATGACCGAGACCAGGCTGGAATTCGCCACGCCGATCTGGGGTGCGCCGCCCAAGCGGGACATCTCGGTGAAGGACGGCGACCGCGTCACGCTGGGCGACACCACCGTCACGCTCTACCTCACGCCGGGCCACACCATGGGCACGCTGTCGCCGGTGTTCGACGTGAGCGAGAACGGAAGGAAGCACCGCGCCATGCTCTGGGGCGGCACGGGCTTCAACTTCGGCAAGGACATTCCGCGGCTGGACAACTACATCGCGTCCATCAAGCGCATGGATTCGATCGTGAAGGCGCAGAACATCGACGTGATGCTGTCGAACCACTCGAACGTCGACAGCTCGCAGGCCAAGATGGCCGCGCTGCGGCAGCAGCCGGCAGGCGCGGCGAACCCGTTCGTGATGGGCACGCCGACGGTGGAGCGCGCGCTGGGCGTGATGGGCGAATGCGCGCAGGCGCAGCGCGACAGGTTTGCGATGCAGTAGCAAGCAGCATCTTGGGCGTGTGCCGCGCCCCGATGGCTGCACTCCCTCTCCCCTCGGGGAGAGGGCTGGGGTGAGGGGGTAGCGGCGGTAGCGAAAGTCGCGCATCTTCCTGCGCCGCATCCCTCACCCTGATCCTCTCCCCAAGGGGAGAGGGAACAAAGCCCCCGGGCGGCCTCAGTCCGGCACGAACTTGCGATTGAAGACGTCCACGTCCGCCACGTCCTCGAACGTCACCACCTGCCCCATCTTCCCGTCGCTCATGCGGCAGGCCGAGAACAGGCTGTAGCGCCCCTTGAAGCCGAACTCGTTCATCACGATCAGCGCATAGGGGTACGGCACGAACACCTGGTGCTCGAACACGATCCGGTGCAGGTTGCGCGGCGAGGGAAAGAGCTTGTACTCGCCGGTATCGATGGCCTGGGCGGTTGCCATGAGGTCGCTCGCCTTCCCGTCAGTCGGGATCGCGCACGTCGGCCACGGGCTTCGCGCCGAAGTCCGCGCGCGCCAGGTACTTCAGCACCTTGGCGGCCGCGGTGGCGGGGCTGTCGAGCATGCCTTCGTTCTTCATCTTCTCGAAGCGCGTGCGGTCCGGAAACTTCTCGGCCGAGGCGCCGCGCAGCTGCACCTGCATGTCGGTATCGATCACGCCGGGTGCCAGCGAGACGATGCGCGCGCCGTTCGGCGCATTGGCCTCTTCCAGCGCCACGGCGCGCGAGAAGTGGTCCATGCCGGCCTTCGCGGCGCAGTACGGCGCCTGGCTGCCCATGGCGTTGCGGCCCAGGCCCGAGGAGATGTTCAGCACCTTGCGCGCGCCGCGCCATTCGCGCGTGGCGCCGAGGAACGCCGCCGTCAGCAGCATCGGCGCTTCCAGGCCGATGCGCAGCGCCTGCGACAGCTCGGTTTCCACCGCGCGCGACAGCGGCGCCGGATTGCCGACCGTCCCGGCGTTGTTGATGAGCGTGACGCTGTCGAAGCGCTGCGCATCGACGGTCCTGAGCCACGCCGACAGCCGCTCGGCTGCGGCGACGGGATCGGACAGGTCCTGCTCCCATTGCGTGAGTTCGGCGCCGGCGGCCTTGGCCGCTTCGGCCAGCGCGGGCGACTGCTTGCGCGAAATGCCGATCACCGTGTGGCCGGCCTGCAGCAGCTGTTCGGCCATGGACTGGCCCAGGCCGCGCGAGGCGCCGGTGATGAGGGTGAGGTGGGAGGTGGACATCTGGAGAAGTCTTTGTTGATGGAACGAAGGCCGCAAGGTTAAAGCGAATCGCTTGTCCCTACTTGAACTGCTTTCTCAGGAAGTTCCGATGCCGCGCGATGTGCTGCATCTGCGCCGGCGCGATGGTGCCGCCCAGGTCGACCTCGTCCGCGCCGTTGAGCACCGCGTTGGCATTGGCCATGGCACGCGCCACCACCTCTTCCTCGCTCACGCCGAGCTGCGCTGCGAGGTCGAGCGCCACGCGGCGCATCGCGCGCTGCGAGAGCATCCACATGGCGCCGAAGCGGTCCCACGCGAGCGCGGCTTCCTCGGCCTTCTCGCGGTCGGCGAGGATCTCGTTGAGCGGCTTGGCCAGCACGGCGTCGAGCGCCTCGATCTTCTCGGTGAGGGCCTCGTTGCGTGCGATGGCTTCTTCCAGCGTGGGGCCGGCGCTTTCGGGACGGGCCTTGGGCTGCTCCGGGGGCGGGATGAATGCGGCCTCGGCGTTCGCGGGCACGATCTGGAGCTTGTCGGAAAGTTGGGTCATGGTCTTTGTGCCTGGGTTGTCGCCGGCTGGCTCTTCCTGTTCGACATGGCGGTCGCGCGCAGGCCCGGCAGGTCGAGCACGCGCAGGCCGCCGTATTCCACGCGGATCAGCCCCTGCGCCGACAGCGCGTTGAGCGCCTCGTTCACGCGCTGGCGCGAGAGGCCGACCAGGTAGGCCAGCTCCTGCTGCGTGATCCGCAGGACTTCGCCCACGCCCGGGTACAGCACCGGGTTGAAGAGCGACACGAGGTTGCGCGCCACGCGCGCGTCGGGGTTGTTGAGCCGGTCGATCTCGAGTGCGGCGATGAACTGGCCCAGCCGCTCGTTGAGCTGGTTCATCACGAAGCGGTTGAAGCCGATGGAGTGGTCGAGCAGCCAGTGGAAGCTTTCGGTCGGCAGCCCGGCGATGAGGCTGCGCCGCAGCGCCTGGATGTTGTAGCGGTAGGGCTCGCGCTTCATCACCGTGCCCTCGCCGAACCAGCCGCCGGGCGGCACGCCGGTGTAGGTGACGGAACCGCCGTCGGCGTTGTCGTTGCTCATCTTCAGCAGGCCCTCGACCACGCCGAACCAGTAGGTGGGCGAGCGACCGACGCGGCACACCAGGTCGCCGGGCTCGGCCTCGCCGACCACCAGCGCGGCCTCGGCACGGCGGCGCTCGGCGGGCGTGAGGGTCGAGAGCCAGGGAATGCCGGCCAGCTCTTCCGCATTGGCTGCGCGCACCCGGTCCCTGATGGTCGAACCGCCGAGCGCGCTGTGGGTGGGATGGCCGTGAGGCATCGGGAAACTCCGGGGAGTAGTGTCCCTAGGATTGTCGTTGGAACGACAAGCGGGCGTCAAAGTGAGTCCTACGATCCGCCCACTGTGCAAACACCCGCCCCCACCTTTCCCCGTCTGCTGCTCGCGCATGCCGAGGCCCGGCCCGAGGCCCCCGCCATGCGCGAGAAGGACCTCGGCATCTGGCAAACCTGGAGCTGGAGCGCCGTGGCGCAGGAAGTGCGCGAGATCGCCTGCGGCCTCGCGAGCCTGGGCTTCAAGCCCTTCGACAACCTCGCGATCGTCGGCGCCAACCGGCCGCACCTGTACATGTCGGCGGTCGCGGCGCAGAGCCTGCGCGGCGTGCCCGTGCCGCTGTACCAAGACGCGGTGGCCGGCGAGATGGTCTTCATGCTGCAGGACGCCGGCATCGAGTTCGTGATCGTCGAGGACCAGGAGCAGGTCGACAAGCTGCTCGAATGCCGCGAACTCCAGCAGGGCGGGCAGCCGGGCATCCGCTACATCGTCTACGACGACCCCAAGGGCCTGCGCCACTACGACCAGCCCGGGCTCATGAGCTACGAGCAGCTGCGCGCGCTGGGCCGCGAGTTCGACAAGTCCAACGTGGGCCACTACGACCGCGCAGTGGCCAGCGGCGAGGCCACCGACGTCGGCGTGATCCTCTACACCTCCGGCACCACCGGCCGCCCCAAGGGGGTGTGCCAGACGCACGCGAGCTTCATCGCGGCGGGCCGCGGCGGCGTGCAGACCGACAGGCTCGGCCCCGGCGACAACATCATGAGCTACCTGCCGATGGCGTGGGTGGGCGACCACCTGTTCTCGGTGGCGCAGTGGCTGGTGAGCGGCTTCACGCTCAACTGCCCAGAATCGTCGGAAACGGTGATGAACGACATGCGCGAGATCGGCCCGAGCTACTACTTCGGCCCGCCGCGCACCTTCGAGGGGCTGCTCACGGCCGTGTCGATCCGCATGGAGGACGCCGCCGCGCCCAAGCGCTGGCTGTACGCGAAGTTCATGGCGCTGGCGCAGCGCGTGGGCGCGGACATCCTCAACGGCGCACCGGTGAGCACGGGCGACCGGCTGATGTACCGCCTGGGCGACCTGCTGATCTACGGCCCGCTGCGCAACGTGCTGGGCATGAGCCGCATCCGCGTGGCCTACACCGCGGGCGCGGCCATCGGGCCCGACCTGTTCCGCTTCTACCGCTCCATCGGCGTGAACCTGAAGCAGTTCTACGGCCAGACCGAGACCTGCGCCTATGTGTGCCTGCAGCAGGACGGCAAGGTCAAGCTGCAGACCGTGGGCACGGCCGCGCCGGGCATCGAGCTGAAGATCGCCGACGACGGCGAGGTGCTGGTGCGCGGGGTGTCTGTGCTCAAGGAGTACTACAAGCGCCCCGACGCCACCGCCGAGGTGCTGGACGCGAACGGCTACTTCCACACCGGCGACGCCGGCGTGCTCGACAGCGAAGGCCACCTGCGCATCATCGACCGCGCCAAGGACGTGGGCCGGCTCGTGGGCGGCGCGATCTTCGCGCCCAACTACATCGAGAACAAGCTCAAGTTCTTCCCTCAGATCAAGGAGGCCGTGTGCTTTGGCAACGGCCGCGACGAGGTCTGCGCCGCCATCAACATCGACTACGAGGCCGTCGGCAACTGGGCCGAGCGCCGCGGCCTGGCCTACGGCGGCTACGTCGACCTGGCCGGCAAGCCCGACGTGCTCGCGCTGGTGGCCGAATGCATCGCCAAGGTGAACGCCGACCTCGCCGCGGAAGACGGCATGGGCGAGACGCAGATCGCCCGCTTCCTGGTGCTGCACAAGGAGCTCGACCCCGACGACGACGAGCTCACCCGCACGCGCAAGGTGCGCCGCGGCTTCATCGCGGACAAGTACGCGGTGCTGGTCGATGCGCTCTACGGCGGCAAGGCCGAGCAGTTCATCGAAACCCAGGTCAAGTTCGAGGACGGACGCACGGGCTCGGTGAGCGCCACGCTGAAGATCGTCGACGCGAAGCGCTTTCCACTGGTCAAGGCGGCCGCATGAACGCGCACAACCACACCGAGGCCTCCATGCTTGCAACAACGACCCGGGGCGGCCGCAAGGACGGCGAGGTCATACTCGACGTGCAGAACATCTCCCTGAGCTTCGGCGGCGTGAAGGCGCTCACCGACATCAGCTTCAACGTGCGCGAGCACGAGGTGCGGGCCATCATCGGGCCGAACGGCGCGGGCAAGAGCTCGATGCTGAACTGCATCAACGGCGTGTACTGGCCGCAGCAGGGCTCCATCACCTTCCGCGGCAAGACCTTCAAGCACATGAACTCGCGCCAGGTGGCCGAGATGGGCGTGGCGCGCACCTTCCAGAACCTGGCCCTCTTCAAGGGCATGAGCGTGCTCGACAACATCATGACGGGGCGCAACCTCAAGATGAAGAGCGGCCTGTTCGCGCAGGCGCTGCGCTGGGGACCGGCCGAGCGCGAGGAGCTCGCGCACCGCGAATTCGTCGAGCACATCATCGACTTCCTCGAGATCCAGGCGCACCGCAAGACGCCCGTGGGGCGCCTGCCCTACGGCCTGCAGAAGCGCGTCGACCTCGGCCGCGCGCTCGCGATGGAGCCGCAGGTGCTGCTGCTGGACGAGCCCATGGCCGGCATGAACGTGGAGGAGAAGCAGGACATGAGCCGCTTCATCCTCGACGTGAACGACGAGTTCGGCGCCACCATCGTGCTGATCGAGCACGACATGGGCGTGGTGATGGACATCTCCGACCGCGTGGTGGTGCTGGACTACGGAAAGAAGATCGGCGATGGCACGCCCGACGAGGTGCGCAACAACGAAGACGTGATCCGGGCATACCTCGGCGTGGAGCACTGACACCATGACAACCATCGCCCTGAAGCATTGCTCCTTCCCCCGCTGGGGGAAGGCTGGGATGGGGGCACGACAGCCCTCGCAACACGGCCGCGCCTCATCGAGCGCCGCCTGCCCCCACCCCAACCCTCCCCCAGCGGGGGAGGGAGAAAGACAGGAAAGAAACTGACCATGGGCTTTTTCCTCGAAACCCTCTTCGGCGGCCTGATGGTCGGCATGCTCTATTCGCTGATCGCCATCGGCTTCGTGCTGATCTACAAGGCCTCCGGCGTCTTCAACTTCGCGCAGGGCGCGATGGTGCTCTTCGCAGCGCTGGCGATGGCGCGCTTCGCCGAGTGGTTCCCGCAGTGGTTCGGCTTCCAGAGCCAGATCCTCGCCAACATCCTGGCCTTCGTCGCTGCCATGGCGGTGATGGTGGTCGTGGCATGGCTGATCGAGCGGCTCGCGCTGAGCAGGCTGGTGAACCAGGAAGGCATCACGCTGCTGATGGCGACGCTGGGCATCGCCTACTTCCTCGACGGCATGGGCCAGACCATATTCGGCAACGACATCTACAAGATCGACGTCGGCATGCCCAAGGAGCCGCTGATGGTGCTGGAGAACACCTTCCAGGGCGGCCTGCTGCTGAGCCAGGAAGACCTGATCGCCGCGCTGGTGGCGGCCGGACTCGTGGTGGTGCTGGCCATCTTCTTCCAGAAGACCGCCACCGGCCGGGCCCTGCGCGCGGTGGCCGACGACCACCAGGCCGCGCAGTCCATCGGCATTCCGCTCAAGCGCATCTGGGTGATCGTGTGGTCGGTGGCCGGCTTCTCTGCACTGGTGGCCGGGATCATCTGGGGATCGAAGCTGGGCGTGCAGTTCTCGCTGTCGCTGGTGGCGCTGAAGGCGCTGCCGGTGGTGATCCTGGGCGGGCTCACTTCCATCCCGGGCGCGATCATCGGCGGCCTGCTGATCGGCGTGGGCGAGAAGCTCTCCGAGATCTACCTCGGGCCGATGTTCGGCGGCGGCATCGAGATCTGGTTCGCCTACGTTCTCGCGCTGGTGTTCCTGCTGGTCCGTCCGCAAGGCCTCTTCGGCGAAAAAATCATTGATCGCGTATGAAATACGAGATCAACAGTTTTTCGGTGCAGGCCAACTTGCGAAGCAAGTTAAGCGAAGCGGGCCGGAGCCAAAAGATCATCGATCGGGTCTGAAAATGTTCTACAGAGAAAACGGCCAATTCAAGTCGAGCTACCGCGCCGACCAGCAGATATTCCCGATCGCGCAGGACCGCTTCGCGATCCTGGCGCTGCTCGTCGTGGCCTTCGTGGTGGTGCCGCTGAGCGTGTCGGACTACTGGATGCGCGCGATCCTCACGCCCTTCCTCATCCTGTCGCTCGCCGCATTGGGGCTGAACATCCTGGTGGGCTACTGCGGGCAGATCTCGCTGGGCACCGGCGCCTTCATGGCGGTGGGTGCGTACGCGGCCTACAACTTCCAGGTGCGCATCGACGGCATGCCGCTGATCGCGTCGCTGCTGCTGGGCGGACTGTGCGCCACTGTCATCGGCGTGCTGTTCGGCATTCCCAGCCTGCGCATCAAGGGGCTGTACCTGGCCGTGGCCACGCTGGCGGCGCAGTTCTTCACCGACTGGGCCTTCCTGCGCATCCAGTGGTTCACCAACAACTCTTCCTCCGGCTCGGTGAGCGTGGCGGGGCTCAACGTGTTCGGCGTGCCCATCGAGTCGCCGGCGCAGAAGTATCTTTTCTGCCTGGTCTTCGTGTCGGTGTTCGCGCTGCTCGCAAAGAACCTGGTGCGCAGCGCCATCGGCCGCGAGTGGATGGCGATGCGCGACATGGACGTGGCGGCCGCGGTGATCGGCATCCGCCCGGTGTACGCCAAGCTCACGGCCTTCGCGGTGAGCAGCTTCATCGTCGGCGTGGCCGGCGCGCTGTGGGGCTTCGTTCACCTCGGCGCGTGGGAGCCGGCGGCCTTCAGCATCGACCGCTCGTTCCAGCTGCTGTTCATGGTGATCATCGGCGGGCTGGGATCGATCATGGGCTGCTTCTTCGGCGCCGCCTTCATCGTGCTGCTGCCGCTGTTCCTGAACCAGCTGCCCGCATGGCTGGGCTTCTCGATTTCCACCGCGCTCGCCTCGCACCTGGAGACCATGATCTTCGGCGCGCTGATCGTGTTCTTCCTGATCGTGGAGCCGCACGGCCTCGCGCGGCTGTGGTCCACGGCCAAGGAGAAGCTGCGGCTGTGGCCCTTCCCGCATTGACGAGTTCCGTTCGTAGAAACCCGGCACCGAGGTGCCCACAAAGGAGACAGGCATGAAACTCAAATCGCTCGCTCTGACCGCCGCCCTGGTGGCCGGCACCCTCGGCGCCGCGCTCGCGCCATCCGTGGCCGGTGCGCAGGCCAAGGAGCAGTTCTTCCCGCTGCTGGTGTACCGCACCGGCCCCTACGCGCCCAACGGCACGCCCTGGGCCAACGGCAAGCAGGACTACATCAAGCTGGTCAACGCCAACGGCGGCATCAACGGCGTGAAGATCGCGTACGAGGAGTGCGAGACCGGCTACGCCACCGACAAGGGCGTGGAGTGCTACGAGCGCCTGAAGGGGCGCCCGGGCGTCGCGCTCTTCGACCCGCAGGCCACCGGCATCACCTTCGCGCTGACCGACAAGGTGCCCACCGACAAGATCCCGCTGATCACGCTGGGCTACGGCCTGGCCGCCTCGCAGGACGGCGGCGTCTTCAAGTGGAACTTCCCGCTGATGGGCTCCTACTGGACCGCAGCCGACATCCTGATCCAGCACATCGGGAAGAAGGAAGGCGGCATGGACAAGCTCAAGGGCAAGAAGATCGCCCTCGTGTATCACGACTCGCCCTTCGGCAAGGAGCCGATCCCGCTGCTGCAGGAGCGCGCGAAGCAGAACGGCTTCGAGCTCTCGCTGATCCCGGTGACCGCGCCGGGCGTGGAGCAGAAGTCGGCCTGGCTGCAGGTGCGCCAGCAGCGCCCCGACTTCGTGCTGCTGTGGGGCTGGGGCGTGATGAACTCCACCGCCCTGAAGGAGGCCGTTGCCACCGGCTACCCGCGCGAGAAGATGTACGGCGTGTGGTGGGCCGGCGCCGAGCCCGACGTGAAGGACGTGGGCGCGAACGCCAAGGGCTACCACGCGCTGGCGCTGAACACCTCGGGCACCGAGCCCAAGGTGATCCAGGACATCCTCAAGCAGGTGCACGACAAGGGCCAGGGCACGGGTCCGAAGGAAGAAGTGGGCTCGGTGCTCTACACGCGCGGCGTGATCATCCAGATGCTGACCATCGAGGCCGTCAAGCGTGCGCAGGAGCGCTTCGGCAAGGGCAAGGTCATGACCGGCGAGCAGGTGCGCTGGGGCATGGAGAACCTCGCGCTCGACCAGAAGAAGCTCGATGCGCTGGGCTTCTCGGGCGTGATGCGGCCGGTGAGCACCTCGTGCCAGGACCACATGGGCTCGACCTGGGCGCGCGTGCACACCTGGGACGGCGCGAAGTGGGGTGACATGTCCGACTGGTACCAGGCCGACGAGCAGATCATCAAGCCGATGGTGAAGGCCGCCGCCGACAAGTACGCGGGCGAGAAGAAACTGACCCGCCGCGAAGCGGCCGACTGCCAGTCTTGAGCTGACCCCCAGTCTTCGCGCACTTCGTGTCGCTTCGCCAACCCCCTGGCAGGGGGCAACACCAGCGGCCCGGCAGAGCCGGTTCCGCGGTGTTCCCCGAAAGGAGGTCGGCCAAGCGGGCATCCGAAAGAACGGCATCGCGTCGGTTCTTTCGAATGCTTCGGACCACACCATGAGCGAATCCAACATCCTCCTCAACGTCAACGGCATCGAGGTCATCTACAACCACGTGATCCTGGTGCTCAAGGGCGTGTCGCTGACGGTGCCCGACGGCGGCATCGTGGCGCTGCTCGGCGGCAACGGCGCGGGCAAGACGACCACGCTGCGCGCGGTGAGCAACCTGCTGGCGGGCGAGCGCGGCGCGGTCACCAAGGGCACCATCGAGCTGCGCGGCGAGCGCATCGAGGCGCTCTCGCCGGCCGAGCTGGTCAAGCGCGGGCTGATCCAGGTGATGGAAGGCCGCCACTGCTTCGCCCATCTGACGATCGAGGAGAACCTGATGACCGGCGCCTACACGCGCACCGACGGCAAGGCCGCGGTGCAGCAGACGCTGGAGAAGGTGTACGCGTACTTCCCGCGCCTGAAGACGCGCCGCACCTCGCAGGCGGCCTACACCTCGGGCGGCGAGCAGCAGATGTGCGCCATCGGACGCGCGCTGATGGCCAACCCGACCATGGTGCTGCTGGACGAGCCCTCGATGGGCCTGGCGCCGCAGATCGTGGAGGAAGTGTTCGAGATCGTGAAGGACCTCAACGCCAAGGAGCGCGTGACCTTCCTGCTGGCCGAGCAGAACACCAACATGGCGCTGCGCTACGCCGACTACGGCTACATCCTGGAGAACGGTCGCATCGTGATGGACGGCGAGGCGAAGAGCCTGCGCGAGAACGAGGACGTGAAGGAGTTCTATCTCGGTGTCGGCGGCGCGGACCGCAAGAGTTTCCGCGACGTCAAGAGCTACAAGCGCCGCAAGAGGTGGCTGGCTTGACCGTTCCAACGTTTTCGCCGCGTTGCCCTTCGGGGCGCGATCACGCCGACGGGGTGCCTTGCTCCGCGAATGTCCCCCGCCCTTCGGGCTCCTCCTTTATTTCGCTGCGCAAGGCACCCCATCGACGTGATCGGTTCGGAGCTCTGGTTCATCGGCCGCACACCGACAGCGTGTCTCGTGCACAGGGTACCGGGTGCTCCCCGCAGCGAAATGAAGGAGGAGGCCGCAGGCCGGGGGACATTCGCGGAGGGGAGTACCCGGTGGCCTGTGCACGCACCCTGAACACATCAGCGTGGTTGAAAAACCGAATTGCAAGACAAAGGGTACGGACATGACCGACCACTACGACAAGCTCGAGATCCGAGACCCCGCCGAACGCGAACGCGACCTGCTGGCCGCGCTGCCGAAGCAGATCGCGCAGGCACAGACCGCGGCACCCGCCTTCGCGAAGATCCTCGACGGCGTGAAGCCTGGCGACGTCACGACGCGCGAGGCGCTCGCGAAACTACCGGTCACGCGCAAATCGGAATTGCTCGAACTGCAGAAGGCTCGCCGCACGGACGACCCGTTCGGCGGCTTCTCGTCGATCGTGCGCGGCCCGCGCATGCCGCGCGTGTTCGCGAGCCCCGGCACCATCTACGAGCCCGAGGGCGAGGCGCGCGACTACTGGCGCACCGCGCGTGCGCTGCATGCGGCGGGCTTTCGCAGCGGCGAGCTGATCCACAACAGCTTCAGCTACCACATGACGCCCGCCGGCTCGATCATGGAAAGCGGCGCGCACGCCATGGGCTGCACCGTTTTCGCGGGCGGCACCGGCCAGACCGAGCAGCAGCTCGAGGCGATGGTGGACCTCAGGCCCGAGGGCTACGCGGGCACGCCGAGCTTCCTCAAGATCCTGCTGGAGAAGGCCGAGGAGAAGAACCTGAAGCTGCCCTGGCTGACCAAGGCACTCGTCTCCGGCGAAGCCTTTCCGCCGAGCCTGCACGACTGGATCGCGGCGCGCGGCGTGAAGGGCACGCAGTGCTACGCCACCGCCGACCTGGGCCTCATCGCCTACGAAACCAGCGCGCGCGAGGGGCTGGTGCTCGACGAGGGCGTGCTGGTCGAGATCGTCCGCCCCGGCACCGGCGACCCGGTGCCCGACGGCGAGGTCGGCGAGATCGTCGTCACCACCTTCAACCCCGACTACCCGCTGGTGCGGTTCGGCACCGGCGACCTCTCGGCCGTGCTGGCGGGCACCTGCCCCACGGGCCGCACCAACAAGCGCATCAAGGGCTGGATGGGCCGGGCCGACCAGACCACCAAGGTGCGCGGCATGTTCGTGCACCCCTCGCAGGTGGCGGAGATCGCGAGGCGCTTTCCCGAAGTGCAGCGCGCACGGCTGGTCGTCTCGGGCGAGACGGGCGACGACAGGATGACCCTGCAGCTCGAATGCGCGGACGCGGCTCCTGAAGGACTGGAAGCGCGCGTGCGCGAGGCGATCCGCGAGGTGACCAAGCTGCGCGGCGAGGTCGTCGTCGTGGGCGCGGGCTCGCTGCCCAACGACGGCAAGGTGATCGAGGACGTGCGCAGCTACAAGTAGCGGCGGTACAGCCCGCGCGTGGTGGCACGCGTGAGCACCACCGTGAGCACCGTGTAGACCAGCACGAGTGCCAGCGCGAAGCCGACGAGGCTGCCCGCGCTGTTGAAGCCGTGCAGCCAGACCGCCATCGCCAGCCATGCCAGTGCGGCCGCGATGCACAGCAGCTGCACCAGCACGAAGGCCAGCACCGACGCTCCCACCGCCCTGAACGGCCGCACCCGCGAGAAGACCGGCGCGGCGCCGAGCCATGCACCCCAGAACGCGAGCCCGAAGGCCGCGAGCGGCGGCACCACCCAGGCGACCAGCAGCGCGGGGCCGTCGAGGCCTTGCGTCATGGAACTCCAGCGGCTCACCGCGGCACCGCTCCACATCTGCAGCGACGCGAACACCGAGGCAGCCACCAGCGCCACCGCGCGGCGCGGCGGTGGTCCTTGCAGCGACTCGTCGGCCTGCACGTCTGCCGATCCGGCACGGGCGCCCCTGAGCGCGATCCAGGCCGAGAGCCAGATGCCCAGCACCAGCACGACCAACTGGGCCATGGACTGCAGGAACATGAACACCGGCATCGCCGCGCGCATCGAGGTGTAGCCCAGCGATCCATGAAAGCGCCCGCCCGGCATGAAGAGCAGCTGCAGGTCGTAGAGCAGCGGGCTCAGCGCGTAGAAGTTCAGCAGCAGCACCACGAGGTAGGCTGCGGCATAGCGGATACGCGGCTGCGGCAGCCGCGCCACGCTGACGGCGCCGAGCCTTTCTAGCGCATTGCGCCCGTGGCTCCACGCCATCGCGGCGGCCAGCACCCAGCCCATCGCGATGCTGCACACCATCGGGATCCAGACGCCCGGCAGCGCATAGGCGCTGCGCAGCTGCTCGGCCTCGGGCGAGTCGGGCCAGAGCTGGGCGGCCATGTTGACAAGCATCATCGCGGCATCGATGGCCACGGTGATGAGCGCGAGATCGCGCGGCAGGCGCAGTGCCTGCGGCTGGAGGGAGGTCGCCGTCATGGAGGAAATACTTTCGCCTTTCACGATGCAGGGCGCGGCCTGTGCGGCGGAGTCCTGCGGAAAGGCGAGCGTATCGGATGGCGGCGTGCGCCCCCTGTAGGCTCAGTGCGCGAGTGCGGCTTCGCCGGACTCCTGCGGCTCGGGTCCGATGTAGACCGACTGCGGGCGGATCAGCCGCCCCTTCTTCACCTGCTCGCGCGCATGCGCCACCCAGCCGCTCACGCGGCCGGCCGCGAACACGCAGGTGAAGCTCTCGCGGCCGAGACCGAGGACCTCCAGCAGCAGCGCGGTGTAGAACTCGACGTTGGTCTCCAGCGCGCGGCCCGGCTTCTTCTCGCGCAGGATGGCGAGCGCGGCCTGCTCCGCCGCCTCGGCCAGCGCGAAGCGCGCCGCGTTCACGCTGCCCTCCTCGCCGAGCCGCCCCAGCGCGCCCTTGAGCGCGTCGGCACGCGGATCGCGCACGCGGTAGATGCGATGGCCGAAACCCATCAGCCGCTGGCCTTCCGCCACCGCCTGCTCCAGCCACGCGCGGGCGTTGGCGGCACTGCCGATGGCATCGAGCGCGTCGAGCACCGGCCCGGGTGCGCCGCCGTGCAGCGGCCCCTTCAGCGCGCTGATGCCCGCGAGCACGGCCGATGCGAGCCCCGCTCCGGTCGATGCGACCACGCGCGCCGCGAAGGTCGATGCGTTGAGGCCGTGGTCGCACACGGTGACCAGGTAGGTGTCGAGCGCCGCGCTCTGCGCGGGCGTGGGCGAGCGGCCATGCAGCATGCGAAGCATGTCCGCGGCGTGCGGCAGCGCCTCGTCGGGCGCCAGTGCAGGCACGCCGATGCGCCAGCGCATCACGGCAGCGGTGTAGACGGCCGGCGCGGCAACGAGGCGCAGCGCGGTCGGCAGGTCGTCGCCATCGGGCAGGCGCGCCATCAGTGCGCGCACGGCCTCGATGGGCGGCATGCGGCGCAGCAGGGCGTCGTCGTTCGGCTGCAGCAGCTCGAAGGCCTCGCGGCGCGCGCGGCCGATGGCGCGGCGCAGCGCCGAGGCGGCAGGCAGGGTGTCGAAGAAGCCCTCGAAGAGCAGGTGCACCACGTCCTCGTAGCGCCAGCGCTGCGCGATCTCGTCGAGTTCATGGCCGCGGATCACCAGCCGGCCGGCCCCACCATCCACCTCGGACAGCACGGTATGCGCAGCCACCACGCCTTCGAGGCTGCCATCGTCGTTGTTCATCGCTCTTTGCTCCTGGTTGTCACGATGGCATCGATTCTGGTCGGATGGATATTGACGTCAATCTTGATCTATTCTGTCAACATGACCATCAAGAAGACCCCGCCGCTGTGGCTTCCGGCGGCCGATGCGCTCGAACTGATGCAGGTGCGTCCGCAGACCCTCTACGCGAGCGTGAGCCGCGGCCGCATCCGCGCCAAGACCGACGCGGCCGACCCGCGCCGCAGCCTCTACCACCGCGACGACGTGCAGCGCATCGCCGCGCGCGCGAGAGGCAGGCGCAGCGTCGAGACGGTGGCGAGCGAGGCGATCCAGTGGGGCGAGCCGGTGCTGCCATCAGCGGTATCGACAGTGGCAGATGGACGGCTGCTGTATCGCGGACAGGACGCCTGCGAACTCGCAGCGCATGCCACGCTGGAAGACGTGGCGGGGCTGCTGTGGCAAAGCGCGCCGCCGCGCTTCCACACCGCCGCCTCGCCTTCCGATGCGCAGGACTCGCATGGACACCCCTTGCAGGCCGGACTGCTCGCGCTGGCAACGCGCGCCGGTTCGGACCTGCCCTCGCGCGGCCGCTCGGCAGGCGTGTTGCAGGTCGAGGCGGCAGCGGCGATCGGCGCACTGGCCGATGCCATGCTGCGCACCGCACCGCCGCGTGCCGACACGCCGATGCACATGCGGTTGGCCGCCGCATGGCGCCGTCCGCGCGCGGCCGACGACCTGCGCCGCGCGCTCGTGCTGCTGGCAGACCACGAACTCAACGCCTCGACCTTCGCGGCACGCGTGACCGCATCCACCGGTGCCTCGATGGCGGCCTGCCTGCTCACGGGGCTTTCGACGCTGACAGGTCCGCTGCACGGCGGTGCTTCCGCCGCGGTGCAGGCGCTGATGCGCAACGCGGCCGCCGTCGGCACCGAAGCCGCCGTGCGCGAATGGCTCTCGCACGGACGGCCGCTGGCGGCGTTCGGGCATCCGCTCTATCCGGCGGGCGATGCACGCTGCGCTGCCCTGCTGGAGAACATCGCGCTGCCGCCCGAATTCGCGCAGCTGCGCGAGACCGGCGAGAAGCTGCTGGGCGAGGCCGTGAACATCGACTTCGCGCTTGCCGCGCTCGCAGCCGTGCACAAGCTGCCGGCCGGCGCTCCGCTCACGCTCTTCGCGCTCGCGCGCAGCGTGGGATGGACCGCGCACGTGCTCGAACAGCAGGCCGCGGGCCATTTGATACGCCCCCGCGCGCGCTATACGGGCCCGCTGCCCGCCACGGCGGAAGCGGCACCGGTCAGTGCGCCACCGGCTCCCGCGCGTGCTCGAAGAGCTTCGTCATCTCGCGGTTGAAGGCCGGAATGTCGTCGGGCTTTCGGCTGGTGACGAGCTTGCCGTCGACGACGACCTCCTTGTCGCTCCACTGCGCGCCCGCGTTCTTCAGGTCGGCCTGCAGCGAGGGCCACGAGGTCATCTTGCGGCCCTTGACACCGCCGGCGTCGATCAGCGTCCATGGGCCGTGGCAGATCGCCGCGATGGGCTTGCCGGACTCGACGAATGCACGCACGAAGGCGACCGCCTTCTCGTCGATGCGCAGCGTGTCGGGGTTCACGACGCCGCCCGGCAGCAGCAGCGCGTCGAAGTCGTCGGGCCTGGCGCTCTTGAGCGGCACATCGACCGCGAAGCTGTCGGCCGGATCGTGATGGTTCCAGCCGCGCACGCTGCCCTGGGCGGGCGAGACGATCCGTGTCCGCGCGCCGGCGTTGTCGAGCGCCTTGCGCGGCTCGGTCATCTCGACCTGCTCGAAGCCGTCGGTCACGAGGATGGCGACCTTCAATCCATCGAGCGACGAGGACGATGCCGTGGTGGTCGATGCAGTGGTCGATGGGGTGGTATTGGACATGGGTGGAATCTCCTTTTGAAGCTTCACCCTAGGTCTGCCCCGTGCAGCCCGCATCGTCCGTCGCCGGCTCCGCCTGTCGGACAGTTCGACGGCCGGCAATCTTCCCTTACGAAGAGTGGGCCTGCGCGCCACTTGCCGCTGCTTGTCGAGGCCTGCGAGGCAGGGGTTCGAACGCCCTCCGCACGCCCCGCCACGGTGCGCAAGACGGCCTTCGGCTAAGGGCTATTCGCTATAGGTCAGGCCCTGGTCAGCCCTTAAGATCGCGGCGTTTTTATTCCCCCCTTTTCGGAGACGACATGAAGAAACTGTTCGCCCTCGCGGCGATTGCCGCCGCGGCCGTCGGTGCACACGCCCAGGATTTCCCCGCGGGCAAGACCGTGACGCTGGTGGTGCCATTCGCCGCCGGCGGCCCCACCGACCGTGTCGCTCGCGACCTGGCCGAAGCCATGCAGAAGACGCTGGGCACCACCATCGTGGTGGACAACACCGCCGGCGCGGGCAGTTCCATCGGCACCGCCAAGGTGGCACGTGCCAATCCCGACGGCTACACGCTGCTGCTGAACCACATCGGCATGTCGACGATGCCGGCGCTCTATCGCAAGCTGCCCTTCAACGTCGAGACCGACTTCGAATACCTGGGCATGGTCAACGAAGTGCCGATGACGCTGATCGGCAAGCCCGGCCTGCCGGCCAACAACTACAAGGAGCTGACGACCTGGATCTCCGCCAACAAGGGCAAGATCAACCTGGGCAACGCCGGCCTGGGCGCCGCCTCGCACCTGTGCGGCCTGCTGTTCCAGAGCGCGCTGAAGGTCGAGATGACGCCGGTTCCCTACAAGGGCACCGCACCGGCCATCGCCGACCTGCTGGGCGGCCAGATCGACCTGCTGTGCGACCAGACGACCAACACCACCTCGCAGATCGAAGCAAAAAAGGTCAAGGCCTACGCCGTGACCACGAGCAAGCGCCTGACCACGCCCGCGCTGAAGGACCTGCCCACGCTGGACGAGTCGGGCCTCAAGGGCTTCGAAGTGACGATCTGGCACGGCGTGTACGCGCCCAAGGGCACGCCCGCACCGGTGCTGAAGAAGCTCAACGATGCCATCAAGGCCGCGATGAAGGACCCGGGCTTCATCCAGCGTGAAGAAGCGCTGGGCGCGGTGATCACCACCGACAAGCGCACCGAGCCGGCCGAGCACAAGAAGTTCGTGTCGTCCGAAATCGCGAAGTGGGGCCCGATCATCAAGGCCGCCGGCGTCTACGCCGACTGATCGCCTCACGACAGCACACGCAGCCACGAGCAGCCGCAAGGCCGCCTGAGCCCCCGGGGCCAGGCGGCTTTTTCGTTATGCTGCGCGGGATTTCATCCTCCCGCCTTCCGTCCTCTCTCGTTCTTCATCCCCCATGCGTCTTCGCAGCGCGGCCCTTCCGCTCTTCATGGCCCTGCTGGCGCAGGAGGGCGTGGCGCAGACACGGACGCTGCTCTGGGTGTGGGACCGGCCGCAGCTCTTTGCCTCGCTGCCCGAAGCCACGGGCGTGGCCTACCTGCATGCCACGGTGCGGCTGAGCGGCACCGAGAGCCGCACCAGCTGGCGCCAATGGCCGCTGCGCGTCGCGCCGGGCGCCACGGTGGTGCCGGTGGTCCACGTCGCGCTCGACAACCTCTCGCCCTCGCCCCTCGACGATGCGCAGCAGCAGGCCATCGCGGCCGCCATCGAGCATGCCGCGACACATGGCAACCGCTCGGGCTGGGTGCAGCTCGACTTCGAGGCGAGGCGCAGCCAGCGAGAGGCCTACGTCGCGCTGCTGCGCCGGCTGCAGCCGCTGCGCCAAGGCGGCATGCGGATCTCGGCCACCGCGCTGGCGTCGTGGTGCATGGACGATCCGTGGCTGCCGGCAGGCCTGCTCGACGAGATCGTGCCGATGTATTTCCGCATGGGAGGGGAATCCGCGCGCATCCGCCAGCGGCTTGGCACGACAGGCAAGGCCGCCGTGCCGGCCTGCCGCGACGCGGCCGGCCTGATGCTCGGCGAGGACTGGCCCGCACTGCGCGACGTGAAGCGGCGCTATGTGTTCCACGCGGGCTCGTGGAAGAACGAAGACTTCGAAAAACTGCAGATCGGAAACAGGGACAGCTACAAATGACTCTTTCGAAAACGGGAGGCCGCAGGCTGCTCGCCGCAGCCGCGATGGCAGCGGCAACGCTGCTCGGCAGCGCGGCAGCACATGCCAGCGGCGGCTACGACGCCGAGGACCTGTTCTTCGCCACCACCCGGCCCGACCAGCCGGTGCGCGAGTTCGTCGAGCGGCCCGCGGGCTACTACACCGGCTATCTGGTGCCCTACCAGGTGCTCTGGTACTGGCGCCTTCGCGGCCAGAGCTTCTCCCCCGACGCGGTGCGCGCCTTCACCGACCTGCTGGAGAAGCTGCCGCGCGAGGACAACGCCGTGGCCGACATCGACGACGCCTCGACCGAATGGCGCAAGGCGCGCGACGACGCCATGGCGAAGCTCGATCCGCAATCGCAGCGCGACAAATCCTCATCACCGAAGCAGCAGCAGCCGAAGTGGAACGCCGACACCCTGCAGGCCGACGCCATCTGCTTCTACGGCGACGCCTTCCGCAACGCCACGAAGACGCTGGCCCAGCGCATGACGCGCGCGGCCGGCGACAAGTCGGCAGCGCCCTTCGTGCTGCACTGGCTCAAGGCCCAGGACGCGGTGTTCGACACCTGCGACAAGGAGCCCGGCGCCATGCCCGAGCTGCCGGCGGGCGCACCCGCCTGGCTGCAGGCCGACCACGCCTACCAGCTGGCCGCGCGGCACTTCTATGCCGGGGACCTCGACAACGCCGACGAAGCGTTCGCCGCCGTCGCGGCCGACAAGGCCAGCCCATGGCGCGATCTCGCGGCCTACATGCGGCTGCGCGTGCTGGCGCGGCAGAACCCGGGCGATCCCCCTTCGGAGGGCTCGGAGAACAAGAAGGAAAGCGCCGAGGCGCTCAAGAAGCAGGCCGAGCTCGACAAGCAGCTCGAGGCCATCGCCCTGCCGCTGATGAAGAACCCGCGCCTGAAGGCGCTGCATCCTTCGGTGCACCGGCTGGCCGAGGCGCTGCGCATCCGCTACCTGCTGCCCGCCACGCGCATGCAGCGCCTGGCCGACGGCCTCAGGACCATCGGCCAGCCCGACGCTGCCGCCGCGAAGCTGCTGCTGCTGAACCACGAGTTCCGCGCCTGCGGCTTCTTCGGCGGCTGCAGCTACATCGGCCCCGCGCAGACCTCCGACCTGGTGCAGTGGCTGAGCACCGTGCGCGGCTTCGACGGACCGGGCAGCGGCCTCGAACCCGACGGCAAGTGGCGCGAAACGCTGAGCTGGAGCCGCTACCAGCGCACGCACGACCTCGCCTGGCTGATGGCAGCCGCGAGCCTGGTGCCGGTGGCCGCCACCAACGGCGACAAGCGCGAGGCCGAGCTGCAGGCCGCGCTCGCAGCCGTGCCCGAGGACCACCCCGCGCGCTTCGCCGCCACGCAGCTGCGCGCGCAGCGCATGTTCGCGCAGGGCCGCTACAAGGAAGTGCGCGAGCTCGTCGCCGCCTCGGCCGATTCGCCGCTGATCGCGCACAGCCTCTCGGGCCAGAACCTCGTGAAGGCATTGCTGCTGCCGACGGCCGCGTCGGAAGAGGAATGGCGCCGCCTCGCGATCCGCCCCGTGGTCGCGCGCCGCGATCCCGAGGCGATGGAAGCGAAGCCGAGCGCGGTGCCGCTGGCCAGTGCCTTCGACGAGGACGTGGTGCGCTTCCTCAACACCCGCGCACCGCTGGCCATGTGGCTGCGCCTGGCCGCCGAGCCGGCCCTGGCGCCCGCGCTGCGCGACAGCCTGCTCGAGACCGCCTGGACCCGCGCCGTGGTGGCCGGGGACTACGCCACGGCCCGCCGCGCGGCGCAGATGCGCATCGCCTCGCCGCCGCAGGCGGGCGCCGCCAAGGGCGCCGACACGATCGCCGGCATCCGCCGCTCGGCGGAGCTGCCCGAGACCGACGCCGCCGCCTGGCGGCACCTGCTGCTGGAGCGCATGGCGAGCACCACCGAAGTCCTGTCGCCACCGCACTGGCCCGCCGCCGAGGGCATCCGGCCAACGCCGCTCAAGCTCGGCGTCGGCCCCGTGTACTCCGAGCGCAGCACGGTCGGCAGCTACGGCAAGTGGTGCCGTCCGTTGGGCGTGCCGACGACCGGGCCGCAGGCGGCCACCGCCGCCGACTTCGAGATGCCCGCGTTCCTGCCGCAGGAAGAACGCAGCCGGCAGGCCGCGCTGGTCGAGAAGCTGCGCACCGTGCCGCAAGACTCGATCTACTTCACGCAGGAAAGCCTGGCGCTGATGCAGCGCGCCCGCACGGACCCGCTGGTGCCGCAGGCGCTGTCGGTCGCGGTGAAGATGGCGCGCTACACCTGCCAGGACAAGGCGGCGGGCGACTGGTCGCGCAAGGGGCTGCAGGCCCTGCGCACGAACTACCCGAACTCCCCGTGGACCGCCGCCACACCGTACTGGTACGGCGGGCGCTGAGGCGGCCGGCCGCGTCCACCTTGCTGCGGGCGTGGCGGGCGGACAGTCAGGCTACTTGGGGCGTATCGCGTCGGCCGTCCCCTGGATGAAGGCCTTGATGCTCTCGATGTCGTCGTTCGAGAGCTTGCCCGTGAAGTCGGGCATGCCGCGCGACATGGCCGGGCCCTTGAGCACGAACTTGTCGAGGTTCTCGATGTAGGCGGCGTCCATGTAGCCGAGGTTGGGGATGTTGCCGCCGCGGTCCACGCCCGGCACGCCGTGGCAGAAGACGCAGTTGCTCACGTAGAGCATGGTGCCGGCCTGGACCTTGGCGGGGTCGTACTTGACGCCCTGCACCAGCTTGTCCATGCGGTACTGCACGAAGTCGGGCATCTTGGCCGTGCCGCCCACCGCGAAGGTGTAGACGGTGCCCGGCCCCTGCCGCTCGGTGGCGCGCTGCGCGAGGCCGTAGACGCCGCCCCAGCCCACCGCGACCGACACGTACTGCTTGCCGTCGACCATATAGGTCGACGGTGCCGCCACCACACCGGTGCCGGTGGGCGTCTCCCAGAGCTTCTCGCCGGTCTTCGCGTTGTAGGCCAGCAGCCGGCCGTCGGCCGTGCCCTGGAACACGAGGTTGCCGGCGGTGCTGAGGGTGCCGCCGTTCCAGGGCGAGGCGTAGTCCACGCCCCAGGCTTCCTTCTGCGCCACCGGGTCCCAGGCCACGAGGCGGCCGAAGGGCTTGCTCTTGGGCGGCTCGGCGTTGGCGAACTTGCCCAGGTTCCAGCCCAGCCCCGAATGCGGGCGGCCCGGCACGTTCTCGTCGAACTTCCAGTCCTTGTCGTCCATGAGGTTGATCGGTACGTGCTGCGCGGGCAGGTAGGCGAAGCCGGTCTGCGGGTTGAACGACATCGGATGCCAGTTGTGCGCGCCGAAGGGGCCGGGGATGCTGTCGCCGGGCTTGGTGCCGTCGCGCGCGGCGGCGATCTCGATGGGCCGGCCGTTCTTGTCGTAGCCGGTGGCCCAGTTGACCTCGACGAAGTTCTTCGCCGAGATGAACTTTCCGTTGGTGCGGTCGATGACGAAGAAGAAGCCGTTCTTCGGCGCATGCAGCAGCACCTTGCGCTGCTTGCCGCCGATCTTCACGTTCGCCAGGATCATCGACTGCGTGGAGGTGTAGTCCCAGTTGTCGCCGGGCGTCTCCTGGTAGTGCCACACGTACTTGCCGGTGTCGGGGTCGAGCGCCACCACCGAGCCCAGGTAGAGGTTGTCGCCGCCCTTGGGGCTGCGCGCCTTGTGCGACCAGGGCGAGCCGTTGCCGGTGCCCACGTACATCAGGTTGAGCTCGGGGTCGAAGGCGAAGCTGTCCCAGGCGGTGCCGCCGCCGCCGGCCTCCCAGTACTTGCCGCTGGGATCCCAGGTCTTGGCGGCACGCGCCATCGACTCGTCCTCGAAGGGCTTGCTCGGGTCGCCAGGCACCACGAACCAGCGCCACTTCTGGTCGCCCGTCTTCGCGTCGTAGGCGGTGACGAAGCCGCGCACGCCGTACTCGGCACCGCCGTTGCCGATGATGACCTTGCCCTTGAACACGCGCGGCGCGCCGGTGATGGTGTAGCTGCCCTTCTGGCCCTCGATGGTGTTCTTCTCCCAGACCTTCTGGCCGGTGGCGGCATCGAGCGCGATGAGGCGCCCGTCGTAGGCCGCCACGTAGACCTTGCCCTCGTAGATCGCGACGCCGCGGTTCACCACGTCGCAGCAGCCCCTGAAGCCCTTGGACTTGTCGACCTGCGGATCGAAGGTCCACAGCCGCTGGCCGGTGCGCGTATCGACGGCGTGCACCACGCTCCAGGAGGCGGTGATGTACATGATGCCGTCCACCACCAGCGGCGTGGCTTCGACGCCGCGCGTGGATTCGAGGTTGTACGACCAGACCAGCCCCAGGTCCTTCACGTTGCCGGCGTTCACCTGGTCGAGCTGGCTGAAGCGCGATTCCGAATAGTCCAGGCCCACGCTGGGCCAGTCGGGCGTCTTCTTCTGCGCGGCGTTGGCGCGGATGAATGCGCCGTCCACCCGTTTGGTCGCGGCGGCGGCGCGGTCCTGTGCGTTGTTCTGGGCCGTGGCCGTGTTCGTCGCGCCCAGGCACAGCAAGGCGCCGGCGAGCACGAGCAGCCCGGAGTGTGTTTTTTTCATCGCAGGTCTCCTTTGTGCGCCAAGAATCGTCGGGACCGGCCGCACATTCATCTTGGGGATTTCCCCAGTCCGGCGCTGTTCCATTGCGGAACACATTCGACGCCGGTGTGAATCCTGAAACGGGAGGCAGCGAACCCATGGCCCTCGACAGAAGCCCTGCTGGAAGCCGCAATGCAGGCATCGGCACGCCCGATGCCCCGCGCCAGCTCTTCGCCAGCACGCCCATGCAGCGCGTGGCGCTCGCGCGGCAGCAGTTCTTCGAGGAGGGCGTGCGCCCCTCGGGGCTGGTGGGCGAGGCGGTGATCCAGTCGTGGATGCGCTGCAGCCGCACCCACGCCGACCGCCAGCGCATCGTGCCCTTCGACCCGGTCACGCCGAGCCGCCTTCACGCCACGCTGGCGCGCAACCGCCAGCTGCTCGAAGCGGCGCGCCAGGAGCTGGGGCAGATGGAGCACGCGCTCGCGGGCACCGACTGCCGCGTGATCCTCACCGACAGCGAGGGCGTGGTGGTGCACGTCACGCAGCAGCCGGCCGCCGCGCAACAGCCGGTGCTGCGCAAGACGGCTCGGGTGGGCGTGAACATCTCCGAGCGCATCGTGGGCACCACCGCGCCGGGCATCGTGGCGAGCACCGGGCAGGCCTGCACGGTCGACGGCGCCGAGCACTACTTCGACCTGCTGTGCCACATGCGGTGCGCCGCGGCGCCGATCCGCGACGTGACGGGTCAGCTCGCGGGCGTGCTCGACCTCACGGTGGAGGCGCGGCGCTTCGGCTTCGACGCGGCATCGATGGTGGCGCTGTACGCCACCACCATCGAGAACAGGCTGCTGCAGGCGCAGTCGCGCGATCACCTGATCCTGCGCTTCCAGGCCAGCCCGACGCTGCTGGGCACGCCGCTCGAAGCGCTGGCCGGCATCGCGCCCGACGGCACCATCGCCTGGCTCAACAACGCCGGCGCGCGGCTGCTGGGGCGGCTGCCCGAGGCGGCGGACGAGCGCGACGTGGAGTTCCTGCTGGGCCACGACCTCGCGAGCCTGCTGCGGTTAGGGCGGCGCGAGGCGGCGCAGCCGCTGCGACTGGCCAGCGGGCTGGGCGTGTGGGTGCAGGCGCAGCTCAAGGGCGGCGCCGATGGCGCGGACTTCCGCCATGCGGTGGCGATGCCCGGCGAAGCGGCGCCGCTGGCCATCGAGACGCGCGAAGGCCGGCAGACGCAGCTCGCGGCAGCCGAGGCCTACCCGGACGCGGACGGCACGGAGGCCTCGCCCCAGCCCCAGCCCGAACCCACGCTGCGCGAGCACAGCCGCAAGCTGATCGAGGACACGCTCGCCGCGCACGGCGGCAACGTGTCGCAGGCGGCGCGGCAGCTGCGCGTGTCGCGCGGCACGCTCTACCGGCGGCTGCGCGGCTGGCGCGACGAAGCCGCAGCCCCGGACGGCGGAAGGAACTGAACGCCGTTCACCGCCTGGGCAGCGCGTAGGCGATCACGTGGTCGCCGGTGCGCGTGCCCAGCGAGCCGTGGCCGCCGGCCACCACCAGCAGGTACTGGCGCCCGTCGGTGCCGCGGTAGGTCATCGGCGTGGCCTGACCACCGGCCGGCAAGCGGCTGCGCCAGAGCTGCTTGCCGTCGTTCACGTCGTAGCCGCGCACGAACTGGTCGAGCGTTCCCGAGAGAAAGGCCACGCCGCCGGCCGTCAGGATGGGGCCGCCGAGGCTGGGCACGCCCATCGCGAAGGGCAGCGGCAGCGGCGAGCTGTCGCGCACCGTGCCGTTCTTGTGCATCCAGGCGACCCGGCCGGTGCGCAGGTCGGCCGCGGCGACGTAGCCCCAGGGCGGCGCCTGGCACGGCAGGCCGAGCACCGAGGTGAAGGCGCTGAGCTTCACCGCGAAGGGCGCACCGAAGTTCTCGTTGAGCGCGGGCAGGCTGTCGTTGGGGCGCTGCTTGCCCTGCACGTAGAGCGAGGTGTCGTCCGCGCGCGGCACGAGCCTGGAGACGAAGGCCAGCGACGCGGGCGTGGCGAAGACGATCTGCCTGTGCGGATCGACCGCCACGCCGCCCCAGTTGAAGACGCCGAAGTTGCCCGGATGGATCAGCGAGCCATGCGTCGACGGCGGCGTGAACCGGCCCTCGTAGCGCAGCCGGTGGAAGGCGATGCGGCAGGCCAGCTGGTCGAAGATGGTCGCGCCCCACATGTCCGACGGCTTGAGCGCGGGCGGATCGAAGGACAGGGCCGATGACGGCTGCGTCGGCGCGGTGGCGTCACCCGCGGCCGCGCCCTGCGGCGCGGCGCGCTCGTTCACCGGAAGGATCGGCTTGCCGTTGCGGCGGTCGAGCACGAAGAGCTCGCCCTGCTTGGTCGGCTGCACCAGCGCGGGCACGGTCTCGCTGCCCGCGCGCAGGTCGACGAGGCTGGGCTGCGCGGGCACGTCGTAGTCCCACAGGTCGTGGTGCACGGTCTGGAAGCTCCAGCGCACGCGGCCGCTGGCCAGGTCGAGCGCCACCACCGCCGACGAATACTTCTTCGCGCCTTCGCTGCGCGCGCCGCCCCACTGGTCGGGCGGCTGGTTGCCCATGGGCACGTAGACCAGGCCCAGCGCCTCGTCCACGCTGGAGATCGACCAGCTGTTGGGCGAGTTGGCCGTGTAGGTGCGGTCGGCGGCGATGGGGGCGGTCTCCTCGGGGTTGCCGGAGTCCCAGTTCCACACCAGCGCGCCGGTGTTCGCGTCGAAGGCGCGGATCACGCCCGAGGTCTCCTTCGTCGAGACGTTGTCGAGCACCGTGCCGCCCACGATGAGCAGCGAACGCGCCACCACCGGCGGCGAGGTCGAGTAGTAGGAGCCCGGCCGCACGTTCGGCATGTTCTTCCAGAGATCGATCTGGCCGCTGCCGCCGCCGAAGGCCGGACAGGGCTTGCCGCTCGCGGGGTCGAGCGCGATGACGCGGCCGTCGGCGGTGGGCATGAAGAGCTTGGCGTCGCAGCTGCCGGTGGATGCGGGTGCGGGCGCAGGTGCGGAAGCCTGCTGCTGTGGGGACGGCTGCGCCGCGGCGCCGGGGTAGTAGGAGAGCCCCCGGCAGGTCAGGTGCTGCAGCGCGAGCGACCCCGCGATCTGCGGCGTGTAGCGCCACACCTGCCGGCCGGTGGTGGCGTCGAGCGCGATCACCGACTGGTGCGGCGTGCACAGGAAGAGCCTCTCGCCGATCTTCAGCGGCGTGACCTCGAAGGTCGTCTCCTCGGGGTCGCCGGGCTGGCCCCGCACGTCGCCGGTACGGAAGTGCCAGGCTTCCTTGAGCTGCCCCACGTTCTGCGGCGTGATCTGGTCGAGCGCCGAGTAGCGCTGGCCGAAGCCGGTGCCGCCGTAGGCCGTCCACTCGTCCGCCGCTGGACCGGCGGGCGCGTTCGCCGTGGCCGCCGCTGCATCGGCCGAGGGCGCGATGCCTTCGATGCGGCGGGGTTCGCGCATCCACGAGAACACCGCCGCGACCAGGAAGGCTGCGAGCACCACGCCGAGCACGGTGCGCGCGCTTCCCACGCCCGCGGCATTGCGCAGGGCGAGCGGACGCGCCACCCATGGCGTGAGCAGCAGCAGGCCGACCACGAAGAACACGTCGCCGCGCGCGGCCATCGGCCACCAGTCGAGCCCCACCTCCCACAGGGCCCAGGCCAGTGTGAGCAACACCACGGCCGCGTACACCATCAACCCGGCGCCGCCCCCGCGCCGAAGCAGCAGCGCCGCCGCCGCCAGCCCCAGCCCCGCCACGAGGTAGTACCACGAGCCGCCGAGGGCGATCAGCCATGCGCCCGCGAAGGCGAGCGCCAGGCCGGCAAGGCCGGTCAGCACGGCCACCACGGCCAGCAGCACGGAAGAGGAGGAAGAGGAAGAAGAGGCGGGGGAAGGATGGGCAGAGGAACGGACGGGCTGGCCGGGCGGGCGCGGATTCATGACGGCAACTCCAGGGACGGAGTTCGCACGCTATTCCGCCGCACCCGCGCCGTGCGTAGGCCGATGGCTCAGGCGGTGGCGAGAACGCGGGCGGCGCGCGCCCGGCGCGCCTTCGCATCGGGCTGCAGCGGCCTCAGGTATTCATGCAGCGCGAGCGCGGCGGCACCCACGGCCGGTGCGAGCTCCCCGTAGCGTGCGGTGCGCAGTTCGGGCGCCGGCATGCCTGCGTCGTCCGCATGCCGCTTCACGCATTCGAAGGCCGCCTGCGCGAAGCCCTTGTGGTCGGCGCAGGCCTTGCCGCCGAGCACGATGGCGCGCGGGTTGAAGGTGACCCACAGGTTCTGCAGCAGCACGCCGAAGAAGGCCGCGGCGCGCTTCAGGTCGGCGCCTTCGCGCTCCAGCACGCGCGAGCCGAAGAAGGCTTCGGCGCAGCCGCGCCGCCCGCAGGAGCACAGCGGGCCGTCGAGCTGGAGGATGGTGTGGCCGATCTCGCCGGCCATGCCCTGCGCGCCGGTGAAGAGCCGGTCGTTGAGCACCACGCCGGCGCCCACGCCCACGTCGCAGTTGACGAAGACCAGCGGGTCTTCGCCCTCCTGGCCCACGCTGGCGGCGAACTCGTACTCGCCGAGCGCGGCGGCGTCGGCATCGTTCTGCAGCTGCACGGTCACGCCGGGCAGGCCGGCGGCCTCGAAGGCCTGCTCGAGCGCGGGCAGCAGGCTCACGTTGCGCCAGCCGAGGTTGGGCGCGAAGCGGACCACGCCGGTGCAGTCGTCCACCGCGCCGGGCACGCACACGCCGATGCCCGACAGCTGCAGGCCCAGCAGCTGCAGCTTCGCATGCCCGGCGGCCGCCATGCGCGCGACCTGCGCGCACACGCCGGCGGGCGAACCGTCGGTCAGGTCGAGGCTCTGCGAATGCAGCACATCGCCCTGCAGCGACATGCACACGAGGCGCACGGTTTCCACCGCGATCTCCACGCCCATCAGCGCGCGCACGCCCACGTCGATCTGCAGCGGCGTGGAGGGCCGGCCCAGGCCGTCGGCCACGGTCGCCCCGGCCTCGCTGAGCCATCCCTCGTCGATCAGCTCGCGCACCAGCAGGCTCACCGTCGACTTGGTGAGGCCGCTCTCGCCGGCCAGCCGCGCGCGCGACAGACCCGGCTGCGCGCGCAGCAGCCGCAGCAGCACGCTGCGGTTCATGCGCTTCACGAGCTGCTGGTCGGCGGTGGTGGTCACGTCGGGTCTTCGCTCAGGCAGCCGCGGCGGCGGTGTCCGCGTGATGGGCCTGCTCCTTGCCCTCGGGCCGCTTGCCGGCAATGATCATCCCGAGCACCTCGTCCTCGGTCACGTCGGCGGTGCGGTAGGTGCCCACGAGCCTGCCGTTCTTCATCACCGCGAGGCGGTCGCTCAGCGAGAACACGTCGGGCATGTCGTGCGTGATCAGGAAGATGCCCACGCCGTCGGCCTTGAGCTGCTTCACCAGGCCGCCGACCATCGCCGTCTCTTCGGGGCCGAGCGCGGCGCAGGGCTCGTCCATGATGAGGATGCGCGCATTGAAGTACAGCGCGCGCGAGATCGCCACCACCTGCCGCTGCCCGCCGGAGAGCCGCCGCACCGGCACGCGGATGTTGGTGAAGTTCCTGTTCAGGCGCTGGAACACCTTGCGCGCCTGCACTTCCATGAAGTGGTCGTCGAGCGTGTTCCACGGCGTCATCTTCTCGCGGCCGAGGAAGAGGTTGGCCACCGAGTCGAGGTTGTCGGCCAGCGCGAGCGTCTGGTAGATGGTCTCGATGCCCTGCGCCTGCGCCTCGGCCGGCGTGCGGATGTTGACCTTTTCGCCCGCGATCAGCGTGTCGCCCGAGTCGATCGGGTAGGCGCCCGCAAGCATCTTCATCAGCGTGGACTTGCCCGCGCCGTTGTGGCCCAGCAGCGCGACCACCTCGCCGGGGTAGAGGTTCACGCTCACGCCGTCCACGGCCTTCACGCCGCCGAAGGCCTTGCGGATCTCGCGCAGTTCGACGAGGGGTTTGGAAGTGTCGATGTCGGCCATTTCAGTTCTCCCCGAATTTGCGGCGATACAGCACGTCGAAGACCACCGCCACGATCAGCACCTGGCCGATGATGACCATGCGCTTGCCGATGGGTACGTCCAGCAGCAGCATGCCGCTGTCGAGCGACTGCATGATGAGCGCTCCGAGCACCGAGCCGAAGATCGAGCCGCTGCCGCCCGCGAGCGCGGTGCCGCCGATGACGGCCGCGGCGATCACGTACAGCTCCATGCCCGTGCCCAGCGAATTGGTGCCGGCGTTCAGGCGCGCGATCGACACGATGGCCGCGATGGTGACCAGCACCGCCAGCAGCGCGAACAGCATCAGCGTGACGCGCTTGACCGGAATGCCCACCAGCGCCGCCGCGTCGGGGTTGCCGCCCATCGCGAACACGTAGCGCCCGAAGCGCGTGCGGTGCACGATGAACGACAGCACGATGGCCACCACCGCCCAGATCAGCACCGGGATCGGAATGCCCTGCGGCTCGTTCTTGGACGAGATCTGGTAGCTGTTCATGACCCACGCGAAGCCGAACACCACCGCCACCGGCACGGCCGTGATGAGCACGTCGAGCCACAGCGCCTCGGTGGGCATGTCGTAGCGCTGGCGCGCGCGGCGCTTCTGCACCATGCGCACGAACAGCACCACCGCCACCAGCGCGGCGAGCACCCAGCTCGCGGTGACGCCGATGCCGCCGTCGTAGCCGCCGCCCAGGCGCTGGAAGAACTCGTCGTTCACCGGCTGCGTCTTGCCGTCGGCCACCAGGAAGGCCGCGCCGCGGAAGGACATGAGCCCGCCCAGCGTCACCACGAACGAAGGCACGCCCAGCACCGCCGTGAGCCAGCCCTGGTAGATGGACACCAGCAGCGCCACTGCGAGCCCCGCGAGGCAGGCCGTGGGCCACGACCAGCCCGAGGTGTACTGCAGGTAGGCGATCAGCACGCCCACGAAGCCCATCACCGAGCCGACCGACAGGTCGATGTGGCGCGCCACGATGATCAGCACCATCACGGTGGAGACGATGCCCACCACCGCCGTCTGCTGCGCGACGTTGTAGAGGTTCTCGGGCGAGAGGAACACGCCGCCCGACATCACGCTGAAGACCACGGCCATGACGACCAGCAGCACGCACATCAGGATCAGCCGCAGGTCGACGCCGGTGCGGCGCCACCAGCCCGGTGTGGATGACGATGGGTTGCTCATGTTTCGGATCCTTTTTCTGGACTGCGCGCAAAACGAAGAGATGCGCAGGCCCCTGCCGGCCGGGCCACTAGGCGCCGGCAGCTGGTGCGTTGCATGGGAAGGAAAGGAAAGGCCGGCGCGCTTTCCGTGGATGGCGCCGGCGCGTTGCTCGTCTGTAGTGCGGCGTTACTTGCAGGCCGCGGGCGCGCTGGCGCCCGAGACGCCCTTGCAGAGCTCGTCCTTCTTGATCCAGCCGGCCTTGACCACGAGGTCGAGGTTGTCGCGGGTCACGGCCACCGGCGTCAGCAGGCGCGACTGCAGCGAAACCTTCTTCGGCCCCGAGTTCCACGGCGCGGCCTTGTCGACGGGCTTGCCCTGCGACAGCGCGATGGCCGCGATGGCGGCTTCGCGGCCGAGCTCGCGCGAGTCCTTGAAGATGGTGGCGGTCTGCGTGCCCAGCGCGATGCGGTTGAGCGCAGCGAAGTCGGCGTCCTGGCCCGACACCGGAATGCCGCGGATGCCCTTGGCCGTGAGCGCCGCCACCGCGCCGCCGGCCGTGCCGTCGTTGGCAGCCACCACCGCGTCGACCTTGTTGCCGTTCTTGGTGAGGATCTGCTCCATGTTCTTCTGCGCGACCTCGGGCTTCCAGCCTTCGGTGTATTCGTCGCCGACGATCTTGATGTCGCCCTTCTTGATGGCGGCGTCCAGCACCTCCTGCTGGCCCGCGCGCAGGAAGTCGGCGTTCGGGTCGCTCGGCGAGCCCTTGATGATCACGTAGTTGCCCTTGGGCTTGACCTTGAAGACCTCGCGCGCCTCCATGCGGCCGACCTCGACGTTGTCGAAGGTGATGTAGAAGACGCCGGGCGCCTCGATCAGCCGGTCGTAGGCGATCACGGGCACCTTCTGGCGCGTGGCCTTGGTGACGGCCGGCAGGATGGCGTCCTTGTCCATCGCCAGCACGATGAGCGCCTTCGCGCCCTTCGACATCAGGCCCTCGATGTCGCCCAGCTGCTTCTCGGGCGAGCCGCCCGCATCGGCGCTGATGTACTTGGCGCCGAGCTTCTCCAGCTCGGCCTTGATGGCCGCCTCGTCTGTCTTCCAGCGCTCCTCCTGGAAGTTGGACCAGCTCACGCCGACCACGGTCTGCGCCATCGCGCCCACGGCCATGGAACCGAGTGCCGTGGCGAAGGCCATGGCGGCCAGGGTTTGTTTCAGTCGCATCGATGTCTCTCCTGAATTGATTCGCCCGCAGGCGCCAGCCAAGTAAGAAATTAGTTAGTTTGAAGGCCGAACTAACTATCCCATCGAGCCGGGATCATGGGCATCGGGGAATTCCCGAGGCGTGCGGCGCGCCCGTGAAAAAGGCCGGGCGAGCCCGGCCTTCATTCACTCGAGCGCTTGAGCGCTCGATGGCGATCGATCAGTCGCGGGCGCGCGCGGCGTTGCGCAGGTCGCGGATCTGGTCGTGGTTGCGCTGTGCGCCTTCGGCCTGGGCTGCGACCACGCTGCGGACGTCGGCCGGCAGGTTCTGCTTCAGGGCCTTGCGATAGCGCGCGACACCGGTGTCTTCGCCGCGCTCGCACGATTCGAGAATGGAGAGTTCGCTGTTCGCGCCGAGCGAGCCCTTCACGTGCACCCACCCGCGATGCAGCGCACCGGCGGCGGTGCCGCCGTCGGCCGGCTCGCCGCCGTAGGCCGCGATGAGCGCCATCAGTTCGGCGCCGGCCTTGCGGCACTCCTCGGCGCGATTGGCGAAGAGCTGCTTCGCCGCGGGGCTCTCGACTTCATCGGCGCAGGCGCGGAAGCCGTATTCGCCGTCACGCGAGTTCTCGAGCAGGTCGTTGAGCACGTCCACCACTTCGTCCTTGTCCAGCACGGGGCCGGTCGACTGCAGGGTGTCGAGGGAGGTATCTGCGTATGCCATGGCGATGATCCTTTCAATTCAGTTCGGTTGCCGTTCAGTGAAGGCACATCGTTGAAAGATCCGCGGCGCCGCAGCGTCGTCGCGTCGGGCGACACGACGTAGGACGACCCGCGCAGCCCGGCGTCAGTCGATGCGCCAGGCCTGCATCCACACCGCGATGCCGTCGAGCAGTTCGCCCAGCGCCTCCTCGTCGGTGCGGCCGCTGCGCCTGAGCACATGGAAGGAATGGTCGGCGCCGTCGATCTCCAGCACGCTGGCGAGCGGACCCAGCGCCTGCACGGCGTCCTCGAAGGGTGCCGGCTCGGCGAGCGTGTCGCGCGGCCCGTGCGCGAAGAGCATGGGCACATCGACCTCGCACAGGTGCGCCGCCCGCTCGGCTGCCTTCGCGGGCGCGCCCGACGGGTGCAGCGGAAACCCGAGGAAGACCAGCCCTTCGACGGCCGCGAGCGGCTCCAGCGCCTGGGCCTGCGAGGTCATGCGTCCGCCGAACGACTTGCCGCCCGCGAAGAGACGCACGCCCGCGAAGCGCGCCGACGCGCAGGCCACCGCCGCGCGCACCGCGGCACGCGCCAGCGCAGGTGCGTCCGGGCGCTTGCTGCCCTGCTCCATGTAGGGAAACTGATAGCGCAGCGTGGCGATGCGCCGCTCGGCGAGGCCCTCGGCCACGGCCTGCAGGAAGGGATGCGCCATGCCCGCGCCTGCGCCGTGCGCGAGCACCAGGCAGGCCTCGGCCGAGGCTGGCGACATCGCGAGGGCCGACACCGCGATGCCGGGCCTCACGTCGATGGAAAGTTCGTGCTGGGTGGTCATCGCGCGAGTGTGCCCGCGCGGCCCCCGTTTGAATGTCGATTCACCCTAGAGCTGCGACGACAGCAGCGCCGCCAGGTGCTCCATCGCCTTCTCGCGCAGCGGGCGGTCCTTCCAGGCCTCGTAGGTCAGGCGCTTCGACAGGCGCAGGTCGGCCTCGAACTGCGCGGTCTGCTCGGCGGCGAAGGCCTCGTCGTAGATGTTGAGATTGGCCTCGTCGTTCAGGCGGAAGGAGCGGTTGTCGAAGTTGGTCGAGCCCACGGACACCAGCAGTCCATCGACCGTGAAGACCTTGCAGTGGAACATGGTCGGCTGGTATTCGCTGATCTCGGCGCCAGCCTCCAGCAGGGGGCCCCACGCCGCGCGCGAGGCGCCGCGCACCGTCTGCGAATCGATGATCGGACCCGGCGTGATGATGCGCAGCCGCACGCCGCGCTGCATGGCCGCGACCAGCGCGCCCACAGTGAGGTCGTCGGGCACGAAGTAGGCGCTCGACAGGTCGATGGTCCTGGTGGCCGCCGCGATCGACAGCAGGTACATCAGGTGCATGCTCTCGCTGCCGCCGGATGGCGAGCTGCTGAACATCTGCGCGCGCCCGTCGCCCGCCGAGGCGATCGGCGGAAAGTAGATTTCTCCGTGCAGCACGTCGCCCGACACCTTCACCCAGTTGTCCATGAACACGGCCTGCATCTGCGCCACCACCGGTCCCTCGACCTTGTAGTGCGAATCGCGCCAGTGCCCGGCGTCCTGCGCGTGGCCGGTCCATTCGGGCGCGATGCCCACGCCGCCGGTGAAGCCGGTGCTGCCGTCGACCACCAGCAGCTTGCGGTGGGTGCGATTGTTCATGCGCGCGATGTCGTACCAGCTCGGCTTGTGGAACTTGCGGATCTGCACGCCGGCGCTTTCCATCTCGCGCACGAAGTCGGCGTCGACCTTGGCGCTGCCCACCCAGTCGAGCAGCACGTGCACCTTCACGCCCGCGCGGGCGCGCTCGGAGAGCGCATCGGCAAACTGGCGCCCGATGTCGCCCGACCAGTAGATGTAGGTCTCGAAAGTGATGCTCCGCCTGGCGCCGCGGATGGCAGCGAGCATCGGCGGAAAGATCTCGTCGCCGTTCTGGAAAGCCTCGAACCGGTTGCCGCCGGTGATGGGAGGCCCGAGCATCACGCCGAGCGCGCGCTGGTACTGCGCGTCGTGCAGCCCGTACTCGCGCTTGACCTGCTCGTCGAGCTTCTTCTCGCCGCTGGTGAAGTTGAGCACCAGCAGCGTGGCGGCCAGCGTCAGGACGAAAGTCCAGACGATGATCTTGAACGTCCTTGGGCGATGCACCTCAGGACGCGGAGACTGCCTGCCCAAGCGATAAGCCGATCAAGCGATCAGTCGATCAGCTGCGTCTTGATCGCGTAGTAGGTCAGGTCGCTGTTGGTGGAGAGGTTCATCTTCTCCATCAGCCGCGTGCGGTAGGTGCTGATGGTCTTCACCGAGAGCGACAGCGCCTCGCCGATGGCGCCCACCGACTCTCCCTTGGCCAGCTTCAGGAACACCTGGAACTCGCGCTCCGACAGGTGCTCGTGCGGCGGCGCGTTGTCCTTGCGCTCCAGCTGGCCCGCGAGCAGCTCGGCCACCGAGGGCGAGATGTAGCGGCGGCCCAGCGCGATGGTGCGGATGGCCTTGGCGATCTCCTCGGGGTCGCATTCCTTGTTGAGGTAGCCCGAGGCGCCCTGGCGGATCAGGTTCACCGCGTAGTGTTCTTCGGGGTAGCCGCTGAGGATGAGAACGCCGAGGTCGGGCGCCTTGGCGCGCACCATGGCGAGCGCGTCGATGCCGCTCTGGCCGGGCATGGAAAGATCCATCACCAGCACGTCGATGTCGGTCGTGCGCACCAGGTCGATGGCCTCGCGGCCGCTGCCGGCCTCGCCGACCACGCGGAAATCGACGAAGGTGGAGAAGAACGACTTCAGGCCTGTGCGGACGACGGCGTGGTCGTCGACGATGCCGATCTTGATCATGGGATGAACCTCCTGCGATCTGATTGTTGGGGGCCGCTTGCGCGCGCGGTGGCAGGCAGCGGAAGGAGGGCGTCACGATGCCACATGCATTCGCGCAGCGGGGCCTCCCAAGGCGGGTCGGGCATTTGTCCTGCACGGGTTCGCAGAAACGTCTCGCAACGATGTAGGAGAGCAGGCGGGTGGCCACCCTGCCGGGTGGTGCCAGGGCTTGCCCGCTCCTCTGCATTTCTTGCCTGATCCTGTGGAGACGCGTCTGCCGCATGGATGCCGGGGCGAGCCGCGGGTAGAGTCCGGGCGAGGTTTCGAAGCAAGCAAGATGTCACCCAGACAGAACACGGAGGACGCCGACGCCTCGGCACGGTGCAGGGCCCTGCAGTCGGCGATGGCGCGGATCATCGGCGCGCGCACGCCCGCGCCGGGCGACCACGAGACGCCCGTCGCGAACCTCAGCTTCTTCAGGCGCGAGGCGCCCGCGCCGCCCACGGTCTGCATGGTCGAGCCGAGCATCGTGCTGGTCGCGCAGGGCGCGAAGCGGATGTGGGTGGGCGGCCATGCCTATCCCTACGACACCTCGCGCTTCCTCGTCACCTCGCTGGACATGCCCGCCAACTCCGAGGTGATGACGGCGAGCCCGCGGCAGCCCTGCCTGGGCCTGATGCTCAAGCTCGACGTGCGCGTGCTGGCCGAGCTCATCGCGCAGGGCAGCCTGCCGCCGCAGCGCGAGCGCCCGCTCGGCATCAGCGTGGGACTCGGCGACGCGACGCCCGCGCTGCTGGCGCCGCTCGCCCGGCTGGTGGAGCTGCTGGACGAACCCGAGGCCATTCCCGTGCTCGCGCCGATGATCCATCGCGAGATCCACTACCGGCTGCTGATGAGCGACCAGGCTGCGAAGCTGCGGCAGATCGCCTCGGTCGACGGGCAGGGCCACCGCATCGCCAGGGCCATCGACTGGCTGAGGCTGAACTACGCGACCGCCGTGCGCATCGACGAGCTCGCGGCCCGCGTGCAGATGAGCGCGCCGACCTTCCACCACCACTTCCGCCAGCTGACCGCGATGAGCCCGCTGCAGTACCAGAAGTGGCTGCGGCTGAACGAGGCGAGGCGGCTGATGCTCAACGAGCACTTCGACGCGGCGAGCGCCGCCTTCGAGGTGGGCTACGAAAGCCCCTCGCAGTTCAGCCGCGAGTACAGCCGACTGTTCGGCGCCCCGCCCCGGCGGGACATCGAGGTCATGCGCACAGCTGCGCGCGCGAACGGGCATGCGGGTGCGGGTGCGGGTGCGGAAGGCGGCGGCGCGGCCGAAGCCCGCCGCGCCTGAGGCCTCATCGGATCAGGCAAGAAACGAAGAGGATCGCGCTATCGATCCCCGCGCGGCTCCAGAAGAATGGGAATCGAGCGGCTCGTTCCCTCCGCGCGCTGCAAGGGTGAGAACCTGAGAACCATTTTCGCAAGCCGCAAGCCGCGAGCCCCGGTGCGCCGAAGAAGCCGCGAGCAGGGGACAACAGCCGCCGTTTTCCTACCGACGCCGCCCATCGCCCGGGATATGAGCGGTATTGGCCATCCCCACGAACCTCGAACAGCAGGAGCTGACATGGACAGTCCCACGACCCCAATGATCTCGCGGCGCGACGCCCTCATCGTCGGCGCCGCGACCGCCGCGGCGGTTTCCGCGTCCAACGCGACGCCCGCATCGGCGCAGCCCGCGCCCGCGTCCCCAGCTGCCGCCAGCGCGGCGGGCGGCTTTCGCACGAAGCTGTCGCTGAACGTCAACGGCACGGCGCGCGCGCTCGACGTGGACACGCGCACCACCCTGCTCGACGCGCTGCGCGAGCACCTGCAGCTGACGGGCACCAAGAAAGGCTGCGACCACGGCCAGTGCGGCGCCTGCACGGTCATCGTCGACGGCAGGCGGATCAATTCCTGCCTGACGCTCGCCGTGATGCACGAGGGTGCGCAGGTCACGACCATCGAAGGGCTCGGCACGCCGCAGAACATGCATCCGATGCAGGCCGCCTTCGTCAGGCACGACGGCTACCAGTGCGGCTACTGCACGCCGGGGCAGATCTGCTCGGCGGTGGCGGTGATCGACGAGGTCAGGCGCGGCATCCCGAGCCACGTGAGCGCCGACCTCACGGCCCGGCCGATCCTCTCGGCCGAGGAACTGCGCGAGCGCATGAGCGGCAACATCTGCCGCTGCGGCGCCTACTCCAACATCGTCGAGGCCATCACCGAGGTGGCGGGGAGCAAGGCATGAAGGCTTTCACCTACGAGCGCGCCGCGACCCCGGCGCAGGCCGCGTCCGCCGTCGCGGGCAGGCCCGGCGCGAAGTTCATCGCCGGCGGCACCAACCTGCTGGACCTCATGAAGCTGCAGATCGAGGCGCCGGTGCACCTGGTCGACGTGAACGGCCTGGCGCTGGACCGCATCGAGCCGACGCCCGAGGGCGGCCTGCGCATCGGCGCGCTGGTGCGCAACACCGACCTGGCGGCCGACGAGCGCGTGCGCCGCGACTACGGCGTGCTCTCCCGCGCGCTGCTGGCCGGCGCATCGGGCCAGCTGCGCAACAAGGCGACCACCGCGGGCAACCTGCTGCAGCGCACGCGCTGCCCTTACTTCTACGACACCGACCAGCCCTGCAACAAGCGCCGCCCCGGCAGCGGCTGCAGCGCCATCGGCGGCGTGACGCGGCAGCTCGCGGTGATCGGCGGCAGCAAGTCCTGCATCGCCACCAACCCCAGCGACATGGCCGTGGCGATGCGCGTGCTGGACGCCTCGGTCGAGACCGTGCGGCCCGACGGGCGCACCCGCGTGATCCCGATCGCCGACTTCCACCGCCTGCCCGGCGACACGCCCTACATCGAGACGGCGCTGGAGCGCGACGAGCTCATCACCGGCGTGACCCTGCCGAAGCCGGTCGGCGGCACGCACGTCTACCGCAAGGTGCGCGACCGCGCCTCCTACGCCTTCGCGCTGGTGTCCGTCGCGGCCATCGTGCAGCGCGACGGGTCCGGCCGGGTGGCGCTCGGCGGCGTCGCGCACAAGCCGTGGCGCATGGAGGCTGCCGAATCCGCCATGCCGCAGGGCGCGAAGGCCGTGACCGCGCGGCTGCTCGCCGACGCGCAACCCACCCACGAGAACGCGTTCAAGCTGCAGCTCGCCGAGCGCACGCTGGCCGCTGCCATCACGCAAGCGAGGAGCTGACCATGAGATTCGACACCCCCGCCACGACCAACCCCATCGACCAGCTGAAGATCATCGGCAGGCCCACGGACCGCATCGACGGCCCGATGAAGACCACCGGCACCGCGCGCTATGCCTACGAGCGCAACACCGAGATGCCCGGCGCAGCCTACGGCTACGTGGTGGGCGCAGGCATCGCGAAGGGCCGCATCGCGTCGATGGACCTGGCCGCCGCCCGGGCGGCGCCGGGCGTGCTGGCCATCGTCACCGCGCGCAATGCGGGCAAGCTCGCCAAGGGCGACTTCAATACGGCAAAGCTCCTGGGCGGCCCTGAGATCGACCACTACCACCAGGCGGTGGCGCTGGTCGTGGCCGAGACCTTCGAGCAGGCGCGCGCGGCGGCGCAGCTGCTGCGCATCGAGTACGAACGCACGTCCGGCCGCTTCGACCTGGCCGCCGAGAAGGACGCGGCGCAGATGCCCGCGGCCACCCCCTTCTCTGGCGAGCCGCAGACCAGGACGGGCGATTTCGCCAGCGCTTACGCGGCCGCCCCCGTGCAGCTCGACGCGACCTACACCACGCCCGACGAGTCGCACGCGATGATGGAGCCGCACGCCTCCATCGCGCAGTGGCAGGGCGACAAGCTCACCATCTGGACCTCGAACCAGATGATCGCCTGGGGCGCAGGCGACGTCGCCAAGACGCTCGGCATCCCGAAGGCGAACGTGCGGCTGATCTCGCCCTTCATCGGCGGCGGCTTCGGCGGCAAGCTTTTCGTGCGGGCCGACGCGCTGCTCGCGGCACTGGGGGCGCGCGCAGCCCGGCGCCCGGTGAAGGTGGCGCTGCCGCGGCCGCTGATAGCGAACAACACCACGCACCGGCCCGCGACCATCCAGCGCATCCGCCTGGCCGCGGGCCGGGACGGCAGGCTCACCGCCATCGCCCACGAAGGCTGGTCGGGCGACCTGCCGGGCGGCCAGCCGGAGACCGCCGTGAACCAGACCCGGCTGCTGTACGCCGGCGCGAACCGCCTCACGACCACGCGCCTGGCCGTGCTCGACCTGCCCGAGGGCAACGCGATGCGCGCGCCCGGCGAGGCGCCCGGCATGATGGCGCTGGAGATCGCCATGGACGAGATGGCCGAGAAGCTGGGCATCGATCCGGTCGAGTTCCGCGTGCTCAACGACACGCAGGTCGATCCCGAGAAACCGCAGCGCCCCTACTCCCAGCGCAAGCTGATCGAATGCCTGCGCACCGGCGCCGAGCGCTTCGGCTGGAACAGGCGCAACCCGGCGCCGGGGCAGCAGCGCGACGGCCGCTGGCTCGTCGGCATGGGCGTGGCGGCCGCGTTCCGCAACAACCTGGTCACGAAGTCGGGCGCGCGCGTGCGTCTGGACAACCGCGGCATGGTCACGGTGGAGACCGACATGACGGACATCGGCACCGGGACCTACACCATCATCGCGCAGACCGCCGCCGAGACCATGGGCGTGCCGCTCGACAAGGTGCTGGTGCGCCTGGGCGACTCGGCGCACCCGGTCTCGGCCGGCTCCGGCGGGCAATGGGGCGCCAACAGCTCGACCTCGGGTGTCTTCGCCGCATGCATGAAGCTGCGCGAAGCGGTCGCCTCCAGGCTGGGCCTTCCGGCGGCCGAGGCGGAGTTCGCGGACGGCATGGTGCGCGCCGGCGCGCGCGCGGTGCCGCTGGCCGAAGCGGCCGGCGCGCAGGGGCTGGTGGTGGAGGACAGCATCGAATTCGGCGACCTCGACAAGAAGTACCAGCAGTCGACCTTCGGCGCGCATTTCGTGGAAGTCGGCGTCGACGCGGCCACCGGCGAGATCCGCGTGCGGCGCATGCTCGCGGTGTGCGCCGCGGGGCGCATCCTGAATCCGAAGTCCGCGCGCAGCCAGGTGATCGGCGCGATGACGATGGGCGTGGGCGGCGCGCTGATGGAGGAGCTCGCGCTCGACAAGCGGCACGGCTTCTTCGTCAACCACGACCTGGCGGGCTACGAGGTGCCGGTGCACGCGGACATTCCGCACCAGGACGTCGTCTTCCTCGACGAGACCGACCCGATCTCCTCGCCGATGAAGGCCAAGGGCGTCGGCGAGCTCGGCATGTGCGGCGTCGCTGCGGCGGTGGCGAATGCCGTCTACAACGCGACGGGCGTGCGGGTGCGCGACTACCCGATCACGCTCGACAAGCTGCTGGACCGGCTGCCGCCAGTGGCCTGAAACCCGCGGGGAAGCAGGCGGCGGCGGGTAAGCCCGGTGCCGCGAGTCCGTCTCGCTTGATACGATTTTTTCCGGAACGCCCGCTCCAAGGGCGTCGGAGACAAGATGGACTCGAGCATTTCCAGCAGCGCCGCCCACGGCGCGCATGGCGCGGGTGTGGCCCTGTACCGCGCCATGGTGCGGATACGGGCCTTCGAGAACGCGGCGGAGACCGCCAGCCAGGGCGGCGTGAGCGCGTACGGCCAGCAGGCGGCGGGCGCCGCCAAGGTCCGCGGGCCGCTGCACCTGTCGACCGGGCAGGAGGCGGTGCCGGCCGGCGTCTGCGCCCATCTGCGCCCCGCCGACTACCTCACCTCCACCCACCGCGGCCATGGCCACACGCTGGCCAAGGGCGCCGACCTCGCGCGGATGATGTGCGAGCTGTTCGGCAAGGCCACCGGCTTCAACGGCGGCAAGGGCGGCTCGATGCACATCGCGGATTTCTCGGTCGGCATGCTGGGCGCCAACGGCGTGGTGGCGGCGGGGCTGCCGATCGCGGTGGGCGCGGCGCACGCGCAGAAGCTTCTGAAGAAGAGCGACGACATCACCGTCTGCTTCTTCGGCGACGGCGCGATCAACCGCGGGCCTTTCCTTGAAGCGCTGAACTGGGCGCGCGTGTACAAGCTGCCAGTGCTCTTCGTCTGCGAGGACAACCGCTGGAGCGCGACCACCGCGAGCGGCCCGATGACGGCCGGCGAAGGCGCCTCGGCGCGCGCCGAGTCGCTCGGCATCGCGTCCACGCAGGTCGACGGCAACGACGTGTTCGCGGTGCACGCTGCCGCCGCGAAGCTGGTGGCCGAGGTGCGCACCGGCGGCGGGCCGCGCCTGCTGCATGCGCTGACCTATCGCGTGAAGGGGCATGTGTCGGTCGACGTGGCGGCGTACCGCGATCCGGCCGAGCTGGCCGCTGCGCTCGAGACCGATCCGATCGCCCGGGCGCGCGGCCATCTGCTTTCGGCCGGCGTCGCCACCGCGACGCTCGGCGCCATCGAGAACGCCGCGCGCGACGAGGTCGACACCGCCCTCGCGGTCGCCGACGCAGCCCCGTGGCCCGAGCCGGCCGCCGCCTTCACCGACGTGCAGACCGTCGGGGAGGGCCAGTGGCGATGAAGCACGAACTGAGCTATTCGGAAGCCGCCCTGCTCGCCCTGCAACGCGAGATGGAAGCCGATCCGCGCGTGGTGGTGCTCGGCGAGGACGTGGGCCGCGGCGGCATCTTCGGCCAGTACAAGGGACTGCAGCAGCGCTTCGGCGAAGGTCGCGTGATCGACACGCCGATCAGCGAGGCGGCGATCATGGGCGCCGGCGTGGGCATGGCGCTCGCGGGGCTGCGGCCGGTGGTCGAGATGCGCGTGGTCGACTTCGCGCTGTGCGGCATGGACGAGCTGGTGAACCAGGCCGCCAAGAACCGCTTCATGTTCGGCGGCCAGGGCCGCGTGCCGCTGGTGGCGCGCATGCCCGGCGGCATCTGGGACGCCTCGGCGGCGCAGCATTCGCAGTCGCTCGAAGCCTGGTTCGCGCACCTGCCGGGCGTGGTGGTGGTGTGCCCCTCGACGCCCCAGGACAACCACGGGCTGCTGCGCTCCGCCCTGCAGTGCGGCGACCCGGTGGTCTACATCGAGCACAAGACGCTGTGGGGCGCGCGCGGCGAGGTCGACGAAGGCATCGCCGTGCCGCTGGGCAAGGCGGCGCGCGTGCGCGAGGGCGATGCGCTCACGCTGGTGAGCTGGAGCCGGCAGATGCAGGCCTGCTCGGCGGCCTGCGACGCGCTGGCGGCCGAAGGCATCGCGGCGGACCTGATCGACCTGCGCACGCTGTGGCCGTGGGACCGCGAGACGGTGCTGTCGTCGTGCGCGCGCACCGGCCGGCTGCTGGTGGTGCACGAGGCGGTGCAGGCGGCGGGCTTCGGTGCGGAGATCGCGGCGAGTGCGGCGGAGGTCACCGGCTGCCGCGTGGCGCGGCTGGGCGCGCCGCGCATTCCGGTGGGCTATGCGCCGGTGCTGGAGGCGCAGTCGCGCGTCGGCGCGGAAGCGATCGTGGCCGCGGCGAAGAAGCTGGTGGGCTGAAGGCAGGCCGCCTCGCCGGAAGCGATGGACCCGCTCTTCTTCAAGCTGGTGCGGGTCGTGAATCTCACGGCGCGGCCTTTCCATGAGAGCGTCGGCCGCGAGCACCGGCTCACGCTCAACGAATGGCGCACGATGGCCGTGCTCGCCGCGCAGCCCGGGCTCAACGCCACGCAGGTCGCCGACCAGACCGGCCTCGACAAGATGGCAGTGAGCCGAGCGCTGGCCGGCCTGCGGCGCCACAGGCGCGTACAGCGCCACGACGACCCGACCGACCGGCGCAGCAGCCGGCTCTACCTCACCGCCGCAGGCAAGGCGCTGCACGAAACGGTGGGCGCGCTCGGCCGAGAACGCGAAGTCGCACTGTTCGGCGGCATCGGTGCGGTCGAACTGGCGCAGCTCGACACCACCCTCGACAAGCTCATCGAGGCAGTGCAGCGCGGCACACCCTGACCGCGCCACAAGCAGGCCACGGCCCATTCCAGAACACCACGGAACCGGCTTCGCCGGGCCGTTGGTGTTGCCCCGGAAGGGGGTTGGCGAAGCGACACGAAGTGCGCGCAGCCTGGGGGCGAGCCAAGTCAAGCCGCGAAGCCGCCGTCGATGTTGAGGCTCGCGCCGGTCACGAAGCCCGCTTCGGGGCTGGCCAGGTAGCCGACCATGCCGGCGATTTCTTCCGGACGGGCGTGGCGGGCCAGCGCCATCAGGCCATGCATCGAGGCGGCGTTGGGGCCGTCGACGGGGTTCATGTCGGTGTTGACCGGGCCGGGCTGCACGTTGTTGACCGTGATGCCGCGCGGGCCGAGGTCGCGCGACAGGCCCTGCACCAGGCCGACCAGCGCCGACTTGCTCATCGCGTAGGCGCTGCCTCCGGGCCAGGGCATGCGCTCGGCATTCGTGCTGCCGATGTTGATGATGCGGCCGCCCTCGCCCATGTGGCGCGAGGCCGCCTTGGCGGCGACGAAGACGGCGCGCACGTTGATGGCCAGCGTCTTGTCGAAGTCCTCGAGCGAGAACTCGTCGAGGGTGCCGCCGAGGAACACGCCGGCGTTGTTCACGAGGATGTCGATCCTGCCGAAGGTGCGGGCGGCTTCGTCGATGCCGGCGGTCAGGGCCGCGGCGTCGGCGCTGTCGATCTTCAGCGCCAGGGCGCGACCGCCTTCCGACTGGATGCTGCGCACCAGTTCCTCGGCCGGTGCGGCCGAGGCGGCGTAGCTGAAGGCCACGGCGGCGCCGTCGTGTGCCAGGCGGCGCACGATGGCCGCGCCGATGCCGCGCGAGCCGCCGGTGACGAAGGCGACCTTGCCGGCCAGGACGGGGGAAGAAGACGAGGAGGAGGAAGAAGCGGTGCTGGAGGCCATGATTTTTTCCTGTGCAATGGTGGAAGAAGAAGGCCTCAGTTTGGGCGCTTCATTCCTTCTCCGGTAGCCGTCAATCCAGTCAATCAGATTCAACCAATGGTTGAAGATGGGCGCCACAATGCGGCCATGGAACCGCTGAATCACCTCGAATCCTTCGTGCAGAGCGCCGAGGGCGGCAGCTTCTCCGAGGCCGCACGGCGCCTGGGCCTGACGCCGGCGGCCGTCAGCAAGAACGTGGCGCGGCTGGAGGCGCGGCTGGGCCTGCGGCTGTTCCAGCGCAGCACGCGCAGCCTGAAGCTGACCGAGGGCGGGGCGCGCTTCCTTGCGCAGATCGGCGGCGCGCTGGCCACGCTGCGCGAGGCGGTGGCCGGCGTCGACACCGACGACGGCCAGCCCTCCGGCACGCTGAAGGTGAGCATGGGCCAGGCGTTCGGGCGCGAGCACGTGCTGCCGATGATGGGCGGGTTCCTCGCGCGCTACCCGGCCATCGTGCCCGACTGGCACTTCGACAACCAGCAGGTCGACCTGGTGGGCGAAGGCTTCGACGCGGCCATCGGCGGCGGCATCGAACTGCCGGCCGGACTGGTGGCGCGCGAGCTGGCGCGCATCCATGTGGTGGCGGTGGCCTCGCCCGCATACATGGAGGGGCGCAAGCCGCCCCGGCATCCGTCGGACCTGGCGGCGCTCGACACGCTGATGCGCCGCTCGTCGCCAACGGGGCGCGTGCGCGGCTGGACGCTGCGGCGCGTGCGCGGCGCAGGCGGAGGCACAGGCGAAGGCGAGGTCAGCGTCGAGCTGCCGCGGCCGCGCGCCATCTTCAACGACCCCGAGGCGATCGCGCATGCCGCGCTGATGGGCCTGGGCGCTGCGATGCTGCCGCTGCCCTTCGTGGAGCGCGGGCTGCGCAGCGGCGAGCTGATGCGCCTGCTGCCCGACTGGTACCAGGATGCGGGGGCGGTGTGGCTCTACTACCCGAGCAAGAAGCTGCTTCCGCCGAAGACGCGGGTGTTCATCGATTTCGTGCTGGAGCGCTTCCGCGAGGAGCGGTTCGCGCAGCGGATGCAGGTGGCCTGAGGCGCCGCGGCCCGCGCGCTGCCAACTCCCTCGCGCAGCCACGGGGTTTTCACCCGCGACGGCGAAGGCGTGCGCCTGTACAAACGCGCGCATGACCCATCAGACCTTTCTCTCACTGAATCGCCGCACCGCGCTGGCCGCATCCGCCGCCGCCGCGCTGACCCTCATCGCCGCTCCCTCGTGGGCCCAGGGCACCTGGCCGACCAAGCCGGTGCGCATCGTCGTGCCCTTCGCGGCCGGCGGCACCACCGACATCCTGGCGCGCGCCATCGCGCCCGAACTCTCGAAGGCCTTCGGCCAGCAGTTCATCGTGGACAACCGCGCGGGCGCCGGCGGCAACGTGGGAGCCGAGATCGTGGCGCGCGCGCCGAACGACGGCTACACGCTGCTGATGGGCACGGTGGGCACGCACGGCATCAACCGCGCGCTGTACCCCAAGCTGCCCTTCGACCCGATCAAGGACTTCGCGCCGATCACCCTGGTGGCCGCCGTGCCGAACGTGATGGAGATGAACGCCGACAAGGCGAAGTCGCTGAACATCCACAACGTGCAGGACTTCATCAAGTACGCCAAGGCCAACCCCGGCAAGCTGAACATGGCCTCCAGCGGCAGCGGCACCTCGATCCACCTGGCGGGCGAGCTGTTCAAGAGCATGACGGGCACCTTCATGGCCCACATCCCGTACAAGGGCTCGGGCCCGGCGCTGCTGGACATGGTGGGAGGGAATGCCGACGTGATGTTCGACAACCTGCCCTCCTCGATGGCGCAGATCAAGGCCGGCAAGCTCACCGCGCTGGCGGTGACGAGCGCACAGCGTTCGCCGGCCCTGCCCGACATTCCGACGGTGGCGGAAGTGGGCGGCCCGACGCTCAAGGGCTACGAGGCAAGCTCGTGGTTCGGGCTGCTGGCGCCGGCGGGCACGTCACCGGAGATCGTGAACCGCATCCAGCAGGAAGTGGCCAAGGCGCTGGGCACGCCGGCCATGAAGGAGAAGATGCTCGCGCAGGGCGCGATCCCGAGCGGGAACTCGCCTGCGGACTTCACGAAGCTCATTGCGAGCGAGCATGTGAAGTGGGCGAAGGTGGTCAAGGACTCCGGAGCAAAAGTCGACTGACCCCCAGGCTGCGCGCACTTCGTGTCGCTTCGCCAACCCCCTTGCAGGGGGCAACACCGACGGACCGGCAGAGCCGGGTCCGTGGTGTTTCACGAAAGGGCCGGGGGCGGCTGATCTTTGGTGATCAGGTCTTCCAGGTCACGTCCTTCTTTTCGGCCAGCGAGTCCTTGAGCATGTGCAGCAGCGGGATCGCGCGCTGATGCAGGCCGACGTGCTGCTTCTCGGCCTCGTTGGCGTGGCCTTCGACGGCGTAGTCGTCGTTGTTGTGGGAGTTGGAGGCCTCGCGTGCCAGGGCGGCCTCGAGGGCCGAGATGGCGCCGGGGATCTGCTCGACGGTGATGATGCCCTGCGGGGCAGCGGACTTGCCGACGATCTCGAGCAACTGGCGCGCATGCACTTCGAGCATCACGAAATCGGGCGCGGCCCGGGACTGGAATCGATAGAGCATGGTGTTCTCACTCACTTGTTGTAGATGTAGTCACGCGCAAAAGGGTACACCGATTGAGCGCCGCGAAGGACGCCGTGTTCGACCTTGCCGTCGGGCTTGGTGGAAAGCATCTGGTGCAGCGAGATCCAGCCCTGCTCGAAGCTCATGGCGGAGCCCGCGAGGTAGAGGCGATAGGCGCGCAGGATGCGTTCCGCGTTCTCCTTCTGGCGGCCGCCGCTTCGCTGCAGCACTTCCCGCGCCGTGTCGAGCTGCGACTCCAGCGCGTCCGACCAGGCCCAGAGCGTGCGCGCGTAGTGCGGCCGCAGGCTTTCGGTATCGACCATCTCCAGGCCGGCCGCGGCCGTCTCGCGCAGCACGTGCGTCACGTGCAGCAGCTCGCCACCCGGGAAGATGTACTTCTCGATGAAGTCGCCCATGCCGGCGCCGAGCTGCCGGTAGTTGAGCTCGCCGGAGGTGATGCCGTGGTTCATCACCAGGCCGCCGGGCTTCAGCAGCGCATGGATCTTGCGGAAGTAGGTCGGCATGTTGGCCGCACCCACGTGCTCGAACATGCCGACGGAGGAAATCTTGTCGAAGGGCCTGTCGGTGGGCACTTCGCGGTAGTCGCGCAGCTCGACGCGCACCCGGCCCTGTAGCCCCTTCTCCTCGATGAGCCGCTGCACGTGCGCATGCTGGTTCTTCGACAGCGTGATGCCGGTGGCGTCCACGCCGTAGTGCTCTGCGGCCCACAGCAGCAGGGCGCCCCATCCGGAGCCGATGTCGAGGTAGCGCTCGCCCGGCTGCAGCATCAGCTTGCGGCAGATGTGGTCGAGCTTGGCTTCCTGCGCCTGTGCCAGCGTGAGGTCGGGCGTGCGGAAGTAGGCGCATGAATACACGCGGCGCGGGTCGAGCCACAGCGCGTAGAAGTCGTCGGAGACGTCGTAGTGGAACTCGATCTGCGCCGCGTCCTTGCGCAGCGAGTGCGAGCCGTGCGACTTGGCCCGGCGCTGCAGGCGGCTCCACCAGCCGGTGTCGGTCTCCGCCGGGTTGCCGGGGAGCATGCCGACCGTGGCGTCGATCAGGTCGCGCATGGCGCCTTCGATCTGCACCTTGCCCTCGACGTAGGCCTCGCCGATGGCGCCCACCTGCCGTGCCGCCAGCTTGGCCAGCACCGTCCATTCCTTGAAGGCCAGGGTGACGCGGGCTCCGGCCTGTGCGACGCGCCGGCCATCGGGCAGCTCGAGCGCGATAGGGACAGGCAGCGACGCCAGCTGCGACTCGATCTTGGGTATCAAGTGTTGCATGGCAGCCATGGTATTGATTTTTCCAAGCTTTTGCATGACTTCCCGTGTCGGCGCAAGCCGCGATCTGCGGCGGCTTCGGGCCTGCGCGAACCCGGATTGACATTGGATTGTTTATGTCTAAACTATTTAGCCATGAACAGCCTCGACCCGTCCAAGTCCGCTCCCGCCTCGGACCTCCAACGCATCCTGTGCATCGGCGGCGGGCCGGCAGGCCTGTACTTCGCCCTGCTGATGAAGGCGCGCAACCCGGCGCTGCAGATCACCGTGGTGGAACGCAACCGGCCCTTCGACACCTTCGGCTGGGGCGTGGTGCTGAGCGACCAGACACTGGCCAACCTGCGCGCGGCCGATGCGCCGACCGCGGCACTCATCGGCAACGAGTTCCACCACTGGGACGACATCCAGGTCTTCTTCAAGGGCCGCCAGGTGCGCTCGGGCGGCCACGGCTTCTGCGGCATCGGCCGCAAGCGGCTGCTCAACATCCTGCAGGAGCGCTGCCTCGAGCTGGGCGTCGAACTGGTGTTCGAGACCGACGTCTCCGACGACCAGGCGATGGCCGCCAAGTACAAGGCCGACCTGGTGATCGCCAGCGACGGCCTCAACAGCCGCATCCGCCAGCGCTACGCCGACGTGTTCAGGCCCGACATCGACCTGCGCAACTGCCGCTTCGTGTGGCTGGGCACGCACCAGACCTTCGACGCCTTCACCTTCGCCTTCGAGCAGACCGAGCACGGCTGGTTTCAGGCGCATGCCTACCAGTTCGACGACAAGACCTCGACCTTCATCGTCGAGACGCCCGAGGCCGTCTGGAAGGCCCACGGCCTCGACCAGATGGAGCAGCCCGAGGCCATCGCCTTCTGCGAGAAGCTCTTCGCCAGGTACCTCGGCGGCCATTCGCTCATCAGCAACGCCACGCACCTGCGCGGCTCGGCCAACTGGATTCGCTTTCCGCGCGTGGTGTGCGAGCGCTGGACGCATCGCATCGACGTCGAGGGCCGCTCGGTGCCCGTGGTGCTGATGGGCGATGCGGCACACACGGCGCACTTCTCGATCGGCTCGGGCACCAAGCTGGCGCTGGAAGACGCGATCGACCTGGCCAACGAGTTCGCACAGGGCGGCACGGTCGACCACGTGCTCGAAGGCTACGAGGCGCGCCGCAGCGTCGAGGTGCTGAAGATCCAGAATGCCGCGCGCAACTCCACGGAGTGGTTCGAGAACGTGCCGCGCTACACGGGCATGCAGATCGAGCAGTTCGCATACTCGCTGCTCACCCGCTCGCAGCGCATCAGCCACGAGAACCTGCGCCTGCGCGACACGCAGTGGCTCAGCGGCTACGAGCAGTGGCTCGCAGGCGGCAAGGCGATGCCGCCGATGCTCATGCCGCTGAATGTGCGCGGGCTCACGCTGAAGAACCGCATCCTGGTGTCGCCCATGGCCACCTACAGCGCGGTCGACGGCGTGCCGCAAGACTTCCTGCTGGTGCACCTGGGCGCGCGCGCCCTCGGCGGTGCGGCCATGGTGTTCGTCGAAATGACGAGCCCGACGCCCGAAGGCCGCATCACGCCCGGCTGCACGGGCCTCTACAACGACGCGCAGCAGGCCGCCTTCAAGCGCATCGTCGACTTCGTGCACACGCAGTCGAGCGCCAAGATCGCGATGCAGCTCGGCCACAGCGGACCCAAGGGCTCGACCCGCGTGGGCTGGGAAGGCACCGACGAGCCGCTCGAAAGCGGCAACTGGCCGCTGCTGGGCGCGAGCGCGCTGCCCTACGGCGAACAGAACCAGCTGCCCGCCGCCATCACCCGCGCCGAGATGGACACGCTGCGCGACCAGTTCGTCGACTCGACCCGCCGCGCCGCCGAGTGCGGCTTCGACTGGCTCGAGCTGCACTGCGCGCACGGCTACCTGCTGTCGGCCTTCATCAGCCCGCTCACCAACCTGCGCACCGACGAATACGGTGGCGACATCGAGGCGCGCTGCCGCTACCCCCTCGAAGTGTTCCGCGCCATGCGCGCCGCATGGCCCGCCGACAGGCCGATGAGCGTGCGCATCTCGGCGCACGACTGGGCGCCCGGCGGCAACACCGATGCCGACGCCATCGTGGTCGCGCGCCTGTTCAAGGAGGCGGGCGCCGACTTCATCGACGTGTCTTCCGGCCAGACCACGCGCGCCGCGAAACCGGTGTACGGCCGCATGTACCAGACGCCGTTCTCTGACCGCATCCGCAACGAGGTGGGCATCTCGACCATCGCGGTGGGCGCCATCACCGATGCCGACCAGGCCAACAGCATCATCGCGGCCGGCCGCGCCGACCTGTGCGCCATCGCGCGCCCGCATCTTGCCGACCCTGCCTGGACCCTGCACGAAGCCGCCAAGCTGCAGAGCCGCGACATCGAATGGCCGCGGCAGTACCTGAGCGGGCGCGACCAGATGTACCGCGAGATCGCCAAGCAGCAGCAGCTCGCGGCCGCCGCCAATGCGGCGATGGCCGCGCAGAACAGCGAGGAGACGCACTGACATGGACCTCGAAGCGCGCGCGCACAGCGAACATCCCGAGGCGCTGCGGCTGTGGCTTCGGCTGCTCACCTGCACACAGCTGATCGAGAAGCAGGTGCGCAACGAACTGCGCTCGCAGTTCGCCACCACGCTGCCGCGCTTCGACCTGATGTCGCAGCTCGAGCGCTCGCCCGAGGGCCTCAAGATGAACGAGCTCTCGCGCCGCATGATGGTGACCGGCGGCAACGTGACCGGCATCACCGACCAGCTCGTGTCCGAAGGGCTGGTCGAGCGCATCAACGTGGAGGGCGACCGCCGCGCGTGGCGCGTGCGCCTCACGCCGCGCGGGCGCAAGCTCTTCAATGAAATGGCGCAGCAGCACGAGGACTGGATCGTCGAGGCTTTCGCGGGTCTCAGCGCCAAGGAGATCGCGCAACTGCACAAGCTGCTGGGCAAGGTCAAGCAGCACTCGCACAACCAACTACTGATGGCGGAGACCGAATGAAGCACTACATCGGCGCGGGCAATCCCATGCGCGCGCAATTCGAACCCAAGGCGGCCTACAAGGCGGAGCACTTCGCATGGAGCTTCGAGGCCGGCGTGGGCACCATCACGCTGAACCGGCCCGATCGCAAGAACCCGCTGACCTTCGACTCGTACGGCGAGCTGCGCGACCTGTTCCGTGCGCTGGTCTACGCTACCGACGTGAAGGCGATCGTCGTGACCGGCGCTGGCGGCAATTTCTGCTCCGGCGGCGACGTGCACGAGATCATCGGCCCGCTGACCGGCATGCGCATGCCCGAGCTGCTGGAGTTCACGCGCATGACGGGCGACCTGGTGAAGGCGATGCGCGCCTGCCCGCAGCCCATCGTCGGCGCGATCGACGGCGTGTGCGCAGGTGCCGGGGCGATGATCGCGCTGGCCTGCGACCTGCGCTACGGCTCGCCCGCCACGCGCACCGCTTTCCTGTTCACTCGCGTGGGCCTCGCCGGCGCGGACATGGGCGCGTGCGCGCTGCTGCCGCGCGTGATCGGCCAGGGCCGCGCGTCGGAGTTGCTCTTCACCGGCCGCGCGATGACGGCGCAGGAAGGCCATTCGTGGGGCTTCTTCAACGCACTGCACGAAAGCGACGCGCTGCTCGAGGCCGCCACCAAGGTCGCGCGCGACCTCGCCGAAGGCCCGACCTTCGCGCACGGCATGACGAAGACGATGCTGTCGCAGGAATGGTCGATGACCATCGACCAGGCCATCGAAGCCGAAGCGCAGGCACAGGCCATCTGCATGCAGACCGAGGACTTCAAGCGCGCCTACGAAGCCTTCGCCGCCAAGCGCAAGCCGGTCTTCGGCGGGGACTGACGCGATGTTGACCAAGGCTCCCGCACCACCTTCGACGGCGCACCTCGCGCTGCCCTTCTTCGACGACGCACACCGCGCGCTGGCCGACGGCCTGCTGCCCTGGGCCGACGCGCAGCAGGTCGACGAGCATGACGACCGCGCGGCCTGCCGCGACTGGGTCCAGCGCCTCGGCGCCGGCGGCTGGCTGCGCTACTGCGTACCGGGCAGTTCCGGTGGCGCACTGGAGCGGCTCGACTCGCGCGCCCTGGTGCTGCTGCGCGAGACGCTCGCCTACCACTCGCCGCTGGCCGACTTCGCCTTCGCGATGCAGGGCCTGGGCAGCGGTGCGATCACGCTCGCAGGCACGCCGCGGCAACACGCCGACTACCTGACCGCCGTGGCCAAGGGCAGCAAGATTGCGGCCTTCGCGCTCAGCGAGCCCGAAGCCGGCTCCGACGTGGGCGCGATGGCGATGCGCGCCGAAGCGACCGCCGACGGCTGGAAGCTCGACGGTGAGAAGACCTGGATCAGCAACGGCGGCATCGCCGACTTCTACTGCGTGTTCGCGAAGACCGACCCGGCGGGCGGCACGCGCGGTATCACCGCCTTCATCGTCGATGCGAAGACGCCGGGCCTCGACACCTCCGCGCACATCGACGTGATGGCGCCGCACCCGCTGGCCACGCTGCGCTTCGAGAACTGTGTCGTGCCGCGCACCGCGCAGCTGGGTGAGCTCAACGGCGGCTTCAAGCTCGCGATGCGCACGCTCGACATCTTCCGCGCCTCGGTGGCCGGGGCGGCGCTCGGCATGGGCCGGCGCGCGCTGGCGGAAGCGATCGCCCATTCGAAGAAGCGCCGCATGTTCGGCCAGACCCTGGCGGACTTCCAGCTCACGCAGGCGAAGCTCGGCGAGATGGCCGCGCTCATCGACGGTGCAGCGCTGCTCACCTACCGCGCTGCATGGATGCGCGACGACGCCGAGCGGCGCGGCGCACCGGCGGTGGGCGACGTGTCGGCCGCCGCGGCCATGGCCAAGATGTGCGCGACCGAGAACGCGAGCCGCGTGATCGACATGGCGCTGCAGATGCACGGCGGCCTCGGCGTGAAGGTTGGCACGAAGGTTGAAAGCCTCTACCGCGACATCCGCTCGCTGCGCATCTACGAGGGCGCGACGGAAGTTCAACAACTGATCATCGGCAAATCCGTTCTACGGGGATAAACACCGTGTCTGCCCAAGTCGACCGCTTCGTTCACGACCGCTTGCCGCCCGCGGCACAGCTGCCCGTCTTTCGCTACGAACTGCCCGAGCTGCAGTTGCCCGACCAGCTCAACCTGGTCGAGGAACTGCTCGACAAGGCTGCGGCGAAGGGCTTCGGCGACAAGCCGATGCTGCGCTCGCCGCAGGGCACGCTGACCTATGCGCAGGCGGCCGTCGAGGTCAATCGCATCGCGCAGGTGCTGGTCGAGGATCTCAAGCTGGTGCCGGGCAACCGCGTGCTGCTGCGCGGCGGCAATTCGGTGGCCATGGCCCTCGCATGGCTCGCAGTGGTGAAGGCCGGGCTGATCGCGGTGGCGACGATGCCGCTGCTGCGCGCCAAGGAGCTGGGCGACATCATCGAGAAGGCCCAGCCCGTGGCCGCGCTGTGCGACGGGCGACTGCTCGACGAGCTGGCGATCGCACAGCGGGAGCATCCGGTGCTCGCCACGGTGGTGGCGTTCAACAAGCCCGATGCCGACGACTCACTGTCGGCGCGCGCAGCGAAGAAGAGCGGCGTCTTCCAGGCCTGCCCCACGGCGTCGGACGACATCGCACTGCTGGCTTTCACCTCGGGCACCACAGGCAAGCCGAAGGCCCCTGTCACCACGCATCGCGACGTGCTCGCGATGTGCCAGACCTGGCCACGCCACGTGCTGCGCGCGCGCAGCGACGACATCGTCGTGGGCTCGCCGCCGCTGGCCTTCACCTTCGGGCTCGGCGGACTGCTGGTGTTTCCGATGTGGGCCGGCGCCTCCGTCTACTTCCCCGATGCGCCGTTCACGCCCGAAGGGCTGGTGAAGCTCATCAACGAGGTCGGCGCGACCATCTGCTACACGGCGCCCACGTTCTATCGCCAGATGGCGCCGTTCGTGAAGCAGCACGGCATGCCCACTCTTCGCATCAGCGTGAGCGCCGGCGAAGCCCTGCCCGACGCCACGCGACAGCTGTGGAAGGAAGCCTCCGGCATCGAGATGCTCGACGGCATCGGGGGCACCGAGGTCTTCCACATCTACATCTCGGCCGCGGGCGCCGACGTGCGCCGTGGCGCGGTCGGAAAGGTCGTGCCGGGCTTCACCGCGAAGGTGGTGGACAACCAGGGCAACGAAGTGCCGCGCGGAACGGTCGGCAAGCTCGCGCTGCAGGGGCCCGTGGGCTGCCGCTATCTCGACGATCCACGGCAGACCGACTACGTGAAGAACGGCTGGAACTATCCGGGCGATTCCTTCGTGCAGGACGACGACGGCTACTTCTTCTACCAGGCGCGCGCCGACGACATGATCATCACAGCCGGCTACAACGTCGGCGGTCCGGAGGTCGAGGACGCACTGCTCAAGCACCCTGCGGTGGCCGAGTGCGGTGTGATCGGCAAGCCCGATCCGGAGCGCGGCATGATCGTCAAGGCGTTCTGCGTCCTCAAGCCGGGCAACGAAGGCAATGCCGCCCTTGTGAAGACATTGCAGGACCACGTGAAGGCGACCATCGCGCCGTTCAAATACCCGAGGGAGATCGAGTTCGTGCCGGCCCTGCCGCGCACCGAAACCGGCAAGCTCCAGCGATTCAAACTGAGACAACCCAACACAACGACATCATGATCAACAAACTCCTGCAACCCGAAGGCTGGCTGCCTCCCAAGGGCTATGCGAACGGCGTCGCCGCGCGCGGAACGATGCTGTTCATCGGCGGCCAGATCGGCTGGAATGCACAGCAGCAGTTCGAATCGGACGACTTCATCGACCAGTGCGGCCAGGCGCTGCGCAACATCGTCGAAGTGCTGCGCGCAGGCGGCGCCGGTCCCGAGCACATGGTCCGCATGACCTGGTACGTGACGGACCGCGACGAATACAGCCGGCGGCTGGGCGAACTCGGCCCGGTCTACCGCGAAGCGATGGGCCGCAACTTCCCGGCCATGACCTGCGTGCAGGTCGCGGCACTGGTGGAGCATCGGGCGAAGGTCGAGATCGAGGTGACTGCGGTCGTTCCGGACTGACCCTTATCGCCGGGCCAAAACAGGAATGCCCTCATTGCGAGGGCATTTCTTTTTGCGATTCCTTGTCCGATTCCTTTTGCCTTTGGTGGCAGCGGATCGGCAAAGAAAGAACGACAAAAGAGCGAAAAAGAAAAAGGCCCTTTGATTTCTCAAAGGGCCTTTCAATTTGGTTGCGCGAGCAAGATTTGAACTTGCGACCTTTGGGTTATGAGCCCAACGAGCTACCAGGCTGCTCCATCGCGCGGCAGACTTAGATTATAGCTTATTCAGCGGCGTTTTGCTCGGCTGCGTCTTCTTTAATTTCAGGACGATCAACCAGTTCGACGAGCGCCATGGGTGCATTGTCGCCAACGCGGAAACCCATCTTCAGAATGCGGGTGTAGCCGCCCGGACGCGTTGCGAAACGCGGGCCGAGGTCGCCGAAGAGCTTCACGACGCTGTCGCGGTTGCGCAGGCGGTCGAAGGCCAGGCGCTTGTTGGCGACGGTGGGCTTCTTGGCCAGGGTGATCATCGGCTCGATGACGCGGCGCAGTTCCTTGGCCTTGGGGACCGTGGTCTTGATGACTTCGTGCTCGATGAGCGAATTCATCATGTTCTGCAGCATCGCGAGGCGGTGCGAGCTGGTGCGGTTGAGTTTGCGGAGTCCGTGTCCGTGACGCATGGTGCTTTCCTTTACTTTATAAAAACAGGCAGCCGTGTCAGGTACTGCCCGGTGCACTGGCCCTTTTCAGGGGGCCTCTTTCCAAAATTCAAATAATCAACGCTTGTCGAGGCCGGCCGGCGGCCAGCTTTCGAGCTTCATGCCCAAGGTCAGGCCACGCGAGGCGAGCACTTCCTTGATTTCGTTGAGCGACTTGCGACCCAGGTTCGGGGTCTTGAGCAACTCGTTCTCGGTGCGCTGGATCAGGTCACCGATGTAGTAGATGTTTTCGGCCTTCAGGCAGTTGGCCGAACGCACCGTCAGTTCGAGTTCGTCGACAGGGCGCAGCAGGATCGGATCGAACTGCTGTGCGCTGCGCGGAGCCGGAGCATCGAACGCAGCGAGTTCGCCGCCTTCGAGCTGCGCGAACACGGCGAGCTGCTCGACCAGGATTTTAGCCGATGCGCGCACAGCGTCTTCGGCGGTGATCGCACCATTGGTCTCGATCTCGACCAGCAGCTTGTCCAGATCGGTGCGCTGCTCCACGCGGGCGCTCTCGACGGTGTAGCTCACGCGCTTGACGGGCGAGAACGAAGCGTCGAGGACGATGCGGCCGATCGACTTGGTCGGCTCGTCCGCATAGCGGCGCATCGTGCCGGGCACGTAGCCGCGGCCCTTCTCGACCTTGATCTGCATGTCGAGCTTGCCGCCTTGCGACAGGTGGGCGATCACGTGGTCGGGGTTGATGATCTCGACGTCGTGCGGGGTCTGGATGTCGGACGCCAGCACCGGGCCTTCGCCGTCCTTGCGCAGGCTCAGCGTGACTTCGTCGCGGTTGTGGAGCTTGAACACCACGCCCTTGAGATTCAGCAGGATGTTGACGACATCTTCCTGCACGCCGTCGATCGACGAGTACTCATGCAGAACGCCAGCGATCGTGACTTCGGTGGCCGAGTAGCCCACCATGGACGACAGCAGCACGCGACGCAGCGCGTTGCCGAGCGTGTGGCCATAGCCACGCTCGAAAGGCTCGAGCGTCACCTTGGCCTTGTTGGCGGCAAGTTGCTCGACCTGGATGGTCTTGGGTTTCAGCAGGGTGGTTTGCATGCAGACTTCCTCTCAATACCCCCGGCTCGTTACACCGGTAAGGCTGGTGAAGCACCTGAGCCGCGGCAAAGCGCGGAACAGGAACGTGAACAACAAAAACAATCTCCCGCCGGCGCGTGAAAGCGCAGGCGGGTAGAAAAAATCAACGCGAATACAGTTCGACGATCAGCGATTCGTTGATGTCGGCTGCGAATTCGTCGCGATCGGGCACCTTCTTGAACGTGCCTTCGGCCTTGTCGGCATTCACGTCGACCCATGCCGGAATACCGACTTGCTGGGCGAGTTGCAGTGCTTCGACAACGCGGGTCTGCTTCTTCGACTTCTCGCGCACGGCGATCACGTCGCCGGTCTTGACCAGGTACGACGGGATGTTGACCGACTGGCCGTTCACCGTGATCGCCTTGTGCGACACGAGCTGGCGCGCTTCGGCGCGGGTCGAGCCGAAGCCCATGCGGTAGACGACGTTGTCCAGGCGCGATTCGAGGATCGACAGCAGGTTGGCACCGGTGTTGCCACGGCGGCGATCGGCTTCTTCGAAGTAGCGGCGGAACTGCTTCTCGAGCACGCCGTACATGCGCTTGACCTTCTGCTTTTCGCGCAGCTGCAGACCGTAGTCGGAGGTGCGCTGACCCGAGGTGCGACCGTGTTGGCCGGGCTTGGAGTCGAACTTGGCCTTGTCCTGGATCGAACGGCGAGCGCTCTTCAGGAACAGGTCGGTGCCTTCACGGCGGGAAAGTTTGGCCTTGGGGCCGAGGTAACGTGCCACGATTTTTCCTTTGTGTCATCTGCCGCAGTTGCCTGCGGGAGCCATCAGCGATTTGCCGATGGCGGTGGGCTTAGTAAAAAAACAAACGCGCAGCCGCTATTCAAAGCCGGCTGCGCCTTGCGGACTGACGATCAGATGCGGCGACGCTTCTGGGGACGGCAGCCGTTGTGCGGAACGGGCGTCACGTCGGCAATGGAATTGATCCGGATGCCGAGCGCAGCCAGTGCGCGGACCGACGATTCGCGACCGGGGCCGGGGCCCTTGATCTCGACGTCGAGGTTCTTGATGCCTTGTTCGACAGCAGCACGGCCGGCCACTTCGGAAGCGACCTGCGCAGCGAACGGCGTCGACTTGCGCGAGCCCTTGAAGCCCTGGCCACCCGACGAAGCCCACGACAGGGCGTTGCCCTGGCGATCGGTGATCGTGATGATGGTGTTGTTGAACGAAGCGTGCACGTGAGCGATACCGTCCGCGACGTTCTTGCGAACCTTCTTGCGAACGCGCTGTGCGGCGTTGTTTGCAGGTGCTTTAGCCATGCTGTTCTATCCTTATTTCTTCAGGGACTGCGCAGCCTTGCGCGGACCCTTGCGGGTGCGGGCGTTGGTGCGCGTGCGCTGGCCGCGCATCGGCAGGCCGCGACGATGACGGAAGCCGCGGTAGCAGCCGATGTCCATCAGGCGCTTGATGTTCATCGTCGTCTCGCGACGCAGGTCGCCTTCGATCGTGAACAGGGCGATCTGGTCGCGGATCTTCTCGAGATCGGCGTCGGTCAGATCCTTGATCTTCTTCGAATACTCGATGCCGCTCGCTTCGCAGATCTTGCGGGCGCGGGTGCGACCGATGCCGAAGATGGCGGTCAGGCCGATCTCAGCGTGCTTGTGCGGCGGGATGTTGATGCCAGCAATACGTGCCATGTGCGTCCTCTAATACTCTTCAATCAACCCTGGCGCTGCTTGTGGCGCGGGTCGGTGCAGATCACGCGCACCACACCCTTGCGGCGGATGACCTTGCAATTACGGCAGATGGTTTTGACCGAGGCCGAAACTCTCATTTCACTCTCCTAAAACTGTTTAACGTGGCGGTCTACCGCCCGGACTCAATACTGAAACACAGCCCTACGATGTCTTGAAGTTCGCCTTCTTCAGCAGCGATTCGTACTGCTGGGACATCATGTAGTTTTGCACCTGGGCCATGAAGTCCATCGTGACGACCACGATGATCAGCAGGGAGGTACCACCGAAGTAGAACGGCACGTTGTACTTCAGGATCAGGAACTCTGGCAGCAGGCAGACGAAGGTGATGTACACCGCGCCCGCCAGCGTCAGGCGAACCAGAATCTTGTCGATGTAGCGAGCGGTCTGGTCACCCGGGCGGATGCCAGGGATGAATGCACCACTCTTCTTCAGGTTGTCGGCCGTTTCCTTGCTGTTGAACACGAGCGCCGTGTAGAAGAAGCAGAAGAAAACGATCGCAGCGGCATACAGCAGCACGTAGATCGGCTCGCCGGGACGCAGCGCGCTGGCGACATCCTTGATCCAGCGGAAGCCGCCGTCGCCGGTGCTGAACCAGCCGACCACCGTTGCCGGCAGCAGGATGATCGACGAAGCGAAGATCGGCGGGATCACGCCGGCCATGTTCAGCTTCAGCGGCAGGTGCGACGACTGGCCGCCATACACCTTGTTGCCAACCTGGCGCCGCGCATAGTTCACGAGGATCTTGCGCTGGCCGCGTTCAACGAACACCACGAAGTAGGTGACCAGCACCACCACGGCGACGATGAAGAGCGCGACGATCACGTTCATGGCGCCGGTACGCACCAGCTCCAGCAGGCCGCCGATGGCGTTCGGCAGGCCGGCCGCGATACCCGCGAAGATCAGGATCGAGATGCCGTTGCCCAGGCCGCGTTCGGTGATCTGCTCGCCGAGCCACATCAGGAACATGGAGCCTGCCGTCAGGCTCACCATGGCGGTGATGCGGAAGCCGAAGCCGGGCGAAATCACCAGGCCGGCCGACGACTCGAGAGCCACCGCGATGCTGAACGACTGGAAGAGGGCGAGGCCCAGCGCGCCGTAGCGCGTGTACTGCGTGATCTTGCGGCGACCGGCCTCGCCTTCCTTCTTCAATTGCTCGAAGGTCGGAAGCACGTAGGTCATCAGCTGCATGATGATCGACGCCGAGATGTACGGCATGATCCCCAACGCGAACACGGTGAAGCGCGACAACGCTCCGCCCGAGAACATGTTGAACAGGCTCAGAATGCCGCCCTGCTGGCCCTGGAACAGCGCAGCCAGCTGGTCCGGGTTGATACCCGGCACAGGGATGTGGGCGCCGATCCGGTAGACCACGAGCGCGAGCAGCAAGAAGACGAGCCGGCGACGGAGGTCACCGAACTTGCCTGTCTTTGCGATCGTTGCCGCGTTAGTTGCCACGAAGAACTTCTTTCAGTCCGATGATGATCAGGCGATGCTGCCGCCGGCGGCTTCGATAGCAGCCTTGGCGCCAGCCGTTGCGCCCACGCCCGTCAGCTTGACGGCCTTGGTGAGCTCACCGGTCTTCACGACCTTGACGACCTTGGCGAGCTGGCCCACGAGGCCGGCTTGCTTCAGCGCCAGGATGTCCACTTCGGCCAGGCCGAGCTGCTCGAGAGCGGTCAGCGTGACTTCGGCGTTGAACTTCAGCAGGTGCGACTTGAAACCACGCTTCGGCAGGCGACGCTGCAGCGGCATTTGACCGCCTTCGAAGCCGACCTTGTGGAAACCGCCTGCGCGCGACTTCTGGCCCTTGTGGCCGCGACCCGAGGTCTTGCCCAGGCCGGAACCGATACCGCGGCCGACACGGCGCTTGGCGTGCTTGGCGCCATCCGCCGGCTTGATGCCATTGAGTTCCATATCAGTCTCTCTTACAGGACTTTGACCAGATAACTGATCTTGTTGATCATGCCGCGCACCGCGGGCGTGTCTTGCAGCTCGCTCACGCTGTTGAGCTTGCGCAGGCCGAGGCCGCGCACGGTCGCGCGATGCGATTCCTTGGTGCCGATCGGGCTCTTGACCAGTTGCACCTTGAGGGTCTGTTGTTGCGTCATTTGAATGCTTCCTTGAGGCTTGCGACGGCCTGCGCTCAGGCGAAGATTTCTTCGACGGTCAGGCCGCGCTTGGCAGCCACTTCGCTGGCGGTCGTCGAGTTCTTCAACCCGTCGAGCGTGGCGCGAACCATGTTGTACGGGTTCGACGAACCATGGCTCTTGGCCACGATGTCGGTGATGCCCATCACTTCGAACACGGCGCGCATCGGGCCGCCGGCGATGATGCCGGTACCCTTGGGAGCCGGGTACATCACGACCGTCGAAGCGCCGTGGTGGCCCTGCACCTGGTGGTGCAGCGTGCCGTTCTTGATCGAAACCTTCAGCAGGTTGCGACGCGCTTCTTCCATTGCCTTCTGCACTGCAGCGGGCACTTCCTTCGACTTGCCCTTGCCCATGCCGACGCGGCCATCGCCGTCACCGACCACGGTCAGCGCTGCGAAACCGAGGATACGACCACCCTTCACCACCTTGGTGACGCGGTTGATCGCGATCATCTTCTCGCGCAAACCGTCCTCGGGGCCTTCGTTCTGCGTTCTTGCCTGAATCTTTGCCATTTTGAATCTCGTGTCCGGTTAGAACTGCAGGCCGGCTTCGCGGGCGGCTTCGGCCAGCGCCTTGACGCGGCCGTGATAGGCGAAACCTGCGCGGTCGAATGCGACCTTCTCGATGCCGGCAGCCTTCGCCTTTTCAGCGATGCGCTTGCCGACGGCGGTGGCTGCAGCGGCATTGCCGCCCTTGCCCGAACCGCCGAGCGAGGTACGCACTTCGGCTTCTGCCGTCGATGCGGTTGCAATCACCTTGGCGCCGTCGCCGGAGATGACGGTGGCGTAGATGTGCAGGTTGGTGCGGTTCACCGTCAGACGGGCCACGCCCTGCGTCGCAATGCGGATGCGGGTCTGGCGCGAGCGGCGGAGACGCTGTGCTTTTTTGGTCAACATCATTTTGCTGCCCCTTACTTCTTCTTGGTCTCTTTGATCACGATCTTCTCGTCCGCATAGCGGATGCCCTTGCCCTTGTAGGGCTCTGGCGGACGAACGGCACGGATCTCAGCGGCCACCTGGCCGACGCGCTGGCGGTCGGCACCCTTGATCACGACTTCGGTCGGGGTGGGCGTCGTCACCGTGATGCCCTGGGGCATGTCGATGTTGACGGGGTGCGAGTAGCCGACCTGAAGGTTCAGCTTGGCGCCCTGGGCAGCGGCCTTGTAGCCCACGCCGATCAGGCTGAGCTTCTTCTCGAAGCCCTTGGTCACACCGACCACCATGTTGTTCACGAGCTGGCGAACCGTGCCGCTCATCGCGTTGGCTTCACGCGATTCGTTGGCGGGCTCGAAGCTCAGCTTGCCGTCCTTGCTGACGACGTTGACCAGCGCGTTGCGCGACAGGTTGAGCGTGCCGCCCGTACCCTTGACGCTGATCTGGTCTTCCTTGATCGACACATCCACGCCTGCGGGGATGGCGACCGGCGATTTTCCTACTCGGGACATTTCAGTTACTCCTCGATGTCTCGGTTAGGCGACGTAGCACAGAACTTCGCCGCCGACACCGGAGGCGCGGGCCTTGCGGTCGGTCATCACGCCCTTGGGGGTCGTGACGATGGCGACGCCGAGGCCGTTCTGGACTTGCGGAATGGAAGCGCTGGCCTTGTAGACACGCAGGCCAGGGCGGCTCACACGCTCGATGCGCTCGATGACCGGACGGCCAGCGTAGTACTTCAGCGAGATTTCCAGTTCGCTCTTGCCGGCTTCGGTCTTGACCTGGAAGCCGTCGATGTAGCCCTCGTCCTTCAGGACTTGTGCGATCGCGACCTTCACCTTCGAAGACGGGACCGACACGGTGGGCTTCGCCACCATCTGCGCGTTGCGGATACGCGTCAGCAGGTCGGCAATGGGATCACTCATGCTCATGTTGTTTGCTCCTGCCTGGCTTACCAGCTGGCCTTGGTGACACCGGGGATGTCGCCGTTGAAAGCCAGTTCGCGGATCTTGGCGCGGGCCAGACCGAATTGACGGAAGGTGCCACGGGGACGACCGGTGATTTCGCAACGGTTGCGCTGGCGCGTGGGGTTCGCGTTGCGCGGCAGCTTCTGCAGCGCTAGGCGAGCAGCGGCGCGCTCTTCCTCGGTCTTCTTCAGGTCGTTGGAAGCCGCCTTCAGTTCGGCGTGCTTCGCTGCGAACTTGGCAACCAGCTTGTCGCGCTTGAGTTCGCGCTGGATCAAAGATGCTTTAGCCACAGGTCACCTCAGTTCTTGAACGGGAAACGGAAGCCGGCCAGAAGCGCCTTGGCTTCTTCGTCGGTCTTGGCCGTCGTCGTGATGCTGATATTGAGACCGCGCAGGGCATCGACCTTGTCGTACTCGATCTCGGGGAAAATGATCTGTTCCTTGACGCCGATGTTGTAGTTGCCACGGCCGTCGAAAGCGCGGCCGGAGATACCACGGAAGTCGCGAACGCGCGGCAGCGCGATGGTCACGAAGCGATCCAGGAACTCGTACATGTGCACGCCACGCAGCGTGACCATGCAGCCGATCGGCTGGTTCTCACGGATCTTGAAGCCGGCGATGGCCTTCTTCGACTTGGTGACCACGGGCTTCTGGCCAGCGATCTTGGTCAGGTCGGCGACTGCGTTCTCGAGAACCTTCTTGTCGGCGACAGCTTCACCCACACCCATGTTCAGGGTGATCTTGGTGAGGCGCGGGACCTGCATCGGCGACGTGTAGCCGAACTTTTCCGTCAGGTCTTTCGCGATCTTTTCGCGATAGTGTTGTTGGAGACGTGCCATGTGAGTACCTCTTAGGCGAACTTGATTTCTTCGCCGCTCGACTTGAACACGCGAACAGCCACGCGCTTGCCGTCAGCATCCTGGGTGACCTTGACGCCCACGCGATCGGCCTTGCCGGTCGCGGCGTTGAAGATCGCCACGTTGGATTGGTGAATCGGCATGGCCTTCTCGACGATGCCACCGGTCGTACCCTTCAGGGGGTTCGGCTTGGTGTGCTTCTTGACGAGGTTGATGCCTTCGACGACCACATGCGAGTCGTCCTTGCGCAGCGAGACGGTGCCCCGCTTGCCCTTGTCGCGGCCGGCCAACACGATGACCTGGTCGCCCTTGCGAATCTTGTTCATGGCGTTGTGTCCTTAGAGAACTTCGGGGGCCAGCGACACGATCTTCATGAACTTCTCGGTGCGCAGTTCGCGCGTGACCGGTCCGAAGATGCGGGTGCCGATGGGCTCCAGCTTGGCGTTGAGCAACACTGCTGCGTTGCCGTCGAATTTCACGAGCGAGCCGTCGGCGCGGCGGATGCCCTTGGCGGTACGCACCACCACAGCGCTGTAGATCTCGCCCTTCTTGACGCGACCACGCGGAGCGGCTTCCTTGATGCTGACCTTGATGACGTCGCCCACGCTGGCGTAACGCCGCTTGGAGCCACCGAGCACCTTGATACACAGGACGGATTTCGCGCCCGTGTTGTCGGCCACTTCGAGCCGGGATTCAGTTTGGATCATTTCTTGATATTCCCAACTTGTACCGATGCGCCTCCAGGAGGGAGGCAAATCAGTCAGTCTTGGGCCCGTCGTCCATACCCCGAACCACTCGGGGCACTTCCGCTTTGGGCTGAAAGCTCCGCCTTTTGAAAGCGAAGCCCGCGATTGTTGCACGCAAGAAGCCGGAAGTCAACAGGCCTGCATGCCCGCAAATGCAGCCACTAGACTGCGGGGCGTGCGCATGCCCGGAAAAACCACCCTTTCGACCTCATCGCTGCTGCGGCGGCGCCTGCTGCTGGCCGGCGGTGCCGGCCTGGCGGGGCTCGGGGGGCTATTGGCACTCCCCGGCTGCAAGGGCGCAGCGACGCCGAAACCGGACGCAGGCCGGCTGCGCCTCCTCGCCGAGGCACGCTGGCCGCACCGCCTTCATATAGAGGGAACCACGGCCGGAGGCCTTTCGGGCATCGACTACGACCCGGTCCGAGGTGAGTACCTGCTCATCAGCGACGACCGGTCGGATCTCGCTCCCGTGTGCTACTACACCGCCCGCTGGCCATCCCCGCAGGCTGCGCCGCCGGAGCCGGTCGGCGTGGTGCAGTTGCAACGCCCCGGCGGAGGCCCCTGGCCCAACCGCCGCAACGCGGTCGACGGCCTGCCGGTGCCCGACCCCGAGGCCCTGCGGCTGCGCCCCGCGACCAACACCCTGCTGTGGACCAGCGAGGGCGACGTCGCCCGCGGATTCGGCCCGGCGCTTTACGAATCGGCCCGCGACGGGCGCTTTCTGCGCGAATTCCGCATGCCGGCGATGTTCCAGCCCGACCCGGCCGGGCGCCGCGGCCCGCGCGACAACCTGACCTTCGAAGGCGTCAGCCTCACGCCCGACGGCCGCTTCGCCTGGCTGGGAATGGAAAACGCCCTGATCCAGGACGGCCCCGAACCCACCATCGGCGCCCCCGGGGGCCCCTGCCGCTTCACCCGGATCGATCTGGAGACCGGCCAGGCCGACCGCCAGATCGCCTACGTTCCCGACGCCATCCCGCTGCGCCCGCTCATCCCGGGCAGCTATGCCGACAACGGCGTGAGCGAGATCCTGATGCTCGACGCCGACCGCATGCTGGTGCTGGAGCGCGCCTACGCCACCGGCCGCGGCAACTCGCTGCGCCTGTATGAAATAGACACCCGCGCGGCCAGCGACGTGCTCGCCGTCGACGCGCTGGCGCCCGGCAACCACCGGCCGGCGGCCAAGACGCTGGTGGCCGACTTCGCCGCGCTTGGCCTGTCGAGGCTCGACAACACCGAAGGCATGTGCTGGGGCCCGCTGCTACCCGGCGGCGGGCGCATGCTGGTGGTCGTGAGCGACGACAATTTCAATCCGCTTCAAATCACCCAGTTCGCCGCCTTCGAATACGCCGACCGACCATGACCATCGCCGTGACCTTCCTGCCCCGCACCGGCCCTGCGCCGCTGCCTCCCGTCGCCTTCATCGGGGGCGGCAACATGGCCAGCGCCATCATCGGCGGCCTGATCCAGCAAGGCACCCCGGCGGATGCCTTCGAGGTAGTCGAGCCTTTCGATGAAGCCCGCGCGAAGCTGGCGCAGTCCTTCGGCATCGTCGCCAGGCCGGAGGCGAGCGAGGCGCTGTCGCGCTGCGGCGTGATGGTCTGGGCGGTCAAGCCGCAGACCTTCGCCGATGCCGCGAAGGCGGTGCGTCCCTTCGCCACCCAGGCCCTGCATCTGAGCGTGGCCGCCGGCATTCCCTCCGGCAGCATCGCGCGCTGGCTCGGCACCGAGCGCGTGGTGCGCGCCATGCCCAACACCCCCGCACTGGTCGGCAAGGGCATGACCGGCCTGTTCGCGCGGCCCGGCGTCGAGAGCGCCGACCGCTCGACGGTCGGCCAGCTGCTGGCGCCCACCGGCGAGCTGCTCTGGGTCGACACCGAACCGGCGCTCGACGCCGTCACCGCCATGTCGGGCTCCGGCCCGGCCTACGTGTTCTATTTCATCGAGGCGATGACCGAGGCCGGCGTCGAGATGGGCCTCACCCCCGAACAGGCCCAGCGGCTGGCCATCGGCACCTTCGTGGGCGCCTCCTCGCTGGCGCACAGCGCGACCGAGCCGCCGTCGGTGCTGCGCGAGCGCGTGACCTCCAAGGGCGGCACGACCTACGCGGCCATCACCTCGATGCAGTCGGCGGACGTGAAGTCGCAGTTCAAGACCGCGATCCGCGCGGCACAGAAGCGTGCCGCGGAACTGGGCGAGGAATTCGGCCGCGGCTGACGAGGCGAGGCAGGGCTCAGTCCAAGGCCAGCGCGCGCGGGCCGAGCACGAACAGCCATTCGGCGGCCAGCGTGACGGTGCCGTCTTCGAGTTCCAGCCAGACCTCTTCCTTCAGCAGGAAGCTGTCGCCAGCCTTCGGCGTCACGTCGGCGATGCGCACCCGCGCCCGAAAGCTCGCGCCCACCGGCATCGGCCGCACGAAGCGCAGGCGGTCGAAGCCGTAGTTGAGGGCGTGGTTGGAGTCGAAGGGCAGCAGCGTGCGCATGGCCTCGCCGGTCAGCCGGATCAGGTGCGACACCTGGAAGAAGCCCTGCACGATGGTGCCGCCGTAGCCGGCCTCGCGCGCGGCGCGCTCGGGGTCGAGATGGATCCACTCGCCTTCGCCGTCGCCCGAGAGCTCCGAATAGCGGTCGACCATCTCCTGCGTGATGCGATGCCAGCCGGAGTGGCCCTCCTGGCCGATCTTGAGCTTCAGCCTCTGCAGCAGCGCGTCGGACGTCATGTTCGGTTCGATTCAGTTCAACGCAGCGCGTAGCCGGCCACGACGCCGGCGAACACGGTGAAGCCCAGCCAGTGGTTCAGGCGGAAGGCCTTGAAGCAGCCTTCGCGCGTGCGGTCGTGGATCAGGCGCCAGTGCCACAGCGCCTGCGCCACGGCCGCCGCGATGCCGACGTAGAAGAGCACGCCCAGCGAACGGCTCGCCCCGGCCCAGGTCCAGACGGCGAGGAAGATCGCGTAGCTCGTCATCACCGCCGCCACGTCGAGACGGCCGAAGGTGATGGCCGAGGTCTTCATGCCGATCTTGAGGTCGTCGTCGCGGTCGACCATCGCGTACTCGGTGTCGTAGGCCAGCACCCAGAACAGGTTGCCCGCGAGCAGCACCGCGGCGAAGGGCGGCACGCTCGACTGCACGGCCGCGAACGCCATCGGAATGCCGAAGCTGAAGGCAATGCCCAGCACCGCCTGCGGCACCGAGACGAAGCGCTTGGCGAAGGGATACACCAGCGTGATGGCCAGCGCCGCGAACGACCACAGCACCGTCGTGCGGTTGGTCGTGAGCACCAGCCCGAAGGACACCAGCGCCAGCACCACGCCCAGCCCCAGCGCTTCCTTGACCGACAGCTCGCCGCTGGTCACGGGCCGCTGCGCGGTGCGCTTCACATGGCGGTCGAAGTCGCGGTCGGCCACGTCGTTCACGCAGCAGCCGGCGCTGCGCATGAGGAAGGTGCCGAGCGTGAACACGACGAGCAGGTGCCAGCCCGGCCAGCCGCCGGCCGCGAACCACAGCGCGCCCAGGGTGGGCCACAGCAGCAGCAGCCAGCCCGCCGGGCGGTTCCAGCGGATCAGGTCGAGATACAACGCAAAACGCCCGCGGCGAGCCGCGGGCGCGATGACGGGGGGAGCGGAATCAGTCTTCAAGGAGGGAACGCAGCATCCAGGCCGTCTGGTCGTGCACCGTGCAGCGCGCGGTCAGCATGTCGGCCGTCGGGTCGTCGCCGGCTTCCTCGGCGACAGGAATGAATTCGCGCGCGATGCGCGACACGGTCTCGTGGCCCTTCACCAGGATGCGCACCATCTCCATCGCCTTGGGCGGGTTCTGCGGCACGTCGGGCACGGTGGCGATCTTGCTGAACTCGGCGTACGAGCCCGGCGCGTAGTGGCCCAGCGCGCGGATGCGCTCGGCGATCACGTCGGTCGCGCCCCACAGCTCGGTGTACTGCTGCATGAACATGGCGTGCAGCGAGTTGAAGTGCGGGCCCGTCACGTTCCAGTGGAAGTTGTGCGTGGTGAGGTAGAGCGTGTAGGTGTCGGCCAGCACGCGGCTCAGGCCTTCGGCGATGGCGGCGCGGTCCTGGCGCTCGATGCCGATGTTGATGATGGGCGCATTGCGGCTGCCCGACTCCTGCGCGACCTGCTTGCCGCCCTTCTTGGGCACCTTGCCGGCAGAAGAGGCGGGCGACGGTTTCTTAGAGTCCTTGGCCATGGCGGGAGATCCTTTTCTTCAGTCGAGTTCTTGGAGGGAGGTTGGCTTCGATTCTCGAAGCCGGCGTGCGGCTTCGCAACAGCGCCACTCTATCTCAGCGAACAACGATTCAAAACAGCCGCGGCGTAGGCCGAATTCTCGAAAGCCGGTCTACGAAAGGCGCTTCACTCCCGGCAGCTCGCAAGCGTAGATCGCGTTGCGCAGCGCGGCGATGGCCTCGTAGCGCGTGAAGGTGCGCCGCCATGCGAGCACCACGCGGCGCGTGGGCGGGTCGCGGTCCTGCGCGTCGCGCACCGGCAGGTAGCGCACCATCTGCTCGGGCTCCTTGCGGCCCTTGACCCTGGGCTTGATCGCATCGGCCGGCACCGACAGGCGCGGCACCAGCGTCACGCCCATGCCCGAGGCGACCATGTGCTTGATGGTCTCCAGCGACGAGCCCTCGAAGCTCTTGCGGATGCCCTCGGCGTTGCTCGAGAAGCGCGCGAACTCCGGGCACACCTCCAGCACGTGGTCGCGGAAGCAGTGGCCGGTGCCCAGCAGCAGCATGGTCTCGCTCTGCAGTTCTTCCGACGTGATGGACTCGCGGTCGGCGAACTTGTGCTTGCTCGGCAGCGCCGCCATGAAGGGCTCGTCGTACAGCGGCGCCATCGCGAGGCCGGTGTCGGGAAAGGGCTCGGCCATGATGGCGCAGTCGATCTCGCCCGCGCGCAGCATCTCCAGCAGCTTGGCGGTGAAGTTCTCCTGCAGCACCAGCGGCATCTGCGGCGTGCGCTGGATCACCTGGCGCACGAGGTCGGGCAGCAGGTACGGGCCGATGGTGTAGATCACGCCCAGGTTCAGCGGACCGGCCAGTGGGTCCTTGCCGCGCTTGGCGATCTCCTTGATGCTGGCGGCCTGGTCGAGCACGCTCTGGGCCTGCTGGACGATCTGCTCGCCCAGCGGCGTCACGGTCACTTCGCCGGCGCTGCGCTCGAAGAGCTTGACCTCGAGCTCGTCTTCGAGCTTCTTGATGGCGACCGAAAGTGTCGGCTGCGAAACGTAGCAGGCCTCGGCCGCCTTGCCGAAGTGCCTTTCGCGGGCCACTGCGACGATGTATTTGAGTTCGGTGAGAGTCATAGCTTGCGTCAATTATGCGCAAGGGTGTGTCATGAGGATGGCCTGGGGTCTTCACGGCTGGCGCCGCGCCCTCTTCAGGGCCCCGCGGCCTGCGCCGCGAGCGCAGCGCGCGGCCCCGATCGCAGGCGCCGGCCGCGCGCGATCCCCGGCTGCTCGACCAGCCGGTAGCTGGCCACCGAGGCCGCCACCAGCAGCAGCGCGCAGGCGGTGCCCGCCAGCCAGTACTGCATCGCCCCGGCCATCGCGAACTCCCGCACCGGCCCGGGCCCGAACACCAGGGTCAGCACCAGCCCCTGCAGCAGGTAGATGCTGTAGCTCACCGTGCTCAGGCGCCGGGCCGCGCGCGTGGCCAGCAGGCCGAAGAGCGTGCTGCCGGTGCACACCAGGTGGAAGAACGCCCACAGCAGCAGTACCTGCACCGGTCCGACCATGTGGCCGAAACCGGCGAACACGCCACCGAGGCAGGCCACGGCGAGCAGGGAAGCCGTCCGCTGCGGCAGCTGCAGCCTGGGCCCGCGCCGCACCAGCCATGCCGACAGCATGCCCAGGAGGAACGAAGCCAGCACCCAGGCCAGCGCACCGATCACCAGCGCGAGCGTCGGCCGCGAGGGCGTGGCACCCGGCGACAGCGCCGCGAAGACCAGCAGCGGCAGGCACAGCAGCAGCATGAGGCCGAGCACGAAGCGGGGCGTGCGGTCGCCGCGAGCGAGCGGCGCCATCGGCCGCAGCGCGCCGTAGAACAGCCACTCGACGAAGACCGTCCACGTGACGCCCGCGAGGATCAGCGTGGTGCCGGCGTAGCCGTTGATGTCCGGCTGCAGCGGCCAGATGCCGAGGGCCAGCCACTGCAGCATCGCGCCGAGCACGGACCACGCCGGCTCCCTTGGCTCGAAGCCGGTGCGCCATGCGACGACGAGGAACATCAGCCCCACCGCCAGCAGGTAGGTCGGCCCGATGCGCCAGAGCCGGCCGACGTACAGGCTCCTCCAGTCGGGCCGCCCCTTCGCGTCGAGCAGCTTTCCCCAGAACAGGAAGCCGGTGATCATGAAGAAGACGCCCACGCCCGCCTGTCCCAGCAGCGTGTGGAAGCCCGAGGGCGGAAAGGTCCACTCGCCGCGCTCGATGTAGCCGTGGGTCACCATCAGGTGGTGCACGAAGACGCTCAGCGCGAGAAAGCCGCGCAACCCGTCGAGCGTGACGGTGCGATGGTCGCGGGGGCCGTGCTGCGGCGGCTGCTGCTCGTCGGCCGCGCGGAACGCCGGCAGCGCGATCGCGCCGAGCACCACCAGCACGAGAGCGAAGTACGGCCAGGGCGAGAAGACGCTCATCCCCGGCGCGGCCTGATCCGCTGCGGCGGCTTTTCCTGCGGTCCCTCGCCCGATCCGGCGCGCGCCTTGCGCCCGCCGGGCGCGACGCCGCTCACCTCACCCGCGGCGGACGAGCGCATGCGCGACGCATGCGCCCAGGCGGCGCCGCGCCGATGCAGGGCGAACACCCTCATGCGCCGGCGGCGTCGAGATCCCTGGCCGCGAGCGAGCGCGGGCGCATGTCCGTCCAGTTCGCCTCGATGTAGGCGCCGCACGTGGCGCGGTCGGTGGCGGGCAGCGCCACCTTCCAGCCGGCGGGCACGTCGATGAAGGCGGGCCACAGCGAGTGCTGGCCTTCGTCGTTCACCAGCACCTGGAAGGTGCCGTTCGTGTCGTCAAACGGGTTGCTCATCTTCTCTGCTTCCTTTGGGGGTCTTCGATCAGGCGATGGCCAGGCAGCCGGGCGCCGCGGTCTCGCGCAGCGCCTCGAGTGCTGCCGATATCTCGGTGAGCGCGTGGTGGCGCGCGAAGTCGTCGCGCAGCGCGCCCGCACGCTGGCGATAGGCGGGCTCCTTCAGCAGCCTGCGCACCGCGTCGCCGATCTGGCGCGCGGTGGGCTGCCCGCTGCCCAGGTTGATGCCGGCGCCCGACCAGGCCACGCGTGCGGCGATCTCCGGCTTCTCCTCGGTGGCGCCCGCCACCACCAGCGGCACGCCGAGGCTCAGCGCATGGTTGACCGAGCCGTAGCCGCCATTGGTGACCATCGCGTGCACCTTGGGCAGCAGGCGGTCGTAGGGCAGGAAGGGCAGCACGCGCGCATTCGCGGGCAGCGCCATGTTCAGCGCCTCGGGCTGCGGGCCGCCCGTGGTCGCGATGACCTGGATGTCGCCCGCACCGGCCAGCGCCTGCAGCGTCGGGCCGATCAGCTGCGCCGGGTTCTGGTTGGCCAGCGTGCCCTGCGTCACCAGCACCACGGCGCGGCCGTCGTCCAGCTCGTGCCACCAGTCGGGCTCCACGAAGTCGCGGCTGGCCGGTGCGAGCAGCGGGCCGACGAAGCGCACCGAGGCAGGCAGGTCGCTGCGCGGGTACTCGAAGGATTCGGAGGTGAGCTGCAGGTAGACGTCCGGCAGCTTGACCATCGCGTCGATGAAGAACTCGGGCAGCGCCGGCAGGCCCGCGCAGGTCAGCAGCGCGTCGAAGTAGCGCTGCACCTCGCCGAACATCGCCTGCCTGAGGTTGGCGTTCATCGCCCGGTTGCGAACCCGCCCTTCCGGCGTGGACGACGGCGGCAGCGCGGTGCCGAAGAAGGCGGTGTCGCAGCTCGACAGCGGCAGCGCCGAGATGCCGATGGCCGCCACCGCAGGCCGCTGCTCGCGCGGCCCCAGCAGCAGGGGGAAGGTGCCGCAGAACATGGTGTCGACCACGATCGCGTCGGCCGCGAAGTCGCGCAGGATCGCCTCCAGGCCGGCCCGCTGTGCGGCCATGGCGTCGGCGAAGAAATGCTTCAGACCGAAGCACATCTGCGCATGCGCCGAAGGCAGCCGCTGGCGCTGCGGAAAGCGCCGGTCGAGTTCGTGGTGGTCGAAGTCGATGGAGGCGTCGAAGGGCGTGAAGCCCGCGCCGGTGGCCTCGGCCTGCGCGCGGAAGCGGCTGGCCGTGTGCACGCGCACCTCGTGCCCCAAGCCCACCAGGTGCTGCGCGATGGCCAGCATCGGCAGCACGTGCCCGGGCAGCGCGGTCGCGGCGATGAGGTAGCGCGTCATCTCAGGCCACCTGCGATGCGCGGGTCTCGACGGCCGCGCTGCGCGCCTTGGTGTCGATGCCCAGGTCGACGAAGTAGCGCTGCAGCAGGTCGCGGTCCACCGGGCGGATCGCGGCGCCGATGGCCTGCAGCTGCGCATGCGTGGCTTCCCCGCTCACCTTCGGCGGCGTGGCCGAGGTGTCGTAGCGGTCGAGGATCGCCAGCACGGCCGCGAGGTCGCGGTCCTGCCCCACCGCGAGCCGCGCGTGGGCACGCTGCAGCCACGGTTCGAGCCCGACGGGTTCGAGCCTCATGCCGAGCCGCTCGAACACGGCCGGAATGTCGCGCACCCGCAGCGCCTCCTGGCTCGTTAGGTGGAACACCTGGCCCCACGACGACTGCAGCGCCGCAAGGCCGAGGATGGCGCGCGCCACGTCGTCCACCGGCGTGAGGTTCAGCGGCAGGTCCATGTCGGGAATGGCTTCGAGGTCGGCATAGAGATGCGCCACGCGCCAGATCAGGTCGTCGGCGTTGCAGATCGCGTGCGTGTGGTCGCCGGTGACCGCGCCCAGGCGGTAGATCGCCACCGGCATGCCGCGCGATTGCGCCTCGCGCGCCAGCGCGTCGCCCACCCACTTGCTCTGGCTGTAGCCGTCGACCAGCCCGCGCCAAGATGCCAGCGCCGACTGCTCGGTGACGGTGGCGCCTTCCCTGCCGTTGTTCTGGTCGATCACCGCCAGCGTGGAGACGTAATGCATGCTCTTCGGCCGGCCCTGCGCGGTCCACTCGAGCAGCGTGACCACGCTGTCGACGTTGGCCGGCTTCAGGCTCGCGTAGGGATGCAGGAAGTCCACCTGCGCCGCGCAGTGGTAGATGGCGTCGCAGTCCTCGCGCACCAGCCGCACCGCGCGGTCGTCCAGACCCAGGTTCGGCTTGCCGAGGTCGCCGGTCACCACTTCGATGCGCGCGTCGTCCCAGATCGCGCCCAGCTGCCGCTGCGCCAGCGTGAGCTGCAGGCGGCGCTTGCCGGCTTCCTCGTCGGCGGCACGCACGTGGCAGACCACGCGAGCGGTGGTGTCGCGCAGCAGCGCTGCCAGCAGGTGGCTGCCGACGAAGCCGCTGGCGCCGGTGAGGAACACGCGCCTGGCGGCCAGCGGCGGCGCGGTGTCCTGCCTGCGGATGTGCGCGGGCAGGTCGAGTTCGCGCGACAGGTCCAGGGCCTCGGAGCCGGCCGTGTTGTCGTCCAGCCATGCGGCCAGCGCCGCGACGGTCGGGCGGTTGTAGACCTCGGCATGCGGGAAGTCCGCGCGCACCTGCTGGCGGATGCGCATGCCGAGCTGGATGGCCATCAGCGAATGGCCGCCGAGCTCGAAGAAGTTGTCGTGGATGCCCACCCGCTCCAGGTGCAGCGTCTCGGCCCACAGCGCGGCGAGCTGCCTTTCGGTGGCGGTGCGCGGCTCGGCGTACGCCGATGCAGCCTGCTGTCCCGGCAGGGGCAGCGCCCTGCGGTCGAGCTTGCCGCTTTGCGTCAGCGGCAGGAAAGGCAGGTGCACGAAGGCCGAGGGCACCATGTAGTCGGGCAGCGACTGCGCCATGTGGGCGCGCAGTTCCGCCGGCTGCGGATCGGACGACGCCACCACGTAGGCCACCAGGCGCTTCTCGCCCGGCACGTCCTCGCGCGCGATGACGGCCGCCTGCGTCACCTGCGGGTGGCGCAGCAGCACCGATTCGATCTCGCCGGGCTCGATACGGTAGCCGCGGATCTTCACCTGCTGGTCGGCGCGCCCCATGAAGTCGAGGCTGCCGTCGTTGCGCCAGCGCACGAGGTCGCCGCTGCGGTACATGCGGCTGCCGGGCTCGCCGAAGGGATCGGCGACGAAGCGCTCGGCGCTCGGCAGCGCGCGGTTCAGGTAGCCGCGCGCGACGCCGCTGCCCGCGATGTAGAGCTCGCCCGCCACGCCGGGCGGCACCGGCTGCAGCGCGTCATCGAGCACGTACACGCGCGTGTTCCACACCGGCGTGCCGATGCTGGGCGGCTCATGGCCGTTCATCGGCGCGCTGGTGCTCGCGCAGATGGTGATCTCGGTCGGGCCGTAGGCATTGATCATGCGGCGGCCCCTGGACCAGCGCGCGGCCAGCTCGGCGGAGCAGGCATCGCCGCCGACCACCACCGTCTGCAGGCATGGGTACGCGCCCTCGGGCAGCGTTGCGAGCGCGGCCGGAGGAATCAACGCGTGGCTCACGGCCAGCCTCTCGATCAGCGCGCCCAGCTCGGCGCCCAGCACCTGCTGCGCCGAAGGCACCACCAGCGCGGCGCCGGCATGGAAGGCCATCAGCATGTCCATCACCGAGGCGTCGAAGCCGCTGGAGGAGAACTGCAGCACGCGCGAGCCGTGGTCGATGGCGAAGCGCTGCGCCATCGAGGCGCCGAGGCTTGCGAGGCCCTGGTGCGGCACCACCACGCCCTTGGGCTTGCCGGTGGAGCCCGATGTGTAGATCACGTAGGCGGCGTCGCGCGGATCGGCCGCGCGCGGCTGCGCCACGGGCCCGTCCTGCTGGATCGCCAGCGCGGCGACGGTCTCGTCGCCGTCGAGCGCGAGGCAGTGCGGAATGCCGGCCAGCTCCGGCAGCAGCGACGCGTGCGTCAGCACCGCGGCGGGCGCGGCCTCCTCGAACACGAAGGCGCTTCGGCCGGCCATGTGGTTCGGATCGATCGGCAGGTAGGCGGCACCGGCCTTCACGATCGCCAGGTGCGCCACCACGAGGTCGAGCGAACGCGGCAGCACCGTGGCGACGATGTCGCCCGTGCCGACGCCCCGCCCGCGCAGCAGATGAGCGAGCCTGTTGGCGCGCAGGTCGAGCGATGCGTAGCTCACGACGCAAGCGTCGTCGAGCACCACGGCCGCCGCATGCGGGCGCGCGGCGGCATGCGCCTCGACCATGGCTGCGAACGAGAGCGGCGCAATGTCGTCGCGCGTGCCGGCGCTCCTGCCGCTCCAGTCGGCCAGCAGCCGACGGCGCTCTTCCTCGCCGAGGATGTCCAGGCCGTTCAGCGCTGCATCGGGCGCGTCGCAGGCCTGCTCCAGCAGGCGCACCAGCCGCTCGCCGATGGCCTCGACGGTCGCGCGGTCGAAGATGTCAGTGCTGTACTGGATGCCGCCCGCGATGCCGCCGGGCAGCCCGTCGGCGCCGCGCTGCTCGTCGAGGATGAAGGACAGGTCGAACTTGGCCGTGTCCACCTCCACCGGCTGCGGCGTGATCGACAGGCCCGGCAGCCCGAATGAAAGCCGGTTGCTGCCGCTCTGGAAGCCCAGCATCACCTGGAACAGCGGCAGGTTCGCCCCGCCGCGCTGTGGACGCAGCAGCTCCACGATGCGGTCGTACGGGAACTCCTGGTTCGCATAGGCCGCGAGGTTGGTGGCGCGCACCCGCGCGACCAGCTCGCGCAGGCTCGGCTGGCCCGCGAGGTCGGTGCGCAGCACCAGCGCGTTGACGAAGCAGCCGATGAGCTCGTCCAGCGCGTGGTCGCTGCGGCCTGCCACCGGCGTTCCGATGACGATGTCGTCTCCTGCACCCAGCCGGTTGAGCAGTCCCGCGAGCGCGGCCTGCAGCACCATGAAGACGCTGGCTTGCCCATCGCGCGCGAGCTGCAGCATGCGCTCGTGCACCTGCGGCGGAATCAGCAGCGGCACCACGTCGCCGCGGTAGCTCGGCACGGCCGGATGCGGGCGGTCGACCGGCAGGCTCAGCCGCTCGGGCAGGTCGCGCAGGGTCTCGCGCCAGAACTCGCGCTGGCGGCCGGCCATGCTCTCGGGGTCGTCCTCGCTGCCCAGCAGCTCCTGCTGCCACAGCGCGTAGTCGGCGTACTGCAGCGGCAGAGGCGCCCAGCCAGGCGCATTGCCTTCGCTGCGCGCGGCGTAGGCCACGCTGAGGTCGCGCGCCAGCGGCAGCAGCGAGGCGCCGTCGCCCACGATATGGTGGGTGAGCAGCAGCAGCACGTGCTCGTCGTCGGCCAGCCTGAAGAGCTGCGGGCGCAGCGGCGCGGTGGTGCCGAGGTCGAAGCCGACGCGGGCGGCGGCATGCAGCTGCGCGGCGATCTCGTCTTCGCTGCTGTCGGCCTCGACCAGCAGCGCGCGGGCCAGCTCGCCCTCGAGGATGTGCTGGTGGGGCAGCCCGTCCTCGCTCGGGTAGATGGTGCGCAGGCTCTCGTGGCGCTGCACCAGGTCGTCGAGCGCCGACTGCAGCGCGGCGCGGTCGAGCGTGCCCGACAGGCGCAGCGCCAGCGGCATGTTGTAGGCGGGGTTGGCGTTCTCCAGCTGGTTCATCAGCCACAGGCGGCGCTGCGCGAACGACAGCGGGATGCGCGCCGGCCGCGGCATCGGCACGAGGCTCGGGCGCGCCTGCGATGCCTGGTCGAGCAGCTCGGCGAGGCCGGCGATGGTGGAGACCTGGAACAGCGTGTCCAGCGGCAGGTCGATCATGAACTGCTGCCGGATCATCGAGATCAGCTGCACGATCATCAATGAGTGCCCGCCGAGCTCGAAGAAGTTGTCCTCGATGCCCACGCGCGGCAGGTGCAGCGTCTCGGCCCAGAGGCGCGCGAGGATCTTCTCGGTGTGCGTGCGCGGCGCCACGTAGGGCGTGGCCGCCTGCAGCTCGGGCGCGGGCAGCGCGCGGCGGTCGAGCTTGCCGCTGGGGCCCAGCGGAAGCGCCGGCACGTTGACGAAGGCCGAAGGCACCATGTACTCGGGCAGCGACTGCGCAAGGTGGGTGCGCAGATCGGCCGCCTGCGGATCGGCTCCCTCGGCGGCAACCACGTAGGCCACGAGGCGCTTCTCGCCCGGCACGTCCTCGCGTGCGACCACCGCCGACTGCGCGACCTGCGGATGCCGCAGCAGCGCCGATTCGATCTCGCCGGGCTCGATGCGCAGGCCGCGGATCTTCACCTGCTGGTCGGCGCGGCCCAGGAAGTCGAGGCTGCCGTCCTCGCGCCAGCGCGCGAGGTCGCCGGTGCGGTACATGCGGCTGCCGGGCTGGCCGTGGGGGTTGGCCACGAAGCGCTCGGCGCTCAGCAGCGGGCGCTCGAGATAGCCGCGCGCCAGGCCGACACCCGCGATGTAGAGCTCGCCGGCGGTACCGGGCGGCACGGGCTGCAGGCCGCTGTCGAGCACGTGCATCTGCGTGTTCCAGATCGGCCGGCCGATGGGCACGCTGCCCTTCGGAGACTGCGCCTCGCCGGCATCGCGCGGGCATTCCCACGAGGTGACGTCGACCGCGGCCTCGGTTGGCCCGTAGAGGTTGTGCAGCTCGCAAGGAAGCTGCTGCTGGAACTGCGCCACCAGCGCGGGCGACAGCGCCTCGCCGCTGCAGATCACGCGCCGCAGCGAGGCGCACTCGCGCGCCTTCGGCTCGAGCAGGAACACTTCCAGCATCGACGGCACGAAGTGCGCGGTGGTGATGCCCTCGGCGGCGATCAGGCCCGCGAGGTAGGCCGCGTCCCTGTGACCGCCGGGCTTCGCGAGCACCAGCGTGGCGCCGTCGATCAGTGGCCAGAAGAATTCCCACACCGACACGTCGAAGCTCGACGGCGTCTTCTGCAGCACGCGGTCGTCGGCCTTCAGGCGGTAGCGGTCCTGCATCCACTGCAGGCGATTGACGATGGCGCGGTGCGACACCACCGCGCCCTTGGGCTTGCCGGTGGAGCCCGAGGTGTAGATCACGTAGGCCGGATGCGCGGGGTCGACGGCCACGGCGGGCGCTGCATCGTCGCTATTCGCCAGTGCGGCAAACGTTTGCGCTACATCGAGCAGAAGCTTCGGCACATCTGCCGGCAGCGACTCCGCGAGCGCGGCGGTGGTGACGAGGCAGGCGGGCCGCGCGTCGCCGAGCATGAAGGCGATGCGGTCCTGCGGAAAGTCGGGGTCCACCGGCAGGTAGGCGGCGCCGGTCTTCAGCGTGGCGAGCAGCGCCACCATCAGCTCGAAGGAGCGCGGAATGGCCAGCGCCACGGTGCGCTCCGGGCCCGCGCCATGCGCGCGCAGCAGCTGTGCAAGGCGATTGGCGCGGCGGTCGAGCTCCCGGTTGCTCATCGCCTCGCCCTCGAAGCGCAGCGCAACGCCGTCCGGATTGGCAGCAAGCTGTGCCTCGATGAGCGCGACGAGGTTCGTATCGGGCACCGCTTGCGCCGTGTCGTTCCAGCTCACCAGCAGCCGCTCGCGCTCGGCGGCATCGAGCAGGTCGACCTGGCCGACGGCCTGCGCGGGCTGGCGGATTACCGCGGTCATGAAGGCCAGCAGCCGGCGCTGGTGGTCGGCCAGCGACTGCGCGGTGTGGATCGCGGGGTTGGCGTCGAAGTCGATCTGCAGGTCCTGCCCGTTGCCGCGTTCGTACAGGAAGATGCCCAGGTCCTCGGCCGTGCCGTTGGACAGGTTGCGCGGCCATGCGGCGTGGCCGGCGAAGCGGAAGTCGTAGTCGAAGGGCTCGACGTTGACCACGGTGGTGAAGAGCTGCCGGTTGTTCACCAGCATGTTGAGGTCGCTGCGCAGGTGCTCGTAGCGGTACGACTGGTGCCGCAGCACCTGCCGCATCTGCCGCCCCACCTCCGCGATCAGCTCGGTCACCGGCAGGTCGGGGCGCATCGCGAGGCGCAGCGGCAGCGCGTTGGCCACCATCGCGGGCACGCGTCGCATGCGGTCGTTGTGGCGCGCGGTGACGGGGATGCCGATCACCATGTCCTCGACGCCGGTGGCGCGGTAGAGGTAGGCGGCGGTGGTGGCGATGAGGATCTGCGGCAGCGTGGCGCCCAGCTGCTGCGCGATGCCGGCCAGCGCCCGCACGCTTTCGGCCGGCAGGTACGCGGTCTGGCGCAGCAGGCCGCCCACGTTCACCGAGCGCTGCGAGGCCAGGCTCAGCGGATCGGGTGCATCGGCGAAACGCTCGGTCCAGTACTGCCGGTCGCGCGGGAAGCGCCCCGATTCGCGATAGGCCCTGTCTTCCTCCATCAATTGCGAAATGGACGCGAGGCGCGATGCCTCGGGCACTTCCGTGCCGGCGATGCGGGCACTGTAGACGTCGGCGAAGCGTCGCGCGATGAGCCCGCCGCCGAAGCCGTCGAGCACGATGTGATGGCTGCGGTGGTACCAGACGTGGCGGTCGTCCGCGAGGCGGATCAGCGCCGACATCCAGAGCTGGTCGCGCGCGAGGTCTTCCTTGCGCGTGAAGTCGGCCTGCATCCAGGCGCGTGCGGCAGCGGAAGGATCGGGCTCGCCGCTGAAGTCCAGGAAGGGCATCTCGCCCGTGAAGGCGGGCGCCACCACCTGCCGCGGGCCCTGGGCCGTGTCGACGAAGCTCAGGCGCGTGGCCTCGGCCTCCTCGGTGATCTGCCGCATCGCGGCCATGAAGACGTCGGGATCGATCCAGCCCTCGATCTCGATGGCTTCGGCGAGGTTGAAGTTGGTGTCGGGCGAGGCGAACTTCGCGCCGAGCCACATCGCCATCTGGCCCGTTGTGAGGACCGGTGCGGCACCCAGGGGATCGACCGTGCTCATGAACTTCTCCACGTCTTGAATTGAATCGGCAGCGATCGTTTCCCGAGGGAACCACTCGCAAACTCCGAATCAATGTACAAGCTGTTTCAACAATTTCAGCGACAGCCTGGCCGCTGAAAATATTTCACGTGGGTGAGTGAGAGAGAAAGATTTCATCGGGAAGTGGTCACCCGATTCGCGGCCGAAAAATCCGATGGCTTTCGTCGTAACCGCAAGCGCAAGCGCGGGAAATGGAATGTTGCAACGCAGCAACTTCATCTCCTGGGCGTAGGGTTTTCCCTCCGACCGCGGTCTTCAGCGCTTCTCGAAATACGGAATGAAGATGCCGTTGGCGGCCGTGCCCACCTGCTTGACCCAGTTCAGCGAAAAGTTCTCGCCGAGGCGCTGCAGGTCGCGCCCGAGCAGGAAGGGCACCGGCTCGATCTTCATGCCATTGCGCCGCAGCTCGTCCGTCGAGCGGGCCGCGGCCTCTGCGCTGCGAGCCCATCCGCGCGTCTCGGCGACCGCGCACGCGGCGGCCAGCGAGCTGCGCGACGACGGGTCGAGCCCGTCCCACGCCCTGGCGTTGACGAACACGAGGTTCTTGGGGAACCACGCGTTGATCTCGTAGAAGTGGCGCATCGACTGCCACGCCTGGTTCTCCACGCCGGTCACGGCGGAGGTCAGCATGCAGTCGATGCGGCCATCTGCCAGCGCCTTGCCGAGCCCGGTGGCCGGAACGTCGACGGGCACCGCGCCCATCAGCGTCGCGATGCGCGCCGTGGTGTCGTTGTAGGCGCGCATGCGCATGCCGCGCAGGTCGCCCACGCCGCCGAGCGGCCGCGTCGAGAAGAGGCCCTGCGGCGGCCATGCCACCGCGTAGAGCACGCGCATGCCGCGCTGCGCGAAGTCCCGCTCGATCAGCGGACGCTGGATGCGCCACAGCAATTGCGCATCGGCATAGCTGCGCGTGATGAAGGGAACGGAATCGGCGCCCGCCAGCGGCACGTCGGCGGCGAGGCTGCTCATGATGGCTTCGCCGGCCTCCACCTTGCCCTCCTGCACGGCGGCGCGGATCGCGTTGAGCGCGAACAGCTTGTTGCCCGGATGGACCTCGATGCGAAGCTGCCCGCCGGTTGCGGCCTCGACCTCCTTCGCCATCGCCAGGAGGTTGGCGGTGTGGAAGTTCTCTGCCGGATAGCCGGTGGCCAGCCGCCACACGACGGCCTGCGCCGACCACGCGGCCGGCGGGAGAACGCCGGCCCCGCACGCGAGCCATGCGAAGCCGCGCCGCGTGATGCTGCCGCTGGTCATGCCGCGGCCTTCAGGCGATGGCCGCGATGGCCGCGCCGACCGCCACATAGCCGCCTGCGGCCACCGAGATGGCGATGCGCCCTGCGCGATGCGCAAGCACCTGCATCTCCATCTTCATCGCCTCCATCACCGCGATGACGGCGCCCTCGGCGACCTCGTCGCCGTCGGCCACCTTCCATGCCTGCACCGTGCCCGAGACGGGCGCGGCCACCGCGGCTGCATCCGCCGCGGGCGCCTGCGACGCGGGAGCCGCCGCGGCACCGCCTGCTGCCGACGAGAGCCCGCTCAGCAGCACCGCCGGCAAGCCCACGGCCATGCGCCGCCCGTCGACCTCGATCGCGGTGCGCAGCAGCGCGGCATCGGGCAGCGGATCGGGGCGCAGGGCCGGCGCCTCGCCGTTGGCGAAGTCGGTCTCGATCCAGCGCGTGTGCACCTTGAAGGCGTCGCCCGAGACGAAGTCCGGATGCGCCATCACCGCGCGATGGAAGGGCAGCACCGTCGGCAGGCCCTCGATGCGGAACTCCTTGAGTGCACGGCGCGCACGCGCGATGGCCTGCTCGCGCGTGGCACCGGTGACGATGAGCTTGGCCATCAGCGAATCGAAGGTGCCCGGCACCTGCGAGCCCGACTCCACGCCGGCATCGACGCGCACGCCCGGACCCGAGGGCGCGTCGAACACCTTCACCGGCCCTGGCGAAGGCAGGAAGCCGCGACCCACGTCCTCGGCGTTGATGCGGAACTCGAAGGCATGGCCGCGCGGCGCAGGCGTCTGCCTGATCTGCAGCGGCAGGCCTTCGGCGATGCGCAACTGCTCGATCACGAGGTCGATGCCGGTGGTTTCCTCCGTCACCGGATGCTCGACCTGCAGACGCGTGTTCACTTCGAGAAAGGAGATCGCGCCGCTCGCGCTCAGCATGAACTCGACCGTGCCCGCGCCGGTGTAGCCGGCCTCCGCGCAGATGTCGCGCGCGGCCTGGTGGATGCGCTCGCGCTGCGCGTCGCTCAGGAAGGGCGCGGGCGCTTCTTCCACCAGCTTCTGGTTGCGCCGCTGCAGCGAGCAGTCGCGCGTGCCGAGCACCAGCACGTTGCCGTGCGTGTCGGCCAGCACCTGCGCCTCGACATGGCGGGGGCGGTCGAGGAACTGCTCGACATAGCACTCGCCGCGCCCGAACGCAGTCACGGCTTCACGCACCGCCGATTCGTAGAGCCCCTCGACCTCGTCAAGCCGCCACGCCACCTTGATGCCGCGCCCGCCGCCGCCGAAGGCCGCCTTGATCGCGACCGGCAGCCCGTGCTTCTCGGCGAAGGCGAGCACCTCGCCCGCGTCCTTCACCGGGTCGGCCGTGCCCGCGACCAGCGGCGCACCGACCTTCATCGCGAGCTTGCGGGCCTGCACCTTGTCGCCCAGCATCGCGATGGCGGCCGGCGGCGGGCCGATCCAGGTGAGGCCGGCATCGATGACGGCCTGCGCGAAGGCCGCGCTTTCCGACAGGAAGCCGTAGCCCGGATGCACCGCGTCGGCGCCGCTGCGCGCGGCCACGTCGAGCAGCTTGGCGATGTTGAGGTAGGTGTCGGCGGGCTTGTTGCCGTCGAGTCCGTAGGCCTCGTCGGCCATGCGCGCATGCAGCGCATTCAGGTCGGCGTCGGCATACACGGCGACGGATTTCACGCCGTGGTCGGCACAGGCGCGCGCGATGCGCACGGCGATTTCGCCCCGGTTGGCGATCAGTACTTTCTTCATGAGGAGGCTTTCACTGGGCCATGGGCCTGAATCGGACGCGCGCGTTCACGGGGATCTGCCCGGCGCGGTCGAGGTGATGGGTGGCGACGGAGGCGATCACGGGATAGCCGCCCGTCAGCGGATGGTCGGCCAGGAACAGCACGGGCTGGCCGCTCGCAGGCACCTGGATCGAGCCGCGCGCGGTGCCCTCGCTGGGCAGTTCGGCGTGGTTGGCGCGCGCCAGCGCCTCTTCGCCGGCCAGGCGGATGCCGACGCGGTTCGACTGCGGCGTGACGGTCCATGCCTGGCCGCACAGCAGCTCGACCGCGTCGGGCGTGAACCAGTCGGTGCGCGGGCCGAGCACGATGTCGAGCACGACTTCCCCCCTCACGGTGGGCAGGTCCGTGGGCGGAGCTTCCGGCTCGCCGACCAGCGCACCGGCGGACACCGCGCGCACGGGCAGCACGTCGCCCACGGCGATGGCGGCGGGGCCGACGCGCGCGAGCGTGTCGCTCGAGAGGCTGCCGAGCACGGGCGCGATGTCGAAGCCGCCGCGCACCGCGATGTAGCTGCGGATGCCGGCCGTCGGCTCGCCGAGCGCGAGCACGTCGCCTTCGGCCAGCGCGACGGGCTGGTAGCGCGGCAGCGGCCACTGGGCGCCGTCGGCGCGGGTCAGCGTCACCGGACCTTCGGCGCCGGTGACGGCAACCACCGCATCGCCGCGGCAGGCGAGCTGGAAGCCGCCATAGGCGACCTCGATGCATGCGGTGTCGGAGGCATTGCCGACGAGCCTGTTGGCCGCCTGCAGCGAACGCCGGTCCATCGCGCCGGAAGCCGACACGCCCTGCTTCGCCTGGCCGTGGCGGCCGCCATCCTGAAGCAGCGCCTGCAGGCCCGCAGCGCGGATCTCGAAGGCGCAGCCGCTCTTCGACACGGCCGGCTGCGCCGGTGCGGCGGCGGCTTCCACCTCCGTGCGAGGCTGGCCGGTCACGTCGACGAAGCGCACCGCATCGCCCGGCTGCAGCAGCGCGGGCGTTTCGCGCGAGAGGTCCCACATCGGCGCGTCGGTGATGCCGAGGATCTGCCAGCCGCCCGGGCTGGCCTGCGGATAGACGCCGCTGAAGCTGCCCGCGAGCCCGACGGCGCCGGCGGGAATGCGCGTGCGCGGCACCTTGCGACGCGGCACGTTCAGGCTCGGGTCGCCGCCCGAGAGGTACGCGAAGCCCGGCGCGAAGCCGGTGAAGGCGACGGTGTAGTCGCTGCCGGTGTGGCGGCGCACCACTTCGTCGGGCGTGATGCCGAGCAGCCCGGCCACCTCGGCCAGGTCCTCGCCGTCGTAGCGCACGGGAATCTCGATGCGCCTTTCGCTGCGCGCCTCGCTCGCGTCGAGGCTGCGCGCGCCGACCTGCCGCGCGAGCTCGTCGGCTGCGATGGCCGCCGGCCTGAAGGTGATGAGCAGCGTGCGCGCCGCGGGCACCAGTTCCTCGATGCCCGCGATGGGCTCGGCGCGCAGCGAGGCCAGCAGCGCGAGGGTCTGCGGCAGGTCTTCGAGCTCGACCAGCACCGCATTCAGGTTGACCGGCAGGAAGCGCATCGTCGTCATGCGGCGTCCACGAAGGAGCGGATCGCCACGCCCGACTGTTCCAGCAGCGCGCGCACCCGGCGCGCCATCTCCACAGCGCCGGGGCTGTCGCCGTGCACGCAGACCGAATCGGCCTCGATGCGCACCGTGCTGCCGTCGATGGCCGTGACCACGCCTTCGGAAGCCAGCCGCAGCATGCGCGCGGCCACTTCCTCGGCGTCGTGCAGCACCGCACCGGGTTCGCGGCGCGACACCAGCGTGCCCCCGGGCGTGTAGGCGCGGTCGGCGAAGGCCTCGGCCACCGCGCGCAGGCCCGCGTCGCGCGCCCAGCCCAGCAGCGGAGAGCCCGCCAGCGCCACCAGCACGAGGCTGGCGTCGATCTCGCGGATGGCGGCGATCACGTCGCGCGCCTGGCGCTCGTCGTGGGCGATGGTGTTGTAGAGCGCGCCGTGCGGCTTCACGTAGCGCACCGTGGTGCCGGCCGCGGCGGCCAGGCCCTTGAGCGCGCCGATCTGGTAGATCACGTCGGCGCGCAGGTCGGCGCTCTCCACGTCCATGTTGCGGCGGCCGAAGCCCACGAGGTCGCGGTAGGCCACGTGCGCGCCGATGACGACGCCGCGCTCCTTCGCCTGGCGCAGCGTGCGCAGGATGCCGGCCGGGTCGCCGGCATGGAAGCCGCAGGCGACGTTGGCGCTGCTCACGAGGGAAAGCATGGCGGCGTCGTCGCCCATGCGCCATGCGCCCAGGCTCTCGCCGAGGTCGCTGTTCAAGTCGATGTTCATCGTTCGGTCTTCAGTAGGTCGGTCAGTGGAGGCGGCCCGCCGTCTCCCGCACGTCGTCGCGCACGAGCAGCGCGGTGCGGATCGCCACGCGGAAGGCTTCCACCTGCGTCTGCAGCGCCATGCTCGCCACGCCCGGCTTGGAGGCGGCCTGCTCGGGCAGGTAGGGCACGTGGACGAAGCCGCCGCGCGTGTGCGCCAGCATCGGCCAGCTCGCGAGGCGGTGCATCAGCGCGTAGAAGATGTGGTTGCACACGAAGGTGCCGGCGCTGTTGGACACCGCCGCGGGCAGCCCCGCCGCGCGCATGTCGCGCACCATGGCCTTGATCGGCAGCGCCGTGAAGTAGGCGGCCGGCCCGCCGGGCACCACCTCGGTGTCGATGGGCTGGTGGCCGGCGTTGTCGGGAATGCGCGCGTCGTCGATGTTCAGCGCGGCGCGCTCCAGCGAGATCTCGGTGCGTCCGCCCGCGGCGCCGATGCACAGCACCAGCGGCAGCGGCCTGCCGCTCTCCATGATGCTTGCCATGGCGGCGTCGAGCACGTGGATCGAGCGGCCGAACACGCAGGGCAGCTGCAGCGCCTGCACCACGGTGCCTTCGCAGCGCCAGCCGTCGAGCGCGCGGGCGATCTCCCACGCGGGGTTGACGGGATCGTTCTCGAACGGCTCGAAGCCCGCGACCAGCACCCGGGGTGCCTTGTCATCGGTGGTCATGCAGGGGCCTCAGCGGAACATCAGGAAGTACATCAGGAAGATGTTGACCACCAGCAGCGTGGCCGCGGTCGGTATCTGCACGCGGATCACCGCGTTCTTGTCGGGCAGTTCCAGCAGCGCCGCCGGCACGATGTTGAAGTTGGCCGCCATCGGCGTCATCAGCGTCCCGCAGTAGCCCGAGAACATGCCGATGGCCGCCATCACCGCCGGGTCGCCGTGGTACACGCCCACCAGCACCGGCACGCCCACGCCGCCCGTCATGACCGGGAAAGCCGCGAAGCCGTTGCCCATGATGATGGTGAAGAGCGCCATGCCCAGCACGTAGACCGCGACCGCGACGAAGCGGATGTCCATGTTGATGTAGCTGGTGGTGACGTACGCCACCGCCTTGCCCACGCCCGCGTCGGAGAACACCAGCCCCAGCATGCCCAGCATCTGCGGCAGCACCACGGCCCAGCCCAGCGCGTCGGTCAGGCGGCGCGACTCGCGCATGCCCTGCACCGGCGTCTCGCGCGTCAGCCAGCAGGCCAGCGCCAGCGCCGCCACGCAGCCCACGCCCAGGCTCACCAGCGTGGTGTTCTTGGGATCGAGCAGGAAGGCCTCGCCGATCTTGACCTTGCTCACGAGCACCGTGCCGATCACGGTGACCAGCGGGATCGCCAGCGCCGGCATGAAGAGCTTGTTGCCCAGGCGCCTGGCGCTGGCCTCGTACTGGGCGGGCGTCGGCTCGTTGTGCTTGCCCGCGCCCACGCCGCGCATGCCGGCGATGACGGCCATGGCGATGGCGCCCACGCCCACCAGCGCGGGCGGCAGCTTGTCGCCCACCAGGAACACCAGCGAATAGAGGCCCCAGAAGAGCGCGCTGGTGTAGCGCTTGGGATGCTGGCGGTCGGCCAGCGTCATGACCGCCGTGATCGCGAGGATCAGGCCGACCAGGATGTAGAGGTGCTGGATCGAGAGGATCATGATCAGCGGCCTTCCTGGGTTGCAGGCACCGAGGGAACCGCGGGCACTTCAGGCTTGCCGTCGAGTTCGCGCGCCAGCGCCTGGTCGAGCCGGCGCAGGCGCCAGGCGTGGATGATGAAGGCGGCGATGGCCGTCGGGATGCCCCACATCGCGACGTGCAGCGGCTCCACGTCGATGCCGGCCTCGTGCAGGAAGGTGGTCATCAGCACGATGGCGCCGAAGGCCACGAAGATGTCCTCGCCGAAGAACAGGCCCACGTTGTCGGTGGCCGCCGCATAGGCGCGCAGCTTGTGGCGGATGCGATCGGGCAGCTTGCCGTAGCGCGTCTCGGTGGCGCCCTCGGCCATCGGCGCGAGCAGCGGCCGCACCATCTGCGGATGGCCGCCCAGGCTGGTCAGGCCCATGGCGGCGGTGAGTTCGCGCGCGGCCAGGTAGACGATCAGCAGGCGCCCGGCGGTGGCCGACTTGATGCGGCTGATCCAGTTCTGCGCGTGCTGGCGCAGGCCGTGGCGCTCGAGCAGGCCGATCACCGCCAGCGGCAGAAGAATGATCAGCGGCAGGTTGCGCGTCTTGATGAAGCCGTTGCCGATGGCCGTGAGGATCGCCATCGGGCCGAAGCCGGCCGCCGCCGCGGTGGCGACGGCGGTGACGATCACCACCAGCATCGGATTGAAGCGCAGGACGAAGCCCGCAATGATCACGGCGACGCCGATCAGCGGCCAGAGGTGAGGGATGTCAGGAGTCATGTTGGTCTTTCGTTGGGTGATTCGGAGACACCTTGCGCCGGGAGCTCCGGCAGGCCGCTTCTTGCAAACTGCGTGCCAATGAATGAGCAATCCATTTCCACTGAATCACTCATTTCCAATAAATTGTTGAACAATTTATGTGAGTGTGCCCAACAAAGGTGCCCGCATGGCTCCATGAAAACCCTGAGCGCGCCGCCGTCTGGTGCATGCGACGGGGCCCGGCCTTGAGCGGCCGGCGCGGGAAAACCTGCTACAAACGGCCGGTTTCACCGCCCTCCACCCCCGCTCTCCCTTGCCCTGCGCTTTCGGCATGACTCCTCCGGCCTCCACGACCTCTCCCGCCCCGCCCGCAGCCGCTGCGGGCGCACAGACGCTCAATGACCGGGTCGCGGAGCTGATCCGCCAGAAGATCGTGAAAGGCGAGTTCTCGCCGGGGCAGCGGCTGTCGGAGGCCGCGCTGGCCGACAGCTTCGAGATCTCGCGCAACACCCTGCGCGAGGTGTTCCGTACGCTGACCAAGGAAGGGCTGCTCAAGCACGCACCCAACCGCGGCGTGTTCGTGGCGGTGCCGAGCATCGCGTCGATCATCGACATCTACCGCGTGCGCCGGCTCATCGAATGCCAGGCGCTGGCGCAGGCCTACCCGCGCCACCCGGCCAAGAAGCACATGCGCGAGGCGGTCGAGATGGCGCTGAAGTGCCGCGAGGCCGGCGACTGGCTGGGCGTGGGCACGGCCAACATGGAATTCCACATGGCCATCGTGGAGCTGGCCGACAGCGAGCGGCTGAACAACCTGTTCGCGCACATCCTGGTCGAGCTGCGGCTGGCCTTCGGCCTGCTGAAGGACCCGGAGTTCCTGCACGCGCCCTACGTCGACATGAACATGAAGCTGCTCGAGCTCATCGAGGCCGGCAAGTTCGCCGAGGGCTCGGCTGCGCTCAACGACTACCTGGTGCACTCCGAGCGCATCGTGCTGGCGGTCTATGCGCGCAGCATGCCCGAGGGCGGCATCGACAGCTAGGGCGTGGCGCCAGCTACGCCCGCAGGCGTAGCGGGTTCAGGCCTTCAGGTACTCGGCCTTGGTACCCAGCCAGCGGTCGATGTGCCGCTGCGCGAGGTCGGGGTGCTTGCGCAGCATGACCGGCGCGAGTTCGCGGGCCCAGTCGAGCAGCAGGGTGTCGGTCGTGAGGTCGGCGAAGCGCAGCAGCGGCGCGCCCGACTGGCGCGCGCCGAGGAATTCGCCGGGACCGCGGATCTCGAGGTCGCGCCGCGCGATCTCGAAGCCGTCGCTGGTCTCGGCCATCGCCTTGAGCCGCGCGCGCGCCGCCTCGCCGACGCGGCCGCTGTCGCCCGGCGCATAGAGCAGCACGCACGCCGAGGCCGCCGCGCCGCGCCCCACGCGGCCGCGCAGCTGGTGCAGCTGCGAGAGGCCGAAGCGCTCGGCATGCTCGATCACCATCAGCGAGGCGTTGGGCACGTCCACGCCCACTTCGATCACCGTGGTGCTCACCAGCACCTGGATCTCGTTGGCGGTGAAGGCCGCCATCACCGCCTGCTTCTCGGCCGTGGGCATGCGCGAATGCAGCAGGCCGACCTGGATGGGCTCGCCCAGCGTCTCGGCCAGTTCGTCGCGCGTCTCCGTGGCGTTGCGCAGGTCGACGGCCTCGCTCTCCTCGATCAGCGGGCAGACCCAGTACACCTGCCGGCCCTGAGCGATCTGCGCATGGATGCGGTCGATGACTTCGTCGCGGCGGTGGTCGGCCACCAGCCTGGTGACGATGGGCGTGCGGCCCGGCGGCAGCTCGTCGAGCGTGGAGACGTCGAGGTCGGCGTAGTAGCTCATCGCCAGCGTGCGCGGGATGGGCGTGGCGCTCATCATGAGCAGGTGGGGCTCGAGGTGCCCTTCCGCCTTGCCGCGCAGCGCCAGCCGCTGCGCCACGCCGAAGCGGTGCTGCTCGTCGATGATCGCCAGCGCGAGGCTCTTGAAGCGCACCTTCTCGGAGATGACCGCGTGCGTGCCGATGACCAGCGCGGCCTGGCCGCTTTCAACGGCCGCCGACATCTCGTCGCGCTCCTTCTTCTTCTGGCTGCCCGTGAGCCACGCCACGCGCTGGCCGCGCGCGGCGAGCAGCGGATCGAGCCAGCCGACGAGCTTGCCGAAGTGCTGGGCGGCGAGGATCTCGGTGGGTGCCATCAGCGCGCACTGGAAGCCCGCGTCGATGCAGCGCGCCGCCGCGAGCGCGGCCACCACGGTCTTGCCCGAGCCCACGTCGCCCTGCAGCAGGCGGTGCATCGGGATCTCGCGGCCCAGGTCGCGCGTGATCTCCCCTCCGACGCGCTGCTGCGCACCCGTGAGGCCGAAGGGCAGCACGGCGAGCAGCTGCGAGTGCAGCGAGGCCGCGTCGGGTTCGGGCGCAGCGGGCGGCAGCACCGGAGCGCGCTGCGCCGCGCGCTCCATCCGCGCCTGCAGCTGCGAGAGCTGCTGCGCGAGCAGTTCCTCGGCCTTGATGCGCTGCCAAGCGGGATGGCTGTGGTCTTCGAGCGTGGCGATCGCCACGTCGGGCGTCGGGTAGTGCAGGAAAGTCAGCGAATCGCGCAGGTTCCACGCGCCGCGGAATCCGATCTGCACGGGAACGGTCTCGTCGAGCACCGCGCGCGCCAGGCCCGAGCGCACCTCGCGCCGCAGCACCGGCTGCGGGAGGCCGGCCACCGTCGAGTACACCGGCGTGAGCGCATTCGGCAGCGCGGTGCCGGCCGCCTTCACCGTCGGATGCATGATCTGCCGCCCCACGAAGCCGCCGCGCATCTCGCCACGCACGCGCACCCGTGCGCCCACCGCGAGCTGCTTCTGCTGCGAAGGGTAGAAGTTGAAGAAGCGCAGCTGGCAGGTGTCGCTGCCATCGTCGATGGTCGCGATCAGCTGCCGGCGCGGGCGGTACACCACCTCGCATTCGGTGACCACGCCCTCGACCTGCGCCATGTCGCCGTCGCGCGTGTCGGCGATGCGCACGATGCGCGTCTCGTCCTCGTAGCGCATCGGCAGGTAGAGCGCGAAGTCGATGTCGCGCACGAGGCCGAGCTTGCGCAGCGCGCGCTGGACCTGGCTCAGGCCGGAGCCCGGCGGCGACGGCTTCGCCGGCGCGGCGGCCGTGGCTTCGGCGGTGGGAATCGGGGCTTTCTTGGCGGGCACGGGCGAATCTTCTAGCGTGGCCGGCAAAGGTCCGTCAAGGCGCTGCGGGCGTCGGGGAACATGAAGCGGAAACCCGACTGCAGCAGCCGCGCCGGCACCACGCGCTGGCCTTCGAGCAGCAGGTCGGCCTGCTCGCCGAGCAGCAGCTTGACGGGCGCGGCCGGCGTCGGCATCCAGCAGGGCCGGTGCAGCACGCTCGCGGCGACGCGGGTGAACTCCTCCTGGCTCAGGGCGCCGGGTGCGGTGAAGTTGAACGCCTGCGCGGCCGGGGGTGCCGCAGCGTCTTCGGTCAGGGTCCACACGTGCGCCATCGCCCGGATCAGGTCGTGCACGTGCACCCACGACAGCCACTGCCGCCCGCTGCCGAGCCGCCCGCCGAAGCCGAGCGAGATCGGCAGCAGCAGCTGCGGCAGCGAGCCCTGATGGCCCAGCACGAAGCCGAAGCGCATGCAGGCCACGTGCACGCCGTGCGCCACCGCCGCCTGCGCCGCCTGCTCCCAGCGCTGGCACAGCTGCGACATGAAGATCGGCTGCGGCGGCGCGTCTTCCGCGAGTTCGCGCGCGTCGCCCTGCGGCTGCACGCCGTAGTAGCCGATGGCGGAGCCGGACAGCAGCAGCCAGGGTTTGCGCGGCCGCGCCGCGATCCACGCGACCAGCTGCTGCGTCAGCCCTTCGCGGCTTTGCAGCAGCTGCGCCCGGCGCCGCTCGCTCCAGCGCATGCCCAGGATGCGCGCACCCGCGAGGTTGACGACCACGTCGATGTCGTCGGCCGCCGGCACTTCGTCGAGCGACTGCACGCAGCGCACCGCGCCGCCGAAGTTCCACGCGGCCGACCGCGCATCGCGCGTCCACACCGTCACGGCATGACCGTCGGCCACCAGTTGGCGCACGAGCAGCTGGCCGATGAAGCCCGTGCCGCCCGTCACCAGCACGCGCTGCGGTTTCGATCCGAAGCGCACCGGCGCCTGTGCATCGCGCGCCAGCTCCTGCGCGCCGCGCCTGAAGAGCGCGCGCGCCGCGAAGGCATCGCGCAGGCCCGAGAGGCCCACGCCCACGCCGCACAGCGCGAGGAAGGCGCCGAGCCAGCCCTGCGGCTGCCACACCATCGCGGTCGGCCGGGCGGCCCAGTCCGTCGCGCTCATCGCCAGCAGCGCGATGAAGGCACCCGCGTTGATGGCCAGCACCGTGTGCGTCACGCGCTCGGTCGGCGGCAGCAGGCGGCTGCGGTCCTCGACCACGAAGTCCCACAGCGTGAGCACGATCTCGACGCCGAACACCGCGAGCAGCACCCACGCCCAGGCGCCGTGCCAGGCCCAGGACGACAGGCCGATGAAGAGCGCGCAGTAGATCGACGAACGCGTCGCGTGGATCGCCAGCTCGCGCCCGGCCGTGCCGCGCCGCGGCAGCGCCTCGGTGCCCTCGTGGTGGTAGAGCGTGTCGAAGGCGCCGAGCGCGCCTTGCGCGGCCATGAGCTGCAGCGCGAGCAGGTGCGTGTCGATCATGCGGGCACCGCCTTCGGCTCGGCGACCTCTTCGAACACGCCGACCTGGGTGAAGGTCGTGCCCATCAGGCAGTGGCGAATCTCGATGCGGATGTTGAAGCGCTCTGGCGTCTCGTTGTGGTGCCAGAGAAAGGTCTTGCCGGGCGTGAGCACGCCCGGCAGCGGGATGCGCCAGCCGAAAACCTCCCAGAAGTAGCCGTCGCTCTGGAAATGCAGGCTGCCGTTCTCCACGCTCAGCACCAGCTTCATGCCCAGCCCCATGCCCACGTACTCCAGCACCTCGCCGCGCTCGCTCTCGCGCATGAAGCTGGTGAACTGGATCGGCCTGCGGCCGTGCAGGCGGTAGATGCGCTGCTTGTAGATGGCCGGGTCCTGCGGCCTGGCGTAGACCTGGATCTCCACGGGGAAGTCGGCGTCGCTGTAGGGAATCAGCGCGCCCTGGATCATCGGCTGCGTGATGTGTCCCAGGAGCTTGCCGAAGCGCGAGCAGCGCAGTTCGCTCAGCGAGCCCAGGTAGTGCAGCGCCTTGCCCGGCGACGGGTTCTTGTCGAAGCGGCGGCGGATGTCGGGGTGAAGACCCAGCCAGGCGGCGCCGAGGATCTTCTTGAAGAGCTCCCCCTCGGAGGGACCGGGCGACGAAGCTGAAGAAACACGCGCGGCTAGTGAATCGACCATCTGCCGATTCTGCCTCGGACAACCCCGCGAAGCCCGCGGAAATGGCCGGCTTTCGCGGCATGGGACAATCGGGCCTTCCCCCGCGTCCCACCGCTTCCCGTCTTTCTTGGAACGGGCCCGTCCGGCCCTCAAGCACATGCGCGCTTTCACGCTCTCCGATTTCGATTTCGCCCTGCCGCCCGAGCTGGTGGCGCAACACCCGGCCACCGAACGAACCTCCTCCCGCCTGCTCGACGGCACGGGGCCCGCACCGGTCGACCGCATCTTCAGGAACCTGCCCTCGCTGCTGCGGCCGGGCGACCTGCTGGTCTTCAACGACACCCGCGTGGTGAAGGCCCGCCTCTTCGGCGAGAAGCCGACCGGCGGCAAGCTCGAGCTGCTGGTCGAGCGCGTGCTGCAGGGCCAGGAAGTGGTGGCGCACATGAAGGTGAGCAAGAAGCCGCCCGTGGGCACCACGCTGGAGATGGTCGGCGGCTTCCGCGCCACGCTGCTGGGCCGCTGGCCGGACGAGAACGGCGCCCTCTTCCGCTTCGCCTTCGAGAGCGACACCGGCGAGAACCCCTACATGCTGATGGAACGCTGCGGCCACGTGCCGCTGCCGCCCTACATCACCCACACCGACTCGGCCGAGGACGAGAGCCGCTACCAGACCGTGTTCGCGCGCGTGCCCGGCGCGGTGGCCGCGCCCACCGCCGCCCTGCACTTCGACGAAGGCCTGCTGGCCGAGCTGGAGGCGAACGGCGTGCAGCGCGCCAACGTCACGCTGCACGTGGGCGCCGGCACCTTCCAGCCGGTGAAGACCGAGAACATTTCAGAGCACACGATGCACGCCGAGCGCTACGAGGTGCCCGAGTCGACGCAGCGCGCGATTGCCGATTGCAAGGCACGCGGCGGGCGCATCGTGGCCGTGGGCACGACCACCGTGCGCACGCTCGAATCGTGGGCCAAGAGCGGCGAGGCCGCGGGCGACACGCGCATCTTCATCACGCCGGGCTTCGTCTTCGAGCACGTCGACCTGCTGGTGACCAACTTCCACCTGCCCAAGAGCACGCTGATGATGCTGGTCTCGGCCTTCGCGGGCTACGAGCGGGTGATGGGGCTGTACGCCCATGCCATCGCCGAACGCTATCGCTTCTTCAGCTATGGCGATTCCATGCTGCTGGCACGCAACCAGGACTGAACGACATGCTGAACTTCGAACTCCTCAAGACCGACCCCGACAGCCACGCGCGACGCGCCACGCTCACGCTCAACCACGGCAAGGTGCAGACGCCGATCTTCATGCCCGTGGGCACCTACGGCACGGTCAAGGGCGTGATGCCGCGCAGCCTGGAAGAGATGGGCGCGCAGATCATCCTGGGCAACACCTTCCACCTGTGGATGCGCCCGGGCCTCGACGTGATGGCCAGCTTCGGCGGGCTGCACCAGTTCGAGAAGTGGGACAAGCCCATCCTCACCGACTCGGGCGGCTTCCAGGTGTGGTCGCTGGGCGCGATGCGCAAGATCAGCGAGGAGGGCGTGAAGTTCGCCTCGCCGGTCAACGGCGACAAGCTGTTCCTCACGCCGGAGGTCTCGATGCAGATCCAGACCATCCTCAACAGCGACATCGTGATGCAGTTCGACGAGTGCACGCCCTACGACACCAAGGGCCACATCACGACCGAGGCCGAGGCGCGCATCTCGATGGAGCTGAGCCTGCGCTGGGCCAAGCGCTGCCAGGCCGAATTCTCGCGCCTGCAGAACCCGAACGCGCTCTTCGGCATCGTGCAAGGCGGCATGTACGAGAACCTGCGCGAGGAGTCGCTCGCGGCGCTGGTCGACATGGACTTCCCCGGCTACGCCATCGGCGGCGTGAGCGTGGGCGAGCCCAAGGAAGAGATGCTGCACATCATGGGCCACACGCCGCACCGGCTGCCCGCGAACAAGCCGCGCTACCTGATGGGCGTGGGCACGCCCGAAGACCTGGTGCAGGGCGTGGCCGACGGCGTGGACATGTTCGACTGCGTGATGCCCACGCGCAACGCGCGCAACGGCACGCTCTTCACCCGCTTCGGCGACCTGAAGATGCGCAACGCGCGCCACAAGAGCGACCCGCAGCCCATCGACCCGAGCTGCACATGCCATGCCTGCGCGGGCACCTCGGGCGTGAGCTGGAACGACGGTGGCCGCGAAGGCTTCAGCCGCGCCTACCTGCATCACCTCGACCGCTGCGGCGAGATGCTGGGGCCGATGCTCACCACCATCCACAACCTGCACTACTACCTGAACCTGATGCGCGAGATCCGCGAGGCGCTCGACGCGGGCACGTTCACCGAGTTCCGCGCGCGCTTCAAGTCGGAGCGCGCACGAGGCGTCTGAGGCTTCGCCTCACTTCAGCGGAAGGATCGGCAGCGGCGTGGCGTAGGGCTCGATGCGCAGCGCATCGTTCTTGAACACCACGATCTGCCTGAGCGGCGCCTGCACCAGTGCGCCGCCCGCGTCCTTGCTCGATGCGTACTGCCACAGCGTGAGCTGGCCCTTGGCGCCGAGCTGGGTCGCCAGCCGTTCCACGGCGGGGCCCGAGCCTGCGCCGAGCAGCGCGGCGTCGGCGCCGACGATCACCTCGTCGCGCGGCGAGACCACCTTGAAGAGCTGAACGCTCGGCGCTGCCCCCTGCGCCCGAACCGAGCGCACCGCCAGCGCGGCGGGAACGAGCATTGCGAGCGCAACGAGGGTGCGGCGGCGGGGGAGGGTCTTCGACTTCATGGAAGCAAGCGTAGCCACGCACGTGCGCGCCGCCCATTCGCCGGAAGCCATACACCGGATACACCGGCCGGCCGCTATCCGCTACGCTTGCCGTCCGTCTCCAACGCCGTTGCTGCATCCCCATGACCGACGCATCACAACTTTCGCCCTACACCGCCCGCTATCCGTCGCTGGCCGGACGCACCGTGTTCATCTCCGGCGGCGCCAGCGGCATCGGTGAAGGGCTGGTGCGGGCCTTCCATGCGCAGGGCGCGAAGGTGGGCTTCTGCGATCTCGACAGCGCCGCCGGCAATGCGCTCGCGGCGCAGTTGCAGGGCGAACACCCGGCGCTCTTCCTGCCCTGCGACGTGACCGACACGGCCGCCCTCGCGGCCACCATCGACGCGGTGCGCCAGCGCTTCGGGCCGGTGTCGGTGCTGCTGAACAATGCCGCCAACGACCGCCGCCACGAGATGGCCGACGTGACCGACGAGGAATTCGACCGCCTCGTGGCCGTCAACTTCAAGCACCAGTTCTTCGCAGCGCAGGCGGTGGCCGACGACATGCGCGCGCTGGGCGGCGGCTCGATCATCAACTTCGGCTCGATCAGCTGGATGATGAAGGGCAGGGGCTACCCGGTGTACCAGGCCTGCAAGGCCGCGGCGCGCGGCCTCACGCGCTCGCTGGCGCGCGACCTTGGCAAGCAGAACATCCGCGTGAACTCGATCGTGCCGGGCTGGGTGATGACCGAGCGGCAGATCAGGCTGTGGGTCAAGCCCGAGTCGGCCGCGGAGATCGATGCGGCGCAGTGCCTGCCGGGGCGCGTGATGGCGGAGGACATCGCCGCGATGGCGCTCTTCCTCGCGGCCGACGATTCGCGCATGTGCACTGCGCAGGATTACGTGGTGGACGCGGGCTGGACCTGAAAAAAAAGCCTCGCGCATTGCGCGAGGCTTTCTGTTCTGGAACACCGCGGAACCGGCTGCGCCGGCCCGAAGGTGCTACCCCCTGCAAGGGGGTTGGCGCAGCGACACGAAGTGCGTGCAGCCCGGGGGTGTGCTCAGTCCCGCAACTCAGCCGGAACCGTACCGCCGTTGGCGGCCAGCTTGGTCATGACCTGGCGGTGCAGCCAGATGTTCATCTTGGCGCTGTCGCTGGTGTCTTCACCGTAGCTCAGCTCGGCGGCCAGCTGCTTGCGGGCTTCGAGGCTGCTGTCCAGGCCCAGCAGCTTCATCAGGTCGACGATGGAGGTGCGCCAGTTCAGGTTCTTCGAGCCCGGCATCGCGTCGAGCACGGCGGCCACGTCGCCCAGCGGAATGGCCGGTGGCGGCGCGGCCACGGCGGGCGCCGGTGCATCGGCTGGCGCCGCGGGGGCTGGTGCCGGGGCCTCAGCGGCTTTGGCGCCCGGGAAGATCTTGGAAAGGATGCTGCCAAAAATGCTCATGCTTGTGCTCCGTCGAAGGGTTGGCTGGAAGTCTGCGGCAACACTTGTGTCGCAGCCGGGGTTTGTAGCACGGCCCCGCGGCATGTCCGCTACATGACGTGTCGAAGCTTCCGCGCGCCGTGACCGAATTCGCAGACTACGCCTTCGCCGTCCCGAGGGGCGGCAGCACGTGATTCGCGGCCGAGGTGCCGCACGCGTGGCAGAACTTGGAGAACGCGCTCTTGCGCGTATCGCAATTGCCGCAATGGTCGAACAGGCCGATGCCGCAGTGGGGGCAGAAGTCGATCTCGTTGTTCTTCAGGTCCACCGGTCGCTCGCAGCCCGGGCACACGCTCTTGGCCAGTCGCGCGAGCGCGGTGTCGTAGCTCAGTTCCTCGCGGCGCACCTGGTCGGGCTGCTGCTCGGCCAGCTTCTGCCGCGCGAGATAGCGGTTGAGCGCGACGATGGCGTAGCGCCCCACCAGCACCGTGAGCACGATGCCCACCACGTAGCGCACGTAGCCGCCGTAGCTCGGCAGGTAGGGCACCAGCTCGACGAAGAAGGCGAACAGCGCGAAGAAGATGAAGCCCCACACGAAGGGCCAGTAGGTGCTCTTGCGCTTCTTCACGAAGAGCCAGCCCGCCACCACCAGCAGCGGCAGCGTGAGCGCCAGCCGGTAGGCGAACACGCGCAGCTCCACGCGGCGGTACTCGGCCTCCAGCTTGATCTGCGCATCGCGCTCCAGCTCCGACAGCGCGATGCGTGCGCGCTGCTCGCCCTGGCGCGCATCCAGCGTGATCTGCTGCTGCGCGTTGACCTTGCGCTGCAGCTCTTCCTCCTTCTGCTTGAAGGCGTCGAGCGCCTTGGTGCGCGCGATGAGCTCGGCGTCCTGGTCGGGCAGCGCGGTGGCGCGCCGCGTGGAAAGCCAGTTGGCGAAGGTCTCGCGCGCATTGCGGCTGGCCTGCTGGGCGGCGTTGAGCTGCAGCTGGATCTGGTCGAGCTCGCGCGCGGCCTGCAGCTCGGCGGCCTCCGATGCCTTGATGGTGGCGCGCAGCGGCTCGGCCCTTTGCTTGTCGATGAAGTCGTCGAGCTGGCGAACCCGCTCGACCTGCGGCAGATCGCTCACCACGGTGCTGCCGAGCCCGATGAGGAAGCTCGCGAACACCAGCGCCACCAGCCAGAGGCCGCGGCGGAACCATTTCTCGGAAAGTCTCAGGGACTTGCTCATGTTGTTTTCTCCTTGTTCCTTCTCACTGGAGCTTCAGCGTCACCGGCGCCGCGCCCAGGCCGGCGCGCGGCATCCAGGCGAACACCGAATCGACCGTGACCGTCTCGATGCGATCCGAAAAACGCTTGTCGTTGGGATGATCGTCGAAGGCCACATTGGCCGAACCCACGCGGCCGCCCAGCCGCGTGAGCGGCCCGAGCTTCAGCGTGGTGGGCTCGTAGCCCTTGAACTGCATCCACGCCTGCGCCTGCGCGCGGTCGGCGATGGTGGCGGGTTCCATCGCGGCGGCCATGGTTTCCATGGCCCACTGGTTCGACTGCTGGTACTTGCGGCCCCACGCGTAGCTCACGATGCTGTAGGGCTGCGTGTGCAGCCGCACGATGCGCGCGGGCGATTCGTTCAGTGCGGCCAGCAGCCGCGCCTGCACCTCCGGCGTGGGCACGACCCATGCGGCCTCGTAGCGCCAGAGGTCGTCGAGGAAGAACTCCCCGAGCCCCTGGCGATAGACCTCGGCCACCGCCGTGCCGCACTGGTTGAGCTTGTGCACCACGCGCCACGGGCCGGCCTCGGTCCTGTAGGCGAAGCCCAGGTGCGAGTAGCGCAGGCCGTACTTGCCGAGGTCCTGTCCGGCGCGCGCGAGGATCACCACGCGGGCTCCGCTGGCATCGAGCGCCTGCGAGGTGCGCTCGGCCAGCTGCATGCCCTTGGCGATCACGGCCGGCGTGGGCCGGATCTGCTCACAGGAGCGGCCGGCCTGGGCCTGCATCGGCAACAAGGCCACCGCAGCCGCCAGCGCGAGCAGCGGGACCAGCGCGCGATTCACGACAACCTCTCGTTGTGCAGCAGCGCGCGGCCGATGGCGTTGGGCACGAAGGCCAGCACCTCGCCGGCCGCCGACAGCACGACACCCGAGCCGATCACGGTGACGAGGACGCTGGTACCCACGGCCTTCGAGGCGCCATCGGCCACGCGGCCGGCGACCTTGATGCTGACGCGCGCGCCGTCGGAGGCGCGTTCGAGCACGTACACCGTGCCGTCCACCGAGGCCTCGACCGCGACCACGGCGAGGGTCGAGCCGCCCACCGAGAGCGCGGCGGGCAGCGCGACCGCCGTGGTTGCCGAGGCACCGACGGCGGAGCCCGCGACCATTACCGACGCCACCGGCATCAGCGAGAGGGCGAGCGAGGCATCGCTCTGGGCCTGGGCTTGCAGGGGAACCGCGACACCGGCGAAGACAGTGCTGGCGGCGACGAGGGCGGCGGCAATCGACTTCCTGATCATGATGAGTCTCCGTTCTTCGGGTGCGTGAGTCATTCGGCGGCAGCAGCGGCGGCGGCTTCGGCGCGCGCCGTCCGGCGGCCCTGCAAGCGGGCTTCGGCCAGGTCGGCCTCGTGGCGGTCACGCAGCGTCTTGGCCAGCGTGAAGGCCGAGCTGATGAGGAACAGCCAGCTCACGCCCAGGAAGGCCTTGTAGGCGTCGTTGATCTCCATGCGCACGAGGCCCCAGCCGGTCAGGCCCATCGCGACGAAGAAGCTGCCCCAGACGACCAGCTTCCACATCGGCACGTCACGCGACGCTTCGGAGCCCCGCTCGGCGGCCTGCTGGCTGTCGCGCACGAACTTCGACAGCATGAAGGCCGTGCTCAGGCAGAAGACGTAGCCCATCACCATGAACGCACGGTCCAGCGCCTCGCCCGGCAGCCAGCTCAGGCCGGTGGCGCACAGGAACACGGCGATCGCGAACGAAGCCCAGGCCTGGAAATGCCAGGCCCGCGTGTCGCGCTGGATGAAGACGGTCGTGGTCGATGAGAAGGGTTGCATGGATGCCTCGCGGCGTAGTGAAGGTGAGCGAATGATGGTTCGCTTCCGCACCGCGAGGCTTGAATGCTTGCACCGGTTGCGGTTTCCGGCGCCGCCGGTATCCGCAAGCGATACTTTTCAGGGGTTCAGGAGGCCAGCAGGGCGCCCACGCGCTGGCGCAGCCCCTCGGGCTGCACCTCGGCCGGCGGCACCGGGGCGCCGACGTTCAGGCCCACGCGGCTGAAGAAGCCGCGGCGGAAGGGCTTGGCCATGGCCACGCGCTCGCCGCCGCGCAGCTCGATGCGGCTGAAGTACGAGCCCCAGAGGTTGATCAGCGCCATCGGAACCACCGGCGGCTCGATGCCCTGGGCGCGCGCGCCCTCGAGGATCTTCATCACGCCGCCCTTGAAGGGCTGCAGTTCGCCGTCGCGCGTGATCGCGCCCTCGGGGAAGATGGCCAGCAGGTCGCCCTCGCGCAGCACTTCCTGCGCCTTGGCGAAGGCGGCCTCGTAGGCGGCCGGGTCTTCCTTCTGCGACGCGATGGGAATGGCCTTGGCCAGCTTGAACAGCCAGCCCAGCACCGGCACCCTGAAGATGCGGTGATCCATGATGAAGCGGATCGGCCGCGGGCTCGCCGCCATCAGCAGCACCGCGTCGATGAAGCTCACGTGGTTGCACACCAGCACGGCCGCGCCCTCGGTGGGGATGTGCGTCTCGCCCCGGATGTCGAAGCGGTAGACGAAGCGCGACAGCACCCAGGCCACGAATCGCAGCAGGTACTCGGGCACCAGCATGAAGATGTAGAACGCCACCACCGCGTTGGCGATGCCGGTGAACAGGAAGATCTGCGGAATGGTGAATCCCGCGCCCAGCAGCGCGCCCGCGATGACCGAGCTGCCGATCATGAACAGCGCGTTGAGGATGTTGTTCGCCGCGATGATGCGCGCACGGTGCGTGGGCTGGCTGCGCAGCTGGATCAGCGCGTACATGGGCACGCTGTAGAGCCCCGCGAACAGCGACAGCAGCGCGAGGTCGGCCATCACGCGCCAGTGCGCAGGCTGGTGGACGAAGGTGCCGATGCCCATCTCGGCCACCTTGGGCAGGCCGCGCGAGGCGAAGTACAGGTCGATCGCGAACACGCTCATGCCGATGGCGCCCAGCGGCACCAGGCCGATCTCCACCTGCCGGCGGCTGAGCGTCTCGCACAGCAGCGAGCCGACGCCGATGCCCACCGAGAACACCACCAGCAGCAGCGAGGCCACCTGCTCGTCGCCGTGCAGCACTTCCTTGGCGAAGCTCGGGAACTGGCTCAGGAACACCGCGCCGAAGAACCACATCCACGAGATGCCCAGCAGCGAGCGGAACACCACCACGTTCTCGTTCGCGAGCTTGAGGTTGCGCCAGGTCTCGCTGACCGGGTTCCAGTTGATGACCAGGCCCGGATCGGTGGCCGGCGCGCGCGGAATGGCCTGCGCCACGCCCCGGCCCACCAGCGCCAGCAGCACGCAGCCCACGGCGACGCTCGTGTGGCCGACGTTCGGCAGGGCCACCAGCAGGCCGCCCGCCACCTGTCCGAGCAGGATGGCGACGAAGGTGCCCATCTCGACCATGCCGTTGCCGCCGGTGAGCTCGCGCGCGTCGAGCACCTGCGGCAGGTAGGCGAACTTGACCGGGCCGAACAGCGTCGAGTGCAGCCCCATGAGGAACACGCAGGCCAGCAGCACCACCGCATTGGCGGTGACGAAGCCCCAGGCGGCGATCAGCATGATCACGATCTCGAGGTCCTTGACGAAGCGGATCATCTTCGTCTTGTCGAACTTGTCGGTGAGCTGGCCGGAGGTGGCCGAGAACAGCAGGAAGGGCAGGATGAAGAGAGCGCCGATCACCAGGCCCGCCATCGAAGGCGGCATCCAGCTCAGCTGGAGCTGGTAGGTCACCATCACGGTGAAGGCGAACTTGAAGAGGTTGTCGTTCGCCGCGCCAGCGAACTGGGTCCAGAAGAAGGGCGCGAAGCGCCGCTGCCCGAGGAGCGCGAACTGGTTGGCGTGGGCGTTCTCCTCGTGAGCCACGGGCGTGGCCGGGGCTGCGGCGGCGGGATTTGTCATTCGAAGAGTGCTCCTCATGCGGCCACGGCGGCGGCGCCCGGATTGTGCCGCAGCGCGGCTTGCCAGCGCATCTCCAGCTTGCGCAGCGCGAACACCACGGGCAGTCCGGCGAACGAGGCCGTCAGGTGCTTGAGCGTGTGGCCCGACACCGTCTGCTGCGTGAATTCGTAGATCTGGTGGTCGGCCATCTCGAAGCCCTTGGCCAGCACGTAGAAGAAGATGATCCAGCCCAGCTTCAGCCCCACCGACTTGCGCATCGGCGTAGCGAGCGCCAGCGTCAGTACCAGCGCCATGCCGCCGAACTGCACCAGCGCCCAGGGCATGACGTTGCCCGTCTCCTGGAACACCTCGGCCGACAGCAGACCGGCCGTCAGCACGAACCAGGCGGCCGGCCAGCCGGCGCGCTGGCTCACCCGTTCGCAGACCGCCACGCCGATCAGCCCGGCGAAGGCCACCGCCATGCCGGCGCGGTCGGCAGCGAGCCGGGGGCCGTCGGGCATGAGGTGGTAGAAGGCCGAGCCGGCGGCGGTGGCGATCAGGCCGGCAAAGAAGAGCCACGCGCAGTCGAGCGTGTTGTCCGGCGGGTCGCTGGCCGGCGGGGCCAGCGGAAACTGCGACAGCGCCTCCTGGTGCGAGCGGTCGATGCGGTTGAGCCGGTACAGGCCCCACAGGCCGATCACCACGAAGGGGATGTTGCTCAGCACGTCCATCGCGTTGGGCAGCCCGTGCCAGGCGCGGTTGTCGGCGAACACCGAGGCGATGGCGACGTCGGCGGCCGGCAGCTCGGGGCCGAAGAAGCCGATCAGCGCGAGCAGCGCGAAGGTGAAAAGCAGCCCGCGTTCGCGGCGGCTGAGGGAGGGCAGAAGCATGGCGGTCCTCGGTGGTGGTCTGAACTGGCGCGGAATTTAGGGTCCGCACCCCTCCGGAGGCATCGAGAATCGATACGAGGTACTAATTCACACCCGGTGGTATCTCCAATTGATACTTGCCGACGCCCGTGTACGCTTCCGGCCCATGAGTACCACCGTCGATCTCGTCCAAGCCCTCAAGAACGAACTCAAGAACGCCCGCATGACCTACGCCGACCTGGCGCGGTCGCTCGACATGGCCGAATCCAGCGTCAAGCGCATGCTGGCCAAGAGCGACATGCCGCTGTCGCGCGTGGACGCCATCTGCCGGGCGCTGAAGATCGATTTCGCCGAGCTGGCGCGCCGCGTGGCCGACGCCCAGCCGCTGCTGAAGGAGCTGACGCACGAGCAGGAGAAAGCCGTGGTCAAGGACAAGAAGCTGCTGCTGGTGGCCATCAGCGTGCTGAGCCAGTGGACGCTGGAGCAGATCGTGGCGGCCTACCGGGTGAGCGAGGCCGAGTGCATCGGCTTCCTGGCCCAGCTCGACCGCATCGGCATCATCGAGCTGCGCCCGCTCAACCGGTATCGCCTGAAGCTCGCCAAGACCTTCCGCTGGCGCCCGCACGGGCCGGTGATGGAGTTCTTCCGCGAGAACGTGGTGCTCGACTACTACAAGGGCGGCTTCGACGGCCCGGCCGAGGGCCTGCTGCTGGTGCACGGCCAGATCAGCCGCTCGCTGGCGCCCGCCTTCCTGGAACGCCTGCAGCGCGTGGCGCAGGACTTCGCACAGCAGCACCAGACCGACCAGAAACTGGCCGCCAAGGACCGCGAGGGCTACACGCTGCTGCTGGGGATGCGGAACTGGGAGTTCGAAGCTTTCACGCGGCTCCGTAGAGCATGAGGCTCAATCCAGGAACACCGAGGAACCGGCTCCGCCGGGCCTCTGGGTGTTGCCCCCGGGAGGGGGAAGGCGTGCGCGACACGAAGTGCGCGCAGCCTGGGGGCGAGCCCTATTTGGCTGATTCCAGGGTGTCGCGCATGGTGCGCGCGGCAGTCTTGGCCGCTTCGGCGAAATCGTCGCCCGACGAGGCGTAGATGATCGCGCGCGACGAGTTCACGACGATCGGCGCATCGGGGCGCCAGCCGGCGCGCACCGTGGCGACGGCATCGCCGCCCTGGGCGCCGACGCCGGGGATCAGCAACGGCACCGTGGGCGCGAGTTCGCGCACGCGCTCGATCTCGGCGGGGTAGGTCGCGCCCACCACCAGGCCGAGCTGGCCGTTGAGGTTCCACGGCCCCTGCGCCAGCTTGGCGACGTGTTCGTACAGGAAGGGCTGGCCTTCGACGTCCGCCAGGCGCTGGCCCTGCAGGTCGGAGCCGCCGGGGTTGCTGGTGCGGCACAGCAGGAAGGCGCCCTTGCCCTCGTGCTTGAGGTATGGCGCCACCGAGTCGAAGCCCATGAAGGGCGACAGCGTCACCGCGTCGGCGCCGTAGCGCTCGAAGGCTTCGAGGGCGTACTGCTCGGCGGTGGAGCCGATGTCGCCGCGCTTGGCGTCGAGGATCACGGGCACATGGGGCGCGTTGCGGCGCATGTGCTCCATGAGCTTCTCGAGCTGGGCTTCGGCGCGATGGGCGGCGAAGTAGGCGATCTGCGGCTTGAAGGAAATGACCAGGTCGGCCGTGGCGTCGACGATGCGAGCGCAGAAATCGTAGATGCGGGTGGCGTCACCCTTGAGCTGACCCGGGAACCGGGCAGGCTCCGGATCGAGCCCCACGCAAAGCAAAGAACCGTTTTTTTGCTGTGCGGCGGCCAGCTTGTCGAGAAAAGTCATGAGGCCCGATTTTAGGCGGGCCGTCCGCGCCCCTCAGTTAGGGGTGGGGGAATGCTGCTCGGCGGCAAGGCAGAGGTCGGCCCAGGCACGGGCCTTGTCGGCCGGATTGCGCAGCAGGTACGCCGGGTGGTAGGTGGCGACGACCGAGGCGCCCTCCACGCCGTCCAGCGGCACCGCGCGCCCGCGCAGCTTGCCCAGCGGGTCGCCGCTGCGCATCAGGCTCTGGGCCGCCAGCGGCCCCATGGCCAGCACGACGCGCGGGGCGACGGCCGCCGCGTGCTCGCCGAAGGCCTCGTCCATGGCGCGCGGGCTGCCGGGCTGGCCCGAGGCCACGCCGCGGTGGGTGCGCATGAGGTGCACCGGTGTGCTGCCGTCGTGCAGCTTCAGGGCGCGCAGCATGTTGTCGAGCAGGCGGCCGGCGTCGCCCGCGAAGGGATCGCCGTGGCGGCCGTCGGCCTCGGGCGGCATGTCGGCGACGACCAGCCAGCCGCCCTGCACGGAGTCGGCGGCGCCGGCATCGGCATAGAGGCGGCAGGGCGCTTCGACCAGCACGGCCGCGCCCTGGGTGACCGGTGCGGAGGCACGGGGAGCCGGCGCGGGCGCCTGCACCGGCGCGGCGACGGGCCTCGCGGCAGGCGGCGGCGGCGCGGCCACGGGCATCTCGGCTTCGGGGAGCTCGTCGACGACGGGCACTTCTTCCTCGACGGGCGCCGGAGCCTCGGGCGCGGCAGCCGCTTCGACCGCCTCGGGCACGGGCCACCAGACCTTCACGCCCATCTCGTCGAGCATGGCGCGCTGGCGGGCGTCCAGCCTCAGCGTCTGCACCGCGGCGCTCATCGCAGGCCTCCCCAGGCAGTGGGGCTCTCGTTCAGCCGCAGGCTCATGACGACCGCATCCTCGCGCTTGCCGCCATGCGCCGGGTAGTAGCCCTTGCGCACGCCGACGCTGCGGAAGCCCTGGCGCAGGTAGATGTCGAGCGCGCGCTGGTTGCTCTGGCGCACTTCGAGCCAGAGCCACTGCGCGCCCTCGGCGCGCGACCAGCCGCCCAGCGCCTCGAGCATGAGCGGCGCCCAGCCCTGGCGCTGGAAGGCCGGCGCCACGGTGATGTTCAGCAGGTGCACCTCGTCGACGCCCTTCATGGCGACGAAGTAGCCGATCAGCGTCTCGCCCAGCTGCGTGACCGGCGAGTTCACGCCCGGCGCCACGCCGGGGGCCAGCAGGCACTGGCAGTGGTAGCCCACGGCCATGGAATCGGTGAAGTTGGCGCGCGTCCAGGGATGGCTGTAGGCCGTCTGCTCGACCGCGCAGACGGCGTCGATCCGCTCGACGGTGAGCGGTTCGAGGCGGGCTTCGACGGGCTGGAGGACGGCGCTCATGCGTGGGTGACTAGCGTGCTGCGGCGGCAGCCTTGATGGCGGCGCGCTCTTCGGTGGTTTGCGCCACTTTATCGCGAACGTAGAGCGGCCAGGCCTGCGCGGCCGGCACGGTGCGCCCGGCGGCGAGCAGCGCGGGCGCCAGCCGCAGCATGGCGGCGGCCATCGGCAGCGCCTCGTGGCGGGCCGCGGCAGGGGCCAAGCGTTCGCCGTAGGCGGCGAAGGCATTGCCGGCGAGCGCCCAGCCGGCGGGCACTTCGAGTTCCTCGGGGGCCAGCAGCAGCGGCTCCTCGCCGCCTTCGGGCTGGCCGAGCGGGCCGTGCGCCGCGAAGTCGTAGCGCGCGGCATAGACCTGCTCCATGCGCGCGTCCAGCGCCGCCACCACCTGCTGAGCACCGAAGGCGTGGCGCGCCTCCTCGGCCACCGCGAGCAGGGTGTCGACCGGCAGCAGCGGCACCTTGGCACCATAGGCCAGGCCCTGCGCCACCGAGCAGGCGGTGCGCAGTCCGGTGAAGGAGCCCGGGCCGCGGCCGAAGGCGATAGCGTCGAGCTCGGCCAGCGCAAGGCCGGCTTCGCCCAGCAGCTGCCGGATCACGGGAAGAAGGGTGCTGGAGGCCTGCGCACCGCCGGCGCCGTCGTGCGCCAGCAGCCTGTCGCCATGCAGCACGGCCACGGAGAGGTGTTCGGTGCTGGTATCGAAGGCGAGCAGCTTGGGCGAGACGGGAGACATCCCTGCGATTATCGAGCGCCGGGCAATTCCGAAGCCCCGCCTGCGGTATCGGCAGGTTTGCCGCCATCGGCATCGTCGCTGCGCAGGATCGCCAGCCCCGCCCGGCGCAGCGGCACCAGCGCCGCGGCCGGCGCCTGCGGCGAAACCAGCAGCGTGCCGGCCGACGCCACCGGATTGACCACCCAGGCCGACGCCGCGCCGATCTTCTCCGACGAGGCCATCACCACCGTCTCGGCCGCCGAGGCCATCAGCGCACGCTTGATCTCGGCCTCTTCCAGGTCGCCGGTGGTCAGCCCGGCCTCGGCGTGCACGCCGGTGACGCCCATGAAATAGGTGTCGGCATGGATGCGCGAGATGGCCGCCATCGCCGCCGAGCCCACCGCCACCATCGAATGCCGGAATAGCCGCCCGCCGATCAGTACCACCTCGATGCCCGCATGCGAGGCCAGTTCCACCGCCACCGACGGGCTGTGCGTGACCACCGTGGCCTGCAGGTTCGCCGGCAGGTGGCGCGCAAGCTGCACGGCGGTGGTGCCGCCGTCGATGAACACCACCTGCCCCGGCTTCACCAGGCGCGCGGCGGCGCGGCCGATGGCGATCTTCTCGTCGGGCGCGAGCTGCTGGCGACCGGCGAAGTCGGCCTCGGCCGCCGCCAGCAGCAGCGCGCCGCCGTGCACGCGCTGCAGCAGGCCCTCGGCCGCCAGCTCGCGCAGGTCGCGGCGGATGGTGTCTTCCGACAGGCCGAGTTCTTCGCTGAGCGACTTGGCGACGACGTTGCCGTCGCGCCGCAGGACCGAGAGGATGTGTTGCTTGCGCTGGCTGGTGAGCATGCGGCGATGGTATCGGCTCGCGCCGCCTTTTGCACGATTTTTCTTGTTATTGCACGAATTCGCACGCATACTGGCCGCCATGACCATCCAAGACCGCGTCCGGGTGCACGAAGTCACCCTGCTTTCCGACAACTGGTACACGCTGCGCACCACCGCCTTCGACTGGCGCCGCAACGACGGCCAGTGGCAGCGCATGCACCGCGAGACCTATGACCGCGGCAACGGCGCCACCCTGCTGCCCTACGACCTCCAGCGGCGCACAGTGCTGCTCACGCGCCAGTTCCGCTATCCGGCCTTCGTCAACGGGCACGACGACCTGCTGATCGAGGCCGCCGCCGGCCTGCTGGACGACGCGGCGCCCGAGGAGCGCATCCGCGCCGAGGTCGAGGAAGAACTCGGCTACCGGCTGGGCGAGGTGCGCAAGGTCTTCGAGTGCTTCATGAGCCCGGGCTCGGTCACCGAGAAGCTGCATTTCTTCGTCGCGCCCTACGAGTCGTCGATGCGCGTCGGCGAAGGCGGCGGGCTGGCCGAGGAGGGCGAAGACATCGAGGTGCTGGAGCTCGGCATCGACGAGGCGCTGGCCATGGTGGCCGACGGCCGCATCGCGGACGCCAAGACGGTGATGCTGCTGTATCACGCCAGGCTGCACGTCTTCCCGCCGGGATAATGGGCGGATGCCCTTCGCCTTTCGTCGCGCGGCCTGCGCCCTGATCTTCACCACGCTGGCCCCGGCCGGCGCATTCGCCCAGCAAGCCCTCCCCACCCAGGTCGAAGCCGCCCTCGCCCGCGCCAAGGTGCCGCGCGAGTCGGTGACCATGCTGGTCGCCGAGGCCGACGGCACGCGCCAGCCGCGCCTGGCCTGGCGCACGCAGGCGCAGGTGAACCCGGCGTCGATCATGAAGCTGGTGACGACCTACGCCGCGCTCGACATGCTCGGCGCGGCCTACAGCTGGACCACGCCGGTCTACGTCGACGGCACGGTGAACAACGGCGTGCTCAACGGCAACCTCTACATCAAGGGCCAGGGCGATCCGAAGCTGGTGCTGGAGCGCATGTGGCTGCTGCTGCGCCACGTGCAGAGCCTGGGCATCACCACGGTGAGCGGCGACATCATCCTCGACCGCAGCGCCTTCGAGACCACGGTGGAGGGCGACCCCGCCGCCTTCGACGGCGAGCCGCTGCGCCCCTACAACGCCTCGCCCGACGCGCTGCTGGTGAACTTCAAGTCGGTCAACATGACTTTCGCGCCCGACCGCGCGGGCCAGATCGCACGCGTGAGCTACGAGCCCCCGCTGGCCAGCGTGGCGATGCCGCAGACCGTGGCGCTGGTGCCCGGCGAATGCGGCGACTGGCGCGGCACGCTGCGCGCCGACTTCTCCGACGTGAACCGCATCCGCTTCAACGGCGGCTTTCCCGGCGGCTGCGGCGAGAAGAGCTGGGCCGTGGCCTACGGCGACCCGCGCACCTACGCCATGCGCGCCATCGGCGGCATGTGGGCCGAGATGGGCGGGCGCGTCGGCGGGCAGATGCGCGAGGGGCGCGTGCCGGCGGGGCTGAAGCCGGCCTTCGAGTTCGAGTCGCCGCCGCTGGCCGAGGTGATCCGCGACATCAACAAGTACAGCAACAACGTGATGGCGCAGCAGCTGTTCCTCACCATCGGGCTGGCGCAGAAGAACCGCGGCACCTTCGAGGCCTCGCGCGCGGCGCTGGGCCAGTGGTGGCGCGACCGCATCGGCACGGGCGAGGCCCAGCCGGTGTTCGAGAACGGCTCGGGCCTGTCGCGCGACGAGCGCATCAGCGCCGCCGCGCTCGGCAAGATGCTGCAGGTGGCATGGCGCTCGCCGGTGATGCCGGAGTTGATGTCCTCGCTGCCCGCCATGGGCGTGGACGGCACGCTGAAGAAGCGCACGCTGCGCTCCGGCGGCTCGGCGCACCTGAAGACCGGCACGCTGCGCGACGCCTCGGGCGTGGCCGGCTACGTGGACGGCGCGAGCGGGCGCCGCTACGTGCTCGTGGCCATCGCGAACGGCGAGAACGCCGGCGCCGCGCGCGCGGCCTTCGACGCGCTGGTCGACTGGGCCTCGCAGGACAACTGAGGGCAGGGCGCGCGGGCCCATGGCGGCCCCGCCCATGGCGCCGAGTACTGAAATCTTCTGAGGGCAAACGCCCGCTTGCGTGCGGCCATGCCGCTGCACAGAATCGGACGGTCGTTCGATTCCATACAAGCCAAGCGCCCCGCCGGCGCAGGAGACATGCCTTGAACCAGCCGCACCGCCTGCCCTCCAGCCCCATGCGCAAGACCGCCGCCTTCACGGCCGTGGCAAGCGCCGCGACATTGCTGCTGCTCGCAGCCTGCGGCGGTGGCGGCGGGGGTGGAGGAGGCATCGGCATCGGGGTGGGCGTTCCGCCGCCGGCCGTGGACAACGGCCGCGGCTCGGTGGTCAACGACCCGCCCGAGAAGACTGCCGCGCTGACAGCCTCCCAGTTCACCGCCAGCCTGCAGGCCAGCGACCAGGGCAAGGCGCTGCTTCAGGTGGCGGGCACGCCCAAGTGCGGCGTGGACCTGCGCTACCTCGAATACCGCACCATCGGCGCGAAGAACGAGGCCACCAACGCCACCGCCGCCATCATGGTGCCCACCGGCTCCGACGTGGCCTGCAGCGGCCAGCGCCCGGTGGTGCTCTATGCCCACGGCACGACCGCCGCCAAGGCCTACAACCTCGCGAAATGGACCGACAGCAGCCAGGCCGCCGCCGGCGAGGGCCTGATGGTCGCCGCCATGTTCGCGGCGCAGGGCTACATCGTGGTGGCGCCCAACTACGCGGGCTACGACAAGTCGACGCTGCCCTACCACCCGTACCTCGACGGCGACCAGCAGGGCAAGGACATGGTCGACGCGCTCACCGCGGCGCGCAAGACCTTCTCCGGCATCGGCGCGAACGACGCCGGCTCGCTCTTCATCACCGGCTATTCGCAGGGCGGCTACGTGGCGATGGCGGCGCACCGCGAGATGCAGGCCACGGGCAAACCGGTGACGGCCTCGGCGCCGCTGTCGGCGCCCTCTGCCATCAGCCTGCTGACCGACTACACCTACCTGGGCTGGCCGGCGCTGGGCGCCACGCTGTTCGTGCCGCTGCTGTCGACCAGCTGGCAGCAGCAGTTCGGCAACGTCTACGGCTCGACCAGCGACGTGTACGAGGCCCAGTACGCCAGCGGCATCGACACGCTGCTGCCGAGCGCATCGCCCGGCACGCTGTTCTCCAGCGGCAAGCTGCCTCAGCTCGCGCTTTTCCCGGCGGACGCCAAGCCGGGTCCGGTGAGCCCGGAGCTTTCGATCTTCTACGGGCCCAACAACCTCATCAAGCAGAGCTTCCTGACGCAGGCTGCCGGCGACATCCAGGGCAACCCCTGCCCCGGCAACGCGCTGCCGCCCACGGCCGCTTCGCTGAGCACCACATCGCCGCTGGACTGCAAGCCCTCCACGGGCTTCCGCAAGGCCGCCGTCGCCAACGACCTGCGCAACTGGGTGCCGACCCGGCCGATGCTGATGTGCGGCGGCGCCAACGACCCCACGGTGAACTTCGCGAGCACCCGCGCCACCTCGGGCTACTTCCGCGCCAAGGGCATGCCGTCCAGCCTGCTCTCCGTGGTCGACCTGGAGGATTCGGCTGCCATCGACGCCTACTCCACCGCCCGCGCCGGCTTCGCGCAGGCCAAGGCCCTGCTCGCGCAGAACACCTCGGGCAGCGCATCGGACAAGGCCCAGGCCGTCACGCTGGCGTACCACGGCACGCTGGCGCCGCCCTTCTGCCTGGCCTCCGCGCGAGGCTTCTTCCAGGGTGTCCTCGCAGCCGGAGGATAGGGCTCGCCCCCAGGCTGCGCGCACTTCGTGCGCTTCGCCAAACCCCTACCGGGGGCAACACCAGTGGCCCGGCAAAGCCGGTTCCACGGTGTTCCTGGATCAAGCGGCCGATGCGCGCTGCAAGCGGTCTTTCACGCCTTCCCATTCGTGCGTATCGGGCGGCGTCTCCACCCAGATCAGCTTCACGCCCTGTGCGTCGAACTCGCGCAGCACCGCGAACAGCAGCTGCGCGCTGGCGGCCGCGTCGTCGGGCATGCGCCGCAGCAGCACGCGCTGCGAGCGGCTGCGCACCGTGGTGCGCGACCATACGGCGATGTGGGCGGCGTTCGCGCCGAGCACGTCGAGGCCGGTCTGGATCGACTTGGCGTCCATCAGCCGCACCTTGGCATTGGGCGCGTAGTGCGCCTCCAGCGTGCCCGAGGCGCGCGGGTCGGGCGTTTCAAGCACTTCGCGATCGGCGAGCTTCTCGCCGCAGGCGGCCTCGATCTGCGCGCGGGTGATGAGGCCGGGGCGCAGCAGCACGGGCGCGCCGCGGCTGCAGTCGACGATGGTCGACTCGATGCCCACGTCGCAGGGGCCGCCGTCGATCACCAGCAACTCGTCGCCGAACTCGTCGTGCACGTGCTGCGCGGTGGTCGGGCTGACGCGGCCGAAGCGGTTGGCGCTCGGCCCCGCGAGGCCGGGCACGCCCTGCTCGGCGCAGGCTTCGAGCAGCGCCTGCGCCACGGGGTGCGAGGGGCAGCGCAGGCCGATGGTGTCCTGCCCGCCGGCCGCCGCCGCGCCCACGCCGGCCTGGCGCGTGACGATCAGCGTGAGCGGGCCGGGCCAGAAGGCCTGCACCAGCTTCTGCGCGAAGTCCGGCAGCGGCTGGGCGAAGCGCGAGAGCGATTCGGTGCCCTTGGTGCCGGCCGCCACGTGGACGATCAGCGGATGGTCCGACGGCCGCCCCTTGGCCTCGAAGATGCCGGCCACCGCGGTGTCGCTGCTGGCGTCGGCGCCCAGGCCGTACACCGTCTCGGTCGGGAAGGCCACCAGCCCGCCCGCGCGCAGCACGCGCGCCGCCTCGGCGATGGCTTCGGGGGTGCGGCCGTCGAGGATCATGCGAGGTCGGCGGTGCTCACCGCCGGCAGGCCCAGCAGCAGCGCGGCCTGCGAGGCCGTGGCGCGAACCGCCTCGAGCGTGGCGCCGGTCAGCGTGAGGTGGCCCATCTTGCGGCCGCGGCGGGGGTCGATCTTTCCGTAGAGGTGCAGGTGGGCGCCGGGCAGCGCGAGCACTTCGCTCCAGCGCGGCGAGACCGCCTTGTCGGACTTGCCGTCGGCACCGGCGGGAAACCACAGGTCGCCCAGCAGGTTGAGCATGATCGCCGGGCTGTGCTGGCGCGGCGCCGCCAGCGGCAGGCCGGCGAGCGTGCGCACCTGCAGCTCGAACTGCGACACGTCGCAGGCTTCCATGGTGTAGTGGCCGCTGTTGTGCGGACGCGGCGCCATCTCGTTGACGACCAGCGAGCCGTCGGCCAGCGCGAAGAACTCGACGCACAGCACGCCCACGTAGTTGAGGCCGTTGGCGATGCTCTTGGCCGAGTTGATGGCGCCCTGCGCCACCGTCTTGGGCATGTTCTGCGGGTGCACCTCGGTCACGGCCAGGATGCCGTCTCGGTGCAGGTTGCGCTGCGGCGGGAAGTGCACGATCTGGCCGTCGCGGCCGCGCGCGAGGATGACCGAGCACTCGAATTCGAGCGGCAGCATCTTCTCGAGCACGCAGGGCACGCAGCCCGCGGCCTGCCAGGCCTCGACCAGCTCGTCGCGCGTCTTCACGCGCTGCTGGCCCTTGCCGTCGTAGCCCAGGCGCGCGGTCTTGAGGATGCCGGGCAGCAGGTTGTCGTCGATGGCGGCGAGCTGCGCGGCCGTTTCGATGACGGCGTAGGGCGCGCAGGGCACGCCGCAGCGGGTGAAGTGCGCCTTCTCGGCGATGCGGTCCTGCGCGATGGCGATGGCCGGCGCGGCGGGCGACACCGGGCGCGCCACTGCGAGATGCTCCAGCGAGGGCGCGGGCACGTTCTCGAACTCGGTGGTCACCGCGTCGGCCAGGCCGGCCAGACGGGCGAGGCCGTCGACGTCGTCGTAGTCGGTATGGATGTGGTGATGGCTCACGCGGCCGGCGGGGCTGTCGGTGTCGGGGTCGAGCACCGCGGTGAAGTAGCCCATGCGCTGGGCGGCATGGACGAACATCCGCCCCAGCTGTCCGCCGCCGAGCACGCCGAGCGTGGCGCCCGGGAGGATCGGCAGGTCGCCGTTGCGGCCGCTCACAGGGCACCCCCGCCTTGCGGCGAGAAGGGAGATACGGGCGCTGCCTCGCCGGCGGGCGGCGGGGGCAGGGCCATGGCCTCGGCGGCCGCCGTCTGCGCGGCGCGGAAGGCGTAGAGCTTCGCGCGCAGGGCCGGGTCGTTCACCGCCAGCATCGACACCGCGAACAGCGCCGCGTTGGCCGCGCCGGCATTGCCGATGGCGAAGGTGGCGACCGGCACGCCCTTGGGCATCTGCACGATGCTGTAGAGCGAATCGACGCCCTGCAGATGGCGGCTGGCCACCGGCACGCCGAGCACCGGCACCGTGGTTTTCGACGCCAGCATGCCCGGCAGGTGGGCCGCGCCGCCCGCGCCGGCGATGATCGCGGCAAGGCCGCGCCCGGCGGCGCTTTCGGCATATTCGAAGAGCGTATCGGGCATCCGGTGGGCCGAGACCACCCTGGCTTCGTGCCCGATTCCGAATTGCTGGAGAATCTCGACCGCGTTGCGCATCGTCTCCCAATCGGAGTTCGAGCCCATCACTACACCGACCTGAATGGTTTCGTTCATGGTTTCAATTTTACGTTTCACCCCCAGCTGGTTCCGATGATCGACATCACTCTCGAAAATTTCCAGGCCGAACTGATCGAAGCCTCGGTCGCCACACCGGTGCTGCTGGACATCTGGGCCGAATGGTGCGGCCCCTGCAAGCAGCTCGGCCCGGTGCTCGAAAAGCTCGAGGTCGAGTACGGCGGGCGCTTCACGCTGGCCAAGCTCGACGCCGACAAGGTGCCGCAGATCTCCTCGCAGCTGTCGGAGATGTTCGGCGTGCGCAGCATCCCCTTCTGCGTGATGTTCAAGGACGGCCAGCCGGTGGACGGCTTCGTCGGCGCCATCCCGGCCGAGAAGATCCGCGAGTTCCTCGACAAGCACGTGCCCGGCGCCGACGAGGCCGAGGCCGCCTCGCAGGAAGCCGCTGCCCAGGAGGCGCTGGCCGGTGGCGACACCGAAGGCGCGCTCGAGAAGCTGCAGCACGCGGTGGCCACCGACCCGGCCAACGATGACGCCCGCTTCGACTACGTGAAGCTGCTGCTGCAGGAAGGCCGCGTCGACGACGCCAAGGTCGCCTTTGCCCCGGTCATCGCCAAGACCTCGCTGGTGCGCCGCTTCGACGCGCTGCAGCGCTGGATGGATGCTATCGATTTCGCAGCGCCGCCGGCCGGCGCCGCCCCCTCGATCGCCGATTTCGACGCGAAGATCGCTGCCAACAAGCGCGACTTCGACGCCCGCTTCGGCCGCGCCCGCCTCCTCATGGCCGCCCAGCGCTGGACCGACGCCATGGACGAGCTGCTCGACATCCTGATGCGCAACAAGACCTGGAGCGAGGACCTCGCCCGCAAGACCTACATCGCCATCCTGGAGATCATCGAGCCGCCGAAGGTGAAGGTGGCCGACGGGCAGATCCCGCCGGACGATCCGGTGGTGGCCAGCTACCGCCGCCGGCTCAGCAGCATCGTGCTGAGCTGATCTCCCTCCAGACCTTCCAGGAAAGCGGCCCCCGGGCCGCTTTTTTCATGGCCGCAGGGCGGGCGAGCGGCATTGGCGGGCCAGGCGCCGTCGCATACGATCACGCCCGATTCAACTTGTTGCAGTTCGAAAAAGGAACACTGGCCATGCGCTCCTTCGCCCGCCGCACCGCGCTCCTCCCTGCCCTTGCCGCCACGGCGCTGCTGGCCACGCTGGCCGGTTGCGGCAGCGGCATCAGCCTCGACGAGCCGATCGAAGGCCCGGCCTGGCAGCTGGTGCAGCTGGGCGATGAACCGGTGCAGCCGGGCAGCGGCGCCCAGGTGCAATTCGACCGCAGCAGCGGACGCGTGAGCGGCTCGGGCGGCTGCAACCGCATCTCCGGCACCTTCACACGCACCGGGGTCGCCCTGAAGATCGGCCAGCTCGCCTCCACCCGCATGGCCTGCACCGACCCGACACGCGGTGCCAACGAGGCGCAGTTCATTTCCGCCCTGCAGAGCACCACCAGCTACCGGCTGGCCGGACCGACCCGGCTGGCGCTGCTGGATGCGAGCGGGCGGACGGTGGCGCTGCTGAACAGCGGCGGGCGCTGAGGGCGCCGGCTACTTGGCGGCTGGCGTGTCGACCGTCAGCTGGATCTCCTCGGTAGCGAGCCCCTGGTCGGAGATGCTGACGTCCACCGTACCCTTTGCGTCGGCCTTCACCATGACGCGCACGGTGTACTGGTTGGGACCGGAGACCAGAATTTCCAGGGTTGCCGGCCCCTTGACCGACGCCAGAGGCGGCTTGGTGACACCGTTCACGGTGATGAGATACCGCTGACCGGGTTTGACCTTTGCGTCCTCGGCCGGTGAAACGCTCATGGCACTGCTGCCGCCGGCACAGCCCGGATTTCGGGCCGCTGCCTTGCGCGCATCGTTGAAAGTCAGAAGGCGATTGCTCAAGGGGCGCCTTGCAGCGTAAATCTCTGCTGTGCCGGCGGCGAGAGAAACAGCGATGGCATCGGCCTCCAGAGGCCCGCAGTCGCGGCGGCCTGCTGCCTTGCAAGCATCGATCACCTTTCTGTTCGCGGCGGTGGCGGCGACCGCTTCAGCAGCTTTGGCGCGCTTGAGTGCTGCCTGAGACTCCTTCAGATTCTTCTGGGCTTGCGCAGAGGCGTCCTCGGACTCCTTTTTCTGAATCGCGGCCAACTGCGCCAGCAACTGCGCCTTCTTCGCAGTGGCTGTGGACGTAGCCGCCGGCTCTTGCTCGAGCATCTCTTCGTCTTTGCCGGCAAAGCCCGCATCGCCATCCGGCTTCTTCCCGGCAGCGGTATCAACTGCTGGCCTGCCCGCGCCTTCGGAGTCTCCCTGGGTGCTCTCGTTTGCAGTGTCAATCTTGACCGCCCGGAACTTGCCGATGATCCCCGTGGCTTGTGCGACCAACTCATCAGGGCTGGATATCGTCTTGTTGGCCGCGTTGATATGCGCCGCCACGCGGGCAAAGACCAGATCACCCTCCCGCATCAGGATGACTCCGCTGTTCCCAAGCTGGGAATACAGCTGCTCGCTGGATGCCAGGGTCTTGCGCGCGCGCCACAAGGCCGAGGCCGCCTCGCGACGCACATGCGCCTGCGGCAGTTCGCTGTCACGGGCATAGCGCAAGACAGCCTGAGCCCGGAGCAACTCCGCATCGAGCCTGTTGATGGCCTGCGTCAGGCGGTATTTCTCGGCCCACATCCTGTCGAAGCTCTCGACCTCCAGCCGCAATGGTTCGATGGTCAGCATCGCGCAGGTCAGTCCGAGAACGCCTTCGACGTAAGCCTTCTCCTGATTGGGATTGACGAACCAGTTGCTGGCCGAATAGGCCGTAAAGCCGACCGCGCCGGCCATGGCGAGCCGGGTCTTTTCGCGATCGCTGGTGACACCGGATTTCAGCCCCCCATACAGCGCCGCGGCCGTCACGCCCAGCAGGCCGAGCTGCGTCATGGTGCGAACGCGCGCCTGCGCCGACAGGGAATCGAACCATTCGCGGCGCTGGTCTTTCAGCGCGCCCAGCGCGCCTTGCAGGTTGCCGGCAAGGGGCCTGGCGTTGGCAAGAGTGACTTCCTCATACCCGAGCTGGTTGATCGGTACGTCGGCGCGCTTGCTGCGCTGGTACGGATCGATGCTGCTGCAGCCCGCAAAGGCCAGAACGAGCGCCGCCGCCACGCAGCGCTGCCAACCATGAACGCCTTTGCTGGTTTCCATTTCCCGCCCCTCATGTTCTTGGCGCACATGATGGCGAGGCGGGGACGTTCGGACATCCCCTTTTCCCGTGGCGACAAGGCGCCCGGGATGGACTACCCGGCTGGGGGCAGCCCTTGCTTCAGCCTCAGCCCGTCAGCCGCTCCAGCGCCTCGCGGTACTTGGCCGCCGTCTTCTCGATGACCTCGGCGGGCAGGCGCGGCGCAGGGGGCGTCTTGTCCCAGGGCTTGCCGTTGATCTTCGTGCCCTCGAGCCAGTCGCGCACGAACTGCTTGTCGTAGCTCGGCGGATTGGCGCCGGACGCCAGCGCGGCCTGGTAGCCCTCGACCGGCCAGTAGCGCGAGCTGTCGGGGGTGAGCACCTCGTCCATCAGCACCAGGGTGCCGTTCTCGTCGAGGCCGAACTCGAACTTCGTGTCGGCGATGATCATTCCCTTGGCCAGGGCGATCTGCGCGGCGGTCTCGTAGATGGCGATGCTGGTGTCGCGGATCTGCTGGGCCAGCTTGGGGCCGACGATCTCGACCACGCGGTCGTAGCTGATGTTCTCGTCGTGCTCGCCCACTGCGGCCTTGGCGGCGGGCGTGAAGATGGGGCGCGGCAGCTTGCTCGCGTTGGTCAGGCCCTCGGGCAGCGGCACGCCGCAGACCGCGCGCGATTCCTGGTACTCCTTCCAGCCGCTGCCGGCCAGGTAGCCGCGCACCACGGCCTCGACCGGGATCGGCTTCAGGCGCTTGACCAGCATCGAGCGGCCGGTGACCTGGGGCACCTCGGCCTCGGTGACCACGCTCTCGGGCGCCTCGCCGGTCAGGTGGTTGGGGCAGATCTGGCCGAGGCGGTCGAACCACCAAAGGGCCATCTTCGTGAGGATCTCGCCCTTGCCAGGAATGGGCTCGCCCATGATCACGTCGAAGGCGCTGAGCCGGTCGCTCGCGACCATCAGGATGCGGTCTTCGCCGACGGCGTAGTTGTCGCGCACCTTGCCGCGCGCAAGCAGGGGCAGGCTCTGGATGGAGGAGGTGTGGACGGTGGTCATGGGGCTGGTGCGGTGAAACGGGATAGCGGAGTTCGGATTGTGCGCGCAGAAAAAAGCCACCGCGAACGGTGGCCGTCGGCTCAAGGGGATGTGATCAGATCACTTCTTGGGCCAGCTCGCCCTTGGCGTACTTGGCGGCGACCACCTGCAGGCTGTCGCCCTTGATCTTGGCGCCCTGGCCTTCGCAGCCGAACTCGATGTAGCGCTGCTTGCAGATCTGCTTGGCGGCTTCGCGCGCGGGCTTGAGCCATTCGCGGGCGTCGAACTTCTCGGGGTTCTCGGCCATGAACTTGCGCACCGCGCCGGTCATGGCCAGGCGGATGTCGGTGTCGATGTTGATCTTGCGCACGCCGTACTTGATGGCTTCCTGGATTTCCTCGACGGGCACGCCGTAGGTTTCCTTCATGTTGCCGCCGTACTTGCGGATGATCTCCAGCAGGTCCTGCGGCACCGACGACGAGCCGTGCATCACCAGGTGGGTGTTGGGCAGGCGGGCGTGGATTTCCTTCACGCGCTGGATCGACAGGATGTCGCCGGTGGGCTTGCGGGTGAACTTGTAGGCGCCGTGGCTGGTGCCGATGGCGATGGCCAGCGCGTCGAGCTGCGTGGCCTTGACGAACTGGGCGGCTTCCTCGGGGTCGGTCAGAAGCGCGGAATGGTCGAGCACGCCTTCGGCGCCGATGCCGTCTTCCTCGCCGGCCATGCCGGTCTCGAGCGAGCCCAGGCAGCCCAGCTCGCCCTCGACGGTCACGCCGACCTTGTGCGCCAGCTGCACGACCTTGCGGGTCACGTCGACGTTGTAGTCGAAGGAGGCGGGCGTCTTGCCGTCTTCATGCAGGGAGCCGTCCATCATGACGGAGGAGAAGCCGAGGTCGATGGCGCCCTGGCAGATGGCCGGGCTCTGGCCGTGGTCCTGGTGCATGACCAGCGGGATGTTCGGGTACTGCTCGATGGCGGCCTGGATCAGGTGCTTGATGAAGGCTTCGCCGGCGTATTTGCGGGCGCCTGCGCTGGCCTGCAGGATGACGGGGGCGCCGGTCTCCTTGGCGGCCTCCATGACGGCCTGGACCTGTTCGAGGTTGTTGACGTTGAAGGCCGGAATGCCGTAGCCATTGGCTGCGGCATGGTCGAGCAGTTCGCGCATCGAGACGAGTGCCATGGGAAATACCTCGCGGGAATTGGAAAAAAGGGAAAAAAGTAGAAGACGAAAAGGCGGGAAAGACTGCCGCAATTCTACCGAGCACCCTTGTGGGACAGGACCGACGCCAGTCCGAGGAAATCCACGACCGGCGGCAGCACCGGCCCGCCCAGCCATCGCGCCGGCGTGGCGAAGGCGCCCACCAGCGTCGCATGGCTCAGGTTGTCGAACAGCCTGACCTGGACCGGCACGCCCGCTTCCCGCAGCGCCGCGGCCATGCGCAGGGTGTTGCGGTCGGGGTAGACGAGGTTGTCCCTGGAGGCCGCCATGAGCAGGGTGCGCGGCGAGGCGGGGCCGACGTGCGCCAGGGGCTGCGAGTCGCGCGGCGTGTCCGGCCAGTTGAACGCGGTCTTCACCTGCGGGTCGCCGATGGGCAGGAAGTCGTAGGGTCCCGCCAGGCCGATCCAGCCCGCGAGCTGCTTCGGGCTGGCGCCCACTTCGCCGAGCCAGCGCGCATCGAGCGCCACCATCGCGGCGTTGTAGGCACCGGAGCTGTGGCCCATCACGTACACCTGCTTCGGGTCGGCGCCCAGGCGCGCCGCGTTGTCCAGCGCCCACTTGACGGCCAGTGCGCTGTCGCGCACGAAGGCGGGATAGGTGAAGGTCGGCGACAACCCGTAGTCGGGCACGAGCACCACGGCGCCCTGCGCGGCCAGGGCCTCGCCCATGAACCTGTAGCTGGCGCGGTCGCCGGTCGTCCAGGTGCCGCCGTAGAAGAACACGACCAGCGGCCGCGCGCCCGGCGCCGGCGCGTTGGACGGCAGCGGCCGGTACTCGTCGAGCAGCTGGTGCGGCGCCGGCCCGTAGGCGATGCCGCCTTCGAACTGGTAGGTGTCGGTGGGCACCAGGCCGTTGAGCACCTTGACCGGCGAACAGGCCGAAAGCAATGCGGAGGCGAGGGTGAGGACGAAGGCGCCGCGGCGCCGGAGGAATGACGCGGGGGAGGGAAGAATCATCCGTGCTGTACGCAGACAGCCGGACGGCGGTTTCGCCGGTCGTGTCAGACAGGCAGCTGCGTGGTCGAAAGCACCTGCTTGAGCACGACGAAGGTGCGGATCTGGCGCACACCCGGCAGGTACAACAGCTGCTCGGCGTGCAGGCGGTTGAAGCTGTCGTTGTCGCGGGTGCGCACGAGCATGAAGTAGTCGAACTCGCCCGAGACCACGTGGCATTCGAGGCAGCCCGAGACCTTCTGGGCGGCCTTCTCGAAGTCGGAGAAGGAATCGGGCGTGGAGCGGTCGAGCACCACGCCGATCATCACCAGCATGCTGGCGTCGAGCGCGTCGGGGTCGAGCAGCGCGACGATGCCCTTGATGAGGCCCGCCGCCTTGAGCCGCTCCACGCGGCGCAGGCAGGCGGCCGGGCTCAGGTTGACCTTGGCGGCCAGCGCCACATTCGACAGCGAGGCGTCGCGCTGCATGGTGCGCAGGATGGCGCGGTCGGTGCGGTCGAGCTCCGGGGTGTCACGCAATTTTGTTGTGCTCATCTAGTTTTTGTCGGAATGAAAGCATTCACTTCCTCGATATTGCCTCTTTTTCTCTGACAGATCCAACAAACTTCGCAAGCACGTTGTGCAGCATTGTTCCTACGATGGAGGCTTCGACACCCCTCCTTCTTTCCCCCTTTCCTGGAACTGCCGCCATGAACCTCGAGAAGTTTCCCCGCTACCCGCTGACCTTCGGCCCCACGCCCATCCAGCCGCTCAAGCGCCTGAGCGCCCACCTGGGCGGCAAGGTCGACCTCTATGCCAAGCGCGAGGACTGCAACAGCGGCCTGGCCTTCGGCGGCAACAAGACGCGCAAGCTCGAATACCTGATTCCCGAGGCGCTCGAAGGCGGCTACGACACGCTGGTGTCCATCGGCGGCATCCAGTCGAACCAGACGCGGCAGGTGGCCGCCGTGGCGGCGCACCTCGGAATGAAGTGCGTGCTGGTACAGGAGAACTGGGTCAACTACTCCGACGCGGTGTACGACCGGGTCGGCAACATCGAGATGTCACGCATCATGGGCGCCGACGTGCGCCTGGACGCAGCGGGCTTCGACATCGGCATTCGCAAGAGCTGGGAAGACGCCATGGAGAGCGTCCGCCAGGCCGGCGGCAAGCCGTTCCCGATTCCCGCGGGCTGCTCGGAGCATCCGCGCGGCGGCCTGGGCTTCGTCGGCTTCGCCGAGGAAGTGCGCCAGCAGGAGGCCGAACTGGGCTTCAAGTTCGACTACATCGTGGTCTGCTCGGTCACGGGCAGCACGCAGGCCGGCATGGTGGTGGGCTTCGCCGCCGACGGCCGCGCCGACCGCGTGATCGGCATCGACGCTTCGGCCAAGCCGCAGCAGACCTTCGACCAGATCCTGCGCATCGCGAAGAACACGGCCGAGCTGGTGGAGCTGGGCCGCGACATCACCGAGAAGGACATCGTGCTCGACCGCCGCTTCGGCGGCCCCGAGTACGGCCTGCCCAACGAGGGCACGCTCGAAGCCATCCGCCTGAGCGCGCGCTTCGAGGCCATGCTGACCGACCCCGTGTACGAGGGCAAGTCGATGCACGGGATGATCGAGAAGGTGCGCCTGGGCGAATTCCCGGCGGGTTCGAAAGTGCTGTACGCGCACCTGGGCGGCGTGCCCGCCCTGAACGCCTACAGCTTCCTTTTCAGGAACGGATAAGTTCCAGGAACACCGCGGAACCGGCTCTGCCGGGCCGCAGGTGTTGCCCCCTGCAAGGGGGTTGGCGCAGCGACACGAAGTGCGCGAAGCCTGGGAGTTTGCTCAACTCGCTCTGCAGATTTTCAGCATGTTGGTGCCGCCCGGGGCACCCATCGGCTCGCCGCAGGTGATGGCGTAGACGTCGCCGCTTTGCACGATACCGCGCTTCTTCAGGTGGTTCTCGGCCTGCAGCAGGGCGGTGTCGCGATCGCTTTCCGAGTCCATGAGCAGCGGGCGCACGTTGCGGTAGAGCGCCATCTTGCGCTGCGTCGACAGCCGCGAGGTCAGCGCGTACATGGGGATGTGCGCGCGGTGGCGGCTCATCCACAGCGGGGTTGAGCCCGACTCGGTGAGCGCCACGATCGCCTTGGCGCCCAGGTGATGGGCGGTGAAGAGCGCGCCCATGGCGATCGACTGGTCGATGCGGCTGTAGCTCTGGCCGCTGAAGTCGGCGTCGAGCTGCTTGTCTTCGGCAGCTTCGGCGGCTTCGCAGATGCGGCTCATCTCCTGCACGGTCTCGAGCGGATAGCGGCCCGAGGCGGTCTCGGCGGAGAGCATGACGGCGTCGGTGCCGTCGAGCACGGCGTTGGCCACGTCGCTGACCTCGGCGCGGGTGGGCACGGGGTTGGTGATCATCGACTCCATCATCTGGGTCGCGGTGATCACCACCTTGTCCATCTCGCGGGCCATGCGGATCATCTTCTTCTGCAGAGCGGGCACCGCCGCGTTGCCCACCTCGACCGCGAGGTCGCCGCGCGCGACCATGATGCCGTCGCTGGCGCGCAGGATCTCTTCGAGCTTCGGAATGGCCTCGGCGCGCTCGATCTTGGCGATCATGCCGGGCTTGTGGCCGTACTCGGCGGCAGCCACGTTGCACAGCTGGCGGGCCATTTCCATGTCGGTGGCGTTCTTGGGGAAGCTCACGGCCACGTAGTCGGCCTGGAAGCTCATCGCGGTCTTGATGTCCTCCATGTCCTTGGCCGTCAGCGCGGGCGCGGTGAGGCCGCCGCCCTGCTTGTTGATGCCCTTGTTGTTCGAGAGCTCCCCGCCGAGCTTGACGGTCGTGTGCACCGCCTCGCCCTTGACGGCGTCGACGGTCAGCACGATGAGGCCGTCGTTCAGCAGCAGCCTGTCGCCGGGCTTCACGTCGCGCGGCAGGTCCTTGTAGTCGAGGCCGACGGCATCGACGTCGCCCAGCTCGGTGCGCGAGGCATCGAGCACGAACTTGGCGCCCGGCTCGAGCCAGACCTTGCCCTGCGCGAACTTCCCCACGCGGATCTTCGGGCCCTGCAGGTCGGCCATGATGGCCACCTCGCGGCCGGCCTTGCGGGCGGCTTCGCGAACCATGGCGGCACGGTCGATGTGGTCCTGCGCCGTGCCGTGGCTGAAGTTCAGCCGCACCACGCTGACCTTGGCCTGGATCATCTTCTCCAGCAGGTCGGGCGAACTGGATGCCGGACCGAGGGTGGCGACGATCTTGGTGGCGTGGCGGGGAATGCGGTCCGTGCTCATGAGGGTAGTCTCCGTTTTGTATTCGCTACTGTATACAGTTTGTGTGTCGGACGGAAGTCACCCATGGGTTTTTCCTCGATGGGCCGCGGGCCGAGGCCCGGGCGGCCCCACCCGCTCGTTCAGCCGGCAGCCCGCTTCGACAGGATCTCGAAGGCCGGCAGGGTCTTGCCTTCCAGCACTTCCAGGAAGGCGCCGCCACCGGTCGAGATGTAGCCGACCTGCTTCTCGATGCCGTACTTGGCGATGGCCGCCAGCGTGTCGCCGCCGCCTGCGATCGAGAACGCGCTGCTCTCGGCGATGGCCAGCGCGATGGCCTTGGTGCCACCCGCGAAGGCGTCGAACTCGAACACCCCCACCGGGCCGTTCCAGACGATGGTGCCGGCCTCGCGCAGCTGCGCGGCGAGCTGGGCGGCCGTCCTGGGGCCGATGTCGAGGATCAGGTCGTCGTCGGCCACGTCGCTCGCGTCCTTGACGGTGGCGGCCGCGTCGGCCGCGAAGGTCTTGGCCGTGACCACGTCCACCGGGATCGGCACGTCGGCGCCACGCGCGCGCATGGCGTCGATCACCGCCTTGGCTTCGTCGACCAGGTCGGGCTCGGCCAGCGACTTGCCGATCTTCAGGCCCGCGGCCAGCATGAAGGTGTTGGCGATGCCGCCGCCCACGATGAGCTGGTCGACGTTGGCCGACAGGCTCTTCAGGATGGTCAGCTTGGTGCTCACCTTGGAACCCGCCACGATGGCCACCAGCGGCCGCTTCGGCTGCGCCAGCGCCTTGGTGATGGCGTCGATCTCCGCTGCCAGCAGCGGGCCGGCCGCGGCCACCTTGGCGAACTGCGCGATGCCGTAGGTGGTGGCCTCGGCGCGGTGCGCGGTGCCGAAGGCGTCGTTCACGTAGATGTCGGTGAGCGCGGCCAGCTTGCGGGCCAGGCCTTCGTCGTTCTTCTTCTCGCCCTTGTTGACGCGGCAGTTCTCGAGCAGCACCACCTGGCCGGGCTTCACGTCGACGCCGTCGACCCAGTTGGAAACCAGCGGCACTTCGCGGCCGAGCAGTTCGCCCAGGCGCTTGGCGACGGGCGCCAGGGAGTCCTCGGGCTTGAACTCGCCTTCGGTCGGGCGGCCCAGGTGCGAAGTGACCATCACGGCGGCACCTGCGTCCAGCGCCAGCTTGATGCAGGGCACCGAGGCGCGGATGCGCGTGTCTTCGGTGATGTTGCCGGCGTCGTCCTGCGGCACGTTGAGGTCGGCACGGATGAAGACGCGCTGGCCGGCGGCCTTGCCCTGCGCGCAGAGGTCGGTGAATCGAATGACGTTCATTGGAGAAACCTGGAGAAGATTGGAAGACGGGGATCGGCTGCATTGTAGTTTTGGCCCCATCGCCGCCTCTACGCGCCTGTTGCCGCGCGCCGATGCTTTTCCTCCACCGGATGCGGCGGTCAGTCCTTTTGCTGCTGCTCCCGCGCGAAGCCTTCGAGCACCTGGACGAAGCTCGCCGCCGCCGGCGACAGCGAGCGCCGCGCCGCGCTGTAGACGCACACCTCGCGATGGAAGTCGGGCGACTCCAGCCGCACCATCTGCAGCCCGTGCGCGCGCACCAGCGGCGCGGAGTACGTGGGGCACACGGTCAGCCCCAGCCCCGAGGCGACCATGCCCAGCGCGGTGGTCATGTACGACACCTCCTGCGTGGCGGGGCGCAGCATGTATTCGCGCTCGGCGGGTGCGAGCTCGGGCAGCACGCGCTGGCGGAAGTCGCGTGTGGGCGCGATGAAGGTGTAGGGGCCGAGCTCGTGCCAGCGTACCTTGCGACGATTGGCGAAGGCATGGCCCGGCGGGCAGATCAGCCAGTGCCGGTCGCGCAGCAGCGTGCGGCGCTCGATGGCGTCGTCGACCGCCACGTCCTGACCCACGGCCAGCTCCACGTCGCCGGCCGTCACGCCCGCGAGCAGATGCTCGGGCAGGGTATCGGCCAGGCGCACGTCGACGTCGGGGTACTGCTCGCGATAGAGCGCGATCACGCGCGGCATCAGGGTGCAGGCCATGAGCTGCGGCGCGGCAAGCCGTAGCAAGCCTTTCTTCTTGTCACGCAAATCGGTGACGCCGGCCACCGCGCCGGCCAAGTCGCCCAGCAGCCGGTGCACCGAGGGCAGGAACTCGCGCCCTGCCTCCGACAGCTGCACGCGGCGCGTGTTTCGGTCGAGCAGCTGCACGCCCATCTCGCGCTCCAGTTCGCGCACCAGCACGCTGAGCGCCGACTGCGTGAGGTGCAGCTGCTGCGCCGCGGCGGTGAAGCTGCCGGTGTCGGCCACGGCGGCGAAGGCGCGCAGCTGGCGCAGGGTGAGGTTCATATATACGGTTATTTCATCAATCGATGAATTAATTTCGATTGCATCATAAGACGCGGCATCGCCCAATACCGGCTCACCGGAGACACGAGCCATGCCGACGACTGCCACCACGGCACCCCCACCGCCCATCCACGGGCTGCACCACTTCGCCTGGCGCTGCCGCGACAGCGAGGAAACCCGCCGCTTCTACGAAGACCTGCTCGGCCTGCCGCTGGCCCACGTCATCAAGAGCGACCACGTGCCCAGCACCGGCGAGTACTGCCCGTACGTGCACATCTTCTTTCGCATGCGCGACGGCTCGTTCATCGCCTTCTTCGACCTCGGCGACGACGTCGCGGCGCTGCCCTCGCCCAACACGCCCTCGTGGGTGAACCACATCGCGCTGCGCGTCGATTCGGTGGCCGACCTGCTGGCCGCCAAGGCACGGCTCGAAGGCGCGGGCGTCGAGGTGCTGGGCGTGACCGACCACCACATCATCGAATCGATCTACTTCTTCGACCCCAACGGCATCCGCGTGGAGCTGACCACGCCGACCGTGCCGCAGGCCGAGATGGACGCGCATGCGCTGCGCGCGCGCGCCGAACTCGACGCCTGGACCGAGCGCAAGGCCGGCCTGCGCGCCGCCGCTGCGAAGGATGCGTCGAATGCCTGAGCTGCAACTCGCCGTCATCGACGTGAAGCCCGGCGCGGCCATGGAGAGCCAGTCGGGCCTGCAGCTGCTGCGCCCGCGCATCTACGGCGCCTACCGCGCGCCGCAGGGCCCGAAGAAGATCGCCGCCATCGTGATGCACCCCACGAGCAACTTCATGGGCCACTACCTGATCGGCCCGCTGGCCGAGCGCGGCATCTGCTGCATGGGCCTGAACTCGCGCTTCGTGGGCAACGACACCGTGCTGCTGATGGAGCGCGCCATCCAGGACCTGGGCGCGGGCGTGCAGTACCTGCGCGCCGCCGGCTACGAGAAGGTGTTCCTCGTCGGCAACTCGGGCGGCGCCGCGCTCTCGGCCTTCTACCAGGCGCAGGCCGAGAAGCTCACCGCCACGCACCTGCCCGACGGCGATCCCACGCACCTGCACCCCGACGACCTGCCGCCCGTGGACGGCATCGCGCTGTGCGCCGCGCACCTGGGCCGCACCCGGCTGATGCGCGACTGGATCGACCCCTCTGTCACCGACGAGCACGACCCGCTCTCGGTCGACCCCGAGCTCGACATGTACGACGCGCGCCACCGCGTGCCCTACGAGCGCGACTTCCTCGCGCGCTTCGGCGCCGCGCAGAAGGCACGGCTCGATCGCATCGAGCAGTGGTGCCTCGACCGCCTCGCGCTGCTGCGCGGCACACCCGGCGCACCGCGCGACCAGACCTTCATCGTCTACCGCACGCATGCCGATCCGCGCTGCGTCGACCTCTCGCTCGATCCCAACGACCGCCTGCCCGGCAGCGTCTGGGGCGACGCGCGGCAGGTGAACTACTCGGCCAACGCGATGGGACGCACCACGTCGCTCACGGCCTTTCTCTCGCAGTGGTCGTCGCGCTCGCAGGCCGACGGTCCGACCAACCTCGCGCGCACCACGGTGCCGAAGCTGCTGCTGACCTACACGGGCGACCAGTCGACCTTCCCGAGCACGCGAGATGCCTGGATGGCGGCGGGCGGGCCGCGCATCCGCAACGTCGACATCGTCGGCGGCAACCACTACCTCGCGGGGCAGCCGGAGCTGATCCCGAAGGCGGCGGACGCCATCGCCGAGTTCGCGCACGCGCTGTAGCCGCAGAGCCACCATGGAAAACTTCGCTTTCGCACCGGCCTACGAGCTGCCGGTCTGGCCCTTCACGCCGCCGCCCGAGCTGGGCAGCACGAAGCCCGTGCGGCATCCCATCGTCATCGTCGGTGCCGGCCCCTCGGGCCTCACGCTGGCCTGCGACCTCGCGCAACGCGGCGTGCGCGCCGTGCTGCTGGACGAGGACGACACCGTCGGCGTGCGCGGCGCATCGTCGCGCGGCATCTGCTATGCGCAGAAGAGCCTGGAGATCTTCGAGCGCCTGGGCATCTACGAGCGCATCGCGGCCAAGGGCATCACCTGGTCGTTCGGGCGCACCTTCTCGGGCGAGCAGGAGGTCTACAACTTCAACCTGCAGGCCAACAGCGTCTCGAAGCAGCCGCCCTTCGTCAACCTGCAGCAGTTCTACGTCGAGTGGTTCCTGGTCGAGCGCATCATCGAACTGGGGCTGACCGACCTGCGCTGGAAGAACCGCCTCACCCGCGTGGAGCAGCTCGCCGACGGCGTGCGCCTGGAAGTCGAGACGCCCGCCGGCAGCTACACCATCGAGGCCGACCGGCTGATCGACGCCACCGGCGCCAACAGCACGATCCGCACGCAGATGGGCATCGACGCGCACTCCTCGCGCAGCACCGACCGCTGGTGCATCAGCGACGTGCGCTTCAGGAAGCCGCTGCCCACCGAGCGCTGGACCTGGGTGGACGCGCCCTTCAACGAAGGCCGCGGCGTGTGGCAGCACCTGATGGCCGACGGCGTGTGGCGCATCGACTACCAGATGCCCGAGGACTGCGACACCGCCTACATCAGCAAGCCCGAGGTGGCGGGCGCGCGGCTGCGCGAGCAGCTCGGGCCGGACGTGGAGTTCGAGTTCGTCTGGATCGGCCCCTACGGCTACCGCGATCACCTGCTCGACAGCTTCCGCCACGGCCGCGTGTTCTTCATCGGCGACGCGGCGCACGTGGTGAGCCCCTTCGGCGCACGCGGCGGCAACAGCGGCATCCAGGACGCGGCCAACCTCGGCTGGAAGCTCGCGCTCGTCGCACAGGGCAGGGCCGGCGAGGCGCTGCTCGACAGCTACGACGCCGAGCGCCAGCCCGCCGCGAAGCAGAACCTGCAGGTGACGAGCCGATCGGCACGCTTCCTCGCGCCGCGCTCGCCCGCCGAGCACACGCTGCGCCGTGCGGTGGTGGCGCTGGCGGCGCGCCATCCCTTTGCGCGGGCGCTCGTCAACACCGGCCGGATGTCGGTGGCCAACGACTATCCGCCCGCGGCGGTGCTGCCCGAGGGCGCGCGCTCTGTGCAGAACCTGCCGCTGCGCCTGGCCGATGGCCGCGAGACGACGCTGATGCAGTTGCTGGCCGAAGGCACCGAGTGCATCGGCCTGTGGTTCGCGCCGACGCGCGAGCAGTCGAGAGCGGCGCTCGATGCCATTGCATCGCTGCCGTTGCGCCTGCTGGCCGTGGGCGGCGACAGCGGCCTGCCCACGCTGCAGGCCGACGAAAAGCTCGCGAGCCATCTCGGCACGGGCGACGCAGGCAGCTTCGTCCTCGTGCGGCCCGACGCCTACCGCGCCGCCGTGCTGCCGAACGCCACGCCCGAAGTCATCGCCCGCGCCGTGCGCACCGCACTGGCCGCCAACGAACTCGACCCATGATCACCGAGCCCCGCATCCCCGATCCCGACGGCTTCTACGCCGCGCTGCTCGCCGCCCACGAAGGCCGCAGCGAGGCGCAGAGCGCCGACCTCAACGCGCGCCTCGTGCTGCTGCTGGCCAACCAGTGCGCCGACCAGGACGTGCTGCTCGCGTGCATCCGCGCGGCGGCCGAAGAAGAACCCACGACGACGGACCACGACACCCCATGACCACGAGCGTTTCCTTCGCATCCGCCTCCGACACCCGCGAGCAGAAGCCCAGGCTGCAGGAGCTGGGCCCCGGCGCCTACGGCTACATCAGCGACTTCGATCCCAACTGCGGCTTCGTCGTCGGCGACGAGCACGTGGTGCTGATCGACACCCGCCCCACGCCGCGCATGGCGCGCGACTTCCTCGCTGCCATCCGCACGGTGACCGACAAGCCGATCCGCACCATCGTGCTCACGCACTACCACGCGGTGCGGGTGATGGGCGCCAGCGCCTTCGCCGAGGTGCGCGACATCGTCGCCAGCAGCGGCACGCTCTACTGGATCCGCACGCGCGGCCAGGCCGACTTCGACTCGGAGGTCGGCCGCTTTCCGCGGCTGTTCGCCGGCGTCGAGGAGATACCGGGCCTGACCATGCCCACGAAGGTCTTCGACCGCGAGATGACGCTGCCGCTGGGCGGCGGCCGCGAACTTCGGCTGATGTCGCTGGGCCGCGGCCATTCGGGCGGCGACGCGGTCGCGTGGCTGGCCGACTGCGGCGTGCTCTTCTCGGGCGACGTGGTCGAGAACCGCTGCGGCGTGTACGCGGGCGACGCCTACATCGGCGACTGGGCCGGCACGCTCGACGCCGTGGCCGCGCTGAAGCCGCGCGTGCTGGTGCCTGGCCGCGGCGCGGTGCTGCAGGACGAGGCCGCCTGCGCCGAGGCGATCGGCCTCACCAAGGCATTCCTCTCGACGCTGCTGGAAAGCGTGAAGGCCGGCATCGCAGCCGGCGAGACGCTCAAGGGCTGCTTCGCGCGCGCCGAGGCGGCGATGACGCCGCGCTTCGGCGACTGGCCCGTGTTCCAGCACGTGCTGCCCTTCGACGTCTCGCGCGCCTACGACGAACTGCGCGGCATCGAACACCCGGTGGTGTGGACCGCCGAGCGCGACCGCGAGCTGTGGCAGACATTGCGCGGCTAGCAAGCCGGCCCGACCGATTTCAAAACGAGCAACGGAGACAAGAGACGATGAAGCGATTCCTTCCCCTGCTGGCAGCGGCCCTCGCGCTGGCCACTTCCACCTTCGCATCGGCGCAAACGGCGGCCTACCCCACCCAGCCAATCAAATGGATCGTGCCCTACGTGGCCGGCGGCGGCACCGACAACCTCGCGCGCACGCTCGCCGAGGCGATGCAGCCATCGCTGGGGCAGCCGCTCATCATCGACAACCGGCCGGGCGCCTCCACCAACATCGGCGTGGGCGTGATGATGCAGGCCAGGCCCGACGGCTACACCATCATGCAGGCCGAGAACGCCGCGCTGCTCTTCAACGAGCACATGTTCGCCAAGCTGCCGTACAAGCCCGCGAGCGACTTCACCTACATCGGCACCATCGGGCGCTTCCCGGTGGCGCTGGTGGTGCACCCGGACTTTCCCGCGAAGAACGTGGCGGAGTTCGTGCGCTACGTGAAGGCCAACCCGGACAAGGTGAGCTACGCCTCGCCGGGCAACGGCTCGCCGCACCACATGGCGATGGAGCTCTTCAAGCAGAAGGCCGGGCTGACCATCACGCACGTGCCGTACAAGGGCGCGGCGCCGGCCATGACCGACGTGATGGGCGGCCAGGTGCCGACGATGATGCTGGACCTGGCCTCGGGCCTGCCGATCATCAAGTCGGGCAAGGTGCGGGTGCTGGCCATCGCGCTGCCGCAGCGCGCGAGCGCCCTGCCCGATGTTCCGACCTTCGTCGAGGCCGGCTTCAGCGACGTCAACGCCTATGCCTTCCACGGCCTGATCGGCCCGGCCGGCATGCCGCCGGAAGCGGTGGCGCGGCTCAACGCCGAGCTGCACAAGGCGATGAAGGCGCCGAAGGTGGTGAAGCTGTTCGCGGACTTCGGCTTCGAGGCGCTGCCCGGGACGCCGCAGGACTTCTACAAGCTCTCGCGCGCCGAGAGCGAGCGCTGGGGCAAGATCATCGTCGCGGCCGGCGTGAAGCTCGACTAGAAATCGGAGCCCCTCGGCTTTTCACTTCGCTTCGCTGCGTGTAACTCCACCCCCCGAGGGGGAGGCGCGGCCCGCCTTGGGGCGGCCCGGCGGCGGCCGCCTACCAACCCAGTCCGAGGTGCAGTGGCAGGTACACCGCCATCCCTGCGAGCATCGTGCCCAGCACGCCGCGCCGCCAGTAGAAGTAGGCGGCGCCGACCACCGCCGCGTACAGGCGCGCGTCGTGCAGCGTGGTGATGAGGTGGCCCTGCGTCATGACGATCTCGGGCGCGATCACGCCCGCGAGCGCGGCGGCCGGCGCGTAGTGCAGCGCGCGGTGCGCCCACTCTGGCAGGCCCCAGGGCCGGTCGAGGATGAAGAAGAAGCAGCGCGTGAGCACGGTGACCAGCGCCAGGCCGACGATCACGCCCATGGTCCACCAGTCGGTGGTCGCATTCGCAGTGCTCATTCGTTGTCCTCCCCCAGGCTGCGCGCACTTCGTGTCGCTTCTCCTCCCCCCTCCGGACGGAGGGGGCGAGCGCCTTCGGGCGGCCGGGCGGCGCTCATTTGTTGCCCTCCCCCAGGATCCGCGCACTTCGTGTCGCTTCTCCTCCCCCCTCCGGACGGAGGGGGCGAGCGCCTTCGGGCGGCCGGGCGGCGCTCATTTATCGTCCTCCGCGCCAGGGTCGAGCCCGAGCTGCTTCTCGAGCCAGAAGCACAGCAGCACGGCCACGCCGATGGCGGCCACGATGTTGAGCTTCAGCGGCAGCGCGTAGGCCGCGACCGCCGTGGCGCCGGCGATCAGCGCGGCCAGCACGCGCAGGCGGGTCGTCGCCATCGAGCAGACGATGGCCACCAGGCTCAGCACGCCGGCGAAGCTCAAGCCCCACGTCTGGGGGATGAAGTTGGCCAGCGCGATGCCCAGCAGGCTCATGCCCATCCAGGCGCACCAGGTGACGAAGTAGTTGCCGGTGAGGTAGGCCTCCTGCGCCTGTTGCTCGGCCACGGTCAGCGGCGGCTTGGGGTACTTCTTGGTGAAGAGCGCGTAGCTCATGTCGGCCGTGAGGTAGCCGTGCAGCATGCGGCGCCAGCGCGGCATGTGCATGAGGTAGGGGCGCAGGTGCAGGCTGAACACCACGAAGCGCAGGTTGACGCAGAAGCCCGTGGCCAGGATCACCCAGGCCGGTGCCCCCGCGAAGAGCAGCGGAATGGCCGCGAGCTGCGAGCTGCCCGCGTAGACGAGCAGCGTCATCGCCACGGCCTCGACCAGGCTCATGTTCGACTTGACCATGGCCACGCCGGTCATGAGCCCCCAGGCGCCGATGCCCAGCGCCACGGGCGTCATGTCGCGCACGCCGACGCGGAACTCGGGGCGGCTGCGGATGCTTTGCGAGAGGAACATCAGCCGAATGCCTGCCCGGGCTTCAGGTCGAAGCCGTGCAGGAAGTCGGCCACCGGCAGGCGCTTGCCGCCGGGACGCTGCAGTTCGGTGAGGACGACGGCCGATCCGTCGGCCGCTGCCACCGTGACGCCGGCCGGGTCGACGGCCAGGATCGTGCCCGGCGCAGCCGGAGAAACCGCGGGGGCCTTTTCGGCATGGGCGGCCCAGAGCTTGATGGTCTCGCCGTCGAGCGGGCTGTTGGCGCCCGGGAACGGATCGAAGGCCAGCACGCGGCGCACGATCGCGTCGGCGGGCCGGGCCCAGTCGACCAGCGCCTCGTGCTTCTCGACCTTGCTGGCGTAGGTGACGCCTTCGGCCGGCTGCGGCGTGCGCGTCAGCGTGCCGATGCGGGCCAGCGCCTCGACGATCATCCTGCCGCCGAGTTCGGCCAGGCGGTCGTGCAGGCGGGCGGTGTTGTCGCCCGCGCCGATGTCGACGGCCTCGCGCAGCAGCATGTCGCCGGTGTCGAGGCCCGCGTCCATCTGCATGATGGTGATGCCGGTCTGCACATCGCCGGCCTCGATGGCGCGGTGGATCGGTGCGGCGCCGCGCCAGCGCGGCAGCAGGCTCGCATGGATGTTCAGGCAGCCGTGCACGGGCAGGTCGAGCACCCACTGCGGAAGGATCAGGCCGTAGGCGGCGACCACCATCACGTCGGGCTTCAGCGCCAGCAGGGTGTCGCGGGCGGCGGCGGCTTCGTCGGGGTACTTGCCGTCCAGCCGCAGGCTGCGGGGCTGGGCCACCGGCCAGCCGTTGGCGACGGCGCATTGCTTGACGGGGGAGGCCTGCAGTTTCATGCCGCGGCCGGCGGGGCGGTCGGGCTGGCTCATCACCAGCACGATCTCATGGCCGGCGGCGGCGATGGCTTCGAGCGCGACGCGCGCGAACTCGGGCGTGCCCGCGAAGACGACTCTGAGGCGGCTCAATCGCGGATCCGATCGAAATCGAGATCGTCCCCCGTGTGATAGCGCCGGACCACGCCGGTCGGATCGATGTAGATGTAGAGCATGCGGCGCTCGTTCACGGCCTTGTAGCGCCAGGTCCAGACGGCGCCGTCGAAGGAGCTGACGCGGGTGATCTCATACGGACGGCCATAGAAGGCCATCACGTCGTTCTGGCGCCACTGGTTGACCTTGATGTCCTGGCCGAAGCGCGCCTCGTTGAGCACCTGCGTCACCGAGACGACCTTGCCCGAGGCGTCCACGTCGATGTCGACCACCTCGAAGCCGGCCGGCATGCGCGAATACTGCAGCCGCTCGCCGCCGCCCGTGAGCGGGTAGCGGCCGGTGGGCGCACCCAGGCGCTGGACGGTGTCGGCAGCCGAGGTGCCGGGCTGGATGCGGGTCGGTTCGCCGGCACAGCCGGCCAGCAGCCCCAGGCCCACGGCCGCGACGAGCGCCAGTGCCGCGAGGGAGCCGGAGCGTCGGCCCGCGTTCATGGGGATCAAGCCCGCTCCCGCATTTCTTCGCGCTGCTGCTTCAGCAGCTTGCTCTTGATGCGGTTGCGCTTCAGGGGCGAGAGGTACTCGACGAACACCTTGCCCAGCAGGTGGTCGAGTTCGTGCTGGATGCACACGGCCAGCAGGCCTTCGGCCTCGATGGTGCGCGTCTCGCCGTTCTCGTCGAGCGCCTGCACCTTCACCGAGGTGGAGCGCAGCACGCCGTCGTAGATGCCGGGCACCGAGAGGCAGCCCTCCTCGTTCACGACCTTTTCCTCGCTGGCCCAGGTGATCTCGGGGTTGATCAGCACGATGGGCTGGTTGCGCTCCTCGGACACGTCGATCACGACGAGGCGCTCGTGCACGTCGATCTGCGTGGCCGCCAGGCCGATGCCGTTGGCGTCGTACATGGTCTCCAGCATGTCGGCGACCAGCGCCTTGATGCGCGCGTCCACGCCCTGCACCGGCTTGGCCACCGTGTGCAGGCGCTTGTCCGGGTAACTCAGAATGTTTCGTTTGGCCATGAAATCGGGGGAAAGTTGTGGCTATTTTCGCCAATTCCGCGACGACACGCGGCCGCGGAGGCCGAAAACGTTGCCCTCCCAAGGGCTTCAGCGCAGAATTCGTAGCAAATTGTGAGATTCGTATGCGCAGCGATACGTCGCGGCGCTCACCCATCAGACATGAAAAAGCTCAGACCCACCGAACGCCGGCGCCCCTCCTTCCTTGCCACGCTGACAGCCCTGGCGGTGATCGGCAGTTGCGGCGCCACGACGGCCTGGGCTCAGAACTACCCCGTCACGCCCCAGCAGCGCGCCACCGCGCAGCAGACCGCCCAGACCGGCGTTCCCCTGAGCGAGCTGGCGCCCAACGCGCCCGACGAATACACCGTGAAGTCGGGCGACACGCTCTGGGCCATCTCGCGCCTCTACCTGCTGCGCCCCTGGCGCTGGCCGGAGCTCTGGGGCATGAACCTCAATGAAATCGCCAACCCGCACCGGATCTACCCCGGCCAGGTGCTCTACCTGGACAAGACGGGCGGCCGCGCGCGCCTGAGCATGCGCCGCGGCGGGCCGGGCGGCGACGGCGGAACCATCAAGCTGTCACCGCGCACCCGTTTCGACTCGCTGGCCGGCATGGCGCTGCCCACGCTCAACCCGAGCATCATCGAGCCCTTCCTGAGCGAACCCATCGTGGTCGACGCCGGCACGCTCGAGGCCGCGCCGCGCATCGTGGCCGGCAACGACAGCCGCGTGCTGCTGTCGCGCGGCGACCGGGCCTATGCCCGCGGCACCGCCGAGGCGCCGCTGGTCGAGGTTCCGGGCCCGGTGCAGAACTTCCGCATCTTCCGCAACGCCACGCCGCTGAAGGACCCGGGCACGGGCGAGATCCTCGGCTACGAGGCGCAGTACCTGGGCAAGGCACGCCTGCAGCGCGGCGAATCGACCACCATCGAGACGGTCGAGGACAAGGATGTCATCACCGTCGTGCCCGCCAGCATCGACATCATCGCCTCGCGCGAGGAGATGCGCGCCGGCGACCGCCTGCTGCCCGAGCCGCCGCGCCAGCTGCTGAGCTACGTGCCGCGCGCGCCCTCCACGCAGGTCGACGGCCGCATCATCTCGGTCTACGGCAACGCGGTGCAGTTCGCGGCGCAGAACCAGGTGGTGGCCATCAACAAGGGCACGCGCGACGGCATCGACAACGGCCACGTGCTGGCGATCCTGAAGAACGGCGAGACCATCCTCGACCGCACCGGCGCGCGCAAGGAAACCATCAAGCTGCCCAACGAGCGCATCGGCCTGCTGATGGTCTTCCGCACCTTCGAGAAGGTCTCCTACGCGCTGGTGCTCGAAATCAACGACACTCCCCGCGCCGGCGACTTCCTCGTCAATCCCTGACCCGCGAACCCGGCTTCTCTTCCCGCAAATTCGCTTGGAACGCGCAGAACTCGCAGGCTGGCTGCGGCTTTCGCTGACGCCCGGCATCGGCGACGGTGCCGCGCGCCGCCTGCTCGCTGCTTTCGGGCTGCCCGAAAGGATCTTCACCCAGCCCGATGCCGCGCTGCGCGAGGTCGTCTCGCATGCGCAGGCCGAGGCGCTGATGCAGCCGCCCCCCAGCCTGCAGGCGCAGATCGACCTGACGTGGCAGTGGCTGCAGGCGGGCGACGACAAGGTCTCGCGCCGCGTCGTGACGCTCGGCGACCCGGGCTATCCCGCCTCCCTGCTCGAAATGGCCGACCCGCCGCCGATGCTCTATGTGCTCGGAGCGCCGGCCTTCGACCTCACGCAGCTCGGCCACAGCATCGCCGTCGTGGGCAGCCGCAACCCGACGCCCCAGGGCGCGACGAACGCCCGCAGCTTCGGGCGCGCGCTCGGCGAGGCGGGGCTGCCCGTGGTGTCCGGGCTCGCGCTGGGCGTGGACGGCGCAGCGCACATGGGCGCGCTCGATGCTGCGGGCGATGAGCCGCGGCTCGCGACGGTGGCCGTCGTGGGCACCGGGCTCGACCGCGTCTATCCCGCGCGGCACCGCGACCTCGCGCACCGCATCACGCTGCAGGGGCTGATCGTGAGCGAGCTGCCGCTAGGCACGCCGCCGCTCACGCAGAACTTCCCGCGGCGCAACCGCCTCATCGCCGGGCTGGCCCGCGGCACGCTGGTGGTCGAGGCCGCACTGCAGTCGGGCTCGCTGATCACCGCTCGGCTCACGTCGGAGCAGGGCAAGGAGGTGTTCGCGATCCCGGGCTCCATCCACTCGCCGCAGTCGCGCGGCTGCCACGCGCTGATCCGGCAGGGCGCGAAGCTCGTCGAATCGGTGAACGACATCCTCGAGGAGCTGCCGCCGCTCCACGCGCCACGCGTTGCCGCGGCTTCGGCCCCATCGAGCAGCAATGGGGCGAGCGCGACCTCGTCGCCAGAAGACCCGCTGCTGGAGGCCCTCGGCTTCGAACCGGTGAGCCTCGATGCGCTCAGTGCCCGCACCGGCTGGGGCGCCGCCGAGCTGCAGGCCAGGATGCTCGGGCTCGAACTGGATGGGCATGTTTCGCGGTTGCCCGGCGGGCTCTTTCAGCGGGTGGCTTCCACCTAGCCTTCATTGCACGAACGTCGGCTATATTGGGCCCATGTTCGAAGTGCTTGTCTTTGTCTACGAGAACTACTGGCGCGGCGATGCCTGCCCCGAGCCCGAGCAGCTGGGCCGCAAGCTCAGTGCCCATGGCTTCGAGGCAGAGGAGATCCGCGAAGCTCTTCACTGGCTCGACGGCCTGAGCCTTGCAACGCAGGGCCTGCAGATCGAACGCAGTCCTGACGGCAAAGCCAGCGCCACCGTCGGCTCGCGCAGCAGGCCCGAAGCGGCCCTGGCGCAATCGGACAATGCGATGCGCGTGTACTCGCAGGCCGAGCAGGAGCACCTGGGCGCCGAGTGCCTCGGCTTCATCCGCTTTCTCGAATCGTCGAACGTGCTGCCCTGCGGGCTGCGCGAGATCGTCGTCGAACGCGCGATGGCCGCGCCCGGCGATCCCGTCGCGCTCGACGAACTGAAGATCATCGTGCTGATGGTGCACTGGAGCACCGGCATAGAGCCCGATGCACTGGTGCTCGACGAACTGTGCGAGAGCCGCGAAGGCCGCACGGCGCATTAGCAAGGCTCACCCCCAGGCTGCGCGCACTTCGTGTCGCTACGCCAACCCCCTTCCGGGGGCAACACCTGAGGCCCGGCAAAGCCGGTTCCTCGGTGTTCCTTGAAAAGAGCAGAAGCCCGGTCTGCTAGTTCAGCAGGCGCTCGGGGTTGGCGTCGAGCTTCGCCAGCGCTTCGCGCGTGGCGCGCACGGTGAGCGTTTCCTCTTCCGCGGGCACCAGCAGGCCGGCCTGCAGATAGGCAGCCAGCCGACCGGCCTGGATCAGGAAGCTGCGGCCGTCGCCCGAGGCGAACAGGTGAAGCTGCTTGCGGTCGCTGCGCCAGACGAACTGCACCTGGCTCACGCGGTCGTTGTGGTCGAGCATGAACCAGTTGCCCACCTGCAGTTCATGCGCCCAGGCGATCATGTCGTCGGGCACCTTGGCGCCGGCGGTGTCGGGGATGACCTCGATGGATGCGGCGTCCACGCCCAGCAGCAGTTCGATGCTGTGCGCGTCGAGCGGCAGGTCCGCGGTGCCGCCCACGTCGGTCACGAAGTCTTCGAGGTGCGCGAGCCGCTCGGCCATCGCTTCGATCTTGACCTGCGGGATCGCCTCGGTCTTCGACAGGAAGGCATCCGACAGCGTGGCGCCGATGGTCTTGATGTGCGCTTCCTGCGGCTCGTCGACGATGCCCAGCAGCGCCATGCCCTGGCGCAGGCGCTGCAGCAGCTGCGGCAGGTCCTGAATCACGCGGGCGCGGTCGGTGCGGTTGGGCTTGGCGCTCGCGGCCCACACGAGGTCGGAGGCCACGCGCTTGAGCATCACGGTCTGCTCGCCCTGCGCACCGTAGCGCAGCGCGGCGATGGCCAGCACCTCCGCCCAGACCTTGAAGAGGAACTCCCGGATCTCGTCGCGCACCGGCATGTCGTTGAGCATCTTGCGCAGCTCGATGGTGTACTGGATCGCCATCGTCTCCTTCTGCTCGACCTGCTGGGCCACGCTCATCACGCGCTGCGTGGTGTCGCTCTGGGTCAGGTAGCGGTTGAGGAAGGCGACGAATTCGTCGAACACCAGCTTGAACACGCGCTGGCCGGTCTCGGGGTACTGCTCGATCACCTGCACGACGCGGCGGATCTCGCCTTCGAGCGCGCTGCCGGTGATGGCCGCGGCGTCGAAGCCCATCACGCACGAGCCCATGCGGTCGATCAGCATGCGCGCGGGGTGCTGCAGGGTGCCGAAGAACTCGGGCTCGGCGATGGCCACGCGCAGCACCGGCATCTGCAGGCGCGCGAACCACACGCGGGCCGAGAAAGGAATGCGCTCCTCGGCGAGGATGGCCTGGAACATCAGCGCGACGATCTCGACGGTGGCCTTGTCGGCGGTGGTCGGCGCGCGCTTCTTGAGCTCGGCCGTGCGCCGGCGCAGGTCGACGGCCGTCTGCTGCATGACGGTGGCCTGCTCGCCAGCGCCTTCCATGTATCGAGTGGCGGCCATGCGGTAGGCGGCCTCGGCCTCGGCGATGGCGCCGGCGAACGTCCTGGAGAAGGCGCGCGGTGCGGGGCTCACGCCGCCTCCGCCGCCCTGGCCGCCCTGCTGGCTGCCGGGACTCGTGGTGCGGCCTTCCCCCGCGCCGGCCTGGAAGGCGCCGCCCGCCGCACCCGGGTCGCCGCCGATGCGGGCGGTCACGAAGCGCTTGAGGCTCAGCAGCGCGGTCTGCGCGCGCTGGCGCGCGATCATCAGCGGCGAACCGCCGGTGGTCGTTGTCGCGACGGAGCCAGGCACCGAAAGCTGCTGCTGCTGGCCTTCGAATCCGAAACCGGGCCGCTGCACGGCCTGGGGGGCGTGAGCCGCGGACATGCCGCTGTCCATCGGCGCCGCGCCCGATCCGCCGCCGCTTCCTCCCGCGCCTGTGGCATTGCCCGTGCGCCGGACGAAGCTCTTGAGGTCGATCTCCGGCATCACGCCGGCGGCGATCAGGTAGGCGTTGGCGCTCTGGTAGGCCTTGACGATCACGTCGACCAGGCCTTGCTGCACCGTGTCCTGCACGCGGGTCCAGAGGCCGCGGCTCAGGCCTGCCGCGAGCCATTGCTCGACCAGCAGCTTGGCCAGCGTCTCGGGCTTGAGCACGTCCTTGGAATCGAGCTCGGTGGTGCCCTCGAGGTGCTGGATGCGCAGGCGCAGGTCGCTGAGCTCGAAGCTGGCCTTGTCGTGGATGAGCTGCGCGAGGCGCGACGAAAGAATGTTGCTCTCGACCACCTCGTCGCCGATGAGCTCCAGCCGCAGCGCCGAGGGTACGGCGCCCGGGCCGCCCGAACTGGCCGCCAGCGCCTTGCGCCAGCCGGCCTGGGACAGCGCGACCCAGTGGGTGGCCTGCCCCTGGAAGGCGACGAAGTCGTCGCGGTGCTCCTGCATGGAGCGGGCGGTGCCGGCCTCGGTGGACAGCGTGGTCAGCCGGTCCCGGATCGCGCGCGCCAGGGGGGCGATGGCGCCTTCCGTGGCCGAGACGAAACGCTCACGCGTCTCGCGTGCGAGCTGCAGGGAGGAAGCGGACCGCGCAATGCTCATTGAAAGGTCGGAAGGCCAGGGTGGTCGATTCGTTGGCGACAACCGGAGCTTGCATCGGGACGGGCTGCCGCACAAGTGTGGGATTGCCCGGCGTTGCATGCGAACCGCGGCGGGGGCTTTCGCCGCCGCCGCAGGCGCCTTCGGTTGTCGAGCCCCGGAGTATCCGTCAGACGACGGCGCCGGCGTTCGGATCGTCCTCGGAGCCGCCGTCGCGCTTGGCCGGGCCGCCCTTGACGAGGTCTTCGCGCTTGATGCCCAGCCACATGGCGATGGCCGCCGCCACGAAGCAGGAAGAATAGATGCCGAAGCAGATGCCGATGGTCAGCGCCAGGGCGAAGTAATGCAGCGTCGGGCCGCCGAAGAAGAACATCGACAGCACCACCAGCTGGGTGGAGCCGTGGGTGATGATGGTCCGGCTGATGGTCGAGGTGATCGCGTTGTCGATGATCTCGACCGTCGACATCTTGCGGTAGCGGCGGAAGTTCTCGCGGATGCGGTCGAAGATCACGACCGACTCGTTCACCGAGTAGCCCAGCACCGCCAGCACCGCCGCCAGCACCGCCAGCGAGAACTCCCACTGGAAGAAGGCGAAGAAGCCCAGGATGATCACCACGTCGTGCAGGTTCGCCAGCACTGTAGCCAGCGCGAACTTCCATTCGAAGCGGAACGCCAGGTAGATCATGATGCCGACGACCACCATCGCGAGGGCCTTCAGGCCGTTGGTGGTCAGCTCGTCGCCCACCTGCGGGCCGACGAATTCATTGCTGCGCAGCTCCACCGAGGGGTCGGTGGCCTTCAGCGAATCCATCACCTCGGCGCTCTGCTGGGCGGAGGTCACGCCCTTCTTCACCGGCAGGCGGATCTGCACCGACTTGCCGAAGCTCTGCACCTGCACTTCGGTGTAGCCCAGCTTGCCGACGATATCGCGAACCTTGCCGACGTCGGCCGACTGGTTGTAGGCGACTTCCATCACCGTGCCGCCGGTGAACTCCACCGACAGGTGCAGCCCGCGGTGGAACAGGAAGAACACCGCCAGCGCGAAGGTGACGACGGAAACGATGTTCAGCACCAGCGCGTGGCGCATGAACGGGATGGTCTTGTGGATGCGGAAGAATTCCATGGCTGTGCGTCCTTCTTCTGCCGCTTACTTGGTTTCGGCCGCGGCCGTGCCGCCGGTCGAGGGGCGCCACACCGTACCGATGGACACCGACTTGAGCTTCTTCTTCTGGCCGTACCAGAAGTTCACGAGGCCGCGCGAGAAGAACACGGCCGAGAACATCGAGGTGACGATGCCGATGCAGTGCACCACCGCGAAGCCGCGCACCGGGCCCGAGCCGAAGGCCAGCAGCGCGATGCCCGCGATCAGCGTGGTCACATTCGAGTCCAGGATGGTGCCCCAGGCGCGCTCGTAGCCCGCATGGATCGCCGCCTGCGGCGACGCCCCGTTGCGCAGCTCCTCGCGCACCCGCTCGTTGATCAGCACGTTGGAGTCGATGGCGACGCCGATGGCCAGCGCCATGGCCGCGATGCCCGGCAGCGTGAGCGTAGCCTGCAGGATGGAGAGGATGGCCACCAGCAGCAGCAGGTTGACGGCCAGCGCGATCGACGAGAACAGGCCGAACAGCGCGTAGTAGATGCACATGAACACCATGATCGCGGCGAAGCCGTACATCACGCTGTCGAAGCCCTTCTTGATGTTCTCGGCGCCCTGCGTCGGGCCGATGGTGCGTTCCTGGATGATTTCCATGGGCGCGGCCAGCGAGCCGGCGCGCAGCAGCAGCGCGAGGTCGTTGGCTTCGGCCACGCTCATCGAGCCCGAGACCTGGAAGCGGTTGCCGAGCTCGCCGTTGATCGAGGGAGCCGTGAGCACTTCGCCCTTGCCCTTCTCGAAGATCAGCATGGCCATGCGCTTCTTGTAGTTCTCGCGGCTGACGTCACGCATGATGGTGCCGCCCTTGGAGTCCATGGTCAGGTCGACCTTGGGCTGGTTGCTCTGCTGGTCGAAGCCGGGCTGCGCGTCGGTGAGGTTCTCGCCGGTGACGAGCACCTGCTTCTTGACGATCACGGGACGGCCCTGGCGGTCGAGGAATTTCTCGGAGCCGAAGGGCACGGGGCCGCCGCTCAGTTCAGCGGCACGGCCTTCGGCGCTTTCGTCCACCAGGCGCATCTCGAGCGTGGCGGTGCGGCCGATGATCCGCTTGGCCTGGGCCGGGTCCTGCATGCCGGGCAGCTGCACGACGATGCGGTCGATGCCCTGCTGCTGGATCACGGGTTCGGCCACGCCGAGTTCGTTGATCCGGTTGTGCAGGGTGGTCACGTTCTGCTTGAGCGCCGCGTCCTGGAAGCGGCGGGCGGCCTCGGGCTTGATGCTGGCCACGATGCGCCATTCGCTGCCCTGCTGGGTCTCGACCGTGCTCAGGTCGGGCATCTGGTCCTGGATCAGGCGCCGGGCGATCTCGACGCTGTCGGCATCGCGCAGGGTGATCTCGACGGTCTGGCCGTTGCGGTTCACGGCGCTGCCGCGCACCTTCTTCTCGCGCAGGCCCATGCGGATGTCGCCCGCGAAGGACTCGGCCTTCTTGTCGAGCACGCCGCGCATGTCGACCTGCAGCAGGAAGTCGACGCCGCCGCGCAGGTCGAGGCCCAGGTACATCGGGAAGGCGTGCAGCGCCGTCAGCCACGAGGGCGAGCGCGACACGAGGTTGAGCGCCACCGTGTACGAGGCGTCGTCGGCATCGGGCACCAGCGCCTGCTGGAGCGTGTCGCGTGCCTTGATCTGGTCGTCGGTGGTCGCGAAGCGGGCGCGCACCGCGGTGGGCTCGAGGGTCAGCAGGTCGGGCGTGAGGCCTGCCGTCTTGAGCAGTTCCTGCACCCTGGCCTGGGTCGACGCGTCGATCTTGACGGTGGACTTCGCCGCCGACACCTGCACCGCAGGCGCCTCACCGAAGAAATTGGGCAGGGCATAGATGAGCCCCACGAGCAGCACGACCAGGATGATCGCGTACTTCCAGACCGGGTAACGGTTCATGAGAAAGCGCTTTTTCTGAAACGGAACACGGCGTGAATTGGGGCCCCGCGCCCGAAGGCGCAAGGTCAGCTCACGCCTTTATTTGACGGTGCCCTTGGGCAGGACCTGCACCACCGCGCTGCGCTGGATCTTGATCTCGATGCCGTTGGCGATCTCGAGGCCCAGGTACTGGTCGTTCAGCGAGGTGATCTTGCCGAGCAGGCCGCCGGCGGTGGCGACCTCGTCGCCCTTGGCGAGCGCCTCGATCATGGCGCGGGCTTCCTTCTGGCGCTTCATCTGGGGCCGGATCATGACGAAGTACAGCACCACGAACATCAGCACGAGGGGCAGCATGCTGCCGAGCGAGGACATCATGTCGCCGCCGCCTGCAGCGGGCGCGGTCTGGGCGAAAGCAGAGGAAATGAACAAGAGAGTCTCCAGCAGAGGGAAGAGAAAGAAAAAGTGTGGGAGCGCGGGCCACGCCCGCGGTTCCTTGGGGTTCGCGGCCACGCGGGATGCGGGTGCGCCAAGTCAAAGCGCGGCGGGGCCTGGCCGCGCACAGCACCGGGCATTGTATTCGGCGCGGATCGCCGCCCGGAGCGCTTATCCGGCGCGGTGGGGAGGGCTTTCCAGCAGTTCCTGCTGCTCTCGATCGCTATCGATTCAATAGCAAAGGGCGCCCGCAGGCGCCCTTTTGCATGCCCGGCCGGCCCGAGGCTCAGGCCGCCGCGCGCTGCCCCTGCGGATTGCGCCACCTGGCCATCAGCTCGCTCCAGCGGGTGCGGGCGGCCGCCAGGTTGCGGTCCTTGACGTGGCCGTAGCCGCGGATCTGCTCGGGCAGGCTCGCGATTTCCAGCGCCAGCGCGTGGTTGTCGGTGCGCAGAGCGCCGATGACTTCCTCGATGGCGGCGCGGTACTCGCCGATCAGCGCGCGTTCGGTACGGCGTTCCTCGGTGCGGCCGAAGATGTCGAGCGCCGTGCCGCGCAGGCCCTTGAGCCTGGCCAGCAGCCTGAAGCCGGTGAGCATCCAGGGGCCGAACTTCTGCTTCTGCAGCTGGCCCTTGGCGTTCTTCTTCGCGACGATCGGCGGCGCCAGGTGGTAGTTGAGCTTGAAGTCCTTGCCCATCTGGCCCTCGAACATGCCTTCGATGCGGCCGAGGAAGGCCGGGTCGCTGTGCAGGCGGGCGACTTCGTACTCGTCCTTGTACGCCATCAGCTTGAAGAGATAGCGCGCCACCGCCTCGGTCAGCGCGGTGCTCTTGCCCGCGGCCGACTCGGCCTGGCGCACCTTGCCGATGAAGCGCTTGTATTCCTCGGCATAGGCGGCGTTCTGGTAGCCGGTGAGGAACTCCGCGCGGCGCTCGACGATGCTCTCGACCGACTCGCGCTTCTTGAACTCGATGACCTGGCCCGGGCGAATGCGCTTGTTCAGCTCTTCCGGCCGCACCGCCGCCTGGCGGCCCCATTCGAAGGCCGCCTTGTTGTTATCGACGGCCACGGCGTTCAGCTCGATGGCGCGCATCAGCGACTCGTGCGCCAGCGGGATCCAGCCCTTCTGCCAGGCGTAGCCCAGGATCATCGGGTTGACGTAGATGGTGTCGCCCATCAGCGCGGTCGCGGCGGCGTCGGCATCGAAGCTGCCCACACCGTCGGTGCCCACAGCGCGTGCGATCTCGGCGGCGCAGGCTTCTTCCGGATTCTTCCAGTTGGCGTTGCGCACGAAGGCGGCCGTCGGCGAGCTGTGGCTGTTGAGCGCCACGTGCGTGCGCCCTTCGCGCATGCGGGCCATGGTCTCGGCGTTCACCGTGACCAGCGGGTCGCAGGCCAGGATCAGGTCTGCCGCCGCGGTGCCCACGCGGGTGGTGCGGATGTCGTCCTGCGTGTCGCCGATGAGCACGTGGCTCCAGGTGGCGCCACCCTTCTGCGCGAGGCCGGCCGCGTCCTGCGTGACGATGCCCTTGGCTTCGATGTGCGCCGCCATGCCCAGCAGCTGGCCGATGGTGATCACGCCGGTACCGCCGACGCCCGCCACCACCACGCCCCAGACCCGGCCGCCTTCCAGCGACGGGATCGAAGGCTCGGGCAGCAGGCCGAACTCGGCCGGCGTCGCCGCCTTGTTCTTGCCCTTCTTCTTGAGCTGGCCGCCCTCGACGGTCACGAAGCTGGGGCAGAAGCCCTTCAGGCAGCTCATGTCCTTGTTGCAGCTGCTCTGGTTGATGGTGCGCTTGCGGCCGAATTCGGTCTCCAGCGGCTCCACGCTCAGGCAGTTGCTCTGCACGCTGCAGTCGCCGCAGCCTTCGCAGACCAGCTCGTTGATGACCACGCGCTTCGCCGGATCGACCGCCGTGCCGCGCTTGCGGCGGCGGCGCTTCTCGGTGGCGCAGGTCTGGTCGTAGATGATGGCCGTGGTGCCGGGAATCTTGCGGAACTCGCGCTGCACGTCGTCGAGCAGGTCGCGGTGCTTCACCTGCACGTGGTCGCCGGGGATGCTCACGCCCTCGTACTTCTCGGGCTCGTCGGTCACGATGACGACCTTGGCCGCGCCCTCGGCATGCAGGCTCTCGGCGATCTGCAGCACCGAGTGGCCCTCGGGGCGCTCGCCCACCGTCTGGCCGCCGGTCATGGCGACCGCGTCGTTGTAGAGGATCTTGTAGGTGATGTTCACGCCCGCCGCGATGCTCTGGCGGATGGCGAGCAGGCCGCTGTGGAAGTAGGTGCCGTCACCCAGGTTCGCGAAGATGTGCTGGTCGGTGGTGAAGGGCTGCTGGCCCACCCACGGCACGCCCTCGCCGCCCATCTGCGTGAAGCCGATGGTGGAGCGGTCCATCCAGGTCGCCATGAAGTGGCAGCCGATGCCGCCCATCGCGCGCGAGCCCTCGGGCACCACGGTGCTGGTGTTGTGCGGGCAGCCCGAGCAGAACCACGGCTGGCGCGTGGCGTCGGCCACGCCGGTGGAGGCCTGCTGCAGCGCCATCGAGCGCTCCTTGGCTTCCAGGATGGCGAGCTGCGCGTCGATGCGCGCGGCCATGTCGGCGCCGGCCGCGGCCAGCAGGCCGGTCTTCTTCAGGCGCGAGGCGATGGCCTTGGCGATGAGCGCCGGGTTCAGGTCGGCATTGGCACGCAGCAGCGTGTGCGAGGTCGGGTTGGGCATCGACCATTCGCCGCCCGAGTAGCCCTCGGCCGCGTGCACCTCGCCCTCGTCGAACTTGCCGACCACGTTGGGCCGCACGTCGGGGCGCCAGTTGTAGAGCTCTTCCTTGAGCTGGTATTCGATGACCTGGCGCTTCTCTTCGACCACCAGGATTTCCTGCAGGCCGGTGGCGAACTGGCGCGTGAGCTGCGCCTCCAGCGGCCACACCACGCCCACCTTGTGCAGGCGGATGCCGAGCTGGCGGCAGGCCGCGTCGTCCAGGCCCAGGTCGATGAGCGCCTGGCGGGTGTCGTTGTAGGCCTTGCCGCTGGCCATGATGCCGAAGCGGTCGTTCGGGCCCTCGATCACGTTGTGGTTGAGCCGGTTGGCACGGATGTAGGCCAGCGCGGCGTACCACTTGTAGTGCATGAGCCGGGCTTCCTGCTCCAGCGCGTGGTCGGGCCAGCGGATGTGCAGGCCGCCGGGCGGCATCTCGAAGTCGGTGGGAATGACGATCTCGACGCGGTCGGGGTCGATCATGGCGGTGGCGCTCGACTCGACGATCTCCTGGATCGTCTTCATGCCCGACCACACGCCCGCGAAGCGGCTCATGGCGAAGGCGTGGATGCCCAGGTCGAGGATTTCCTGCACGTTCGCCGGGAAGAACACCGGCGTGCCGCAGGCCTTGAAGATGTGGTCGCTCTGGTGCGCGGCGGTGGAGCTCTTGGAGATATGGTCGTCGCCCGCCACCGCGATCACGCCGCCGTACTCGGTGGTGCCGGCCATGTTGGCGTGCTTGAAGACGTCGGAGCAGCGGTCCACGCCCGGGCCCTTGCCGTACCAGATGCCGAAGACGCCGTCGAACTTGTTGGTGCCCTGCGGGGAGAAGCCCAGCTGCTGGGTGCCCCACAGCGCGGTGGCGGCGAGCTCCTCGTTCACGCCGGGCTGGAAGACGATGTTCTGTTCCTTGAGGAACTTGCTGGCCTTCCACAGCGCCTGGTCGTAGCCCCCGAGCGGGGAGCCGCGGTATCCGCTGATGAAGCCGGCGGTGTTCTTGCCGGCGTGCTTGTCGCGCAGCCGCTGCAGCATGGGCAGCTTCACAAGGGCCTGGACGCCGCTCATGAATGCGCGGCCGTAGTCGAGGGAGTACTTGTCGTCGAGCGTGACGGTTTCTAGGGCCTTGCGAATGTGCGCGGGTAGCGGTGCATTCATGTCGTCTGTCTCCGTTTGGCAGGGCCTCATGGGCCTGGCTGTTTCTGGGTCTGTGCCCGGGTAGGGCACGAGCCCATGATCACGCAAAGTGTATGCCGGGGTCCGCGACAGGTGTTTGCGTTCTCTGCCTTGAAAAACGCGCTTCCAGAAAGAATCTTGCTTAACATCGGCATCCATGGAAAGCATCGACAAGTTCGACCTCGCAATCCTGCAAGAACTGCAGGCCGATGGACGCCTCACCAACGCCGAGCTTGCGCAGCGCGTGGGCCTGTCGGCCGCGCCCTGCTGGCGCCGGGTGCGCGCGCTGGAGGAAGCCGGCTTCATCAAGGGCTACCACGCCGAGATCGACCGCCACAAGATCGGCCTGGGCGTGCTCGCCTTCGTGCGGGTCGACACGGAGCGCGTCACCCACGAAGCCACGCGCCGGCTGGAAGACGCGATCCGCAAGCTGCCCGACGTGATCGCCTGCCACTACATCAGCGGCACCGGCACCTTCGAGCTGCAGGTGGTGGCGCAGGACCTCGACAGCTTCTCGGCCTTCGCACGCCAGCACCTGATGAACCTGCCCAACGTGAAGGACCTGCACACCAGCTTCTCGCTGGGCGAGGTGAAGGCCAGCAGCGCGCTGCCGCTGGCGCACCTGGGCGGCGGCACCGGCCGCTCGCGCGGGGCATAGGGCCCGTTCACACTGTTTCCGGGGCCGCGAAGGGCAACCAGGGCGGGCCGATCAAGGCGCGGAACGACGCGTGCGCACGCGCACACGCCAGGAGCGCAACGCCGGGTGGCCTGCTCTGGCTGCCCTTTCCGCAGGTCTGGTGCTCCGAGGGGCCCCGGAATCAGCGCCGCTCGGCGCGGCTAGCCTCGCGGATCGCGCGGAACTCCGACGACTGCCCCCACTCCGGCCAGCGCCGGCTGTTGGCCAGCGTCTCGCCCACGCGGTAGAGCAGCGGCAGGTCGTGCGCCATGCCGGCGAAGGACCAGTCGGCGCGCCATTCGTCGGCCGGCTGGTGGTAGCGCTCGGCGTTGTAGGCCTTGCTGGCGGCCTCGCCGGCCGCGAGGCCGCCGTCCACCAGGTCGTTGCCGGAGGCGAACGAGAGCGCCGGCACGCCGCGCTTGGCGAAGGAGAAATGGTCGGAGCGGAAGAAGTAGCCGGCCTCGGGATGCGGATCGGGCGCATAGGCCAGGCCGAAACCGCGCGCCTGCTCCACCAGCAGGTCCTGCAGCTGCGAGACCGCGCTGCCCGAGGTGCTGAAGTTGCGCGCCGGGCCCTCGGGGCTGAGCGCGTCCATGTTGATCACGGCCACCGTCTTCGCCAGCGGATAGAGCGGCTTCGCGCCATAGAACTCCGAGCCGAGCAGGCCGCGCTCCTCCGCAGTCACGGCGAGGAACACGACCGAGCGCTCGGGCCTGTGGCGCGCGCTCGCGAAGGCGCGACCCATCTCGACCAGCGCGGCCAGGCCAGTGCCGTTGTCGACCGCGCCGTTGTAGATGCGGTCGCCCTTCGCGTCGGGCGCGCCCACGCCCAGGTGGTCCCAGTGGGCGCTGTAGATCACGGTCTCGTCGGGGTGCCGGCGGCCCTCGACGCGGCCGACCACGTTCTTCGAGACGATCACCTGCCGGTCGATCGCGTACTCGGCCGACAGGCTCGCGTCCTTCAGCAGCTGCGGCTGGAACTCGCGCGTCTGCGCGAGCTTCTTCTGCGCCTCGAAGTCCAGCCCCGCGCGGCGCAGCAGGTCGACCGCCACGTCGCGCTGGATCCAGCCCTCCAGCTTTGGATGCACCGCCGCGGGCTGCTCGCGCTCGATGTCGAGCATGGTCGCGGTGTTGGAGTTCTTGACCGTGGCCCAGCCGTAGGCGGCCGGCGCGGTCTCGTGCACGATCAGCACGCCCAGCGCACCGCGGCGCGCGGCCTCCTCGAACTTGTAGGTCCAGCGGCCGTAGTAGGTCATGGCCTTGCCGCCGAAGTCGCCGCTTCCCGTCTCGAAGTCGGGGTCGTTCACCAGCACCACGGCGATCTTGCCCTTGAGATCGACGCCCTTGTAGTCGTCCCACCGCCGCTCGGGCGCGCTGACGCCGTAGCCCACGAAGACCAGCGGCGCCTGCTGGATCGACACCGCGGTCGAGCCGTCGAGCGCCGCGCGCACCGCGATCTGCTCGCCCTGCGCCAGCGCGTCGCGCTGCGCGCCCACCTGCAGCGTGATCTGCGGCGTGCCGCGGAACTCGGTCTTCACCAGCGGCACCGACTGCGTCCACGTGCGGCGGCCGCCTTCGAGATCGCCGCCGGGCGCGAGGCCGGCGGCCTTGAACTGCGCGACGAGGTAGTCGAGCGTCTTCGCCTCCGCCGGCGTGGCCGGCGCGCGGCCCTCGAAGTCGTCGCCGGAGACCGTCTTCACGATCTGCGACAGGCGCTGCGGATCGAAGGGCGGCGCCGGTGCGTCGGCCGCGGCCAGCGAGAGGGCGGAGGCCGATGCGAGGCCGATGCCGCAGAGAAGATGGAAGGCAAGCCGCTGTGTCGTCATGCGAGGCGCTCCTGGGGCCGGAAAGCCCCGGATGCTAGCCAGCGGACCGCGACGGCCGGCCGATGTCCTTCGCGCCGCCCTGAGAACCTTGGTTGGCCTCGTGCGGCAATCCTTGCAACAGGTGCAACGGAAGGCCACCGATAGCGACAGCCTAAAATCCCCGCCCACCACCTTCCTCCCGCCGGACGGCGAACAACAAGGACCTCGAATGAACTCCCTCCGCCGCGCCCTGGCTTTCGGCCTCGCCGCCGCCACGCTCGCCTTTGGCGCCCAGGCCCAGAACCGCGAGCTGATCGTGGCCTCCAGCGCCACCTACGCGCCCTTCGCCTTCGAGAACAAGGACAAGCAGATCGTTGGCTTCGACATCGACATCATCAACGCCATCGCCAAGCAGCAGGGCCTGAAGATCAAGATCGTCAACACGCCCTTCACCGGCATCTTCGGCGCACTGAACAACGGCGACGTCGACCTCGTGATCTCGGGCGTGACCATCAACGAGAAGCGCAAGCAGAGCTACGACTTCACGCCGCCGTACTTCGCGGCCCGCCAGCTGATCGCGGTGCCGAAGAACAGCAAGGTCGCCTCGCTGAAGGACCTGGCCGGCAAGAAGATCGCCGTGGTCAGCGCCTCCACCGCCGACGACATCGCCTCGCGCGAGTTCGGCAAGACCAGCCCCGACATCCGCCGCTTCGAGAGCACGCCGCTCATCATTTCCGAGCTGGCCGGCGGCGGCGTCGATGCCGCCATGGGCGACAACGGCGTGATCGCCTACCGCGTGGCCCAGAACCCCGAGCTGAAGACCATCGACGACAAGTCCTTCCCCGAAGAGGGCTTCGGCATCGTCGTGAAGAAGGGCGACAAGGCCCTGCTGGACAAGCTCACGACCGGCCTCGCTGCCATCCGCGCCGACGGCAGCTACGTGACGATCTACAAGAAGTGGTTCAACAAGGACCCGAACGTGCGCTGAGCCGCACGGCATTTCTCCGAACACGGCCGCCTCGAAGCGGCCGTTTCGTTTTTTTGTTGACTGAGAGTTGAGGACGCAAGCATGGAACAACCGATCCTGCTGTTTGGATGGTTCCGATGGGACATCCTCGTGGAATACAAAGACCTGTTCTGGCAGGGCGCATGGATGACGCTGCGCATGACGGTGGTCTGCGTGCTGCTGGGCGCGAGCTGGGGCCTGTGCCTCGCGCTCGCGCGGCTTGCGCAGCCGCGCCACGCGCCATGGACCTGGGTCGCGCGCTTCTTCCTGCGCTGGCCGGCCACGGTGTACGTGAGCTTCTTCCGGGGCACGCCGCTGTTCGTGCAGATCCTCTTGATCCACTTCGCGGTGATGCCGGTGTTCATCCATCCGACCTCGGGCCTGCTGATCGACGGCGAGCTCGCGCGCACGCTCAAGCAGGAGCACGGTGCGCTCATCTCGGGCGTGGTGGCGCTCACGCTCAACTCGGCGGCCTACATCTCGGAAGTGTTCCGCGCGGGCATCCAGTCGATCTCGCGCGGCCAGTTCGACGCGGGCCGCTCGCTGGGCTTCTCGCCCGCGCAGGTGATGCGCTACGTGGTGCTGCCGCAGGCCTTCCGCCGCATGCTGCCGCCGCTGGGCAACAACGCGATCGCGCTGCTGAAGGACACCTCGCTGGTCTCCGCCATCGGCCTGGCCGAGCTGGCCTACGCCGCGCGGACCGTGGCCGGCGCCTATGCGCGCTACTGGGAGCCGTACCTGGCGATCTCCGTCATCTACTGGGTGATGACGCTGATCCTGACGACGCTGCTGCGCCGCCTCGAGCACCGCCTCGCCCGCAGCGACAGGACCTAGGCACACCCCCAGGCTTCGCGCACTTCGTGTCGCTGCGCCAACCCCCTTGCAGGGGGCAACACCCGAGGCCCGGCAAAGCCGGTTCCTCGGTGTTCGCGCGATGGCGATGACGGGATCGCGGGCTCTGCTGGCGCGGAGCCAAAATAGCGCCACATGCCCCCCATATCCACCGAAGAGACACCCATCCCGCCCGCGAGGCCGCAGCCGACGAAGTTCGCGGCGCTCGTGCCCCTGAAGATTCCCGTGTTCCGCATGCTGTGGAGCACCTGGCTCGTCGCCAACATCTGCATGTGGATGAACGACGTGGCCGCCGCGTGGATGATGACCACGCTGACCTCCTCGCCGATCTGGGTGGCGCTGGTGCAGTCGGCCTCCACGCTGCCTGTGTTCCTGCTGGGCCTGCCCAGCGGCGCGCTGGCCGACATCCTCGACCGCAGGCGCTGGCTGGTGGCCACGCAGTTCTGGCTGGCCGGCACCGCCATCGTGCTGTGCGCCGCGCTGGCGCTCGACCTCATGACCGCGCCGCTGCTGCTGGCGCTGACCTTCGCCAACGGCATCGGGCTGGCGCTGCGCTGGCCGGTGTTCGCGGCCATCGTTCCCGAGCTGGTGCCGCGCGCGCAGCTGCCGGCCGCACTGGGCCTCAACGGCATCGCGATGAACGCGTCGCGCATCGTGGGCCCGCTCACCGCCGGCATGCTGATCGCGAGCGCGGGCAGCATCTGGGTGTTTGCGCTGAACGCGGTGCTGTCGGTGGCATCGGGCTTCGTCGTGCTGCGCTGGCGGCGCGAGCACACGCCCAATCCGCTGGGCCGCGAGAAGCTGGTGAGCGCGATGCGCGTGGGCGTGCAGTTCGTGCGGCAGTCGCAGCGCATGCGCGCGGTGCTCACGCGCATCTCGATCTTCTTCTTCCACTCGACCGCGCTGCTGGCGCTGCTGCCGCTGCTGGCGCGCAACCTCCAGGGCGGCGGCGCAGGCACCTTCACGCTGCTGCTGGCGGCCATGGGCGCGGGCGCGATCGTCGCGGTGCTGTTCCTGCCGCGGCTGCGCCAGGCGATGGGCCGCGACCAGCTGGTGCTGCGCGGCACGCTCTTGCAGTCGGGCGCCACGGCGGTGATGGCCTTCGCGCCCAATGCGTGGATCGCGGTGCCGGCGATGTTCTTCGGCGGCATGGCGTGGATCACGGTGGCCAACTCGCTGTCGGTGTCGGCCCAGCTCGCGCTGCCCGACTGGGTGCGTGCGCGCGGCATGTCGATGTACCAGATGGCGATCATGGGCGCGAGCGCGATCGGCGCGGCCATCTGGGGGCAGGTGGCCACGCTGAGCTCGCTGGTCGCGAGCCTGAGCGTGGCGGCAGTCAGCGGCACGCTGCTGATGCTCGCGGCGCTGCGCTGGGTGACCGACCTGAGCGGCGAGGACGACACCAGCCCCGCGCAGGCCGGCTGGGCCGTCGGTCCGCCCGCGGAAGCCCCCGAGGAGACCGGCCGCGTGGTGGTCACCGTCGAATACCTGATCGACCCCGCGCGCGCCGCCGCCTTCCACCTCGTGATGCAGCAGACGCGCCGCGCGCGCCTGAGCCAGGGCGCCATCGGCTGGGAGCTGCTGCACGACATCGCGCAGCCCGAGCGCTACGTGGAGCAGATCGTCGACGAGTCGTGGACCGACCACCTGCGGCGCTTCACCCGCGCCACCGCCAGCGACATGGCGCTGCGCGAACGCAGGCTCGCCTTCCACATCGGCGAGTCGGGGCCGGTCGTCACGCGGTACATCGTGCGGCGCTGAGCGGGCATCCGGTCGGACCCTGTGATACGGAAGTTCGTCTGTTTCCTCATTGCTGAATGCCCTGAATAATGGGCCGCGCCGGGCCCTCGGCCTTGCGAACAACAAGAAGGAGCACGAGCCATGCGTCTGGAGCAGCGCGACAGGTCCCTTCGCCGCAATGCGGCCTTCACGGTGCCTCCTCTTCCATGGCTCGCAGCCGCCCTTGCAGGGCTGGCGGGCGTTGCGGCGAACGCCGCCTGCGACCCCACCGCCACGCCAGGCACCGGCGACACCGTGGTCTGCAGCGGCGCGACCACCGGCTCGGCCAGCGTGATCGCCGCGCCGGGCAGCACCGGCGTAGCGATCACGGTGGACAACGGCGCCACGCTGACGACCAACGCCACGCAGGCGCTGCTGGTGCGCGACGCCAGCACCATCACGAACAACGGCACCATCACCATCTCGGGCGGCTCGGGCTCGGCGCGCGCGGCGATGGTCGCCACGGGCAACGACAACACCATGACCAACAACGGCACGGTCCGCACGACGAGCAGCGGCACCTCGGGCATCCTGGTCACGTCGAACAGCAGCACGCGCACGCTCATCACCAACAACGGCAGCATCTCCACCACGGGCGGCAGCTCGCACGGCATCTCGACGCTGGGTCCGGGCAACACGGTCTTCAACAACGGCAGCATCTCGACCAGCGGCAACTCGGCCAAGGGCGTCTACCTGCAGGGCGGCAACCTCGTGGCCAACCTGTTGGTGAACACCGGCAGCATCGCCACCACCGGCGCCAACTCGCCCTCGGGCGGCGCCGACGCGGTGCATGCGAACACGCTGGGCACGAGCTTCTTCTCGCGCGTGGAGAACCGCACCGGCGCCACGCTGTCGAGCGCGAACGGCTACGGCTATCGCGGCCAGAACGGCAACGACACGCTGGTCAACGCCGGCACCATCGAGGGACACGGCGGCGCCGACAACACCGACGCGATCTACATGGGCGCGCTCGGCCTCGGTACGCTGATCCTGCAAACGGGCTCGGTCATTCGCGGCGCAGCCGACGGCGGCATCGGCAAGACCGCCAGCACTTTCCTCGACGGCACCGGCACGGTCGACAACGCGTTCCGCAACTTCCAGAACCTCACGATGCGCGGCACCGCGTGGTCGTGGCTGACCGACGCGAGCTTCTCCGACTCGGTGCGAGTGGAGTCCGGGCGCTTCACCCTTCCGGCCACGCTCACGAGCCCCGTCATCACAGTGCTGCCCGGCGCCACTGTGGCCGGCACCGGCACCTTCGCCGGCAACGTCACCAACCAGGGCACGCTGCTGCCCGGGCCGAACGACGGCACGAACTTCGGCGCCTTCACCGTGCGCGGCAACTACTTCGGCGGCAGCGGCGCGCTGATGCAGGTCAACACCGTGCTGGCGGGCGACAACTCGCCTTCCGACAGGCTGGTGATCGATGGCGGCGCGGCCACCGGCAGCACTCCCATCCGCGTCGTGAACCGCGGCGGCCTTGGCGCGCCCACGCTGGCCGACGGCATCCTGGTGGTGCAGGCCGTGAACGGCGCGACAACGGCCGACAACGCCTTCTCGCTCACCCAGGCAGTGGAAGCCGGCGCCTACAGATACCGGCTGTTCCGCGGCGGCGCGACGGGCAATGCGCCCTACAACTGGTACCTGCGCAACAACGGCTACCTGGTCGGCGGCGAGGTGGTGGGCTCGCTGGAAGAAGCACTGGAGGAGGCCGAGGCCTCGGGCACGCCGATGCCGGTGGAGCAGGTCAAGCTCTACCGCCCCGAGATTCCGCTGTACAGCGCGCTGCCGATCGCGGTGCGCCGCCTCGGGCTGGCGCAGCTGGGCACCTTCCACGACCGGCAGGGCGACCAGCAGTTGCTCGCCGACGATGCAGGCGGCACCGCGGGCGAAGGCCGCCAGGCCTCCTGGGGGCGCGTTTTCGGCGAGAGCACGCGCCAGCGCCTGCGCGGCGACGCGAATCCGCAGTTCGACGGGAGCGTCAGCGGCCTGCAGCTGGGCCACGACTTCCTGGCCACCACCGACGCATCGGGCGGCCGGCATCGCGTCGGCGTGCTGGGCGGCTACACGCGCGCCAGCGGCAATGCGAGCGGCATCGCCGACGGCGCCACCAACGAAGCGGCCGGCCGCATCACCGTCGAGGGGTACAGCCTGGGCGCCTACTGGACCCGCATAGCGAGCCGCGGCTGGTACAGCGACGCCGTGCTGCTGGCCACCCGCTACAAGGCCGACGCGCGCTCCACGCTGGGGCGCGGGGGCAGTCCCCACGGCACCAGCGTGACCGCGTCGATCGAGGCCGGCTACCCGCTGCCGCTGAGCGACAGCGTCACGCTGCAGCCGCAGGTGCAGCTGATCTGGCAGCGCAGCTCGCTCGACAGCTTCGACGACGGCATCTCATCCGTGCGCTTCCAGCGCGACAACGCCGTCACCGGCCGGCTGGGCGCGCGGCTCGAAGGCCGCTTCGAGGCCGGCGGCGGCGTGTGGAAGCCGTACCTCAAGCTCAACCTGTGGCACACCTTCAGCGGCAGCAACGCGATCTACCTCGGGCCTGCAGACCAGGTCGTCAACCGCCGCAACTCCGGCGCGCTCGAGGCGGGCGGCGGCATCGTGGGGCAGCTCGACCGGAAGGTGGCGGTCTACGGCGGCCTGGCCTACACCAGCGCCGTGGGCAACACCCAGCAGACGGGCTGGCAGGGGCAGATCGGGATGCGCCTGCGCTGGTGAACGCCGCGGCGGCCTGACCGCGCACGGTCATTTTTTGACCGTTCGGATGAATTTGATGGCGCGCGGCTTGCATGAGGAAAATCGCCGGGTATCCACGTATATCCGCTCTTTTTTGACCGCATGGATAATTTAAGCCACCGCCACACCAGGCGCCACGAGGTACACCCGCGATGAATCCGCCTCCCCTGCGCAGCCGCTTCTGGTCCGACCTGACCAGCGAAGAGTTCTCCCGCCTCGACCGCGAACGGCTCATCGCCGTGCTGCCGGTGGGTGCCACCGAGCAGCACGGCCCGCACCTGCCGATGTCGACCGACACCGCCACCATCGACGGCATGGTGCGCGCCACGCTGCCGCACCTGCCCGACGACCTGCCGGTGCTCTTCCTGCCCACCGTTCCCTACGGCAAGAGCAACGAGCACTCGCGCTACCCGGGCACGCTCACCGTGTCGGCGAACACGCTGATCTCGATGTGGAAGGACATCGGCGCCTGCGTCGCGAAAGCCGGCGTGCGCAAGCTGGTGCTCTACAACAGCCACGGCGGCCAGATGAGCGTGATGGACATCGTCGCGCGCGACCTGCGCGAGGAGCACGGCATGATGGTCGTGGCCGCCAACTGGTACACCCTGGGCCTGCCCGAGGGCCTGTTCACCGCGCACGAGGGCAGGCACGGCATCCACGCGGGCGACCTCGAGAGCTCGGTGATGCTGCACCTCACGCCCGACTACGTGCGCCGCGACCAGTTCCGGAACTTCAGCTCGATGACCGAGCAGCTGGCCGCGGAGAACAGGTTCCTCTCGATCACGCCCAGCGGCAAGCTCGGCTGGCAGATGCACGACATCAACCCCGCAGGCGCCGCCGGCGACGCCACGCGCGCCACCGCCGAGAAGGGCGCGGCCGTGCTCGACCACGTGGGCCGCCGCTTCGTCGAGCTGCTGCAGGAGGTCGACCGCTTCCCGCTCTCGCGCCTCGCCAACGAGCCGGCCTGGAAATGAGCACGGAAGCCACCACCGCCGCCGCCGGCGCGCCGCTGGTCAGCCTGCGCAACGTCAGCAAGCGCTTCGCCAACGGGACGCTCGCGCTGCAGGGCATGTCGCTCGACATCGGCGAGCACGACTTCATCAGCTTCCTCGGCCCCTCGGGCTGCGGCAAGAGCACGGCGCTGCGCCTCATCGCGGGGCTCACGCGCATCAGTTCGGGCGACATGCACTGGGGCGGTGCCGCCGCCGGCAACAGCAAGAACGGCAAGACCGACCGCGACCTGGGCTTCGTGTTCCAGGAGCCCACGCTCATGCCCTGGGCGAAGGTGTTCGACAACGTCTGGCTGCCGCTGAAGCTGGCCGGCACCGGCCGCGACGCGGCGGCGCCGGTGGTGAAGCAGGCGCTGGAGATGGTCGGCCTCTCGCGCTTCGCCGACGTGTACCCACGCGAGCTCTCCGGCGGCATGAAGATGCGGGTGTCGATCGCCCGCGCGCTGGTCACGCACCCGCGCCTGCTGCTGATGGACGAGCCCTTCGCCGCGCTCGACGAGATGACGCGCATCAAGCTCAACAACGACCTGCTGGCCATCTGGCGCGAGCACCGCTTCTCGGTGGTGTTCGTCACGCACAGCGTGTACGAGTCGGTGTATCTGTCGAACCGCATCGTGGTGATGGCAGCGAGGCCCGGCCGCGTGATCGACGAGATCCGCATCGACGAGCCGTATCCGCGCGGCGAAGACTTCCGCACCTCGACCCGCTACAACGCGCACTGCACCGCGGTGTCGCAATCGCTGCATGGAGCCCTGCATGGCCTCGACATCGATCACTGAGACCCACGCGGCCGCCCCTCTCGCGGATGCCGCCGCCGCGCCCTCCGAGGCTTCGCTGCGCGCGCACGAGGACCGGCTGCGCCGGCGCGAGTCGATGCTGCGCATCGCGGTGCCCGCGGCCATCGTCGCGCTGCTGCTGCTGGCGTGGGAATGGACCGTGCGCGCCAACAACATCCCGCACTACATCCTGCCTGCGCCCTCGCTCATCATCCGCACGCTGTTCGACAACTGGGAATCGCTGTCCAGCGCGCTGTGGTTCACGGTGAAGCTCACGCTGCTGGCGCTGGTCGCTGCCATCGTGGGCGGCGTGCTGCTGGCGATTGCCTTCGCGCTCTTCAAGTGGGTGGAGATCGGCCTGTTCCCCATCGCGGTGATCCTGCAGGTCACGCCGATCATCGCGATCGCGCCGCTGATCCTGATCTACGTGTCGAGCACCACGGCGGCGCTCCTGCTGTGCGCGTGGATCGTGGCCTTCTTCCCGATCCTGTCGAACACCGTCATCGGACTGAAGAGCGCCGACAGCAACCTGCGCGACCTGTTCCAGCTCTACAAGGCCTCACCCTGGCAGACCTTCCGCTACCTGCTGGCGCCGAGCGCGCTGCCCTACTTCATGGCGGGCCTGAAGATCGCGGGCGGCCTGAGCCTGATCGGCGCGGTGGTGGCCGAATTCACGGCCGGCACGGCGGGCAAGGAGACAGGGCTGGCCTCGCGCATCCTCGAATCGAGTTTCCGAACAGAGATCCCGATGATGTTCGCGGCGCTGCTGCTGGTGTCGTTGCTGGGCATCGTGATCTTCATCGTGTTCGCGGCCCTGTCGCGCCTGGTCCTCGGCCACTGGCACGAAAGCGAGATGCGCCGTGAAAGATAGTTGGCTCGCCCCCGGGCTGCGCGCACTTCGTGTCGCTTCGCCAACCCCCTGCCGGGGGCAACACCTGCGGCCCGGCAAAGCCGGTTCCGCGGCGTTCCCTTGCGAAGAGTCCCCCTTGACGGAGCGTCGATGAACTCCGAACACGTTTCCCCTGCAAACGTCGACTGGAACGCCGTGCGCGAGGAACTGCGCGGCCTCAACGTGATCACCGCGCCCGGCCAGCGCAAGCAGCTGTCGAAGGACTTCTACTGGTACAGCCCCATCCTCACCGAGCAGCTCGCGGGCTGCGTGGCCGACCTGGTGGTGAAGGTCGGCACCGAGGACGACGTGCGCCAGGCCGCGGCCGTGGCCGCGAAGTGGAAGCTGCCGCTCACGGTGCGCGCGGGCGGCACCGGCAACTACGGCCAGTGCGTGCCGCTGGTGGGCGGCATCGTGCTGGACGTGACGCAGATGTGCCGCGTGCTCGACATCCGCGAGGGCAGCATCCGCGTGGAGGCCGGCGCGCGCATGCACGACATCGACCTCGCCGCGCGCGAGACCGGGCAGGCGCTGCGCATGTGGCCCTCGACCTGGCACGTGGCCTCCATCGGCGGCTTCATCGCGGGCGGCTTCGGCGGCATCGGCTCGTTCCGCCACGGCATCCTGCGCGACCCCGGCAACCTGCTGCGCGCGCGCGTGATGACGGTGGAGCGCGAGCCGCGCGTCATCGAGCTGCAAGGCGACGAGATCCAGCAGGTGCACCACGCCTACGGCACCAACGGCGTGATCCTCGACGTGGAAGTGGCACTGAGCCCCGCCGTCGACTGGGTGCACTGCACGGTGCTCTTCGGCACCTACCGCGGCGCGCTCGACTTCGGCATCGCCGCGCAGGCGCCTTCGCTCGACATCTTCCTGCTGTCGACGGTGGAGGCGCGCTTCTCGCCCTACTACACGGCCATGCGCGACCGCTTCCCGGCCGACCAGCACGCGGTGTTCGCGATGGTCTCGCCCGAATCGATGGCCGAGTTCCGCGCGCTCGCCGATGCGCAGGGCGGCACCATCTCGGTGGCGGGCACCGAGGCCGAGCTGCTCGCCGACGGGCTGCCTCCCGCCTACGAGTGCGCCTTCAACCACACGACGCTGCAGGCGCTGAAGGCCGACCGCGGCTGGACCTACCTGCAGGTGGCCTACGCACAACCCTTCGACCCGGCCGTGGTCGAGCGGCACCTTGAGATCTTCGGCGACGACGTGCTGCAGCACCAGGACTTCGCGCGCGCCAACGGCGAATGCGGCACCTTCGGCATCCTGCTGGTGCGCTGGAAGGGCAAGGCCCACCAGTACGAGGTGATCCGCGAGATCGAGTCGCAGGGCGGCTGCGTGATCTTCAACCCGCACGTCGTCACCATCGAGGACGGCGGCATGAAGACCATCGACACGAAGCAGATCGAGTTCAAGAAGCGCAGCGACCCGATGGGCCTGATGAACCCCGGAAAAACACGCGGGTGGCGCGCCGACATGGCCATCGAACGCTGAAAAGCCTTAGTCTGCGCATCCCCTTCTTTTCAACGAAACCTCCACAGGAGCACGTTCCCATGCGCATCCCCGCATTCACCTTCCGCCCGCTCGTTCTGGGTCTGGCCCTCGCGGGCGCCGCCTTCGCCGTGCAGGCGCAGGAAAAAGTGGTGTTCGCCACCAACTGGAAGGCGCAGGCCGGCCACGGCGGCTTCTACCAGGCGCTGGTGGACGGCACCTACAAGAAGTACGGCCTCGACGTCGACATCCAGCAGGGCGGCCCGATGGTCAACAACCGGCCGATGCTGCCGGCCGGCAAGGTCGACTTCCTGATGACCGGCAACCTGCTGCAGTCCTTCGACAACGTGAAGAACGGCGTGCCCACCGTGGTGGTGGCGGCCTTCTTCCAGAAGGACCCGCAGGCCATGTTCGCCCACCCGGGCCAGGGCTTCGACACCTTCAAGGACATGGCCAAGGCGCCGGTGGCCTTCATCGGCAAGGACGGCCAGTTCAGCTTCTGGCAGTGGATGAAGTCGGAGCACGGCTTCAAGGACTCTCAGCTCAAGCCCTACACCTTCAACGTCGGCCCCTTCCTGGCCGACAAGAAGTCCATCCAGCAGGGCTACGCCATCTCGGAGCCGCTGTCGATCAAGGCGCAGGCCGGCTTCGACCCGGTGGTGCAGCTGCTGGCCGACAACGGCTTCTCGACCTACTCGACCACCATCGAGACGCGCGCCGACATGGTCAAGACCAAGCCCGAGACGGTGCGCAAGTTCATCGAGGCCTCGATCATCGGCTGGAACAACTACCTCTACGGCGACAACAAGGCCGCCAACGAGATGATCGCCAAGATCAACCCCGACTCGCCCGTGGCGTCCTCGCAGGGCTCCATCGAGCTGATGAAGAAGATGGGCATCGTCGACAGCGGCGAATCGCTCACCAAGGGCATCGGCGCGATGGACGAGGCCCGCGTGAAGGACTTCTACGACAAGATGGTCAAGGCCGGCCTGTACAAGCCCGGCGAGGTCGACCTGTCGAAGGTGGTCACCACGCAGTTCGTGAACAAGGGCGTCGGCATCGACGTTCGCAAGAAGCTCACGGGCAAGTAAGGACCCTGCGAAGAACGCATTTTTCCCGCGGGCCGCGCGGGGCTTGCGCCGGGGTCAGATGCCGGCGCCTGGGTTGCCATAAGGCACCGCGCGGCCTTTCACCCCCTGGGCTCTGACCCCGTCTCGCCGGCGGCCGACAACCGCCGAGCGAACCGGCCCTCAACCATGAAAACGCTCGTCGTCCATTGCCATCCGAACCCTGACAGCTTCAACCACGCGCTCTACCGCACCGCCCTCGAGGCGCTCTCGCCGCGACATCCCGTCAAGGCCATCGACCTCTATGCCGAGGGCTTCGACCCCACGCTGACATGCGAAGAGCGCATCGCCTACCTCGACAACCCCGACCTGATCCGCGAACGTGTGAAACCCCACGTCGAAGCGCTGCTGTGGGCCGAGCACCTGGTGTTCGTGTTTCCCACCTGGTTCCACGGGCCGCCGTCGATGCTCAAGGGCTGGCTGGAGCGGGTCTGGCTGCCTGGCGTGGCCTTCCTGCCGGCGGAACGCAAGGGACAGCTCGCGAAGTCGGGCATGCGCCACATCAGGCGGCTCACGGTGGTGACCACCGGCGGCTCGCCGCGCTGGTTCGTGATGGTCATCGGCGATCCGGGCCGGCGCCTCTTCACGCGGGCGCTGCGCGCACTCTTCGCGTGGCGCTGCAAGGTGACCTGGCTGCAGCTGCACGACATGAACGCCGTCACCGCGAACGACCGCACCCATTTCATCGAACGCGTCTCGCGCAAGCTGAGCAGCATCTAGCAGAAGAGCCACAGACTCCAGAGGGAGACACGAAACCATGAGCCTCGAACGCACGCTCACCGTCCGCGTCGAACGCATCTCGCGCCAGACGCCGGAAATACTGGCCTTCGAGCTGGCCCACCCGTGGGGCCGGCCGCTGCCCTCGTACGAGGCCGGCGCGCACATCGACGTGCACATGCCCGGCGGCTTCTCGCGCCAGTATTCGCTGGCGCGGGCGCCGTCGTCGGCCAGCGCGGGGCGCTACGTGATCGGCGTGAAGCGCGAGCTTTCAAGCCGCGGCGGCTCGGCCTCGATGCACGAGCGCGTGCGCGAGGGCGACCTGCTGCCGATCAGCGCGCCGCGCAACACCTTCCCGCTGCGCGAGGAGGCCGCGCACCACCTGCTGCTGGCCGGCGGCATCGGCATGACGCCGCTGCTGGCGATGGCGCAGGCGCTGGCCGGGCGCGGCGCCGCCTTCACTCTGTGCGTTTTCGCGCGCAGCGAGGAGCACCTGGCCTTCGCCGATGCGCTGCGCGCGCCGTCGCTCGCACCGCACCTGCGGCTGCACCTCGACCAGGGCGACGCATCGCAGCGCATCGACCTGCGTTCGCTGCTGGCCCAGCGCGCACCCGGCACGCACCTGTACGTGTGCGGCCCCGGCGGCTTCATGCAGGCGGTGCGCGACGCCGCCGCGCACTGGCCGGAAGACGCATTGCACGCCGAATACTTCGCCGCGCCCACCGATGCCGGCGCGGCCGCCGGCCTGCCCTTCACGCTGAAGCTCGCCAAGCGCGGCATCACGGTGCCGGTGGCGGCGGACCAGACCGCCGTCGACGCGCTTCACGAGGTCGGCATCGACATCCCGGTGTCGTGCCAGCAGGGCCTGTGCGGCACCTGCGTGGTCGAGGGCGACGGCGAAGGCGCCGAGCACCGCGACTTCTGCCTGACCGGCAGCGAGCGCCGCCACAAGGTGGCGCTGTGCTGCTCGCGCGCCAAGGGGCTGGAACTGGAACTGCAGCTGTGAGCGCGCGTGCGTCTGCCTCTTCCGCTGCGGCTTCCGCCATCACCCAGGAGAACGACGGCGAGGCTCCCGCCACGCGCGGGCGCTCGCGCAAGTACACGCAGGTGCTGGCCCTCATCAACCAGGCCGCCATCGAGGTGTTCGCGAGCGAGGGCCTGGCCGGCGCGTCGACGCAGGCCATCGCCGACAAGGCGGGGCTTTCGAAGGCACAGCTGCACTACTACATCGACAGCAAGGAGGCGCTGTACCGCCAGGTGCTGCAGGACATCCTCAACGACTGGATCGTGGTGTTCGGCTTCAGCGACGAGGCCTTCGGCCCGCGCAGGGTGCTGGGCGACCTGATCCGGCGCAAGATGATGTTCTCGTTCGAGCACCCGCTGCGCTCGCGCATCTTCACGGCCGAGATGATGCGCGGCGCGCCTGTCATCAACGACATGATGACAACGAGCAAGCAGCGCACCGAACAGGCTGCCGCCGTCATCCAGAACTGGATGAACCAGGGCCTGATGGACAAGGCCGACCCGATGCTGGTGCTGTTCCACATCTGGGCCGTGACGCAGTTCTACGCCGACCACGCCACGCAGGCCGCCTACTTCCGCGACACCGCGCAGCAGGGCGACGACAAGGACCGGCGCTACCTGATCGAGCAGGTGACGGAGTTCCTTTTGAAGGGCGCGGGCGTCAGGTAGGGCGAGACTTTTCGCGGAACACCGCGGAACCGGCTCTGCCAGGCCGCAGGTGTTGCCCCCGGCGAGGGGGTTGGCGGCCACACGAAGTGGGCAAGCCTGGGGGAGTACCTATTCCGGCAGGTACATGGTCGCCTCGACTTCCACCAGCACCTCGTCGCCCGGCAGGAAGCGCGACACCTCCACCACCGTGCTGACCGGCGGCTCGCCCGGATAGAACAGGCCGCGCACGCGGTTGTAGAAGGCGTAGTGCGGCAGGTGGCGGAAGTACTGCACCAGCTTCACCACGTCTTCCATCGTGCCGCCGTGCTCGGCCGCGATCTGGCGGATGCGCTCGAGCACGAACCAGCTCTGCGCGACGATGGGCGCCTCGAACACGTCCACCGACATCTGTCCGGTGGCGTAGCCCACGCCCTGCAGCGCGGTGCGCGCTTCTTCCGGAATGGCGTCGTAGCCGGCCACCGCGCGGCGCGTGGCCGGATCGACGGCGACCACGCCGCTCATGAAGACGAAATCGCCCACGCGCTTGGCGGCCGCGTAGTTGGCCATCGGCTTGCCCATGCTCATTGCTCGTTGCTCTCCAGTCGTTGGCCGGCGCGGATGACGGTGCGTTGCCGTCCGCGCGGGCCGATCAGTTCATGTTCCCCGGTGGCCGACAGCACCAGCAGGTCGGCCGGGCAGCCCGGCGCGATGCGCCCGTCCCACGCGAGCCCCAGCGCCTTCGCTGGGCTCACGGTGACGGTGTCGAGCCAGTCGTCGGCCGGCGCGAGGTGCGCCGCCTGCACGCCGAGGCCGAAGGTCTCCAGCAGGTCGTAGCTGCCGTAGGGATAGAAGGCGTCCTGCACGTTGTCGGTCGCCAGGCTCGCACGCAAGCCCCGTGCCGCCGCCTCGCGGATGCGCGTGATGCCACGCTGCACCGGCGTGCGGTCCCATGCGCCCTGCAGGTAGAGGTTGGTGGTGGGCAGCGCGACGAGGTGGATGCCGGCGCCGGCGCACAGCGCGAGCGTTTCGGCGGCCACGGCGTCTTCCTGCACCGAGAGCGAGCAGGCATGGCCGCAGACCACGCCCTGCCCGAAGTCGCGCGCACGCACCAGCTGGGCGATGCTGCGCAGGCCGGTGGCCTCGATGTCCAGGCCTTCGTCGACGTGGAAGTCCAGCGCCAGGCCATGCTGCTGCGCAAGGTCGAACACGCGGCCCAGCTTGTGGACGATGCCCTCGTTGCGGTAGACGAAGGCGCCGAGCACGCCGCCCGCGCGCTTCACCTCGCGCGCGATGCGCTCGCCGGCGTCGATGCCGGCGAACAGGTCGAGCGGCGTGAGCGATACGAACTGCAGCTCGATGCGGCCGCGCCATTCCTCGCGCAGCGCCTCGAACACCGCCAGCGCGGCCGGCGGCTCGGGCTGCACCCAGTCGAGGTGCGTGCGCAGCGCGCGCGCGCCCGACAGCCAGGCATCGCGAAGCGCGCGCTCCATGCGCAGGCGCAGCGACTCGCCGGTCCAGCTCTCGCGATGGCGGTTCATGCGCTCGATGGCGACGAACAGGTTGCCCTGCGCGGCGCCCACATCCTGCACGGTGTAGTTCTTGTCGATGTGCGCGTGGGCCTCGACCAGTGCGCTCAGCAGCGTGCCCTTCGCATGCTGCTGCTGCTGCTGCGCGCTGGGCGCGATGGAAGCGACCTTGTCGCCGGCCAGCACGATGTCGAACAGCTGTGCATCGCCCGCCGCGAAGCCACGCAGCGGCGCCGGGATGCGCAGCGCTTCGAGCTTCATGCGTGCCGCTGCCGCCAGTCGCGCAGCCAGCCCAGGCCGGCCGAGGTGCCGCCGGGCTCCGCGCCGCGCTTCGGCCGGTACTCGCAGCCGACCCAGCCCTGCCAGCCGCACTGCGCCGACACCTCGTCGAGCACGTCGAAGAGGTACGGGTAGTTCTGCTCGCCGATGTCGGGTTCGTTGCGATCGGGCACGCCCGCGATCTGGATGTGGCCGACGCGGCCGGTCGGCAGGTACTTGCGGATCTTCATCGCCACATCGCCCTCGACGATCTGGCAGTGGTAGAGGTCCATCTGCACCTTGAGGTTGGGTGCGCCCACCGTCTCGACGATCTCGTGCGCATGGTCCTGCCGGTTGAGGAAGAAGCCCGGGATGTCGCGCGTGTTGATCGGCTCGATCAGCACGTCGCGGCCTGCCTTGGCGGCCTCGGCAGCGGCCCAGCGCAGGTTGTCGATGTAGACGGGCTGCAGCGCGTCGCGCTGCTGTCCGGCGGGCACGAGGCCGGCCATGACGTGGATGCGCGGGCAGTCGAGCGCCACGGCGTAGTCGATGGCCTTGGCGATGCCTTCGCGGAACTCGGCCTCGCGCCCCGGCAGGCAGGCCAGGCCGCGCTCGCCGCCGTTCCAGTCGCCCGGCGGGCCGTTGAACAGCACCTGCTGCAGGCCGTTGTGCTCGAGCCTGGCGACGATTTCTTCCTTGGTGAAGTCGTAGGGGAAGAGGTATTCCACGGCCTTGAAGCCGTCCTTCGCGGCGGCGTCGAAGCGGTCGAGGAAGGCGAGCTCCGGGTAGAGCATCGAGAGGTTGGCGGCGAATTGGGGCATGGGGTGTTTTTACTACCAGCGCGCACCGAAGGTGCGGCGCAGTTCATCGATCTGGTCGGCATCGAGCGGCTCGGGCCTTGCGGCCTGGGCGAGCTGCTGGAGCCTTGCGGTTTCCTCGAGTTCCTCGAGGACGGCCATGGCGGCGGCCGGCGTGTCGTGCCACACGTTGGGGCCCAGGCGCGCGAGCATCACGGCGCGGATCGGCGTGCCGGCGGCGCCGAAGCGCCCGATGGCCTGCGCCACCTGCTCGGCCGCTTCGGGCGCGCCCGGCCGGTGGTACGCAATGACCGGCACATGGCCGACCTTCATCACGAAGTAGGGCGTGAGCGCGGGCAGCAGTTCGTCGCCGGGAGCCTGCAGCGTGAGCGCCACGCAGTGCGTGCTGTGGGTGTGGATCACGCAGGCGGTGTTCGCATCGAACTCGCGCGCGGCGGCATAGATGCGCGTGTGCAGCGCGATGGTCTTGCTGGCGCGGTCGCCGCCGGTCTGCCGGCCCTGCGCGTCGAGCCGTGCGAGCCGCGCCGGGTCGAGGAAGCCGAGGCAGGCGTCGGTGGGCGTGATGAGGAAGCCGCCGTCGTCCAGGCGCACGCTGATGTTGCCGGCCGTGGCGTGCACGTAGCCGCGCTCGAACAGGCTGCGGCCGACGCGGCAGATCTCCTCGCGGGCCTGGTTCTCTGCAGTCATGCTCTCGGTCATGCGAGCACTGTAAATGCCTTGGTGAAGAAATCGTCGCTGCCGAAGTTGCCCGACTTCAGCGCGATGTGCAGGCCGGCCTCGGGTGCGGCTTCGGAGCGCGCATGGCACCACGGCACGCCGGGGTCGATCTGCGGGCCGATCTGCATCTGCGCGATGCCCAGCGCCTGCACGCAGGCACCCGAGGTCTCGCCGCCGGCCACCACCAGCCGGTGCACGCCGCGCTCGACCAGGCCGCGCGCGATGGCGGCAATGGTGCGCTCGACCATCGCACCGGCCTCTTCCACGCCCAGGCGGCCCTGCACCGACTTCACGGCGCCGGCCTCGGCGGTCGAGTAGACGAGCACGGGACCCTTGTCGATCAGCGGAGCGGCCCACACCAGCGCCTCGGCAGCGGCGTCGACGCCGGCCGCGATGCGCAGCGGATCGATGGCCAGTGCCGCGCCGCCGCGCTGGATGAAATCGAGCACCTGCCGGTTGGTGGCCAGCGAGCAGCTGCCCGAGACCACCGCCGACTTGCCGCCGGCCCCGGGCAGCTCGCTCGCCTGCGACGAGGGCGCGAGGCCGAAGTTGGCCGGCAGGCCGATGGCCACGCCCGAGCCTGCGGTGACCAGCGGCATCTTCGCGAGCGCCGGGCCCATGCGCAGCAGGTCGTCGTTCGACACCGCGTCGACGATGGCGATGGAGACGCCCTCGGCCTTGAGCTGCGCGATGCGCTCCTCGATGGCGGCGGCGCCGCGCGCCACCACCGCGTAGTCGACGAGCCCCACCTTGCGCGTGCACTGCGCCTGCAGCACGCGCACGAGGTTCGGGTCGGTCATGGGCGTGAGCGGATGGTTCTGCATGCCGCTCTCGTTGAGCAGCACGTCGCCCGCGAACAGGTAGCCCTTGAACACGGTGCGCTTGTTGTCGGGGAAGGCGGGCGTGGCGATGGTGAAGTCGCATCCCATCGCGTCCATCAGCGCCTCGGTCACGGGACCGATGTTGCCTTGCGGCGTGCTGTCGAAGGTGGAGCAGTACTTGAAGTAGATCTGCTTCGCCCCCTGCGACTGCAGCCAGCGCAAGGCTTCGAGCGACTGCGCGATGGCCTCGGCCGGCGCGATGGTGCGCGACTTGAGCGCGACCACCACCGCATCCACGTCGGCATCGAGCGGGCCTTCGGGCACGCCGATGGCCTGCACCACGCGCATGCCGGCGCGCACGAGGTTGTTGGCGAGGTCGGTGGCGCCGGTGAAATCGTCGGCAATGCAGCCGAGCACGAGCTTGGACATGGCGTTCAGTCCTTCAGCGCAAGCTTCACGGCCTGCGCGTTCTCGCGCACGTAGTCGCGCAGGATCGCGTCGAAGCTGGCATCGGACTTCAGGCCCAGCGCCTCGGCGCGCGCGGCGTGGATGCGGCTGGGCCAGCTGGTGACGATCTTCGCGATGGCGGCGTCGGGCTCCCAGTCGATCAGGCCGGTGGCCTCCTTGCCCGCGATGCGTTCGAGCGCCTGCGCCATCTCGCGCACGGTGGTGGTCAGCGCCGGCAGGTTGACCGCCGTGCGCGCGCCCCATTCGGCGGCGCTGGCGGTGGCCGCGCGCACGATGCCCGCGACGGTGTTGCCGGGCGAGGCCAGCGCGACGGGCGTGTCGGGCGACACGGGGCAGCGTGCGCGTTCGCCGGCCAGCGGCTCGCGCAGCATGCCGCTCAGGAAGCTCGAGGCCGCGCCGTTGGGCCGGCCGGGGCGCACGGACACAGTCATCAGCCGCACGTTGCGGCCCTGCACGAAGCCCTTGCGCGTGAAGTCGGCCACCAGCTGCTCGCCGATGAACTTCTGGATGCCGTAGCTGTTCTGCGGCGTCGGCAGCGTGGTGTCCTCGATGACGGCGGGCAGGCGCTGCTCGGGCGAATCGCCGAACACCGCGACCGAGCTGGAGAACACGAACACCGGCGCATGGCCCGCGCGCCGCGCCGCTTCGAGCAGGCCGCGCGTGGCGTCGAGGTTGCTGCGCATGCCGAGGTCGAAGTCGGCCTCGCACTCGCCGCTCACGGCGGCGGCGAGGTGGAAGACGAGCTGCGTGTCGGCGATGGGCAGCGCGCCGTTCGCGAGCTGCTCCAGCAGGTCGCCCTGCACGAACTGCACGCGCGCATCGGACGCCAGGTCGGCAGGCGGCGGCACGCGGTCGGCCAGGGTGATGCGCGAGACGGGCTGCGCGGCCGATCCGGCCAGTGCAAGGCTGCCGCCCGAGAGCAGCGTGCGTGCGAGGCGGGCGCCCAGGAAGCCGCAGCCGCCGGTGATGAGGATGTTCATGGTCGTCTTGTCTTTCGTGTTCGTTCTAGAGCGCGGGCAGGAAGCGCAGCAGCGCGTCGGCCACAGCCTGCGGCGCCTCACGCTGCGGGAAGTGGCCCACGCCGTCGAGCAGCTCGCGGCGGTAGGGGCCGCTGAAGAAGCGTTCCTTGCCGGCCGAGGTGTCGGGATGATTGCAGGAATCGGCCGCGCCGTGCAGCACCAGCGTGGGCACCGGCAGCACGGGCGCGGGGTTGAGCGCGGCGTCGTCGGCCGCGTAGTGCGGGTCGCCCGGCGCATGGCCCCAGCGATGGCGGTACGAATGCACCACCACGCGCGCCCAGTCGTCGCCCTCGAAGGCGGTGGCGGTGGCCTCGAACTCGGCAGGCTCGTACCAGCCGGCCGGCGCCCAGGTGTCCCACATCATCCGCGTGAAGGCGATGCGGTCGTCATGCACCGTGCGTTCGCCGCGCGGCGTGGCCATGTACCAGTGGTACCAGTAGTTGCGCGCCTGCGCGAGCGGCATCGGCTGGTCGGGCGCGTTGGTGCCGTAGCCGACCGACATCAGCACGAGCGCGCCGGCGGCGCCGGGCCGCAGCCCGCAGGCATTGCCCACCGCACGCGCGCCCCAGTCGTGGCCGACCAGCGCGGGCTGCTGCAGGCCGAGCGCGTCGATGAAGTCGAGCAGGTCGCGGCCCAGCGCCGAGAGCTGTCCGCTGCGCGGCGTGTCGGCATGCCGGAAGGTCGTCGGCGCGAAGCCCCGCAGGGCGGGCAGCAGCACACGCCAGCCGGCGTCGACGAGCCGCTCGGCCACGCCGTGCCAGCAGCGCGGGCTGTCGGGCCAGCCGTGCACCAGCACCGCGGTGGCCTTGCCCGCGGGATTCCATTCCTCGTAGCCGATGCGCAGCAGCGGCGTGTCGACGAACTTGAGCGCCGGCTCGCTCACGGGGCTTTCCCCTTCGGCGCCGGCACCTCGATGCCCGGGAAGATCTTGATGACGGCGCTGTCGTCCTCGCGCGCATAGCCCGCGGTCGAGGCCTGCATGAACATCTGGTGCGCGGTGGACGACAGCGGCAGCGGAAACTTGCTCGCGCGCGCCACGTCGAGCACCAGGCCCAGGTCCTTCACGAAGATGTCCACGGCCGACAGCGGCGTGTAGTCGCCGGCGAGCACGTGCGCCATGCGGTTCTCGAACATCCAGCTGTTGCCCGCGCTGTGGGTGATGACCTCGTACAGCGCCGCCGGGTCCACGCCCTCGCGCAGGCCCAGCGCCATGGCCTCGGCCGCCACCGCGATGTGCACGCCGGCCAGCAGCTGGTTGATGATCTTCACCTTGCTGCCGGCGCCCGCCTTGTCGCCCAGGCGGTAGACCTTGGCGGCCATGGCGTCGAGCACCGCGCCGGCGCGCTCGTAGGCGGCGGGCGTGCCGGCGGTCATCATCGTCATCTGGCCGCTCGCGGCCTTGGCGGCGCCGCCGGAGATGGGCGCGTCGAGGTAGAGGATGCCGAGCTTTTCGAGACGCGCCTCGAGCGCCACCGACCAGTTCGGATCGACGGTGGAGCACATCACGAACAGGCTGCCGGGCTTCATCGACGCCGCGCAGCCGGGCGAGGTGCCGTCGCCGAACAGCACCGACTCGGTCTGCGCGGCGTTCACCACCACGCTGACCACGATGTCGCACTGCGCGCCGAGCTCGGCCAGCGTGGCGCAGGCCGTGCCGCCATCGCGCGCGAAGGCTTCGGCAGCCTCGCGGCGCACGTCGAACACATGCGGCGCATGGCCCGCGCGGCGCAGCGACTGCGCCATGCCGGCGCCCATGGCGCCCAGGCCCACGAGGCCGACGACGGGGGTGGTGGCGGGAGTCTTTTCTTGATTCATTGCGTTGCTTCCTTCAGTTGCAAGGCCGGCCGCCCGGTGCGACGCGCCCCATTGGGGAACCACCGCGGAACCGGTCTTGCCGGGCCGCGGGTGTCGCCCCCGGCGAGGGGGTGGGCGCAGCGACACGAAGTGCGCGAAGCCTGAGGGTGTACTTCATCTAGCGGTTGACGAGTTGCTTGGGCGTGAACCACACGGCGATGGCGCCGAGCACCAGCGCGCCGGCCAGCACGTACATGCCGATCTGCGTGCTGCCCGTGAGGTCCTTCAGGTAGCCGATGAGGTAGGGGCTCACGAAGCCCGCGAGGTTGCCCACCGAGTTGATGGCGGCGATGCCCGCGGCGGCCGCCGTGCCCGTCAGGAAGGCGGTGGGCAGCGACCAGAAGAGCGGCGCGCAGGTCAGCACGCCGGCGGCGGCGAGCGAGAGGAACGCCAGCGACACGGCCGTGTTCTGCGTGTACGAGGCGGCGACGGTGAAGCCCACGGCGCCCATCATGGCCGGCACGATCAGGTGCCAGCGGCGCTCCTGACGTCGGTCGGCGCTGCGGCCGAAGAGGTTCATCGCGACGATGGCGCAGAGGAAGGGAATGGCGCTGAGCAGGCCGATGTTCAGGTTGCCCTGCACGCCGGTGGCCTTGACCAGCGTCGGCAGCCAGAAGGTCAGCGCGTACTGGCCCATCACGAACGCGAAGTAGATGAAGGCCATCCACCAGATGCGCGCATCGCGGAACACGCCGGCCACCGAGTGCGGGCCCTTGGCGCCGTGGACGGCGTCGCTCGCCACCTCGCGCTGCAGCAGCGCCTTTTCCTCGGCGTTCAGCCAGCGCGCCTGGGCGATGCCGTTGTCCAGGTAGAAGAGCACCATCAGGCCGATCAGCACGGCGGGGATGGCCTCGATGAGGAACATCCACTGCCAACCGCTCATGGCCGACACGCCGTGGAAGCTGTCCATGATCCAGCCCGACAGCGGGTTGCCGAAGATGCCCGCCACGGGAATCGCCGACATGAACACCGCGATGATCCGCGCGCGCCGGTGCGCCGGGTACCAGTGCGTGAGATAGAGGATCACGCCCGGATAGAAGCCCGCCTCGGCCAGCCCGAGCAGGAAGCGCAGGATGTAGAAGCTGGTGGGCGTCTTCACGAACATGAAGCAGGCCGAGAGCAGGCCCCAGGTGATCATGATCCGCGCGATCCAGATGCGCGCGCCCACGCGGTTGAGCAGCAGGTTGCTCGGCACCTCGAACAGGAAGTAGCCCAGGAAGAAGATGCCGGCGCCCAGGCCGAACACGGTTTCGCTGAAGCCCAGGTCCTGGCCCATCTGCAGCTTGGCGAAGCCGACGTTCACGCGGTCGAGGTACGCGATCACGTAGCAGAGCATCAGGAAGGGCACGAGGCGCCAGAACACCTTGGAATAGGCGCGCTTTTCGAGCGCGGCGTCGGCGGCGGCGGGCGACATGGCGCCGGCCTGGAGGGTCGAGGAAGTCATGAAAAGCTGTGTCTCTGACGATTTGTCAGGTCATCATACAAATCTGGGTTTTGCTGGCCGACCCGGGTAAACCCTCGGAAAACTCGCCTTCTGGCGACTTTGTGGTGTCTTTGTGTGTCGGCTCAGCCGCCGGCGGGCCAGCCTTCGACCAGCGGACGGGCGAGCTGCTCGCCCTCCTGCTGCCAGAACACCGGATCGGCCTGCTCGATGCGGCGGATCGCGTTGTCCATGTGGCTCTTGGCGGCTTCGCGCGCGCGCAGCGGGTCGCCGGCCTCGATCGCCTCCACGATGCGCGCATGCTCCTGCGCCACCTCGCGCGCGAAATCGGCGCGGCGCGCCTCGTTGGCGCGCGTGACGCGGGTGGCGCCGTGCAGGAACTGCCGCAGGTACTGCAGCGTGCCGATCAGGAAGGGGTTGCGGGCCGCCTCGGCGATGGCGCGGTGGAAGAGCACGTCCTCGTCCGCCCCGTTGCCGCCCGCCTCGACCGCCGCGTGCAATGCGGCGATGGCGTCGCGGATGCGCTGCATCTCCTCCTCGGTGCGCCGCTCTGCGGCCAGCGCGGCCACCTCGGCTTCGAGCGCGCGACGCAGCTCGACCATCTGGATCACCGCCTCGCGCGAGGCCACGTGCGGCATCTCGAAGCGCAGCGGCTCGACGCCGGCAGCGCGCACGTAGACGCCGCTGCCCTGCCGCGAATCGAGCAGCCCCAGCGACTTCAGCCGCGACACCGCCTCGCGCACCACCGTGCGGCTCACGCCGAACTGCTCGGCCAGCGCAGTCTCGGTCGGCAGCCGGTCGCCTTCGGAGAGCCGCCCGCTGCGCACCTCGGCCGCAAGCGCATCGGCCACCCGGTCGGCCAAGCGGACGGCAGGGGCGATGGACTGGAAGCGGGCGGTCATGGGTGCGAAGGGGGTGGGGCCTGCGACTCTAACGCAGGGCCCGCCCCGTCGCGCAGACCGCAGGAATTCAGCCCAGCGCGTGGCGTGCGGCCTTCGCGATGCTCTGCGCATCGACCCCGAAGAAGCCGCGCAGCGCGGCGCGCGTGTCGCTGCGGCCGAAACCGTCGGTGCCCAGCGTGACGTAGCGGCGGCCCTCGGGCAGGAAGGCGCGGACGCTCTCGGGCACGGCGCGCACGTAGTCGGTGGCGGCGATGATCGGTGTCTTGCTGCCGCCCTTGCCGAGCTGCTGCGCGATGAAGGGCACGCCGGCTTCTTCGCCCGCCAGCTCGCGCTGCTCGCAGGCCAGACCATCGCGCGCGAGCTCGCTCCAGCTCGTGACGCTGAACACCTCGGCCTCGATGCCTTCGTCGGCCAGCAGCTGTGCGGCCTTCACGACCTCGGTGAGGATCGCGCCCGAGCCCATCAGCGTGACCTTCTTCTTCGCCTTGCCCGATGCCGGCGCGTAAGTGCCGAAGCGATAGCAGCCGCGCAGGATGTCGCCTTCCGCGCCGGCCGGCACGTCGGGCTGCGCGTAGTTCTCGTTCATGAGCGTGACGTAATAGAACACGTCCTGCTGCTCGACCATCATCTCGCGGATGCCCGCGTCGACGATCACCGCCATCTCGCCCGCGAAGGCCGGGTCGTAGGCCTTGCAGTTGGGGATGGTCGCGGCCACGAGGTGGCTGCTTCCGTCCTGGTGCTGCAGGCCCTCGCCGCCGAGGGTGGTGCGGCCCGACGTGGCGCCCAGCAGGAAGCCGCGCGCACGCTGGTCGGCCGCGGCCCAGATCGCGTCGCCCACGCGCTGGAAGCCGAACATCGAGTAGTAGATGTAGAAGGGCAGCATCGCCAGCCCGTGCACGCTGTAGCTGGTGGCCGCGGCCGTCCAGCTCGCGATGGCGCCGGCCTCGCTGATGCCCTCTTCCAGGATCTGCCCGTCGGTGGCCTCGCGGTAGCTCAGCACCGAGCCGATGTCCTCCGGCGCATAGCGCTGGCCCACGCTCGAATAGATGCCGACCTGCTTGAACAGGTTGGCCATGCCGAAGGTGCGCGCCTCGTCGGCCACGATGGGCACGATGCGCGGGCCGAGGGCCTTGTCCTTCATGAGGTTGCCCAGCATGCGCACGAAGGCCATGGTGGTGCTCATCTCCTTGCCGCCGGCAACAGTGGCGAACTGCGCGTAGCTCGCGATGTCGGGCTTGGCGACCACCGCGCAGGCGGTCTCGCGGCGCGGCATGGCGCCGCCGAGCGACTCGCGGTGCTGGCGCAGGTAGCGCATCTCGGCGCTGTCCTCGGCGGGGCGGTAGAAGTCCATCGCGGTGGCCTGCGCGTCGGTCAGCGGCAGGTTGAAGCGGTCGCGGAACTCGATGAGGTCCACGTCGCCCATCTTCTTGTGCGAGTGCGTGGTCATCTTGCCCTGGGCGGCGCTGCCCATGCCGTAGCCCTTCTTGGTGTGGGCGAGGATCACGGTGGGCTGGCCGCGGTGCGCCGCGGCGGCGGCGTAGGCGGCATGGATCTTCACGAGATCGTGGCCGCCGCGCTTCAGGCGGTCGATCTGCTCGTCGGTCATGCCTTCGGCCAGCCGCGCGAGCTCGGGGTTCTGGCCGAAGAAGTTGTCGCGGTTGAAGCGGCCGTCCTTGGCCGCGAAGGTCTGCATCTGGCCGTCGACGGTGTTGGCGAACACGCGCGCCAGCGCGCCGCTGACGTCCTGCGCGAAGAGCCCGTCCCAGTCGCTGCCCCAGATCAGCTTGACGACGTTCCAGCCCGCGCCGGCGAAGAGCTTCTCGAGCTCGTCGATGATGCGGCCGTTGCCGCGCACCGGGCCGTCCAGGCGCTGCAGGTTGCAGTTGACCACCCACACGAGGTTGTCGAGCTTCTCGCGCGCGGCGAGCGTCAAGGCGCTCATCGACTCGGGCTCGTCCATCTCGCCGTCGCCGAACACGCCCCACACCTTTCGGCCCTCGCAGTTCAGCAGGTTGCGATGCGTGAGGTAGCGCATGAAGCGCGCGTGGTAGATCGAGCTGATGGGGCCGATGCCCATCGAGCCGGTCGGGAACTGCCAGAAGTCCGGCATCAGGTACGGATGCGGATAGCTGCACAGGCCGCGCGCGCCGCTGCCGTCGACGAAGGCGGGCGCGGTGAGTTCCTGGCGGTAGTGCTTCAGGTCTTCCTCGCTCAGGCGGCCTTCGAGGTATGCGCGGGCATAGACGCCGGGGGCGCTGTGCGGCTGGAAGAACACGAGGTCGCCGCGATGGTGCTCGCTGCGCGCATGGAAGAAATGGTTGAAGCCGGTCTCGAACAGGTCGGCCGCGCTCGCATAGCTGGCGATGTGGCCGCCGAGTTCGCCGTACGCCTGGTTGGCCTTTGCCACCATCGCGAGCGCGTTCCAGCGCATCAGCGAGGCGAGCTTTTCCTCGATGGCGAGGTCGCCCGGGAACGGCGGCTGGTCTTCCACCGCGATGGTGTTGACGTACGGCGTGGCGAGTTCGGGCTGCCATCCGATGCGCTGCTGCCGTGCGAGGCGGGCCAGCTCGGCCAGCATCTGCCTGGCGCGCTGCGGCCCCTGCGTCTGCGCCAGTGCCACGAAGGCGTCGCGCCACTCGGCGGTCTCGGCGGGGTCGGGATCGTGCGAGAGCTGCGCTTCATCCAGCAGCAGGGCGCGCATCTGGTCGGGCGAAATCGGGGCGTTCATGGCAGCACTTTAGGCCGCAGTGCGGAAAATTAGCTACCGGCAGCGCCAAGCCCATGCGGGCCTCGCAGCATAAAATTCCGCGATATTCAATCTGCACGGCATTTCATGCAACTCGACGCCATCGACCTGCGCATTCTGGACGAGCTTCAGCGCGACGGCGCGCTGTCGAACGTGGAGCTGGCGCGGCGCGTGCACCTGTCGCCATCGCCCTGCCTCTCGCGCGTGAAGGTGCTCGAGGCCAGCGGCGTGATCGACCGCTATGTCGCGCTCGCAAGCGCCAAGGCCCTGGGCCTCGGGCTCAACGTGTTCATCTCGATCAGCCTCACGACGCAGAGCAAGCAGTCGCTCGCCGACTTCGAGCAGCGCATCGCCGAGCACGACGAAGTGATGGAGTGCTACCTCATGACGGGCGACAGCGACTACCTGATCCGCATCGCGGTGGCGGACATGGCGGCGCTGGAGAAATTCATCCTGGAACAGCTGACGCCGATTCCGGGGATCGAGAAGATCCGCTCCAGCTTTGCGCTGAAGCAGGTGAGGTACAAGACGGCGCTGCCGTTGCCGAAATAGGCACACCCCCAGGCTTCGCGCACTTCGTGTCGCTGCGCGAACCCCCTCGCCGGGGGCGACACCTTGGGCCCGGCGAAGCCGGTTCCGCGGTGCCCCCGCCGGACAGGGGAATCCGATCCAAGTCGATCAGAGGCCGATCAGGCCGCCGTCGTTCTTGGTGATGACGATGGTTGCCGAGCGCGGGCGGGCATTGCCGCCTTCCGGCCAGTGGCTGAGGAACTTCGTCGGATCCGAGATGTTCGTGCTGGCCGTGGTCTCGCCCGGGTGCTGGATGTTCACGAACAGCGCGCGGCCGTCGCCGGATTCGGCGATGCCGGTGATCTCGCAGTCGATGGGGCCGACCAGGAAGCGGCGCAGTCCGTCGGTGCCCGGAGCCTTGCCGACGAAGGTGGCCTGCGTGGCGGTGGTGGAGCCGTCGACGTTGGTGATGGTCTTCGCGCCGCCGTCGCCGACCTTGCCCGGCAGGGCCGCCAGCAGCATGCAGTTGGTCACGTCGGTGTAGGCGCCATCGTCGGTCTCCAGCCACAGCAGGCCGGGCGCCGCCTGGCTGAACCACATGCCGTCGGGGCTGGAGAAGTCGTTGTCGGCGCCGAGCTGCGAGAGGTTGACATCGGCCGACGCGGTGGAACGCGCGCCGAAGAGGTACACGTCCCACTTGAAGGTGGCGGAGGTCGGGTCGCCGTTGGTATCGGCAAAGCGCACGATGTGGCCGTTCGGGTTGCCCTTCTGGTCCTTCCCGGCGGTGGTCTTGTCGTTGTAGAAGCGCGGGTTGGCGGCGTCGGTCTTGCCGATCGGACGCGAGCTCGAATTGGTGTTGGTCAGCGTGACGTAGACCTCGCCGGTCTTCGGATTGACGGCCGTCCATTCGGGGCGGTCCATCCTGGTGGCGCCGGCCGCATCGGCTGCGTGGCGGGCGTTGATCAGCACGTCGGCCGCGTCGGCGAAAGCGTATGCGGAGTAGCCGGCGGTGATGTTGTTGACGCCCAGCTTCAGCTCGAGCCAGTCGCCCGTGCCGTCGGCCTTGAACTTCGCGACGTAGAGCTTGCCGTCGTCCATGTACTTGTCGCCGGCGGCCGTGCCGCCGCCGATGTCGGCAGCGTCCCAGTTCTTGGTCGACACGAACTTGTAGATGTACTCGTTGCGCGAGTCGTCGCCCATGTACCAGACCAGCGGCTTGCCGACCACGACCGGGCCCAGGCAGGCGCCCTCGTGGCCGAAGCGGCCGAGCGCGGTGCGCTTCTTGGGCGTGCTGGAGGGGTTGAACGGGTCGATCTCGACCACCCAGCCGTAGGTGTTGGCGCCGTTGCGGTAGTCGTCGACAGCGGTGCCGCTCGTGGCGACGACCTCGGTGTTCCAGCGCCCGTACAAGTTGTCGGCGGTGTCGGGCGTGACGGTGGCCCAGAGTTCGCGGCCGGTGCCGGCCACGCCATAGCGGCTGAAGGAAGCCAGTTCCTTGGCCGTGCGGTTGGCATCGTCGTTGACGGCGATGCGGCGGAAGTAGCCGGCCCAGTTCTCCTCGCAGGTGAGGTACGTGCCCCACGGCGTGGTGCCGTTGGCGCAGTTGTTGACCGTGCCGCGGGTCTTGCTGCCGTCGGTCGAGTACTTGGTCTTCAGGTAGCCGGTCTTGGCGGCGGGGCCCGAGAAGGCCATCTCGGTGAGCGTGTGGACGCGGCGGTTGAAGCTCGAGTCCTGCTTGTAGCTCCAGGTGCTGCCGCTCTTGTTGACCTCGATCACGCTCACGCCGTGCAGGTAGAACTCGCGCAGCACTTCGTCGGCGACGGTGCGCGCGCCGCTGACGATGGTCTGGCCGGTGGGGTGCAGGAACAGCGGCGTGATGGCCTCGTGGTTCATCACGAGCAGGCCGCGCGATGCGCCGGTGGCATCCCACTTGTTCGACGCGTTCATGCCGAAGTAGGTCATGCCGTCGTGGTGGTCGCCTGCGCGGCGGTCGTACGTGGTGGCGTCGTCATTGCCGTTGTTCTGGTACGCGGCGACACCCGAGGCGATCGGATCGCCCAGGCGGTACAGCACGCTGGCGGTGTAGCCGGCCGGCACGGTGACCACGTCGGCGAGGCTCTTGGCAACGGCATTGAAGCCGAGCTTCATCGGGGCGGGGCTGGGTGCCGGCGTGGGGGCAGGCGCCGGAGCGGGAGCCGGTGCAGGTGCCGGGGGCAGCACCGGGAAGGCGGTGCCGCCACCGCCACCACCGCCGCAGGCCTGCAGCAGCGCGGTGCCGGCCGTGCCGACGCCCAGGCCGAACAGGCGGCGGCGGCTCAGTCGGGCGGCGATCAGGTCGTTGAACGAGGGATTCGACGTGGTGTTGGTGCCGATGTCTTCGATTTCGACCGGGCGATCGTCGGAGCGGGTGTTTGCGGTCATGCGCAATGTCTTTCTTCGTGGGTTGGGGAAAAACCAGCCCGCGAAGTTAGGCACTTCGTATGACGACTCCGTGAATTGATCAGCTTCCGGTCAGGTTATGCCGGGTCTTTTTCGGAAACCCTTCATCGAAACCTCGTCCGGATCGGCGCTCCCCGGCTCAGGGCGCGGGCAGCTGCCGCGGCCACAGGGCCCACAGCCTCAGCGGCTGGTTCATGCTCGCCGCGAGGCGGCCCGCATCGGCACCGGTGCCGGCAAAGTAGTCGGCGCGCACGGCGCCGAGGATGGCGCTGCCGGTGTCCTGCGCCACCACCAGCTTCTGCAGCTGCGCCGCCGGTCCGCTGGATGCCAGCCACACCGGCGTGCCGTAGGGAATGCTCTCGCGGTCGACCGCAATGGAGCGGCCGGCCGTGAGCGGCACGCCCTGCGCGCCCCGCGGGCCGAAGGCGGCATCGACCTCGCTCATGGTCTCTTCGCGGAAGAACACGTAGCGCGGGTTGCTCCACATCATCTGCGTCACGCGCTGCGGGTTCTGCGCGGCCCAGGCCTTGGTGTCGTCGGGCCACTTGCCGACCTTGGCCACGCCCTGGCTGACGAGCCACTGCTGCACGCTGCGGTAGGGCTGCTCGTTGGTGGCCGAGAAGGCGACGCGAACGGTGTGCTGCCAGCCGTTGGCCTCGGTGATGCGCAGCCGCCCGGAGCCCTGGATGTGCAGCATCAGCGCGTCGATGGGGTCGGCCATCCATGCGATCTCGCGCCCGCGCAGTGCGGCCTGCGCCTCGGGCAGGGTCTCGATCTCCTGGCGCGTGTACCAGGGGCGGCGCGGCACGAGGCCGTCGGGCGCCTGGTAGATCGGCACGTTGAAGGTGGCAGTGGGCACGCGCGAGGCCTCGTACACCGGCTCGTAATAGCTGGTGAGCTTGCCTTCGCTCTGGCCGTTGAGCGCTTCCACGCGATAGGGCTGCAGCCGCTCCGTCATCCACTGGCGCTGCTCTTCGGGGGTGGCGATGGTCAGCTGGCGCACGTCGCGGCACAGCGGCGCGAAGGCGGCGTTGGGGCGGGTGCAGTTCGCCAGCAGTGCGATCCACGCCTCGTGCAGCGGGTCTTCGCCGAAGCCGGGGAGCTCGCTCCAGCCGACGGGCACCCAGCGGCTCTTGGGATGCGCGAGCGAACCGGTGAGCGGACCGAGGTCGCGCGGCTGGCTGACGGGGGGGCGGATGGGGGCCTCGGGCGTGCGCGGGCCGGTGGAGCAGGCGGCGAGCGTTGCTACGATCGCAATCCCGACCAGCCACTGGAGTCCATTTCTCATGGGTTTGATTCTGCTTGAAGCCCTCGCCGCGGGACTGGTGTTCATTCTGATCATCTGGTGGACCATGTTTTCCGGCCGCAACAAGGGTGAATTGCACGATGACGACGACAAGCCGGAGGCCGGCCGCGGCACCGACCAGGGAAAGCGCCCGCCCGAAGCGTGAATTGCTCCTGAAGTCCCCGGCCGCTCAGCACTGTCGGACAACCACCCCATTGCTATTACTTTGGTAGCAATCATCGCAGCATTCATGCGCGATGACGAAACTTTTCTTATTTTCCGTAGGGCTTTGAGCCCGTACCATCACGCACTCCCCGAAGGCTAAGCTGTCGCTCGCTTCAATCAACCTCGAAAGGGAACGCCATGAAAAAGTTCGTACTCGCCACCACCGCCGCCGCGCTCGTCCTCTCGGGCTGTGCCGGCGGCATGACCGACACGCAGCGCAACACCGGCATCGGCGCCGGCATCGGCGCGCTGGGCGGAGCCGCCATCGGCTCGGCCACCGGCGGAAACCGCGGGGCCATCGGCACGGGTGCGGTTGTCGGCGCGGCAGCCGGCGCGCTCGGCGGCTACCTTTGGTCGCAGCGCATGGAGAACCAGAAGCGCCAGATGGAAGCCGCCACCCAGGGCACCGGCGTGGCCGTGACCCAGACGCCCAACAACGAGCTGAAGCTGCAGATCCCGAGCGACGTGTCGTTCGACGTGGGCCGCTCCAACATCAAGCCCAACTTCGCGCCGGTGCTCGACCAGTTCGCCAGCGGCCTGCGCGGCAACCCGAACGCAGAGGTGCGCATCATCGGCCACACCGACAGCACCGGTTCGGACGCCATCAACAACCCCCTGTCGGTCGACCGCGCGGCCAGCACCCGCGACTACCTCGTGGCGCGCGGCGTGAACGCAGCGATCTTCCGCATCGAAGGCCGCGGTTCGCACGAGCCGATCGCCGACAACAACAGCGACGCGGGCAGGGCACAGAACCGCCGCGTCGAAATCTACGTGGGCGAGCGCGGGCCGCGAGGCTGAGCGAGCGCCGGCGCACGAGAGGGAAACCGGCCGCGCTGAAAGGCCGGTTCCCGCCATAACCGTTCCATTGGTCCATTAAGAGGGAATCTCATGAGGAAGTTCGTTGTTTCGAGTGCGGCAGCCGCCGCGTTGCTGTTCATCGCGGGCTGCGCATCGCAGTCGGCTCCCCCGCCGGCACCCGCGCCTGCAGCCGCGCCCGCAGCCGCACCGGCCAACAGCTGGACGGCCCGCCTGGCCACGCTGAAGAGCGACCTCGAGACCTCGACCAAGGGAACGGGCGTGGTGATCGAGCAGACCGCCGACAACCAGCTCCACCTGGTGATCCCCAACGAGATGTCGTTCGACACCGGCCGCGCCAACGTCAAGCGCAACCTCGCGCAGGTGCTCGACAAGGTCGCCGAAGGCCTGAAGAGCGCCACCGCCGCCAGCGTGCGCGTGGTGGGCCACACCGACAACACCGGCAGCGAGGAAGGCAACGAGCGCCTCTCGGTGAGCCGCGCCGACAGCGTGCGCAACCACCTCGTGAGCCGCGGCGTCTCGACCACCGCCATCACCACCGACGGCCGCGGCTCGCGCGAGCCGCTGGTGGACAACAACACGGCCGCAGGCCGCGCACAGAACCGCCGCGTCGAGATCTTCGTGGCGGAGAAGGCCTAACCCCCAGGCTTCGCGCACTTCGTGTCGCTTTGCCAACCCCTTTCAGGGGGCACCACCTGCGGCCCGGCGAAGCCGGTTCCGCGGTGGTCCTGAGCTGACCCCCAGGCTTCGCGCACTGCATGTCGCGCGCGCCTTCCCTCTTTCAGGGGGCACCACCTGCGGCCCGGCAAAGCCGGTTCCGCGGCGTTCCGCGAAGAATCAGGGGGCTAGAGTTCGCGCAGACGGTTGGCCAACTCGACGGCCGACTTCACTTCCATCTTGTCGAACACGCGCGCGCGGTGGACCTCCACCGTGCGCACGCTGATCGCGAGCTGGTCGGCGATGAGCTTGTTCGGCAGGCCCTCGACCACCAGCCGCATCACGTCGCGCTCGCGCTCGGTCAGCTCGCCGATGCGCTCGGCCAGGCCCCGGCGTGCGCGCTGCACTTCCAGTGCCTGCTGCGACGCGCTCAGCGCATGCTCGATGCGGTCGACCAGCGCGTTGTCGGAGAAGGGCTTCTCGCAGAAGTCGAAGGCGCCGCGCTTGACCGCGTCGACGGCCGTCGGCACGTCGGCATGGCCGGTCAGGAAGATCACCGGCATCGCGGGCAGCAGCCCGCGCTCCACGATGCGGTCGAACAGCACCAGCCCGCTGGTGCCGGGCATGCGCACATCCAGCAGCAGGCACAGCGGCTGCTGCGGCAGCGGGCCCTGGTCGAGAAACTGCTCGAACGCCTCCGCGCTCGCGAAGTGCTCGCTGGCCAGGCGCCGCGAGCGCAGCAGCCAGGCCAGCGCCTCGCGCACGCTGGCGTCGTCGTCCACGATGAAGATCAAGCCGTCGATCAGCGGTTGCATATCAATTCAATCCAAAAACAGGCGCGGGCCCTTCGAGGGCACCGCGGAACCGGCTCCGCCGGGCCGCAGGTGTCGCCCCCGGCGAGGGGGAAGGAGAAGCGACACGAAGTGCGCGAAGCCTGGGGGTGATCATGTGCTCAGCAGCGTGAACCTGAACACGGTTCCGCGCGGCTTGTTGGGTTCGAACAGGAGCGCACCGCCGTGCTGCTCGACCACGGTGCGGCACAGGCTCAGGCCGAGCCCCATGCCGTCGGCGCGCGTGGTGAAGAAGGGCGTGAAGAGCCGCTCGGCGACCTCCTCGGTGATGCCGCTGCCGAGGTCGGCCACGGAGAACTCGATCCAGCGCCGGCCGTCTTCCTGGCCCGCGGCGCCCATCGCGGCGGCGCGCGCCACGCGCAGCCGCAGCACGCGGCTGCCGATGTTGTCGGGGCTGTCCATGGCCTGCATCGCGTTGCGCGCGAGATTCAGCAGCACCTGCTCGACCAGCGTGCGGTCGCACATGACCGCGGGCAGGCGGTCTTCCAGCACCACCTCGATGATCACGCCCAGCTTGCGCGCCTGCAGCCGCACCAGCGGCAGCACCGCGTCGATGAGCGCCTGCGGCGCGACGGCCTCGCGCGTGCGGTCGCGGCGGCGCACGAAGTCGTGCACGCTGCGGATCACCTGCCCGGCGCGGTCGGCCTGCTCGGCGATGCGCTTCACCGCCATCGCCACCTCGCCCTGGTCGCCCTTGGCGTCGGGGCCCAGCAGGTTGAGCGAGCCGCTCGCGTAGCTGGCGATGGCGGCCAGCGGCTGGGTGAGCTCGTGGCTCAGCAGCGAGGCCATCTCGCCCACGGTGGCCAGCCGCGCGCTGGCCTGCAGGCGCTCCTGGCTGGCGCGCGAGAGTTCCTCGATGCGGCGCTGCTCGCTCACGTCGATGAACGCGCTCATCCAGCCGGTCTGCACCTTGTGCGCGTTGATCAGCGGCGCCTCGAAGATCAGCACCGGAAAGCGCGTGCCGTCCTTGCGCATGAAGACCGACTCGAAGCCCTCGCGCGGCGGCATGCCGCCCGCGAGCCGCCGCGCCTGCCGCTGCTGGTACTCGTGCGCCAGCTCGGTGGGCCAGTAGGGTGCCTCGGCGTTGTCCGCCATGAGCTCCTCGGGGCTGAAGCCCACCATCTCGCAGAAGGCCGGGTTGACGTAGGTGATGCGGCCGCGCAGGTCGCGCGCGCGCAGGCCGGTGATGACGGAGTCCTCCATCGCCTTGCGGAAGGCCAGCGCGTCGGCCAGGTCGCGCTCGGCGCGCAGGCGGCGGCGCGTGTCGCGCGCGAGCAGCACCAGCACCGACACCAGTGCGATGGAGATCGCCGTGACCAGCGCCGTGAGCATGTTCGGGAACAGGTCGGGCGCCGCGCGCCAGCCGTCCACGCGCAGCATCAGCGAGGTGCCCGGCAGATCGATGAGCTGCTGCGAGGTGAACACCCGCGTGCCGGTGCGCCGCGAGCTGCCCAGCGCCACCAGCCGCGTGCCGTCGGCCTCGGTGAAGGCCACCTCCTGGCCGCGCGTGAGCGTGGGGCCGACCAGCTCGATCAGCGCGTCGCGAAGCGAATAGCTCGCCACCAGGTAGCCGCCCGCGTCGATCGGCACGCACAGCTCCATCACCTCGATGCCGCCGCCGCCCGCGATGGGCACGTAGTGGCTCGGCGAATAGGCCGACGCGCCCAGCTTGCGCGCCGCGGCGCAGGCCAGCGACACGTCGGACTGGTCGGGGCCGCGCGTGTCCTCGTCGAGCACGCGCATGCGGTAGGGCGTATTGACGGCCTGCAGCGGGCGCAGCGCCGAATCGCGCCATTCGAGCCGCAGCCACTCGCGGTGCTCGCGCAGCAGCGCGGCAGCCACCTCCGGCCACCTGGCGGGATCGGCGCCGGGCGCCTGCGTGGCGCGCAGGCTCTGCGCATTGCGCTGGAAGCCGCTGCGCAGGTCGGCGACCGCGTCGGCGGTGTCGCGGTCGAGCGCGGCCTGCACCTGCTCCACTTCGTGCCGGCCCGCGAGCCACACCACCGTGACCAGCAGCACCGACACCAGCACCGCCAGCAGCAGCCACAGGAACCAGCGCTGCCACAGCGAGCGCAGCCGCGCATAGGCCAGCAGCGCCCATCGCTGCGGTGCGACGGTCAGCAGCGCATCAGACATGCCGGCACCACCGCCGCACGCAAGGTACGCGGCTTGTTCCAGGAACATCGCGGAACCGGCTTTGCCGGGCCGCCGGTGTTGCCCCCTGGAAGGGGGTTGGCGCAGCGACACGAAGTGCGCGAAGCCTGGGGGTGAATCCGAGAGTTCCGCGGAACCGGCTTCGCCGGGCCGCCGGTGTTGCCCCCTCGAAGGGGGTCGGCGGCCTCACGAAGCGGGCAGGCCTGGGGGTCATCTAGAGAACGCTGTGCGAGAGCACGGGCAGCTGCGTGCGCGTGCTCTGCACCTTGGCCGCGTCGATGTCGAACAGCACCACGCCTTCGTCGCTGGCCTGCTGCGCCACCACCGTGCCCCAGGGATCGACGACCAGCGACTGGCCCCAGGTCTGGCGGCCGTTCTCGTGCGTGCCGCCCTGCGCGGGCGCGACCACCCAGGCCAGGTTCTCGATGGCGCGGGCGCGCAACAGCACCTCCCAGTGCGCGGCGCCGGTGGTGCGCGTGAAGGCGCTGGGCACCAGCAGCAGGTCGGCGCCCTGCTTCGCGAGCGCGCGGTACAGCTCGGGAAAGCGCAGGTCGTAGCAGACGCTCATGCCCACGCGCCAGCGGTGCCCGTCGCGCGAGGGCAGCTCGAACACCACCGGCTTCGCGCCGGGCGCGATGACGCGGCGCTCGTCGTAGCGCTCGGTGCCGTTGTCGAAGAAGAAGAGATGGATCTTGTCGTAACGCGCCACGCAGCGCCCGTCGGGCGAGAAGGCCAGCGAGCTGTTGAACACGTGCTCCGCGTCGGTGCTCTCGACGGGCAGCGTGCCGCCGACGATCCACAGCCCGAACTCGCGCGCCGCGTCGGCCAGGAAGCCCTGCACCATGCCCGCGCCCGCCGTCTCGCGCAGGGCCAGCTTGTCGGTGTCGCGCGCGCCCATCATGCAGAAGTACTCGGGCAGCACCGCGAGCTCGGCGCCGGCGGCGGCGGCCTGCGCGAGCAGGTCGTGGGCGCGCGCGAGGTTGGCTTCGCGGGCGATGGCCGACACCATCTGGATGGCTGCGACTTTCATTGCTTGGTCTCCGTTTTCTTGCCGTCGTCCACGGTCCGCGAGGTCGGCGGCAGACCGGGCGCGCCGGGAATGGTCTGCGGCAGAAGCTGCAGGGTGCGGGGCACCTTCGCTATTTTGGGGTCGGCCCAGGTGCCCTCGATGTGGAACTCCTGCGTGGCCGCCGCCGCGAGCGGCTTGCTCAGCACCCACTGTGCAAGAAAGGTGCCCAGGCCGACGGCCGGGTTGATGGCGGTGGCGACCAGCGCGGCGGTGCCGGCGTTGATCTCGGGCACCACCACCACGCGCAGGTTCTGCGTCTCGCGCACGATGTCGGCCGAGCCGTCCATCAGCGCGGCGGCGTTGACGCCCTTCATCTGCAGGTTGTTGGTGCTGGCGATGCCCTTGCTGATCTTCGCGTCGCCGCGGATGAAGTCGAAGGCGAAGCCCTCGCTGAACACGTCGCGGAAGTCCAGCGTGAGGCGGCGCGGCAGCGCCTGCAGGCTCAGCACGCCCAGCAGCTTGGCCAGCCCCGGGTCGGCCTTGAGGAACTGGCCCTGCTCCACGTCGAGCTGCAGCTGCCCGCCCAGGCTCGGGTAGTCGAGCGAGAACGGCGAGCCGCGCCAGTTGACGTCGCCCTCCATCCTTCCGCGCCCGCGCCGCAGCACGCCGGGCATGCCGAAGCGCGTGAGCAGCTCGCCGGCGTCGGCGATGTCGAGCCTGAAGGTCATGGCGGTGCGGCGCTGGCCCGCCGGAGCTCCAGCCCCCGCCGCCCAGGTCCCCTTGGCCACGAAGCTGGCCTCGGGCATGGTGAAGGTCAGCTTGTTGAGCAGCCATTCGCGGCCGGCGCCGCCGCGGTTGACCGCGTCGATCTCGGCGCGGCCCAGGCGCTTGCCCAGCAATTCGAAGTCGTCGACGACGATGTCCAGCGCCGGCAGGTTGCCGGGCTGCTCGTCGAGCAGGGTCTCGACCTGCGTGGCCTCGGAGGGCGCGATCTTCAACCGCGCGAGGCGCGCATAGAGGCGCCCGGCCTGCGCGTGGCGGTATTCGGCATAGCCGCTGAGCTCGCTGGCGTCGATGTTGGCGCGCCAGAGGTTTCCATCGCGCGTGCCGCCGAGCACCACGTTGTGCAGCGTGCGTCCCGCGACGCCGAGCTGCTGCGCGCGCACCGCGATGCGCGTGGGCAGGTAGGCCATCGCCGGATCGTCGGGGCGCTCGGGGGCATCGGCGCCGGCGTTGGTGCCGGTGGCCGCGTTGGCGCCTGTGCCTGTGCTCGTCGCCTCGCCCAGCAGCGCTTCCCAGGCCGCCGTGTCGAGCTTGGCGACGTTGATGTTCGCGAACACGCCCTTGTCGGGCAGGCTCGCCGTCTCGCCCGACGCGAGGCCCACGCCGATGCTGCCGCGCAGCACGCGCGCCTCGCTGCCCACGAGCTCGCGCACGTACTGGACGGCGCCGACACGGCCGAGGTCGAGCGAGATCTGATCCTGCGTGGCCGCGGCGGCCCCCTGCTTCGAGGTGTCGCGCGCGAGCACCTTCTTCTCGATGCGCAGCGGCATCTGCTCCTCGGCCGTCTTCACGAGCGGCGGCGGCAGCTGCAGCGCCAGGCCCTGCAGGCTGCTGGCGAACGAGAACTCGGGCGCGCCGTCGCGCACCGAGAAGGTGGCTGTGTAGGGCGTGCTGCCGGTCGCCTTCTTCGCGAGGCGCGCGAGCCAGTCGACCTCGCGCGCGCCGCGCAGTCCATCGGCGGTGGCCGTGCCCTGCGCCTTCAGCGCGACCTCGCGGTTGGGGCCGCTGAAGCGCCCGCGCCCTTCGACGCGGATGTCGCCGCCCAGCAGCTTCGCCTGCACGCCGGCCAGCGAGAAGCCGGTCTCGGTGAAGTTGACCGTGCCCCTGGCCTGCGTGAACGACGGCGCCGCCGGCACCACCTGCAGCTCGTTGTCGGCCAGTGCCACGCTGGCCTGCACCTTGGCGTTGTCCATGGCCTCCAGGGGCAGTTCGAGGTGCAGCTTGTAGTCGGCCGAACCGGTGGCGCGCGCGGCCTGCATGATCTCGCCGATGCCGCCCGGCTCGGTGCCGGCCAGCGGCGCCCCCGCACGCAGCACCTCGCCCAGCGACCCCTTGGCCTGCACGTCGACGCGCAGCACCTGCGCATGGTGCGACAGCTCCGGGATCTGCGCCTCGCCCTTGGTCACCTCGACGCCGGTGGTGCCTGCGAGGCGGCCGCGCGCGTTGCGCACCAGCATGCTGTCGCGCTCGAACACCAGCTCGCCCGACAGGCCGGTGAGCGCCGGCCAGACGCGCGCCGGCGTGCCGTTGCGCGAAGGCGTTGCGTTGGTGATCGAAGGCGGCGCGTAGGCGTAGTTGACGTCAGACACCTTGGCGGCGATGCGGAAGTCGCCCTGCTTCGGGTCCTTGAAGGGCATGTCGTGCAGGTCGCCGCGCACGCGGAAGTCGACGCTGCTCGCGACGCCCTTGGTGACGGCCTCGCGCACGTAGTCGCGCGTGTGCTGGGGAATGCCCGTCGGCAGGTAGCGGAACACGCGCGTGCCGTCGGCGCGGGTGAGCTTGCCCTGCAGGTCGAGCACGCCCGGAAAGCGCGACTTGCCGCCCGAGACGGCCGGATCGCTGGTGCGCCAGCTGGCCTGGGCCTCGCCTTCCGCGTCGGTGTTGGCGAAGCTGAGCTTCGACACCTGCAGCTGCGCGCTGCCATTGCCGCTGTCGAGCTTCCATTGCAGTTGCGTGGAGAGCCGGTCGACGGGAATGACGGGCTCCTCGAACACGCCGGGGAATTCGAGCGTGCCCTGCGCGATGGCGAGCGTGGCGGTGCCGCCGGTGTGGGTGGCGTCGAAGTCGATGGTGGCGCCGCTCAGCCCGGGGGTGCCGGCGTCGTGGGTCTGGTGCGGGGCTGCGGCGTTGGCAGCGGCTGCAGCGGTGGCAGCCGTGGTGGAGACGGTCGTGGTCGCCGCGGTGGGTATCGCGACCGGAGCCGCCGGGGTCTGCTGCGAAGGCCCCGCCGCGGCGTCGGTCGGCGCCGGCTGCGAGGCGATGCGCAGCCCGCTGACCCGGCCCTTGGCCTGGTAGCGGGTGGGTGCGCCCAGCGAGCCCTGCCAGTTCAGGTCGACGTGCTCGACCAGGCCGCGCGGCCCGTAGCTGTCGAGCAGGCGGTGGGTGGCGTCGCCCAGCGGCAGCCGGTCGGCGATGAGGGCGAGCGCGGCCAGGTCGAGCCGGTCGGCGCGCAGCGCGCCGTGCTCGGGCGTGCGGCCCCTGGCGGGCGTGTGCTGCAGCCACAGGTTGCCGCCGGGCCAGCGCATGCCGTCGGCGGTATCGAACTGCAAGGCGGTGGTGGAGAACTCCAGCGTCTCCTCGGTGAGCTGGCCGGAAAGGCGGCCGGTGACCGCGCGCAGCACCAGCGGCTGCAGGCCCTTGTCGAGCGAGACGTCGACCTTGTCGAGCCCCAGGTCGACCGCGCCTCCGACGACCTGGCCGTCGTCCACGTCGGCCCACAGACGCAGCGCACCGTTGCCCTCGCGGATGCGCGCATCGAGCGAGATGTACTGGCCGAGCCGGGTGACGTCGATGTAGGGCAGGTCGGCGTACAGCTGGCCGTCCCAGGTCTGCCAGTGGCCGGTGCGGATCGACAGCAGCGGCTGGCGGAACTGGCCGCGCAGCGTGAAGCGCTCGCCCCAGCCGGCCGGCGGCGTGGCGTCCAGGCGCAGGCCGTGGCGCCGGGCGCTGTTGCGCGCGACGAAGCGCACGTCGGTCAGCAGCAGGGGCTCTGCCTGGCGCTGCTCGTCGGTCCAGCGCACGGTGCCGCCTTCGATGACCAGCTCGCGCTGCGCGAAAAACCAGTCGGCACCGCGGGTTTCTCCGGTCGTGTCGGTGTCCATGTGCAAACCAGCCACATGGAGTTTTCCCTGACGGTCGCGGCGCACGTCGAGCTGCGGGCGCTCGATGTAGAGCTGTTCGAAATTGAGCCGCCACAGCGAGCGCGGCGACACGCTGGCCACCACGCGTGCGAGGCGAAGGGCCTCCCGCTTGTCCACGTCCTGCAGCACCACGTCGCGCAATTCGAAGGCCGGGAAAAGCCCTTCGGAGCGGGCGGTGATCGATCCGATGCGCACCGGCACGCCGATGGCCTTGCTAGCCTGCGCCTCGAGCGCGTCACGGAAATCGCCGATTCGCGGCACAATCCACGCGTGTAGGACAACGACTGACAGCGCCAGCAGAAGCCATGCAGCGATCAAGAGACCGAGCAGCCAGCGCGCCGTCACAGCGGTGATTTTGAGCAGACGTGAAGGGGAAGACGCCGTGTCGTTCATTGAGGATCGCGCTGTGTCCGGAATTATGACCGCCAGCTTTCAGACGGGTTCCGCGGAAACCAGCATCGGTGTGAACCAGTTGCCAGACACCATTTCTCCCAGTTCTCCGGCGCCGCAGGGCGCCTTCTCTTCGTATTCGAGGTTCGTGCAGCGCCTGCGCCGCAGGTATGCCGCCGAGCTTGCATTGCTTCCCCCGGGCGCGCCGCGGCGCGAATCGATGGCGGTGGCCTACGAGGCACTGCGCCAGCGCGGGGACGGCGTCGGCGACGCTCTGCGCATTGTGCGGCAGCTGGTGATGGAGAGGCTTGTAACTCTTGATTGCGACGAGCAGGCACCGCTGGCCGTGGTGACCACCGCCGTCACCGAGCTCGCCGAACTGGCGCTGGACATCGCTTGCCGCGAGGCCTGCCGCGAACTCGACGCCACGCACGGCGCCCCGCTCGGCCCCGAGGGTCAGCGCGCGCAGCTGTGGATCGTGGGCATGGGCAAGCTCGGCGCGCGCGAACTCAACGTGTCGAGCGACATCGACCTGATCTACCTCTACGACGTCGACGGCGAGACCCAGGGCGACGCCGACGGGCGCGGCCGCCTGTCCAACCAGGAATATTTCGCGCGCGCCGTGAAGCGCATCTACGCGCTGGTGGGCGACACCACCGAGCACGGCTTCGTGTTCCGCGTCGACCTGGCGCTGCGGCCCAACGGCAACTCGGGCCCGAGCGTGGTCTCGCTCGATGCGCTGGAAGAGTATTTCCAGGTGCAGGGCCGCGAGTGGGAGCGCTTCGCCTGGATGAAGAGCCGCGTGGTCGCGCCGCGCGACGTCGTGCTCGCGGGCCAGGCCCAGGGCCTGCGCGGCGCGGTGCTGCCCTTCGTGTTCCGACGCTACCTCGACTACAGCGTGTTCGATTCGCTGCGCGTGCTGCACCGGCAGATCCGCGAGCAGTCGGCACGCCGCAGCGCCGGGCGCCCCGAGCGCGCCAACGACGTGAAGCTCTCGCGCGGCGGCATCCGCGAGATCGAGTTCACCGTGCAGCTGCTGCAGGTGGTGCGCGGCGGGCAGTTCCCCGAGCTGCGCACGCGGCCCACGCTCGACGCGCTGCAGCGCCTGGCGCGCGCCAACCTCATGCCGCAGGAGACGGCCGATGCGCTGGCCGCGGCCTACGAGTTCCTGCGCCGCGTCGAGCACCGCATCCAGTACCTCGACGACCAGCAGACCCACGTGCTGCCGGTGTCCGACGACGACCTGCGCTGGATCGCCCAGAGCATGGGCTACGCGAGCTGCTGCCCCTTCCTCGAGCAGCTCGACACGCACCGCGAGTTCGTCGCGCAGGAGTTCGACAAGCTGCTCGGCGGCGAGAAACCCTGCAACGGCAAGTGCAGCGGCAAGAAGGCCGCCGCCCCCGCCGACCTGGCCGACCTGCTCGGCGACCTGCCCCCGGTGTTCGCCGAGCGCATCCGCGACTGGTGCGAGCAACCCCGCGTGCTGGCGCTGCGCGAGGAAACCCGCGCGCGCCTGCGCCAGCTGGTGCAGCGCACCGGCCAGTGGCTCAAGGAGCCCGACGGCGACGGCGCGGGCCAGACCCCGCGCCACGTCGACGCCGCCATGCGCTGGGCCGACTGGATCGAGCCGCTGATGCGCCGCGAGAGCTACCTGGCGCTCCTGGTCGAGCGCCCCGCCGTGCAGGAACGCCTGCTGCGCCTGCTGGGCGCGGCCAAGTGGCCCGCACGCTACCTGATGCAGCACCCCGGCGTGATCGACGAGCTCGCGAGCGACGAGATGCTCTCGGGCCGCTTCGTCGCCGCCGAGTTCGAGCGCGAGCTCGACGCGCGCCACGCATCGCTCACCCGCACCGGCGAGGCCGACGAGGAGCGGCTGCTGAACCTGCTGCGGCACGCGCACCACGCCGAGGTGTTCCGCACGCTGGCGCGCGACGTGGACGGCCGGCTCACCGTCGAGCAGGTGGCCGACGACCTCAGCGCGCTGGCCGACGCCACGCTGCGCGTGACCGCCCGCTGGTGCTGGCCGCACGTGCGCAACCGGCACCGCGAGGTGCCGCAGTTCGCGATCATCGGCTACGGCAAGCTCGGCGGTAAGGAGCTGGGCTACGGCAGCGACCTCGACATCGTGTTCGTCTACGACGACGACGACGAGCGCGCCGGCGAGGTCTATGCGGCCTACGTGCGCAAGCTCATCAACTGGCTCACGGTGAAGACCCGCGAGGGCGACCTGTTCGAGATCGACACCGCCCTGCGGCCCAACGGCAACTCCGGCCTGCTGACCACCAGCTTCGAGGCCTACGAGAAGTACCAGCTCGGCCGCGGCAGCAACACCGCGTGGACCTGGGAGCACCAGGCCATGACGCGCGCCCGCTTCGTGCTCGGCAGCGAGGACCACGGCGCCGAGCTGGGCGCGCGATTCGACCAGGTGCGCGAGGCCGTGCTCGTGGCGCCGCGCGACCGCGAGGCGCTGAAGGCCGAGATCATCGCGATGCGCAACAAGCTGCGCAGCGCGCGGCCGGTGAAGCCCGACCGCTTCGACGTGAAGCACAGCCCCGGCGGCATGGTCGATGCCGAGTTCGCGGTGCAGTTCCTGGTGCTGTCGTCTTCGGCCGACCATCCCGAGCTGATTCCGAACGTGGGCAACATCGCCCTCCTGCTGCGTGCCGAACTGGCCGGCCTGCTGCCCGAAGGCGTGGGCCGCAGCGCGGCGCGCGCCTACCGCGAGCTGCGCCGCGTGCAGCACCGCGCGCGCCTCAACGAGGAACCTACGCAGGTCACGCCGCCCGCGCTGGCGGCCGAGCGCGATGCCATGCTGGCGCTGTGGAAGGCCGTATTTGGCTGAGGGAGCCCGTTCCCCGGCCACCACCGCGCTGGCGGCGTGCGCGGTAGCCGTCGCCGTTCTTCTTGCGGGCTGCGCCAGCGGTCCGCGCAGCGGGGGCGGCGTGGCCGCCGGCCGCGACGGCCCCGGGACCAACATCCCGCCCGACCTCGCCAACGTGCCCGACGCCGAACCCCGCGTCGAGCCGATCCGCAGCCTGGGCGGCACCAGCAAGCCCTACACGGTGCTGGGCCGCGGCTATGTGCCGATCACCGACGACCGGCCGTTCCGCGAATCGGGGCTGGCCTCGTGGTACGGGCGCAAGTTCCATGCGGCGTCCACGTCCAGCGGCGAGCCCTACGACATGTACGCCATGACAGCCGCGCACAAGACGCTGCCGCTGCCGAGTTACGTGCGCGTGCGCAACCCGGCCAACGGGCGCGAGGTGATCGTGCGCGTGAACGATCGCGGCCCGTTCGTGGACGGCCGCGTCATCGACCTGAGCTACACGGCCGCGCTTAAGCTCGACCTGCTTCGCGGCGTGGCGCCGGTGGAGATCGAGCGGATCACGAACGAGGACATCCGCACCGGCGCATGGCGGCGCGATTCGGGAACGGCGTATGCCGCCGCCGAAACGCCCCCGCCGGTGCGGACGGCGCCGGTGCGCGTGGCGAGCGCGGCGCTGCCACAGCAGCAGCAACAGCAAGTGCGCGTGCCGGCCGAATGGGTGGCCCCGGTGGCGATGGCCGGCGGCGACGCGCCGCAGCCCGCATCAACGATGCCCGTCGTTCCGCAGACGCCGATGGCCGCGGCCCTGCCGCCGGGGACGGGGGCGGAGCCGGAATCGGCGCAGTCGCCGCCATCCATTCCGCCGGGCCGGCAGGCCATCGTGGTCAACGAGTTGCCGCCGCTGCAGGCGGCAGCGGCTCCGCCCTCTGCGCGGCCCTCTACGCCGCCCGCTGACGTCGCTCAGCGACCCGCCGCGGCGCTCCCCGGCTTCTGGGTGCAGCTGGGCGCATTCCGCGAGCGGGACGGTGCCGAGAGCCTGCTGAACCAGGCCGCGCGCGGCGTGCCGTCGCTGGCGTCGCAGCTGCGCGTGTTCAGCGAGGCCGGCACGCATCGGCTGCAGGCCGGGCCATTTGTCTCGCGCAACGCGGCCGGCGAGGTGGTCGGCCAGCTGCGCGAGAACCTGCACATCTCGCCGATGGTGGTCGAGCGCAGGTAGGCGCCTGCGCGCCTCCGCCTTGTGGTCAGAGCAGCGGCTTGACCGCTACCGGAATGCCGCTGGCGACGTTCAGGCGGTTCCAGGTGTTGATCTGCGCGATCGCCACCGACAGCTCGGCAATCTCCAGGTCGCTGAAGTTGGCCTTGAGCGCCGCGAATTCGGCGTCGCGCGCGTCGTAGCGGTCGGCCAGCCGCGTGAGCGATTCGGCCCAGGCCAGCGCAGCGCGCTCGCGCTCGTTGAAGAAGCCCACCTCGCGCCAGGTGGCGAGGCTGTTGATGCGCTGCCATTCCTCGCCCTGCTTGCGCAGGTCGCGCACGTGCATGTCGAGGCAGTAGGCGCAGCCGTTGATCTGCGAGACGCGGGCGTAGACGTAGTCGACCAGCACCTTGCCGAGCGTGCTCGACTCGATGGTGGCGTTGACGCCAAGGATGGCCTCGAAGGACTTCGGGACCAGCTTGAACCAGTTCAGGCGTGCGGTGGTGTTCATGGTTCGGTTTCTCCAGTGGGTTGCGATGGAATCGATCTGCTTACCCACTGAAGACGGGCGGGCCGGGCGCCCTGTGACAGCCGCGCGAACTATTTCGAGGAATAGATCTGCGCGATGCGTGCGAGCTTGTCGGGGTTGCGCTGCGCGCGGATGCGCACGATGAGTTCGTTCTCGATCTCGAAGGTCTGGGCCGATTCGAGCTCGCCATCGAGAAAGCGCAGCATGCCGGGCTCGCCATTGATGTCGACAAGCTCCATGCGCACCGCCGGCCCCAGGCGGCGCCACAGCGAGAAGTACAGCTGCGCGAGGCGCTGGCTGCCGCGCAGGATCTTGCCGAAGGTCTGCACCTTGCCGCCGCCGTCGCCGATGAGCTCGACGTCCTCGGCCATCAGCGCCTTCAGCTCCTGCAGGCTGCCGCGCGAGGCGGCGTCGGCGAAGGCGCGCAGCAGGCGCTCGTGGGTCTCGCGCGGCACGGAGAAGCGCGGACGCCCTTCCTGCACCTGGAGCCTGGCGCGGTGCACGAGCTGGCGGCATGCAGCTTCGGTCTTGCCGAGGGTGAGGGCGATCTCGTCGTAGTCGGCATCGAACACCTCGCGCAGCAGGAAGGCGGCGCGGGCCTCGGGCGCGAGGCGCTCCAGCACGGCGAGGAAGGCGACGGAGATGTTGTCGGCGCGCTCGAGCAGCTGTTCGGGCGTGGCGGGCGAATCGTGCTCGCCGGTCAGCGTGGGCTCGGGCATCCAGGCGCCGATGTAGTGCTCGCGCTGGACCTTGGCGGCACGCAGCCGGTCGATCGACAGGCGCGTGACCACGGTCACGAGCCAGGCTTCGGCGCTGTCGAGGGTGTCCCTGGCGGCTTCATGCCAGCGCAGCCAGGCGTCCTGCACGACCTCTTCCGCCTCGGCCACGGAACCCAGCATGCGGTAGGCGATGCCCTGCAGGCGAGGGCGGTGGCGGTCGAAGGTGAGGGTTGCGTCGTCCATGCGGGCTAGACGGCTGGCGTCTCCGGTTTGTGACGCCCTCTCACCAACAGGTGGAGTTTTAGGGAGGGCCGTCGCGCACGGCCGCCCCCGCTAGGGGGTTGGCGAAGCGACACGAAATGTCGTGCAGCCTGGGGCGAGCAACAGTTACGCGCCCTGGTACTCGGGCTTGGGGCCGAGGGTGGCTGCCAGTTCCTTGCGGTAGCGGTTCAGCTCCTGCACCGTCTTGAAGCTGCGGTTCATCAGCAGGCTCAGGTTGTGCAGGATGCGCTCGCCGACCTTGGTTTCCCAGACGGCGTCGAACTTGATCTGCTTGTCGAGCCAGTGCTCCAGCCAGTCGGGGTCGGGCATGCGGCTTTGCACGGTGTCGCGCGGGAAGTGCGCCTTGCTGACGTGCAGGTTGGTCGGGTGCAGGGCCTGCGCCGTGCGCCGGGCGCTGGCCATCAGGACGCCGACCTTGGTAAAGGCGGCACGAGCCTCGTCGCCGAACTTCTCCAGCGCGCGCTTCATGTAGCGCAGGTAGGCGCCGCCGTGGCGGGCTTCGTCCTGGCTCAGCGTGGTGTAGATGTGCTTGATGACCGGCTCGGTGTGCCACTGGGCGGCACGGCGGTACCAGTGGTTGAGGCGGATCTCGCCGCAGAAATGCAGCATGAGGGTTTCGAGCGGCGGGGCCGGGTCGAAGTCGAAGCGCACCTCGTGCAGCTCCTCCTCGGTGGGGGCGTGCTTGGGGCTGAAGCGCTTCAGATACTCCATCAGCACGAGGGAATGCTTCTGCTCCTCGAAGAACCAGATGGACATGAAAGCGGAAAAATCGCTATCGTGGCGGTTGTCGCGCAGGAACATCTCGGTGGCCGGCAGTGCCGCCCACTCGGTGATGGCATTCATCTTGATGGTCTGCGCCTGCTCTTCCGACAGCAAGGAGGCGTCGAACGACTGCCACGGGATGTCCTTGTCCATGTCCCAGCGGACGGATTCGAGTTGTCTGAAGAGTTCCGGATAGAGCATCTATATCTTTCTAAGGCCGTCGATTTTAATCGGCCCGTTTGGCGCGCCCATGACAGACGCGCGATGATGCGGATACGCGCGTCCTTGCAGCATGGATGCGCATTCCCATTTTTGAATCAGGAGCCGCCATGCGAACCCCCTTCCGATTGTCGATGTTGTGGCGCTGCGCCCCTGCGGTTTCCCTCGTGGCGAGCCTGGTTTCGCCCCTTGCGGCGCAGGCCCAGACCCCCCCTGCAGCGCCCGCCGCCGCGGAGCCCGCGGGATGCCCGGTGATCCTTCAGCACACGTTCCCGCGGCTGCAGGACGAAAAACCCCAATCCCTGTGCCAGTACTCCGGCAAGGTGGTCCTCGTGGTCAACACGGCCAGCTTCTGCGGCTTCACGCCCCAGTACAAGGGCCTGGAGGCGCTGGACATGAAGTACCGCTCCCGCGGCCTGGTGGTCCTGGGCTTCCCGTCGAACGATTTCGCCCAGGAGTCGGGCTCCAACAAGGAGATCGCCGAATTCTGCGAAAGCACCTTCGGCGTGAAATTCCCGATGTTCGCGAAGTCGTCGGTGCGCGGCACGGACGCGAATCCGCTGTTCAGGCAGCTGGCGCAGGCCTCGGGAACCACGCCGAAGTGGAATTTCTACAAGTACCTGATCGGGCGCGACGGCAAGGTCGTGCAGGCATGGTCGAGCATGACGGCGCCGGACGAAAACGGGTTCGTGAACGTCATCGAGAAGCAGCTCGGACCGAACTGACCGTCGGCAACTTTTACCGACCGGTCGATTTCCGTGCTGCCCCACCGGGAACAAACGTTTACAAACCGGACGGGAACCGTGCCGCCGATACCGCGCTCCTAAATCGCGTGGGCAGTGACTGACTTTCGAGTCGCTGCCCCGCGGTTTTCATGTTGCGAGGTCTTCCGGGCGCTTGCCGTCTGGTCGAAATCCCGAGGCGATTCTTCTCCTCCTCCCTCCCTCCCTCCTTCGCGTCGGGGCGCCTCGCAGCATTTTTGTATTCGGGCCGGACCGGGTCGCGCCGCACGCGAACCCCGGTCCGATGGGCCCCTTCCGATCGTTCTGCCTGAATCCGGTTTGCGCTGCTGCGCGTAATCGGCTCATGGCCGAAAACGACGACCTCCACCCGGTTCTTGGACGAACCCACTGCGAAGCTCCCGGCATGTCCTGCGCGGACGCCATGCCCCTGCCGGGATTCGCGCGCACCGCTCCCTCCCCCTCCTTCGGACGATCGCGGACTCCACCCGCCGCGGCCCGCACGGTGCTCGGCCTGCTCCAGCGGCTGTCCTGCGGCTCGCTCACGGTGAGGCTGCCTGACGATTCGCTGCGGCACTTCGGCGCCGCGGCCGGCTCGGGCCCCTCGGCCTCGATCACGCTGCGCAACTGGAATGTCTGCAAGGCTGCGCTCAAGTCGGGCGACATCGGCTTCGCCGAAAGCTACATCGCAGGCGACTGGAGCACGCCCGATCTCACGGAGCTCCTCCGGCTTTTCATCGCCAACCGCCGCGCCATCGAAGACGTGGTGTACGGCAGCTGGGCCGGCCGCCTGCTCTACCGCCTGCGGCACCTGCTGAACCGCAACAGCAAGGCCGGCAGCTCGCGCAACATCCACGCGCACTACGACCTGGGCAATGCGTTCTACGCGCTGTGGCTCGACGAGACGATGAACTACTCGTCGGCCTGGTTCGAGGGCGACCTGTCGAAGCCCATGCCGGAGGCGCAGCGCGCGAAGGTTCGCCGCGCGCTCGAGGCGGTGCACGCGAAGCCCGGCGACCGGGTGCTGGAGATCGGCTGCGGCTGGGGCGCGCTGGCCGAGATGGCGGCCTTCGACTTCGGCGCCTCGGTGACGGGCGTGACCCTGTCGACCGAGCAGCTCACCTACGCCCGGCAGCGCACCGCCGGGCTCGCCGCCGACCTGCGGCTGCAGGACTACCGCGACATCGACGACGCTCCCTTCGACGCGATCTGCTCCATCGAGATGGTGGAAGCCGTGGGCCGCGCATACTGGCCGGAGTACTTCCGCGCCCTGGCCCGCCTGCTCAAGCCGGGCGGCCGCGCCTGCGTGCAGAGCATCGTGATCGACGACGCGCTCTTCGACCGCTACATCGGCTCGACCGACTTCATCCAGCAGTACATCTTCCCGGGCGGCTGCCTGCCCTGTCCGCGCGAGTTCCGGCTGGAAGCGGAGGCGGCGGGACTGGAGGTGGTGGACGAGTTCGGCTTCGGTGCCGACTACGCCGAGACGCTGCGCCGCTGGCGCGAGAGCTTCCTGGCCCGGCGCGCAAGCGCGCTGCAGCTGGGCTTCGACGAGCGCTTCATGCGCATCTGGGAGTTCTATCTCGCCTACTGCGAGGCGGCGTTCTCGCAGGCGAACATCGACGTGGTGCAGTACACGCTGCGCAGGCCTTGAGGGACAAAGAAAAAGGCACCCTGGGGCGCCTTCCTTTTTCTTGCGTTTCGCCGACGCCCGCTCAGGGCTTGGTGTCGATGAAGCTCGGACGCAGCATCAGCTTGTCGAACAGCTTCGCGAGGTTGGCGTTGTCCTTGCGCCAGTCGATCTCGGGGAAGCGTAGGTCCAGCCAGCCCAGCGTGCAGCCCACGGCGATGTCCGACAGGCTCAGGTGGATGCCGCTGCAGAAGGGCTTGTCGCCCAGGCCCTTGGCCATGGCTGAGATGCCGCCCTCGACCTTGGCGCGCTGGCGCTCGATCCAGGCGGCGCTGCGCTCGCCGTCGGCGCGGCCGGACCAGGTGGCTTCCAGGCGCCAGAGCACGCCGGCGTCCATGACGCCGTCGGCCAGCGCCTCCCAGGTCTTGACCTCGGCGCGCTCGCGGCCCTGCTGCGGAATCAGCTTGCCCACGGGCGACAGGGTGTCCAGGTACTCGACGATCACGCGGGAATCGAACATCGCCTCGCCGCCTTCCATGATCAGGCAGGGGACCTTGCCCAGCGGGTTGGAGCTGGAGATGGTGGTGTCGGCAGCCCAGACGTCTTCGATCACGAACTGGTAATCGAGCCGCTTCTCGGCCAGCACCACGCGCACCTTGCGCACGTAGGGGCTGGCGGCGGATCCGATCAGTTTCATGAAAGCTCTCTCCCTATGCATTGATGACGTTTGGTAATAGTCATTTTAGGTGAACGGGAAAACCAGAGGCCCGATCCCCTGCGGATCGTCTCCCCAAACGCCCCGGAAGCGCTCCGCCGGCCCCTGCGCGCGGCGCCCGCCTAAAATTGAGGCATGAGCTTTTCCACCGTTTCCGCCCTTTCCCCCCTTGACGGCCGCTACGCGGCCAAACTCGCGGCGCTGCGTCCGCTGATGAGCGAGCAGGGCTATATGCACCGGCGCGTGCAAGTCGAGGTGGCGTGGTTCATTGCGCTGTCCGACTGCGGTTTCGCCGAATTCAAGCCGCTGACCGGCGGCGCGCGCAAGTACCTGATGGGCCTGGTCACCCACTTCTCCGAGGCCGACGCGCTGGCCATCAAGGAGATCGAGAAGACCACCAACCACGACGTGAAGGCGGTCGAATACTGGATCAAGTCGAAGTTCGAGGCCCGTCCCGAACTGCTCGCAGCCGCCGAGTTCGTGCACTTCGCCTGCACCAGCGAGGACATCAACAACACCAGCCATGCCCTGCAGATCCAGGCCGCGCGCGACAAGGTGGTGCTGCCGGCCCTCGACGGCCTGATCGCCAAGCTGCGCGAGATGGCGCACCAGTTCGCCGGCGTGTCGATGCTCTCGCGCACGCATGGCCAGACCGCCAGCCCGACCACGGTCGGCAAGGAGATCGCCAACGTGGCTGTGCGCCTGTCGAAGGCGCGCGAGCAGATCGCCGCGGTGAAGCTGCTGGGCAAGATGAACGGCGCGGTCGGCAACTACAACGCCCACCTGGCCGCCTGGCCCGACTTCGACTGGGAAGCCTTCAGCCGCAAGGTCGTCGAGACGCCCGCACCGCTGGGCCTGGGCCTGAGCTTCCAGCCCTACAGCATCCAGATCGAGCCGCACGACTACATGGCCGAGCTGTTCGACGCGGTGGCGCGTGCCAACACCATCCTGATCGACTTCTCGCGCGACATCTGGGGCTACGTGAGCCTGGGCTACTTCAAGCAGCGCCTGAAGAAGGGCGAGATCGGCTCCTCGACGATGCCGCACAAGGTCAACCCGATCGACTTCGAGAACGCCGAAGGCAACCTGGGCCTGGCCAACGCGGTGCTGCGCCACCTGAGCGAGAAGCTGCCCATCAGCCGCTGGCAGCGCGACCTGACCGACAGCACGGTGCTGCGCAACATCGGCGTGGGCTTCGGCTACGCCACGCTGGCCTACGCGAGCCTGGCCACCGGCCTGGGCAAGCTCGAGCTCAACGACGAGGCGCTGGCCGCCGACCTCGACGCCTCGTGGGAAGTGCTGGCCGAGCCGATCCAGACGGTGATGCGCCGCTTCGGCGTGCAGGGCGCCTACGAGCAGCTCAAGGAAGTGACGCGCGGCAAGACCGTGACGGCCGAGGCGCTGCACGGACTGATCCGCTCGCTGGACATCCCCGAGGCCGAGAAGGCCCGCCTGCTGGCCATGACGCCGGCCAGCTACGTGGGCAAGGCCGCGGAGCTCGCCGGTAGAATTTAAGCTTTCCGTACCGATGCGACAGCCGCCTTCAGGCGGCTGTTTTGCGTCGGCGGTCAGCTCTTTTCCAGCCAACGCCCCCTGCCGGGCGCCAGCCAACAACATTCTCCGAGGGGCCCGCCGCCCCTCTGTTGGTCATGCGCGCCCCTCTGAGACGCCTCTGGCTCAAGGTCCATCGCTGGACCGGCCTCACGCTCGGTCCGATCCTCGCCCTCACCGCGCTGCTCGGCGCCATGCTGGTGGTGGGGCTGCCGCTCGACCGCTGGGCACATCCCGATTTCTTCATCGCCCATTCGGCCCGTTCGGCCCCGGCCGGCGACGCCACCAAGGCCGTGCTGCCGCTGGAGCCCCTGCGCCAGCGCCTCGCGGCCGAGTTCGGAGCCAACGCCGACTTCACGCTGCGCCCGCCGCGCAAGCCCGCCGACACGCTGCAGGTGCGGGTGCGCGGCAAATGGGAAGGCACGCTCTACCTCGACCCCGCCACCGGCGCCGAGCAGGGACGCCGCGGCACGCACGAGGGCGCCTACAACCTCCTCTTCGAGCTGCACAGCAGCCTGCTGCTGGACGACACCGGCAAGGGCGTGCTGGCCTTCGCCGCGCTGGCCTACCTGTTCCTGCTGGTCACGGGCATCGTGCTGTGGTGGCCGGTGCGCTGGCCGCCGTCGCTGCGCATCGTGCTCGACCGCGGCCTGCTGCGCGGGTTGTTCGACCTGCATCGCACCGGCGGCGCGGTGCTCGGGCTGCTGATCGCGGTGTCGGTGGCCACGGGCGCGTACATGGCGTGGCGGCCGCTGGGCAACTTCATCTCCAGCGCCATCGGCCAGCAGCCCGTCAAGGCGCCGGTGATCGCCAAGGGTGCCGCGACCGGTCCGCTCCTGCCGCTGGACGAGCTCGTGGCGCGCGCGCAGCAGGTCTACCCCGGCCAGCCCATCGGCTTCATCCAGGTGCCTGCCAAGGCCGGCCGGCCGATGCGGGTGCGCTTCCGCCTGCCGGACGATCCGCATCCGAACGGCATCGGCTCGGTGTGGCTGAACCCGGTGACGGGCGAGGTGCTGGCCGCGCGCAAGTGGCAGGACCTCGACGCGGGCAATGGCGCGGTGGCGGTGATCTATCCGCTGCACACCGGCGAACTCGGCGGCCCGCTGCATGAAGCGGTCACGGCGCTGCTGGGGCTTGCGCTCGCCGGGCTGGGCCTGAGCGGCATCTGGCTCTGGTGGCGCCGCCGCGCCGCAGCGGCAGCGGCCCGCGACAACGACGGCCGGCTGTCCGGCGGCACGACGACGCCTTGATCGGTTCCGAGCCCCGCCTGCACCCAGTTTCATCACCATCAGAAAACCCTTGGAGGGATCTCTCTTGTTTACGCACAAACGCACAGCCATCGCGATGGCGCTGCTTCCCCTGAGCCTGCAGGGCTTCGCCGCGGAAGCCGAGCCCGCAGCCGCCGACGCGGCGAAGTCGCTCGAAACCATCACCGTCACCGGCGACTGGCTGGGCAGCCCCAGCGAAACCAAGGTGCTCGAGCACCCGGGCGCCCGGAGCATCATCGAGCGCAAGCAGATCCAGGAAAGCGGCTCGTCCAGCGTACGCGACGTGCTGCGCCAGGTGCCCGGCGTGCAGGTGCAGGAGAGCAACGGCACCGGCGGCAGCGACATCTCGCTGAACGTGGGCGTGCGCGGCCTGACCTCGCGCCTGTCGCCGCGCTCCACCGTGCTGCTGGACGGCGTGCCGCTGGCCTACGCGCCCTATGGCCAACCGCAGCTGTCGCTGGCGCCACTGTCGCTCGGCAGCCTGGAGGCGGTCGACGTGGTGCGCGGTGCGGGCTCGGTGCGCTACGGCCCCCAGAACGTGGGCGGGATCATCAACTTCGTGACGCGCTCGATCCCCAAGCAGTTCTCGGGCGAGGTGAGCGTGGGCGTCGAGAGCGCCGGCCACGGCGGCGGTACCAAGACCACGCCCAGCCTCTTCATCGGCGGCACCAACGAGAACGGCCTGGGCCTCGCGCTGCTGTACTCCGGCACGCACGGGGACGGCTTCCGCCAGAGCAACGACCACACGAGCATCGACGACCTGATGCTCAAGGGCGCCTACCGCATCTCGAAGACCGACGACGTCGCCGTCACGCTGCACCACTTCGAGGGCAAGGGCCGCATGCCCGGCGGCCTGACGACGGCGCAGTTCGCGGCCAGCCCGTTCCAGTCGGACCGGCCCTTCGACGAGTTCACCGGCCGCCGCACCGACGGCTCGGTGAAGTACACGCACAACGACGGCGTGAACAAGTTCGAGATGCTGACCTACTACACGGACTCGTACCGCAGCAGCTTCCTCGAGCAGGAAGGCACCGGCGCGAACAATGGCCGCCGGCGCCTCACCTCCGCGCCGCGCAACTACAAGACCTTCGCGGTGGAACCCCGCTACTCGCGCCTGATCGATTCGGGCAGCGTGGTGCAGGAGGTCAGCTTCGGCTATCGCTACCTGAAAGAAGAGGCGTCCGAAGTCGCGACGCGCAGCGCCTACTACCAGCCGCGCCCAGGCTTCAACGCCTTCGACCTGGCCAACCCCGCCTATCAGACCAGCAAGGGCGGCACGACCGCGCACGCGTTCTACATCGACGACCGCATCGACTTCGGCAACTGGACCATCACGCCCGGCGTGCGGCACGAATCGATCCGCTCGTTCAACGACGTCTACACCATCACGAACGGCCGGGCCACCAGCGCGATCTATCCGAAGATCGACTCCGACGAGTGGCTGCCCACGCTGTCGGTGCTCTACCGCGCAAGCGATCGCTGGTCGGTGTTCGCGAACGCCGGCGTGTCGTTCGGGCCGCAGCAGTACGCACAGCTCGCGCAGTCGACCACCGGGCTGCATCCCGAGAAGGCCAAGACCTACGAGATCGGCACGCACTACAAGGGCGAGGCCTGGAGCGGCGAGCTCACGCTGTTCAACATCAACTTCGACAAGGAGCTGCTGCTGGCGCGCTCCATCACCGGCGACGTCGGCCAGTGGACCGACCTGGGCGCGACGCGCCACCGCGGGCTGGAATCGGCGCTGCGCTACGACCTCGGCACGCTGAGCGACTCGCTCAAGGGGCTGTCGGTGTCGGGCACCTACACGTACACGCAGGCGATCTCGAAGGCCGGCGCCTTCGCCGGTCGCGACCTGCCCTTCTACTCGCGCCAGGTGGCGACGCTGGGCGCGCGCTACGAGCGCGGGCCGTGGACCTTCAACGCCGACATCTACGCGCAGTCGAAGCAGCGCTCGCCGGGTTCGCCGGACGACGGCGCAAGGTACGTCACGCTGGAAGACGCCAGCGGCCGGCTCGGCGACATCCCCGGCTACGCCACGATGAACCTGCGCGCGGCCTATGACTTCGGCCCGTCGATGAGCAACCTGAAGGTCGCCGTGGGCGTCAAGAACCTGTTCGACCGCCGCTACTTCAACCGCTCGGTGGACAACAACGGCGGCAAGTACGTGGGGCAGCCGCGCACGGTCTACCTGCAGGCCTCGGTGGCGTTCTGAGGCGCCGCCCGAAGGGTGCCGGCGGGCGCGGGGCCTAAACTCGCGCACCCATGGCCCTCAAATCCACCATCTTCAAGGCCACCCTCGCGGTGGCCGACATCGACCACGGCTACTACGCCGACCACGCGCTGACCCTGGCGCGCCACCCCAGCGAGACAGACGAGCGGATGATGATCAGGCTCGTGGCGCTCGCGCTCAACGCGCACCAGCTGCAGGACGTGTGCAACGGCGACGGCACGCTGGCCTTCGGCGCCGGCCTGTCGAACGTCGAGGAACCCGACGTGTGGCTTCGCGACTTCACGGGCGAAGTCAAGCTCTGGATCGAGGTCGGACAGCCTGAAGACAAGCCCATCATCAAGGCCTGCAACAAGGCCGACGAGGTGATCGTCTACGCCTTCAACCACGCGGCCGAGATCTGGTGGCGCGGCATCGAGAACAAGCTCACGCGGCCGCAGAACCTCAAGGTGTACCGCGTGCCGACCAGCGCCTCGCAGGCCCTGGCCGCGCTGGCGCAGCGCAGCATGCAGCTGCAGGCGACGATCCAGGAGAACACGCTGACGCTGGGCGACGGCGCCAACAGCGTCGACATCGAACTGCTGCGCTGGAAATAGGGCTCGCCCCCAGGCTGCGCCAACTCCCTACCGGGGGCAACACCTGCGGCCCGGCGAAGCCGGCTCCGCGGTGTTTCGCGAAGGCGCCATGCTCGTTGTTTCTAGACGGCCGGCATCATCTGGCCGCACCGCCAGCACTGCTCGAAGCCGCCTTCGATCTGCTCGCCGCACACGCAGCGCCAGCTGCGCTGCGGGCGGTGCTGCAGTTCGTGCAGCAGACGTTTGGCGAGATCGAACTGGGCTTCGTCGTCGATCCAGATCTCGGGCAGGCACTGGTCGGGCGGCAGCTGGCCCATCACCGCGCCGAGGAACTCGCGCTGCACGGTGGCGGCCACGCCCTCCTCGCGCAGGGCGTGCGCCCACACGGTCGCGATCGCGAGGTTGGGCGCTTGCGCAAGACGGCGCATGGTCAGGGGGCCCAGTTCTTCTCGTCGTCGGGATCGAACTCGGGCTCGTCGGCCGATGGCGGCGGCGACGATGGCTCGCGTTCGGCCTCGCGTGCGCGCTCGGCATAGCGGTTGAAGCGCCAGGCCGAGTCTTCCATCGTGATGCGGCGCCACGTGGCGCGCTTCTCGACGGGCGACATGCCGGGCCAGAACTGCACTTCGTCGAAGGTTCGGCCGCAGCCCTTGCATTCGTCGTCGCCCTGGCTGGTGGAGCAGATCGCGATGCAGGGGGTGTCGGGCGTGCTGTCGTACCAGGCCATCCAGGCGGCCCAGGCCTTGGCCGGGAAGCCGACCTCGTCGACCTCGTCCTCGTGATGGAAGACCATGAGCGCGTAGACCTCGGCCAGCGCCCGCAATTCAGGGCCGAGCGTGACGCCGTCGGGCGACGGCGTCTTCTCGCGCCAGTAGTTGATGGCGGCCTCGATGTCGGTGATGTGTATGGCGGCCATGGAGCGTGAAAAAGCAGCGGACGGCGATCATAGTCCGGCAATGTCCCGAAGCGCCGAAGGGACATGGTTGCTATGAAAAAAAGAGCGTCAGGCCCTTTATCCATGGGCATTTCGAAGCCGTTCTCTTTGAATTCCTGAAAACTTTCGATTGCGCCGCCAAGAGCTTCGATGCTCTAATCCGCCGCACGAAGGGGAGTAGCTCCCGACCGCTGCCGGCCACGGCGGCGCGAATCGTCAGGTCGTCAATACGAAGCAAAACACTTCCGGCCTGTCGGGCAACGTACGCGCGGGTTCTTGCGCGCGCGCTGTCGAGCAAGACCTTCGATTTGAACCTGTGCAGGTTTGGTCGAAGCGTTCGCAAGTCCCCGGTGTCCCCGGCCTTCATTCCTCGCTTTCGACTCGCCCTGCACGGGATGAATCGAAACGCATAGCCATGCGCCTTCCGTCGTCGCCCCTGAAGGGAGAGGCAGGGGCGCGCAGACAAAGAGGAAACCTATGGAAATGTTCATGACCCCGGAGTTCTGGGTCGCAGTCGGTCAGATCATCATGATCGACATCCTGCTGGGCGGCGACAACGCCGTGGTGATCGCGCTGGCCTGCCGCAAACTCCCGCCGGCCCAGCGCACGCAAGGCATCCTGTGGGGTACCGCGGGCGCGATCGCGCTGCGCGTGATCCTGATCTTCTTCGCGCTGACCCTGCTGGCGATCCCGTTCCTGAAGCTGGTGGGCGCGATCCTGCTGGTGTGGATCGGCATCAAGCTGCTGGCTCCCGAGCATGACGACGGGCACGGCAACATCACCGGCAGCGACAAGCTGTGGGGTGCCGTCAAGACCGTGATCGTCGCCGACCTCGTGATGAGCGTCGACAACGTGATCGCCATCGCGGGCGCCGCACAAGGCGCCGGCGACAGCCACCAGATGCCGCTCGTGATCTTCGGCCTGCTCGTGAGCATCCCGATCATCGTCTGGGGCAGCCAACTGGTTATCAAGCTGATGGACCGCTTCCCGATGATCATCACGGCCGGCGGCATGCTGCTGGGCTGGATCGCCGGCACGATGGCCGTCTCCGACCCTGCGCTCGCCAACACCGCCGCCTGGACCTGGGTGCCGAAGGTGCCGCAGACCGACGTGATCAAGTACGCAGCCGGCGTCATCGGTGCACTGCTGGTGCTGGTGGTCGGCAAGTGGGTGGCCGCGCGCCATGCCCGCAACAAGCACGAGGAACCGGCGGTGACGACCGGCTGAACGCCGGCGACCGCGGCCCCGCCACGAACTTCCTGACCAACACTGTCTCTGTCACTCTAACTACCTGAAGGAGCACGCCATGGAAAAGATCATTCTTTACGTCGACGACGCCACCTACGCCTGCGAGCAGTTCGCCGAACTGGCGCCGGACGCGAACAGCGTCGTGGCGCGCCATTGGGTGCTCGTGGCCTGCGCTCCTCGAATGACGCATCGCATCAGCAAGTGGGTGAGCCACAGCGCGCGCGAGAACTGGCGCGCCAAGTGGTTCAGCAAGGTGCAGGCGCAGATGACGCCGCTGCTGGAGCGCAACGGCGGCCAGGTGACGCCGGTGCTGGCCAAGGGTCCGCTGGCCGAGCTCACCGCGCAGCTCAAGCGCGAGCATTCGGCCACTCACGTGGTCGATGCGCGCCGCCCGAAGGTCGGCGTCGACCTGGAGCCGGTGACGCCGGACCAGACGCCGCCTCAGCAGTCGGGCTGGGCCTTCCCTGGCGCGGTGATGGGCATGGGCGCACTGCTCGTGCTGGCGAACGAACTGGCCGAATAAGGCCGCAGGACTGAAGCTCGATTCCCTGCGAGCCCCGGCGCCGAAAGGTGCCGGGGCTCGTTGTCTTTTGCGGGCCCTGGGGTATCCTGCCCCCATGCGCATCATCCTCAAATGGCTGCTCAGCGCCGTGGCGCTGCTGGCGGTCGCATACCTCTACAGCGGCGTCCAAGTCAACAGCTTCGGCTCCGCGCTCATCGCGGCCGCGGTGATCGGCCTGCTCAACATGGTCGTGCGGCCGGTGCTGGTGATCCTGACCCTGCCCGTCACCATCGTCACGCTCGGGCTCTTCCTCTTCATCATCAACGCGCTGCTCTTCTGGGCCGCCTCGGGCCTGCTGGGCGGCTTCCACGTCAACGGTTTCCTGGCCGCGTTGATCGGCTCGCTGCTGTACTCGCTGCTGGGGCTGCTGATCGAGTCGGCGCTGGGCGGGCTGCTCTCCAGGCGCTGAGCACGCCCGCCGGCTGCCGCTACTTGAGCGGCGGCTCCGCCGCCTGCTCCTTCACCAGCACATCGACCGCGCGGGCGCGGGTGTCGATGATCGACGCCTCGTAGTGGTCGACCACCTTCGACTGGCGGATGATCTCCTGCGCCGCCTTGAAGCGGTCGCGCGCCGCCGGGTAGTCGAGGATCGCCACGTTCGCCTCCGCGTCGGCACGCACCGCGCGCAGAGTGTCGTTCTGCGCGCCATAGAGGCTGCTGAGCGTGCGCCATGCGGTCGCGTCGCGCGGATTGGCGGCCACCCAGTCGCGCAGCACCTGGATCATCGGTGCCGGCTGGCGCATGGCGGCGGCGGCCTCGGCGGCGAGCAGCATCTCGGGCCGATCCTTCGACTTCGCATCGAGCAGGGCTGCAGCCTTGGGCGCCGCGCCGGCGGCAAGCTCGATCTCGGCGCTGAGCCAGCGCGCCTGCCTGGCCGCTGCAGGGTCGTCGGCCACGCGGGCAGTCAGGCGCTCGGCCAGTGCGCGCGCGGCCTTGTAGTCGCGGATTTCCTTCGCCGACAGCGCCGCCGCGTACAGCGTGCCGGCCTGCTGGGCCGGTGAGCTCTTGGCGAATTCGCCGCTGGAGGCAGAGTCGATCCAGAGCCGCAGCACGTCGACGCCCGGGCGCGTCAGCACGCGGGCACGTGCGGCGATCATCGCGTGGTCCATGGCCAGCGGCTGCGGCGGCACCGTGTCCATGTTGAACTGGAAGCGGCCCTGCATGTCGGAGATGCGCTCCGTGGTCAGCGGGTGGCTGCGCAGGTAGGGGTAGGAGCCGTTGTCGTTGAGGCGCGAGGCGTACTGCAGCTTCTCGAACATCGTCGCCGCGCCCTGCGGCGCGAAGCCGGCCTGCGTCATCACGCCGAAGCCGATGCGGTCGGCCTCGCGTTCCATGTCGCGCGAGAAGTTGAGCTGGTTCTGCGCGAACATCGCCTGGCTGCCCATGATCATGGCCTGGCCGGCGTCGGCATTGCGGCTCTTGCCGGCCGCGATCATCCCGAGAATCAGGCCGGCGATCATCAGCGGCATCTGCCGTCCCTGCCGGGTCATGATCCGCGAGATGTGGCGCTGCGTGACGTGCGAGAGCTCGTGCCCGAGCACCGTGGCCAGTTCGTCGCGGCTGCCGACCACGGCCACCAGCCCGAGGTTGAGCCCGAGATAGCCGCCCGGCAGCGCGAAGGCGTTGATGTTCCGGTCGCGGCCCAGCAGGATCGTCCACGCGAAGCGCTCGTCGAGCTCGGGCGTGAGCTCGCCGCGCGCGCGGGCGGCGGCCAGCAGGCGCTGCCAGATGTCCTGCACGTAGGCGGCGATCACCGGGTCGTCGATGTAGTCGGTGTCGCGGTACAGCTCGCGGGCGATCTGGTCGCCCAGGTGGCGCTCGGCGCTGGCGGTCATCTCGCCGCCGTCGCCCATGCCGGGCAGCACCTGCTGGATCTGCGCCAGCGCGGGCACCGGCAGCAGCACCTGGGAAGCTATCAAAACACTAGCGCACAACGACCGCAGGGCGGGCGTCCGCTGGTTCCGGGAGTGGCGTTGGGGAGTCAAGCGCGGCGTTCCTCGTCAATGGCTCGGGCTCGTATGATGCACGTCCAACCCGATCGTTCACCCATGAGCACCCTCACCCATTTTGACGCCCAGGGCCAGGCCCATATGGTCGACGTGGCCGCCAAGCCCGCCACCCACCGCGTGGCCGTCGCCACCGGCCGCATCGAGATGCAGGCGGCGACGCTCGCGCTGATCGAGTCCGGCACCGCGAAGAAGGGCGACGTGCTGGGCATTGCGCGCATCGCGGGCATCCAGGCGGCCAAGAAGACCAGCGACCTGATTCCGCTGTGCCACCCGCTGGCTCTCACCCGGGTTGCGGTGGCGTTCGCGCTGGCCGACGCAGGAAGCGCGCCTCAGGTGGTCTGCACGGCGACCGTGGAGACCGTCGGGCCTACAGGGGTGGAGATGGAGGCGCTGACGGCCGTGCAGGTGGCGCTGCTGACGATCTATGACATGTGCAAGGCGGTGGACCGCGGCATGCGGATCACCGACGTGCATGTGCTGGAGAAGCATGGGGGCAAGTCGGGGAGCTGGGTGGCGGGGTAGCCCGCCTTCTCAGGAACCCGGGAACCGCGGCTCAGTTCCAGCATTCGCTCGCAGCCGCGAGCGCCGCATCGAAGCCCGTGTAGTTCTCGACCGATTTCCGTCCGGTGTGGGTGACGACATAGTCGCCGCAACGGTCTCCGCTCATCGAACCCGTACGGGTCGCCTTCAGGCTGTAGCCGGTACCTGCCGCGTTGGGCGTCAGCGCAATGGTGTAGTTCGCGGCACCTCCACCCGGCAAGGGAGAAGTTCCGAACTGCGTCTTGAAGATCCCTCCGTCCGCGTTGATGTCTGTTCCGCCCGCCGTCTTCGCATAGCTGTAGTTCTCGCTGTAGTGCCGCTCCAGCCACTGCTGAGCCTGGGAGAGCGAGGCCTTCACCTGCGCGCGCTTGCCCTTGGCGATCTGCTCCTTGTAGCTCGGGTAGGCGATGGCGCTGAGGATCGCGATGATGACCACCGTGATCATCACCTCGACCAGCGTGAAGCCTCCCGCACGTTTGCGCGCCGCGCTCATCGGTGCTTCTCCACGGTGGTCTTAAGGCCGGGGATCTCGCGCCAGAAGATGCGCGACTGGGTAGTGTTCCTCTTCATCGTGACGTCCGAGTTCGGCCCGACGATCCGGGCGCAGGACAGGCCCGCGGTGCAGCGGGCGGTCGAGTCCTCGGGGATGGCGAAGCGCTGGTCGAGGCCGACGATGCCGATCACCGCGCCGGCAGCGCCGGCAATGCCGAAGAGATTCGGCATCATGGAGACGCCCGCGACACCGTTCACCTGCACGTCCGCGCCCACTCCGGTGTCGGCGCACACGACGCCCTGCGTTGCCTTCTTGTAGACGATGGGAATGTTGACGTCCTTGCCCACGGCCTTCGGATTGCCCAGCACCATGCCCGAAGACAACGACGTTGGAATATTCACATACCAGCCCTTCTTGCTGCTCCAGTCGATGGCATCGGTGGCGCTCTGGACGATCGCCTCGGCCTTCGCCGTGTCGAGGCCCCACGTGCGCTGCTGGAGATCGGTGACGCCCGAGGGAATGGCGCCGGGGGCGGCGGCATAGCCTGGCTTGTCCCAGATTCCGAAGATGCGGTGCTGCCGTACCGTGTCGGGGAAGTCGCCGGAAAAGATCGACTGCCCCGTGCCGAACACCACGACTTGGCCGCCGTGGGGATGAAAGCGCAGCACCGGCGCAGTCGTGATCGGCAGCGTCTTGCTCGAAGCGTCCAGCGCCGAGTACAGCGGTTTGCCGTAGGCCTCCTTCCAGGCCGTCACATCGGTGCTCGAGACGTCGAACTTCCACATGTTGCCCTTGAGATCGCCCGCATAGATCGCGTCGGCGATGCCGTCGTCGTTGGTATCGAGCCAGGTGGGCTGCATCAGTCCGCCGCCGCCCGCCGTGCCGACCTCGATGCGCTTGTAGTGGGTGTTGTCGACCCACTTTCCGGCGGAGTTCGGCCCGTCGATGAAGAGGATGTAGAGCACGGTCTTGCCCGACGTGCTCGACACGCCGTTGCCGAAGAGCACGGCGAACTTGCCGTTGGCCATCCTGGCGACCTGCGCGGCCTGATTGCTTGCCGGATGCACCCCGCCCTCGGAGATCACGTAGCCGAGATCGGCATCGTCCGCGGCAGTGAATTGCCACTTGTAGATGCTGGCGGCATTCGCCTCGGTCAGCGCCCCAGGTGACGTCACGTCGAGCGCGAAGATCGCCTTCGCGCCACGCCCGAGGCTGGAGAAGAGGTAGGTCTTCCACGGGTTGGTCTCGGCGGCAGTCTTCACGTCCGCGGTGAAGGGAGACCCGTCCGCATAGGCGCGCAACTCGGTGATGGTGGCGTCCGGCAACTCCTTGAGGCGCGCGGAGAGCGCCTGCGGCACATAGGACATCACCGGCATCAGCGTATCGGCGGTGAAGGCGTGGAGCATGCCGTCCGCGGCGCCCACCCAGACCAGCTTGGCGCGCGACTTCTGTGCGGTCTTGAAGGTGCCGTAGCCCTCGAAGACGGAGCCGAAGAAGTTGGCCGCGGGCCGGTCCTGAAGCCAGGGGTTGGAATTGACCACGCCGCCCATGATCGAATCCGAATTCCGGTCGCGGAAGGTGCCGCCGTACAGCTTCTCCCTGGTGCGGGTGCCGCGCAGGTAGCCGATGATGTCCTGCTGCACGCTCGTCGATGCATTGAGGCCGGCCAGGTATGCAGCGCCCGCAGGGACGTTCAGGCCTGCATAGGTGAACGGCACGCCGGTGGTACCGAGGTTCGTGATGATCTCGCGCGTCGTCGCGTTCGTGAGGTTGACCTGCCCCCTCGCGGAGGGCGTGCTGCCGAAATTGCCTGCCGAATCCAGCCGGTACGACAGCAGCTCGCCGTGCAGGTCGGAGGCCGAGAAGTTCGCGACGTACTTGTAGTCACCGGCGCGCAGGTCGGGACGCGACACGGCCGGGGCGGAGTTCGAGTTGCCGGTGATGTCCGCGAAGACCTGCCGCAGCGATTCCTCGAGCAGGTCCGGGCGCCGGGCGAGGAAGTAGTTGTCAGGAATGCCGTCGCTGCAGCTGGGCTGGCCCGCGGCCCCGCAGGCGGCGCCGTCGGCACGCTTGACGTCCCACTTGGAAGCGGCGTCGGGGAACCTGGTGGGATTCTTCTCGGAGTCCTTGAAGCCGCCGTACTTGGCGACGTACCAGAGGGGGTCCTGGATCGCTACGTCGCCTGAGCCGATCATCTTGTAGTCGAGCCGGGTCTCGCCCTTGACGAATACGTTGCCAATCTTCACGCACAGGCGCGGGGCCTTGTAGTAAAGCCAGTCGGGCGGTTTTGTCCCGTCGTCGTTCAGATAGCACTTGTCTTCCGTGTGCCTGGGCGCGGCCTGCTCGCTGGAGGAAGCGTAGACGGCATTCGACTCTCCGGAGGCATAGTTGTTGATGCCGCTGTGGAAGTGGCTCCCGTCCTTGTCGCTGCCCACCACGGTGTAGCCGAAGGCAAAGGGCCTGGCATGCCCGGTGTTCGACTCCAGAGTCTGCGTGAAGATGCGCAGCGTGGGCGGCGTGGTACTCGCATCGGTCTCGTATCGGATCGAGCCGAGCATGTCCTGGTCCTGGTCTTCGCCGAGCGCCTGGTGCTGCCAGAGCACGAGAAAAGTCCCGGAGTCGCCGTTCGCCGAGCGCTTCAGGACCTTGAAGTCCACCATGTTTCCGGGAAGCGTGGTCGCGCCGTTCTTGTCGATGCTGGCGGGGGTGACGAAGACATATCTGCGCGGATCGGACCCCGGAACCGGTATGCGGATGGACGCCGAGCCGCCCGACATCGTCACCGCGTACTGCCGGACCTTCAACACGTTGGCGTTGGCGTCCGCAGGCACGGTCAGGTCGGAGCGGATGCGGTTCACGTGCGCGTAGTACGCGGCGCCGGCACCGAGGTAGGTTCCACGCATGTTCGGCGCCTCGGGGCACAGGCCCGACACGAGGCTCAGGTTGCCGATGAGTTTGCCGGTGCAGATGCCCTTGGTGCCCTCTCCCTCGGTGCTGGCGCCTGTGGAGCCCGCCAGGCGGGTCGTGCCCGAAATGCCTTCATGCGCGGAGTTGCCGATCAGCTCCGTGTAAGCGGCGGCGCTGCGCGATGCGCCGATACCTGAAACGCTGTCGTTGAGCGCATCCATCTTGTCTCCATCGAAGGTTCCCACGCCGCTGGAGACGGTGACCATGTTGAGCGGACGGCAGATGTTCTTGCCGTACAGCGCCTCACGCGACTTTTGCGAATTGGGGTAGACAGGATTTGCCTTGAGCGGATCGACCCAGGAAGGAGACGGCAGGCCCAGCGTCCCATCTTTTTCTCCGCCGCTGTAGAGGGCCGCTTTGCCGGCGTAGTAACGCAGCCCCTCCAGGAGAATCTCGCCGATGGGATTGCCCCATGACGGGCAATCTCCATTCTTGATGCTGTCGGAGGTGCAGGTCGTCGTGTAGTTTCCCGTTGCGGGGTTGTATCCGAACGGCCTCAGCTGGTTCAGCGAATAGATGATGCCGCGGTGGTTGGCATTGGAAAAAATCTTGAACACGCCTGTCTGCGCATCGATCTCGTCGTTGATCTCGGACATGTTCTTTCGAAGCACGCCGCCATCGAGATTGGTGTCGAAGGAGCCGAGGAACATCGCGAACTCGGCCTTGGCCGCGCTCTGGCCTTGATTGCTGCTTTCGCCGAATTCATTCAGCAGGCCGATGGGTTTCAGGTTCGAGTTCGGATACTGCTTGCACCGCTCTTCCTCGATGAGTCCCTCCTTGCAGACCTCGACGCGGGCCAGGTATTCGTTGGCCTTGGAAGGGATGCTGCTGCGATGAGCCGATGCGCCGCCGGCTCCCACGTAGTTGTCGCTCATGAACTGGACGGTCGACGTCTGCCACGCATATCTTTGCTCGTTCTCCCAGTTGCAAGTGCGCACTTCCGTCATGTTCCAGAGGATGTAGTTGCCCTCGGCCACACGAATCACGGGGCGCAGACCGGATAGCTGCGACTCCCGCGTGTCGCCGCTCCCAGGGTTTTCATGCCGCCGGCACAGGGTCAGCCCGCTTGCATAGGAAAACGGCGTCAGGCGGATCAAATCGCTGCCGTTGTAGTACTTCGCATAGGCCTGGCTGTTGCGAGGCACGAATGCCATTTCGAGCACGGTCTTGCCGGGTCTGCCCGGCGAGCCGGCCTCGTCCGTGGAACGCAAGCCGCCGTAGAGGATCTTGCGCAGCACATCCATCCGGGACATGGTGGCCCAGTTCAGGAAATTGCCGCTCCAGAGACTGGAGGTGGTCGCGGATGCGCCGGCGCAGTAATACCTTTGCGAGCCCGCAGGATCTCCGTTGGCCGTTTCCCTGTCGGCCAATTTGTTCGGAACGAAGTTACCGCTTTGCGTGCTGTAGCTGTAGCACTTCGTGGGATCGAAGTAGCCGTAGTACTTGAAATAGGGCAGGAAGAAATAATCGATGCTGCCGTCGAAGTTCAGGTCTTCGTAGTCGGTGTAGGCGCGGCTGAACATGCTGTAGTCCTTGGACACGTTCAGCACCACCATCGGGAGGTTGGGGTCCGGATTCACATTGGGCGGAATCGCCTGGATCTGGGCATTGGAAGCGGCGGCGCCCACCAGTGCCAGCATCGCAACCAGCTTCGGGATCGGTGATTTCATTTTTCAGCTTCGCTTGAAGTAGCTTTGCAGCACGACTTCGGTGTTCGGATCGAGCCCCCAGCCACGGGCGGTATTCCTGAAATAGATGTCGTCCCCGCGCTGCATGTACTCGATGAGGTACTCGGGCTGGCGCGACACGCCAGTGACTCCAGGCGTGCCGGTGAAGGTGCCGAGCGGCACCGCGCCGGTGAAATTGCAGGTCGAGGGCGGAGACGCCTTCCAGCCGACACCGCCCATGGCCGCCGGCCACCAGGGCTCTGGATTGGTCTTCGACTTGGAGTTGCTGGCTGCGTAATAGGCCGCGGGGCTTTGGTCGCCGAAGCGGCACTGGCCGCGCGGGCAGTCGGTGCCGAAGTTCGGCTCGCCGTATGCCGACTTGATGGGGCGGTCTTCGCCACGCGCGCAGATCGCACCTGCCGCGTCGCCTGTCAGGGAGATGTCCCGCTCGGCATCGCGCAGGGCCGCCTCGGCCGCCTGCCTTGCGACCTCCATGTCGAGCACATTGCGCGCGACCTGCTCGCCGAACATCACGCGCCGCACGGCGAAGGCGGCAACACCCGACAGGATCAGGATGAAGGCCAGCACGACGACCATGGCGAGTCCGCGCTCGGCGGCAGGGTGGCGCGGGATCTTCAAAATGTCCTCGTGAGGTTGTTGCGGACGCCGAAGATGCGGGTCTGCTGCTTGTAGACGGCCCGATCCGAATCGGTGAACGAGACGGAGGTGCCGTCGCAGTCCACATAGCTTCCGCCGGATGTCTGCCTCACGGAGGCGTCGAGCGTCCTGGTCATCACGCACACCTGGACGGCGACGACGCGCTGCCATCCCGTCTTGCTCTCCCCGTTGATGGTGGCGACCGAAAGACCGTTGACTTCCGTTGCCGTGAAGAAGCGCGCGGGCGCTTCGAGCGTATTGGCCTCGGAGACGCCGTAGCGGAACCTCAGCTGGGTGACGCCCGGCACGATGGGCTGATAAGGCTTGGTGTTGGGTCCGTTGCCGGCGCAGCGGAAGCTTCGCGTCGAGATGGACCGGCCGTCCTGCTGATAGGTGTAGCTCGCGCCGAGGCCGTAGACGTTGCTGATGAACAGCGGCAGCGCGACGGTGCCCGTGCCTTTCGCACCGCTGCCAGCGCGAGCTTCGTTGTACTTCGTTCCACCGAACTCGGCGAGCTCCACGTCCTGCCGCAGGCAGTCCTTTCTCGTGCCCACGCCTTCGGTCTCGAAGTTGTCGGCAGAGAAGTAGTTGACGACGAGCGAATCGGGCTCTCCGTCCTTGACTGCAGGGCAAGTACCCTTCTCCACGTCGAACAGCCCCGAGCTGCATCCGAAGATGCCCTGGTCGAAGGCGTGGGCCGAGGCCGAGACGATGTTCGAATAAGCGCCCTGGAACCTGGGGGATTCGCTGGAGACGGGAAAGCTGGCGGGATAGAAGCCCGCGTTCTTCAGGTCGCGGCCGATGATGTCCAGCACGACGCTCGCGGCCTCCTGCTGCTGCGCGCTGGCGTCGATGGCCCTTGAGGCCCGTGTCGTCGAGATGAACAGGTAGCCCGCCGCGGCAACGAGCAGCAACCCGATCACGATGGCTACCAGCAGTTCGACCAGCGTGAGGCCGCGCGACCTGCAAGCACGGCTTTTCATGGAAGGACCCTCGCGGTATAGCAGCGCACGCCAGCCGGTGCCTTCGCTCCCTCGGGGCAGCAAAAACGTGCGGAGCCCGTTTGCAGGTCCTCCTTCTTCTTGGTGCAAGCGGCCTGCTCCAGGGCGTCGCCCTTCTCATCTACAGCGCCTTTGTCGAACCACATGACGCTGACGTCGAACCCGGCGCGGACATCCCCGGTGACGTAGCCGGCGCCCCCCGGCAACGCGGCGCGCAGGATGTTCTTCCAGCGGGCGAGGTCGAAGACGGCCAGCTCCGCCGGTGTGCAGACAGCGCTCGCGCAATCCTTCGCCGGTTCGGTGGCCACCTCGGCGACCTGCTCCGAATAGGCGTCGGTCAGCAGATAGCCCTTGCCCTCCACGCCGACACCTGCGACGACACCCGAATATCCATTCGCTCCGGGCGCGTTGACGCGGATCCTCTCGGACAGGTCGTCGATCACGGCCGAGACGTTCAGCCGGGCCTCATTGCCGGTCTGGTACTTCAGCGCGACGGCCAGCAGGCTCGCGATGGCAACCAGCCCGAGCGAAAAAACCAGGAGAGCGACCAGCGCCTCGATCAGCGCCACACCCGATTGACGAGCGCGAAACATCATCCGTCCCCCGCCTAGTTCTGGTTGCTGTCGCTGCAGCTGATGCCGCTGACGTTGCCGACGCGGGCGCGTCCCATCATGTCCAGGCACACGACCTTTGTGGCGGAGCCGCCTGCGGGCGCGAGATCCAGCGCCTGCTGTCCGGCAAGACTCGATCGGCCTCGCGCATCGAACCGCAGTGTCGCGACCTTGCCGGTGGGCGCGGTCAGCGTGGGGCCGCCCGTCTTGCCGATGTAGAACTTCAGCAGCCGCGCAGTGTCATCGGTCGCGACGCTGTCGCACTTGGGATTGGAGAAGACGATCCAGCCGCCGCTCCATTCGCGCCCTCTTTGGGTACAGACCGGATCCGCGACCGTGATGTCCGCGGGAGCGCAGACGGTGACGCACTTGTTCGTCGCGATGGCCTCGGAGCGCGCGAAGCCGATGGCCATGGCGAATTCGTTGCCCAGCGTCGCGGCAGCAGAGCTCCTCTGCATCGCGACGAAGCTGGGCGCGGCCAGCGCGAGCAGGATGCCCATCATCGTGACGACGACGACGAGTTCGATGAGCGTGAAGCCGCTGGAATGAAACGCCTTGCGCTTCATGAGCATGGTTGGAGTCCTCCCTCGCAACGCTTGTGTCTATATGTGTCTTTCGATGCTAAATGAGTTTGAAAGTATTAAAGATGCCGCTTGTCAGCCGCGCGCGACCGTTCGACGACTGGAGCTCATGCGGGGGAAGGCCGTAGAAAAAGTCACGCTCGTACCGCGAAGCCGGGCGCTCGCGCTCGATGACAGTGGCCAGCTCGCACCAGCGGCCTGCCGATCTAATTCTGTTGCTCTACTGCGGCGGCGGCAGCTGCGCCGGGTCGCGATCGGCTTCTTTCAGCCAGCGGGCGAATTCCTGCGGATAGACCTCGCTGAAACGCTCCGCCTGCGCCCTCGCTTCAGCGTCGCGCCCGAGCAGCTGGGCGCTCTCGATCAGCTTGATGATGACGCGCGGCTCCGGCGAGAAATGGATCACCCGCTGCGCGAGCGAGTGCATTTCGGCGGCGTTGGCGGGTGTCACGGCGACCAGCGTCAACTCCGCGAACTCGGCCTGGCGCGTGAACAGCCAGGTTCCACGCACCTTGGCGAGCGTGTCTTCCTTGTAAGCCGGGAGGCGTTCGTCAGGTGGCAGATAGATCTGGCTGACGCGGATGTAGTCCCAGCCCGCGAGCCCCACGATCGCCAGCATCGCGACCGCTGCCAGCGACGACAGCGCAGGCCATATCGCAGATATCGCAGAACGCCCCTTGCCCGGCCAGAGCATGCCGAGGCACAGGCCGAACACCAGCTGGAACGGGCCATACCAGAGCGGATACTCGAGCAGGCTGTGCAGCACGATCGCTCCCAGCATGCCCCAGGCCATCAGGCGGGCGGGATCCCGTTCGCGCCAGGGCCGCGCGGCAATCACCATCCAGAGAAAGCCGCCACAGATCAGCACGGCGGCGGGAATGCCCAGTTCCACCGCCAGATGCAGCGGGAGGTTGTGGGCGTTGTCGAGGATCTCGACGAAGCGGGCGCCGTCGTACCGGGTGCTGTAGTGGGCGAAGCTGAGTTCGCCCCACCCCCAGCCGGTCCACGGGTGCTGGGCGATCAGCGTGAGCACGTTGCGCCACAGGATCAGGCGGCTGTGGTCCTGGGGGGCGCCTGTGTGCAGGCGTTGGAGCATGCTTTCGACTGCGCCTTCGCCGCCGCCGGTCAAATGGGGTAGGAGCCAGGCGATGGCGAAGTAGAGGGGGATGGTGGCGAGGAGCCACTTCGGATCGGGCAGGCGATAGGCGGCAACGCTGCCTTGAGGCGCGCCTCGCCTCTCCCGCATAGCGATGAAAGTCGCCACCGCGATGATCGACAGCAGTTGCAAAAGGCCCGTGCGAGAAGTTGACGCTGCCGCGGCAATCAGCAGGAGCGCGGCCGCCGCCGTCAGACGGCGCCGAACGTGCGATGCATCGTTGGTCGCATAGAGCCAAAGGGCGGCGCACCAAGCCATGCTGATCAGGGTCGCGAACTGGTTTCGCTGGCGGAGATTGCCGTAGGCCTGCCCCAGCGCCGGGGAAGTCGTCCACGGGACGAGGGGTTCGGCAAGCCCGTAGTACTGCAGCAGACCCAGGATTGCGCTGACGATTCCAGCAGCCAGCACGCCCCAGGCCAATCCTGCTGCCCCCGGAGCAGCGCCGGCCATGCGCGCACCTGCACGCGCCGCCACCGCTACTGCCGCCACCGCAGCGCACGCAGACACCCAGAAGCCCCATGCGACCCCATGAAATAGCGCGATGCAGCCCGCGCAGAGCATCAACCAGCAAAGTGCGCGGCGATCGAGCTTTTCTTCTCGGCCGCCGCAGCCCGAGAACAGCAGGAGTGCCATGCAGGTCCAGGCACAAAGCATCTGCCAGACACTGACAGATGGACCGGCCATCCATGGAAACAGAAAGGGAAGGGCGATCATTGCCGCGCGGAACAATTGCATCGGCGGAATTGTGTAGCGCGCGCCATATGAGGACATCTGCCGACCCGACATAGACATCCATTCAGGAATGACTTGCCTCGCCCTTAGCCCTATCGCCGGCGAGACATTTCGTCGGATCAACCGAGCGTGAATGGGTGCCGCGTGGTTGCACAGATACACCGCAGCCTCCGATGCAAGACACACCGGAGGGCTGCTGGATCGACGTCGATGCAAACTATTGCAGCAACAGCATGCTGCCTAGCGCCAGCAATTCGCAGCCGTACCCGGGGTGCTGGCCGCGATCCCCTTTGTACCTTTGGCATCCAAGGTGAAATCGCCGCATTTGCGATCTGAAGCCTGCGTCCCCGAACGCTGGGCCTTCAACGTATAGCCACCGTCGCTGCCATCTGCGGCTGCACTCAAAACCAGCGTGTAGTAGCCGTTCTGCGACGCAGAACCATACGGTAGCTTCAGATTGTTCGCCACAGTGGTGTAACTCCCGTTCTGCGCCCTCCAACGCTCCTGGCGTGCGGCTGCATCATTGAGCAGGTTCTGTCCCTCCACTCGCCGGGACCGCATCACGTACTCCGTGTAAGACGGATACGCAATGGCGGCCAGGATGGCGACGATGCCCACTGTGATCATCAACTCGATCAGAGTGAAGCCCTTTTCAGCATTGCGCACTTGTTTCTCCTTCAAAAGCCCTGCTGCCCGCCATTTGTCACGAACGTAAGCGGCGCCAGGTGACGCCTTCACCCTCTTACTTACAACCGAGCAAACGTGAAACATCAGTTAGGCGGCTGCTTGCGCCAGCTTTGGCGGCCAAACTGCAGACCGTGATTGACCCGCTTTTCGGCATTCGCGGTGGGGTCGAAAATCCGCTCCCCACGGATGGTCTGCCTGCCGGCGCCGGTTTCCGTGCCATTCACCTGGCCGCCTCCAATCGCATCAGCGGCAGTGAAGACACCGTCGCCGTTCATGTCGAACACGACATAGTCGGTACGGCCGCCACCATTCGGATCGATGCCGTAGATCGTGCCGCTCATGCCTGCCGCACACGGGTCTTCCGACGTCCGCACGGACGTAAGGAACAGCCCCCGTCCATACAGCGTCATGTCGTAGACCATCTTCTCCCCGTTGCGTGGCAGATCCACCATCCAGCCCCATTTCTCGACATCGCTGTCACGCTTCCCGGTGGCAGTGGTCTTGTACCAGAGCACCGTGTTGTTCGTCAGCGAGAAATTTCCCGAGCCGGCCACCAGTTCCTCGAACGTCTGGGCCTGCAGATCAGTGCGCCCCTTGGGCGCCGTCGGAAGTGGCGTGGGGGCAGTCGCACCCCTTGCGCTGTAGCGATCCCAGATGCCATACGCGGTCTGCTTCTGCGCGTTGCTCTTGTCGCTGGCCGTCAGCAGGCGGCCGGTACCGAAGATCACCAGATCGCCCAATCCCGTGGGATGCTGGATCACGTAGGGAGCTGCCGTGATGGCCTGGCGTTTGCCATCCGCATCCTTGGCAGTGAAGAACTTCTGCACCGTCCACGTTGAAACATCGCCGCTGCTCATATCGAAGCGCCACACGTTGCCCGCCAGGTCGCCTGCGTAGGCCAGGTCTACCTTGCCGTCACGGTTGTTGTCCACGGCGGTCACGCGCGACAGGCCATTGCCCAGAGGCATCGAGGCCGTCAACTCGGCGGCCGTCATGCCGCCATCCAGATCGAAGCGCCGAAGCACGCTGCCATTGGAGATGTCCAGGACGAACAGGCTGGCACCGCCACCGCCTGCGGTGCTGTTGCCCCCTTGATAGCCACTCGGCACCAACGCAACCCATTTGCCTTTGCCAGTTGCAGGATCATTGAGACGGGCGATGGTCGGCTGCGGAAGCGAACTGCCCATGTTGGAACTCTGATCGGAACCGAACTCCCACAGCAGCTGGGGCGATGTGGGATTGGTGACGTCGAGCGCGAACACCTGTCTGCCGCCGGCACCCAGGCTGCCGATCACCACCTTGTGCCAGGCCGAGCCGAAATACACGTCCGAGGCAACGGGGGAGCCGTCGACGTAGTAGCGATGGGGCGTCCCGTCCTTCTTCCCATAATCGGGCACTGTGAGCGTGTTCAGGTTGCCGCGCAACGCAGTGGGAATGAAGGCGAACTCCTCCGCGCCGTTGTCGGCACGGAAGGCGTGGAACATGCCGTCGTTGGCGCCGACATAGATCATCTCTGGCTGGCTCGCTTGGCCGGTGGCAAAGGCCGCGTAGTTGCTGCCGGTACCTTCCAGCGGATCTGCGGCACCCGCACGGTAGAGCGCGCCCTTCACGCGCAGCGGCGACGAATTCACGATGTCGCCCAGCACGTTGGGACTGGTGCCATTGGGCAAGGTCTTGCGGACGCGAAGGGTGTTGGTCTCGCCGCGCAGAAAGCCTATCCGCTGTTCGGCCTTGCCGTCCGTCCGGCCCGTGGCGGGATCCAAGTTGAGCGCCGTGAGCCATGCGGCATCGGCCGTCTGCGCATTGATACCCGCGAACGTGAACGGGCGCAGGGTCGGCGTGGTGCTGCCGGCGCCCGCGTACAGGATCTTGCGGGTGGTCTTGTCGCGCGCAGCCAGTTGCTCCGCAGCGCTCCACTGCCGCACATAGTTCAGTCCGGTGGTGGCGTTCTCGGTGAGCTTTTCGCGGATTACGTCACCCACCCAGCCATCGGCCTCGAAACGAGTGCGATAGATGTCGGCCCCAGCCGCGATCGTGCCACCAGGCACATCGACCGACACCGCTGTCACGGAGTTGGTATTCTGCAGGATGTCGTTGAACGCCTTGGTCATCTGCGCCTTCAGCGTGGTGGCGTTGGTAACCAGGAAATAGTTGTCCGGGTCGCCCACGACAGAGGCGGGGTCGCGCCCCGGCATGCCGTACTTGGCGGCGTACCAGAGAGGGTCCTTGAGGAAGCTGCCGGAGGTGCTGCTGGTGCTGGGCGTGAAAGTCCGGCTGGCGGACAGCGGCAACGATGCGCACTCCGCATCGGAGGATCTCCCTACGCAATAGCCCGGCGCGCGATTGGGGGGCGTGTTCAGCGCGTAGTACACGGAACCCGTGTCCTTGTCGCGCACCTCGAGGTACATGCCGTCCTGAGTGGTGCCCGAGATCACATAGCCCATGTGCTGGCCGATGCCGCCCGCCGCGTACTCGGACAGCATGTCGACCTTCACGGTGCCGTCCGCCTGCAACGAAACGATATAGCGCGAGATGGCATCCATGTCGTGGTCGGCGCCTTGCTCCACGTCTTCGTAGTTGATGCGGAACTCCGCATAGGGCCGCCCGCCGTTGATGCTGGCGTTCTGATCGGTCGTGCCCGTGTTGGCGATCCGGTCCACGTAGTAATCCACGATCTGGTCGGTCGGCGCGAAGCGCGTGGGATCGATGTTGTAGCCTGTCACGGACTTGGCGAAGGGGGAGATCGTCACAAACCGGCCATTGCCCACCGGAAAGCGGATCTGCGGCAGTGGAGAAGCGATAGCCACCGAGTAGGTCATCAAACGGTTCTTGCCCCTGGCGTTGCCGAAAACGGCGTTGTTGGCGCCGAAGCGGGACACACCCGCGGAGTAGTAGCTGCCCTCCTTACTCGGCTCCTGAGGCGACAGTCCGCGCACCCAGGAGAGATCGTCGACCGTCTTCACCGACGGCGCGCCATTGGCATTGGTCGAGTTCGACTGGCCGATGAAGAAGCTCTTGCCATGAATGCCCTCGGCCGCGCCAATGGCCTGCACCTCGGTGGAGACGTTGAAGCCGGTCAGCGCGTCTGCATTGAGCGCGACGGACGACTGGTAGCGACTGCCCGGTATCTTCGTGTCGTACGAAGGATTGATGTCGCTGAGTACCGTCATCACCGGGCGGGCGCAATGCTGGTAGCCACCGCCGTTGGGCTTGGCAGCATAGGGCGACACCCAGTCAGGCTTGGAAAGGTTCAACGGATCCGCACTGTCCTTGGCCCCGCTGCCATAGTCGTACAGGCCGTGTGCGCCGGTAGCGCCACCGAAATAGCGCATCGTCTCGAACATCATCTCGCCAACAGGGTTACCCCACATCGAACATATCGATGGATCGGTCTTGCCGCTGATCGGGCCGTCGGTAATCCAGCCACAATCGTTGTACTGGCTGCCGTTGAAGCCGATCAGGCGCAGGCGGTCGATGTTGGCAACGACGCCAGCGACACCCGTCTGGAACACGCCAGTCTGCGGATTGACTTCATCGGCAAAGCTGCTCATGTTGCGCCGCAAAATGCCGCCCGCGATATTCTTCTGGTACGACCCCGAGAGCAGGCCGAAGTACATCTTGTTGTTTTCACCGAAGTCATGCAGCAGGCCGGTCGGCTTGTAGATGGCCGTGCCGCCGCTGTTCGGATAGGACTTGCAGCTGGCCTCGCGCAGGGCCGCGTCGGTGCTGGAACAAGCCTCCACCCGGATCTTGCGGGTCGTGATAGCGCTGGCAGGACGCGTTACTTTCAAAGCCAGCCCCCAGTTGTCGTCCCCGGTTCCCTCGACATGGCGGAATTTCACCGCCTTCCAGCCTGCCGTGGCGAAATTGAAGTCCCTGGAGTGGCTCTGCAAGCCGTTCTGGCTGCGGTCCGCGCCGTGGCCGCCATACCAGCCCCAGGTCGTGCCGTCGATGGTGGCCTCCACGGCGTCATCTCCGTCGACGGCAAAGGTGTAGGCCCCCGATGCCGGGATGTAGATCTCGCCCGAGATCTCGGTCAGGTAGTTGTCATGTGTACAGCTGTTGGTGCCGGCAAAAGGATTGTTGTTTCCGCCGGTGGTATCGATCAGGCTGATTGTGCTTGTCCCGCAACGATTGGCGCTCGTGCCGTTGTCGTTGAAGAACTTGGTCATCTGCGTCCCGTTCCCTGGCGTCCCTGCGTTGTTTGTCTTCTTCCACGTCATGATGGTCAGGTTCCGGTATGCGCTGCTGGGCAGCATCTCGAACACCGAACCGCCATCCGCTGCGCATGCCACACCGCCCAAGCAGACGTCCTGCCCCGCAGTCCCCTCCTTGGACACCCAGTCCCAGATCTGGAACTTAGAGTCGTTCAAGACCCGAAGCCTTGGGATCGCGTTGTCTCCGGTTTCGCCCAACGTGGTCACGGCAAAAAGGTGGCGGGTGCCGCTTGCCGGCTGCGCCAGCGGTGCGTAGTCGCTGATGTTGTAGACCGTGCCATCGCGCGCGGGGTCGTAAGCCTTGCCCCAGGCATGTGCATCACGGGGCACATAGGCTGCCTGCAGAACGGTGCTGCTGGTGGTGTCGGTCACGCGCGTTCCACCATAGAGCACCCGACGCAAGGCATCCATGCGCGATGTGGCGAGGTAGTTCAGGAAGTCGCCGCTCCAGCGGGTGCCGCCGCAGATCTTTTTCTTGGCACCCGTGGCGGCCGCAACAGGCGTGAACTTGTCGTCAGCGTATGTGTAGCAGGCGTTGTTGTTGAAATAGCCGTAGTAGTCGATCTGATCCGGCTTGTAGCCGACGTCGATCACTCCATCGCCATTCAGGTCGGAGGCGTCGTTGTAAGCCTCGTAGTAGAGCTTGTGGTCGCGCCCCATCACAAGCATGTTCAGCGGCGGATTGCTCTCGCTCACGAACAGCGGCGTCTGTGCAAGGCCCGTGTCTCCAGCGTCTTGCGCGGTTGCAAGGTGCTGGCCGAAAAGCAGCGCAGCTGCTGCCGCAAGCAGGCCTGCGGCGTGGAAGGTACGGAATACGAGGCGATTCGTTGAACGTGTGGAGCGAGCCATTGCAGCCCTCCTCGACTATTTGATGAAGAGATTGACCGTGGAACGCAGGCAGAACGCCTGCGGACCGCAGGCTTGCACGCTGCTTTCGGCGGTAGCCTGAGCGTTCAGTTCGTAGAACTCGGTGCATCCAGTGGTTGCGGCCTCGAGGGCTGATGTGGCGCTCGAGCCCTTGGGGCAGACGGTAGAGATGTAGCGTGGATACCAGTAGCCGTGAAAGCGATCGGTGAAGCCGCTGGCGGCAACCTTCGAAGTGAACGTGGTGTCCAACCCAAAAGAGTCGGTGCGGGCCTCGGAAACGAAACAGGGCTTCACGCCGTCGTAGGGGCTTGTAGAGCCATCCGCGCACTTGAACAACGACAGTCCGTACTTCTGGATAACGCGCTCACCCTCTCGCAATGCGCCATCCGCCGTTTCCTGCAGGCGCTGGCTTTCAAGCATGTTGCCCGCGATGCGCGATTCCAGCGTGACAGTACGCATGCCGACGACGGCCAAGACCAGTACCAGCAACATCATGACCATTGCGACAAACAGCGCGGCTCCACGCTGGCGCGGTCGGTGAGAGGGAGGCAGGGGGTGACGTCGCACGCTCATGGCATCAGGTTTCTCAATGTGAGGGAGCCGCTGGCCAATTGGTAAAGCTGGCCCTTGCTGGTATCGCAACTGGCGCTGGCGCCGCCGGCGTTTTCCCAGCGAGTGCATACGGACGACTCCATGCCTCCCGTGACCTTCTCGGAGGTACCCGCGAGCAAGACTGCGTAGCGCAAGGAACGAATGACGTCGTCAGGCGCCAGGGTGCCGGTCTTGAATTGCTCTACGCGCCGCTCGGCGAACGAGTCGCTGCCCTTGCCGACGCCGAACTCGAAAACCACACCACGCACGCCGAGGGCGACTTCCTGCTTGTCTTCGGCCTGGTTGCCAGCCTGACAGGCCAGCGCGCCCCCGCTGAGAAAGTACTTTTCGACGAACAGGCCCGCGCCCACGGCCGGCGCGGGCGGCGCCTCATAGGCCCCCAGTCCGGCGATGCCTGCCGCCGACCCCGCGCAGTCCTTCTCATTGTTGTCGCGCGCCTGATAGCGGATGCACAAGGTGTTGGCGTCTATGGCGTACATCGCCTGGCCCACGGCGAACTTGCAGCCATTGGGATGAGCACTGGCATCGGCGGGAAAGGCTTCGTCCATGGCCTGCGTCGGGTCACGCCGATAGCCGGCCTTCGTGAACTCGTTGTCCAGGGTCCCCAGCGCGTAGCGGCTATTGCCAAGGTTCTCGCTCTGGCTGGTGCGGAATCCGAAGTTGCGCAAGCCTTCTATATAGATCGTGGCGGCGATCAGGATGACGATGAGGCCAACCGCCAACGCCACCATGAGCTCCACCAGCGAGAGGCCTCGCTCGGCCACTCCAGAGCCACGAATGGCACTGCCGCATGATCGCGGACATGCAGACATCGACATGGGCTCAGAGCCTCGATTGCAATGTGTAGGAGCAAAAATCATTGTCGGTTCCATCCAGACATTGGCCCTTCTTGGCCGGCCAAGCCACGGTGATTGAGATCACACCGCTTGTCGCGTCGACGCCAACGACGAAGTTGCTCGTGACAAGTGAATCCGACAGCTCAGGCATGAGCTGCTTGGCGCGCGCACCCCAGCAGCCCAGCCGCTTGGCCGGAGTTGCTGCCAAGGGCTTGCAATCGGCCGCGGTGACAGCGCTCACTTCGGCGCCCGCAGCTTTCGCGTAGCCACCCAAGTCTGTTTTGGGAGTGCCATTGGCCTGCAGCACCGTGAGCGTGTCGCCGCGCATCGTCTCCATGAATTCGGAGGCCACCATCGACGCCATCTGACGCCGCTCGGTGTCGGTGGTGAACTGGATGGCACGTACATGCATGCCTGCGGCGCCAAGCAGGCCAATGCTCACCAGCAGCACGGCCATGAGAACCTCTATGAGGCTCAGGCCGGTTTGCCGGGACGACAATGAGGAGCGAGGGACATTCATGGGAAGAAACCGTAAAGACGCCAGACCTCAAGAGCAGGATTGCCCCGCCGCCACGCTTGGCAGTTGCCGTACCAGACCCGCGCGGGTCACGCCGACGCACTGCACACGCGATGCATTGGCTGCGGATACCGACACCGTGTAGGTGTTGGCACCGCCGGAAGCGGGCCGGGCTTGGCCGGAGACCTCGAAGATCACCCCCCCGGAGGAACTGGCCGCGACGCTGACCACATCGGACAGCGCGGCCTCGCGCAGCACCTTGTTTCCGACCTTCGCCTCCCATTTCTGGCCCGTCACGGTGACGGCGCTTTCCGTACGCTTGTAAACGCCCTCCGCACGGGCGAACTGGAGCAGGGTCAATAGTTCCTGCGTTGCGGAATTCACACGCTGATTGGCGATCATGGTCGTGAACGAGGGCATCGCCAGGGCAGCCAGGATGGCCAGCAAGACAACGACGACCATCGCTTCGATCAAGGTGAAGCCCTTCTGCTCCTGCGGTGACAAAGCGAGTGTTTTCATTGAGCGCTGAGGGCGGTCGGCCTTGAATGTCAGATTTGGTTGAACTTCGTCTCTGCAGGTAACGTTTGTACCGTCAGGTGTTACCAATGCGAAGACCGCTCGCCCTTTTGGAGCGACCGTTGGTCAGAAATGCGGGAAATCACAGACCTTGGCATCGGCGCCAGGGAAACGCGCCGGCTCCCATCAGCAAGCAAGCCCACCCAGCGTCGCTGCTCCGACCGATGCAAGCCCGCTGAAGAGGCCGTGATACAGGTTTCAGCCAAGGATCGGTGGCGAGTCGAAATATCGAGGTGACAAAAGCGGCACCAACGGTGCCCCCTCATGGCAGAAATGTCAGCGCCCCACCCCACGAGTGGGTGGCGAGTTAAAAATGGCGGCGCAATCAGCACGAAGCGTCAAAGACAAAAGCTCTGCTTCGATGCGTCGCTCGCGTCAACGCGCGTCGCAAAAAAATTTATTCAAACACGACCTGCTTATGAGCAGTGCGCTGATTTGAACTGGGCGGCAACGCTGCTGGTACAGCTCCAGAAACCCATTGAATTGCGCTGCCAGGTGACCGTCGCACCTGCGAGCACAGCGCTGGCTGAATTTCCGAACGTTGCCTGTATCAGCGCCACTTGAGGACCAGAAGAAGGAAATAAAACTGCAGGCACACCTGTGCCCGCGGGCAGATTACTCAATGTCGACGCAGCGCCGTTGGCGACTGGAACTGTCATGAGCATAGAACCGATCGCACCAGGATCGCACTGCAACAATCCCGATCCTATGCCGGTTGTGCGGCCATCGATAACACAGTTTTCGACAGTCATTCGCAAGGCTGCAGTTTCCGCAATGACTTGCGTCACCTGTGAGCGCAATACATATGTTTGATATTGTGGTATGGCGATGCCTGCCAATATGGCGATAATGGCCACGACAACCATCAGCTCGATCAATGCGAATCCTTTGCTCTCTTTTCGAGTGCTTTTCATGTGCCGGCCTCTTCAATTTGCGAGCAAACGCAGCAGGCTGCATGCCAGCCCAAAACATCTTTCAGCTCGCCTCTGAATCGCTCATGGCTTCGGCCAGCTCAGCTCGATAACAGTGGAATGGAATCACAAGCGAGAGAGCAAGGGTTGCGTGTTCTAGTCGGCAGGCCATTCTTTGCCACGCTCAAAGCCACCCCCGCGCCCAATTTGCACTCAAATCGATCCAGGAGTTGTTAGTGGATCTGACCTGCCCGCTTTCTCCGAGATATTGATTTCTAGGAAGGCGTTTGCGCAAGCGAGGGTTCTTTATGTTTTCCGTATTGAAGCATCGCCTCGAAGGTACGCTCAACATAGTCATATGTTCGGCCAACGTTTGCCGACTCTCCAGAGCCAAGCCATATCAAAAAGTTGCCGGCGCCATCTGTAACGAATATCGCAGACATTCCGTAGAGATATCCCTTTTGATTCCAAAGCAAGCTCTTGCCAACCTTGTGACGCTCTAGGAACCCGTCATAGCAACGACCGGGCTCAACGTCGTTGCAATCGGCAGAGACATCACCATGCATGCCGATGGCATATTCAATTGCCCCCCGATGCTCACGAATGAATTGAGCGAGTCCTTGCGCGTTCCCCACCATGCCCATTGAGCCGCGCAACGCATGCCAATCAAAATACTTGACGAAGTCCTCCCCATAAAATCCATGATGCATGAAATTATAATGGATAGGAGAGTCTTTTTCTTCAAGATATCCGATCCCATAGCGAGACAACTGATGGTTGCCTTCCAAAGCTATCCACAAGCTTTTTCCGAATTGCTTCTCATACGCGACAGCTGCTAGGCAATAGCCGATATTGGAATATGCGTATTTGGTGCCTGGCGAAAAATCGAGCCGGATCTCAGCAAGCCGACTTGAAGCGTAGGGGCACCATGGCTTCTTGTTACGCTCAACCATCGTATCCACCGTTTGAAACCGATCAAATCCGGCCGAATGATTAAGCAGCTCTCGTATTTGCATGCTGCCGACCCGCTTGTCGACAAATGGAGCTCGGACACCAAGAGCTTCGACAAGCCGAGTATTCAACCAAGAAACGCTACCTTGCGCTTCTTCGTGCACAAGTCCCACAAAGCTGACAATTTTCGACAGACTAGCCAAGCGAAACTGAGTATCTGGACGTACACGATCACTTAGAAACGGGGTATTGACCCAACCATTAACGCAACCACGCAACCGTCCGTGCGCATCCATCAGGACAAGTTGATTAGATGGTGAGTCGAAATTTTTCGCCAGTGAACCGGCCATTTCCTCCAGCCAAGCAGGAACTGCTTGATCGCATCGCGTCGAGACGGCCGAAAGTTCGGCATGCAATGGATAGAGCCAGCGACGAACCATATTGCGGTCAGCTTGCCAGGCAAGGCTGATAAACAAAATAGCTCCACCCGTGATCGCGTAAAGAATTATTCGCATCCATAGTGGAACAACCCAGCCTCGATGCAGCATACTCAATATGGAAAGCGGCCTAAAATCTGAAAAGAAAAAACCTCAGTGAGGCATCAGCTTCACTGAGGTTTTGTCGAACTTAAATTGCTTAGTCGGAAGAGGTCGTCGGGCAACCAGAAGAAGCATACTTCTTCTTTACGTCGGAAGCGCAAGCCCATGCACCCGTGGCAGCCGTACGAGTCCACTTGACCGTACCGGACTTGATAGTTGTGGCAGCGTTAGCGCCGAAAGTACCTTGAATGGAGGCGTCTGTTGTGGCGTCAGTGGGATATACGATCGTCAGGCCATCCGTTTTGCTTGCATAGCTCGCTGCCGTTTTTTCGGTAGCAACGGGATCTGCGCCAAGAATGTTGCTTGCGGTAAAGCCGACATAGCACTCGTTTGCAGCTTTTCCATCCAGCAGGCAGGTCTCGATGGCAGTCTTAAGTGCACCAGTCTCAGCAACAGCCCGCGCCACCTGCGAGCGGGCCACATAATTCTGATATTGCGGAATTGCAATAGCAGCCAAGATACCAATGATCGCCACAACGATCATCAGTTCGATAAGGGTAAAGCCGGCCTGAGCGCGGCGGGCGAGAGTACGACGGTTCATTTGAACTAACTCCAGGTAGGTTGGTTGTTACGCCCGGGAACCTGCCCGGAGCGAGGTACCTTCCGCAGCATCTGTGCCACCCGCTTGGAGCGCCTTTCCCGTACCGGACGTGTCACCTCTGACCACATTGGAGTTACACCGTGTGACACAACTTGCCTCAAGATGCTACAGGTAGTGACAAATTTGTCATGCCAACGCGTCACTGACCGGTGGTCAGAAAGTCAGGACGCCATCCACCTTCAGCCAGCGAATGTCCCGTTGCGCCATGCCTGCCGCCTGCTCGACCACCAGGGCTTCGATCTGACTCATGATCTCGTCGGTTTCGGCGGGCTTGGTGTGGGTGATGTAGATCGGGTACTGCCTGCCCGGCGCAATATGGGCCAGTTCGCTCGCCAGAAGCGGGGGCGACAGGTGCAGGCTGCGCTCGGCCAGCGCCTGCTCGCGGCTGCTGAATGCGGTTTCGATGACCAGCATCGCCACGTCGAGTTCGTTCACACGTTCCCAGAAGGGCGCGTTTCGCTCGGTGTCGCCGCTGAACACCCAGTGGGCGCTTCGCTCGGCCGGCCGCACGGCGAAGCCGCAGGCCGGCACGGTATGGACTGCGGGCAGCACCTCGACCACCTTGGGCTCGCGGCTTCCCAGCGGCAGCTGCTGGCCCACGGCGATGTCATGGAAGCTCACGAACGGCGCCTGCGGGCTGGGAATGCTCTCGAAGTCGGGCCAGATGACGTTGTTGAAGATGTGAACGCGCAGCGCGTCGATGGTGTCCCTGAGCGCATGCACGCGCAGCGGCTGCGAGCGACGGCCGCCGACGGCGTCGACCATCAGGGGGAGTGCGGCGATGTGGTCGAGGTGGCTGTGCGTGAGCACGACGTCGTCGATGCCGACCATCTCGTCGAGCGTGAGGTCTCCGACGCCCGTGCCCGCATCGACGAGCAGGTCCGTGTCGACCAGGAACGAGGTGGTGCGGCAGTCTTTGGCGATGGCGCCCGAGCAACCCAGCACACGAACCTGCATTGTGAAAGACCCCTTTGATGCGTCTGTCGTCATTTGGTCTCGAACCGGGTTGCGCCGTCCCAGTTCGGGTCTTGCGGTCGCAACGCCATCGAGGCTAAACGCTGGGCGTAGAGCTGGTAAAGGACTTTTTTCGCATCCGCGGCGAGCAGGGGCGCCAGCAAGTTTCGGCCCATGGCCCAGTCCTGCCGGCGATATGCAGCGAGGACTTCGCTCCATCGTTCGAGCATCTGCTGCGCCTGCTGCAGCGCCTCGGGGGTGCCCGCGGCGAGGGGCGTAAAAACGGAAACGGCTTGTGCTTTTCCCTTGACCCGCACGCTGTCGAGCTCCTGCCAGACGAAGCCCGGCGCGAGTTCGCGCGTCGCGCCGCTGGCGACCACTTCGACGCCGTAGTGCCCGCTCAGGCCCTCGAGGCGCGATGCGAGGTTGACCGCATCGCCGACCACCGTGTAGCTGCGGCGCGCCGCCGAGCCCATGTCGCCCACGCTCATCACGCCGCTGTTGATGCCGATGCCCACGCTGATCTCGGGCCGGCCGCTCGCGCGATGGATGCGGTTGATGTCGTGCACGGCGTCGGCCATGTCGAGCGCGGCGCGCACGGCGAGCGTGGCGTGGTCCGGCGTGTCGACGGGTGCGCCCCAGAAGGCCATGACGCAGTCGCCCATGTACTTGTCGACGGTGCCGCGGTGGGCGCTGATGACGTCGGTGAGCCGGCTGAAGACGGTGTTGAGAAAGCCCTGCAGCTCGGCCGGCGCCATCTGCTCCGACAGGCGCGTGAAGTCGCGCATGTCACAGAACATCACGGTCATGGGCTTGCTCTCGGCGCGCATGCTGTAGCGGTCGGGCTGCGCCATCATCTCGTCGACCAGCTGGGGCGGCACGTAGGTGCCGAAGAGCCGCACGAGGCCGCGCCGGGCGCGCGACTCGAAGAAGTAGCCCCAGCTCATGTTGAACGCGAACGCCAGGGCCGCCATCGCCAGCGCCGAGCCGAGCGGCAGCACGAGGCTGTAGCCCATGTAGAGCCATACGTTCATCCCGATCAGCGCCGCCATCGCGCAGACGGCCAGCAGCATGGCGCGCGGTGCGGACAGCAGCGACATCCCGAAGGCGAGCAGGAGCCCCGTCAGCACGACGAGCAGCACCTCGTAGCCGGGGGCGTAGTCGGGCACGCTGAGCAGGCGCCGCTCGAGCAGTGCCGAGACGATGTTCGCGTGCACCTCCACGCCCGGGAACGCGGCCTCGGCGGGCGTGGCGCGCAGGTCCTGCAGCCCCGGGGCGGTGGCTCCCACGAGCACGATCTTGTCCTTCAGCTCGCCCGGGGCAAGGCGTCCTTCGAGCACGTCGGCGGCGGGCACGTAGCGGAACGATCCGCCGTCCGCGCCACCCTGGCCGCGGAACGGCACCTGCATGCTGCCGGTGGCGTCGACCGGGATGCGCAGCCGCCCCACCCTCAGCGATTCGAGCTGGGGCGTGCTTCCGCCGCCGGGCGCGAAGGTGGGTTGCACCGGCGGCGATCCGTTCGCGAGCCGGTACACCGCAAGCCCTAGCGATTCGTAGTAGCCCGGCTGTGCCTTGTCGCCGTCGTAGCGGGCGATGAGCGGCACGCTGCGGATGACGCCGTCGCCGTTGATGTCGACCAGGGTGTTCAGGAAGCCCGCGACGGGTGCCGCCTTCGCAAGCTCCGGCAGGCTGGCGCCGAAGCCGTTCCAGCCCGTGGCGTAGGCAGCGCCCTGGGGGAAGGCACCGGCCGGAAGCAGGGGCGCCGCGGGCAGCTGTCCCTTCGCGCTCGGCGGCTCGGTGCGCGTGAAGTAGTAGCCCAGCGCCACCCGCCGGCCGCTCAGCGCGGCGGCCAGCGTGGCGTCATGGTCGAGCGAGGGCGCGAGCCGCTCGATCTCGGCGGCCAGGCCCGGCGTCCTGGCCAGGGGGCCGCTCGCGAGCTGCCGCAGCCTGTCGAGGCCCGAGCTGCGGTCGGGCTCCAGGAACATCACGTCGAAGCCCAGCACGGCCGCCTGCTGGCGGTCGAACAGCTCGGTGGCCAGGGCCGCGATCCTGTCGCGCGGCCACGGCCACTGGCCCTGGCGCGCGAGGCTGGCGTCGTCGACATCGACGATCACCACCCGTGCGTCGGGCGTGCCCGGCATGGTGGCGCGCAGGCGGATGTCGTAGATCAGCTGGTCGAGACGCTCCAGCGCGGTCAGCCGCCAGGCGCCTGTGGCGTGCGCCAGCGCGAACAGCACCGGCAGCAGCGTGATGACGATGCGCGGCCAGTGCCGCCGCAGTTCTTCTCTCACGGCATGCGGTCCGTGAAGGCCGGCCCCTGGAGAGCCAGAAACGGGAGCGGCTCAGATGCGCACGAACTGCATGCGCGTGGCATTGCCCAGCTCGAGCACGTCGCGCTCCTGCAGCGCGACGGCCTCCGACCCCAGCTGCAGTCCATTGAGCGTGACGTTGCCTTCGACGCCGGCGGCCACGTAGCCCTGGCGCCGCCGCGTGACCACGGCCACCGCGACGCCGGGCTTGCCGACGGTGGTGACGACCTTCTGCAGCGCGACGTCCTGTCCTTCGTTGACGCCGGAGAGCACGCGCAGCACCGGAATGCCGAGTTCGACCAGCGCGCCGGACTCCGTGGGCGCCGAAGACAGCGGCATGGCGCCCGACGGGTACTCGCCCGAGGCCGTGCGGATGGAGCCGGCGCCGGTGTCGAGGTTGCTGCGGGCGCGGAAGTGGATGCGGCAGCCTCCGACCTCGATGACATCGTTGTCCTTGAGCGCCTGCCGCTGGACGGCGAGCGCGTTGACGTAGGTGCCGTTGGTGCTGTTGAGATCTTCAATTTCAACTTCGCCGCCAGTCATGTGCAGCACGGCGTGCTCGCCGCTGACCGCCAGATTGTCGATCACGATGTCGTTGTAGGCACGGCGTCCCAGCGTCGTGCGCTCCTTGGCGAGCGCCACCTGCCCGATGACAACGCCATCGACCGAAATGATCATCTTCGGCATTGCCGACTCCCCGAATCCAAAGCATGAATGACGATGGCGGGCAGACTGCCTTGCTGCCCGCGGAACCTGCCAGCGGCCCTAGCGCGGCGTTTCCGCGACGCTCGCCCTGGCCAGGACGACGGAGATGTTGTCCCGTCCGCCATTGTCATTGGCAATTGCAACCAAAAGTGATGCTTTTTTCTGAAGCCCGACATCGTGTTCTAGAAGCGTGAAAAGCTGCTCATCGGAAACCATCTCGCTGAGCCCGTCGGAGCAAAGCATATAGAGATCGCCCGGTCTTGCGCTGTGCTCATGCATTTCCAGCAAGACTTGGGCCTCGACCCCGACGGCGCGCGTCACGAGGTTGCGGGTGGGGGAATTCAGCGCCTCCTCGGCCGTGATGGCGCCGGCGTCCAACTGCTGCTGGCGCAGGGAATGGTCGCGGGTGAGCAGTTCCAGCTTGCCGTTGCGCAGGCGGTAGCAGCGCGAATCGCCGATGTGACCGACCACTACCCGTTGCGGCCGGAACGCCGCCAGGACCAGGGTCGTCCCCATGCCTTGCAGTTCGGGGTTGGTGGTGCCTTCGTGCAGGATCGCGCTGTTGGCCTCGTCTGTGGCCGCCTGCAGGGCCCGCCTGACCACGCGGGCCGGCGCCTGCATTCCCGCGTGGGCGAACCAGCGCCCGAAGCTGGCGTGCAGCAGCGAGACGGCCATGGCGCTGGCCACCTCGCCGCCCTTGTAGCCGCCCATGCCGTCGGCCAGCAGGGCCAGGCCCAGGGCGGGATCGACGTGCACCGCGTCTTCGTTGTGGGCGCGCATCCGCCCGACGTCGGTCAGGGAGGCGAACTCCCAGGTCAGCGAAGGGCGGGTGGAAAAAAGGGAGACGCCGACACTCGCCATGGTCTGTCAGCGCCGCTTTCTCTTGGACTCAGTGCTGCGCAGCGGCGTGCGCACGTCGCTGCATGAGGCGGCCGACGGCCACGACGAACACCGCACCGGCAGCCGCAGCCGCGTAGTGCAACCAGGGGTTGGCCGCCAGCGTGTCGCGCAGGATGGCGTCCTGGGCGATGGTCTCGCCGCCGACCCAGCCGATCAGGGCGGCGCCCAGCATGACGATGATCGGGAAACGTTCCATGAGCTTGATCATGAGCGTGCTGCCGAAAATCACCAAGGGAATACTGATCGCCAGGCCAAGAATCAGCAGCACCATGCTGCCCTGTGCCGCGGCCGCCACGGCGATCACGTTGTCCAGGCTCATCACCAGGTCGGCCAGCAGGATGGTGCGCACGGCCGCCATCATGCTGCCGTATTCCTTGGACTCGCCCTCGCCGTCGTCGTCTTCGCTCAGCAGCTGCAGGCCGATCCACAACAGCAGCATGCCGCCGATGATCTGCAGGTAAGGCAGGGCGAGCAGCTTGGCCGCCACCACCGTGAGCACGATCCGCAGCACCACGGCCGCACCCGAGCCGAAGAGCACGGCCTTTTGCTGCTGCGCGGGCGGCAGCGAGCGCGCCGCCATGGCGATCACCACCGCGTTGTCGCCCGACAGGATGATGTTGATCCAGATGATCTTGAGCAGACCTATCCAGAAATCGGTGCTTTGAAGAAATTCCATGTCTCTGATCCCACTGTGTTTTATTGAAAAAAGCGCCCGCAAGCCAGTGCGGGCGCTTTCTTGTTTCTGCGTGGTCCTCTCATGACCCGGCTCTGCGGCCGGTGTCGCGGAGCCGTCTCTTTACAGCTTGGCCTTGAGCAGCTTGGCCAGTTCCGAGAAGTTGCGCGTCACGGTGAAGCCGCATTCTTCCATGATGGACAGCTTGGCTTCGGCCGTGTCGGCGCCGCCGGAGATCAGCGCGCCGGCGTGGCCCATGCGCTTGCCGGGAGGCGCGGTGACACCGGCGATGAAGCCGACGACCGGCTTCTTCATGTTGTCCTTGCACCAGCGGGCAGCGTCGGCCTCGTCGGGGCCGCCGATCTCGCCGATCATGATCACGGCGTCGGTGTCCGGATCGTCGTTGAAGGCCTTCATCACGTCGATGTGCTTCAGGCCGTTGATCGGGTCGCCGCCGATGCCGACAGCCGAGGACTGGCCCAGGCCGATCTCGGTCAGCTGAGCCACGGCTTCGTAGGTCAGCGTGCCGGAGCGCGAGACCACGCCGATGCGGCCCTTGCGGTGGATGTGGCCGGGCATGATGCCGATCTTGATCTCGTCGGGCGTGATCAGGCCGGGGCAGTTCGGGCCCAGCAGCAGCGTCTTCTTGCCGCCGGCGGCTTCCTTGGCCTTCATCTTGTTGCGCACTTCGAGCATGTCGCGAACCGGGATGCCTTCGGTGATGCAGATCGCCATGTCGAGATCGGCTTCAACGGCTTCCCAGATGGCGGCCGCGGCGCCTGCCGGCGGCACGTAGATCACCGACACGGTGGCGCCCGTCTGCTGGGCGGCTTCCTTGACCGAGCCGAAGATCGGGATGTTGAAGATCGACTCGCCGGCCTTCTTCGGGTTCACGCCGGCCACGAAGGCGTTCTTGCCGTTCGCGTATTCCTGGCACTTCTCGGTGTGGAACTGGCCGGTCTTGCCGGTGATGCCCTGCGTGATGACTTTAGTGTCTTTGTTGATGTAGATCGACATGACTTGTTCCTTAGGCCTTCTTGACTGCTGCCACGACCTTCTGGGCCGCTTCCGCCATGGTGTCGGCGCTGATGATCGGCAGGCCCGATTCGGCCAGCAGCTTCTTGCCTTCGACTTCGTTGGTGCCCTTCATGCGCACGACCAGCGGCACTTGCAGGTTCACGGCCTTGCAGGCTGCGATCACGCCGGTGGCGATGGTGTCGCACTTCATGATGCCGCCGAAGATGTTCACGAGGATGGCTTCCACGTTCTTGTTCTTCAGCATGATCTTGAAGGCCTCGGTGACCTTCTCGGGGGTGGCGCCGCCGCCCACGTCCAGGAAGTTGGCCGGCTCGCCGCCGAACAGCTTGATGGTGTCCATGGTGGCCATGGCCAGGCCGGCACCGTTCACCAGGCAGCCGATGTTGCCGTCCAGCGAGATGTAGGCGAGGTCGAACTTCGAAGCTTCCACTTCGGCCGCGTCTTCCTCGTCGAGGTCGCGCAGGGCGACGATCTCGGGGTGGCGGAACAGCGCGTTGCTGTCGAAGTTGAACTTGGCGTCCAGGGCGATGATGTTGCCCTTGCTGTCACGGTTGAGCGGGTTGATCTCGACCAGCGAGGCGTCCGTCTCCATGTAGCAGGTGTAGAGCTTCTTGAAGATGTCCACGGCCTGGGCGGTGGAGTCGGCCGGGATGCCGATGCCGTCGGCGATCTGCTTGGCCTGTTCGTCGGTCAGGCCCTGGGCCGGGTCGGCGAACACGGTGATGATCTTCTCGGGCGAGGAGTGGGCCACTTCCTCGATGTCCATGCCGCCTTCGCTGGAAGCGATGAAGGCCACCTTCTGGGTGGCGCGGTCGGTCACGGCCGAGACGTAGTATTCCTTCTGGATGTCGGCGCCGTCCTCGATGTACAGGCGGCGGACCTTCTGGCCTTCGGGGCCGGTCTGGTGGGTCTTGAGCTGCATGCCCAGGATCTCGCCGGCGAGCTTCTTGACGTCCTCGATGGACTTGGCGACCTTGACGCCGCCGCCCTTGCCGCGGCCACCCGCGTGGATCTGGGCCTTGACGACCCAGACCGGGCCACCAAGCTTCTGGGCGGCTTCAACCGCCTCCTGGACCGTGTAGGCCGGGATGCCGCGCGGCACCGGCACGCCGAACTTGGCAAGGATTTCCTTGCCTTGGTACTCGTGAATCTTCATGAGGGATGTCTCTCGGAAGGAGGAAGTTGAGAAATCGGGAGATCTGGGCTGGAGAGGGTCTATGCTCTGTTGTCCGCGGGCGACGGCAGCCTGACGGCTGGGGGCGGCGAACAACCGCGGACTGTATCATGGTGCGCCGCACCAATACTGAGAGTGTGGTTGCGGGCAATACGTACTTCCCGTACTTCCTCCACCAGCTACCCAGGGGCAATTCCATCATGGCCAAGGTTTTCATCGACGGCGAAGCCGGCACCACCGGCCTCCAGATCCGCGAACGTCTGCAGGCGATGCCGCAGGTCGAACTCGTGAGCATCGCCCCCGAGCTGCGAAAGGACGCCAACGCCAAGCGCGAGCTGATGGCCGGCGTCGACCTGGTGGTGCTGTGCCTGCACGACGACGCCGCTCGCGAATCGGTCGCGCTGATCGACCAGCTGCCCGGCGCCAAGCCCAAGATCATCGACGCCTCCACGGCGCACCGCATCGCCCCGGGCTGGGTGTTCGGCTTCCCCGAACTCACCGAAGGCCACTGGCAGGCCGTGGCCAAGGCCGAGCGCGTCGGCAACCCCGGCTGCTACGCCACCGGCGCGATCGCCATGGTCCGCCCGCTGGTCGATGCGGGCATCCTGCCGGCCGACTTCCCCATCTCGCTGCCTTCCGTGAGCGGCTACTCGGGCGGCGGCCGCACCATGATCGAGGCCTACGAGACGGGCGAAGCGCCCGCCTTCGAGATCTACGCGCTGGGCCTCAAGCATAAGCACATCCCCGAAATCATGACCTACACCGGCCTCACCCGCCGGCCCGTGTTCATCCCGTCGGTGGGCAACTTCAAGCAGGGCATGCTGGTGCAGCTGCCCCTGCACCTCGACCTGCTGCCCGGCAAGCCCAAGGCCGGCGACCTGCAGGACGCGCTGGCCGCGCACTACGCGCGCAGCAACACGCCCGAGAAGTTCGTGAAGGTGCTGCCGCCGACCGAAGACGGCAAGCTCGAGGCGCTCGCGCTCAACGACACCAACAACCTCGAGATCCGCGTGTTCCCGAACGAGGACCATCGCCACGCCGTGGTGATCGCCCGCCTCGACAACCTCGGCAAGGGCGCCAGCGGCGCCGCGGTGCAGAACCTGAAGCTGATGCTGGGGCTCTGAGCCCCCTTTCACGGGCTTCAGCGGCGCGGCGGGCAAACAGCCCGCCCGCCGCTCATTTCACGAGCCAGAGCCCCACGCCCAGCAGGGCCGCGTGAGCGCCCAGCGCGATGTACAGCGGCATGCGCGAGGGCTCCGCCATGTCCTGGAGCGCCTCGTGGATGCGGCGCGTGAGCAGCGCGCGCAGCGCCGGATCCTGCGCCGCGGCACCGCCCTCACCCGCCACCGGCGCATTTGCGTTCTCATCGCGGCTTTGCTGCCATTCGGCCAGCATCTCGCTCAGCGGCAGCCTGCCGATCACGAAGGCCACGATCGTGCGCACCGCCCTGCCCTCGCCCAGCACCGGCGCGAGCTGCTTGCTCAGCGCATCGACCGACAGCCAGTCGGCCGCCCGGTGCAAGGCGCCATGCGCCCTCGGCATGGCCTCGATGCGGCCCGCGATGGCGCCGCCGAGCCGCTGCGACACCGCCTCGCCGCGCCTGGACCAGGTGCTGCATCGCGCGCGCGCGCCCTTGCTGCACACCCAGCGCCACGTAGACGACCACGAAGAACAGCAGCAGGAGCGCCACCAGCAGCGGCGGCGAGGTGATGAGCGCCAGGGCGGCACCAACGCCGCCCGCGCGCGCGGCGACGTTGCCCGGGCCCTGCAACTGGCTCAGGTAGAAGAAGAAAACGCCGCCGCCCAGGAACACGCCGAGAAGGGCGCCCTTGATCACGGAACCGGCGAAGGACAGCCCGGCCTTGGCACCGGTGCGCACGAGCGACGGCTGCGGGGCCGCGGGGTCGGATGACGACATGTGGAAAGACTCCTCCGTTGTTATTGACGGAGATCATGCCATCGGCGCCGCTCCACCATAATCGCGCGCAAACCATACGAGGAGAATCCCATGGCCGTCCGATTCCAGAAACCGACCGCGGCATTCGTCGCCGCTTCCTGGGCAGCGCTGTTCATCGGCGCCATCGTCTACCTGATCGGGCTGTGGAACGCAGCCATGCAGCTCAACGAGAAGGGCTACTACTTCACCGTGCTGATGTATGGCCTCTTCTCCGCCGTGTCGCTGCAGAAGACGGTGCGCGACCGCCTCGAGGGCATCTCGGTCACCGGCATCTACTACGGCCTGTGCTGGATCTCGCTGCTGCTGTCGGTGGCGCTGCTGGCCATCGGCCTCTTCAACGCCACGCTGGCGGCCAGCGAGAAGGGCTTCTACGCGATGGCCTTCCTGCTGAGCCTTTTCGGCGCGGTGGCCGTGCAGAAGAACGTGCGCGACATCGCCGCGCACAAGAGCGAAGCGCCTTCGCTCGACGACGCCCCCGAAGCCGGCTGAAGCAGCCGCCCGGTCAGTCCGTCCCGTCAGCCCGCCTCGAGCAGGTCGCGCAAGGTGCGCAGGTCGCGGGCGATCCACTGCGCGTCGCGCTCGAAGGCCGCATCGTCCATGTGCGGCTGGCGCAGCAGCGTGAACTGAAGCTCGCAGGCGTCCGGCGCGACGCCGATCACGCGGAACGGCAGGTAGACCTCGGGCACGCCTTCGGGCGCCACCCAGTGGTCGAGCACGCCGAGATCGTTGCGCGGGGCGAAGCGCATGCGGGCCTCGCCGCTTTCGGGCGTGCGCACGATCCAGTGGTCGCCGTGCGGCACCAGTGCGCTCTTCGCAAGGCCGCTGGCCCATTCGGGCAGGCGCTTCGGGTCGGCCGCCAGCACGTAGGCGCGGCGCCATTCGCAGGCGACGCGCTGGGTGATGACGCGGGATTGCGCCGCGGCGCCTTCACTCGTCTGCTGCTTCATCGAAATCGCTCCTGAGCACCTTGGAGACGACGGCGCCCGAGAAGCCGCGCGCCATCAGGAATCGCATCTGCTTCGCCCGCTCCTTCGCATCGGCAGGCGGAGCGTCGAAGCGGCGGCGCCACAGGGCGGCGGCGCGCTCGACCTCGGTTTCCTGCAGGCCCGCCACCGCCTCGGCGATGGCCTCGGGCGCGATGCCCCTGGCCTGCAGCTCCTGCCTCACGCGCAGGGCCCCGGAAGTCGCCGCGCGCTGGTGAAGCACCGAGGCCACCACGCGCGGCTCGCTGATGAAGTCCTTGGCGGCCAGCTCGTCGAGCGCCTTCGCCAGCGTGCCGGGCTCTTCCTCGTGCCTTGCCAGCTTGCGCTCCAGCTCCGCACGCGAATGCTCGCGCTGGCTCAGGAGGCGCAGCGCGCGGCCCTTGAGTGAAGGAGCTTCGAATGCCATGCGGGGGGGCGATCGCGGCCCCACGGGGCCGCGCCTGTCCTTGCTCGAACTTACTCGCCCTTGTCCGCCTTGTCGGCCTTGGAAGCCTTCTGCGGCTTCTCGGGCGCGTCCTCGGCATCGGCGGCCAGCAGCGGCACGCCCAGCGACTCGCGCACCTTGTTCTCGATCTCGCGCGACAGCGAGGGGTTCTCGCGCAGGAACTCGCGGGCGTTGTCGCGGCCCTGGCCGATCTTCTCGCCGTTGTAGGCGTACCAGGCGCCCGACTTGTCGATGATCTTGGCGTTCACGCCCATGTCGATGATCTCGCCCTCGCGGCTGATGCCCTCGCCGAACAGGATGTCGAACTCGGCCGTCTTGAACGGAGGCGAGACCTTGTTCTTCACCACCTTCACCTTGGTCTCGTTGCCGATGGCCTCGTCGCCCTTCTTGATGGTGCCGATGCGGCGGATGTCCAGGCGCACCGAGGCGTAGAACTTCAGCGCGTTGCCGCCGGTGGTGGTCTCGGGCGAGCCGAACATCACGCCGATCTTCATGCGGATCTGGTTGATGAAGATGACCATGCAGTTGGTCTTCTTGATCGTGGCGGTGAGCTTGCGCAGCGCCTGGCTCATCAGGCGGGCCTGCAGGCCGGGCAGCGAGTCGCCCATCTCGCCTTCGATTTCGGCCTTGGGCGTGAGCGCGGCGACCGAGTCGACCACGATCAGGTCCACAGCGCCCGAGCGCACCAGCGAGTCGACGATCTCGAGGGCCTGCTCGCCGGTGTCGGGCTGGCTGATCAGCAGGTCGGACAGGTTGACGCCGAGCTTCTGGGCGTACTGCACGTCGAGGGCGTGTTCGGCGTCGACGAAGGCGCAGGTGCCGGCCTGCTTCTGCATGGCGGCGATGACCTGCAGCGTGAGCGTGGTCTTGCCCGAGGATTCAGGGCCGTAGATCTCGATGACGCGGCCGCGCGGCAGGCCGCCGACGCCCAGCGCGATGTCCAGGCCCAGGGAGCCGGTGGAGACGACCTGGATGTCCTCCAGCACCTCGCCCTCGCCGAGCCGCATGATGGTGCCCTTGCCAAACTGCTTTTCGATCTGGGCCAGCGCGGCCTGCAGGGCCTTGGCCTTCTCGCTGTTGGCGCCGATGCTCGAACCCTTGACTACTGCGTCCATTTGAAAAACTCCTTGAAGATCAATAGCTTGTGTGTGACTCCACCCATCTGCGTTTAACTACAGGCTGGATGCTTGAACAGTAGTGTAGAGGCTGATCCCGCGGCGCAAACCTGTTTTTTGGTCAGTTTGCTTTACTATTTCAAGCCATGGCCGATGCCCCCTTCCCAGCCGACCAGGACGCCTGGCGGCAGACCCACCTCGGCCGCCTGCTCGGCCACGCCATGCGCCGCTTCGACGAGCGCGTGCTGGAGCTGATGGCGCACGACGTCGACGTGCCGCTGGCCCTGTCGAACCTTGCGGCGCGCGCGCAGGTGAGCGCGGCGCACATCCACATCACACGGCACCTGTCGCGCGAGGGCTCGCGCCTCACCGAGCTGGCCGAGCGCGCCGGCATGACCAAGCAGGCGATGGGCGCGCTGGTCGACCAGTGCGAGGCCTGGGGGCTGGTCACGCGCGGGCCCGATCCGCTGGACGCACGGGCGCGGCGCGTGCTCTTCACCGCCGACGGGCTGGCCTGGCTGGACGCCTTCCGCGGCGCCGTCACGCAGGCCGAGAAGGAGTTCCGAAGCAGCGTGGGCGACGAGATCGCCACCGTGGTAACCATCGGACTCGAAGCCTATACGGCGGGCTAGACTCCGGCGAAGAGACAAATGTGAACGGCGCCGGCGTGGCGCCCGACACCTGAAACAGGCCGGAGGTGGCGCATGCGGATTCTGATTGCCGAAGACGACCAGGTGCTGGCCGATGCCCTGCTGCGCAGCCTGCGCACCTCGGGCGCGGCAGTCGACCACGTGGCCAACGGCTCGCAGGCCGACACCGCGCTCATGACCCATGACGAGTTCGACCTGCTGATCCTCGACCTCGGGCTGCCCAGCCTGCACGGCATCGAGATCCTCAAGCGGCTGCGCGCACGCGGCTCGCAGCTGCCGGTGCTGGTGCTCACCGCCGCCGACAGCGTGGAGGAGCGGGTCAAGGGCCTGGACCACGGCGCCGACGACTACATGGCCAAGCCCTTCAGCCTGCAGGAGCTCGAGGCGCGCGTGCGCGCCCTCACCCGGCGCGGCATGGGCGCCACCAGCAACACGATCCGCCACGGCCCGCTGGTGTACGACCAGGCCGGCCGCGTGGCCACCATCGACGGCAAGATGATCGAACTCTCGGCGCGCGAACTCGGCCTGCTCGAAGTGCTGCTGCAGCGCGCCGGCCGGCTGGTGAGCAAGGACCAGCTCGTCGACCGCCTGTGCGAATGGGGCGAGGAAGTGAGCCTCAACGCCATCGAGGTCTACATCCACCGCCTGCGCAAGAAGATCGAGAAGGGCCCGGTGCGCATCGCGACCGTTCGAGGGCTGGGCTACTGCCTCGAGAAGATCCAGCCCTGATGCGCCCTGACATGCGGGAAATGCCGCGGAGCCGGATCTGCCGGCCCGCAGGCATCGCCCTCGGAAAGACGGCTGCGCAGAGGCACGCGGTGCGCGCTGCCCGGGAGCGAACCAAGTGAAGCTTTTCCAGCGCGCGCAGCGCTCCCTGTTCGGCGAGATCCTCGACTGGATGCTCACGCCGCTGCTGCTGCTGGTGCCGGTGAGCATCGGCGTCACCTGGCTGGTGGCGCAGGGCATCGCCAACGCGCCCTTCGACCGCGCGCTGGAGCACAACGTGAAGGTGCTGGCCGAGCTGGTGACGGTGAAGGAGGGGCACGTGCAGTTCGTGCTGTCGCAGTCGGCGCGCGAGATACTGCGCGCCGACGAGGCCGGCCACGTCTACTACCAGCTGCTCGACGGCTACGACAACCTGCTCAGCGGCGAGCGCGACATCCCGCAGCCCGGCCTCGACGAGCCGCTGCCCCCCGGACAGGTGTTCCTGCACAACAGCGACGTGCATGGCCAGCCGGTACGCGTCGCTTCGATGTGGATCGCCAGCGGTGCCGACGACGTGCCGCCCACGCTGCTGCAGCTGGCCGAGACGCGCGAGAAGCAGTCGGTGCTGGCGGCGGAGATCATCAAGGGCGTGCTGCTGCCGCAGTTCGCGATCCTGCCGCTGGCGGTGCTCCTGATCTGGCTGGCGCTGGTGCGCGGCATCAAGCCGCTGTCGGTGGTGGAGGCGCGCATCCGCGAGCGGCGCCCCGGCGACCTGAGCCCGCTGGATGAGTCCTCGGTGCCGCTGGAGGTGGTGCCGCTGGTGTCGTCGGTGAACGAGCTGCTGGACAAGCTCAACGACTCCATCGGCACGCAGAAGCGCTTCCTGGCCGACGCGGCGCACCAGCTGAAGACGCCGCTGGCGGGCCTGCGCATGCAGGCCGACCTGGCGCAGCGCGAGGGCGCGAACGCCGACGAGCTGAAGCAGTCGCTCAAGCAGATCGGCCGCGCGAGCAAGCGCGCGACGCACACGGTGAACCAGCTGCTGTCGCTGGCGCGCGCCGAGGGCAACAGCGCCCATGCGCACCACCAGCCCTGCGACCTCGCGAAGCTGACCATCGAGGTGGTGCGCGAGGCTGTGCCGCGCGCGATCGAGAAGCGCATCGACCTGGGCTACGACGGCGTGGAGCCCGGCCAGCCGGGCGTGGTGTTCGACGGCAATCCCACGCTGCTGAAGGAGCTGGTGCGCAACCTCGTCGACAACGCCATCAACTACACGCCCTCGACGCCCGAGCGCCCCGGCCTGATCACCGTGCGCGTGCTGGCCGATCCCTTCGGCCACGTGCTGCTGCTGCAGGTGGAGGACAACGGCCCGGGCATCGCCGAGGCCGACCGCGAGCTGGTGTTCGAGCCCTTCTACCGCGTGCTCGGCAACGAGGCCGACGGCTCGGGGCTGGGCCTGCCGATCGTGCTGGAGATCGCGAACCAGCACCGCGCGCAGGTGAAGCTGGAGGACGCGCATCCGGGCAAGCACCCGCCAGGGGCGCTTTTCACCGTGCGCTTCGAAGCCGAGCAGCCCTCCTGAGGCGCGCCCGGAAACCGTCTACGGCGCTGGCGCAGCAGGCTTCGCCGATTCCTTGCGGATCTGCAGCCACTCAGGGTGGATCTGCCGCGCCATGCGCTGCGGCTCGCGCTCCGCGAGGGAGGCCGGCGCGAGGCCGAAGCCCGCGAGGTCGCCGCGTGTCCAGAGGAAGTAGCCGGCGTTGGCCAGCAGCAGCACGACGAGGAGCAGGCGCAGCTTCATGGTGGTGAAGATCAGAAGGCCATGCCGCGAGGGCGCACGCTCACTTCGTCGCTGGAGATCAGCTGCAGGCCCGCATCGGTGCGTACCTGCAGCTCGCCGCCCCAGGCCACGCCTTCGCACAGGCCGGCAGTGCCGTCGCTGAGCATCACCTCGCGTCCGCGCAGCACGTCGCGCGCGGCGAAGCGCTCGGCAAAGGGCGCGAAGCCCCGCGCCTCGAAGTCGAGCACCGTCCGCACCAGCGGCCCGGCCAGATCGGCCAGCACCTCGGCCGCGGTGGCACCGGGGCGCCACTGGTGCAGCCATGCCGGCGGCGTGCGCATGCCGTCGCCCTCGCGCGCGCCGATGTTGATGCCGATGCCGATCACCACATAGCGCGACGCGGCCGGCCCGCCGTCGGAGGGCAGGGCGGTCTCGATGAGGATGCCGACCAGCTTGCGGTCGTCGACCCAGATGTCGTTGGGCCACTTGAGGCCGACCTTGTGCGCGCCCGAGGGATCGAGCCCCTCGGCCACCGCCACGCCAACGGCCAGCGACAGGCCCGACCAGTCGGCGGGCGCCAGCGGCATGCCGAGCGAGAAGGTCAGCGAGGCGGCCGCATCCTGCTGCGCGCCGCTCTGCCAGGGTCGCCCGAGGCGGCCGCGCCCGGCCGTCTGGCGCTCGGCCACGAGGAGCACGGGCTCGACGCGGCCGGCACGCGCGCGGCGCATCAATTCGGTGTTGGTGGAGTCGATTTCCGCCACGGCCTCGACCGCGAAGCCGGGCAGCAGCGGCGCGACCGCCGCGGCGATCCGGTCCTGGAACCAGTCGGCGGTGCTGCTGTCGTTCATCGCCGTCAGTCCTTGGCGGACCTGGCTTTCTTCGCCGATTTCTTTTCAGCCTTGGCGTCGGCCTTCTTCTCGGCCTTCCTGGCTTCCTTTTTCTCGGCCTTTTTCTTTTCGGCCTTCTTCTCGGCCTTCTTTTCAGCCTTTTTCTTCGCCTTCTTCTTCTTTTTCTTTTCTTCGTCCTCATCCTTCGGTGTCAGCAGCGTGCCGCGGCACTGCTCCGAGCCGCACCAGCACGGAAATTCGGCGAGCAGCTTCGGCGTGTACGGCTCGTCGATGATCAGGCCGTAGTCGTAGTTGAGCTCTTCGCCGGCTGCGATGTTGCGCAGCGCCTTGATATAAACGCGCCCGTCGACCTCGTCGGCTTCGCAGTTCGGCTCGCACGAGTGGTTGATCCAGCGTGCATCGTTGCCCTTGACGTTGCCGTCGATCACGCGGCCGTCGTCGATGTGGAAGTAGAAGGTGTGATTCGGCTGGCTCGGGTCGTGCGGATGGCGGCGCAGCGCCTCCTTCCAGCTGATGACTTCGCCCTTGTATTCGATCAGCGTCTCGCCTTCGGCCAGGTCCTGCACGGCGAAAACGCCGTTGCCGTGGACGGCGGAGCGCCGCATCTGGATGCGGCGGCCGGTGGAGCGATCCTTGGCGGACTTCGCATCCGCCTCGGGGAGCGCGGTGGCCTGCGAATCACGACCGGCCGGAAGTGGGGATTTGGAAGGCATCGCCGAAGTCTGTTAGTTTGAATATGCACACATGCGCGTGTGCGCGTGCGCACGCGGGAAGCCGCAGAGTATAGAGAGCCCTTAGATGACAAAGACGTTGGTAATCGCAGAAAAGCCGTCGGTGGCGCAGGACATCGTCCGCGCTCTCACGCCGGTGGCCGGCAAATTCGACAAACATGACGAGCATTTCGAGAACGACAGCTATGTCGTGACCAGCGCTGTCGGTCACCTGGTCGAAATCCAGGCGCCCGAGGAATTCGACGTCAAGCGCGGCAAGTGGAGCTTCGCCAACCTGCCGGTGATCCCGCCGCACTTCGACCTGAAGCCCGTCGACAAGACCAAGACGCGCCTGAACGCGGTGGTCAAGCAGGCCAAGCGCAAGGACGTCACGCAGCTCATCAACGCATGCGACGCGGGGCGCGAGGGCGAGCTGATCTTCAGGCTCATCGAGCAGTACGCGGGCGGCAAGTCGGGGCTGAACAAGCCGGTGAAGCGGCTGTGGCTGCAGTCGATGACGCCGCAGGCCATCCGCGACGGCTTCGACTCCCTGCGCACCGAGAAGCAGATGCAGGGCCTGGCCGACGCCGCGCGTTCGCGCTCGGAGGCCGACTGGCTGGTGGGCATCAACGGCACGCGTGCGATGACGGCCTTCAATTCGCGCGACGGCGGCTTCTTCCTCACGACCGTGGGGCGCGTGCAGACGCCCACGCTGTCGGTGGTGGTGGAGCGCGAGGAGCAGATCCGCAAGTTCGTCTCGCGCGACTACTGGGAGATCCACGGCACCTTCGGCGCCGAGGCCGGCGAGTACCCCGGCAAGTGGTTCAACCCCGACTGGAAGAAGGCCAGCGCGCCGCTGCTGCCCAACGGCGAGCCCGACCCCGAGCAGCGCGCCGACCGCGTGTGGAACGAACAGGAGGCCCGCGCCATCGCCGACGCCGCGCGCGGCAAGCCCGCCACCGTCACGGAAGAGAGCAAGCCCACCACGCAGGCCTCGCCGCTGCTGTTCGACCTGACCTCGCTGCAGCGCGAGGCCAACAGCCGCTTCGGCTTCAGCGCCAAGACCACGCTGGCGCTGGCGCAGAGCCTGTACGAGCGCCACAAGGCGCTGACCTATCCGCGTACCGATTCGCGCGCGCTGCCGGAAGACTATCTTCCCGTGGTCAAGCAGACGATGGGCATGCTCGCCAACAGCGGCATGAAGCACCTCGCGCCCTTCGCCCAGCAGGCGATCGACGGCAACTACGTGAAGCCCAACAAGCGCATCTTCGACAACGCGAAGGTGTCGGACCACTTCGCGATCATCCCGACGCTGCAGGCGCCCAGCGGCCTGAGCGAGGCCGAGCAGAAGCTCTACGACTTCGTGGTGCGGCGTTTCCTCTCGGTGTTCTTCCCGAGCGCCGAGTACCAGGTCACCACGCGCATCAGCACGGTGGAACAGGGCGGCAGGAAGTACGCCTTCCGCACCGACGGCAAGGTGCTGGTGAAGCCGGGCTGGCTCGCCATCTACGGCAAGGAAGCGCAGGACGACGAGAAGGAAGACGACAAGGACGGCAAGCGCCTCGTGCCGGTGAAGCCGGGCGAGATCGTCAAGACCCTCGCGGCCGACATCAAGGGCCTGAAGACGCGCCCACCGGCACGCTACTCCGAAGCCACGCTGCTCGGCGCCATGGAAGGCGCGGGCAAGACCATCGACGACGACGAGCTGCGCGAGGCCATGCAGGAGAAGGGCCTCGGCACGCCGGCCACGCGCGCGGCCACCATCGAAGGGCTGATCGCCGAGAAGTACATCCTGCGCGAAGGCCGCGAGCTGATCCCCACGGCCAAGGCCTTCCAGCTCATGACGCTGCTGCGCGGCCTGGGCGTGGAGGAACTCTCCAAGGCCGAGCTGACCGGCGAGTGGGAATACAAGCTCGCGCAGATGGAGAAGGGCTCGCTCAGCCGCGACGCCTTCATGCGCGAGATCGCCGAGATGACGCAGCACATCGTCAAGAAGGCCAAGGAATACGACCGCGACACGGTGCCGGGCGACTACGCCACCCTGCGCACGCCGTGCCCCAACTGCGGCGGCATCGTGCGCGAGAACTACCGCCGCTACGCCTGCACCGGCAAGAGCGGCACGGGCGAGGACGCCTGCGGCTTCTCGTTCGGCAAGTCGCCGGCCGGGCGCACCTTCGAGGTGGAAGAGGCCGAGGCGCTGCTGCGCGACAAGCACATCGGTCCGCTGGAAGGCTTCCGCTCCAAGGCCGGCTGGCCCTTCACCTCCGAGATCGTCATCAAGTACGACGAGGAGGCGAAGAACTGGAAGCTGGAGTTCGACTTCGGCGACGACAAGAACGAGGAAAGCGGCGAGATCGTCGACTTCAGCGATCAGGACACCGTGGGCCCCTGCCCGGTATGCGGCGCACCGGTGTTCGAGCACGGCAGCAACTACGTCTGCGAGAAGTCGGTGCCGACCAATGCGCAGCCCACGCCGAGCTGCACCTTCAAGACCGGCAAGATCATCCTGCAGCAGCCGGTGGAGCGCGCGCAGATGGAGAAGCTGCTGGCCACCGGCAAGACCGACCTGCTCGACAAGTTCGTGAGCATGCGCACGCGCCGCCCCTTCAAGGCCTTCCTGACCTGGAATGCGGAAGAGGGCAAGGTGACCTTCGAGTTCGCGCCGCGCGAGGGTGCAGCCAAGTTCCCGCCGCGCAAGACCTTCGCCGGCAAGACCCCTGCAGCCAAGAAGACGGCCGCGGCGAAGAAGACGCCCGCCGCCAAGAAGGCACCGGCCGCGAAGAAGGCCGCCGCGCCGCGCAAGCCCGGCGCGGGCCTGAAGCCCAGCGACGCGCTGGCGGCGGTGATCGGCAACGAGCCGGTCGCGCGCACCGAGGTGGTCAAGAAGCTGTGGGACTACATCAAGGCCAACGGCCTGCAGGACGCGAAGGACAAGCGCGCGATCAACGCCGACGCCAAGCTCAAGCCCGTGTTCGGCAAGGACCAGGTGACGATGTTCGAGCTCGCGGGCATCGTGGGCAAGCACCTCTCGGCGCCCTGAGCCATGCGGCGCAGACGCTTCGGCGCAAGCCTCGCGATGGCTGCGGCGGTGCTGCTCGGCGGCATCGGCCCGGCGCAGGCCGCCGCGTGGCCCGACAAGCCGGTCAAGCTGGTGGTGCCGTTCCCGCCCGGGCAGGCCACAGACATCTTCGCCCGCGCCCTGGCCGAGCAGCTCGGCAAGCGGCTGGGGCAGCCGGTGGTGGTCGACAACAAGGCCGGCGCCGGCAGCAACATCGGCACCGAGTTCGTGGTGCGCTCGCAGCCCGACGGCTACACGCTGGTGGTGGCAGGCAGCGCGATGGCGGTGAACCAGACGCTCTACGCGAAGCCGGGCTTCGATCCGCGCAAGGATCTGGTCGGCATCTCGCTCGTCGCCAAGGTCCCGCTGGTGTTCCTGGCCACGCCCGAAAGCGGCATCCGCACCCTGGCCGAGCTGACCGCGCGCGCCAAGGCCGAACCCGGCCGGCTGAGCTACGCGAGCGCCGGCATCGGCGGCACGCAGCACCTGTCGGGCGAGATGTACAAGGCGGCGGCGCATGTGTTCGTCACGCACATTCCGTACCGGGGCAGCGGCCCGGCGCAGTCGGATTTCCTGGGCAACCAGGTGCCGCTGATGATCGACTCGGTGACGGCCGCGCTGCCGCACATCAAGTCGGGCCGCGCGGTGCCGCTGGCCGTGACCTCGGCCACGCGCTCCTCGCAGCTGCCCGACGTGCCCACCGTGCGCGAGAGCGGCGTGGCGGGCACGAAGAACTTCGAGGCCGTCGGCTGGCTCGGCCTGATGGCGCCGCGCGGCACGCCGGGCGAGATCGTCGAGCGCCTCAACCATGAGGTGACCGACATCCTCAAGAGCGAGCAGATGGCCCGCTTCATCCGCGAGCGCGGCGCCGAGCCCGCACCGACCACGCCGGCCGAGTTCGACCGCTTCGTGGCGAGCGAGATCGGTGTCTGGGGCGCGGCGGTGAAGGCCTCGGGCGCCAAGCCCGAGTAGCGTCCCGCCGGGCGCTTCAGCCAGGGGCGGGCTCGGGCGCCGGCGCCTCCTTGGCGCGGTCCACCTCCGCAAGCAGCCAGCTGCGGAAATGATCGAGCGTGGCGAGCTGGCCGCGCCCTTCCGGGTAGCAGAACCAGTAGCCCTCGTTGCCGCGGTAGCCGCCGCCGGGCAGCGGCTCGTCCACCAGCCCCGAGGCGATCTCGTCCTGCACCAGGCAGCGCGGCACCAGCGCCACGCCCATGCCGGCCATGACCGCGCGAATCATGGTCTGGAACTGGTCGAACTGCGGACCCGCCAGCGGGTCGAGCCCGCGCACCCCATGCGTTTCGCTCCAGTGCAGCCACGACTGCGGCACCGTGACGTGGCGCAGCAGCGTGCAGCGCGCCACGTCCTGCGGCGTGCGGATGGCCACCTCGGCCTGCGCCGCTCGCGGCGCGATCAGCGCCACGTCCTGCCCCGCGAGGTAGTGCGACCGGGCGCCGGGCCAATGGCCGTCGCCGAAAAGAATGGCGCAGTCGAGCTCCGGCCGCTCGAAGTCGTAGCCGTGCACGAAGGGCACGAAATGCAGCGTGATCTGCGGATGCGCGCGCTGGAAATCGGGCAGCCGCGGAATCAGCCACTTGGCGCCGAAGGTGGGCAGGGCGGAGAGGTGCAGCGCGCCGCCGCCGTCGCCGCTCGTGATGAGCTCCAGCGTGGCCGCCTCCAGTTGCGCCAGCGTGGCGCGCACCGCCTTCTCGTAGCGTTCGCCCGCCGGCGTGAGCGCGAGGCGCTTGCGGCTGCGCTCGAACAGCGGCGCGCCGATCCAGCGCTCGAGTTCCTGCACCTGCTTGCTGACGGCTCCCTGCGTGAGGTGCAGCGCTTCGGCGGCGCGCGAGACGCCGCCGAAGCGCACCACGGTCGAGAAGGCGCGCAGCAGGTTCAGAGGCGGATTGAGACGGCGAAGCGACATGGAAGGAAGCCCATCAAAACATTCCAGATTGGAATGTTAGCTGGTCTATCCTTTGCTTCAGGTGATGGGAGCGAATTGCTCCGTCACCTCCTGATTCATCGGAAAAATCCCATGCTACGTCGTCATTTCATTTCCACCCTCGCCGCCGCATCTGTCGTGCCAGGAATATCCTTCGCCCAGGGCAAGCCGATCCGCCTGATCGTGCCCTTCCCGCCCGGCGGCGCCACCGACATCACGGCGCGCGTGCTCGGCGAGCCCCTCGGCAAGATCCTCCAGCAGCCCGTGGTCATCGACAACCGCGCGGGCGCCGGCGGCTCCATCGGCATGGCCGAATTGGCCCGCGCCACGCCGGACGGCCTGGCCTTCGGCATCGCCACCCTGTCCACGCACGGCGTGAACCCGGCCGTCTACCAGAAGCTGCCCTACGACCCGATCAAGGGCTTCGCCGCCGTCACCGAGATCGTCAAGGCGCCGGGCGTGATCGTCATCAACCCGACGAAGCTGCCGGTGGCCAGCTTCGCCGAGCTGGTGAAGTACCTGAAGGCCAACCCGGGCAAGGTGTCGTACGCCACGCCGGGCAACGGCACCATCGGCCACATGTGGGGCGAGCTGTTCAAGAGCAGCACCGGAACCTCGATGGTGCACATCCCCTACCGCGGTGCGGGCCCGGCCATCAACGACGTGCTCGCGGGCGAGGTGCCGGTGTACTTCGACCAGGTGGCCTCCTCGCTGCCGCACGTGAAGGCGGGAAAGCTGAAGGCGCTGGCCGTGTCGTGGAACGGCCGCCTCGACGTGCTGCCCGACGTGCCCACGTATGCGGAGCTGGGCTATCCGGTCAACAACGACCCGTCGTGGTTCGGCATGGTCGCGCCCGCAGGCACGCCGGCCGAGCTGGTGCTGCGCATGCAGCAGGCCGTGGCCACCGCGCTGAAGGACGCCTCGGTGCGCGATCGCCTTGCGCTGCAGGGCCTGTACGCCTCGGGCACAACGCCGGCGCAGTTCACCAGGCAGATCGCCAGCGAGATCGACAAGATGAAGAAGGTGGCCGAATTCGCACGCGTGCGATTGGACTGAGCCCGGCCTGCCTATGCATCCTGTCCTGAAACTGATTCAAACCCGCGCCCAGGTGACAAGCGTCGCCGGGCACACGCCGCTGGTGCTGGACTCCCCGCACAGCGGCACCGTCTACCCCGAGGACTTCCGCACGGTGCGCGACCTGGCCACGCTGCGCCGGGCCGAGGACACGCACGTCGAGAAGCTCTATGCCTTCGCGCCCGAACTGGGCGCGGCATGGATCGAGGCGCACTTTCCACGCAGCTACCTCGACGCCAACCGCGACACGACCGAGATCGACACCAGCATGCTCGAAGGCACGTGGACCGACCCGGTCTCCACCGACCCGCGCGTGCTGTCGAAGGTGCGCCTGGGCAAGGGCCTGATCTGGAAGCTCACCGACGACGGGCTGCCGATCTACGACCGACTGCTTCCGGTGGAAGAGGTGCGCCGGCGCATCGACAGCTGCTGGCGGCCGTACCACGCCGCCGTGGCGCAGGCGGTGGACGAGGCGCATGCGCGCCACGGCTACAGCATCCACATCAACTGCCACTCGATGCCGGCCGTCGCGGCCAGCCATGCGACCGACTTTCCGGGCCTGGTGCATGCCGACTTCGTGATCGGCGACCGCGACGGCAGCACGGCCGATCCGGCGCTGTCGCGCAGGATCTGCGAACACCTCCGCGGCTTCGGCTACAGCGTGGACTACAACCATCCCTACAAGGGCGTGGAACTGGTGCGCCGGCAGGGCAGGCCCGACGCGAACCGGCACAGCATCCAGGTCGAGATCAACCGCAGGCTCTACATGGACGAGGCCACGCTGGCGCTCGACGAGGCCGGCGCGGCGCGGCTGCAGGGGCACCTGCGCTCGATGGTCGAGATGCTGCTGGCCACCGACCCGCGCCAACAACCCTGACGGCGCCGGGTGTGCTGTTACAGGCCGCTTTACGCGGCCGGCCTATAGTGGTTCCGATCCAACCACCCAGGAGATTCCGTTGAAGTCGTCTTTCATCGCCGCCGCATTCGCGATCGCCATGGGCGTGCTGGCCACGGGTTGCGCCGGCACGGGTTCCGCAGGCAACGCCGGCTCCTCCGCCGCAACGCCGAGCAGCGGCAGCGGAGTCACGGTGTTCGGCACCATCGACGCCAGCGTCAGCGGCTACAAGAACAGCAGCAGCCCGCGCTGACCCGGATCAGGCCACGCCCTTCAGGTAGCCGTGCAGTGCGGCACGCAGCTGCCGAGACAGCGCCTGAAGGTCGGGCCGCCCGCCCGTGCCGATGTGCAGGTGCGCGAACAGGCCGTAGATGATGGTCTGGCACACGCGGGCGACTTCCTTCTTCTGGCAGTCCGGCGACAGGTCGATGGCCGCGTCGAGCACGCCCACCCATTCGGCCACGAAGCGGTCGTACATCTTGCGATAGGCCTCGGGGCCCGAGAGATGCCGCTCCAGCAGGTAGTGCGCGCCCCAGGCCAGGGGCTGCGCGCGATGCGCCTCCAGCTGCGCGTCGATCACCGCATCCACGATTTCCGCGAGCGGCCGGCCCGCATGCGCGGCGACGGCGGCGCGCATGTCCAGCAGCAGCGCCTTGGAGCGCAGGTGCAGGCACACGCGCGCCAGGTCTTCCTTGCTCGCGAAGTATTCGTAGAAGCTGCCGAGCCCCGTGCCGGCCACCGACACGATCTCGCGGATGGTGATGGCGGCGTAGCCCTTCTCGACCAAAAGCCGAACAAAGGCCTCCTGCAGGGCCTGCGAGGTGTGGCGCGCGCGGGACTGGCGCGGCTTGCGCCTGGGGGCGGCGGCCGGGGCGCGAGCGGTCGCCATCAGCGCAGCCGAACCCGAACACCTCGGGGGCGGGTTGTTCCTAGAATTTTCTGACCCATCGAACGGCATTCTGCAATGGCACAAGACGAGAGCACCCGGGACGAATCGCATCCAGCTGTCTACACCGCACAGGGCGACGATGCATGGCTGCCCGGCCCGTCGTCGCGCGGCCCCTGGGACCCGCGTGCGCAGCACGGCGGCGCACCGGCCGCGCTGCTGGTTCACGTGGCCGAGCGCGCTGCGCCGGGGCCTGGCTGGCAGCTGGCGCGGCTCACGCTCGAACTGGTCAAGCCGGTGCCGCTGGCACCGCTCGTCACGCGCACGCAGGTGCAGTCCGCGCGCTCCACAGTGCGCGTGGGCATCGATCTGCTGGCGGGCGAAGTGCTGGTGGCGCGGGCGCACGCGCTGCTGCTGGCAAGCCAGTCGCTGGCGCTTCCGCCCGGCCTGCCGGGCTGGCCGCAGGAGCCGCTGCGGCCGCTGCCGCGCGACTGCACACAGCAGGTGCGCATCCCGGGCCTGCCCGAGGGCGAGTCGTTCTACAGCACGGCCATGGAGACGCGCGTCGCCGAGGGCGACTCGACCCGGCCCGGTCCGTGTTCCGCATGGTTCCGCCTCGCGGTGCCTCTGCTGCGCGGCGCGGCCACCTCGCCTGCGATGCGCGCCGCGGCGGCGGCCGACTTCGGCAACGGGCTGAGCTGGGTGCTGCCGGTCGACCGCTACCTGTTCACCAATGCCGACCTGAGCATGAACCTCTTCCGCGTGCCGCAGGGAGAGTGGATCGGCCTGCGCTCGGCCTCGGAGGTGCACGGCGGCGGCGCGGGCCTGGTCGTGTCCCATCTCTTCGACGAGCAGGGCCCGATCGGCATCGCCACCCAGACGCTGGTGCTGCGCGAACGCAGCCCCGGCGCCTGATCCATCGGCACCCGAACAAACACTCAGGAGACAGACGCGCATGACCACCACCGGCATCCATCCCGACAACCAGGTCCCCGAACTCAAGGACTACAACGTCTACACCAGCGACCCCGCGCTGCGCGGCGCAGTGGAACGCGGCGGCGCGGCCTGGCGCGACGAGGAACTGGTGCGCCAGGGCGCGGAATACGGCGCCGAGGCCACGCTGCGCGCCGCGGAGGACGCCAACCGCCACGAGCCCGAACTGCACACCCACTCGCGCACGGGCGAGCGCATCGACCAGGTGCGCTTCCATCCGGCCTGGCACACGATGATGGCCATCGCCCGGCGCAACGGCATCGCCAACCTGCCGTTCTTCGACGAACGGCCCTCGGCCTGGGTGGGCTACGGCGCGTCGCTGTACATGCACAGCCAGATCGAGTCGGGCTCCACCTGCCCGACCACCATGACCAAGGCCTGCATCCCTGTCGTGCGGCGCAACGCGGCGCTGCATGCCGTGCTGCGCGACAAGCTCGCGTCGAACGAGCACGATCCGCGCGACATTCCGCTCGAGGGCAAGACCTCGATCACCGTCGGCATGGGCATGACCGAGAAGCAGGGCGGCAGCGACGTGCGCACCAACACCACGCGCGCCGTGCCGGCGGGGAGTGGTCCATGGGGAAGCGAATTCCTCCTCACCGGCCACAAGTGGTTCTTCTCGGCGCCGATGTGCGACGGCCACCTGGTGCTGGCCAAGACCGAAGAGCACGGCTCCTCGTGCTTCTTCGTGCCGCGCTGGCGGCCCGACGGAAGCAGGAACGCGGTGCACATCCAGCGGCTGAAGGACAAGGTGGGCAACCGCTCCAACTCGAGCAGCGAGGTCGAGTTCAAGGAGGCCTGGGGCGTGCTCGTGGGCGAGGAGGGCCGGGGCATCCCGACCATCATCGAGATGGCGACCGTGACGCGGCTGGACTGCGCGCTGGCCAGCGCCGGCTTCATGCGCCAGGGCTTCGCGCAGGCGCTGCACTACGCGCGCAACCGCCACGCCTTCGGCAAGGCGCTGGCCGACCAGCCGGTGATGACCGCGCTGCTGGCCGACATGGCGCTCGAATCGCAGGCCGCCACGCTGCTGGCGATGGGGCTGGCCTCGCGCTTCGGCTCGGCGGCGCCGCTGGACACGGCCTGGCGCCGCCTGCTCACGCCCGCGGCCAAGTTCTGGAACTGCAAGCGTGCGGTGGCCTTCACCGGCGAGGCGATGGAGGTGTTCGGCGGCAACGGCTACGTCGAGGAGAGCCCGATGGGCCGGCTGTTCCGCGAGGCGCCGGTCAACTCGATCTGGGAAGGCTCGGGCAACGTGATGTGCCTCGACGTGCTGCGCGCCGTCTCGCGCAATCCCGACGACGCGCATCTCGTGCTCGACCAGCTGCAGGAGGTCGCCAGCGGCGAGCCCCGCGTGCTCGACGCGCTGCAGTCCGTGCGCCGCATGACGCAGCTGCCGCCGCAGGAGCTGGAGCCGCAGGCCCGCCGCTTCACCCAGCGCCTGGTGCTGGCCGCGCAGGCCTGCCTCATGCTGGAGCATGCGAGCGCCGAGGAGTCGGCCGCCTTCCTGTCGAGCCGCTTCGATCCCGACTGGGGGCCGGTGACGGGCATCAGTGCCGGCACTTCGGATCCGGCGGCGCTGCTGCGCGCCGCCTGGCGCTGAGCGCCTGGGCGCCTGGGCGAGGCTCGCGTCCGCCTAGCCCCGCCTTCTCAGCAGCGCCTGCCGCAGCACGCGCGCGGCGCGGTCGCGGATCTTGCCGGGGCCGGAGCGCGGCGAGGTCCTGGGCGCGACCTTGGCGGTGGCGCAGGCCCAGAGGAAGTCGTGCAGGATGGGCGTGTCGTCCACCGTCTCGGTGCTGCCGTACTTGTGGAACTCGGGGTGCCACTGGGTCGCGGCGATGTAGCTGCGGCCGCGGTCGGGCAGCCGGCGGATGGCCTCGGGCACGCGGTCGGGCAGGCTCCAGGCCTCGATCTCGAAGCCCGGCGCGAGCCCCTTGATGCCCTGGTGGTGGATGCTGTTGACGCGCGCCGAGCGAATCTTCGGATAGAGCTTGGAAAGCCGCGTGCCCTCGACGATCTCGATGTCGTGGAAGTTCTGGTCGTAGGTCACCGGGTCGCGGTGCTTCAGCGTCTGGGGGTGGCCGTGCTGCTCCTCGATGTCCTGGTAGAGCGTGCCGCCGAAGGCCACGTTGATGAGCTGCAGGCCCCGGCAGACGCCGAAGATGGGCTTGCCGGCCTGCTCGAAGGCCTCGACCAGCGCGAGGTCGTAGAGGTCGCGGATGCGGTCGCCGATCCAGGCGTCCTTCAGCGGCACCTCGCCGTAGCTGCCGGGCCAGACGTCGGCCCCGCCGTGCATCACCACGCCGTCGAGCCACTCGGCGTAGTGCGACAGCTTGGTGTCGCCTCGCGCGGTCTCGCCGGTGGGGCAGGGCACCATCACGACCATGGCGCCAGCGGACATGAGCCAGTGCGCGATCGACTGCTCGACGTACTGCAGCGTCTTGTTGGTGAAGAGCGAACGCGCCGGGTCGGCATGCGAGAAGCAGGCTGACAGGCCGATCTTGAGCCGGGCGGAAACAGGTTGTGTCATCGCAGGACTGTCGCCAGTGCGAACCGGACGGGGGATGCGGAAAGGAAAGTCCATTTTGGCTCGTTGGCCTCTCGCACGGGGTCGGACGACACGCCAAGTATGCTTTCAACGCTGCCCCAACGTACAAGGAAGACAAGCCGATGAAAACCATCAAGGGCCCAGCCATATTCCTGGCCCAGTTCGCGGGAGACACCGCCCCCTTCGACACGCTCGACGGCATCGCCGGCTGGGCCGCCGGCCTGGGCTACAAGGGCGTGCAGATACCGAGCTGGGACGCCCGCCTCTTCGACCTTCGGCGCGCAGCCGAGAGCAAGACCTACTGCGAGGAGGTGAAGGGCACGCTGGCGAGCCACGGCCTGCAGATCACGGAGCTCTCGACCCACCTGCAGGGCCAGCTGGTGGCGGTGCACCCAGCCTACGACGCGGGCTTCGACGGCTTCGCGGCGCCCGAGGTGCGCGGCGACCCGGTGCGGCGCCAGCAGTGGGCCGTCGAGCAGCTGCACCTCGCGGCGAAGGCCTCGGCCAACCTCGGGCTCGCGGCGCACGCGACCTTCTCGGGTGCGCTGGCCTGGCCGTATCTCTACTCATGGCCGCCGCGCCCGCCGGGCCTCATCGAGGAGGCCTTCGACGAACTCGCGCGTCGCTGGCGGCCCATCCTCGACGCTTTCGACGCGGCCGGCGTCGACGTGGGCTACGAGATCCACCCCGGCGAGGACCTGCACGACGGCGTGAGCTACGAGATGTTCCTGGAGCGCGTCAACAACCATCCGCGCGCCTGCCTGCTGTACGACCCGAGCCACTTCATGCTGCAGCAGCTCGACTACCTGGCCTACATCGACCACTACCACGAGCGCATCAAGATCTTCCACGTCAAGGACGCCGAGTTCAACCCGACCGGCAAGCAGGGCGTGTACGGCGGCTTCCAGAGCTGGATCAACCGGGCAGGGCGCTTCCGCTCGCTGGGCGACGGGCAGGTGGACTTCAAGGCCATCTTCTCGAAGATGGCGCAGTACGACTTCCCGGGCTGGGCGGTGCTGGAGTGGGAGTGCTGCATCAAGCACCCCGAAGACGGCGCGCGCGAGGGCGCGAAGTTCATCGCCGACCACATCATCCGCGTGGCCGACCGCGCCTTCGACGACTTCGCGGCAGGCGGGGTCGACGTGGCGGCGAACAAGCGGATGCTGGGGATCGGCTAGAGACTAGGACGTAGACCGGATCGCGTCGTCGAGGATCTCGAGGCCGCGGTCGATCTCGGCCTCGCTCACGTTCAGCGGCGGCGCGATGCGCCACACCGCCGCCATGCCGCCGACGGACACGATGTTCATGCTGAGGCCGCGCGCCATGCAGGCGTCGGTGATGGCGCGGCCGCGCTCGGCGTCGGGCTCGCGGGTCTCGCGGTCCTTCACGAGTTCGACGCCCTGCAGCAGGCCGTGGCCGCGCACGTCGCCGATCACCTCGTGCCGGGCCTTCAGCGTCTGCAGACCCTCGCGCAGCCGCCTGCCCATCTCGGCGGCGCGGCGGGCGAGGCCTTCCTCCTCCAGCACGTCGAGCACGGCCAGCGCGACCTCGGCCGGCAGCGGGTCGGACACGTGCGAGGTGACGTGCACGAAGCCCTTGTCGTGGCAGTCCTGCTCGATGGCCTCGCCGGTGATCGTCGCGCCGATGGCCACGCCGCCGCCCAGCGTCTTCGACACGGTGAGGATGTCGGGCACCACATCGGCCTGCTCGAAGGCGAAGTTGGCGCCCATGCGGCCGAAGGCGGTCTGCGCCTCGTCGAGGATCAGCAGCATGCCGCGCTCGCGGCACTTCTCCTTGAGCTTGGGGAAGTAGCCCCTGGGCGGCACGATCACGCCGCCCGAGCTGAGCACCGGCTCGGCGATGAAGGCCGCGAGCGAGCCGCTGGATTGCGCGTCGACCATGTCGAAGCCGACGTCGAGGCAGGTGGTGTCGCAGGCATCGCGGCAGTGGCGCACCGGGCAGCGGTAGCAGTTGGGCGCCGGAATCGACATGGTGCCGGGCTTGCGCGGCCCGTAGTCGACGTGGTGACGGCCGGCGAAGGTGAGCGAGGCGATGCCGCCGGTCACGCCGTGCCAGCCGCCGTTGAGGCCCACGATCTCGTAGCGGCCGGTGGCCAGCCGCGCCATGCGCACCGCCGCCTCGTTGGCCTCGCCGCCGGTGGAAAGGAAGAGCGACTTCGACAGCGACGGCGGCAGCATCGACGCCAGCCGCCCCGCCAGCGCGGGCACGGCCGGGCCGACGAAGCCGCTGTAGAGGTGCAGCGCGCCTTCGCAGGCCTTCTCGATGGCCGCGACGATGCGCGGATGGTTGTGGCCGATGGTGGCGCACATCTGGCCGGAGGTGAAGTCGAGGATCTCGCGGCCGTGCTGGTCCCACAGCGTGGCGCCGCGCGCCTTGACGATCACGTGCGGGCTCAGGCCCATGCCGTAGCGCACGAGGTGCCTGGCGGCCGCCGGGTCGTAGGTTGCGCCTTCTGCCATCGGATGCTCCTTTTCGTGGGGATGCGGGCAGCGTAGCCAGCGGCGGGAGAATTCGGTGTCGTTGTGCAGGCCTCAAAGCGCATCCGATTGCACGTGCGTTGCGCCACACTGGCGGCACCATGAAGACCGGCACCCTCGATCTCGATCGCATCGACCAGAGCATCCTCGCCGAGCTGCAGGCCGACGCCGGCCTGCAGAACCAGACGCTGGCCGAACGCGTGAACCTCTCGCCCTCGGCCTGCCTCAAGCGCGTGCAGCGGCTGCGGCGCTCGGGCGTGATCCGCGAGGAGGTGGCGATCCTCGACGCGGCGCGCGTGGGCTTTCCGGTGCTGGTGATCTCGCGCGTGTCGCTGCGCAGCACCACGCGCGAGGCGATACAGGCCTTCGAGCGCAAGGTGCACGCGCTGCCGCAGGTGCTGCAATGCCACTGCGTGGCGGGCGACACCGACTTCGTGCTCGTGATCTGCGCGCGCTCGCTGCCCGAGTACCAGGCCTTCGCGCAGGAGCAGCTGGGCGACGCGCTGGAGCTGGAGAACTATTCGAGCGACGTGGTGCTGTCGACCACCAAGTTCACCACGCAGCTGCCGCTGGACCGGGCCTAGGGGCCTGTTCACACTATTTCCGGGGCCGCGGACATAGTGTGAACAGGCCCTAGCTACAGCAGCCCGGCCAGCCGCCGGATCGCCCCGTCGATCTGCGCTTCGCCGATCAGCCCGTAGCCGAAGGCCAGCCCGTTGGGCGTGCCGGGCGCCAGCGGATCGAGCGCGAAGCGCGACAGCGGCGGCAGCGTGATGCCGGCCGCCGCGGCGCGCTCGACCACCGAGTCGGCGCGCGTTCCGCCATGCAGCCAGGCCGACAGGTGCAGGCCCGCGCTGGAGGGAATCACTTCCAGCCGGCCCGCGCCGTGGCGCGCCAGCGCGTCGAGCAGGGCGTTGCGCCGCGCGCCGTAGAGCTTGCGCATCTTGCGGATGTGGCGCGCCAGGTGGCCTTCGGCAATGAAGGCCGCCAGCGCCTCCTGCCCGAGCACCGGGCCGTGCCAGTCGGCCAGCTCGCGCGATCGCACCAGCGCCGCGCGGGCCCAGGGCGGCGCCACCACGAAGCCCAGCCGCAGCGCGGGAAAGAGGCTCTTCGAGAAGGTGCCGACGTAGAAGACCGACTCGGCGCGGTCCAGCGTCTGCAGGGCGTCGAGCGGGCGGCCGGCGAAGCGGAATTCGCTGTCGTAGTCGTCCTCGACGACGACGGCGTTGCGCTCGCGCGCGAAGGCCAGCAGCGCCGCACGGCGCTGCGGCGACATCGCAACGCCGGTCGGGAACTGGTGCGAGGGCGTCACGCAGACCACGCGCGCCTCGGGCGGGATGCGCTCCACGCACAGGCCCTCGGCGTCGGTGGGAACGGTCACCACCTTCGCGCCCGCCGCCAGCATGGCCTCGCGCAGCGAGGGGTAGAAAAGCTGCTCCACCGCGACCACCGTGCGCCCCGGCATCACCAGGATGCGCGCGAGCAGCCCGAAGGCCTGCTGGGCGCCGGCCGTGACCACGATGTCGTCGGCGGTGCAACCGACCGCGCGGGTGAACGACACATGCCCGGCGATCGCCTCGCGCAGCGCGGGCTGGCCCTGCGGGTCGGCGTAGTCGGCCGTCTGGCGCGCGATGCGGCGCAGGGCGCGGTCGCTCAGGCGGCGCCAGATGTCGAAGGGAAAGAGGCTCACGTCGGGCAGGCCGACGCGGAAGTCGTCACGCGCGGGCGGCGGCTGCAGGGTGGGGGCGAGATCGGCGCCGGGAACGCTCGCGGGCACGAGGCGGGGGTCGCGGCCAGCGGCCAGGGCTCTCCTGGGGACGAGGCGCCGTCGGGACACCGGCAGCGTGTCGGCCACGTAGGTGCCGGCGCCCGGCCGCGCGAGCAGGTAGCCCTCGCCCAGCAGCAGGTCGTAGGCCGCCAGCATGGTGTTGCGAGACACGCCCAGCCGCTGCGCCAGCGCCCGCGTGGCGGGCAGCCGGGAGCCGGGCTGCAGGCGGCCATCGAGGATGGCTGCGCGCAGCTGGCGGTGCAGCTCGCGCAGCAGGTCACGCGAGCCGGCGGGCGGCAGGCGGATGGCGAGTTCGAAAAGTGGCTCCATGAACTTCGCCAATTGTGGTTCTTTTGAAGAGCCAGTTGCAAACCTATTCTGGAGGCACTGAACACACTCGCCACGGAGTCCATCGTCATGAACAACACGGCTCTTTCTTCTTCCCCCTCCTCCTCGCCGCAGCCGGCCGAACGCCTGCCGCTGAGCCTGGGCTGGCTCGCGCTGGGCGCATTCGCCATCGGCACCGAGAGCTTCATGGTCGCAGGCCTGCTGCCGGTGCTGGCAGCCGACCTGCGGATCAGCGCCGCGCGCGCCGGGCAGCTGGTGCTGCTGTTCGCGCTGAGCTATGCGATCGGCTCGCCGCTGATGGCGGCGCTGCTGGCGCGCTTCGGGCGCCGGCGGCTGCTGGTGGTGAGCCTCGCGGCCTTCTCGGGGCTGACGCTGGCCGCATCGATGGCGCACGGGTTCGTGCAGCTGGCGCTGGCGCGCGTCGCACTGGGGCTGGTGGCCGGCGTGTTCCTGCCGACGGCGAGCGCGGTGGCGGCGGTGATGGTGTCGCCCGCGCTGCGCGGCCGTGCGCTGGCGATCGTGACCGGCGGCGGCACGGTGGCGGTGGCGCTCGGCGTGCCGCTGGGCGCATGGATCGCGGGCTGGGGCGGCTGGCGCACGGCCTACCTGCTGATCGCAGCGGTGGCGGCGCTCGCCACCTGGGGCCTCGCGCTGGGGCTGCCGCGCGATCTGTCGCAGGCGCCTGCCGCGCAAAAGCGCACTCCGGCCTTCGCCGTGGCCCGGGAGCCGGGCGTGCTGCCGGGGCTGCTGGTCAGCCTGCTTTGGGCCACGGGTGGTTTCAGCTTCTACACCTACATCGCGCTCTTCCTCTCGCACACGCTGGGCTTCGGCACTGAAGGCACGGGCGCGGTGTTCTTCGCCATCGGCGTGGCAGCGGCCATCGGCACTGCGGCCGGCGGCTGGGCCACCGACCGCTTCGGCGCCGACCGCATGGCGCAGGGCTTCGCGCTGATGCTGGTGCTGATCCTGGGCGGGCTGTCGTTCGCCGCACAGATGCTGCCGCACGGACTGGCGCTGCCAGCGATCGTGGTGCTGTCGGCGCTCTGGGGCTTCGCGGGCTGGGGTTTCGGGCCGGCGCAGGCGGTGCGGCTGATCCGGCTCGCGCCGGAGCGCGCGCCGATGACGCTGTCGCTCAACGCCTCGGCGATCTACCTGGGCATCGCGGCGGGCTCGGGACTGGGCGGGGTGGCGATCGACCTGTTCGGCGTCGCCACGGTGGGCTGGGTGGGGGCGGCCTGCCAGCTCGCCGGCCTGATGCTGCTGCTGCGTGCCGCACGCCAGGCGCGCGTGCCCGGATCCGCTTCGGCGAAGCTATGTTTTTGATAGCAAATAACGCATGCACCACGGCCCTTCGGGGCCTTTTTCTTTGGAGCATTGCTTCAAGACAAGCAACTGTCATGCCCCGCAAGCTATAATGTCGGGTTCGTTTCGATACCACGACGAAGAATTTCGTCAATCCCGCCTGCGAGCTGCGCTGCTTTCCGGATTCTCCGGCCTCCCGCTCGGCACGCCGGCGTTCACAGTGTGTTGGAGTGCCCGACCGGCGCCCATGATGGCCACCACTGCCGTCGTTCCTGTTGAAGCGAATCGCGCGTCCGTCTCGCGCTCCCGTTCGCGGGCTGAAACAATCACACCAATTCAATCTCCAACACACATCGAACGAACGATTCAGAGGTAAGCACAGATGCCAAAGGAAGAACTGATCGAAATGAACGGCGCGGTGACCGAAGTCCTGCCGGACTCGCGCTACCGCGTCACGCTGGACAACGGCCATCAGCTGATCGCCTACAGCGGCGGCAAGATGCGCAAGCACCACATCCGCATCCTGGCCGGCGACAAGGTCTCGCTCGAGCTCTCGCCCTACGACCTGACCAAGGGCCGCATCACCTTCCGCCACCTGGAGCGCCGCGGCCCCCCGCCGACGAACTCCGGCTCCGGCGGTTCCGGCAACAACTCACCCCGCCGCTGATACGCCACCGACCCAAGGCCTTGCGACGCTCCCCAGGGGCGCCGCAAGGCCTTTGTCATTCGCGCGTCTGTCGGCCTTAGAACCATGACCACCCCTGATTCCACGGCCGGCAACAACGGCTTCTCCACGCTGGCGCTCTCGCCCCGGATGCTGGCCAACCTCACGCAGCTCGGCTACACGCAGATGACGCCGATCCAGGCAGCCTCGCTGCCGAGCGCGCTGCTCGGCAAGGACCTGATCGCGCAGGCCAAGACCGGCAGCGGCAAGACCGCCGCCTTCGCCCTGGCGCTGCTGGCCAACCTCAATCCGCGCCGCTTCGCGGTGCAGTCGCTGGTGCTGTGCCCGACGCGCGAGCTGGCCGACCAGGTCACGCTCGAGATCCGCCGCCTCGCGCGCGCCGAGGAGAACATCAAGGTGGTCACGCTCTGCGGCGGCGTCGCGCTGCGCGGGCAGGTCGCGAGCCTGGAGCACGGTGCGCACATCGTGGTGGGCACGCCGGGGCGCATCATGGACCACCTCGAGCGCGGGAACCTGGACCTGGAAGCGCTCAACACCCTGGTGCTCGACGAGGCCGACCGCATGCTCGACATGGGCTTCTTCGACGACATCGTGAAGGTGGCGCGCCAGTGCCCGAAGGAGCGCCAGACGCTGCTGTTCTCGGCCACGTATCCCGAAGGCATCGCGAAGCTCGCCGAGCAGTTCATGAAGAGCCCCGAGCAGATCGCGGTGCAGTCGCAGCACGAGGGCAGCAAGATCCGCCAGCGCTGGTACGAGGTGGAAGACCACGAGCGCCTGCACGCCGTGAGCCTGCTGCTCGACCACTTCCGCCCCGTCAGCACGCTGGCCTTCTGCAACACCAAGCAGCAGTGCCGCGACCTGGTCGACGTGCTGCGCGCGCAGGGCTTCAGCGCGCTGGCGCTCTTCGGCGAGCTGGAGCAGCGCGAGCGCGACCAGGTGCTGGTGCAGTTCGCCAACCGCAGCTGCTCGGTGCTGGTGGCCACCGACGTTGCGGCGCGCGGGCTCGACATCGCGCAGCTCGAAGCGGTGATCAACGTCGACGTGACGCCCGATGCCGAAGTGCACATCCACCGCGTCGGCCGCACCGGCCGCGTGGGACAGCAGGGCGCATCGGAAGGGCTGGCGCTGAACCTGGCCAGCATGGACGAGATGGGCAGCGTCGGGAAGATCGAGCAGCTGCAGGGCCGCGAATCCGAATGGCACCCGCTGGCCGAACTCACGCCGGGCAAGGGCGCGCCGCTGCAGCCGCCGATGGCCACCCTGCAGATCGTGGGCGGGCGCAAGGAGAAGATCCGCGCCGGCGACGTGCTGGGCGCGCTGACCGGCGAATGCGGCTATGCGAAGGAGCAGGTCGGCAAGATCAACGTCAACGAGTTCTCGACCTATGTGGCGGTGGACCGTGCGATCGCGGCCGAGGCGGCGCGCAAGCTCTCCGCCGGCCGCGTGAAGGGCAAGTCGGTCAGGGTGCGGGTCATCTAGGACTCGCCCCCAGTCTTCGCGCACTTCGTGTCGCTTCTCCACCCCCTACCGGGCGCGGCGGCCCTCACGAAGATGCGGCGCCCTTCGGAACCGATTGCGGCGTGCTCAAAGCTGCGGCCTCCGCATGCGCCGAGGTCGGTGCCACCGGCGCGTCGAGCACCGGGGCCGGTACGGCGTCCGGCGCCGGCAGCTCCTGGCGCGCCAGCTTCGCGGCCAGCCGGAACGCGACGATCACCGCCAGCAGGCCGAAGATCGACGAGCCGACCGCCTGGCCTATCAGCACGCCGGCCGCGCCGTAGTGCGAGCCCCACCAGGCGAACGGAATCGTGCCCAGCGTCGCGCGCCCCCAGTTGAACGCCGTCGACAGCAGCGGATGCCCGAGGTTGTTGAACGAGGCGTTCGCCACGAACAGCCCGCCCGCGAAGAAGAAGCTCGCGGCCAGCCAGCTGCAGAAGAGCGAGATCAGCTGCGCCGCCTGTCCGTCGGCCGAGAACGCCCGGATGATCACGCCCTGCCCGAGCCCCAGCACCAGCCACGCCGCGGCCACCGACACCACCATGAAGAGCAGGCTGTCGCGCAGGCCCTCCTGTACGCGGCGGAACTGCCCCGCACCCAGGTTCTGCGCAAGGATCGGCCCGACCGCGCCGCTGAGCGCATAGACCAGCCCGAAGGCCACAGGCGTCAGCCGGTCGATGGTGGCGGCACCCGCCACCGCCGAGGGCCCGAACTGCGCGACCGAATGCGTGACGAAGGCCGCGCCTACCGGCGTCGCAAGATTCGTCAGCACCGCCGGAGCCGCCACCGTGCCGAGCGCGCGCGCATCGTCGGCAAGCTTGTGCGGCTCGAAGCGCCCGAGCATGCGGTGCCGCACGATCACGCCGTGCAGGCCGATGGCCGCGAGCACGATGCGCGAGACCACCGCGCTGATGGCCGCGCCGTCGAGCCCCAGGCCGAAGCCGAAGATCAGGATCGGATCGAGCACAGCCGTCACGAAGGCGCCGCCGAGCGTCACCGTCATCGAGCGGCGCGCATCGCCGATGGAGCGCAGCAGCGCCGAGGTCGCCATGCCGATGCCCAGCAGCGGCAGCGTGTGCACCGTCACCGATAGATAGCGGTGCGCGAGCCGCGCCGTCTCGCCCTGTGCGCCGAGCGCGTGCAGCGCCGGATGCAGGAAGAACGCGGTGCCCGTGCCCGCCACCACGGCCAGCGCCGTCATCAGCACGAGGCTCGACGTGGCGATGCGGCGCGCATCCTCGGCGCGCCCCGCGCCCACGGTGCGCGACACCACCGCCGCGATGCCGATCGTCAGCCCGATGCACAGCGACGCATGGAAGAAACCCACCACGCCCGCGAAGCCGATGGCCGCGGCGATCTCCTTCTCGCCCAGCAGCGAGATGTAGAACAGGTTGATGAGGTCGACCGCGAACACCGCGATCAGCCCGATGGCGCCCGTGCCGGCCATCACGCAGACGTGGCGCATCAGCGAGCCCGAAACGAAACGCGCGCGCCCGACACCACCCGCCGTTGCGGTTATTGGCATGTGAAATTCCCGATGTGGCCTAATTGCAGGTTCGAACATTCACTTTTACCCGAGCTTTTCATGCCCAAGACATTCCGTACCGAAGCCGAACGCGTTGCCACCCCGAAGCCGACGCCGCTGCCCGGCTACACCGCGCCGCGCTCCGGTGGCGGCCAGAAGGTCAGCCTCGAACGCGGCACCGCCACGCGCAGCAAGAAGAACCCCGGCAAGCGCGCCAAGAAGGGCGGCTGATCCGGCTTCTGCCCCCGCCGGCTCCCCACGCCTGCTGAAAGAGCACCGAAGGAGCCACGACGAACGCGCCCCAGGGCGCGTTTTGTCATTGGGGCCGCCGCTGCCACCAGACTTTCCCCAGGCCCGCGATGTCCGAAGACAACCAGATCCTCATCCCGCCCTCGTTCTTCGCCGTCTACACCGACGCGCGCCAGCGCCTGAGCGAGCCCATCGGCGTGGTGCGCGAGCGCTACGAGATCTGCGAGGACCTCGCCAGCCATCTCGTGGGCCACGCGCAGATCCAGCACCACACCGAGGTGCCGGTCGAAAGCGAGATCCTGCGCCGCATCCACGCCGGACTGGCCGCGCCCGAATCGGGCGTGTCGCCGGCCGAGGCCACGTGGGTGGTGCGGCGGCTGGCCGAACTGCTCGGCTGGGAGGATCCGGAACTGCCCGAGCCCGAGCCCGGTTCCGAAGCCGGCTGAGTCCCCGCAGGAGCGACAACCCGTGCTGCTCAAGGTCGGAGAACTCGCCCGGCACACCGGCCTCACGGTGCGCACGCTGCACCACTACGACGCCATCGGCCTGCTGGCGCCCTCGGCGCGGTCGGAGGCCGGCTACCGCCTCTACGACGCGGCTGACATCGCCCGCCTGCACGCCATCCAGGCGCTGCGGCTGCTGGGCCTGCCGCTGGCCGAGATCGGCGCGGTGCTCGACGCGGAAGGCGGCTCGATGCCCGCGATCATCGCGCGGCAGATCGAATCGCTCGACCAGCAGATCGCGCAGGCCACCGCGCTGCGCGAGCGGCTCGGCCTGCTCGAGCAGCGCCTGGCCGAAGGCGCCCAGCCCGACATGAAGGACTGGCTCGCCACGCTCGAGCAGATGACCACCTACGGCCGCTACTTCAGCCCCGCCGAGATCAGGTCGCTCATGGCCAACTGGAAGCAGGTGGCCGACCGCTGGCCGCCGCTGGTGGCCGAGGTGGCCGCGCTCATGGCGCGGGGCGTGCCGGCCGATTCGCTGGAGGTGCAGCCGCTGGCCGCGCGCTGGATGACGCTGATGGGCCAGTGGATGGACGGCAACTACGACCTCGTCACGCGCTGGGGCGAGATGTACCGGCGCGAACCCGTGGCGCGCCGCGACGACGGGCCGTCCGCCGAGCTGGTCGACTACATCGGCGAGGCCATCGGCATCCGCATGGCCGCGCTCTTGCGCCACATGCGCACCGACGACTTCGCACGGCTGGGCCCGCCGCCCGAAGACGAATGGCGCAGGCTCGCGACCGAACTCGCTGCCCTGCAGGCGCGCGGCGTTCCGCCCGAAGACGAGGCCGTGCAGGCCATCGCGCGCGAATGGGTGCGCCTGTTCGACGCCTTCACCGACCACGACCCCGGCATCGGCGCCCGGCTGATGCAGGCGATGGCCGTCGAGCCGGTGCTGCAGGCCACCGCCGTCACCACGCCTGCGGTGCGTGACTACCTGCTGCGTGCGATGAACCCCGCGACGGCCCCGCGCAGCGCTTGACCCTGACGTTGCGTGAGGCCCGACAGTGGCCTCATGAACAACGCACACACCCCACTGCCGCCACATCCGCAGCCGCTCGAGCGGCTCCACGCGCTCGACAACCTCCGCGCCCTCATGATGTGGCTCGGCATCGTGCTGCACGTGGCGATCAACCACCTCACCGTCGACTCGCCGCTGCCCTGGCGCGACCCGAAGACGTCGCCGGTGGCCGACCTGCTGCTGCTGTTCATCCACAGCTTCCGCATGCCGGTGTTCTTCGTGCTGGCCGGCTTCTTCGTGGCGCTGCTGGCCGAGCGGCGCGGCGCGAACGGCATGCTGAAGAACCGCTGCCTGAGGCTCGCGCTGCCCTTCGCGATCTTCTGGCCGCCGCTGTTCGCGGCGACCACGGTGCTGGCGATGGTCTACATCCACCTGACGGTGCGCGGCGTGCCGGGCATCGACGTCGCGCTGGCACCCCCGCGGCAGGCCGGCGGCTCGCCCTTCAACACCATGCACCTGTGGTTCCTGTACCAGCTGTTCTGGCTCAGCGTGCTGGCCTGGGCCGGCATGCGGGTCCGGCGCTTCGTGCCGGCACGGCTGCGCGAGGCACTGGCATGGGGCTTCACGCAACTGCTGTCGCGGCGCTGGGGCTTCGCGGTGCTGGCGCTGCCGCTGGCCCTCGTGGGCATGGCCTATCCGTCGGGCCTGCTCCAGGAAACAGGCTCCTTCCTGCCGCCTGCGGCCGAGTGGATGCGCAGCGGTCTCTTCTTCGCGGCCGGCTGGTACGTTCATGGCCGGCAGGAGCAGCTGCTCGCGGTCTTCTCGGCACGCTGCAAGGGCCATGCGGCGGCCGGCTTCGCCTTCCTGGTCGCGACCGTGCTGCTGCTGGGCGCCACGCGCGGCGGCAGCCTGCATCGTGTGCCGCATCCCGAGTTCTGGATCGCCTACGCCTACAGCGCGACCGCGTGGCTCTGGAGCATGGCGCTGATCGGCGGCTTCCTGCGCTACCTGCCGCGCCGCAACGCGGTGCTCGACTACCTGTCGCAAAGCTCGTACTGGGTGTACCTGGTGCACATGCTGGGCACCGTGGGCTTCGGGATCCTGTTGTTCGACGTGCCGCTGGGCGCGGTCGCGAAGATGGGGCTGAACATCGCGGCGACCTCGCTGGCCGCGCTCGCGAGCTACCAGCTGCTGGTGCGCCGCACGCCCCTCGGCAGGCTGCTGAACGGTCAGCGGCCGGAGAACCGCTCCACCAGGAAGTCGACGAAGGCGCGCGTCTTGGCCGCAAGGTGACGCGAGGGGTACACCGCGTACACCGGCGTGCGGTCGGCCTCCCATTCCTGCAGCACCGCCTCCAGCCGGCCGGAGGCGAGCTCTTTCTCCACGTAGATGCGCGGGATCAGGCTCAGGCCGAAGCCCGCGAGCAGCGCGTCGCGCACGGCGATGCTGGAGCCGACCTTGTAGCGCCCGTCGATCGGCACCGCCACGCTGCGGCCGGCGCGCGTGAAGGTCCATTTGTTGGCATGGCCCGAGAGCGTGAACTGCACGCACTCGTGGCTCTTCAGGTCGGCGGGCTGCGCCGGCCGGCCGGCGGCGTCGAGGTAGGCGGGGGCGGCGCACAGCACGTGGTCCATGGTCATGAGCTCGCGCGCGACGAGGCTCGAATCCTCCAGCCGGTCGCTGCCGCGGATGGCCAGGTCGTAGCCCTCGCCGATGATGTCGACGCGGGCGTCCTGCAGGTTCAGCTCCAGCCGCAGGTTCGGATGCCGGCCCATGAACTCCGGGATGGCCGGCGACAGCAGCGTGAGCGCCAGGGTCAGGGGCGCACTCACGCGCAGCACGCCGCCGGGGCTGCTGCCCATGGGCGTGAGCGCGGCATCGGCCTCGGCGAGCTCGTCGAGGATGCGCGAGAGCCGCTCGTGGTAGGCCGCGCCGGCCTCCGTCAGGCTCATCTGCCGCGTGGTGCGGTTGATGAGCCGCACCTTCAGGTGCGCTTCCAGCTCGGCGATGTTCTTGCTCACCGCCGCGGGCGAGAGCCCCATCTGCCGCGCGGCGCCGGCGAAGCTGCCAGTGGCGGCGGCGGTGCGGAAGACTCTGAGGGCGGTGAGGTGGTCCATGCCTGATTGACGACTGACGGTAAAGAATCAATTCATTATTCGAACATTCACAACTACCGGTCAACTCACTAGATTCGAGGCATGACCAGCCGCACCACCGACATCCTCCTGACCGCCACGGCGCCCGCCGTCTGGGGCAGCACCTACATCGTCACGACCGAGCTGCTGCCTGCGAATTACCCGCTGACGGTGGCGCTGCTGCGCGCGTTGCCCGCGGGCCTGCTGCTGCTGGCGATCGTGCGGCAGCTGCCCGAGCGCGCGTGGTGGGGCCGCATCCTGCTGCTCGGCGCGCTGAACTTCTCGGTGCTGTGGGCGATGCTGTTCCTCGCGGCCTACCGGCTGCCGGGCGGCGTGGCGGCCACCATCACCTCGGTGCAACCGCTCTTCGTGGTGTTCCTGGCCAGCGTCTTCCTGGGCTCGCCGGTGCGCGCGCTGTCGGTGGTGGCGGCGGTGGTCGGCATCGGCGGGGTGGCGCTGCTGGTGCTGACGCCGAACGCGGCGCTCGATGCGCTGGGCATCGCGGCCGCCATCGCCGCCGCGGTGTCGATGGCCTTCGGCACGGTGCTGAGCCGGCGCTGGCAGCCGCCGGTGTCGGCGCTGACCTTCACCGCCTGGCAGCTCACCGCGGGCGGCCTGCTGCTGCTGCCCGTGGCGCTGCTGCTGGAGCCGCCGCTGCCTGCGCTCACGCTGCACAACTGGATCGGCTTCGGCTGGCTGGGCCTGGTGGGCGCCGCGCTGACCTACATCGTGTGGTTCCGCGGCGTGGCCCGCCTGGAGCCATCGACCGTCGCGCCGCTGGCCTTCCTGAGCCCGGTGACGGCGGTGATCCTCGGCTGGGCGCTGCTCGGCCAGGCGCTTTCGACCTGGCAGGTGCTGGGCATCCTCGTCGTGATCGCGAGCATCTGGCTGAGCCAGCATGCGCAGCGCGGCGCGCAGGCGCCGAAGGCGCGCACCGCGCCGGCGGGCGCGCGCTGAGGGAAGGCTAGGCTGCGGCCGTGGCCCGCCCGAGCAGGCTCAGGTAGCCCGGCTGCACTTCCATGCGCGCGATGGCGCCCTGCCGCTGCAGCAGGCGGTGCGCCTTCGGCAGCGCCCAGCAGGGCAGGCTGGTGAACATGTGGTGCTCGCAGTGGTAGTTGACCCAGTAGGGCGCCACCAGCGCACGTTCCAGCCAGCCGGCATGCGTGGTGCGCGCCTGCCGCAGCGGATCGGGCTCGTTCTGCGCGACCAGCGCATGCTCGGCGATGTTGCGCACGCGGCTCACCAGCGGCAGCCAGGTCGCCATCGGCAGCAGCCACATCGCGAGCCACGCCCACCCGTAGCCGGCGAGCGCGAAGGCGAGCAAGCCCAGCCCGTTGGCAACGAGGAATCGCCGGTCCTTCGCGAGCTCGCGGCCGAAAACCTGCAGTGCCGATTCGCCAGGCGCCCTCTTGCGGATGCCTTCGGCGATGTGCCCGAAGCGCTGCTTGTAGAAGGTCTGCCCGCTCAGGTCGCGCACCACCTTGCGCCACATCGAGGCGCGCGTGATGGGGAAGGGCGCCGACAGCACGAGGTCCGGGTCTTCGGTCTGCTGCACGAAGCGATGATGCTGAAGGTGATAGGGCCGGTAGTCGCGCAGCGTCGACGAGCACAGCCAGTGGCCCACCCAGTCGTTGATCTTGCGGTTGCGGTGCAGCGCCGCGTGCGCGGCGTCGTGCATGAGGATGAAAAGGCCCAGCTGCCGCGCGCCGACGATCGGCACGACCAGCGGAATGGTCCACGGCCACATGATGCCCGCGAGCATCGCCGCGCCGATCACGCCCCAGCAGTGCAGCACCAGCCAGAGGCCCTTCCACGACGAGCGCGCGGTGAGCGAGCCCCACTCGTCGGCGGTGAAGAAGTCCTCGGGTTGGGCGCGGGGTGCGACGGCCATGCGGGCCAGTATGCGCCGCGAGACGGGCGCAGGCACGCGGAGTTGCCCGGGGTGCCAGTGCGGAAAGCGAAGCCCTTCGGCCTAGTTGTCGATGATCTTGCGCGCGAAGACTTCGAGATAGTCCATCAGCCGGTTGGCGCCCGCGGTGGCGGCCGCCTCGTCGCCGGTCGCGATGCCCCGCGCCAGCTGCAGGTGGGCGCTCGCGCCCTCGACGATCTCGCCCTCGTGCTGGTAGGCGTACCAGAAGCGCCGGCACTGGACGATGGGCGGGATCACCGCGCGCACCGCCGAGTCGTTGTGGCTCGCCCGGTGGTTGACGAGGTCCAGCGCGCGGTCGGCCTGCATGTAGTCGTTGAGGTCGCCGCGGCTCGCGGCCTCGACCATCATCTCGGCGCAGCGCACGATCTCCTGGCGCTGCTGCGCGGTGGCGCGGCGCGCCGAGCAGGCGGCGATCAGCACCTCGAGCACGCGCCGCGTCTGGATCACGTCGAGGTGGTCGGCCAGGTCGATGGTCGACACCAGCAGCCCGCGGCGCGGCTGCTGCACGATCAGCCCGATGGACACCATTCGCATCAGCGCCTCGCGCACCGGCGTGCGGCCCAGCCCCGTGCGCTCGGCGAGTTCGGCCTCGACGATCTGGCTGCCGGGCTGCAGCTGCATGGTGGACAGCAGCGTCTCGATGGCGTCGTAGGCCTCGTCGGCGGCACGGCGCTTGGGCCGCGCGCGGGCGGCGGCCACGGGGGCTGTCTCTGCTTCTTTCTTCTTCGGTGCTGTCTTCGGGGAGGCCATGGTCTCGTTCTGCGGATGCGGCGGCGCCGTCATTGTCGGGCGTCCGCGCCCGTGGACTCGATCTCGGCGAGTCCCGCGAGCGTCGCGATGCGCACCGGCGACAGCGGCGGGCGCGGCGCGGGCGGCGTCCATCCGAAGAGGAACTGCGCTGCATCGCCGCACACGCGCCCCTGGCAGGCGCCCATGCCGCAGCGGCGGTGCAGCTTGGCGTCGGTCCAGCCGCTGCAGTCCTGCAGCGCGGAGAAGGGCACGTCCTCGCATCGGCACACGAGGGTGTCGGGCCGTGGCAGCGCCCGGATGGCGGCATGCAGCGCGAAGCCGCGGTGCAGCTGCGCCGCGAAGGCATCCCAGCGCGCGCGCTCGCGCTCGTGCGCGGCGGCCGCGCGTTCGTCGCCCACCGCTGCATGGCCGGCGATGCTGCCCTGCGCCAGCGCGCGCTCGCTGCCGCCGAAACCGGTGCACTCGCCCGCCGCGTAGATGCCCGGCACGCTGGTGGCCTGCCGCGCATCGACCTGCAGGCCCCGCGCGCCGAAGCCGTCCGAAGCCAGCGCGCAGCCGAGCATGCGGCCGAGCTGCGTGTTGGGCACCAGGCCGAAGCCGCAGGCGATGCGGTCGCAGGCGATCTCCACTTCCTGGCCGTTGCCCTGGAGCAGGCGCACCGACTCGACCTGCACGGCGCCACCCGCCGAGACGACGTGCGACGAGGTGCGATAGCAGGGGTCGGCCAGCGCGACGGCCTGCGCCGCCTTGCCGGGCCAGCGCGCGAGGCTGGCGCCGAAGCGCGCGACCGCGGCGAACGAAGCCTGCTCGGCGATGCGCAGCACCTTGGCGCCCGCCGAACGCGCAGTGGCCGCGGCGGCAAGCAGCAGCGGTCCGCTGCCCGCGACGACGATGCGCTCGCCCTCGACCGGCAGGCCGGCCTTGACGAGCGCCTGCAGCCCGCCCGCGCCGGTCACACCGGGCAGCGTCCAGCCCGGGAAGGGCAGCAGCAGTTCGCGCGCGCCGGTGCACAGGATGAGCCTGCCCCATCGCATGCGCACGGCCCCGTCGGCGTCTTCGAGCAGCAGTTCGCCGGGCGAGGGCGCAGCGACGACGCGTGTGCCGCTGCGCACGCGGATGTTGGCGTGGCGTTCGAGCGCCTCGCGCCACTTGCGCGCGGCCGGCGGCAGCTTCGCGCCGGGGCCGTCGCGCCAGATCTGTCCGCCGGGCGCGGGGTTGTCGTCGATCACGGCGATCGATGCGCCGCTGCGCGCAGCCGCCACTGCCGCCGCCATGCCGGCCGGGCCGGCGCCGACGACCAGCACGTCGCAATGCTCGGGCACGACGCCGCTCATTCCGCAGTCTCCACGCGCATGCCCTCGACGCATATCGTCTGGCAGGCGAGCCTGCGCCGGCCGTCGACGAGCACGCGGCATTCCTGGCACACGCCCATGCCGCAGAAGGGCGCGCGCGGCTGGCCGCCGACGGAGGTGCGCGCCACGCCCGTGCCGCCGGCCACGCGCAGCGCGGCGGCGACCGAGCTGCCGGCCTTCACGCGGACCAGGCGGCCGTCGATGTTCAGCAGGGTGTGGGCGCTCATGCGGCCCCCCGCAGGCCGCGAGGCGCGTAGGGCGCGGCGTCGAAACCGGGTGTCGCCCCTGTCATCAGCGCGGCGAGCAGGTGTGCGCTGCCGGGTGCCGTGGTCACGCCGAGGCCCTCGTGCCCGACGGCGAGCCAGAGCCTCTCGCGCCACGGATGCCTGCCCAGAAGCGGAAGCCCGTCGGGCGAGGCCGCGCGCATGCCGGTCCACGAGCGCAGGGCGTTGAGGTTCGCGAGCCCCGGCAGGTAGTCGAGCGCGCGCTGGAGCATGCGCGCGAGCATCGGCGCTTCCACCGCCGCGACGGTGGTGTCGAACTGGCGCGAGGAGCCGATCAGCAACTGCCCCGTGGGACGCGGCTGCACGTTGAAGGCGACCGAGTCGCCCTCGCTGTGGTGGGCGCTGGTCACGTAGCCGAGTTCGACGAGCTGGTGGTGCACCGTGCCCGGATAGCGGTCGGTGATGAGCAGGTGGCCCTTCTTCGGACGTATCGGCAGCTCGGGGCACAGCGCGGTGGCCTGGATGCCGTTGGCGAGCACGACGCGCGGCGCGGCGCGGCGGCTGCCATCGGCCAGGCGCAGCGTGCCTGTTTCCTCGATGGCATCGACCTTCGCCTGCTCGACGCGGATCGATGCCCCATGCTGGGCGAGCAGCCAGCGCGCCGCGTTGGGTGCGTAGAGGATGCCGTCGCCAGGCACTTCGAGCGCGCCCGCGAGGCCCTTGCGCAATGCAGGTTCGGCGGCCGAGAGCTGCCGTGCGTCGAGCAGGCGGCTGTCGATGCCGTCGGCGCGCAGCCGCTGCAGCTTGCGCCCGGCCTCGGCCATCTCCTCGTCGTTCGCGGCGATCCACAGCGTGCCGCAGGCGCTGTAGGCGCAGTCCTCGCCCATGCGCGGCGCGAGCTCGCGCCACTGCGCGATCGAATGGCGGCTCAGCGCCAGTTCGGCCGGGTTGTCGTCCATCACAACGAGGTGGCCCATGCCTGCGCCGGTGGCGCCGCCGATGCCAGCGTCGAGCACCAGCACCTTCGCGCCCGCATTCGCGAGCGCATGCGCGCACGCGGCGCCGACGATGCCGGCGCCGATGACGATGACGTCCGCGTCCATTGCGCCCGTCGTGCCCGTGGTCAGAGCCGGATGCCCCAGCCGAAGGGATCGGCGTCGTCGATCAGCAGCGTGGCCTCTGCGCTGATGTGCGCGCGGCCGCGCAGCGTGGGAATGACGCGGCCTTCGCCGTCGAGCGCGTAGCTGGCCTCGAAGACGCTGCCGATCACGCTGGCCTGCTTCCACACCTCGCCCGGCGCGAGCTTGCCGTCGGCCGCGAGGCAGGCGATCTTGGCGCTGGTGCCGGTGCCGCAGGGCGAGCGGTCGTAGGCATTGCCCGGGCACAGCACGAAGTTGCGGCTGTCGGCGCCTTCGCTGTCGTCGGCGAAGAGCTCGATGTGGTCGATCTCCGCGCCGTCGGCACCGGTGATGCCCTGCGCCGTAAGGGCCTTGCGCAATGCGGCGGTGTAGTCGGTGAGCGTGGCGAGGTTGTCGCTCGCCACGCGCTGGCCGTGCTCGCTCACGAGGAAGAACCAGTTGCCGCCCCAGGCCACGTCGCCGCGCACGGTGCCGTGGCCGGGCAGCTCGACCGCCGCCTGCCGCAGGTGCCGGTAGGCGGGCACGTTGCGCACGCTCACCGAGCCGTCTTCGTGCAGCGTGGTGGTCACGGTGCCCACGGGCGTCTCGATGCGGTGCTCGCCCACGCCGATGCGCCCCATGTGCGCGAGGCTAGCGACCAGCCCGATGGTGCCGTGGCCGCACATGCCGAGATAGCCGGCGTTGTTGAAGAAGACGACGCCCGCGGCCGCATCGGCCGAGACCGGCTCGCACAGCAGCGCCCCCACCACCACGTCGCTGCCGCGCGGCTCCAGCACGGCGGCGGCGCGCCACTTGTCGTGCCGCTCGGCCAGCAGCGCGCGGCGCTCGGCCATGCTGCCCTTGCCCGGATCGGGGAAGCCCCCGATCACCAGGCGCGTGGGCTCGCCGCCCGTGTGTGAGTCGATGACCTGGATGCGATGCATGTTCTTCGCTTCGTCTCAGTAGCTCGCGATGGGCACCGGGGCCGCGTTCTTGAAGGTGAACACCGTGATCGGCGCCTGCTTCATGTTGCCCTTGTCGTCGTAGGCGTAGGTGGCGGCCACGCCCTTGTAGGTGGCCTTGTAGAGCTCGGCGCCGACCTTGTCGGGATCGATGGAGTTGGCCTTCTTCATCGACTCGCCGATGAAGAGCACCTGGTCGTAGTACGAGGCGGCGTACGCATCGGGATCGATGTTGAAGCGCTTCTTGAACTTCTCCTTGAAGGCCGGGCCGCTCTGCGCCTTCTCGAGGATGGAGCCGCCCTGCGCGCAGAACACCAGGTCGTTGACCGCGTCGCCGCCGAGCTTGCCGGTGGCGGGGCTGCAGACGGTGTCGCCGCCCAGCAGCTTGCCGGGCACCGCGAGCTGCTTCATCTGGCGCGCCATGGGCGCGGCCTGAGGCGCGTAGCCGCCGAAGAAGATGGCCTCGGGCGCCTTGGCCTTCATGTTGGTGAGGATGGCGGTGAAGTCCACGGCCTTGTCGGTGGTGAATTCCTGGCCGACCACGGTGAGGCCCTGCTTCTTCGCCTCCTTGGTGAATTCCTCGGCGAGGCCCTGGCCGAAGGCGGTGCGGTCGTCGATCACGCCGACCTTCTTGACCTTCATCTCCTTGGCCGCGTACACGGCCATGGCGCCGCCGATCTGGTTGTCGCTCGCGATGATGCGGTAGAGGTTCTTGTAGCCGCCCTGCGTGACCTTCGGATTGGTGCCCACGGTGGAGACCATGGTGCCGCCGTCGGCGTAGATGCGCGAGGCCGGGATGGCCACGCCCGAGCAGTACGGGCCCATGACGTACTTGACGCCGTCGTCCACGAACTTCTGCGCCACGCTCACACCGGTCTTGGCGTCGCACTGGTCGTCTTCGGAGACCAGCTCGAACTTCAGCGTCTTGCCGCCGACGACGAGCTTCTTCGCGTTGAGCTCCTCGATGGCGAGGCGCACGCCGTTTTCATTGTCCTTGCCCGCGAAGGCATTGGGGCCCGAGAGAGGACCGCTGTGGCCGATCTTGACCACCTGCTCCTGCGCGTGCGCCTGGCCGGCGAGGGCCAGGGCCGCGAGACCGAGAAACGAAACCATGCTTGCTTTTGTCTTCATGCTTCTTCCTGCTGGGTTGGGGACGATGAAAAACACGCGGCCAGCAGCCGACCGGTAAGCCGGTGCCGGCGCGCCGTCGGTTTATTGCATGACCGACTGGTATTGAACAGGCCTCGTCGCGAGCGCCTTCTTCACGATGCCTTCGACGAACTCGCGCTCGGCGCCGACCAGCGGAAGGCGCGGGCGGCGCATGTGCTCGGTGCCCACGCCCACGATCGCGTCGATGAGCTTGAGGTTCTGCACGAGCTTGGTCGACACGTCGAGGTGCAGCATCGGCGTCATCCACTGGTAGAGCTTGAGCGCCTCGGCGAACTCGCCGGCCTTCATCAGGTCGTAGAGCGCCACCGTCTCGCGCGGGAAGGCGCAGCCCACGCCGGCGAGCAGGCCGTCGCAGCCCAGCGCCAGGCCTTCGTAGGCGAGGTCGTCGACTCCGAGGAACAGCTGGTAGCGGTCGCCCACGGTGTTGCGCAGGTCGGTGATGCGGCGGATGTCGTCGGTGCTTTCCTTGATGGCGGCGATCCATTCGCAGTCGGCCAGCTCGACCATGTGCGCGGGCTTCAGGTCGACGCGGTAGGCCACCGGGTTGTTGTAGACCATGATGGGCTTCTGCGCCGCATTGGCGATGGTGCGCACGTTGAGCATGGCCTCGCGCGCGTCGGCCACGTAGATCACCGAGGGCATCACCATGAAGCCGGCCACGCCGAGCCTGTTGGCGCCATCGACGTAGCGCAGCGCCTCGCGGGTGCTGGTCTCCGACACGTTGGCCAGCACCGGGATGCGGCCGTCGGCGGCTTCGAGCGCGATCTTGGCGACCTGCAGCTTCTCCTCCAGCGTCAGCGTGCTGGCCTCGCCGAGCGAGCCGCAGGTGACGAGGCCGTGGATGCCGTTGCTGATCTGGAAGTCGATGTGCCGGGCGGTGCCCTCGGCGTCGATGCTCTCGTCGGCGTGGAACTTGGTGGTGACGGCGGGAAAGACGCCTTGCCAGCGGGGATTGCTCACTTGATCGCTCCTTCGGATGTGCGGTGGAAGACACCGGACTCTAAATATATTAAGGATATACGGTCAAGATACTTTTGGGGCAAGCGCTCTTTTGCAGCGTGTTCTTCTGTGATACGGAAGCGGCGGCGCAGGGCGAGCGGCCCTGCCGTGCAGGCGGCTCGCCCGCCTACTTGTGGCCGTCGGCCGGTCGCAGCACGCCGCGCTGGAGCGTGACCTGCTTGCCGATCGGCGGCGCGGTCTTCGTCTCGACGGTGCGCAGCCTGCCGTCGTCCATGCGCACGCCCACCTCGTAGACGGTGACGGTGTGCACGTGCTTCTCGATGGCATTGCCCGCGAAGCCGCCGCCGACCGCGCCCAGCACCGTGGTGGCGACGCGACCGTTGCCGTGGCCGAACTGGTTGCCGACGAGGCCGCCGACCACGCCGCCCGCTACGGCGCCCACGCCGGTGGTCTTCTGCTGGCGCTGCACCGGCCGGACCGATTCGACGCGGCCGCAGACCGCGCACGGCGGCGCGGTACGCATGGCGGGCGCGGGTTCGGCTGCAGCAACGGCCGTCGAATTTGCAGGAGCGGGCGCTGACTGCGGTGCGGCAGCCATCGCCTGGGGGGCGGGGGAGGCTGGAGCGACCGCAGGCGGCGGCATGGCGGGCGCGGGCGGCATGGCCTCGGGCTTGAAGTCGTCGGGCGCCGGGGCGGTCGAAGCGGCGGCCAGGGGCGCGGAGGCGGGCGCCGCAGTTTCCTGCCCCTGCCTGTGCAGCAGCACCCCGCCCAGCGCCGCGACCGCGATGGCCAGCACGCCGATCACGGCCCAGAGCACCTTGGGCGATCTGCCGGCGTGCACGATGGCAGGCTGTTCGAGGGGCGATGTCGAGTTCATGAGATTTCCTTTCCGCCCCGGCGCACGGCGCGAGGGGCACCGCCAAAGCATGGCTTCGAGGGGCGGGAAGTTCAATCCGCCGGCGTCCTACAAGGCGATTTCGCGCCGGAGGCGCCGCCGCAGGGGATCAGCCCGCCCGGGCCATGTCCGCGATCGGCTCCAGCGCGAGCAGGGTCAGCTGCCCGTAGCCGACGTGCAGCCAGCCTTCGGCCTGCATGTGCTGCAGCGCGAGGTTGCAGCGCTGGCGCGAGACGCCGGCGATGGCGGCCAGTTCGTCCTGCGCGATGGGCAGGTGGATCAGCCCGAGCGGGTTGTTCAGCGGATGGGCCAGCCCGCACAGCGCGTTCGCCACGCGCGCGGGGCCGCGCATCAGCCGCACGTCGCCCACGTGGTCCATGAAGTAATGCAGGCGCTCGTTGATCTGCGCGTAGATGAAGTCCTTGAACGCCGGGTGCTCCTGCAGCAGGCGGGCGAAATCGTCCAGCGGCAGCAGCGCCACGCGGCTGTCGCGCAGCGCCACGTAGTCGGCGTGGCGGGGCTTGCCGCGCAGCAGTGCGCCTTCGCCGAACCAGCAGCCCGGCAGGATGCCGCCGAGCGTGGAGCTGCGGCCGTCGGCGGCGAGCACCGAGGTCTTGAGCAGCCCCTCCATCAGACCGAACCAGGTCGACGGAATCTCGCCGCGCCGCGCCAGCAGCTGGCCCTTCGACACCCGGTGCTCGCGCATGCGCTCCATCACCCGCTTGCGCAGCGGCGCGGGCAGGGCCGCGCTCCACGGCGACAGGCGCAGCAGCTCGTCGATGCCCAGGCCCGCGGGTTCGTCGGCCTTCGCGCGCCGCGAAGGAAGGGGCTCCGCTGCCCGCCGATGAGGCACGGCCGGCGGCTCGCGCGACGGCCCCTGCGACGGCTCGTGTGGCTTCTTTTCCAACGGGCAAACCCTTAATTCAAATGTCTCATTTCCAACAGTATCGCCGCCGCATCGCCCGAACAATCCGGCCCGAACCGCCCGCCGGGCGGCTTCTGGATGCCCGCTACACGATGCACGATTCGCCCCCTTCCGACGCCCACGGCCAGCTGCTGTGGACACCCTCGGCCGAACAGGTCCGCGCCAGCGGGCTCCATGCCTACCAGCAGTGGCTGGCCGAACGCCACGGCGTGCCGGCGGGCGGCTACGAGCAGCTCTGGCAGTGGTCCGTGGACTCGCTGGAGCCCTTCTGGCAGTCGATCTGGGAGTACTTCGGCGTCGTGGGCGAGGGCGACACGCATCCGGTGCTCGCGCAGCGCGAGATGCCCGGGGCGCAGTGGTTTCCCGGCACGCGGCTGAACTACGCCGAGAACGTGTTCCGCAGGGTGGGCAACGACCCGGCGAGCCCCGCGATCATCGCGCGCAGGGAAGACGCGCCGCTGCGCACCATGTCGTGGGCCGAGCTCGAGCGCGACACCGCAGCGCTGGCCGGCCGGCTGCGCGCATGGGGCATCGGCCCCGGCGACCGGGTGGCCGGCTACCTGCCCAACTGGCCGGAGACCGTCGTCGCCTTCCTGGCCTGCGCCAGCATCGGCGCCATCTGGTCGAGCTGCGCGCCGGACATGGGCCCGGGCGTGGTCCTCGACCGGCTGCGCCAGATCGAGCCCTGCCTGCTGCTGGCGACCGACGGCTACCGCTACAACGGCAAGCGCCACGACCGCAGCGCCCAGGTGAAGGAGCTGCTGGCCGAACTGCCCAGCGTGAAGCGCGTGATCCACGTGCCGGGCCCGGGCGACGAGGCCCCGGCACCCGACTGGCGCGACCGCGTCGACTGGGCCGATGCGCTGCGCGAGGACGCCCCGCCGCGCTACGAGCGCCTGCCTTTCGACCACCCGCTGTGGATCGTCTATTCGTCCGGCACCACCGGCCTGCCCAAGGCGATGGTGCACGGCCACGGCGGCATCGTGCTCACGCACCTGAAGACCATGGCGCTGCAGCACGACCTGCGCGCGGGCGACCGGCTGCTGTTCCTCGGCAGCACCGGCTGGATCGTGTGGAACCTGCAGGTGGGCGCGCTCCTGACCGGCGCGAGCATCGTGCTTTTCGACGGCAACCCCGCCTGGCCCGACGCCGGCGCGCTGTGGCGCTTCATCGGCGAGCAGGGCGTCACGCTGTTCGGCTGCGGCGCGGCCTACCTGGCCAACTGCATGAAGGACGGGCTGCGCCCGCGCGATATCGCGAACCTCGACCGGCTGCGCGCCATCAACGCGACCGGCTCGCCGCTGCCGGTGGAGGCCTATCTCTGGGTCTACGACGCCGTCAAGCCCGACCTCTGGCTGGCCTCGATCAGCGGCGGCACCGACATCGCCTCGGGCTTCGTGGCCTGCGCGCCCAGCCTGCCGGTGCACGCCGGGGAGATCCAGTGCCCCGAACTCGGCGTGGCGGCCTACGCATTCGACGATGCCGGCCGGCCGGTGGTCGACGAGGTGGGCGAGCTGGTCATCACGAAGCCGATGCCCTCGATGCCGCTGTATTTCTGGAACGATCCCGGGAACCGGCGCTACCGCGAAAGCTACTTCGAGACCTTCCCCCATGTCTGGCGGCACGGCGACTGGATCCGCTTCACGCCGCGGCGCAGCGCAGTGATCTACGGGCGCTCCGACAGCACCATCAATCGCTTCGGCATCCGCATGGGCACCGCCGAGATCTACCGCGTGGTCGAGCAGCTGCCCGAGGTGCGCGACAGCCTCGTGGTCGATCTCGAATACCTGGGCCGTCCCTCGTTCATGCCCCTGTTCGTCGTGCTGCAGCCGGGCATGGCGCTCGATGCGGCCCTCGTCGAGCGCATCCGCGCCGCCATCCGCACCAAGGCGTCGGCGCGCCACGTGCCCGACGACGTCGTGCAGGTGGAGGAGATTCCGCGCACGCTCAGCGGCAAGAAGATGGAAGTGCCCCTGCGCAAGCTGCTGCTGGGCACGCCGGCCGAGAAGGTGGCGAGCCCCGACAGCATGCAGAACCCGCGCAGCCTCGCCTTCTTCGTCGACTACGCAGGCAAGCGCGCGGCGGCCTGATGCCGCGCGGCCTCCCGTTTTCGCTTTCCACCCGCATCCCACGCATACACACACCCAAGGAGACACAGAAGATGCAACGACGCCACTTCCTCAACGCCATGGCAGGCGCCGCCGCCACCGGCGCACTGACGCCCTTCGCCGCCCTCGCCCAGGCGCTGGAGCAGGTGAAGGTCATCTACGGCTTTCCCGCCGGCAGCGCCGGCGACAGCGTGGCGCGCCGCGTCGCCGAGAAACTCGGCGGCACGCCCTACAGCAGGAACCCGGGCTACGTGGAGAACAAGCCCGGTGCGGGCGGGCGGATCGCGCTGGAGACGCTCAAGGCCGCACCGGCCGACGGCTCGGTGCTGACGCTGGCGCCCGTGTCGGCGCTGTCTGTGTACCCGTACATCTATCCGAAGCTCTCGTACAAGCCCGAGGACGTGACCGCCGTGTCCATCGGCGCGGTGATGTTCCACGGCCTGGCCGTTGGGCCCTCGGTACCGGCGGAAGTGAAGACCCTCAAGGACTTCCTGGCCTGGGCCAAGGCCCATCCCGAGAAGGCCAGCTACGGCTCGCCAGGCGCCGGCTCCATGCCGCACCTGCTGGGCGCGCTGCTGGGCATGCGCGCGGGCGTCGACCTCAAGCACGTGCCCTACCGCGGCACCGTGCCCAGCATCACCGACCTGGTGGGCGGCCAGATCGCGGCAGCCATGAACCCCAGCGGCGACTACCTTCAGTACGTGAAGGCCGGCCGCATCCGCGTGCTGGCCACCTCCGGCAAGAAGCGCTCGCCCTTCCTGCCCGACGTGCCGACCTTCACTGAGCTGGGCTACCCCGACGTGACCTCCGAGGAATGGTTCGGCTTCTACGCGCCGGCCAGGACACCCGCCGCCACCATCGCCGCCGCCAACGCCGCCATCACCCAGGCGCTGAAGGACAAGGCCGTGGTCGACGCGCTGGCCCTGGTCGGCCTGGTCGCGAACGGCACCACGGCGCAGGACATGGCGGCCGACCAGAAGGCCGAGTACGAGCGCTGGGGGCCGCTGGTGAAGCAGATCGGGTTCACTTCGGAGTCCTGAGCGGCATCCGGCGCAAGCCGGTTCGATGTCGGCCCGGCGGCGTCCTACGAGGCGATGTCGGCGCCCGCGAGGAATCGCTTCGCCTCGCCTCGCATGCCATGCGAGATGGCCTCCCAGGTCCGCGCGGGAAAGTCCGGCGGCAGCAGCGCCTCGACCTCGCCCAGCGCGGCGTCCACCGACGTCACCAGGTCGAGCATCGCGTTCCACACGTCGATGCCGCCGTTCTTCATTGCCAGGCCATGCCAATGGCGGGCCTGGATGGTCTGGAACACGTAATGCGCATTCCTTGAACGGATCGCCATTGCCAGGCCCGCCCTGCGCTGCTGGAATTGATTGGCGCCATCGCCGAAATACGGCCACATCGAGATGACGTCGTACAGCGGCGTCATCTCGTAGGCGTCGCCGCGCTGGAGATGGATCGAGAAGTTCTTGGCATGCCCGTCGGTGGCCGCGAGCAGAAAGAAGGCCAGCTGCGCAAGCAGGAAGCGCGCGCCGTCGTCCACGCTCCTGCTGCCCTGGAGAAGCTGCAGGCACTTCGACATGCCGGGTCCGCCGTGCTGCTCGTACTTCCTTTCGGACGGCAGGCCCAGGGCCTGGCAGAAGTCTTCCTGCGGCAGGCGTGCGATCCAGGTGCTGTCGTCCATCCACTCGCGATCGAAGCGCTCCACGATCAGCACCGTCTGCCCGCCGAAGGTGGCCACGGTGCTTGGCGCCACCGGCAGGCCGAGGGCCAGCACGATCTGCGCGCACAGCCATTCGTTCTGCACCGAGTCGGAGGCGTCGACACGCCTGGAGCCGCCGATCAGCCCGAGCGGCAGCTTGACGATGTGCGTGGTTGGCGTGGCGCCGTGCGGCCGGCACCATTTGCCATTCCAGCGGGTCAGCGCCGTCTTTTCCTGCGCACCGGCCAGCGAGATGCGAAACAGGTCTTCGTCGCGCATGCCTTGCGGGACGTCTTCGGATGGCACCGCCTGCAGCAATTCGGCGATCTGCGCCTCGTCCAGCGGCTCGCAGTCGACGGCGTTCCAGCCCTGCGGCGCGGCGCCCTCCGGCACGAGTTGAACGGCGCCGACACAGTCGCGGCCGATGGCTTCGAGCAGGCCGAAGGTCGTGGCGTCCCTGAGCCGGAAGCGGTTGCGCAGGCGCGCGCGAATCCTGTCGTTGTCGGGCAGCAGGTTGTCGAAGTAGTTGCGGACCACTTCGCCGCGAACCTCGAGCGCGCTGTTCAGCGGGATCGACAGCGACAGTGATCGCCGCCGCGGCGATTCAGACCAGGCCGGGTCGTAGCGGAAGGAATGGGTGCCGCGTTCGACTATCCAGGTGCCTACGCGCTCTCCGTTCATCCAGGCGTCGAGGGCCTGCGTCACCACGACTCCCTCTTGGGCCGGACGACGAAGTTCCGGCGCGAGGTGGGCTTGACGTCCTTGCCGGGGTTCAGTGCCTGGAGTGCGCGAAGCGATTCGCCCGGCGCACCGGGCGATTCCGCTTCCAGGCGCACCAGCACCGACTGGTCGCTCATCGGCGTGGCGGTCCATGGGCCGGGGGGAAGCTTCACGGCGTCGTACGGCGCGGGCTCTTCCGCTGCCACGGGCACGGGATTCGGCGCTGCTTCCTCGCGCAGACAGAAGGATGCGCCCAGCGCCGACAGGAGCTTCATCAGCTGCTCGAAGCTGACAGCGCCGGGGTTCGCCTCGATTTCCGCGATGCGGGCCTGGCTGACGCCGATGAGAGCGCCGGCCTGCGCCTGCGTCAGGCCGCGCTGCTTGCGCAGGGCCTTGAGATGCGGCCGCAGCTGATCGACGAAGCGCAGGGGATATTCCATTGAAGCTTCAGAATATCGGCCCTGTCTTGTTTTGTCAAAATATCTCTCTTAGCTTATTTTTACTTTATATCGGCTCAGGCTTGTAATTTACTGACCTCAGTCGACCTTCGCCCCCGACGCCTTCACCACCGCCCCCATCGCATCCCAGTCTGCGCGCAGCAGCTTCTGGAACTCCTCCGCGCTCTGGCTGCGCGGCTCCACGCCCAGGCGCTTGAAGCGTTCCTGGATCACCGGGTCGGCCAGCACCTTGTTGGTCACGGCGTTCAGGCGTTCGACCTCGGCCTTGGGCGTGCCGGCCGGCGCGAGCAGGCCGATCCACGAATCGAAGGCGTAGCCGGGCAGGCCGCTCTCGGCCACGGTCGGCAGCTTGGGCAGGAAGGGGCTGCGCGACTGGCCGGTGGAGGCCAGCAGCTTCATGCGCGCGTCCTCCTGGAAGCCCATCACGCCGATGCTCGACGAGATCACCGCCTGCACGCGGCCCGCGAGCACCTCGTTGACGGCCTCGCCGGTCGACTTGGTCGGGATGTGCGTCATCTGCAGGCCCGCCTTCGCGAGGAAGGAGGCCATCGCCAGGTGCGTGGCACTGCCGTTGCCGGCGGAGGCGTAGTTGTACTTGCCGGGATTGGCCTTGACCTCCTTGATGAAGTCGGCCGTGCTCGACACGCCCATGCCGCTGGACACCGCGAGCACGTAGCCCGCGTTGCCGACGTTGGCGACGCCGACGAAGTCCTTCAGCGGGTCGTAGCTGAGCTTGCTGTAGAGGAAGCCCGCGATGTTGTGGCTCGCCGCGGCGAGGACCAGCGTGTTGCCGTCGGCCGGCGCGCGCGCCACGATCGCCGCGCCCACGGTGCCGCCTGCGCCCGCGCGGTTCTCGACGATGGCGCTGGCGTTCAGCGCGGCGCCCAGTTCGTTGTTGAAGGCGCGCGCCACCGTGTCCTGCACCGCGCCGGTGCCGAAGGGCACGACGATGTGGATCACGCGCTGCTGCGCGTGCGCCGCAGCGATGCCGCAAAGCGCCGCCGCGGCGGCAATCGCGGTGAATGAACGTCGGGTGAATCGGGTGGGGGTCATCGGTGTGGCCACTTTCTTGGTCATCGGTCAGCAGTAGGGAAACAACTTCAGACGCGCGCCGCCGGCAGCCAGCGCTGCACCAGCTTCACGAAGTAGCTGGCGCCGATCGGGATGATCTCGTCGTTGAAGTCGAACGAGGTGTTGTGGATGATGCAAGGGCCGGGCCCGTGGCCGTCGAGCCGGTGGTCGCCGTCGCCGTTGCCCAGGAAGGCGTAGCAGCCGGGCCGCGCGAGCAGCATGTGGGCGAAGTCTTCGGCGCCCATCACGGCGGGGAAGTCGTCGGTGACCATGTCGTCGCCCACCACCTCGCGCATCACGCCGGCCGCGAAGCGCGCCTCGGCCGGGTGGTTCACGGTCGGCGGCGACGAGCGCTTGAAGAAGACCTCGGCCGTGCAGCCGTGCGCGGCCGCCACGCCGGCGGCGACTTCGCGCAGGCGGGCCTCGAGCTTGTCGATGGCGTCGATGGAGAAGGTGCGGATGGTGCCGCCGACGGTGGCGACGTCGGGAATCACGTTCGGTGCGTCGGAGCCCTGCAGCTGCGTGACCGCGAGCAGCGCGCGCTCGGTGCTCGGGATGGTGCGCGCCACGATGGTCTGCAGCTGCTGCGCGAGCGTGACCACCGCCGCCACCGGGTCGATGCCGGTGTGCGGCATCGAGGCGTGCGTGCCGCGTCCGCGCACGGTGATCATGTAGGTGTTGCTCGAGGCCATCAGCGCGCCTTCGTTGAGCGCGAAGCGGCCCACGTCGCCCACCGGGAAGTTGTGCAGGCCGAAGACGGCGTCGCAGGGGAAGCGCTCGAACAGGCCCTCGTCGATCATCTTTTTGGCGCCGGCCTTGCCCATCTCCTCGGCGGGCTGGAAGATGAAATTCACCGTGCCGTCGAAGTCGTCGGGCCCCTGCTGCGCGAGGTGCCAGGCGGCGGCCAGCAGCATGGTGGTGTGGCCGTCGTGGCCGCAGGCGTGCATGCGGCCTGGGTGCGTCGACTTGTGCGCGAACTCGTTGGCCTCGTGCAGCGGCAGCGCGTCCATGTCGGCGCGCAGGCCGATGGTGCGGCTGCCCGTGCCCTTGCGCAGCACGCCGACGAGCCCCGTGCCCGCGATGCCGCGGTGCACCTCGATGCCCCACTCGGCGAGCAGCTTCGCGACCTTGTCGGAGGTGCGGTGCTCCTCGAAGCCGAGTTCGGGGTGGGCGTGGATGTCGCGCCGGATCTCGACGAAGCGGGCGGCGTTGGTGATGAAGGAATCGGCGATGTTCATGGCGGGGCTGCTGCCGGCTGCGAAGCCGGCCGGGTCGTTCGACGTTGGGGGTGAAGCGAACGATTCTGGCGCAGCAACCCGCCGCGCGCACGCCGGTTCATCTGCCGGCCCGGCTACGCGATGCGCCCTTCCTGCCTCAGCCGCGCGCCGATGCGCCGGATTTCGGCCTCGCCCTGCTCGAGCGCGGCCTTGCTGGTGTGCACCGAGTAGTAGCCCATCACCAGCTCGTGCGGATGCTTCGCCGCCGAGCCCAGCACGAAGGCCGTGTCGCCGTGCGCCACGAAGTCGATGGCCGCGCCCGATTCCTCGAACACCGCGAGCTCGCCCGCGGCGACGGGGCCGCCGGTGCCGCCGGTGTCGTCGCCCGCTTCGAGCGCGCCCGCGCTGACGGCGATCCAGCCCACCGTGTGGCCGGCCGGCGGCACGTAGGTCCAGCGTTCGCCGTCCTTCAGCTTCACGGCCAGGTAGTTCATCGGCGAGGGCGCGGCGATGGGGCTCTGCGCCGCGCCATAGCGCCCGAGCAGCACGCGCGCCGGGCCTTGCGCCGGCACCTGCGAGGGCGCGAGGTACATGCTCTGCGCGGGTCCGTTCTCTTCCGAAGGCGGCAGCGCCACCCACAGCTGGAAGCCGCTCACGCGCTCCACGCCCGGCGCGGGCGCACCGGTGTGCCACACGCCGTTGCCGGCGCGCATCCATTCGACGCCGCCGCCGCGCAGCGTGCCCTGCTCGCCGGTGGTGTCCTCGTACCGGGTGTCGCCTTCCATCAGCCAGGTCAGCGTCGCGATGCCCGAGTGCGGGTGCAGGCCGAAGCCCTTGTGGCCGCCGGTCACGTCGAAGCCGAAGAGGTCGAGGAACACGAAGGGCTTGAGGAATTCGCCCAGGTCGCCGGGGCTCATCAGCCGCGTGATGCCGCCGTGGCGCGAACCGCGCGTGCGGTAGACGATGGCGCGGGCGCCTGCTTCGATGGCCGTGCTCATCATGCGGCCTCCCTCGCGCTCTTCAGCGCCTTGGTCCACCACGCGATGTCGTCGAGCAGCGCGGTGGCCGCCTGCGCGAGGTGCGGGAAGTCGGCGAAGCTCTTGCCCTGCTGCCAGATGCCGAGGAACTCGACCATGCCGATGTGCACCGCGTGGCGCACCGGCGCCATCTGCATCTCGACCGCCACCAGCCGCAGCTGCTCGATGGCGCGCGCCGCGCCCACGCCGCCGTAGCCCACGAAGCCGATCGGCTTGCGGATGAACTCCTTGTAGGCCCAGTCGATCGCGTTCTTCAGTACCGCCGTGGGGCCGTGGTTGTATTCGGGCGTGACGACGATCAGGCCGTCGAAGCCGGCCAGCTTCGCCTGCCAGCGCTGCGCGGCCTCGTTCTTCACCGGCCCCCAGGCCGGCGCGCCGGCTTCGTCGAAAAGGGGCAGCGGGTGGTCGCGCAGGTCGACCAGTTCGAAGGCGAGGTCGGTGCGCTGCTTCGCGATCTCGTGGATCCACTGCGCGGGCTTCTCGCCGAAGCGGCCTTCGCGGGTGGAGCCAAGGATGATGCCGATGCGGGGTTGCTGCTGGGTCATGGGGTACTCCGGAAGAGGTTGGAAGAAAGAGAGAAAAAGGAAATCAGGCCGTCGCGGCGACGGACCCGGACTGCGGCCGCAGCCGCCAGGCGACGAAGCCCGACAACAGCGCCAGCACCACGGCCGGCGCGGGGTTGCCGCCGATCAGCAGCAGGTGCGTGGCGACGGCGCACACCATGGTCGCGAACAGCAGCAGGCCGCCGAGGAAGCCGGTAGCGGGCACGAGCAGCAGCACCGCGCCGCCGACCTCGACCAGCCCCGTCAGGTAGCGGAACCACTGGCCGAAGCCGATGGTGTCGAACACCTGGACCATCTGCTGCGCACCGGCCAGCTTGGCAGCGCCCGCGGCGCCGAAAGCCAGCGCCAGCAGGACGCGCACGCCCCAGACAATGCGGCGCCGAGTGGGGGAGACAAGGGATGAAGTAGTCATGGGCACAAGGTTAGGCATGCACCCATTGATCGACTAGGCGGTAGAGTCGGATTGCACTCGTCCATGAATTGAAGGAATCAGCCCGCCATGTTCGACCTCAACGACGCCGCCGTCTTCGTCCAGGTGGTGCGCCACGGCAGCTTCGCCGAGGCAGGCAGGCGGCTGGGCCTGCCGCCGAACACCGTGAGCCGGCGCATCCAGCAGCTCGAGTCGCAGCTGGGCGCCCGGCTGATGCAGCGCTCCACGCGCAAGCTCACGCTGACCAGCGCCGGACAGGATTTTCACGACCGCTGCGCCGGGCTGATCGACGGCCTGGCCGCCGCCGGGCAGGCGCTGGCGGCCGGCGGCCAGGAGCCCAGCGGCCTGGTGCGCGTGGCCGCGCCGGCGGATTTCTTCGATTTCTTCCCGATGGAATGGGTGGCCGACTTCCTGGCCGCGCATCCGCTGGTCAAGCTCGATTTCGTGCTCAGCGACGCAGCCGCCGACCTGATCGCCGAGCGCATCGACGTGGCCTTCCGCGGCGGCGTGCTGCGCGACTCGGGCTACGTCGGCCGGCGGCTGGTCACCCGCAGCGCCGGCCTGCTGGCGAGCCCCGCCTACATCGCCCGGCGCGGCGAGCCGAAGAGCCTGCAGGAGCTGGCCCGGCACGACTGCGTGACCCCCTCGACCCCCACCGGCCACACCACCTGGCGACTCACCGGCCCCGACGGCGTGGAAGAGGAAGTGCAGGTCGCCGGCCGCTTCACCGGCAACACCGCCCAGGCGCTGCGCAGGGCGGCCCTGGCCGGCCTGGGCATCGCCCAGCTGCCGCCCGCGATGGCCACGCGCGACGAGCAGGCCGGCGAGCTGGTGCGCGTGCTGCCGCAGTACGAATACGCCGGGCGCGGGCTCAACGTCGTCTATCCGAGCCGCAAGCACCTGCCGCTGGCGGTGTCGGCCTTCATCGAGCTGGTGATGGGCAAGCTCGACCAGATGGACGTGCTCAAGTAGCCGGGCAGCCACCGCGATCCCCGGGAAAGGCCCGGCTGCGTGCGCCTTCGGGTTTCGGCCGAGAATGCGAGCCCATGAAAATCGCAAAAGACACCGTCGTCACCATCAAGTACAAGGTTTCCGACGCACAGGGCAAGCTCATCGAGGCGAGCCCCGAGCCGATGGCCTACCTGCATGGCGGCTATGAGAACACCCTGCCGAAGATCGAGGAAGCGCTCGACGGCAAGGAAAAGGGCTACCAGACCGTGCTGAACCTCGCCCCCGAAGACGCCTTCGGCGAGCGCGACGAGTCGCTGGTGCGCTCCATCCCCAAGACCGACTTCCCGCCCGGCGTGAAGGTCGGCGGCCAGTTGCAGGGCCGGCTCGACGACGGCCGCGAACACGTCTTCACCGTGATGAAGATCAAGGGCCCGGTCGTGCTGCTCGACGGCAACCACCCCTGGGCCGGCAAGGCGCTGAAGTTCAGCCTGCAGGTGACGGACGTGCGCGCGGCGCAGCCGGTGGAGATCGAGCACCGGCATGTTCATGGGGCGCACGGGCACCATCACTGAGGCAGACTGTGGCGATGGACTTCGCCACACTCCCCAGCCTTTCAAGCTTTCTGAGCATTGCGGCTCCTTCGCTGATATGTATGGCCTTCATCTGGGTCATCTGGCGAACGGAATCCCTCCACGTACTGATGCACCGGCTGTGGCAGCTGGTTCATGGCAAGCAGGCAATCACCGATCCGGAAGTTCGCGCATTCATCGATGAGCAAACCAGCCTGATCTCGTTTCGCCTGTTCGCCGGCGTGAAGGTCAACAGCCTGGAACAGGCCCGGCAGCTCATTCAATGGGCAAAGCACAACGGCGTGCAGATGAGGGCTTTGAGCATGTGCGGCGAGCTTTTCGACGTGGAGCTTCGCCAGATCAGGCAGCACAAGCTACCGTCGCATCTGCTGCAAGGGCTACAGCTTGCAGGCGTCGCCGTCGGAATGCTGCTCTTCATCGTCAGCACGACGACGCTTTTTCACGATCAGGCCTTCCTGAAGTTGAAAGCAACGCAGCGAACCTTCGCCGCCACAGCGAACCACGCCAAGACACTCCGGTCCGTCCTCCCGTTCGGGCCAGAGCCATTGCGTATCGACGACTGCTCACAACCAGCGAGCCTCAACGCGACCCGGACATCTTTCACCGAGAGGGAAGTGGGCATTCTTTGCAGCGTCCTCAAAGACAAGGACACTGCGACATTCATCAAGGATTCGCTGAAAGAACAGCGCTGGACCTGCGCGCTTCTGATCGGCTTCGCTATCTGGTTGTGCTGGATTTCCTTCCTTGCCTGGGCCACGGGATACGTAGCGAGGCACTTGGCGGCTCGCCGGCTTGATCCTTCGCTGCCGGATTCCCAGCTGGCTCTGGACTTCGGCAGTTAACCGCTCTTCTTCCAGAACCTCGCCGCGTCCTCGATCTTCGCGAGCGCCTTGCGGCAGGCCTTCGCCCCGGCCTCGCGCCGCGCGGTGAACCACCCTACGGCGAACCATGCGCGCGCATCGCGGGCGGCGGCCTCGCGGTACAGCGCGAGCGCGACGGCCTCGTCGTTGAATTCGCCCAATGCGTCCTGCGCGGGACGCAGGGCCTTCAGATAGGTGTCGGCGCCTTCTTCCTTTTCATCGAACAGCGGCGCCACGAACTCGGCGAGGTAGCGCAAACGCTTGAGGCGCTTGCGCACACGGTGCTGGCTTTCAGTGTCCAGCGATTCGAAGCGTTCGCCGTCGCGCAGCACCTGCTTGTGGATGCGCTGCAGGCGCTTTCGCAGCAGGCGGCGGGCGTCGTTGGCGCCGACCGTTGCTGATGGCGGGTCGCCTTCCGCGGCGGGCGCAGGTTCGGGTTCGCCCGGCTTCGCCGCGGTGAAGCCGATCAGCGAGACGAGCACGTTCTGGAAGGCCGGGGAGCGAACGATGTCGTCGGGCGAGGGCGCATCGGCTGCGGCTCCACCGTCGGCGGCCAGCGGGTCGAAGTCCGGCGCGCCGGCTTCGCGCAGGCGGGGCTGCGCCAACTTCACGACCTGTTCGCGGTCGCGCAGTGCGCCGAGGGCGCGGAACGCGTCGACGAGCGGGGGCTCCCATTCCGCGGCCTGGGCGGCACCCGAGGCGGGGTCGAGATCGGCGAGTTCGCGCAGCGCCGTGCGCAGGCGGCGGATGCCGATGCGCAGCTGGTGGATCTGCTCCTCGTCGGCGCTGCCCGCAGCGATCTCGCTCGCGTTCGGCAGCATCTGCGCAAGGCACGACGCGACCACGGCCTGCCGGATGGCCGGGCCGTCCGGATGCTGGTCGGCGAAGCGCGGCGGCTCGGCCTTCACGGCTTCCACCGTTTCCTGCGCCGCAAGCAGCCGCGCGCCGCGCTCGGCCTTCGACACGGTGCTGAACCACAGTCCGTGCTGCTGCGACCAGCGCCGCGCGAGCGAGACCAGGCCCTGCACGTCGCCGCGCTTGAGTTCGAGCTCCAGCTCGCACACCGGCGATTCGCGCTGCTCGGGCGTGCCGGCCTGGGCGACGACCTTGCCGACGTCCAGCGCCATCTCGATCACCGCGCCGGCGGAGCCGGTGACGCGGACGTCGCGGGTGAGCCGCACGATGTCGGTCGATTGCCGCTCGACCAGCGGCGTGCCGTCGGCGAGCAGCTTCGCGAGCCGTTCGCCCACGGGCGTGCCCTGGTGGCGCTGCAGATCCATCTGCGGCGCCGGCGCTGCAGTGCCGAGGTCGACGTTGTGCTCCAGCCGATGCAGGGCGTTGTCGCCGGTGGCCTTCACGGTCTGCACCCAGCGAGGCCCCTCCTTGCGCAGCCGCAGCACCACGCCGTCGGCGGCCAGGCGCTGGTCGGCGGTGTCGAAATAGCGGGCCTGCAGGCGGGTGCGGGCGACAGTGCCGCGCCTGAGGGCGGCTTCGACGGCCTTCAGGCGGCCGGCGGGGATGCAGAACTTGAACTCGATTTCCATGATGGCAGCCATGATGCCCGGTCCGTTTCGCCCCTTGCAATCGCGGCCGCATCGTCGGGATCGGCAGCCTCGAAAAAATATGTGGACGCCGTCCATTTGATTCGCTATCGTTTGTGGACGGCGTACACAAAACGCCGGACAACACCCTCACAGACCTCTTTTCATCGACAGGACGACACCATGGCCACCAAGCAGATCTTCGTGAACCTCCCCGTCAAGAACCTCGACAAGACCAAGGCGTTCTTCGCCGCGCTGGGCTACACCTTCAACGAGCAGTTCACCGACGCCAATGCCGCGTGCATGGTCGTCCAGAAGGACAGCATCCACGTCATGCTGCTGGTCGAGGAGTTCTTCAAGACCTTCACCACCAAGAGCATCGCCGACACCGCCAAGAGCACCGAAGTGCTGCTGTGCCTCTCGTGCGAGAGCCGCGCCGAGGTCGACGAACTGGTGGCCAAGGCCAAGGCGGCCGGCGGCACCACGCCGACCGAGCCGAAGGACTACGGCTTCATGTACGGCCACGGCTTCCAGGACCTCGACGGCCACCTGTGGGAGCTGGTCTACATGGACCCGAACGCCGCCGTGACGCACCAGAACCCCTGAGGCAGCGCCGCCGCCGCCGAGGACCCGAACGATGCCGATCGTTCCATACGCGCTCTTCACTGTTGCACGGAAGGCCTCTGGCGAAAGGCGCCGGCGGCCCGATATTCCACCCACCGGCACGGCATCATCGGCCGCGCGCCCCAAGGAAAGGAATATCCGCATGCCCGACGACAAGAACAACGACGACAGGAGCCCCGTCCTGCAGGTGAAGCCCCTGGGCTTTCCCTGGCAGACGATCGACCCGTTCCTCTTCTGCGTCTACCACGACGATGCGTACCCGAAGGCCAACGGCCGCATGGGCCCCGAGGCCTCGCTGGCCGGCCGCCAGATCGGCCAGGACTTCAGCCGCAAGGACGGCTGGAGCATGTACCACGGCGAGACGGTGCCGGGCTTTCCCTCGCACCCGCACCGCGGCTTCGAGACCGTGACCATCGTGCGCAAGGGCCTGGTCGACCACTCCGACTCGCTGGGCGCCACCGCGCGCTTCGGCGGCGGCGACGTGCAGTGGCTCACAGCCGGCAAGGGCATCGTGCATTCCGAGATGTTCCCGCTGCTCGAGGCCGACTCCGCCAACCCGCTGGAGCTGTTCCAGATCTGGCTCAACCTGCCGGCGAAGAACAAGATGGCCGAGCCGCACTTCACGATGTTCTGGTCGGAAGCCATTCCGCGCTTCGTCTCCGATGACGCGAAGGGCGGCCGGACCGAGGTCGCGGTGATCGCGGGCCGGCTCGGCGACGACCCTTCCAACGGCCGGGCACCGATCCAGCCGCTGGCGCCACCGCCCGATTCGTGGGCCGCGCAGGCCGATGCCGACGTGGCGATCTGGACGCTGAAGATGACGCCCGGCGCCCAATGGACGCTGCCCGCCGCCACCGGCGAGGGCACGCGGCGCATGCTGTACTTCTTCAAGGGGTCGGCCGCGCGGGTCGGCGGCGAGCAGGTGCGGGGGCCGGTGGCCATCGAACTGCGCGCGGGCGTGGACGTCGAGATCGCCAACGGCGACGCCGACGCCGCGGAGTTCCTGGTGCTGCAGGGCCGTCCGATCGCCGAGCCGGTGGTCCAGTACGGCCCCTTCGTGATGAACACGCAGGCCGAGATCAGCCAGACCATGGCCGACTACCGCCGCACGCAGTTCGGCGGCTGGCCCTGGGAAGACCCCGCGCCGGTGCACGGCCACGACGCGCCGCGCTTCGCCCGGCATCCGGGCGGGCGCGAGGAACTGCCGGCGGATGCGGCCGCGGCGCGCTAGAAGTTCTTGAGGATCTCGACGCCCGGCGCCGTCATGCGCGGCACGAACTCGATGACGTCGGTGCGCGCCACCCCGCCCTGCACGAAGGGGTCGCGCGCCAGCACCGCCTCCAGGCCCTCGCGGTCGCCCGAGCGCGCGAGGATCACCCCACCCTGGCGCGGCACCTGCCGGCCCGAGGCCACGAAAAGCCTGCTTTCGTAGTGCTTCTTGAGCCAGACCATGTGCGCATCCATCAGCGCGTCGACTTCCTCGAGCGGACGGATGTAGGTGAGGGTGACGATGAACATGGGCGGGAGGCGGTGATTTCGGAAGCCCTGATCCTATGGCCTCGGCGCCCATGCCGCTGAATGCAGGTGTGCGCGTGCGTAACCGGCTGCACGCCGCCGTCGAGCCGTCCGCCGCGGCGCTATTCGATCGCCACGCCGCCTTCCTTCACCAGCTTCGCGAACTTCGCCGTCTCCTCGCGGATCTGGCGCGCCATCTCTTCCTGCGTGCCGCCCAGCGGCTCGGCGCCGATGGCCTGCATGCGCTGCGCGAAGTCTGGCGAATGGATGATCTTCACCATCTCGGCGTTCAGGCGCGCCACGATCTCCTTCGGCGTGGCCGCGGGCGCCAGCACGCCGAACCAGGTGCCGATGTCGAAACCCTTGAGCCCGGCCTCCTCCAGCGTCGGCACGTCCGGCAGCACCGACGAGCGCCGCGCGGTGGTCACCGCCAGCGCACGCAGCTTGCCGCCCTTGATGTGCTGCAGCACCGGCGTGATGGTGTCGAATGACATCGCCACCTGTCCGCCGAGCAGGTCGGTGGTGAGCGGCCCGCTGCCCTTGTAGGGCACATGCAGCAGCTTCGTGCCGGTGCTGGCCTGGAACTGCGTGCCGATCAGGTGCTGCGCCGTGCCGTTGCCGTTGGAGCCGTAGGCCAGCTTCTCGGGCGCGGCCTTGGCGAGCGCGACCAGTTCGGCCACGTTCTTCGCGGGCGTGTTCGCCGCGTTGACCACCAGCACGTTCGGCACCATCGCCACCACGGTGACGGGCGCCAGGTCCTTCTGGAAGTCGTAGGGCAGCTTCCTGTAGACGCTGGTGGCGATGGTGTGGTGCACCGCTCCCATCAGCAGCGTGTAGCCGTCGGGCCTGGCCTTGGCGACGTAGTCGGCGCCCAGCGTGGCACCGGCGCCCGGCTTGCTCTCGACCACGACCGGCTGGCCCAGCGACTGCGAGAGCTTGTCGGCCAGCGCGCGGGCCAGCACGTCGGTGGTGCCGCCGGCCGGGAAGGGCACGACGAGGCTGATCGGCCGCGCGGGCCAGCCCGCGGCGCCCGGCCCCTGCTGCGCGAAGGCGAGGGCGGTGGAGCCCAGTCCCAGCGCGATGGCTGCGGCCTGCAGCACGATGCGCCGATGCAGGCGCGCGTTCGATGAAGCGTTCATGTCTTGTCTCCGGCTCGTTGTTCTGCGCCGCGCGCTTCGAGGCGCGCGGATACCGTCGATTCGCCTGCTCGGCAGGGGGCCGATCAGGCCGCCAGCCGCAGCGGCTGTGCAGTTATGTGCGCGCACACCGCACGCGTCACCTCCTCGGTGGTCGCGTTGCCGCCCAGGTCGCGCGTGTGCAGCGCGGGGTTGGCCGTGACGTGCTCCACCGCGGCCATCACGCGGCGCGCGGCCTCGGCCTCGCCGAGGTGCTCCAGCAGCATCACCACCGACCAGAAGGTGCCCACGGGGTTGGCGAGCCCCTTGCCCATGATGTCGAAGGCCGAGCCGTGGATGGGCTCGAACATCGACGGATAGCGCCGCTCCGGGTCGATGTTGCCGGTGGGCGCGATGCCCAGGCTGCCCGCGAGCGCGGCCGCGAGGTCGCTGAGGATGTCGGCATGCAGGTTGGTGGCGACGATGGTGTCGAGCGTGGCAGGCCGGTTGACCATGCGCGCGGTCATCGCGTCCACGAGCTCCTTGTCCCAGCGCACGTCGGGGAACTCCTTCGAGACCTGCAGCGCGATCTCGTCCCACATCACCATCGCATGGCGCTGCGCGTTGCTCTTGGTGACCACCGTGAGCAGCTTGCGCGGGCGCGATCGCGCCAACCTGAAGGCGAAGCGCATGACGCGCTCGACGCCCGCGCGGGTCATCATGCTCACGTCGGTGGCGGCCTCGATCGGATGGCCCTGGTGCACGCGCCCGCCGACGCCGGCGTATTCACCTTCGGAGTTCTCGCGCACGATCACCCAGTTCAGGTCTTCCGCCCGGCAGCGCTTCAGTGGCGCGTCGATGCCCGGCAGGATGCGCGTGGGCCGCACGTTGGCGTACTGGTCGAAGCCCTGGCAGATCTTCAGGCGCAGGCCCCACAGCGTGATGTGGTCGGGAATGTGCGGATCGCCCGCGGAGCCGAAAAGAATCGCGTCCTTGCCGCTCAGCGCCTCGAGGCCGTCGGCCGGCATCATCTCGCCGTGCGCGCGGTACCAGTCGCCGCCCCAGCCGAAGTCCTCGAAGCTGAAACGCAGCGCGCCGCCGGAGGCCTCGGCCAGCGCCTCCATCACCTGGCGGCCTGCGGGTATCACTTCCTTGCCGATGCCGTCGCCGGGAATGGTGGCGATGCTGTAGCTGCTGCTCATCGTCGATGTCCTTCTTCGTGTGTGTAGGTGCTCTGTCGGGCTCCCACTGTAGGATCGGCTGAGTCGAACGATTCACGGCGGAAGTGAATCCATCGTTAACCTGAATTCAACAATCGGATCACCCATGGCAGCCCCGGTCCAGCCCGCCGATCTCGGTTTCTTCTCCACGCTCGCGGCCAGCGGCAGCCTGAGCGCGGGGGCGCGAGAACTCGGCATCAGCACGCCCGCGGTGAGCAAGCGGCTGGCGCAGATGGAGTCGCGCCTGGGCGTCACGCTGGTGAACCGCACCACGCGGCGCATGAGCCTCACGCCCGAGGGCGAGCTCTACGTGGCGCACGCGCGCCGCATCCTCGGCGAGATCGACGACATGGCGCAGTTGCTCGGCGGCGCGAAGGGCGAGCCCCAGGGGCTGCTGCGCGTGAACGCCACGCTGGGCTTCGGGCGCAGCCACGTGGCGCCGCTGATCTCGAAGTTCGCGCGCAGGCATCCGCAGGTCGAGGTGCAGCTGCAGCTCTCGGTGAACCCGCCGCCGCTGACTGAAGACGCCTTCGACGTTTGCATCCGCTTCGGCGCACCGCCCGAGGCCCGCGTGATCGCGCGGCGCATCGCGTCGAACCGGCGCTTGCTGTGCGCCTCGCCCGCCTACCTCGCGCGCGCCGGGCTGCCCAAGGTGCCCAACGACCTCACGCGGCACCGCTGCATCGGCATCCGCCAGGGCGACGAGGCCTACGGCATCTGGCGCCTGAGCAGCGGGCGCGGCACCGCGCAGCGCACCGAGGCGGTGAAGACGCGCGGCATGCTCAGCACCAACGACGGCGAGATCGCGGTCAACTGGGCGCTCGACGGCCACGGCATCCTGATGCGCGCCGAGTGGGACATCGCGCGCTACCTGCGCAGCGGCCGGCTCGTGCAGGTGCTCGCCAGCTACCGCACGCCCGATGCCGACATCTACGCGGTGTACCCGCAGCGCCACCAGCTGTCGGCGCGCGTGCGAACTTTCGTCGACTTCATGGCCGCCGCGCTCGGCAAAGACGACATGCCGCCCAGGGCTTGAGCCGCGATCCGACAGGCGCCGCCTCGCGTTTCTGCTACGGTGGTTTCGAACCGATCGACACCCCGATCGACCTTCGACGAAAGGCCCGCCATGCCGTCGCGCAATCCGCAGATCCTGCCGCCCGCCTTCGTGCCGCCGTACCTGCTGAGCCGGCTTGCCGAAAGCGCCAGCCCGCCGCTGAGCGAGCGCGCGGTGAGCACGCTGGTCATCGACCGCGAACATCGCGCGCTGCGCGGCCTGGTGCCGCCGGCGGTGGTGTCGAACATCACCGGCACACCGGTGCGCCCCGCGCGGCCCGATTCGCCAGAGCGCGCCATCCACGACGCGGGCCACACGACCGAGCTGCCCGGCAGGCTGGTGCGCACCGAAGGCAGGCCCGCCACCGGCGACATCGCGGCCGACGAGGCCTACGAGCACCTGGGCGCGACCTGGCGGCTGTACCGCGAGGTGTACGAGCGCGACTCCATCGACGGCGCGGGCATGCCGCTGACCGGCAGCGTGCACTACGGCAAGGACTACGACAACGCCTTCTGGAACGGCGCGCAGATGGTGTTCGGAGACGGCGACGGCGAGGTGATGAACCGCTTCACCATCGCCGTGGACATCATCGGCCACGAGCTCACGCACGGCGTGATCGACCATGAGGCCGCGCTCGTCTACCAGGGCCAGCCAGGCGCGCTCAACGAATCGATCTGCGACGTGTTCGGCGTGCTGGTGAAGCAGCACGTGCTGAAGCAGACCGCGCAGCAGGCCGACTGGCTCATCGGCGCGGGCCTCTTCATGTCCACCGTGAAGGCCAAGGCGTTGCGCTCGATGGCCGAGCCCGGCACCGCCTACGACGACCCGGTGATCGGCAAGGACCCGCAGCCCGCGCACATGAAGGACTTCGTGGTCACTTCGCAGGACAACGGCGGCGTGCACATCAACTCGGGCATTCCGAACCGCGCCTTCCACCTGGCGGCCGTCGCCATCGGCGGGCCGGCATGGGAGAGCGCAGGCCGCGTCTGGTACGACACGCTGCGCGACCGGCGCCTGCGCAACGACGCCGGCTTCGAGGCCTTCGCGACCCTCAGCATCGATGTCGCGTCGCAGCGCTTCGGCGCCGGCAGCGCAGTCCGCAAGGCGGTCGTCGACGCCTGGCAGGCCGTGGGGGTGATCGCGCCATGATCCGCCTGCCGCCGCTGAACGAGGCGACCACCGTGCGCGTGACACGCGAGGGCGGCCTGGCCTTCGTGCCGGGGCTGGCGCAGCCGCGCAGCTTCCGGCTGGGGGAGTGCACGCAGGAGCTGCGCCAGCAGATCGGCGACGCGCTGCACAGCGCCGTGCCCCACGCGCAACAGCAGGCCGGCGCGACGGTGTCGGGCGGCGACCAGCGCTTCTACCGCGTCGAGGTGCTCGTGCGCAGCGCTGGCGAGCAGCAGGACGTCTTCGTGAGCTTCGAGGTGCCCGAGGCCGAGGCGCCTGAGGCGCTGGTGCACCTGTGGAAGGAAGCGGGCAAGCGCTGAGGCCTAGGCACCGCCCACGACCACCGATGCGATCAGCCAAACGTTGGCCGCGCCGATCACGCCGAACAGCAGCCACGCCAGCGACTTCACCACCGGGCCGTTGGCGAAGCCGCCCATCAGCGCTCGACTGCTCGTGAAGCGGATCAGCGGCCACATCGCGAACGGCAGCTGGAAGCTCAGCACCACCTGGCTGAGCACCAGCATCTTGCCCACGCCGCCGTCGCCGAACCACCAGACGCCCAGCCACGCCGGGCCCAGCGCCAGCGCGCGCGTGATGAGGCGGCGCTGCCAGCAAGGAATCTTCAGGTCGAGGAAGCCTTCCATGATGATCTGGCCTGCGATGGTGCCGGTGAAGGTCGAGCTCTGCCCCGAGGCCAGCAGCGCGATGCCGAACAGCGTGGCCGCGACCGCGCTGCCGACGACGGGCTCCAGCAGCCGGTAGGCGTCGTCGATCTCCGTCACCTCGCGGTGGCCGGTGGCGTGGAAGGCGCTGGCAGCGAGCACCATGATGGCCGCGTTGACCAGCAGCGCAAGCGAGAGTGACACCACCGCGTCGAGCGTGCAGAAGCGCACCGCCTCGCGCCGCGCGGGCTCGGTGTCGGCGATCAGGCGCGTCTGCACGATCGACGAGTGAAGGTACAGGTTGTGCGGCATCACCGTCGCGCCGACGATGCCGATGGCCAGGTACAGCGCGCCCGGCTGGTGCAGCCGCTCCAGGCTCGGGCCGAAGCCCATTGCCACGCCGAACCAGTTGGGCGGCGACATCGCCAGCTCGACCACGAAGCAGGCTGCGATCGTGCACACGAGCCCCAGCACGATGGCCTCCACGCGGCGGAAGCCCGCGCCCTGCAGGCCCAGCACCAGCAGCGTGTCGAAGGCGGTGATCGCGATGCCCACCGGGATCGACACGCCGAACAGCAGGTGCAGCGCGAGCGCGCTGCCCAGCACCTCGGCGAGGTCGCAGGCCACGATGGCCAGCTCGGCGCCCAGCCACAGCAGGCGGTTGACGCGCGGCGAGTAGTGCTCGCGGCAGATGCGCGCCAGGTCCTTGCGCGCGACGATGCCCAGCCGCACGCACAGCGTCTGCAGCAGCATCGCGGCCAGGCTCGCGAGCAGCACCACGAACAGCAGGCCGTAGCCGAAGCGCGAGCCGGCCTCGATGTCGGTCGCCCAGTTGCCCGGGTCCATGTAGCCGACCGACACCAGCAGGCCCGGGCCCGCGTAGCGCATCAGCTTCTTGAAGAACGGCAGTTCCTGCGGGACAGCGACGCTGCCCTTGACTTCGGAAGGACAGAAGGGCGCGGTGGCCGTGCGAGGGAGCGGGAAGAACATGCGGAAGATGATAGGGACAAGACAGGGACAGGGCCGTGGCGTTGTCGCGGACCTGACCGGCACCGCCGCGCCAAATCTCTTAGATTCGGCCGTCGCATTCAAATCGACCAACCATCCAACCAACCAACCGGAGACCCTTTCAATGATCCACGTCGTCGCCGTCATCACCGCCAAGCCCGGCCAGCGCGCCAGGCTGCTCGAAGCCTTCGCCGAGAACCGCGCGGCCGTGCTGGCCGAGGCAGGCTGCATCGAGTACGGCGCCACGGTCGATGCGCAGGGCATCCCCGCGTCGAAGGCCAGCTTCGGCCCCGACACCTTCGTCGTGATCGAGAAGTGGGAAACCCTGGCGCACCTGCAGGCGCACGCGGTCGCGCCGCACATGAAGGCCCACGGCGAGAAGACGAAGGAGCTCACCGCGGGCAAGCTGATCCACGTGCTCGAGCCGGTCTGAGACTCGCCTTAGCCCCTCCTTCCCACCTCTTCGTACCTTTCGGTTTCGCGGCTTCACGCATTCGCGCGCCGCGCGATGCGTGCTACCGTCACGCCGGGAGCACGCGCCACCGATGCACCATGCATGCATCGCGGGCCTCGTGAAGATGCAGAGAGGGGACCGAAGGGATGGCGATCTTTAGTTCGCAGCAAGGCTGGCGTTTGCGCAGCCTGCTCTTGCCCGGCGCGCTGGCAGCCACCGTTCTGGCCACCGGCTGCGCGCCATTGCTGGCGCCGCCCTACGCGGCCGACTACGAGACCCTCGACAAGCTGGAAGCCGCGCGCCCCGGCATGGTGGCCCTCGCGAAGGCGCAGCCCTCCGATGCAAACGACAAGGTCAACACCGTGCGGCTGCGCAGCGCCCGGCTGCTGTCGCCCAGCGGCAGCTTCGCCCAGTACCTGCAGGACGCGATGATGCGCGACCTCGGCGAGATCTCCGTCTACGACCCGAAGGCGCCAACGCGCATCGCGGCGCGCGTGCTGGTCAACGAGATCGACCTCGGCGTGATCAACGGCGCGGGCCGCATGGAAGTCGAGATCACCGTCACGCGCGACGCCACGCAGCGCCTGCGCAAGACCTACCGCGCCGAGACCGCCTTCGATTCGAGCTACGCGAGCATCGTCGCCGTGCCCGCCGGGCAGGCCGCGTACCCGCGCCTCGTGCGTGCCTTGCTGCGGCAGGTGTATGCCGATCCGCAGTTCGTGGCCGCCATCGGCCGTTGACCCCTGAGGCCAGGAGGCGCTTCGATGCAATCCCTTTTTCGTCCGGCGTCCATCGCACTGTCGGCCTTGTTGCTGCTGCTGCTCGGCGGCTGCGTGCACCCGATCACCATGATCACCGAGACCGCCCCGCCACGTTCGCAGGCGTACCTCGTGCCGAAGAAGGTCGCCTACGTGATGACCGATGCCGACCGCGACCTCGAAGTGATCACCCCCGGCGGCAGCGGCGACCGCGTGAGCTACTACCCGTACCGCGACCTGGAGAAGTCGATCCGCGATGCGCTCCGCGCCGTCTACCGCGACGTGGTCGTGCTGCGCAGCGCCAGCGACGCGAAGGCGAACGAGGCGGCGGGCGTCTCGCTGGTGTTCTCGCCGCGCATCAAGACCGATTCGAGCTCGTCCTCATGGATCAGCTGGCCGCCGACCTCGTTCACGGCCGAGGTCTCGTGCGTGGTGACCGATGCGGCGGGCACCGAGGTCACGCGCGTGCGCGCCGTGGGCAACGGCGCTGCGGAGTTCGGCGAGTTCAAGGGCGACTTCGGGCTGGCTGCGCGAAGGGCCGCGACGCGGCTGACGGCGCAGTTGAGCAGCGAGATACGCAGGAACGAGAAGCTGCGATAGCGGTGAGGCGCCCGATCAAGGAGCCCAACAAAAAACGCGCCCGGAGGCGCGTTTTTTTATGGAAGCGGCGAAGCCTTACTTCGACACGACCTTCACCATCTCCAGGCACTTGTTCGAGTAGCCCCATTCGTTGTCGTACCAGCTCACGAGCTTCACGAAGGTGCCGTCGAGGGCGATGCCGGCTTCGGCGTCGAAGATCGAGGTGCGGGCGTCGCCGCGGAAGTCGGTGGCCACGACCTTGTCTTCGGTGTAGCCCAGCACGCCCTTGAGCGCGCCTTCGCTCTGCGCCTTCATCTCGGCGCAGATTTCCTTGTACGTCGCTTCCTTCACCAGCTCGACCGTCAGGTCAACCACCGACACGTCGGAGGTCGGCACGCGGAAGCTCATGCCGGTGAGCTTCTTGTTGAGCTCGGGGATCACCACGCCCACAGCCTTGGCGGCGCCGGTCGACGACGGGATGATGTTTTCCAGGATGCCGCGGCCGCCGCGCCAGTCCTTGTTGCTCGGGCCGTCCACGGTCTTCTGCGTGGCGGTGGCGGCGTGCACGGTGGTCATCAGGCCGCGTTTGATGCCCCACTTGTCGTTCAGCACCTTGGCCAGCGGGGCCAGGCAGTTGGTGGTGCAGCTGGCGTTGCTGATGATGGCTTCGCCGGCGTACTTCTTGTCGTTCACACCGTAGACGAACATGGGCGTGTCGTCCTTCGACGGTGCCGACAGGATCACCTTCTTGGCGCCCGCGTCAATGTGCTTCTGCGCGGTTTCCTTGGTGAGGAAGAGGCCGGTCGATTCCAGCACCACGTCGGCGCCGACTTCGTTCCACTTCAGGTTCGCGGGATCGCGTTCCTGCGTGAGGCGGATCTTCTTGCCGTTCACGATCAGCGTGCTGCCTTCGACGGCGATGTCGCCCTTGAAGCGGCCGTGCACCGAGTCGTACTGGAGCATGTAGGCCAGGTAGTCAGGCTCGAGCAGGTCGTTGATGGCGACGATTTCGATGTCGTTCTGGAAGTTCTGCACGGCTGCGCGCAGCACGTTGCGACCGATGCGGCCGAAGCCGTTGATACCAAGTTTGATAGCCATCTGACTTGCTCCTAAGGTTGAAAAACTGTTGTGTGTCGTGAACGGCGAAGAAGGAATCGATCAGTCGCGCAGCACGGCTTCCACCGTGGCCGCGACGTTCTCCGCCGTGAAGCCGAAGTGCTTGAAGAGCACCGGCGCGGGGGCCGATTCGCCGTACGTGTCGATGCCGACGACGGCGGCGCAGCCGTACTTCCACCAGCCGCCGGTGCAGCCCATCTCCACGGCGATGCGCGGCAGTTTCTTCGGCAGCACGGCCTTCTTGTAGGCCAGGTCCTGACGGTCGAAGGTGGTGGTCGAGGGCATCGACACCACGCGCACGGCGATCTTCTTCTCGGCCAGCAGCTTCTGGGCGGCCAGCGCGAGCGGCACTTCGGAGCCGGTGGCGATGATGACGGCCGCCGTCTTCTTGTTCTTGAGGCCGACGTTCTCGGGCTCGGAGAGCACGTAGGCGCCGCGGCTGATGTCGCCGAGTTCGCTCTTGGGCGAGTAGGCGATGTTCTGGCGGCTCAGCAGCAGCGCGGTCGGGCGCGACTGGTTCTGCAGCGCCACGGCCCAGGCCACGGCGGTCTCGGCCGTGTCCGACGGGCGCCAGACGTCGAGGTTCGGGATCAGGCGCAGCGAGGCGGCGTGCTCGATCGACTGGTGCGTCGGGCCGTCTTCGCCCAGGCCGATGGAGTCGTGCGTGAAGACGTGGATCACGCGGCGCTTCATCAGCGCGGCCATGCGGATGGCGTTGCGGCTGTAGTCGCTGAAGGTGAGGAAGGTGCCGCCGTAGGGGATGTAGCCGCCATGCAGCGCCACGCCGTTCATGATGGCCGCCATGCCGAACTCGCGCACGCCATAGTTGATGTGGCGGCCGATGGTGCCGTGCGGCGTTTCGGCCGGGGCTTCGGGCTTGGCTTCGTCTTCCGCGCCCTGCTTGCCTTCGACGGCGGGCACGTTCATGACCACTGCGCCGGTCTTCGCGTCGAAGCGCAGCGCGGCGGTGCTCTTGGTGTTGGTGAGGTTCGAGCCAGTCAGGTCGGCGCTGCCGCCGAGCATCTCGGGCAGCGCGGCGGTGAAGGCTTCGAGCGCGAGCTGGCTGGCCTTGCGGCTGGCGACGGTCTCGGCCTTGGTGTGTGCGGCGACCACGGTGTCGAACGCCACCTGGTGGAAGTCCTTGGGCAGCTCGCCCTTCATGCGGCGGGTGAACTCGGCGGCCAGCTCGGGGTAGGCGGCGGCGTAGGCGGCGAACTTGGCGTTCCACTCGGCTTCGATGTTGGCGCCGGCTTCCTTGTGGTCCCAGTCGGCGTACGCCTCGGCCGGGATCTCGAAGGGCGGGTAGTGCCAGTCGATGGCGTCGCGCGTGAGCTTGATTTCTTCGGCGCCCAGCGCCTCGCCGTGGGCCTTGGCGGTGCCGGCGCGGTTCGGGCTGCCCTTGCCGATGACGGTCTTGCAGTTGATGAGCGTGGGCTTGTCGGTCGACAGCTTGGCCTTGGCGATGGCCTTGGACACTTCGGCGGCGTCGTTGCCGTCGATCGGGCCAATCACATGCCAGCCATAGGCGTGGAAGCGTTCGGCCACGTTGTCGATGTACCAGGGCTTGACCTGGCCGTCGATGCTGATGCCGTTGTCGTCGTACAGCGCGATCAGCTTGTTCAGGTGCCAGGCGCCGGCCAGTGCGCAGGCCTCATGGCTGATGCCTTCCATCATGCAACCGTCGCCCAGGAAGGCGTAGGTGTGATGGTCGACCACGGTGTGGTCCTTGCGGTTGAACTCGGCCGACAGCAGCTTCTCGGCCAGCGCGAAGCCCACGGCGTTGGTGATGCCCTGGCCCAGCGGGCCGGTGGTGGTCTCGACGCCCGGAGTCACGTCCACTTCGGGGTGGCCGGCGGTCTTGCTGTGCAGCTGGCGGAAGTTCTTGAGTTCGCCGATGGGCAGGTCGTAGCCGGTGAGATGCAGCACCGAGTACAGCAGCATCGAGGCGTGGCCGTTCGACAGCACGAAGCGGTCGCGGTCGAACCAGTGCGGGTTGGCAGGGTTGTAGCGAAGGTGATCGCCCCAGAGTGCGACGGCCATGTCGGCCATGCCCATCGGTGCGCCCGGATGTCCGGAATTTGCTTGTTGGACGGCATCCATGGCCAGTGCGCGGATTGCGTTGGCCATCAGGGCGTGGTTTGCCATGTGCGGTGGACTTTCGGAGGGAAAAGGGAGGTTGGGGTGGGGAGAACCCGCGATTTTACCGGGCGAGCCCCGAACGCTCCCGATACGGCCCGAACACCCTTCCGATGCTCCTGTGCGCCTGGGCACCAGGGCGGACTGCTAGAGTTGCCACCCATGCACGGGCTGCACCTCACCGCCGACCTCCACGACTGCCAATGCGGCCCCCAGTGGCTCACCGATCGCGATGCCCTCGGCGCGGTCTGCCTCAAGGCGGTGGCGGCCGCCGGGCTGCAGGCGGTGGGCAAGCTGATCCACGGCTTCCCGGCCACGCCACAGGGCCCGGGCGGGGTCACCGCCACGGTGCTGCTGGCCGAATCGCACCTGTGCATCCACACATGGCCCGAACAGCGCGGCGTGACGCTGGACGTGTACGTCTGCAACTTCAGCGGCGACCACTCGGCCAAGGCGCATGCGCTGATGGAATGCCTGGTGTCGCTGTTCCAGCCTCGGCACAGCGAGCGCAACGAGCTGCAGCGCGGACGGGTCGCGGCGTGAGCGGCAACGCGGTGCGCGCCATGATCCTGGCCGCCGGGCGCGGCGAGCGCATGCGGCCGCTGACCGATGCCACACCCAAGCCCCTGCTGGAGGTGCACGGCAAGCCCCTGATGCAATGGCCGATGGAGGCGCTGGCCGACGGCGGCTTCACCGAACTGGTCGTCAACACCGACTGGCTCGGCGCCCAGATTTCGGAACGGTTCGGCGCAAAACCCTTGTTGGGCGGTCATTCCGCGCTATCGATTTCATACTCCGACGAGGGCCGTGACTTCGGCGGTGCGCTGGAAACAGCCGGCGGCATCGTGCGCGCGCTGCCCCTGCTGGGCGACGTGTTCTGGGTCGCGGCGGGTGACGTATTCGCGCCCGGATTCGCCTTCACGCAGGCCTCGGTCGACAGGTTCGTGGCCAGCAGCAGGCTCGCGCATCTCTGGCTGGTGCCCAACCCCGCGCACAACCCCAAGGGCGATTTCGGCCTCTCGCCGGATGGCCTCGCGCTCAACACCGCCGACCAGAAATACACCTTCTCGACCATCGGCCTGTACCGCGCTGCGCTCTTCGCGCCGCCCTATTGCGACATCCCGAACGGCAACCCGGCCGGCCGCAAAGCCCCGCTGGCGCCGATCCTGCGCGCCGCGATGGACAATGAACTCGTGAGCGCCGAGCTCTACACCGGCCCCTGGACCGACGTGGGAACCCCCGAACGGCTCGCCCAACTGAACACGCCAACAAGATGACCGCAGCAGACATCGCCACCACGATCTACGCCGAGCGCCGCGCGCGCCTCGCCTCGCAACTGGGCAAGGACGGCATCGCCATCATCCCGACCGCGCCCGAGCGGCCGCGCAACCGCGATACCGACTTCCTGTATCGCCACGACAGCTACTTCTATTACCTGACCGGCTTCACCGAGCCCAACGCCTGGCTGGTGCTGGCGGGCGACGGCCGCTCGACGCTGTTCTGCGCGCCCAAGGACATCGAGCGCGAGATCTGGGACGGCTACCGCCTGGGCCCCGACGCGGCGCCCGCGGCACTCGGCGTCGACGAAGCCTTCCCCGTTACCGAACTCGACGCGAAGCTGCCCAAGCTGCTGGAGAACCGCGCCACCGTGTGGTTTCCCTTCGCCATCCACAAGGGCCTGGAAAGCCGTGTCGACGGCTGGCTGCAATCGGTGCGCGCGCGCGTGCGCTTCGGTGCGCTGTGCCCCGACGAGCAACGCGACCTGTGCGGCCCGCTCGACGAGATGCGCCTGGTCAAGGACGCGCACGAGCAGGACATCATGCGCCGCGCCGCGCAGATCAGCGCCCGCGCGCACGTGCGTGCGATGCAGCTGTCGGCCCGCATGCTGCGCGAGGGCAAGGACGCCCGCGAGTACCACCTCGACGCCGAGCTGCTGCACGAATTCCGCCTGGGCGGCTCGCAGTACCCCGCGTACTACTCCATCGTTGCGGCCGGCGCGAATGCCTGCGTGCTGCACTACCGCGCCGACGCCGCGCCCGTGCGCAAGGGCGAGCTGGTGCTGATCGACGCGGGCTGCGAGCTCGACGGCTATGCCAGCGACATCACCCGCACCTTCCCCGCCGACGGCAAGTTCACCGGCCCGCAGCGCGCGCTGTACGACCTGGTGCTGGCCAGCCAGGACGCGGCGGCGGCGGCCACCAAGGCCGGCAACCGCTTCAACGACCCGCACGACGCGGCGGTGCGGGTGCTGGCGCAGGGCATGCTCGACTTCGGCCTGCTCGACGCCAACAAGGTCGGCAGCGTCGACGACGTGATCGACAAGCGCGCCTACTTCCAGTTCTACATGCACCGCACCGGCCACTGGCTCGGCATGGACGTGCACGACTGCGGCAGCTACGTCGAGCCCACGCAGGTCGGCGAGGTGAGCGAGCGCAAGGACCCGCTGTCGAACGAGGTCATCAAGAACCGGCCGAGCCGCATCCTGCACTCCGGCATGGTTCTCACGCTGGAGCCCGGCATCTACGTGCGCCCCGCCGAGGGCGTGCCCGAGCAGTTCCACAACATCGGCATCCGCATCGAGGACGACGCGATCGTCACCGCCACCGGCTGCGAACTCATCTCGCGCGGCGTGCCGGTGAAGGCGGACGAGATCGAGGCGCTGATGCGGGCTTGACCGCCCGCTGCGACACCGGCGGCGGCGCGTGCCGCGCCTGCAGGAAGTCGATGAATACCCGCAGCTTGCGCGGCATCTGCGCGCGGCTCGGGTAGTAGAGATAGAAGCCCGGGAAGGTCGGCCACCAGGGCTCCAGCAGCGGCACGAGGCGGCCGCTCGCGAAGTCCTCCCGCACCGCTCCTTCGAACGACGTCGCGATGCCCGCGCCCGAGCGCGCGGCCGCGAGCAGCAGGTCTGCGTCGTTGCTGACGAGCGGGCCTGCGAGCTCCACGTCGAGCACGCGCCCGTCCTGCGCGTACTCCCAGCGATAGAGGCCGCCGGTGGTCAGGCGGTAGTTCAGGCAGCGGTGCTCGCGCAGGTCCTCGGGCGTGCGCGGCGGCTTGCGCCCCTTCAGGTAGCTGGGCGCCGCGTACGTCACCATGCGCAGCGGCCCGCCCACCGGAACGGCCACCACGTCCTGCGCGAGGCTCTCGCCCAGGCGGATGCCGGCGTCGAAGCCGCCTTCCACGAGGTCGACCATGCGGTTGTCGCAGACGAACTCGAGCGTGATGTCCGGATAGGCATCGGCGAACGCGCCGAAGTGCGGGAAGAAGAGCAGTTCCGCCGCCACGCGCGAGACGTTCAGGCGCAGCAGCCCTGCCGGCCTGTCGCGCGCCTCGTCGATGCCCTCGACCGCCTGCGCGAGCGCGGCCAGGCCCTGTTGCGCACCCGCGAGGAACTGCTGCCCCAGCTCCGTCACGCCGACGCGCCGCGTGGTGCGGTCCAGCAGCCGCACGCCGAGCTTCTGCTCCAGCGTACGGACGGTCTGCGAGAGAGCCGATGGCGACACCCCGAGCTCCTCCGCGGCGCGCGTGAAGCTGGCGTGGTGCGCCACGCGGGCGAAGGCGGCGATGGCCGGAAGCAGTTCGGGCGACATGGTGGCCATTATGAAGACCGGCTTCACAAAGCATTCGATCCAGCCGGCTTTTTCAGGAGCAATCGCGCCAATACCTTCGAGGCCATGGCAGTGCGGCCCTCGCGCCGCCGCCTTCACCTCGCAACGAAAGCACGAAAGGAATCTGCATCATGAAGCTGGACGACTACATCACCCTCGGCCGCTCGGGCCTGCGCGTCAGCCCCGTGTCGCTGGGCACCATGACCTTCGGCCAGGAATGGGGCTGGGGCGCCGACGCGGGCGAATCGCGCCGCATGTTCGACCTCTACCTGGAGCGCGGCGGCAACTTCATCGACACCGCCAACTTCTATACCAACGGCAGTTCGGAGCGGCTGCTGGGCCAGTTCATCGCCGACAGGCGCGAGTCGGTGGTGGTGGCTACCAAGTATTCGCTCAACATGCAGCCGGGCAACCCGAACGCGGGCGGCAACCACCGCCGCAACATGGTCCGCTCGGTGGAGGCCAGCCTGAAGCGGCTGGGCACCGACTACATCGACCTGCTGTACCTGCACATCTGGGACGGGCTCACGCCCTTCGAGGAAGTGATGCGCGCCTTCGACGACCTCGTGCGCTCAGGCAAGGTGCTGTACGCGGGCATCTCCGACACGCCGGCCTGGCAGATCGCGCGCATGCAGACGCTGGCGGAGCTGCGCGGCTGGGCGCCGCTGGTCGCGCTGCAGATCGAATACAGCCTGATCGAGCGCACCGTGGAGCGCGAGCTGCTGCCGATGGCGCATGAGCTGGGCCTTGGCGTGCTGGCGTGGTCGCCGCTGGGCAGCGGCGTGCTCTCGGGCAAGTACACGCGCGCCGATCTCGAGCATCGCAACGACCCGGGCTCGGGCGTGACGGGCTCGCGCAAGGACGTGGCCGTGGGCAACGGCGCGCTCAGCGCCCGCTCGCTGGAGATCGCCGAAGTGGTCGGGCAGGTCGCGAAGGAGCAGGGCCGCTCGAGTGCGCAGGTCGCGCTGGCGTGGCTGCTGCAGCGCCGCGCGCCGACGGTGATGCCGATCATCGGCGCGCGCACCTTCGCGCAGTTCGAGGACAACCTCGGCGCGCTCGACGTTCAGCTCGACGCCGAAGCGCTGCAACGCCTGGAAGCGGCCAGCGCCGTGTCGATGGGCTTCCCGCACGACTTCATGGCGCTGCCGATGACGCAGGGCGTGCTCTCGGGCGGCAGCTCGGTGCGGCGGCCTGCGTGAAACCGCGGAGGCTGAGGGTGGCGGTCATCGGCCGCTCGGTGGTGGCCGCGCTGAGCCAGGTGCAGGAAACGCTCGACGCGATGGGCCTGCGAGGCCCGAAGGGCACGCCGGCTTGCGATGTGGCGCGGCCCTATGTATGGGCGGTGGAAGGCGCGATGAGCGCGCAGGCGCTGCGCACCGCTTCCGTCACGGCGCGAGCGATGCGGACGACGGCGAAAGCAAGCTCGCCAGCAGGCTGCACAGCGCGACGGCCGTCGCCGCGGATGCGATCCAGTGGAAGCGTCGCGGCGCGTAACTGAGCAGCGCCACCGTGGACAGCGCCGCGGCCGTGAGCGTGCCCAGCCACAGCACCCAGCCGATCGCGCTGCCGGCCACCCGCAGGCTGCCGCCCAGCGACAGGCACAGCAGCACGGCACCGCCGAGCTGCAGCCAGCGCCGCCACCGCCCCGGCGTGCTGCCTCGGCCGTAGACGTCCTCGCTGTGGCGGTCCATCGCGAGGCTCAGCGCGCAGAAGCCCGCGAGCGAGGCGGCGAACACGAGGGAAAGAAGGGACGAATCCATCGCTGTCACGAACCCTGGCCCGACGCGGCGAGCGACGACGACGACGGCTGCTGCTGTTGCGGCGAGGCCGGCGGATGCTTCTGCGCCTGCTGCCGGGCAGCCATCGACTTGCGCCGCTTGCGCTCGACGATCCACACCGCGCCCGCGAGCCCCAGGCCCAGAGCGATCCCGACCAGGTCGAAACCCGCCACCGCGCTCGGACCGGTGCGCAGGCTGACGGTCAGCGGCGCCGGCCCGGTGAAGGCGTTGAGCACCGGCAGCAGAGCGAAGAGCAGCGCGCCCGCCGCGAGCTGCGCCTGCCACATGCGCAGCGTGGGCCGCAGCAGCCCCAGCACCGCGGCCGCGCCCCAGACGATGAAGAACCAGCGGATCTCCGCGTCGCCGCGCTCGGCCATGCCGACCGGCAGCAGGCGATTGGCCCAGAAGAAGGCGGCCATCGCGACGGGCAGTCCGGCGATGGCGCCGAGGTTCAAGCCGTCGACGAGGCGCAGTCCGAAGCCGATGCGCCCGCCCTGCTTGAGCGTCTTCGTGAACTTCTGGCGCTCCTTCACGGCCCACAGCAGAAGCCCCGTCGCCACCATCAGGCAGCCCGCGATCCCCGAGAGGAAGAACAGCGCGCGCAGCAGCGGATCGCCGAAGCGCGCGATGTGCAGGCCGTAGAGCACGCCGCGCGTCTCGGCCGCGGGCTTGGGCACGTCGCCGAAAGCGCCGATCAGCGCCCCCGTGGTGCCGTTGAAGAGCATCGACGGCTTGTCGTAGGACAGCTGCGGACCTTCCGCGCGGGTGAGCGAGACGACCGCGTTGGCGTCGTTGGGCTGGTGCACGGTGATGCGGCCCACGGCAGCGCCGTTCCAGTGCGCGGAGGCCTGCGCCATCATCGGCGCGATCGGTGCGAGCGGCGCCTTGTTGCCGGACGCCTTGACCTGGTCGCGGCCGCCGCCGGGAAAGACCTCTGAGAAGAAGGCCTGCTCGCCGCCGCGCTCCTTGTAGGCCACCTGCGGGGCCCAGGGCATGTACATGAACATCAGCGTGACCAGGCCCGTGTACGTGATCATCAGGTGATAGGGCAGGGCGAGCACTGCCGTCACGTTGTGCGCGTCGAGCCACGAGCGCTGGCCCTTCTTCGGGCGGAAGGTGAAGAAGTCCTTGAAGATGCGCTTGTGCGTCACGATGCCGCTGAAGATCGCCACCAGCATGAACATCGCGCAGAAGCCGACGATCCAGCGCGCCCACAGCGCTGGCATGTAGTGCAGGTCGAAATGCAGACGATAGAAGAACTCGCCGCCGCGCGTGGCCCGTGCGGCGGTGAGCGCCTCGCCGGTGGAGGGGTCGAGCGAGACGCGGTCGAAGCGGCGGCGCGGCTTGTCGCCGGGTGCGGCAGCCGAGGCCGGCGTGGCCAGATACAGCACGTCGGTCGACGGCTGGCGCTCGGCCGGCAGGTTGATGAACCAGCGCGGACTGCCGGCGCCGTGCTTCTGCAGATAGGCCACCGCGCCCTCGGCCGACTGGACCTGCGGCACCTGGGCGCGCGCGGCCGGTGCATGCAGCTCGGGCTTCATCCAGAAGGTGATCTCGTCCTTGAAGTACGAAGCCGTCCCGGCCGCGAACACCATGAACAGCACCCAGCCGACCAGCAGGCCCGACCAGGTGTGAAGCCATGCCATCGACTGGCGGAAGCCTTCCTTCATGCGGCCGCTCCGGTGGTGCGCATGAGCAGCAGGAGGAGCGCACCCAGCACCGCCGCAGCCACGGCAAGGCCGGACCACGCACGAAACGCCGTGCGCGCGGCGAAGACCCACATCACGGAGAGCGCGAAGACGGCGAAGGAAGCGAGCAGGCCGGTCATCGTGGCCTCGCTGCGCGCCATGCCGAAGGCGGCGGGCAGGCACAGTGCGAGCACGACGGAAGAGAGCGCCGCGACGCCGTAGCCGCCGGCGATGGCGGCCACGGCGCGCGAAACAACGCCTAAGCGATGGCGAACGCCGGCAGTCACGACGCGCGCCGGACGGCGTGCGAGGTCGTACGGAGGTTCATGGAGGAGGGGAGAGAAAATCCGAGAAGATGAGAATGATACTCATCTGAAAAGGATTCTTCTCAACCACCCCGCCTGCGATCCGGGGCATTCCCCCGGACGCGCCCGCTTGCTCACTTCGCCTGCAGCAGCGCCCCCGCCTCCAGCAGCACCAGCTCGTTGTCGTCCGCCTTGTTCGGCTCGCGGCTGCTCGAGAAGGGCAGGTTGTTGTCGTTGCCGACCACGATGTGCATCGCGTCGACCACGTCGACGTTCTCGATGGTGAAGAAGGGGAACTTCAGCACGCCGTCGTTCAGGGGCTTGCGCGCGAGCTTGTTCGGATCGGCGATGTCCAGCAGGTCGATGTAGCCGATCTTGCGCACCGGGCCGCCCACGTTCGCGTCGTTGAGCTCGACCTTGTAGACGCGCTTGAACTTCGCGATGTCGTGGAAGCAGTCGGTGCGCTTCTGGCCTTCGGGGCAGGCCTTGTCGCTGGTGCCTTCGCCGTTGTCGCGCTCGATGATGAGGCCCGTGGTGGCGTCGATCATGTTGAAGTCGCCGATGGCGTTGCCATTCGCCTCGAGCACGTACTTCCAGTGGCGGCCGGTCCACTTCTCGGTGGCGACGTCGAACTCCAGCACGCGCAGCGCTTCCTTGCCTTCGACCTTCTCGTAGTCCTTCGCCTCGGCGTTCCACACCGGGCCTTCGAGCAGCGCGTACAGCTTGCTGCCGTCCTTCGACGAGGCCATGCCCTCGAAGCCCTTGGAGCGCTTGATCTGGAAGTCGACCGCGCCGCCCGGGGAGCCGGGCGTGGTCACGGCCGGATGGTCGGGCGAGCGCACGGTCTTGCCGTCGACCAGCGTGTCGTACACGGCGAGCACCTTGCCCTTCAGGTCGGCCTTGATGAGGAAGGGGCCGAACTCCTCGCCGATCCACAGCGCGCCGCCGGCGAACTGGAAGCTCTCGGGGTCGAAGTCGGAGCCGGTCAGGTAGCGCTGCTTCGTGCCTTCATGGACGATGCGGAAGGGCACCTTCCTGTCGGGGTCGTGCAGGAAGACGGTTTCGATGCGGTTGAACTTGCCGCTCTTGAAGTCCACCTTGTAGTGGTTCAGGTAGAGCATGAAGTCGGGCGAGTTGGCCTTGGTGCCGGCGCCGTTGTCGGTGAGGATCCAGAAGCTGCCGTCGTCCATCTTCTTGATGCCCGAGTGGCCCTGCAGCGGCTGGCCCTTGAAGGGCAGCGACACGCCGGTGCCGCGGCCGCCCGAGAGGCCTTCGATCGAGCCCACCGCCTCCACGCGCTTGCCGGTGGTGAACTTGCCGCTGACCTGCAGGTCGGCCGGCGCATCCTTGGGCGCGGCGACGAAGCTCTGCGCGGGCAGCACGGCGTGGCCGGCGAGCGTGGCGGGAAAGGCGGTCTGCGCTTGGGCTGCGGTGCATGCGAGGGCGGCGGCAAGGGCGACGAAGGACAGGGGAGCGAAACGCGTCATGAGCGGGAAAGGTTCCAAGTCGAAAACGCGTGACCATGCCGGCCAGGCATGACGCGGCCATGACATGCCCCATGGGACTTCAGGGCGCGATGTCGACCGTCACCTCGCGCGACTCGGCGCGGCCCTGGTCATCGACCGCGCGCAGCAGGTAGCGCCGCCCGGATGACGCGAGATCGGGCATCCATGTGATGCCTTCGCCCGGCGCGGCGCGACCGATGAGCGCGTCGTCCGCGAACCAGTAGATCGCCTGCGTGCCGGCCGCGGCTTCGGCGCGCAGCACCAGGGGCTCGGGCTTCTTCGCGCGCAGCGTGTGGCGCACGCCGCGCAGCGGCGAGGTGATGAGCGGCGCGCTGTCGGACGAGGCGTCGCCCTCGCTGCCCTGCGACTTCTCGCAGCCGTCGGAAGGTGCGCTCGCACGCGGCAGCCCCGCCTGGCGGAACAGCCGGCGCATGTCGCTGCCCCATTGCTCCACCACCTGCTGCCGCGCATTCGGCTGCGGGCCGCAGACGACCTTGCCCGTGGTCTCGTCGACCCACACGGCGCGGTGCAGGTTGCTGACCTGGATCGGCGACTTGCCGGCGATGAACCATGTCATGGTGCGCACCGGGCACAGCGCATCGGGCAGGCCGCCGGTCGCCGAGCAGACTTCGACCTGGCGCAGGTCGGGCGGTCGGCGCGAAGCCATCTCGCCCGGGTCCAGCCGCTCGGCGCGCAGTGCGTCGACCATGCGCAGGAAGAGGGGCGCGGCGGCATCCACGCCCACCAGCGCGGGGTTGCTGCTGCCATCGAAATTGCCGACCCACACCACCAGCACGTGACGGCCGAACACGCCCGCGGTCCAGGCATCGCGAAAGCCCCAGGAGGTGCCGGTCTTCCATGCGATGGCGGGGCGCGCGGGCAGCGTGGTGTCGGGGCGCGGCGTTTGCCGCAGCATGTCGAGCGTGATGAACGAGGCCTCCTCGCTCATCAGGCGCAGCGGCTGCACGGGCTTCTCGCCGGGCGCGGGCTGCGTGTAGCGGATGGGCTGCGAGACGCCGCCGTTGGCCAGCGTCGCGTACATGCCGGCCAGCTCCTCGGGCGTGACCTCGCCGCCGCCCAGCACCAGCGCGAGGCCGTAGTGCTGTTCGCTCTGCAGCTTCTGCACGCCCGCAAGGCGCATGAAGTCATAGAGGCCGGGCTTCGAGAGCTTCGCGGCCACGGCCACCGCGGGCACGTTGCGGCTGCGGATCAGCGCCTCCTGCGCCGGCAGCGGCCCTGCGAAGCGGTGGTCGAAGTTCTCGGGCGTGTAGGGGCCGAAGGAGGTGGGCGCGTCCTTCAGCATCGTCTTCGGATGCAGCATGCCCTGGTCGAGCGCCAGCGCGTAGATGAAGGGCTTGAGCGTGGAGCCCGGCGAGCGCTTGGCCAGCACGCCGTTGACCTGGCCCGAGATGGCGTCGTTGCGGAAGTCGGCCGAGCCGATCATCGCGCGCACCTGCATCGTCGACGCGTCGAGCAGCAGCGCGCTCGCGTTGTTCATTCCCACGTCGGCATGCGCGCGCAGGTACTGCGCCATGACGCGCTCGAGCGTCGCCTGCATGCGCAGGTCGATGGTGGTGCGCACCTCCTGCACGCCGCGCTCCTGCGCGAGCAGCATGTCGGTGGCGTGGGGCGCGAGAAAGGGCAGGCTGCCGCGCGACTGGGCCGACAGCGCGAGCTGCGCGTCGGGAGCATGCTGCTTCGCCGTCGGATCGCGCTCGGCCCACAGCGCCGAGAGCCGCTCGCGCGCGGCCTGCAGCTCCGCATTGCGCCCGCGCTCGGCGATGCGCTTGACGGGGTTCTGCGGAATCACCGCCAGCGTCAGCGCCTCGGGCAGGCTCAGCCTGGCGGCGTCCTTGCGGAAGTAGATGAGGCTGGCGGCCTGCACGCCCTCGATGTTGCCGCCGTAGGGTGCGGTGTTGAGATACGCCTCCAGGATGTCGTGCTTGCTGAAGCGGGCCTCCAGCCACAGCGCCGCGAAGATCTGCACGACCTTGCCGGCGGGCGTGCGGCTGTCGATGCCGTAGACGCGGCGTGCAAGCTGCATCGTGAGGGTGGAGCCGCCCTGCCTGCGCTCGCCGCTGGCGATGCGCCATGCGCTGCGCACCAGCGCGGCGGGGTTGACGCCGGGGTGCGCGTAGAAGCGGCGGTCCTCGTACAGCAGCACCGCATCGACCAGCGTGGGCGAGATGCGCTCCAGCGGCACCCAGAGCCGGTACTGCTCGTCGGCGGCAAGCGTGAGCCGCATCAGCTCGCCGCCTTGCGCGTAGACGGCGCGCGAACTGCCGACGGTTTCGCTCAGCGGGGCGTGGGGCCACAGGCGCAGCAGCGCGAGCAGGAAGACTACGGCTGCGAAAGCGATGACTGCTCTCTTCCTCCCTCTCCCCCCGGGAGAGGGAACAAGGCAAGCGCGCGTCGTGATCAATTCGCCACCACCTGGAAGCGTGCTCCCGCCGAGCGCGAGAACACACGACGGTCGTACATCGCCTCGCCGTAGGCGGCCGGCACCACGTAGTCGCCCACGTTGGTGGCGCGGGCCTTGTACGTCACCTCGAGCAGGTCCTTGCCGACACCGCCGTAGAACACGACGCGGTCTTCGCGGATGTCGGCGTACTGCACCTTCCACGAGCCGCCGCCGCCCAGGCGCTTCTTCCAGATCGGCGCATCGGCATTGGCTGCATCCTCGTCGTCGCCGACGGCCTGCAGCACCGGCTCCAGGCCGCCGGGCAGCACGTCGACCAGCGCCACGTCGTTGATCTGCGCGCGCTCCAGGCTGCGCACGCGCACCCGCACCGTGACCTCTTCGCCGAGCTTCGCCTTGGTGATGGGGTTGCCCTTGGCGTCGAGCACCTCGTGGAAGATCTCCATGCCCTTGTTCACCGGCGTGGCGGGCACGTTGCGCTCGAAGCCCTGTTCGGCCCAGCTGTAGTAGAGGTTGAAGTCGCTGTCGTTCGACAGCTTCAGCCTGGCGGTGCCGGCCGGCACCGCGGCACGCGTGATCGGGTTCACCGAGCCCAGCGCGAGCGCCGCGGCCTGGCCTTGGGCGCTGACGGCGCTCGCCGAGAGCTTGCCCTCCACGTTCTGCCCCACGGCCTCGAAGTAAGAGTCCACCGCCAGCAGCATCGAGGCCGACGACAGGCTGTTGTACCAGCCCTCCCGCACCATCTCGGCCATGCCTTCCCACACCGCAGGCTTCAGCGCCTTCAGGCGCGAGGGGAAGTGGCGGCCCACCAGGTGCAGCGTCATGCTGTCGTGCACCAGCGGGTCGTAGTAGGCACCCCAGGCATTGCGGCGCTGCTTCTTCTCGGTGCGCGCGAGCAGGTCGGACCACACCGGGTCGAGCAGCTCGTTGGCCACCTGCTCTTGCTTCACGAGCTGATAGCTCGCGGCGAGGTACACGGCGCCGAGGTCGTCGCCCCAGCCCACGCCCTGCCGCAACATCTGGTTGCGGCGGGCTTCGCGCAGGTTGGCGAGCGCGGCCGGCGCGACGATGCCCTGGCGCGTCAGCAGGTAGGCTGCCTGCGCACGCTGGCGCCAGCCGTCGAGCGTGTTGTCGCCGCTGCCGAGCCAGCCCTGCAGGTAGGTGTCGGCCTCCTGCAGCAGGTCCTGCGGCACGGGCAGCTTGTGGTCCTTGGCCTCGACCAGCAGCTGCACCGCATAGAGCGTCGCGAAGGCATCGGTGCCGGCACCGGGCCACAGCGAGAAGCCGCCGTCGGCCGTCTGCCGCGCACGCAGCTGCACCAGGTAGCGCTCGAAGGTCTTGCGCGCCTCGGGCAATGGACCCTGCTCAGCGGTACGGCCGCGCGACATCTCCTTCACCAGTTCCGGGCGGCCCGACAGCAGCACGGCCGGGAAGGTCTGGCTCGTGATCTGCTCGGTGCAGCCGTGCGGGTACGCCTCCAGGTACTGCATGAGTCCGGTCGCGAAGGCCCACGGCGCGGCCGACACGGCCACGTCGCTCTGGCGGAAGTTCGGATACAGGTCGGCCTGGCTCGAGATTTCTCCCGCACGCTGGAAGCTGCCGGCCTGCACCAGCGTGACGAAGGGCGACGCGGGCCGCACGCTCACCTCGGTCGACAGGCGCGCGCTGTAGTTCTTGTGCGTGGAGGTGAACACCAGCGCCGAGGAACCCAGCACCGCCTGCTCGCCCGGCTTGGCGCGCACGTTGAACTTGGTGCTGGCCTCGCCGCGCTCGTTGACCTTGAGCGTCTGCGTGGCGTCGCCCACCACTTCGAGGCCGCCCGATGCGGTGAGCGTGAGCGCGATGGGCGCCTCCCTGCCCGAGCCGACGATGTTGTTGGCCAGCCCAACGCCCACCTCGACGGTGTCGCCGGGCGCCATGGCCAGCGGTGCGTTCGGCAGGATCACCATGTCGCCGCGCACCACGGTGCGGGTGCTCTTGGCGCCTGTGGTCTCGTCGTTCACCGCCACGGCCATCACGCGCAGGCTGCCGTTGAAGCTCTCGGGCACGGTGTAGCTGAACTCGCGGCTGCCGTTCACGTCGACCAGGCCCGACCAGTAGGCCACCGGCTTGTCGCGCTTGCGCTTGAACGGGTTCAGGTGCTTGCCGAGCTCGCCTTCGCCGTCACCGCCGGGCGCGGCGCCCTGCATGAGCTTCTTGAACTCGGGCAGGATCAGGTCGAGCGTCTGCAGCGTGCCCACCTCGAGTGCGCGCTTCTGGAAGAAGTGCTTGAGCGGGTCGGGCGTCTTGTAGCGCGCCACCTGCAGGATGCCTTCGTCCACCGCGAACACCACGGCGCGCGTGGGCTTGTCGCTGGTGAGCTTCATCTTCATCGTCTGCCCCGGCTTCACCAGCTCGCTGCTGGTGAGCTGCAGGTTGGCGGTGCGCCTGGCGAGCGCGGTCGCGAAGGGCACCACGCCGTACGACAGCGGGCTCATGTAGACCTCGTCGGAGGCCGGGTCGCGCACGAAGTGCACGTTGATGTAGCCGGTGCCCTCGAAGTCCTTGGGCACGGTGATCTTCTGCACCGAGGCGGTCTTGTCGGTCTTGAACCACGCGTGGGCGTAGACCTTGTCGCGCTCGATGGTGATGAGGCCCGCGCCCACGTAGGGCGCGCGGATGCTCACCGAGATCTCCTGGCCCGGCTCGTAGTCCTTGCGGTCGAGCGTGAGCTGCAGTTCGGCGTTGCGGTCGAGCGAGCGCGACACGTTGGCGTTGCCGGCCACGCTGTACTCCACGCGATTGAGCTCTATCCCCTGCGCGTTGCGCATCACGTAGGCGAAGTTGCCGGGCGCGGAGGTGTCCAGCGCCACGTTGTTCCCCGCTGCCGCGATGGCGAAGGGCTTCTCGTCGAGCACGATCTCCTTGAGGCGCGACTCGTAGCGGTACAGCCCGTTGTCCTGCTTGATGAGCACCGACAGCACCTTGCGCTCGACGCGCTCGATCTTCAGGTCGGCCACGGCCGTCTTCTTCGCGCGCGGGTCGATGGCGATCACCGCGGCGTTGCGCGTGGCGCCCTTGCTCACGTAGCTGGTGTCTCCGTCGACCTTCACGCCGACGAGGTAGGGCAGGTCGCTCACCAGCGTCTGGGCCTCGGCCGACACGCTGCGCCCGCCCTCGGGCTCGAAGGCCTTGGCAAGCACGTGCACCTGGTAGGTGGCGGCGTCGAAGCGCGAGAGGCGCAGGTCGAACTCGGCCTTGCCCTCGGCGCTGGTCTGCACGCTGCCCAGGTCGTCCACCTGCTTCTCGGTGGCGCGCTGCGGGTCGAAGAAGGCATAGTCGGTGAAGGCGCGGAACACCGGAAAGCCCGGGCTCAGCGTGAGCGTGCCTTCCACCTTGCGGTCGGGCGCGGGCGTGCCGAAGAGGTTCTGCACGTCGATCTGCGCCTTCAGGTCCTTCGGGCTCACCCAGCCTTCGGCAACTTCATTGCTGAGCTTGGCCGTGACCTTGGTGCGGTCGGGCAGGAACTCCTGCACCTTCACCGTGGTGCTGCCGATCAGCAGGCTCTCGACCTCGGGAGTGCCGGGCGACGACTGGCGCGGCAGGTACAGGTTGACGGCGTAGTTGCCGGTGGGCGAGGTGTCCTGCGTGGTGTGGGCGATCTCGGCCGCGCCGCCCGGGCCGAGGCGGAGCTTCTCGCGCCGCACGCTGAGCCCACGCGCGTCGATGATCTCGGCTTCGAGCGGTAGGTCGCGCAGCGAGGTGCCCCAGTTGCCGGCCTTCACCATCATCGCGATGTGCATGGTGTCGCCGGGACGGTAGATGCCGCGGTCGCTGAAGACGTACGCCGTCATCTGGTTCGGCACGCCGGCCGCGCGCAGGCCGCCCACGTCGAAGCGCGAGATGTCCAGCGTGCGATCGCTGCGGTTGAAGGGCAGGAAGCTCAGGTCGCCGTCCTTGCGCACCACCAGCACCACCGGCGCCTTCTCGCGCTGGTAGCCGGCGAGGTTGGGCAGCTTGGCCGCGCCAGTGGCGTCGGTGGACTGCGACGCGACGATCATGCCGTTGCGGCCCCACACCTCGACCATCGCACCCGCCACGGGCTGGCCGCTGGCGATGCTCTGCACGAACACGTCGCGCGTGCCGTCGAGCGACTTCTTGGCGACGATGCCCAGGTCGGTGACTAGCACCAGGCGCTGGTCGACCTGCTGCTCGGGGCTGCCGCCTTCACCGTCACTGCTGCCTTCCTCTTCGGAGGATTGCTCTTCCTGTTGCGGCTGTTGCGCCTCCTCGGGCTGGCCTTCGCCATCGGGCTTCTTCTTCGCCTTGGGGTCGTAGCCCTGCACCTTGAGCAGGAACACGCCGCGGCGATCGGTCGCGTCGCTGCGCAGGTAGTCGGCGAAGTCGACGGTCTCGTAGTGCGCCTTGCCGGCGGGGATGCTCAGCGGAATATCCTTCTGGAAGCGGTCGACGAGGTTGTCCGACTGCAGGCCGCCGTAGAACTGCGGATGCGCGAAGTCGCCGCTGGTCTGCGTCACCAGGTGCTGCAGCTGCTGCGGCAGCAGGCGGCCGATCTCCAGCCGGATGCCGGGCAGGTCGCGCACCAGGATCGGCAGCTTGCGCTCGCCCGAGAGCGCGAGCAGCGAGCCCTGGCTCATGATGCTGAGCTCGGGCGCGAAGGTCTTGAGCAGGCGCACGTCCTGCCGCGCGGCGCCGAGCTGGTAGCCGCCGGGCGTCTTCAGGCCCTTGGCCACGCGCACCAGCAGGTAGCGGCCGCCTTCGGCCTGCGGCATGCGGAAGCTGACCATCTCGGTCACCTCGCGCTCGCTGGCGATGGGCTGCAGGTTGAGCTTCTTCGCGCGGCGCAGCACGGCGTCGGTCACTTTCGACGGATCGGCGGACCAGTCGAACTTCTCCGCGGGATCGCCCTTGGCCTCTTCCGTCACGGGCAGCAGCCAGGCCTGCACCACGCGCGCCATCTCGCGCTCATGCACCGGCATGGAGGCGCTGACCTGCATCACGTGCTCGGGCTCGCCGTTCTCGCCGGTGACGATGGTGGGCTCGATACCTGAGATGGAAAGGCTGTAGAGGCCGGGGATGTCGACCGCGCGCGACTGGTCGTTGCGCAGCGCCGGCCCGCCCTTCTGCGCGACCGCGCCGGCCGTGAGGCTCAAGATCGCGGGTCGGTTCTTCTCGGGAATGGGCAGCGGCTCCGACTGCAGCGTGGCGATGAGGCGCAGCTTGTCGTAGCTGACGGTGAACTTCTCGCTCGCACACTTGCCCACGCTGAAGAAGGAGCTGCTGCAGGGCTGGTCGTAGGTCAGCACCAGGCGCTTCTCGAACTCGGCCGTGTTGACGGGGTGCGAGAAGCGCACCTGGAAGAGTGCGCGTCGCACGTTGGCCTGGACCGGGTCCTGGTAGAACTCGGCGCCGATGATCTGCGCTGTGAACTCGGGCGAGGTGAACTCGTACTTGCGCTGTGCCAGCTCGATGTGCGGCGCGAGGGCGCTGTCGGCGATCTGAACCTTGTACGGCTGGCCGACGGGCCAGTCCTGTGCGGGCAGGAATTCGAGGCGTTTCTGGCTTGTCCAGGTCCAGCGGCCGGCAACGGCGGGCTCGATGGTGACGCCGGTGGCCTCCTGGCCGATGCGCGCAATGGGAGCGACCGAGGCAGAGAAATTCACGACGAAGGGATTCGGCCCCTTGTCGAGCTCGATCTGGGTGCGCTGCGGCGCATCGGCCTTGGCGGTGGCGACCACCGGCTCGACGCGGTCGGGCGTGAGGCCGTGCCACCACTTCATCACGTGGGGATGGGCGATCCAGCCGGCCAGTGCGATCAACACCAGCAAGACCAGCCATGCAAGCCGCTGCTGGAGCCACTGCAGCCCGAGAAGAAGGAAGGCGCCCAGGATGCGCAGCCAGCCCGGTGGTCGCCAGGAACCGATGAGCCCGCGAGCCAGCGGACGCAGGAAGCCGAGCGCGCGGCCCAGCCCGGTGAAGAGCACGTCGCTGATCGACGCGAGTTTTCTGTTGGCGACTTGAAGCATGGAAGCTCCCCACTGTTTTTGTTGGCGCCCGCGAGTGTGCGAGCCATCTGTGAAGCAATCGCGCTGTGTGTGAAGTCTTCGTGAAAACCGCACAGGCCCGCGCCAGGCCTTCTTTCATCGGCTCGTTTCAGCGGCTCATAGCTGGGGCTTGTTCACCATCAGGTAGAACACCACCACCATGGCCGCGAAGGCCGGGTAGCCCAGCAACTCCCACCAACGCTGGTAGCGCGCATAGAGCGGCGGCAGCGGCACTGCGTCGCGATGCGCCTGCGCCGCGATCGCCGCCATGCGGATCTGCAGCCACACCACCGGCAGCCAGCAGGCCCCCGCGAAAACGAACAACGCCAGCGACAGCGCGAGCCACGGCGTGGAAAGCGGAAAGCCCGCCATGTGCGCCAGCGCGAATCCGGTGGCCGGCTGCAGGATCACGGTGGGTGTGGTGAACCACCAGTCGGCGCGCACCACCAGCCGGCTCACCACCGCCTGCGCGGGCACGCTGCCGCTGCGGTTGGTGAAGAACATGTAGAAGGCCGAGCCCAGCCCCGTGCCGACCATCAGCACGCTGGAGACGATGTGCAGCCACTTGAGGACGAGGTAGGTGTTCATGTCATGGTGCGGCGCGCCGATACAGATGCCAGAGCAGTGCGGCAATCGGGATGTTCTTGAGCAGCGGCCCGAGCGGGTGCAGCCACAGGCCGGGCTGCAGCACGGTCGCCACCAGTGTCATGACGAGCATCAGGGCCAGGGCCGCCGCATAGCTTGCGCGGCCAGGCCAGCGCCACAGTGCGATGCCGACTGCAAGATCGGCAGCCGCGCCGCCAACGATCAGCCCTTGCACCAGCCACTGCGGCGATGCGATGCCGGCGGCGGCCAGCACCTGGCGGCTCTGGCCGTTCAACTCGACGATGCTGGCGACGGCGGTGAATAGCCAGACGGCGACGAGGCTCAGACGCAACAAGCGCTCCTGCGCAACAGAATCCTTCACGTGGCGGAGCTCCCACGCTCAGCGTGCTGCCACGCAACGACTTCATGCGCCTGCGTGGTCAGGAACGCATGCAAGCGCGCGAAGCGCCGCCGCGTCTGCCATGCAAAGACCCACGCGACCACCGGCTCCAGCAACCAGCGCAAGGCCTTCGGCCCCGCCTCGATGGTGTAGACGTAGATGAGAACGGAATGACCCGGCTGCACGTCGCGGTGCCGCATGGAAGCGGCCCAGCGGCTGAAGGGGAAAGAGCGGCCGACCATCGAGGCTGCAGCCACATGCGGTCGATCGAAGCTCACGAAGCGCGTTCGCATCGACAAGCCGCGCAACCAACCGTGACCCGTGTTTTCCGTCTCGGCCCCGACGAAAGGACAGGGCGCGCCGCCCACCACGCAGGCGTTGCCGACCAGCGAGTCCCAGCGTGCGCGCCAGACGTGGTAATGGAAAGCGTCGAATACCACGTCGGCAGGCGCCGGCATGTCGAACTCAAAACGCCGGTGCGCCATGGCCTGCCACTGCGATCGGCGCTTCTTCGACCACGTCGGTCACCATGCCCCAGCGAGCGAACTCCGGCCCGAATTCGGGCAGGGTCAACAGACCCATGCAGGCGTGCGCACCCACGGGCGGCAGCGTCGCGTCGCCTTTCGCGAGCCGGCGCGCCAGCAGGATCGCGGCCATGCACGGAATCTCCGGCCCATGGTTGTCGTCGGCAGCGATGTGCCAGGCGCGCCGTGCCGGCCGGCCCTGTGCATCGGTGCCTTCGACGCGCACGACCATGCCTCCCAGCGCGGTGCCCAGCGCGTCGAACACGCCGCCGGTGGCGTGCAGCAGGGGCGCCAGCTTCTGCGGCGCCGGCAGCAGTCCCGCGCGGCGCATGAAGGCCAGAAAGGCGAAGGCGCGCTGCGTCAGCCCGACTTCGAGCGCGGCGCGGAACATCACCGACTGCACGCCTTCGTACCGCGCCGGAAAGAGCTCCAGGTCGGGAATGTCGCAGAGCGCGCCGCGGCGCGGCTTCATGCGCGCGAACTCCACTTTCTCCGGATCGGCCCAGCCGGGAAGCTCGACCCAGCGACCGCCCTGCCAGACGCGGATGGGCTCGCCGCAGTATGCGAGCACCCCGGCCAGCGTGGCCTCGCCGCGCGGCGCGCCCTGCGCGGGGGCGATGCAGATGTCGATGCTCCGTATGTGCTGCCAGCCGTCCGCGAGATGGTCGACCACGGCGGACGACAGTGCGGGCACTGTGCTGGCGCCGCTCACGGCGATGCGGCCGGCGCGGCGAAAGGCGGCGTCCAGGGCGGCAGGAAAGTCGCACACGAAGCGCCGTCCGTCGGCCAGGTCGATGTAGTGCGCGCCCGCGGCTGCGACGGCGTGCGGCACGCGGTAGTCCTGGTTCTGGAAGGGGCCGGCGGTGTGGATCACGAGCTCCACGCCAAGGCCTCGCAACGTGTGTGCGAGATCGGCAGCCTGCACGTCGATGCGTACGCCGCTCGCGGCCGCGTCCAGCGATGAAGCGAAGGCCTTGGCGCGCTGCGCGTCACGCCCCGCCACGAGCAGTTCGACGCCGGGACTGCCGGCCAGCGCGCGGCAGATGCGTGCGCCGAAGTTGCCGTAGCCGCCGAGCACCAGTGTCTTCATGCCGCCGCCGCATCCGTTCCCGCGACGTGCCCGCGCGTGAACGCCTCTTCGAAGATCGAATAGCCCGACCAGTCCGCGTGCGCGAACGACAGCCGGCCCGCCACCACGCTGCCGCGATGCCCGGCGTCGGGTGCGCTGCGCTCGGGGCCGATCTGCGCCAGCAGGCCGGGCCTGGGGATGGACATGGCGTGCCCGTAGCGCGTGATCTCGATGCGAGAGACCAGCGAAGGCAGGTCGGGGTGGGGCACCGACAGCTCGGCGAGCAGGTCGTCGCGCCAGCCGGTCCACGGGCGCTCCAGCAGCAGCTTGCGGCCGTCGACGGTGTCGTAGCCGCTCGGGCCCAGTGGGCGGTACCAGCTCAGCACCGTGCCGCGCGGCGTGGGGTCCAGTGCCTGGTGGCGCGCGTCCACGTAGCCGAGACCCCTGGTGCCGTAGATCACGTTGTCCCAGCTGGGTGCGGCGCCGGGCCGGTCGGCCAGCGGGCCGCGCAGGTGGATGTTGGCCACCAGCCAGGGCGCATAGCGCACGTGCGCGGCGGCGTTCTTCAGCAGCTCGGGCGGGTTCTCGACGACGCGCGCGGCGATGAACACGGGCAGCGCGACGATGCAGCGCTCGGCCTGCCAGCGCACCATGGATTTCGATGCCGCATCCCATGCATCGACCTCGACGCCGTCGCGCACTTGCGCGATGCGCGTGACGACGCTGCCGGTGCGAAGCCGCTCGCCGAGCGGCCTGGCGAGCTGCCTGGTGAGCCAGCCGTTGCCCTCGGGCCAGGTCAGGATGCCGTCGCGCTCGGGGCTCGAATCGTTGACGCTGCCCGTCGGATCGCCGGGCGCGTGGAAGCCGTGCCGGCTCGCGAAGTAGTGGATGCCGGCCCAGGCCGACACCTGCCCGATGCCGGCGCCGTAGTCGTCGCGGCAGCAGTAGTCGAGGTACCAGCGCAGCTGCGCATCGCTGAAGCCTTCGCTGTCGAGCCAGTTCTGGAAGCTGACCGCATCGAGCGCCAGCAGCTCGGGCGTGATGGCGACCTTGAGCGTTGGAATGGCGAAATGCGCGGCATGCTGCAGCGCGTCGATGCGCTGCGCGAACCTGCGGTACTGCGCGAGCGTCGCCTCGCCCACGCCATGCACGGGCAGCAGACCGTCCTGCCACTCGCCCTGGAAGAACAGGCGCTCCTGGGGGCTGTGGCAGAGCGTGACCTCATCGTATTCCCAGCGGCCGGCCACGCGGCGGCGCAGGCCGAGCTCTTCCAGCAGGTCCTGCACCTCGCGCGCGTCGTCGCCCGGCACCGGCAGGTAGTGCGCACCGAGCGGGCAGGCGATGCCGTTGACCATGCCGCCGCGCGCGTTGCCGCCGGCAGTGTCTTCCAGCTCGAGCAGCGCGAACTCGTCGACGCCCGAGAGCCGCAGCGCGCGGGCCGCGGCAAGGCCCGCCACGCCACCGCCCGCGATGACCACGCGCGTGCGCTTCACCACGGCAGGCGTCGTGCCCCCGAGAGTGCGGTCGCGCATCGCATGGCCACGGGTGACGTCGATGCCGGTGAAGCCACCCTCGATGGGCGGCGGAGGCGCCTCGCAGCCGGCGAGCGCGAATGCACCAGCAGCCCCCGCGGCAGCCCCAAGAAACCCACGCCGCCTCATACGCACCTACCTGTCCCAGGAACACCGCGGAACCGGCTCCGCCGGGCCGCAGGTGTTGCCCCCGGCGAGGGGGTTGGCGAAGCGACACGAAGTGCGCGAAGCCTGGGGGAGTACGTCATTCAATGCGCCATGACCTTGCCCCACTCCTGCTCGTAGGTGGTGACGAGGATCTGGTTCGAGAGGCGGTTCACTTCGGCCGGCACGCGCGCCATGTCGAGCGGAAAGTCGAACATCAGCGGCAGGGTGGTCGGGGAGAGGAATCGCAGGCCGGGCGGCAGCGCATCGGGCATGCGGTAGGGCCTGCGGCTCGCGATGATGTAGCCCCATTCGCCGAAGCTGGGCACGTGCGCGTGGTACGGCGTAGCGCGCAGTCCCACCGACTCGATGGTCGCCGCCACGGTCCAGTAGCTCTTGCGCGCCACCAGCGGCGAGGTGGTCTGGATCACCGCGTATCCGCTGGCCGACAGCCGCTTCTCGAGCAGCGCGTAGAAGCTGTTGGTGTAGAGCTTGCCGATGGCGAAGTTGGTGGGATCGGGGAAGTCGACCACGATCACGTCATACATGTCACCAGGCTGCTGCAGCCACTGGAAGGCATCGGTGTTGACGATCTTCACCTTCGGCGAGGACAGCGAATGTCCGTTCAGCGCGGCCAGCGTCTCGTGCTCTGTGAAGAGCCTGGTCATGTTCGGGTCGAGCTCCACCAGCGTGATCGATTCGACCGACGGGTACTTGAGGATCTCGCGCACCGCCATGCCGTCGCCGCCGCCGAGCACCGCGACCTTCTTCGGCGCGCCCTGGGCGGCCATCACCGGATGCACGAGCGCCTCGTGATAGCGGTATTCGTCGCGCTCGGCGAACTGCAGGTTGCCGTTGAGGAAGAGCCGATGCCCCAGCAGCCCGCGCGTGACCACGATGCGCTGGTAGGGCGAGGTGGCGCTGAAGACGATGCGGTCCTGGTAGAACTTGTCTTCAGCCAGCGTGGTGATGTGGTCGGCGCCGACGAAAGCCCCCGCCAGCGCCCCCAGCGCGAGAACGCACGCGACGACATGCGCGCCCACGCGGCGCAGCTCATGGCGGAAGAGCCACAGCGCCCACACCGCCACCGCCGCGTTCATGAAGCCGAACAGCAGGCCGGTGCGGATCATGCCGAGCTGCGGCACCAGGATCAGCGGGAACGCCACCGACACCGCCAGCGCGCCGAGGTAGTCGAAGGTGAGCACCTGCGACACCAGGTTCTTCAGCACGATGTTGCGCTTCAGGATGCGCATCACCAGCGGGATCTCGAGCCCCACCAGCGTGCCCACGACCATCACCAGCCCGTAGAGCAGCAGCCGGAACGCGCCGGGCACGTAGGCGTTGGCCAGGAACAGGATCGCCGGCAGCGCGCCGCCGATCAGCGCCACCAGCAGTTCGATGCGAAGGAAGTGCGCGGGCAGCTGCCGCTCGAAGTAGCGCGAGAGCCACGAGCCCACGCCCATGGCGAACAGGTAGGTGCCGATGATGGTGCTGAACTGCAGCACCGAGTCGCCCAGCAGGTAGGAGCTGAGCGCGGCCGCGGTGAGCTCGTAGACCAGCCCGCAGGCGGCGACCACGAACACGCTGGCGAGCAGCGCGATCTCCACGGGCTGCGGGCCTTTGGCCGGCAGCGGACGGGCAGGGGTATCCATGGATCAGGCGGTCGCCGCCGGACCGCCCCGAGGCGGACCGCGCCTCCCCCGCGGGGGGTGGCGAACGACGCGTAGCGAAGCGAAGTGCAAGGCCGGGGGCTAATGGATCGCTGCTGCGACGATGATGCTGATGCCGAGGCTCATTGCCGCCACGACGAGGCCCAGCGCCACGTTCTGCTTCTCGACGATCTCGCCCCACAGGTCGTAGGGCGTGATCTTGTCGATGATCAGGAAGCACAGCCAGAAGATCACGACGCCGATCAGCGCGTACACGAGCGATCCGAGGACCACGCCCGGTTTCAGCCATTCAAATCCCATGGGGACCTCCAGTCGTAGCAGTAGTTAGAGAGAGCATCGCGCGCATCTTCGCCGTCATTTGTGGCCGCCGCCACTGGAATAGCCGCCGTAGGAGCCGCCCGAGCTGCGGTAGCCGCTGGACGATCCGCTGCTGCTGCAGGTGCTCAGAATGATCAGCAGGATGATGATCACGACGATGATGAGGATGATGGTGCCGCAGCCCAGCCCCGACGCGGCGCTCACCGGCAGCGCGTCGGCGCGCTTGAACATGTCCTTCTTCGCGTCGAGCTTGAAGGCGGTGGCCACCGCGCCGCTGTCGATCTTGCTGCCCGCGGACCAGGTGAGCTCGTTGGCCGAGCGCTCCATCGACAGCAGCGCGCCGCCGCTGGCGAAGTCGCGGTTGAAGGTCTTCTGGCCGCGCTCGACCTGCCAGTAGAACTCGCCCGCCACGTAGGTCGTCTCGGCGTTGTAGGCGTACTGCTGCTGGTAACGCTTGCCGAGGTAGGTGGCGCTCGTGCCGTTCTCGGCCATCACCGGCGCGCCGGTGGTCGGCTTGACCATGCTCCAGCCGTCCTCTGCGTCCACCAGGAAGCTGAAGCCGCGCTTGTTGTTGTAGAGCAGGTATTCGTCCCAGCCGAAGTGCTCGTCGTCGCCGGGCTCGCTGCCCATGCGGTGCTGGAAGCCCACCACCTGCCACTGCGCGCCCTGCAGCTGACCCATGCTGCCCAGCGCGATGAGCGGGCGCACGGGCTCGTCCTGCGTGGCGTGCTTGAGCTCGCCGCCGATGCCCTGCGACAGGTCGATGATGCTGTGGCACGAGCCGCAGGTGATGCTCTTGCTGTCGGCGAGGTTGACGGTGACGGGCGAGCCGCAGTTGGGGCAGTTGAAGCTGCGGCCTTTTTCGTCCTTGGCGGACTCGGCGCGCAGGCCGGTCAGCTGCAGGTCTTCCAGCTGTACCGAGCGGCCGAGGTAGGCGCTGGGCCTGGCGGTGCCGTAGTCGATGCTGAGCACCAGCCCGCGGTCGTTGCGCAGCTCGACCATCGCGAAGGGCCGGCCGAGCTCGGGCAGGTGCGGCAGCTCGCCCTGCGCCGAGGTCAGCGCCACCTGCTCGTTCGAGGTGACGGTGTAGCTCTGGCCGGCGAAGGCGCTGGTGGCGCCCACGCGAAGGTCGCCGGGCGGCGGCGCCGCGCGCTGCAGGTCGAAGGGCAGGGCGAAGACGTAGGCGCCGTTGTCCTCGCTGAGGATGGCGGTGCGGTCGCCGTCGAGCGCGGCGATCCATTCGGTCCAGCGGCCACCGGGGTAGGTGTACTGCAGCCGGCCGATCAGCGTGAAGGGCTTGTCCTGGATGCGGCCGGCGGCGAACAGCTGCAGCGGGCTGAAGTCGTCGAACAGCTCCGCCATCTTGCCGGTGCGCGCGAGCGTGTCGCCCTGGCGCACGACGGTGCTCTGGCAGTAGGGGCAGACCGCATGGGTCGACTGCGCCGAACGGAATTCGACCGGCGCTCCGCAGCCGGGGCAGGGCGCCCGGTAGTAGCGTTGGTTGCCGTTTTCCTCAGCCATGGCACGCGGCTGAAGACACGACGAACGAGGCGGGAGATACCGCGCAGCCGGCTATGCCGGGCTGCTGGCATCGCCCCCTGCAAGGGACGAGGGAGGGCGACACGAAGTGCGCGAAGCCTGGGGTCAGACCAGCTTCTTGAGCAGTTCGGCCTTCTTGGCGTCGAACTCTTCCTGGGTGAGGATGCCCTTGGTCTTGAGTTCGCCGAGCTTCTCGAGCGTGGTCATCACGTCGGCAGCGCTCACCACGGCCACCGACGGTTGCTGCTGCTGGGCTGCAGCGGCAGCCGCGGCGTTGGGGCTCAGGCCCTGCGCGAGGTTCTGCGCCAGCACCTGGCCGAGCGCCACGCCCGCGCCAAGTCCCATCGCGTCGCCGGCGACACCACCGCCGCCGGCCGCGCCCTCGGCGAACTTGGGAATCGCCTGCGCCGTCTGGTACTGCATGAACTTGCCCATGTCGTTGCCGACCATGCCCATGCCGATCTTCTGGTCGAGGATCTTCTGCAGCTCTTCGGGCAGCGAGACGTTCTGGACCGTGATGTTCTCGAGCTTGATGCCGATCTTCTCGAACTCGGGCACCAGCTGGGCGGCGAGCGCCTGCGCGAACTGGATCTGGTTGGCCGCGAGGTCGAGGAAGGGCACGCCGCTGGAGGCGATGGCGTTGCTGATGTTCTGCAGCACCAGGCCGCGCAGCTGGCCGTCGAGGTCGGCCACGGTGTAGGTGTCGCGCGTGCCGGAGATCTCGGTGTGGAAGGCCTTGGCATCGCCGATGCGGAAGGAGTAGTTGCCGAAGGCGCGCAGGCGCACGGCGCCGAAGTCCTTGTCGCGGATGGTGATCGGCTGGGGCGTGCCCCACTTCTGGTCGACCTGCTGGCGGGTGCTGAAGAAGTAGACGTCGCTCTTGAAGGGGGACTCGAACAGCTTGTCCCAGTTCTTCAGGTACGTGAGCACGGGCAGCGTCTGCGTCGTGAGCTTGTACATGCCGGGGCCGAACACGTCGGCCACCTTGCCCTCGTTGACGAAGACGGCGACCTGCGATTCGCGCACCGTGAGCGAGGCGCCGTTCTGGATTTCCATCTCCGCCATCGGGAAGCGCCAGGCCAGCGTGCCATCGCCGGTCTCGGTCCACTGGATGATGTCGATGAACTGCTTCTTGATGAAATCCATCAGGGCCATGGTCGGTCACTCCTCTTCAGGTTTTTCAGGTTTTGTCCGAACCGTGCATATTGCCACACAGCCCCGCGGAAACACCCGTGCTATTGGTCATGGGAGCCCCTGGCCATGCGGCCTAGGGCGTCATGCGCGAGGTCTACAATCGGCGCCCCCAGAAGAAGCGCCACCAGGAGCTACGGCACATGTCAGATTCGACCCCCTCGACCTCATCGACTCCCACGCCCGAAGACAAACGCGCAGAGCTGCGCCGTGCCGCCCTCGAGTACCACGAGTTTCCCGTTCCCGGCAAGATCGCCATCGCGGCGACGAAACAGATGGTCAACCAGCGCGACCTGTCGCTGGCCTATTCGCCCGGCGTGGCGGCTCCCTGCGAGGAGATCGTCAAGGACCCGGCCAACGCCTTCAAGTACACCTCCCGGGGCAACCTCGTGGCCGTCATCAGCAACGGCACCGCCGTGCTGGGCCTGGGCGACATCGGCCCGCTGGCCTCCAAGCCGGTGATGGAAGGCAAGGGCGTCCTCTTCAAGAAATTCGCGGGCGTCGACGTGTTCGACATCGAGATCGACGAGAAGGACCCGGCCAAGCTGGTGGACATCATCGCCTCGCTGGAGCCCACCTTCGGTGCCGTCAACCTGGAAGACATCAAGGCACCCGACTGCTTCTACGTCGAGCGCGAGCTGCGCAAGCGCATGAAGATCCCGGTCTTCCACGACGACCAGCACGGCACGGCCATCACCGTGGCGGCCGCGATGGTCAACGGCCTGAAGGTGGCCGGCAAGAAGATCGAGGAAGTCAAGCTGGTCGCCTCCGGCGCGGGCGCCGCGGCGCTGGCCTGCCTGAACCTGCTGCTCAAGGTGGGCCTGAAGCGCGAGAACGTGTTCGTCACCGACCTGGCCGGCGTGGTCTACGAAGGCCGCACCGAGCTGATGGACGACGACAAGCGCCAGTTCATGCAGAAGACCGACGCGCGCACGCTCGGCGAGGTGATCGAGGGTGCCGACGTGTTCCTGGGCCTGTCGGCCGGCGGCGTGCTCAAGCCCGCCATGGTGGCCAAGATGGCCAAGCGCCCGGTGATCTTCGCGCTGGCCAACCCCAATCCCGAGATCGCTCCGGAAGACGCCCACGCGGTGCGCGACGACGTGATCATGGCCACCGGCCGCACCGACTATCCGAACCAGGTCAACAACGTCCTGTGCTTCCCGTACATCTTCCGCGGCGCGCTGGACTGCGGCGCGACGACGATCACCGACGAGATGGAGATCGCCGCGGTGCACGCCATCGCCGACCTGGCCCAGGCCGAGCAGAGCGAGCGCGTGGCCGCCGCCTACGTCGGTGAAAAGCTCAGCTTCGGCCCCGAATACCTGATCCCCAAGCCCTTCGACCCGCGCCTGATGATGAAGATCGCGCCGGCCGTGGCCAAGGCTGCCGAGGAAAGCGGCGTGGCGCAGCGTCCCATCAAGGACATGGACGCCTACCGCGACAAGCTGCAGAGCTTCGTCTACGCCTCGGGCACCACGATGAAGCCGATCTTCGACGCCGCCCGGCGCGCCAGCAAGAAGCGCGTGGCGTATTCGGAAGGCGAGGAAGAGCGCGTACTGCGCGCGGCCCAGATCGTAGTGGACGAGGGCGTGGCACGCCCGACGCTGATCGGCCGGCCGGCCATCATCGCCCAGCGCATCGAGAAATTCGGCCTGCGCCTGAAGGAGGAGCTGGACTACGACGTGGTCAACGTCGAGCAGGACCACCGCTACCGCGAGTTCTGGCAGACCTACCACCGCATGACCGAGCGCAAGGGCGTGACGGTGCAGGTCGCCAAGATCGAGATGCGCCGGCGCCTGACGCTGATCGGCTCGATGCTGCTGCACAAGGGCGAGGTCGACGGCCTGATCTGCGGCACCTGGGGCACGACCGCCAACCACCTGCACTACATCGACCAGGTGATCGGCAAGCGCCCCGGCGGCTGCGAAAGCACCCCGCAGGACGTGCCGGTGTACGCCTGCATGAACGGCCTGCTGCTGCCCGATCGCCAGGTGTTCCTGGTCGACACGCACGTCAACTACGACCCTTCGCCCGAGGAACTGGCCGAGATCACCACCATGGCGGCCGAGGAAATGATGCGCTTCGGCCTGAAGCCGAAGGCTGCGCTGCTGTCGCACTCCAACTTCGGCACCAGCAACGGGCCCAGCGCCGTCAAGATGCGCCGCACGCTCGACCTGCTGCGTGTGCAGGCGCCCTGGCTCGAGGTGGACGGCGAAATGCACGGCGACGTGGCGCTCGACAGCAAGCAGCGCGCCGTCGTCATGCCGCACAGCGCGCTGGCGGGCGACGCCAACCTGCTGGTTTTCCCGAACATCGACGCGGCCAATATTTCCTACAACCTGCTCAAGACGGCGGCGGGCGGCAACATCGCCATCGGCCCGGTTCTGCTTGGTGCGGCCAAACCTGTGCATATTCTCACGGCGAGTGCAACTGTTCGGCGCATCGTGAACATGACGGCCTTGACGGTGGCGGACGCAAACGCCGAGAGATAAGCCCTCTGGCGAGAGTGGCCGCCAACTTGAAAAGCCATTCGATAGCCTCGCGACTGCTCAAACTTTGGGCAGTCGCTTGCTATTTTCGCCAGCGTGGTGCACACTCGCGGGCTTGAATTTGCGGGTTAACCCCGACGTTGATCGCCGATTCGACCCCCCGCTCTTTTCTTGTGGTGCCCCATGGCGGCTTACGCCTCGATCACGTCCTCTGTCACAAAGTTTGCGCTCACCAGTCTGATGCTGGTGGCGTTGACGACGGGGGCCGAGGCCCGCGGATGGTTCGGCGCCGGGAAGACCTCCGCCGATGAAACCATCGCACTGGCCGACCTGCCGGTGCAGGGCCAGCGGACCTACCAGGCCATCCTCGATGGCGGCCCCTTCCGGTATGACAAGGACGGCTCGGTGTTCGGCAATCGCGAACGTCTGTTGCCGCCCGCCCGCCGTGGCCACTACCGTGAATACACGGTATCCACGCCCGGTTCTCGCGACCGCGGCGCACGGCGGATCGTCTGCGGCGGAGAGCGACGCACCGCGCCCGAGGCCTGCTGGTACACCGCAGACCACTACGCGAGCTTCAGACGGATTGCGCCATGAGCGATGAAAACGACCTGAGCGGCGCCTCGAAGCGCCCCGACGAAATGATGATGACTATGGAAAGACCAGCGGAGATGACCTTATCCCTTCGTGCCGTACGCCCGAACATCGTGCAATCGATCCGCGCGTTCCGCGTGAACGACCTGCAGGACGCAGCCAATGCGGCCGGCCAGCACTTCCTGTACGCCAACCTGGGCAACGCCCAGACCAAGCAGGACGTCCTCGACCTGATCGCGCAGCAGTTCACGTTCCCGGCCCACTTCGGGAAGAACTTCGACGCGCTGTACGACTGCATGACCGACCCGTTGCATAAATCGGGCCCGCAGCCGGGATTCGTCATCGTGCTGGAGCAGATTCCGGCCAACGCCAAGTTCGACAAGGAAGCCCGCGAGCAGCTGCTCGACATCTTCCGCGACGCCTCGGACTACTGGGGCGACCGCAAGGTCCCGTTCCGGTGCTTCTATTCTTTTCTGTAGCCCGTTCTGCATCCACCAGCCAAGCAGAACGGGCGAACGAGGCTCAACCGAACGTTGAAACCCTCGATGGCATCGAAGTGAACTCCACGGCAGCAGCCGAGCCGGCCGGCGAAAAGATGCCGACCGACAAACTGGTCGACGTCTCGCCGCTGGCGCTGCGCATGAGCAGCCCCTTCAACGCGGGCTATTGGCTCGCTGCCGCTTGATCGGGAAAAGTCGGCAAAGCTTGCCGGCGACGAGCAAATGAAAAAAGCGCGCCTGGGGCGCGCTTTTTTCATCGGGGTACGGCCTGGGCCAGCGCCACGTAGTCGGCCACCGGCACCTCCTCGGCCCGCCGCTGGGTGTCGAAGTCGCCGGAAAAACCGTGTTCCTCCAGCCACTTGCCCAGCGTGTGGCGCAGCAGCTTGCGGCGCTGGCTGAAGGCGACCTGCACGATTTCGCCCAGGCGTTGCTCGTCGACGGCCGGCGGCGTCGCCAGCGGCACCATCCGCACCACGGCGCTGTCCACGCGCGGCGGCGGGTCGAAGCTCTCGGGCGGCACGAACAGCACGTTCTCCATCTCGTAGCGCCATTGCAGCATCACGCTCAGGCGGCTGTAGTCGGACGTGGCGGGCCTGGCCACCATGCGGTCGATCACTTCCTTCTGCAGCATGAAGTGCTGGTCGGCGACCAGATGGGCGCAGCCCAGCAGATGGAACAGGATCGGCGTGGAGATGTTGTAGGGCAGGTTGCCCACCACGCGCAGCGGCTTGCCGGCCGGAAACCTCGCGGCCAGTTCGGCGAAGTCGACCTTGAGCACGTCGGATTCGACCACGTCGAGCTGCGGATGCTCGCGCAGGCGCTTCGCGAGGTCGCGGTCGAGCTCGATCACGGTGAGCCGGCCCAGCCGCTCCACCAGCGGCTGCGTCAGCGCGGCGAGCCCCGGGCCGATCTCGACCATGGCATCGCCGGGCTGCGGCGCAATCTCGCGCACGATCGCATCGATGATCCCGCCGTCGGACAGGAAGTGCTGGCCGAATCGCTTCCTGGCGATGTGCTGCGCCATACCGTCAGGCCGTCATCGATGTGAAAGCGAGCCGGCTCCCGCAAGGAAGCCGGGAAACCGACCCGAGGTGCGCGCAGCCTGGGCGCATGCCATCAGGACTGCGGCGGCTCACGGTATTCGACGTAGGCACGTGCGCGCACTTCCTGCACCCAGGTGGTGAAGGCTTCCTCGACGCGCTGTTCGCGCAGCGCGGCGCGTGCGGCTTCGCGCTGCTCCGACTGGCTCAGCTTGGAATCGCGGCGCGCTACCACCTGGATCAGGTGAACGCCGAAGCGCGAGACCACAGGGTCGCTGATCTGGCCGGGCGAGAGGCGGTCCATGGCTTCCTCGAACTCTGGCACGAACTGCCCGGGGCGCGACCAGCCGAGATCGCCGCCCTGCTTGGCGCTGCCGTCCTGCGAGTTGTCGCGCGCCAGTCCCGCGAAGTCTGCGGTGCCGGCCTGGATGCGGCGCTTGAACTCGGCCAGCTGCGCAACCGCCTGAGCGGTGGTGCGCTTGGGATCGTTGAGCAGCAGGATGTGGCGCACCTGGGTCTGGGTGACGGTGGCGTCGCCGGAACCGATCTGGGCCTTGGCCAGCACCTTCAGCACGTGGAAGCCGGCGCTCGAACGCACGGGCCCGGCGATGCCGTTCACGGCGGTCGACTGCGTGGCCTCGACGAACAGCGAGGGGTAGCGGTCGGCGCTTCGCATGCCGATGGCGCCGCCGTTGCCGCGGTCGGGCGAATCGGAGTTCTCGCGCACCAGCTTGGCGAAGTCTTCGCCGGCACGGGCGCGCTGGGCGATGTCCTGCGCCTTCTTCTGGGCGGCGGCCACCTGCGCGTCGGTGGCGTTCTCGGGAACGGCCACCAGCACCTGGGCGAGGTTGAGGTTCTCCAGCGCCACGTTCTTGACGGACTGGTTGCGCTGATCGCGCAGGTACTCGTCGGCCTCGGCGTCGCTGACCTTGACCTTCGACTCGACCTCGCGGTCGCGCAGTCGGGTGAGCAGCAGCTGGTCGCGCAGGTCGTTGCGGAAGTCCTGCTGCGCGATGCCCTCGGCAGCCACGCGGCGGCGCAGCTCCACCAGGCTGATCTCGTTCTGGCGCGCCACGGTCTGCTCGGCCTGGTCAATGGCCACTTCGTCGACCTTGATGCCGTTTTCCTTCGCGAGCTGCAGCTGCGCGCGCTCGGTGATCAGGCGCTCGAGCACGAGCCGCGTGAGCTCGCCGCGGGGCACGCGCTCGGCGTCGGGGTTCTCCTTGATGAGCCGCGTCACGCGCGACTGCACGTCGGTGTTGGTGATCGGCTCGGAGTTGACCAGCGCGACGATGAATTCCGCCGAGCGCTGCACCGGGGCCGCCGCAGGAGCGGTGGACGGGCGCGCCGGCGGCGGACCCAGGCGCGGACCGGCGCGCATGATGTCCGTGATGCCGGTACCGGGACGATAGCCCTGGGCACCCGCCGTGGCGGCGATCGCCGCGAGGCAACCCAGGGTGATGATGGAACGGATGTTTTTCATGGCGTCGCTCGCTAGCTCAGTCGGAGTCAGTCGTCTCAGTCGTAGTTGGTGAAGCGGCTGGGCGCTTCGCCCGGTTGGCGCAGGGGTTCGTAGCGCTGGATGTTCTGCCGCAGCGTCTGCATGGGGCTCGAGCCGATGCTGGAGAAGCCGACGAATTCGAGCTGGAACATGATGCGCGTGTTCGCCGTCACCTGGCCGGTGGTGATGCGCTGCATCACCACGCGACCGATCCAGCAGCAGCCGTCGTACTCGAAGCCGAGCACGCCGTCGGTGAGTTTCTTGTCCTGCAGGCTGTAGTTAAGCCGGCCGACCGCATACCAGCGCCCGCCGCCCTGGCCCTTGCCGGGGCCGAGGTTCTTGCCCTTGTCGCCCCACAGGTCGTTCAGCGGCCACTGCCAGCCCACGTCGATCGACTTGTTGCCGTCGGTCGCGGTCGGGGTGCTGGGCGCCTGGTAGCGGAAGGCCGCGCTCAGGTTGTGGTACGGCTCGGGGTTGTAGCGCGCGCTGATGGCCGAGCGCTCGGACCGGCGGGTGTCGGGGTTGTACTGGACCAGCGTGTCCAGGCTCCACTTGGGCGTCCAGTTGATCGTGGCGCCCAGCAGCAAGTCGCTAGCTCGGTCGGTCACCGGCGTGCCGCCCGGCAGCGTAACCTTCTGGTCGCTGAAGCGCAGGCGCTGCGCGATGCCGAAGCGCGCGGCCTCGACGCCGGTGTCCGGGTCGATCAGGCGGGAGGTCACGCCCAGCGTGAGCGCATTGGTGTCGGAAATGCGGTCGCCGCCCGAGAACGCGTTCTCGGTGTAGATGGTCGCGAAGCTGAAGTCGTTGGCCGCCGAATCGTAGTTCGGCAGCATGCTCTGGTTGCGGTAGGGCGTGTACACGTAGTACGCGCGCGGCTCCAGCGTCTGGCGGAAGGCGCGGCCGAAATAGCTGGCGTCGCGCTCGAAGGTCATGCCGCTGTCGAGGCTGAAGGTCGGCACTACCCGGTTGCTGGACGTCGGGAAGAAGTACAGCGAACTCGGGTTGTAGACCTGTCCGTTGACGTACTGCACGCCATTGAGCGTGAGCTTCGGAATGTCGGCCTGCGGCAGATAGTAGTTGTACGAAGCCGCGTTCAGGATCAGCTTCGGGATGACGTACGTGCTCGGCGTGATGAAGGGCCGGCTGATCGTCGCCACGGCCATGGCGCGGTCGCCGTCGGGCTGAGACTGCTGGTTGACGTCGTAGCCGAGCTGCGTCGGCGAGAGCTTGTTCACGCGGAAGCGCGTGTAGTCGAGGTTCAGCGCGACGTCGAAGCCGTGCCAGTCGTACTTGCTGTAGTTGGCCGTGATCTGCGGCATCCGGTCGTACGACGGCGTGATCGGCGACAGGTTGTACTGCAGGTTCTGGTACTTGAGCGTGCGGATCATGCCGCTCCAGTCGCCCTTGCTCCAGTTCAGCGAGGCGTCGTTCGGCAGCTGGCGCTGCGCGAGCGAGGGCGTGCGGGTGAAGTCGCGCCAGTAGTCGTCGTCGCTCACCCGGTTGATGGTGACGTTGGCCGAGAGCGAATCGAGGCCGAGCGCCTTGGCGTCGAAGTCCTGGTGGTGCGTGAGCCACAGGCCCCAGCGCCGGGTGTTCTTCGGCGGGTTGGTCAGGCTGCCGGCCGTGATCTGCCCGTTGGCCAGCTGCTGGAGCTGGCTGGTGCGCAGCTCGTTGTAGCGGTCGCCCACGAGGCGGTCGCTGCCCATCAGGTCGAGGCGGATCTCGCCCTTGTATTGCTTCTCGAGGTAGCGGAACTCGTTGCTGAAGTTGACGCCGCGCTTGCTCATGATCGTCGGCGTGAATGTGGCGTCGCGGTTGGGCGCGATGTTCCAGTAGTACGGCTGCGCGATCTCCAGGCCGTTGATGTTGTCGATGCCGATGGTGGGCGGCAGCAGGCCGGTCTTGCGGTCGTTCGACAGCGGGAAGCTCACGCTCGGGATGGGCGGCGTGCTGATGCCCATGAAGCTCAGGCGCGCGTTCTTCGCCACGCCCTCGTTCTCCTCGGTGTCGGTGGTGATCGAGGTCGCGGTCAGCAGCCAGGCGGGCATCCAGCCGGGGAAGTCCTCGCGGCGGCAGGTGGTGTAGGTGGCTTCGCGGGCGATGGAGACGTTGGCGTCGACGAAGTCGATGCGCTTGGCCTCGCCGTGCGCCTCGTTCGCGAGGAACTGGTAGCGCACGTTGTTGAAGAAGCCCTCGAAGGTCTCGAGCTTGAGCTGCAGCTCGGGGCCTTCATAGACGTTGCCGGCCTGGTTGACCCGCACGTTGCCGGTGGCCTTGGCGCGGTCGTCGGGCTGGTAGTACTCGAGCCGGTCGGCGGTGATGGACACCGCGCCGCGGCGCAGCGTGGCGTTGCCCTCGACCACGGTCTCGAGGTCGGGCCGGCCGGAGATGCGGTCGCCGGTGACCAGGCTGGGCATCTGGCCGCGGTCGGCGGGCGTCAGGGTCTCGGTGAGCTGCGGCGTGCGCTTCAGCGTGAGCGGGGCGTCGGCGAGATTGCCGGCCGTCTGGGCCGAGGCGCCGTGCACATGGATCAGCGCCAGCGACAGCACGGCCAGCGGCAGGGGCGGCACGCCCGGGCGCCGCGGACGCGGGGCGGCGACACGACGTCGGCTCATCAGGCCTCCCGCCCGGCCGTTCCGAGGAAAGCCGGCGACTCTCCCGTGGAGAGCAGCGAGCGCACAAGGTGCCAAGCGTGAGGGCTTTGGGTCGTAGGCATCGGTTCGGAACGAAAGGTCGTCGGGGGACGGCGCGGCAGGCCGGCAGGTTGCAGGGGCCGGTGGCGATCCGCATCGGCCGGAAGCCGGCCAAGGGGGATTGCCGCGCCAGGCGGATTTGTAGAATCGATTATCCATGACAGCACCCCCGCCCCCGGCCGCATTGGCCCCAAGCCGCCCCGCCGAAACCATTGCCTGGACGGATCCGCAGCGGGCCGAAGCGTTCCGAGGTTGGCTGGCGGCCGTCGCGCCGCGCCACGCGCTGCGGCCCGAAACCGTGAGGCTCGCCTCGGCCGACGCGAGCTTCCGCCGCTACTTCCGGCTCGACACCACCGACGCTGCCACCCCCACGCGCATCGTCATGGACGCCCCGCCCGACAAGGAAAACAGCGCCCCCTTCGTGCAGGTGGCCGGACTGATGGCCACGGCCGGTGTGCTGGCCCCCACGGTGCTCGAATGGGACGAGCCCAACGGCTTCCTGCTGCTGGACGACCTGGGCCGCCAGACCATGCTGGACGTGATCGATCCGACCCGCCCGGAGGCCGCCCGCCCGCTCTACGACCAGGCCATCGACGCGCTGGTCCGCTGGCAACTCTCCTCCCGGCCCGGCGTGCTCCCCCCCTACGACCGGGCGCTGCTGGAGCGCGAACTGGCCCTCTTCCCCGAGTGGTACATCGGCCGCCACCGCGGCATCGCCGTCGAGGGCAAGCTGAAGGAGCGGCTCGAGCGCAGCTTCAAGCTGATCGTCGAGAGCAACCTCGCGTCGCCCAGCGTCTACGTGCACCGCGACTTCATGCCTCGCAACCTGATGGTGGATGCGGCCCCCACGCCCGGCGGCGGCTCGGGCGCTGCACTCGGCGTGCTCGACTTCCAGGACGCGGTGTACGGCCCCATCACCTACGACATCGCCAGCCTGATGCGCGACGCCTTCCTGAGCTGGGACGAGGAGTTCGTGCTCGACGTCACCATCCGCTACTGGCAGGCGGCGCGCAAGGCCGGGCTGCCGGTCGACGAGGACTTCGGCGCCTTCTACCGCGCGGTCGAGTGGATGGGCCTGCAGCGCCACCTGAAGGTCGCCGGCATCTTCGCGCGCCTCACGCTGCGCGACGGCAAGCCGCGCTACCTGGCCGACACGCCGCGCTTCATCGCCTACATCCGCGCCACCGCGAGCCGTTACTCGGAGCTGACGCCCCTGTCGCGCGTGATCGACGAGATCGAGGGCACCTCGGCCATCACGGGCTACGCCTACGGCCGTGTCTGAAGGCGAACTGAAAAAGCACCCCCCTGCGGCGCCCGCGCAACGGCCGCTCGCAGCTATCGATTCCGGAGCATGCCGCGTTTCCACTGTTCAGTGCCGTTGAGCGCCGGCGCCAGCCTGGCGCTGCCGGCAGGCGCCGCGCGCCATGTGCAGGTGCTGCGGATGCAGCCGGGCGACGCGCTCACGCTGTTCGATGGCGCGGGCGGCGAGTACGCGGCCACGGTCGAGCGCATGGGCCGCAGCGACGTCTCGGTGACGGTCGGCGCGCACCTCGCCGTGGAGCGCGAAGCGCCGCGCGCGGTGCATCTCGCAGTCGGCATGCCGGCCAACGAGCGCATGGACTGGCTGGTCGAGAAGGCGACCGAGCTCGGCGTGGCGAGCATCCAGCCGCTGGCCACGGCCCACGGCGTGCTGCGCCTGGCCGGCGAGCGTGCCGAGAAGAAGCGTGCGCACTGGGAAGCCATCGCCGTCGCGGCCTGCGAGCAATGCGGCCGCAACCGCGTGCCGGCGATCCATCCGGTGCAGCCTTTCGCGGCCTGGCTCGAAACCCAGCGCGAGCCGGCCGTGCGCCTGGTGCTGAGCCTGGCCGAGGGCACGCGCGGCATCGCGGCCATCGCCCCGGGCGACCAGGGCGCGACCGTACTGAGCGGCCCCGAAGGCGGCCTGAGCGCCGCAGAGGAGCAGCAGGCCATCGCCCGAGGCTTCGCTCCCGTCACCCTCGGCGCGCGGGTGCTGCGTGCCGAGACGGCGGCGCTGGCCGCGCTGGTGGCCTTGGCCGGCCTCTAGGCGGGCGAACGGTCAGGCGGAGCGCCGCCGGCGTGCCGGTGGGTGTTTTCCGCAACGCGCGCCCGGACAGCCTGAGAAACAATCGTTACTTCTTTAAGACAAAAGAAGGACTCCCGCGCCCATGTTCAAGTTGCCCGGCCTGTTGCGCCTCGCCCCTCTGACACTTGCCGCGACGCTGCTTTGCGCGGCTCAAGGCGCGCTCGCCCAGCCCCAGGCCGTCGCCCCGACGCCCGCTCAGGTCAGCCCCGAGATCGACCAGGCTTTCACCCAGCTGATGGCGTCCCCCGCCATCCAGAAGCTGCTGGACGCGGTCAGGGCCGACCACGACCGCTCGATCGAAGACCTGAAGATGCTCACCGAGATCGAGGCCCCGCCGTTCAAGGAGCACCGGCGCGCCGAAGCCTTTCTCGCCCGCATGAAGGCGCTCGGGCTGACGAGCGCGAAGATCGACGCCGAAGGCAATGTGGTCGGCCTGCGCAGGGGCACGGGCAACGGGCCCAAGCTGCTGATCTCGGCCCACCTCGACACCGTGTTCCCCGCCGGCACCGACGTGAAGGTCAAGGAGCGCGACGGCCGGCTCCATGCGCCGGGCATCGCCGACGACACGCGCGGCCTCGCGGTGCTGCTGTCGTGGCTCAAGGTGCTCAACGACAACAGGATCCAGACCGTGGGCGACCTGATGTTCGTCGCCAACGTGGGCGAGGAAGAACTCGGCAACCTGCGCGGCATGAAGGCGATCTTCCGCGACCACCTCGACATCGACGGCATGGTGGGGCTCGAGCCTTCGGCGCCCGGCTCGGTGCTGGTGCTGGGCACCGCGAGCCACCGCTACGAGGTCACTTTCCAGGGGCCAGGCGGGCACAGCTTCGGCGCCTTCGGGCAGGTGCCCAGCGCGATCCACGGCATGGGCCGCGCCATCGCGAAGATCGCCGACATCCGCACGCCGAGTTTCCCGAAGACGACGTTCACCGTCGGCACCGTGAGCGGCGGCACGTCGGTGAACACCATCGCGCCCGATGCGCGCATGGCCATCGACATCCGTTCGGACGACATGGCCTCGCTGCTGGAGACCGAGAAGAAGATCCTTGCGGCCATCGACGAGGCCGTGGTCGAGGAGAACAGACGCTGGAACGTCAGCACGCTGAGCGTGAGCACCAAGCTCATCGGCGAGCGCCCCGGAGGCCGTACGCCGCCCGACTCGCCGATCGTCGAGGCCGCGATCCGCTCGAACGCCGCCTTCGGCAACAGGACGCTGCTGCGCGGCGGCAGCACCGACGCCAACGTGCCGATCTCGCTGGGCGTGCCGGCCATCATCGTGGGCGGCGGCGGAAGGGCCTCGGGATTCCATTCGCTGAGCGAGTCCATTGACATGACAGATGCGTGGAAAGGCGCGCAGAATTCGCTCGTCACCGTGCTCGGCCTGGTGGGCGTGCAGGGAGTCAGCCCCGCGCTACTCGCCAAACGGACGGCACGTACCAAGTAATTTGTCACGTTGCCGGTTCGAAAGTGGCGTGGCACTTTCGACTTACGGTCCGTGGCATTTAACAATGTTGGCGGTTCTGTCACACACCAAGGAAACAGCCATGGGATTGCTCGATTCGGTACTCGGCCAGGTGCTCGGAGGCGCTGCGCAACAGCAGCAGCCGCAAGGTGGAGGCCTCGGCGGTCTGGGTGATCTGGGCGGCCTGGCCGGCGCGCTGGGCGGCCTGCTCGCCAACAACGGCAGCGTGGGCGGCCTGGGTGGCCTGGTCTCGAAGTTCGAGCAGGCCGGCATGGGCGACGTCATCGGCTCTTGGATCGGCAAGGGAGAAAACCAGCCCGTCACCGGCGACCAGCTGCAGAACGCGCTGGGCAGCGACACCATCGCGAGCATCGCATCCAAGCTCGGCATCAATGCGCAGACGCTCCTGCCGATGCTGGCCACCATGCTGCCGGCGCTCATCGACCAGCTCACGCCCCACGGCAAGGTCCCCGACCAGGGGCTGGGCAACCATGACGACCTGCTGGGCTCGCTCAGCGGTCTGCTGCAAGGCAAGCAGTCCTGAACCGGACTGCCTTCTCCAGCGTTCGAGCGCCCGCGAGGGCGCTTTTTTTTGGCCCGCGCGTGTTGGCCGACAATCCCTGCGGCATCAACGGAGAGCAATGGCATGGCGGGCAGTCGCAAGTCGAAGGGAGAAGACGAGAAGAAAGAGGGCGGCCTCGACGCGCGGCCCGACGGCAAGGTGCGGTGGTCCAAGAGCATGCGCGAGGCGCTCGCGCGGTTCAACGACCGGCCCTGCGGCCAGTGCGGCGGCTCGCTCTCCGACGAACGCAGCCTGGCCGACAGCCTCGACTTCTTCCGCCGCCACCGCTCCAGCTTTTATCCCCCGCGCGCCGCGCGGCTGCGCATGCTCGAGATGCATGGCGCTGCGGCAGCCGAGCTGCTCTTCGAGCCCTCGCCGCACAAGGAAGCCGTCACCGACCTGCTGGCCATCCATGACGCGGAGGTGGTGCGCTTCTTCGTCGCGCAGGTCAAGCAGATCGACTGCAAGAATGCGCTGGTGAAGCAGGCGGCTCGCTGGCCGCTCTTCGTGCTGCGCGAACTGCTGTCGGCGAACCCGGCGCGGCACCAGGCCGGGGCCGCGCTGATCCTGGAGCTGCTCGCGGCAAACCCCGAATGGCAGAAGCCGCTCGAGGCCTCCTGCGACGAGGCGCAGCGCAAGACGCTCGCGCGCCTGCAGGAAGACGGCTCTCCCGGCGTGGCCGACGCGCCCGCCGACGACTGGCCCGCGCTGCTGCGCCGCCCCCCATGGAAGAACCGGCAGGCGCTGCCCGTCATTCCGGTGCTGGCGCTGCAGCCGCTGCCACCGACAGCGCGGCTGCATTGGGCCGACCTGCAGCCACCGCAGTACCTGCAGGCCACGGGCGACCTGTCCGACTGGCTGGCGCGCGAGGTGCGCGTCTCGCGCGATCGTTCGAACCAGTGGATGACCGAGTTCCCGCGCCACCAGCCCGATGCGCCCGACGCCATCCGCGAAGGCGGCAGCGTGCACAAGGCACTGTGGATGCTGGGCCTGCGCCCCGAGCTCGTCGACGACGTGGCCGCCGGGCGCCGCGAGATCGCCGGACCCGAGGATTTCGGCTCGCTCCCGGGCACGCGCTGGGGCGTGGCCGAATACATCTGGCAGCTGCCCGCGCCGCTGGCCGTGGCGGCGTTCACGCACGGGCCGGCCGTCGATCACTTCATGGGCGACGTGGCGCGCGTGCGGCCCATCCTCCACGCCCTCGGCGCGGACGCGCTGCCGGGGCTGCCGCGCTTCCTCAAGCAGGGCTCGCGCGCGATGTTCGAGCTGGCGTCGGTCATCGAGTGGGACCCTCTCGCCGGCTGGATCGCCAGGGGCTTCCACACCAACCGCTGGGTGCGGCGCGAGGCGGCCGCATGGCTGGAGCGCTACCCCGACACCGCCGCGCGCGGCCTCGTCCCCATTGCGCTGGGCGAGCCCGGCGCCGCGCACGAATCGGCACAGGCCGCGTTGCGCTGGCTGCACGACAACGGCCATGCCGATGCGGTGCGTGCGCAGGCGCAGGCCTACGGCGCCGAAGCCGCCGACGCAGTGGCGCAGCTGCTGTCCATCGCGCCCGAGGACGTGCTGCCCGACAGCCTGCCCGCGGTGCCGAAGACGCTGCCGCTGCCGACGCTGCCCCGGCTGATCCTCGCCAAGGACGGCCTCGCGCTGCCGCAGGCCGTGGTGCCCGACGTGCTGATGGCGATGATGCTCGGCAAGGCCGACGCGCCCTATCCGGGGCTCGCCGGGCTGCTGGAGGCGATCACGCCCGACTCGCTGGCACGCTTCGGCCGCGCGCTGCTGGCCTGGTGGATCGGCAACGGCCGCCCGAGCAAGGAGCGCTGGATGTTCGCGCTGCAGGGCCGCCTGGGCGACGGCGAGACCGCGCGCCAGCTCTACGGCCTGCTGCGCCAGTGGCGCGCCGCGCTGGACCGCGTGCGCGCCTACGACGCCATGGCCATGCTCGGCGAGATCGGCAGCGACGCCGCGCTGATGCACCTGGCCGAACTCTCGCGCCAGACCCGCTACGACGACCTGCGCACCCGCGCCGACCGCATGCTCGGCGAAGTGGCCGAACAGCGCGGCCTGAGCCTCGACCAGCTGGCCGACCGCACCGTGCCCGAGCTCGGCCTCGATGTCCGCGCGCGCCTCACCCTGGACTTCGGCTCGCGCAGCTTCGAGGTGCGCATGGACGACAGCTTCCAGCCCGTCGTCCACGATGCGAAGGGCAAGGCGCTCAAGACGCTGCCCAAGGCCGGCGCGAACGACGACCCCGGCAAGGCGGCCGCCGCAACGACCCAGCTCAAGGAACTGCGCAAGCTCGCGAAGACCGTCGCCACCACGCAGATCAGGCGGCTCGAGGCCGCGATGTGCGCGCAGCGCCGCTGGAGCCCCGACGAATTCATGCCCTTCTTCGCCAACCATCCGGTGCTGCGCGTGTTCAGCCGGCCGCTGGTCTGGGGCCTGTTCGATGCCGCCGACAGGCTGCAGTGCACGTTCCGCGTCACGGCGGAAGGCGAGCTGGCCGACCTGAACGACGACCCGGTGAAGCTGGCGGAGAACGCGCGCATCGGCCTGCCGCATCCGCTGGACTTCGCAGCGCTCGATGCCTCGCTCGCGGCCGCATGGGGCCAGGTGCTGGCCGACTACGAGCTGCTGCAGCCCTTCGAGCAGCTCTCGCGCCAGTCCTTCGTGCTCGACGATGCGCTGCGCGCCGGCCGCGAGCTGCCGCAGTGGGCCGGCCGCGCGGTGTCGAACGCCGCGCTCATGGGCCTGGAGACGCGCGGCTGGGTGCGCGAGATCGGCGACGGCGGCATGGTCAACGCCTTCAACAAGGGCGTGCCCGGAGAAGGCCAGGTCCGCCTGCAGCTGGAGGAAGGCTGGTTCGTGCAGGACAGCCCCGACGGCAAGGCGCTCCAGACCGTGCTCGGCGTGGCGCTCACCGGCACCGAGCGCACGCTGGGCGACCTGCCCGCCATCGCCTTCAGCGAGATCGAGCGCGACCTGCAGCGCGCGATACGAGAGACCGCACCATGAACCGCAACCTCTGGCTGCTCGCCATCTGCCAGGGCCTGCTGCTGACGAACAACGTCACCTTCATCGCCATCAACGGCCTGGTGGGCCTGGCCATCGCGCCGCGCGGCTGGATGGCCACGCTGCCGGTGATGAGCTACGTGATCGGCGGCGCGCTCTCCACCGGGCTGGTGGCGCGCACGCAGCAGCGCTTCGGCCGGCGCGGCTCGTTCCAGACCGGTCTGGCTGTGGCGCTGGTGTCGGCGCTGCTGTGCTGCTTCGCGGCCGTCACCAGGAACTTCTGGCTGCTGTGCTTCGCCACCGTCGTCGCGGGCTACTACAACGCCAACGCGGGGCTCTACCGCTTCGCCGCGGCCGAACTGGCGGCGCCGGAATGGCGCGAGAAGGCGGTGTCGATGGTGATGGCCGGCGGGCTGATCGGCGCCGTGGCCGGGCCCAACCTCGCCAAGGCCACGCGCGAGGCCTTCGCCGTGCCTTTCGCGGGCGCCTACATCGCGCTCGCCGCGGTGGCGCTGCTGTCGATGGTGGTGATGCACTTCATCGAATTCCCGCCGGCGCCCGCGCGCAAGGAATCGGGCGGCGGACGCTCGCTGTCGGAGATCGCGCGCCAGCCCGTGTTCATCGTGGCGGCCGCAGCCGGCGCGCTGGGCTATGGCGTCATGAACCTGCTGATGGCCGCGACGCCCATCGCGATGCAGATCTGCAGCCTGCCTTTCTCCGACGCCGCGCTGGTGCTCGAATGGCACGTGATCGGCATGTTCGCGCCGGGCTTCTTCACCGGCCACCTGATCCGCCGCTTCGGCGCGCTGCCGGTGATGGGCGCGGGGCTGCTGCTGAACCTCGGCTGCATCGCCGTCGCGCTCTCGGGCGTGGAACTGCATCACTTCATCGTGGCGCTGTTCCTGCTGGGCGTGGGCTGGAATTTCCTGTTCACCGGCAGCACCACGCTCTCGCTCACCGCCTACGCGCCCGAGGAGCGCGACCGCGCCCAGGGCGCGCTCAACTTCTGCGTGTTCGCCACGCTGGCGCTGACCTCGTTCGCCTCGGGCGTGCTGGTGACCACGCAGGGCTGGCAACTGCTGAACGTCGGCTCGCTGGTGCCGGTGGTGCTGACCGGTGCGGCGCTGCTCTGGCTGGCGCGCCGCAAGCGCGCCGTCAGGTCCGCGGCGGAAAGCGCCGGTTGAGCCAGCGCTGCAGGGCCTCGAAGACCGGCTCGGCTTCGAGCTCGTTGAAGATCTCGTGATACAGGCTGTCGAAGCAGTGCACCTCGACCTTTCCGCCCGGCGCCGCCGCCGAGGCGAAGGCGCGGCTGGCCGCGGGGCGCACGAGGCGGTCGTCGCCCGCGTAGAGCAGCAGCGTTGGCACGGGCCAGTCCGTGGCCTGCTGCAGCACGGTCTGCCCCTCGTACGCGAGGAAGCGCGCGAGGCGCCCGCCGATGCGGTCGTGCGTGAGCGGGTCGTCGCGATAGGCCTGCACCACGGCCGGATCGTGCGAGAGGAAGTTGTCGTCCAGGCCGTTGCCCACGCGCAGCCCGGGCGCAATGCGCGGCAGCACCGCGAGCAGCATCTTCTGAAAGCCGCTCAGCCCCGGGTCGAGCCCCGGCGAGGAGAGCACCAGCGCATCGACCTGCCGCACGCCGCGCGCGACCAGGCTCGCCGCCACCAGGCCGCCGAGGCTGTGGCCCAGCAGCGCCAACGGCAGGCCGGGGTTCTCGCGGCGCGCGTCGTCGATGACCAGCGCAAGGTCGTCCACCAGCCGCAGCTCGCTCGGCAGGCCGCCGCGCGGGCCGCTGGATTCGCCGTGCCCGTAGTGGTCGTGCGCCCACACCGCGAAGCCCCATTCGTGCAGGTACTCGGCCAGGCCGTGGTAGCGGCCCGCATGCTCGCCGAGCCCGTGGACCATGACGACCACGGCGCGCGCCGGGCCGGGCGCGGGCAGCCGGCGCAATGCGAGCGTCTCGCCGCCGGGCGTGGACAGCGAAACGCGCTGCGGCAGAGGCAGCGCCTCGCTCAAGCGGCCACCGGCTCCGATGCTGCTGCGCGGTGCGCGGCCGGCAATGCGGCGATCACTTCGGCCACGGCCGCGGTGAGCTTCTTGGCATAGGGCACGTGCAGGAACTCGTTGGGGCCGTGAGCATTGCTCTTCGGGCCGAGCACGCCGCAGACCATCATCTGCGCCTTCGGGAAGCCGGCACTGAGCATGTTCATCAGCGGGATGGTGCCGCCCTGGCCGATGTAGCCGCAGGAAGCGCCGAAGTGCGCCTTCGAGGCCTTGTTGAGCGCGTCCTCGAACCACGGCGTGATGGTGGGTGCGTTCCAGCCGGTGGCGCCGCCGTTGCTCTCGAAGGTGACGCGGGCCTGGTAGGGCGCGTTGTCCTCCAGCAGCGTCTTGAGGTTCTGCACGGCCTCGGCCGCGTCCACCAGCGGGGGCAGGCGCAGCGACAGCTTGAAGGCGGTGTAGGGGCGCAGCACGTTGCCCGCGTCCTTCAGCGCCGGGAAGCCTTCGGCACCGGTCACCGACAGCGTGGGCTTCCAGGTGCGGTTGAGCAGCGCCTCGACCGGGTCGGTGGTGGTGGGCAGCGCGAACACGGTCGAGCCGCCGCAGTCGTAGTGCGCCCACGGGAAGCGCTTGTAGACCTCCTCGCCGAGGATGGCGGCGGTGGCCTTGGCCTGCGCGAGGCGGTCGGCGGGCACTTCGCAGTGGAAGCTCGCGGGCAGCAGGCGGCCGGTGGCGCTGTCCTCGAGCCTGTCGAGCACCTGCCGCATGATGCGGAAGCTGGAGGGCACGAGGCCCGAGGCGTCACCCGAGTGGATGCCCTCGGTCAGCACCTCGACCTTGAGCGTGCCGCTGGCCATGCCGCGCAGCGACGTGGTGAGCCACAGCTGGTCGTAGTTGCCGGCGCCGGAGTCGAGGCAGATCACGAGCTCGACGTTGCCCAGGCGCGGGCGCAGCGCGTCGACGTAGGGCAGCAGGTCGTAGGAGCCGCTTTCCTCGCAGGTCTCGATCAGGCCGACGATGCGCGGATGCGCCGCGCCCTGGTTCTTGAGCGCCTGCAGCGCGGCGATGCTGGCGTACACCGCGTAGCCGTCGTCGGCACCGCCGCGGCCGTAGAGCAGGCCGTTCTCGTACTTGGGCGTCCAGGGGCCGAGGTCGTTGCGCCAGCCGGTGAACTCGGGCTGCTTGTCGAGATGGCCGTACATCAGCACGGTCTCGCCCATGTCGGTGCCGGTGGCCGGCACTTCGAAGAACAGCACCGGGGTGCGGCCCTCCAGGCGCACGATCTCGAGCTTCAGGCCCTCGACCTTCTGCGCCTCGACCCACGCGGCGGCGTTGCGCAGCACCGTCTCGAGATAGCCGTTGGCCGACCAGTCCTTGTCGAAGCCGGGCGACTTCGCGGGGATGCCGATGTAGTCGGTGAGTTGCTTGAGGATGTCGCCGTCCCATTGGGCGGTGACGTCGGACAGGGCGCGCTCGGCGTCGAGCGTGCCGGCGGGCATTTCGCGGTGCAGGGGGGCGTTCATCGGTGGGTTCTCCGCGGGTGACGAAAGAAAGGACGCATTTTGCGCCTTGGAGCGACCGCGCGTAGAGTGCGGGCGATCTCAACCCGGAGGGCCACGTGAGCAAGGCAAACATCAAGGTGGGCATCGGCGGCTGGACCTACGAGCCCTGGCGCGACAACTTCTATCCCAAGGGGCTCGCGCACGCGAAGGAACTCAACTACGCGAGCCGCAAGGTCAGCGCCATCGAGATCAACGGCACCTACTACAGCACCTTCAAGCCCGAGACCTTCCGCAAGTGGCGCGACGACACGCCCGAAGACTTCATCTTCTCGATGAAGGCCTCGCGCTTCGCGACCAACCGCAAGCTGCTGTCGGGCGCGGGCGACTCCATCAAGCGCTTCATCGACAGCGGCGTGGCCGAGCTCGGCGACAAGCTCGGGCCGATCGTGTGGCAGTTCATGCCGACCAAGCAGTTCGACGCGGAGGACTTCGAGGCTTTTCTCGCGCTGCTGCCGAAGAAGGAGGGCAGCCGCGTGCTGCGCCACGTGATGGACGTGCGGCACGAGAGCTTCATCGTGCCCGCCTACAAGGCGCTCGCGAAGAAGTACAAGGTGTCGACGGTGTTCACCGACGCCGACAAGTTTCCGTCCTTCGAAGAGCCCGAAGGCGACATCGCCTACGCGCGGCTGATGATGGCCGACGCCAAGCTGAAGCTGGGTTATGCGCCGAAGGCCCTCGACACATGGGCCGAGCGCGCGCATGGGTGGGCCACGTCGCCGAAGAAGCGCGACGTGTTCGTCTACTTCATCAACGGCGCAAAGGAAAAGGCACCGGCTGCTGCCGGTGCCTTGCTGGAGCGTCTTGGATGGACCGCGCCTGCCACGTGAAAGGCGCCCGTGGGCGCCGCCGGGCCGCTCCCCGGGCGGTCCACGCCATCCCCCTCGAGGGATGGATTTACACGCAGCGAAGCGAAGTGAAAAGCCGGGGGGCCGACTTCAGGCCGCAGCCTGCAGCGAGGGCTTGGCGGCGCCGAAGCTGATCTCGCCGGAGATCTGGCCGCCTTCCTCGATCACGATCTTGCCGTAGCGGATCTTGCCCGTTACCTTGCCGGTCGAGTGGATGACGAGCTTCTCGCGCACGGTGAGGCTGCCGTCGAACACGCCGCGGATCTCGGCGATGTCGATCTCGGCGGAGCCCTTGAACGCGCCCTGTTCGGCGATCTGCATCAGGCGCGAGTCCATGGTGGCTTCGACCAGGCCTTCGACCACGAGCGTGTCGCAATCGGTGATCTCCACGCCCTTGAGCTTGATGTTGGGACCGACGGTCAGCTTGCTGCCGCCTTCCTTGGCCGGCGCGGTCGCGGGAGTGTTCAGGCCGCCTTGCTGTGCGGTGAGCGAAGAAGGATTGACGGGGCTTCCGGAGAGGTTGGTGCCCGAGCCGACGAGCGGCGCGGGGCGCGATGTCAACGAATCGGTGTCACGATCACGCTTGCCGAAGAAGGGGGACTGTGTAGCCAAAGGGGAGCTCCTCATGAAAGGGACTATCGTAAGAACGCACTCACGGCCTGCGGCACTTCATTGCGCAAGAAGCGTAACTGAATAAGTCGATCGCGCGCATGACAATGTGGCGCCATGACCCGCCAGAACACCGCAGCCGACGCCACGCCTTCCACCATGCCCGCATCGCGCGCCATGTCGGCCTCTTCGGACTCGCGCTTCGACAAGCCCGCGCACGGCTGGCGGCGCACGCTCTTCACGGTGATCTTCGAGGCCGACACGCGCGCAGGCCTGTGGTTCGACCTCGCGCTGATCGCGGTGATCGTGGCGAGCGTGCTCGTGGTGATCCTCGACAGCGTGCAGTCCATCCGCGAGCAGTGGCGCTCGGTGTTCAACGTGCTCGAATGGGTGTTCACGGCGCTCTTCACGCTGGAGTACATCGCGCGGCTGAGCTGCGTGAACAGGCCGCTGCGCTACGCGACGAGCTTCTACGGCGTGATCGACCTGCTCGCGCTGCTGCCGACCTTCCTCGTGGTCTTCGCGCCGGAAATGGGGCTGGGCTATCTCATCGACGTGCGCATCCTGCGACTGCTGCGCGTGTTCCGCATCTTCAAACTATCGCGCTACTCGGTCGAGTACCGCGCGCTGGTCTCGGCGGTGGCGGCGAGCCGACGGAAGATCACCGTGTTCGTCGGCTTCGTGATGCTCGTGGTGCTGGTGATGGGCACGCTGATGTACGTGGTCGAGGGGCCGCAGCACGGCTTCACCAGCATTCCGGTGGCGGTCTACTGGGCGATCTCGACGATGGCCACCGTGGGCTTCGGCGACCTCGTGCCCAAGACCGACCTCGGCCGCGCGATCGCCTCGGTGATGATGCTGGTGGGCTGGGGCGTGCTCGCGGTGCCGACCGGCATCGTGACCGCCGAGATGGCGCGGCGCGGGAGCGACGACGAACCGGCCGTCCTGCCGGTGGCGCAGCGCGGCGTTCTCGCGATGGTCGAGCCGGTCCCCGCGGTCCCGGCGAAGAGACTCACTCCTGCGGCCAGACGACGCGCCCTTGCGCAGCATCGCCGAGGCGCGCGATGAAGGCGTCGGCCTCGGGCTCCGGCAGCGAGAAGGCGAAGGCCACGTCGTCGCCGTGCTGCACGCCCTCGAGCACCGCGCGCGCGGCAGCGAGCTCGCGCCGCACCAGCCCTTCGAGCGCATAGGGCACCGAGCAGTACAGGCTGCGCTGGCGCAGGAGCGGCACCAGCGTGGCGCCGAGCAGGGCCTGCGCGACCGCATCGGTGTAGGCCCGCACGAGCCCGCCCGCGCCCAGCTTCACGCCGCCGAAGTAGCGCACCACGGTCGCGAGCGCACCCTCGACCTGCTGGTGGCGCAGCACTTCCAGCATCGGACGTCCTGCGGTGCCGCCGGGCTCGCCGTCGTCGTTCGCGGCCGACTGCCCGCCCGCCATGAGGGCCCAGCACACGTGCGCCGCCGCGGGATGCTCGGCACGCAGCGAGGCGACCACGGCCAGTGCCGCGGCGCGGTCGGCCACCGGCTGCACGCAGCCGATGAAACGGCTCTTCTTGATGACGAGCTCGCTGTGGACCGGCTGTGCGAGCGTGAAGCTCATCGCGCGATCAGCCGCCGCCGCGCTCGAACTTGAAGACGGCCGTGCTGGCGCGCGCGTTGGGCAGCCAGCGCACGTCGCGACCGTTCTGCAGCCCGAAGGCGTCGAGGATGCGAAGGTTGTTCTTGCCGGCCAGCACCTCGAAGTCCTTGAAGGTGCCGACGCGGATGTTGGGCGTGTCGTACCACTGGTAGGGCAGGCGGCGCGTGACGGGCATGCGCCCGCGCGCCACGCTCAGGCGGTTGGGCCAGTGCGCGAAGTTGGGGAAGGCGACGATGCCGATGCGGCCCACGCGCGCTGTCTCGCGCAGCATGACCTCCGCATTGCGCAGGTGCTGCAGCGTGTCGATCTGCAGCACCACGTCGAACGAGGCGTCGTCGAACATCGCGAGGCCTTCGTCGAGGTTGAGCTGGATCACGTCGACGCCGCGGCGGATGCACTGCAGCACGTTGCCGTCGGCGATCTCCACGCCGTAGCCGGTGCAGCCGCGCTCGCGCTGCAGCAGGTCGAGCAGAGCGCCGTCGCCGCAGCCGAGGTCGAGCACGCGCGAGCCCTGCGGCACGAGCTCCGCGATGAGTCTTTGGTGTTCGAGGTCGCTCATTGCTGGAACTCCTTGGCGACACGCTCGAAGTAGGAGCGCACCACGCCCATGTAGCGCACGTCGTCGAGCAGGAAGGCGTCGTGGCCATGCGGCGCGTCGATCTCGGCGTAGCTCACGTTGCGGCTGTTGTCGAGCAGCGCCTTGACGATCTCGCGGCTGCGCGCGGGCGAGAAGCGCCAGTCGGTCTTGAAGCTCACGAGCAGGAACTTGGCGCGCGCCTGGGCCAGCGCGGCGCTGAGCTTGCCGCCGTGGTTGCGCGCGGGGTCGAAGTAGTCGAGCGCGCGAGTGATCAGAAGGTACGTGTTGGCGTCGAAGTACTCGCTGAACTTGTCGCCCTGGTAGCGCAGGTAGCTCTCGATCTGGAATTCGACGTCCTGCGTGGAGTAGCGGTAGTCCGCGCCTGCCGCCTCGCCTTCCACCGCGCTGCGCAGGATGCGGCCGAACTTGGCGTTCATCACGTCGTCGCTGAGGTAGGTGATGTGGCCGATCATCCGCGCGATACGCAGGCCGCGCTTGGGCACCACGCCGTGCTCGTAGAAATGGCCGCCGTGGAAATCGGGGTCGGTCACGATGGCGCGGCGCGCCACTTCGTTGAACGCGATGTTCTCGGCCGTGAGGTTGGGGGCGCTGGCCACCACCACGGCGTGGCGCACGCGCTCGGGGTACTGCAGCGTCCACGAAAGGGCCTGCATGCCGCCGAGGCTGCCGCCCATCACTGCGGCGAGCGTCTCGATGCCGAGCGCGTCGAGCAGCGCGGCCTGGGCGTCGACCCAGTCCTCGACCGTCACCACGGGGAAGTCGGCGCCGTAGACACGGCCCGTGGCGGGGTTGACGTGCATGGGGCCGGTCGAGCCGAAGCAGGAGCCGAGGTTGTTGACGCCGATCACGAAGAAGCGGTCGGTGTCGACCGGCTTGCCCGGACCCACCATGTTGTCCCACCAGCCCTCGGAGCGGGCCTGCCCCTGGTAGACGCCGGCGACGTGGTGCGATGCGTTGAGCGCGTGGCACACGAGCACGGCGTTGCTGCGATCGGCGTTCAGGGTGCCGTAGGTTTCGTAGGCGAGCGTGTAGTCGCTGATCGATGCGCCGCTGCGCAGGGCCAGCGGGCCTGCGAACTGCATCGACTGCGGAGTGACGACCAAAGGTGGCGACGAAGACATGAATGAAAAAACCCGGCCTCGCCAAAAACGAGCCGGGTTGTTCGCCAACTGACTGTCTTTAGCTGCATTTATCAAGCGCCCGCAAGCTGAAGCAAATCGGCGCAGAGAGAGTATATCCCCCAGGCTTCGCGCACTGCGTGTCGCTTCGCCTGCCCCCTTGTGAAGGGGGCAACACCTGCGGCCCGGCAAAGCCGGTTCCGCGATGTTCCTGGAAGGGGGACGGTGCTTTTTATATGCCGACGATCATGAGGACGCCGAGCACCAGGAAGATCGCTGCCGAGATGCCGTGCACGAGCTTGATCGGCACGCGCCGCACGATCTTCTCGCCGAGCCACACCACGGGCGCGTTCGCCAGCATCATGCCCAGCGTAGTGCCCACGACCACCCAGAAGTAGTCGTGCGTGAAGCGGGCGGCGAGCATGACGGTAGCGATCTGGGTCTTGTCGCCCATCTCGGCGAGGAAGAACGCGACGACCGTGGTGCCGAAGACGCCGAACTTCGATGCACCGGGGGCGTCATCGTCGTCGAGCTTGTCGGGGATCAGCATCCAGACGGCCATCGCGATGAACGAGCCGCCCAGTATCCAGCGCAGCACCTCGGGTCCGAGCCAGCGCGTGAGGTAGTTGCCGACCGCGCCCGCGAGCGCGTGGTTGATGACGGTGGCGGCGAAGATGCCGAGGACGATCGGCCAGGGTTTCCTGAAACGCGCGGCCAGGAGAAGAGCCAGGAGCTGGGTCTTGTCGCCCATTTCCGCGAGCGCGACGACGCCCGTTGCTACGAGAAAAGCTTCCATGATGACGTGGGGTTCCTTGGGCCGAAGGACGCAATTGACCGTGCAACACCTTCGGCCATATTCCCGAAGTTGCACGGTCAAAGGTCTCGCCAGGTGTTTTTCACTGCACGCGCCATATCCTGGTGGGACAGGACAAGTCTGTTGACGCGGGCCCTTCTCGCAGATCGGAAGGCGGCTACTCCCCAATGACGATCGGAATTCTACATGCAGGCACGGATGTAGGGCGAAGGACTTCGCTTCATCATGAGAGTATGCGCAAACTTCCCAATTGTTTTGACAGGTGCTACCTCAAGAAGCAAATTCCCGCTTGCAATTCGGATATTTCACCCATAATGCACGAGCCTCCCTCTTCAATTTGGTCGGGAGGCAGTTCGGTGATCGGTCAGTTTCGCGCGACTCGACGCTCTCGTTTGAGTGATGCTTTCGGGACTCCATCGCTTTTCTTGATGTGTTTATAGGAGTCCCTTGATGGGCAACAAACTGTACGTCGGCAACCTGCCTTACTCGGTGCGCGACGGAGATCTCGAACAAGCCTTCGGGCAGTTCGGCGCCGTGACCAGCGCCAAGGTCATGATGGAACGCGACACCGGTCGCTCGAAGGGCTTCGGCTTCGTCGAGATGGGCAGTGACGCGGAAGCACAGGCCGCAATCAACGGCATGAACGGCCAGCCCCTGGGCGGCCGCAGCGTCGTCGTCAACGAAGCACGTCCGATGGAAGCCCGTCCCCCGCGCAGCGGCGGCTACGGCGGCGGCGGTGGTGGTGGTTATGGCGGCGGTGGTGGCGGTGGCTACGGCGGCGGTGGTGGTGGCGGCTACGGTGGTGGCGGTCGCTCCGGCGGCGGTGGCGGCTATGGCGGCGGTGGCCGCAGTGGTGGCGGCGGCGGTGGTGGCGATGGCGGTTTCCGCAGCCCCTACGGCGCAGGCCCCCGTGGCGGCGGCCGCTCGGGCGGTGGCGGTGGTTACGGCGGCGGCAACAGCGGCTACTGAACCCGGCGACACTCCTGCAAAGCACACTCAGACTGAAAAGGCTCCCTCGGGAGCCTTTTTCTTTGCCTGTCCACTTATCTGCTTGTTTGCGTGTCTGCCGGTGGATTCGGTCCGACCTGATGCGATCAGACCGCCGAGTTTCTTCAGGCTTCGCCGCTTCGCTTCTTGCGCTCGCGCCCCTGCACGGCCCGGTCGAGCACGGCGTTCGGCAGCATGCGCATGATCTTCGCGACCACGCCCATCTGCCAAGGGATCACGCGATAGCTGGTGCCGGCCTCGATGGCACGCAGCGCCTGGGCGGCGAAGTCTTCCGCCTTCATGAGGAAGGGCATGCCATAGCGGTTGCCCTGCGTGAGCGGCGTGTCGATGTAGCCCGGGCACAGGGTGACGACCTTGACGCCGCTCCTGTGCAGTTCGCCGCGCAGGCTCTCGCAGTACGCCACCACGCCGGCCTTGCTGGCGCAGTAGGCGCCGTGCCCCGGCAGTCCGCGGATGGAGGCCACGCTGCCGATGCCAACCAGCCGCCCGCTGCCGCGCCGGACCATCGCCCGCACGAAGGGATGGAAGGTGGCCATCAGGCCCACGTTGTTGGTGGCGAAGGTGCGCGCCATCACGTCGATGTCCTCGCGCTCCCCCGTGTCGATGCCGACGCTGATGCCCGCATTGGCGATCACCACGTCGGGCAGGCCCTGCTGTTCGATGCACGCGTTGCCGGCGGCGACGATGCTGTCGGTCTGGGCGACGTCGGCACCGTAGACCCGGTAGCGGTCGGGGCTCAGCCGGTGGGCGCTCGCCCACGATTCGATCTCTTCCGTGCGCCGCGCGACCAGCGCCAGCCGGTAGCCCGCGTTGTAGAAGCTCGCGGCCAGTGCCTGGCCGATGCCGCTGGAAGCGCCGGTGATGAAGACGAGCGGGGAGCTGCCGTTGGCCATGCGACGAATCTTCCTCAGCGCTTCTTGGTCGGCGCGGGAGCCGCGGCAGCTGCCGCCGACGGGATCAGCACGCCGCGCACCCGGCCGTTCAGGTTGGCCACGCCGCTGAGGTTGTCGTAGTCGAGCGTGTCGCCGGTGAACTGGTCGGTGCCGCGGATGAGCGTGACCGGCTTGTTCGAGGTGACGCGCTCGGTGTCGACATAGGCATGCAGGAAGTCGCCGCGGAACTCCAGCTGCGGCGTGGGCTTGCCGTTCGGTCCCACCGAGGGGTCGCGGATGACGATCGCATTGCCGAAGAGCTGGATCTCGCTGCCGTCGGAATTCGACAGTCCGCGGTCGGCGCTGCCGCGCGTCACGAGCCCCTCGGGGGACACCGAGCGCATGCGCACCTTGTCGATCTCGATGGTGTCGGTGTCGGGGTAGTGCCGGCCTTCGACGCCGTGGAGCTCGCTGCGCAGGTCGCCGTTGGGCAGGAAGTTCTTGATGACGAAGTCGCGCATGAAGTAGTCGGGCTCGTGCGTGGGCGCGACCTTGGGAGTGGGCTCCAGCAGCTTGGGCGCGTTGCGCACCAGCCAGTAGGTGCCGAGCGCGACGGCGGCCGTCAGGATGATCGGCAGGTAGATCGTGGCGCGGTCGAGGCCGTCGCGCACCATGCCCCATGCGCGTTTCACGCCGCTCATGCGATCGGCCCCCGGGCCGCGTCGAGCATGACGCGGTACTGGCCGCAGGCCGTGAGCAGCAGGTCGCAGAACTCCCGCGCGGCGCCTTCGCCGCCGCGGGCCTTGGTCACGTAGCGGGCGATGCCGCGCACTTCCGCATGGGCGTTGGCCGGCGCCGCCGGGAAGCCCACGCGCGATAGCACCGGCAGGTCGGGCCAGTCGTCGCCGATGGCCGCGGCCTGCGCCCAGCCGAAGCCGAGCTGGTCGAGCATCGCCTGCGCGGCGGGCAGCTTGTCTTCGGTGCCGTAGCGCACGTGCTCGATGCCCAGCGCCTCAAGGCGCACGCGCAGCGGCTTGGAATCGCGCCCGGTGATCACCGCCGGCACGATGCCCGCCTTGCGCAGCAGCTTCAGGCCGTAGCCGTCGAGGATGCTGAAGCGCTTGAGCGTCTCGCCGTGCTCGGTGAAGTACACGCCGCCATCGGTCAGGACGCCGTCGATGTCGAAGAAGGCGATGCGCACGTCCTGCGCGGCGAGCAATGCCTCGGCCTGGAACTCGAGCGGCATCAGATGACTTTCGCCCGCATCAGGTCGTTGGTGTTGATCGCGCCGACGACCACGCCTTCGCCGTCGATCACGAACAGCCGCGTGATGCCGCACTGCTCCATGAGCTCGGCGGCCTCCACCGCCAGCGCGTCGACCCGGATGGTGCGCGGGTTGCGGTGCATGACCTCGGCCGCCCTCGGGCTGCGCAGGTCGGCGCCGGCCTCGATCAGCCGGCGCAGGTCGCCATCGGTGAAGATGCCCGAGGCACGGCCGTCGGGCTCCACCACGGCCGCGGCGCCGAAGCCCTTGTTGCTCATGGCGCGCATCAGCTCGCTGATGTTGGCGTCGGGCGCCACGCGCGGGACGTCGTCGCCCGAGCGCATGACATCGCTCACGTGGGTGAGCAGCTTGCGTCCGAGCGCGCCGCCCGGATGCGAGCGCGCGAAGTCTTCCGAGCCGAAGCCGCGTGCGTCGAGTAGCGCCACGGCCAGCGCGTCGCCCATCGCCATCTGGGCGGTGGTGCTGGCGGTGGGGGCGAGGTTGAGCGGGCAGGCTTCCTTGGACACGCCGGCGTCGATCACGATGTCGGCGTGGCGGGCGAGGGTGGATTCGGGGCGGCCGGTCATGGCAATCAGGGGCACGCCCTGGCGCTTGACGACCGGCAGGATGACGGTGAGCTCGTCGACCTCGCCGCTGTTGGAGATGGCGAGCACCAGGTCGACCGACTTGATCATGCCCAGGTCGCCGTGGCTGGCCTCGGCCGGGTGCACGAACATCGCCGGCGTGCCGGTGGAGGCGAGGGTGGCGGCGATCTTGCGGCCGACGTGGCCGCTCTTGCCCATGCCCATCACGACCACGCGGCCGCGCACTTCGAGGATCTTGCGCACGGCCTCGACGAAGCTCGGGCCGACGCGGCTCTTCAGGCCAGCAACGGCTTCGGCTTCGATGTCGAAGGTGAGGCGTGCCCGGGCCAGGATGGCCTCGGGATCGGCCACGGGGGCCGGGGCGGGACGGGAGCTCATCGCCGGATTTTACGGGCCCGCGGCTTACCCCCGCGCCCGGCGGGCCCCTTGCGGCACGGGCACGCCGGCCAGCCTGCGCCGCGCGGCGCCCGGTGTCCTCACTGAGGCGGCGCGCACGGCTCTTGCTCTAGCATCGGCGTCTATGTCTTCGTTCGATCTCACGCTGTTGTATTTGCTGGCCGCGGTGATCGGCGTGGTGGCGTGCCGCTCCCTCAAGCTGCCGCCGATGCTGGGCTATCTGTCGGCCGGCGTGCTGATCGGGCCGCATGCCTTCGCGCTGGCCCAGAACACCGAGGGCATCCAGCACCTCGGCGAGTTCGGCGTGGTGTTCCTGATGTTCGTGATCGGGCTGGAATTCAGCCTGCCCAAGCTGCGCGCGATGCGAAAGCACGTGTTCGGCCTGGGCATGCTGCAGGTCCTGCTGACGATGGCACTCGCCACCGCCGGCGCGCTGCTGATGGCGCGGCTGCTGCCGCCCGCATGGCACCTGGGCTGGCAGACGGCGCTGGCGCTGTCGGGCGCGCTCACCATGAGCAGCACCGCCATCGTGGTCAAGCTGATGGCCGAGCGGCTCGAACTGGAGAGCGAACACGGCAAGCGCGTGATGGGCGTGCTGCTGTTCCAGGACCTGGCGGTCGTGCCCCTGCTGGTGCTGATCCCCGCCCTGGGCGCGCCACCGGAAGCGCTGGCCAAGGCCCTGGGGCTGGCATTGCTGAAGGCGAGCTTCCTGATCGGCGTGCTGCTGTACGGCGGCCCGCGCGTGATGCGCTGGTGGCTCACGCTGGTGGCGCGCCGCCGCAGCGAGGAGCTCTTCATCCTGAACGTGCTGCTGATCACGCTGGGCCTGGCCTGGCTCACCGAACTGGCCGGCCTGAGCCTGGCGCTGGGCGCATTCATCGCGGGCATGCTGGTATCGGAAACCGAATACAAGCACCAGGTCGAGACCGACATCCGCCCCTTCCACGACGTGCTGCTGGGGCTGTTCTTCATCACGGTGGGCATGTCGCTCGACTGGCACATCGTGGTGGAGCGCTGGGTGCTGGTGGGCGTGCTGCTGCTGTTGCCGCTGGCTTTCAAGCTGGCGCTGGTGACGGTGCTGGCGCGGGTGCTGGGCGCCACCTCGGGCGTGTCGCTGCGCACCGGCCTGTACCTCGCGCAGGCCGGCGAGTTCGGCTTCGTGCTGCTGACGCTGGCCCAGGAGCGCAGCCTGCTGCCGCAATGGCTGGCCAACCCGGTGCTGGCCTCGATGGTGCTGTCGATGCTCGCGACGCCCTTCATCATCATGTACAGCAACGCCATCGTGCGAAAGCTAGTGGCCAGCGACTGGCTGCAGCAGTCGCTGCAGATGACGACCATCGCGCGCAAGACCATCAACACGGCGCAGCACGTGATCATCTGCGGCTACGGACGCTGCGGCCAGAACCTGGCGCGCATCCTGGAGCGCGAGGGCATCCCGTACATGGCGCTCGACCTCGACCCAGACCGCGTGCGGCAGGCCGCCGCCGCCGGCGACTCGGTGGTGTTCGGCGACGCGGCGCGGCTGCAGGCGCTGATGGCCGCGGGCCTGGCGCGGGCCAGCGCGGTGGTCGTGACCTACCTCGACGTGCCCGGCGCGATGAAGGTGCTGGCCAACACGCGCGCCCACGCGCCGCACGTGCCGGTGATCGTGCGCACGCAGGACGACCACGACCTCGAGAAGCTGCAGGCCGCCGGAGCGACCGAGGTGGTGCCCGAGGCCATCGAGGGTTCGCTGATGCTTGCGAGCCATGCGCTGGCACTCGTCGGCGTGCCGATGCGGCGCGTGATCCGCGTGGTGCAGGACCAGCGCGACGCCCGCTACAACCTGCTGCGCGGCTACTTCCACGGTGCCGACGACGACAACGCGGACGAGATCGACCACGAGCGGCTCAACAGCTTCACGCTCGACGCCCGTGCGCGCGCCGTCGGACAGACGCTGTCGGGGCTCGGGCTGAATACGCTGGGTGTGCGCATCGCGAGCCTGCGCCGCCACGACGGCCAGCCGCGCCCGGTGGCCGACGACACGGTCCTGTCGGACGGCGACACCCTGGTGCTGTCCGGCAAGCCGGCCGCGCTGGCGATGGCCGTCGAGCGTCTGCAGAAGGGCTGAGCGGCGGCGCGCCGCCCCTGCCTTCTCGCCGCTGCGCTCAGTTGATGAGCGTCGGGTTGCGCTTCTCTTCCTCGATGCGCTGCTGGCGGCGCACCGCCTCGCACTGCGCGTGGGCCTTGAACTCGGGCTTCAGGCACTGCGTCGCCATGCACTGGGCCCTGGCGATGAAATTGCGGTCGCCGCACATGGCTGCGGGCTCGGCCGGCGCCGCCGGTGCGGGCGGCGGGGCAGGGGCTGCGACGGGAGGCGGCGCCTCGGCGGCGGGCTGGGGCACGGCAGTAGCGGCCGGTTGCTTGCGCGCCTGCTTGGCAGCGGGGGGCTTCGGCGGCGTAGATGCCGTCGGCGCGGCTTCCGCGGGAGCCGCCGGTGCCGTCTGATCGGCAGCCTGCGCATCCGCTGCGGGGGGCTCCACAGGTGCCGGCTGTGGCGGCTCGGCCGCGGGCGGTGCGGCGACGGGCGCTGGCGCCACGGCGGCCGGCGGCGCGGTTTCCTCGGCGGCCGGCGCTGTCTTGCGCGTTCCGTAGCCGGACCAGCCCGCCACGATCATCGCCACCGCCACCAGCAGCAGGCCGACCCACAGCAGGATCGCCCGCCAGCGCGGTGCCCGGTCGACCGCAGCGGGCTTGCGGATCCTGACGCGGGGCTTCTTCGATCTCTCGCGCGACAGCGCCCAGCTCGATTCCAGCCCCTGCGGCGCCGCGGGCGGCGCCGGCACGCGCGGCGAGCCGTCGTCGTGCAGCATGAGGACGGTCTGCTCGTCGTCGTCATGCCGCGGCGCGGAGGCCGGCGACCTGCTGAAGAACGACGGGCGGGCCGGCGTCGGGGCCGGCGGGATCTCCTGGAGCGGCGCAGGAATGGTCGGGGCGCGGAGCTGGGCGGGTGCGGTGGTGGCCCATTCGCGTTCGGGGGTCGGCGGCGGAGGGATCCGGTCTCCCGCGGCGGACAGCTTGATGCCGCAGCTCCTGCAGAAATTCGCGCCGTCACGGTTCTCCGTGCTGCAGACCGGACAGATCGAGGCCATGGATTGCTTGCTGACTACTTCTTGTTTTTCGAGGGTCTTGGACGACGGTGGCTGGCCCGCATCCGCAGGATCGATCCGGCGGCAGGCGGGAGAGGAAGCTTCCCGCTCAGGTCACCGCGACGCGCTTGGAACGGTGCGCCATGCGCTTGGCGATCACGCCGCCCAGCGCCATCGCGATCTCCAGCGCCATGTTGGGCTGGCGGTTGCTCAGTTCGCCGAAGCGGATCGCCGTGAGCCGCCAGACACGGCCCGCGCCGGTGACCACCACGTTGGCCGAATGCGGCTGCCGCGAGAAGAACGAGCCTTCGCCGACCACCGACCCCGCGGTGAGCACGGCCAGCTTCATCTGTTCCTTGCTGCTGACGCGGTGCACGCTGATGGCGCCGCTCTCGACGAAGAACACCGAGCGGTCGGGCGTGCCCTGTTCGATCAGCACGTCGCCGACGCCGGTGTCGATCGGCTGCAGGTAACCCGCCAGCGTTTCCCATTGCTGGACGCTGAACGTCAACGCGAACGCGTCGGTGTTGATGTTCTCCGCTATGGCGCGGCTCAGGTTCTGGATGGACATGTGTTTCTCGGCCCCCGCATGTGGGCTGAAGTATCCGCCATGGCCATGTTATTTCGCTACAACTGTTTACGTTTTTTGGGTGCCGGCAGCGGCCGTCTGTGGCTATTTGCCAATGCAGAAGCGCGAAAAGATGACGCCCAGGAGGTCGTCCGCGCCGAACTCGCCGGTGATCTCGTTCAGGGCGTTCTGCGCCAGGCGCAGCTCCTCGGCCAGCAGGTCGAGCAGTTGCGCCTGCGCCGCGAGGTGGTCGGCGGCCAGCGCCAGGTGCGTCTCGACCCGCGCCAGCGCCTGCACGTGGCGCGCACGCGCGAGGTACACGCCCTCGGGCACGGCCTGCCATCCCGCCATGGCCAGCAGCTGCTCGCGCAGGGCCTCGATGCCCAGGCCGGTCTTGGCGGAGAGGGCGATGCCCTGCGCCGGCTGGGTGTCCGGCGCTGCGTCCTGCTTGTTCCAGACGTCGAGCACCGGCACGCTCGCGGGCAGCTTGCGCTGAAGGCCGGCCAGGATCTCCGCGTCGGCGGCGGCGTAGTCGGGCTGGTCCGCGCGCGTCAGGTCGTGCAGGAACAGCACCGCATCGGCGCTCTCGATCTGCCCCCAGGCGCGCGCCACGCCGATCTGCTCGACCTCGTCGCTGCTCTCGCGCAGGCCGGCGGTGTCGGCCACGTGCAGCGGCACGCCGTGGATCTGGATGGTCTGCGAGACGACGTCGCGCGTCGTGCCCGCCACCGCGCTCACGATGGCCAGCTCCGCCCCGGCCAGCGCATTGAGCAGCGAGCTCTTGCCCGCATTGGGCTGTCCCGCGATCACGACCTTGATGCCCTCGCGCAGCAGGGCGCCCTGGCGCGCACGCTGCTGCACGGCGGCCAGCTGCGACTGCAGCTTCGCCAGCTGCCCGGCCGCGTCGGCCTTCTGCAGGAAGTCGATTTCCTCCTCGGGAAAGTCGAGCGTGGCCTCCACCAGCATTCGCAGGTGGATCAGCGCGTCGCGCAGCGTATGGATCTCGCGCGAGAAGGCGCCCGAAAGCGATCGCCCGGCGCTGCGCGCGGCCGCCTCGGTGCTGGCGTCGATCAGGTCGGCGATGGCCTCGGCCTGCGCCAGGTCGATCTTGCCGTTGAGGAAGGCGCGCTGGCTGAATTCGCCGGGCTCCGCCACGCGCAGCCCGGGCAGGCGGGGGCGGCCGGTGACCGGGTCGGGCTCGGCCGCCGCCTCCAGGCAGCGCGCCAGCAACAGCTGCAGCACCACCGATCCGCCGTGGGCCTGCAGTTCGAGCACGTCTTCGCCCGTGAAGGAGTGCGGTGAGGGAAAGTGGATGGCCAGGCCGTGGTCGACGGGCTCGCCCTCGGAGTCGCGGAACGGCAGGTAGGTGGCCTCGCGCGGCTTGAGCGCGCGGCCGCAGATCGCGTCGACCAGCGGCGCCAGCCTCGCGCCCGACACGCGCACGATGCCGACCGCGCCGCGCCCCGAGGCGGTGGCGATGGCGACGATGGGATCGGAGGTGCGGGCGAGCATGGTGGTGCGGATTCTTTCAGCAAAAAGGGCCGCTGACGCGGCCCTTCGAAGGATGGCTGGAGTGCCGTGCGGCTACTTCCGCCGTCACTTGGTGCCGAGCACGCCCAGCCGCTTGTTGATGAACCACTGCTGCGCGATCGACAGCACGTTGTTCGTGATCCAGTACAGCACCAGGCCGGCCGGGAAGAAGATGAACATCACGCTGAACGCGAGCGGCATGATCCACATCAGCTTGGCCTGCATCGGATCGGGCGGCGTCGGGTTGAGCCAGGTCTGGAAGAGCGACGTGGCCGTCATCACGATCGGCAGGATGTACCAGGGGTCGGGTGCCGACAGGTCGGTGATCCATCCGATCCAGGGCGCATGGCGCATCTCGACCGACGACAGCAGCACCCAGTAGAGCGCGATGAACACCGGGATCTGGATCAAGATCGGGAAGCAGCCACCCATCGGGTTGACCTTCTCGGTCTTGTAGATCCGCATCATCTCCTGCTGCATCTCCTGCGGCTTGTCCTTCAGCCGCTCGCGCATTTCCATGATCTTGGGGTTGATGGCCTTCATCTTGGCCATGCTGGCGTAGGCCTTGGCGTTGAGCCAGTAGAAGGCCGCCTTCAGCAGCACCACCAGCGCGACGATCGACCAGCCCCAGTTGCCGATCAGGCCGTGCAGCTGGTTCAGCAGCCAGTACAGCGGCTTGGAGATGATCGCGAAGATGCCGTAGTCCTTCACCAGGTCCAGGCCGGGGGCGATGGCTTCGAGCTTCTTCTCTTCTTCGGGGCCGGCGAACAGCGTGCTGTTCACGACCTGGGTGGCGCCGGGGGCGATCTTCGGCAGCGTGGCCACCATGGCGATGGAGAACTGGTTGTCGCCCAGGTCCTTCACGCGGAACTCGCGGCGCAGCTGTTCGCTGGCGGGGTCGCCGCGCAGCAGCCAGGCCGACACGAAGTAATGCTGCACCATGGCGATCCAGCCGTCGTTGGCCGGCGGCGGCGGCTCGACCTTGCCCTTGGCGATGTCCTTGAAGTCGAGCTTGTGGAACTTCTTCTCGTTGGTGTACGCGGCCGGGCCGGTGAAGGTGTTGGTGCCGAACATGGTGCCGGCGGCCACGGTGCCGTGGCGCAGCAGCTGCATGTAGAGCTGCGCGTCGCGCGGCTGGTCTGTGGTGTTGACCACTTCGTGGCGCACGCCGATGGCGTAGTCGCCGCGGTGGAACACATAGGTCTTGACGTACTTCAGGCCGCCGACGGGGGCGCTCTCGAAGCTCACTTCCAGCGTGTTCTGGCCGTCGGCCATCTCGCGCGGGCCGGGCTTGGGCGTCATCTGCGTCAGGTGATTGGGGTAGCGCTCACCGGTGTCGACCTGGTTCAGCAGGCCGGTCTGCGCGACGTAGCGGGTGGCGGGCGAGCCATTTTCGAACAGCACCACGTGCTTGGTGCGGTCGGCCTCGTCGTACTTCAGCAGCTCGAGGTAGTTGACGGTGGCGCCTTCGCTGTCGATCGTGGCCTTGAACAGGTCGGTGGTCACCTTGACCTGCTCGCGCGGCGTGGCCGCGGCCGGCTGCGTGGGCACTGCGCCCGCGTTGCCGCCGGCAGCGGCGGATGCGGTCGGCACGCCGTTGTTGGCCGCGGGGGTGGCGTTGGCGGGGGCGGCGGCCGTGGCGGCCGGCTTGGTCGACGGCAGGAAGGTCGGCTTGTTGCCGTTGAAGACCTGCCATTGGTCCCACAGCAGCACCAGCGAGAAACCAAAAATCACCCACAGTATCGTGCGGCGGATATCGTTCATGACGAAGACTTCTTGTCGGAAGAGAGAAGAGACGAAAACAGCGATCCTGACCGCTCAGTGCGACGCTGCGATTTCGGCGGGACCGGATCGTGGCCGCCCTGGCACCAGGGCTGGCATCGCGCGATGCGGTGCAGGGTGAGATAGCTGCCCTTGAGCGCGCCATGCACTTCCAGCGCCTCGATCGAATACACGGAGCAGGTCGGCGTGAAGCGGCACGACTGGCCGAGCCAGGGGCTCAGCAGCAGGCGGTAGGCCTTCACGATGCCGATCAGCACGCGTTTCATGGCGAGGAGGAGGGTGCCGCAGAAGGGGCCGGAGCCTGCGCCGCGGGAGTGCGCACGGCCCGTGCGAGCAATTGCCGGAGCTCGGCGCGCACGGCGGCCTTGAGCTTGTCCGAGGAGGCGCTCACGAACTCCTTGCGGTCGAAGCCCGCGCGCAGGCGCACCACGTGCGCCGCACGCGGCAGGCCGGCGCCCGACTCGGCGCTCACGGAATAGATCTGGCGCTTGATGGCGTTGCGCGTGACCGCGCGGCGCGCCCAGCGCTTGGGCACCATGGCACCCAGCCAGACGTCGTCGGACGCGAACAAAGGCTGTGCGCTCGATGCGAGATCGAGCGCACAGCGATGCAATGCGAAATGAGCAGTGCGCGCCACGGTGGCACCTGCGAGGACGGCCTGGAATTGCGCGCGGGTCTTGAGCCGCTGCATGAGAGCCGGGCCGCTGGCGTCGCGCCTGTTCGGGCCAGCCACGCTGGCTGTTGGAGTTGGCGCTGACGAACCGGCTGCTGGCAACGGCAGGTGGGCTGCCGTCAGACGGCCAGGCGCTTGCGGCCCTTGGCGCGGCGTGCGTTGATGACGGCACGGCCGCCGCGGGTCTTCATGCGGACCAGGAAGCCGTGGGTACGGGCGCGGCGGACTTTGGATGCTTGGTAGGTGCGTTTCATGGTGATTTCCTATTTCCCTGTTCGCGCTGGCCCTTCGCGCTTTCGCGTGCGAAAGCCTGAAGTACCTGCGGGGCGCCGGGCGAGCGTGTTTCGGATGACCCCCGAAAGACGCAAAGAGGTTTTCAGGGAAACCCGCAATTATCGCAAACATTGGGGCCCTGAACAATCTTCGAGCAGATTTGCGGGCCTTTCGACACACTCGGCGGCGTGTGGATAAGGTTTTGACAAGTTAGAATGTCAGGCGCCTTCCAGCAGAGAATATCCACAATACCTATACCAAAAAATGCCCGAGGGTCCCTTCACTTTTCCCTACGCCCATGTCGACTGACGGCATCGGCGAAAGCCTCTGGCAGGCCTGCGTCGACCAGCTCGCGCAGGAGCTGTCCGAGCAGCAGTTCAACACCTGGATCAAACCCCTGACCGCACAGGTCGCCGACGACCTGTCGCGCATGACCGTGTTCGTCGCCAACCGGTTCAAGCTCGACTGGATCCGGGCCCAGTACGCCGGCAAGATCGCCGCCATGGCGGAGAAGATGTACGGCCAGCCGGTCGCCATCGAGTTAGCGCTTGCTCCTCGTGAAGTGCCCGTGCGTTCTGCGCCCGTGGCCGTCATGACCGAAACGGACGTGCCGCGCGACGTGGCCGGCCCGGGCGAGGAGCCGGCCGCCGCCGGCTTCAAGAACCGCCTGAATTCCGGCCTCACCTTCGACACCCTGGTCGAGGGCACGGCCAACCGCATGGCGCGCGCCGCGGCAATGCACGTGGCCGGCATGCCGGGCCATCTGTACAACCCTCTTTTCATCTACGGCGGCGTCGGCCTGGGCAAGACCCACCTGATGCATGCTGTGGGCAACCGGCTGCTGGCCGACAAGCCGGACTCCAAAGTTCTCTACATCCACGCCGAGCAGTTCGTCTCGGATGTGGTCAAAGCCTATCAGCGCAAGACCTTCGATGAGTTCAAGGAGCGCTACCACTCGCTCGACCTGCTGCTGATCGACGATGTGCAGTTCTTCGCCAACAAGGACCGGACGCAGGAAGAATTCTTCAATGCGTTCGAGGCCCTGCTGGCCAAGAAGTCGCACATCGTGATGACCAGCGACACCTATCCGAAGGGCCTGGCCGACATCCACGAGCGCCTGGTCTCGCGTTTCGACTCCGGTCTCACCGTCGCCATCGAGCCGCCCGAGCTGGAGATGCGCGTGGCCATCCTGATCAACAAGGCACGCGCCGAATCGGCCGAGATGCCGGAAGAAGTGGCCTTCTTCGTCGCCAAGAACGTGCGCTCCAACGTGCGCGAGCTCGAAGGCGCGCTGCGCAAGATCCTCGCCTACTCGCGCTTCAACCAGAAGGAGATCTCGATCGCCCTGGCGCGCGAGGCGCTGCGCGACCTGCTGTCGATCCAGAACCGGCAGATCTCCGTCGAGAATATCCAGAAGACGGTGGCCGACTATTACAAGATCAAGGTCGCCGACATGTACAGCAAGAAACGCCCGGCCAGCATCGCGCGGCCGCGGCAGATCGCGATGTACCTGGCCAAGGAGCTCACGCAGAAGAGCCTGCCGGAAATCGGCGAGCTGTTCGGCGGGCGCGATCACACGACGGTGCTGCACGCGGTGCGCAAGATCTCGGGCGAGCGCCAGCAGCTCACCGAGCTCAACCAGCAGCTTCACGTGCTCGAGCAGACCCTCAAGGGCTGACCGGAAAGAAATCGAATGTCGTCCAGGAAGCTCCCCGCGACAGCGGAGAATGGCGCCCTGCAAGCTGATTCAAAGAGATAGGAAGAGGAAGAAGACATGATCGTTTTGAAGGCAACCCAGGACAAGGTCCTCGCCGCGCTGCAGTCGGTGGCGGGCATCGTGGAGCGGCGTCACACCTTGCCGATCCTGGCGAACGTGCTGATCCGCAAGACCGGCGGCCAGCTGCAGCTGACCACCAGCGACCTCGAGATCCAGATCCGCACCACCGCCGAGCTGGGCGGCGACGACGGCAACTTCACCACCACCATCGGCGCGCGCAAGCTGATCGACATCCTGCGCACCATGCCGGCCGACCAGACCGTGAGCCTCGAGTCGAGCGCGAGCAAGCTGGTGCTCAAGGGCGGCAAGAGCCGCTTCACGCTGCAGTCGCTGCCCGCCGAGGACTTCCCGCTGGTGCAGGAGGCCGCCAACTTCGGTCCCGTCTTCAGCGTGCCGCAGAAGACGCTGAAGGACCTGCTCTCGCAGGTCTCGTTCGCGATGGCCGTGCACGACATCCGCTACTACCTCAACGGCATCCTGTTCGTGGCCGAGGGCAAGCAGCTGAGCCTGGTCGCCACCGACGGCCACCGCCTTGCCTTCTCTTCCGCCACGCTCGACGTCGAAGTGCCGCGCCAGGAAGTGATCCTGCCGCGCAAGACCGTGCTCGAGATGCAGCGCCTGCTGTCCGACGCCGAAGGCGCCATCGAGATGCAGTTCGCGAACAACCAGGCCAAGTTCAGCTTCGACGGCATGGAGTTCGTCACCAAGCTGGTCGAGGGCAAGTTCCCCGACTACAACCGCGTCATCCCGAAGAACCACAAGAACACCGTCACGCTGGGCCGCGCGCCTTTGCTGGCCAGCCTGCAGCGCACCGCCATCCTGACCAGCGAGAAGTTCAAGGGCGTTCGCCTGAACATCGAGCCGGGCACGCTGCGCATCGCGTCGAACAACGCCGAGCAGGAAGAGGCCCAGGACGAGCTCGACATCGACTACGGCGGCGACACGATCGAGATCGGCTTCAACGTGACCTACCTGATCGACGCGCTGTCGAACATGGACCAGGACATGGTCAAGATCGACCTTGCCGACTCCAACAGTTCGGCGCTGCTGACCATCCCCGAGAACGCATCCTTCAAGTACGTCGTGATGCCGATGCGGATCTAAAAGACACAGACCACAGCGCCTTGCGCACACGACCCGCGGCCCTCCGCGGGTTTGCGCTTTCAAGAGGCGGCGAATTGAGCTTTTGAGAGCCCGAAAAATCACGCGAAAACGCGTGAGAGACAGAGGAATATCCGAATGAGTGCTGAAGAAAACAAGCCCGACGTGCCGCACACCGAGCCCGTCTACATCCCCGAGATCGAAACCGTGGCCGCCGACACCAGCTATGGCGAAGGCTCGATCACGATCCTCGAAGGGCTTGAGGCCGTGCGCAAGCGCCCCGGCATGTACATCGGCGACACCTCCGACGGCACCGGGCTGCACCACCTCGTCTTCGAGGTGGTCGACAACTCCATCGACGAAGCGCTGGCCGGCCACTGCGACGACATCGTCGTGACCATCCACACCGACAACTCGATCTCCGTCACCGACAACGGCCGCGGCATTCCCACCGGTGTGAAGATGGACGACAAGCACGAGCCCAAGCGCTCGGCCGCCGAGATCGCGCTCACCGAGCTGCACGCGGGCGGCAAGTTCAACCAGAACAGCTACAAGGTCTCGGGCGGCCTGCACGGCGTGGGCGTGAGCTGCGTGAACGCGCTGAGCACCATGCTGCGCCTGGTGGTGCGCCGCGAGGGCAAGATCCACGAACTCGAATTCAGCCGCGGCTTCGTGCAGAACCGCCTGCTGGAGACGGTGAACGGCGTCGAGGTCTCGCCCATGAAGATCATCGGCGACACCGACAAGCGCGGCACCGAGGTGCACTTCCTGCCCGACACCGAGATCTTCAAGGAGAACTCGGACTTCCACTACGAGATCCTCAGCAAGCGCCTGCGCGAACTGAGCTTCCTGAACAACGGCGTGCGCATCCGCCTGAAGGACGAGCGCACCGGCAAGGAAGACGACTTCTCCGGCGCCGGCGGCGTGCGGGGCTTCGTCGAGTTCATCAACAAGGGCAAGACCGTCCTGCACCCGAACTCGTTCTACGCCGAGGGCGAGCGCCCGGCCGACACCTACGGCGGCATTCCCGGCACGCACATCGGCGTCGAAGTGGCGATGCAGTGGAACAGCGGCTACAACGAGCAGGTGCTGTGCTTCACCAACAACATCCCGCAGCGCGACGGCGGCACCCACCTCACCGGCCTGCGCGCGGCGATGACGCGCGTCATCAACAAGTACATCGAGGAGAACGAGCTGGCCAAGAAGGCCAAGGTCGAAGTCACCGGCGACGACATGCGCGAAGGCCTTTGCTGCGTGCTGAGCGTGAAGGTGCCCGAGCCCAAGTTCTCCAGCCAGACCAAGGACAAGCTGGTGTCCAGCGAAGTGCGCGCGCCGGTGGAAGACATCGTCGGCCGCCTGCTGACCGACTACCTGCAGGAACGCCCGAACGACGCCAAGATCATCTGCGGCAAGATCATCGAGGCCGCCAAGGCCCGCGAAGCCGCACGCAAGGCCCGCGAAATGACGCGCCGCAAGGGCGTGCTCGACGGCATGGGCCTGCCAGGCAAGCTGGCCGACTGCCAGGAGAAGGATCCGGCGCTGTGCGAGGTCTACCTGGTGGAGGGCGACTCCGCAGGCGGCTCCGCCAAGCAGGGCCGCGACCGGAAGTTCCAGGCCATCCTGCCGCTGCGCGGCAAGATCCTGAACGTCGAGAAGGCACGCTACGAGAAGCTGCTGACCAGCAACGAAATCCTGACGATGATCACCGCCCTGGGCACCGGCATCGGCCGCGCCGGCGCGAGCACGCCGGGCGGCGGCGCCGACGACTTCAACGTCGCCAAGCTGCGCTACCACCGCATCATCATCATGACCGACGCCGACGTCGACGGCGCCCACATCCGCACCCTGCTGCTGACCTTCTTCTACCGGCAGATGCCGGAGCTGGTCGAGCGCGGCCACATCTACATCGCGCAGCCGCCGCTGTACAAGGTCAAGGTCGGCAAGGAAGAGCAGTACCTGAAGGACGGCCCCGCGCTCGACGCCTTCCTGCTGAAGGTGGCGCTGAAGGACGCGCGCATCGAGACCGGCGGCGCCAGCTCGACCACGCTCAGCGGCGACACCCTGGCCGAACTGGCGCGCAAGCACCAGGTGGCCGAAGCCGTAATCGCGCGCCTGCGCAACTTCATGGACGCCGAAGCGCTGCGCGCCATCGCCGACGGCGTGGCACTCGACCTCGACACCACGCCCGCCGCCGAGGCCTCGGCCGTCGCGCTGCAGGCCAAGCTGCGCGAGCTCAACACGACCGGCGTGCCGGCCGAGGTGAGCAGCGAGTTCGACGCCCGCACCGACAAGCCGCTGCTGCGCATCAGCCGCCGCCACCACGGCAACATCAAGAGCAGCGTGCTCACCCAGGACTTCGTGCACGGCGCCGACTACGCCGCGCTCGCCGAGGCCGCCAACACCTTCCGCGGCCTTCTGAGCCCCGAAGGCGCGGTGGTCAAGCGCGGTGAGGGCGACCGCACCAAGGAAGAAAAGGTCGACGACTTCCGCCAGGCCATGAAGTGGCTCATCGGCGAAGCCGAACGCGCCACCTCGCGCCAGCGCTACAAGGGCCTGGGCGAGATGAACCCCGAGCAGCTGTGGGAAACCACCATGGACCCGAACGTGCGCCGCCTGCTGAAGGTGCAGATCGACGACGCGATCGAGGCCGACCGCGTGTTCACGATGCTGATGGGCGACGAAGTTGAGCCCCGCCGGGAGTTCATCGAGCAGAACGCGCTGCGGGCGGCGAATATCGACGTTTGATGATTCCGTCTCGCAAGCGCGCTGCCGGCAGCCGAGTCGCCAGCAGCGCGCATTGACTTAGTTCTCGCCTGATAACGAGCTTCGGACGGACTACTTGCTGCAGGTTCCCGGCGTAGCAAGCCCCAGCGCCGTCACTGCCTTCTTGCCCTCGGCCTCGGGCATCACTTCAAGATTGGCGCCGCCCACGAACGCGCCCATCTTGATGTACTGGCGCACGAAGTAGTTCTTCCCCGTTTCGAACATCAGCTTGAGCGTATTTGGCGAGAACTCGGATTCCGTCGCGATCTCGTGCTCCTTGCCGCCCGCAACCTCCGTGCGGAAGAACACGTCCGGCGCCGATTCGCCGAGACACTTCCCATCGACCCAGATGTCCTTCTTGAGCGCCTTTCCGACAAAGCTGTCTCGATAGACATAGAGACCGGAATTGCCCGGCGACGGTGGCGAGAACTTCTTGGCCTGCGCCGAGGCCTCGGCACTTTCCATCTTCACGGACGCGCAACCCGTGAACAAAACAGACATCAAGGCAATAACTGCGATTTTTCTCAAGATCCCTCCGATTGAGTAGTTGAACTTTCTGCACGCCGAAAGCCGCGCGAAGGCGGAGCGGCGTACGAAATGTAACAGTCGAAGGGCTGATTGAAACAAGAAGTGTCAGGCGGACGACACGCAGCGCTCACCTTGAGCCCTTGGGTCAGCCTTCCATTCCAGCGCCCGGCCTCAGTGCTGCAGGATCTTCGAAAGAAACTGCCGCGCCCGATCCGACCGCCCCGCGGGGTTGCCGAAGAACTCCTCCTTCGCGCAGTCTTCGACGATGCGGCCGCGGTCCATGAAGATCACGCGGTTCGCGACCTTGCGGGCGAAGCCCATCTCGTGGGTGACGCACATCATGGTCATGCCTTCGCGGGCGAGTTCGACCATCACGTCGAGCACCTCGTTGACCATCTCGGGGTCGAGCGCGGAGGTGGGCTCGTCGAACAGCATGGCGACCGGGTTCATCGCCAACGCGCGGGCGATGGCCACGCGCTGCTGCTGGCCTCCGGAGAGCTGGCTCGGAAACTTGTGCGCGTGGGCGCGCATGCCCACGCGCTGCAGCAGAGCCATCGATGCGGTGCGGGCTTCCGAAGCCGGGCGCTTGAGCACCTTGACCTGCGCGATCGACAGGTTGTCCTCGATCGAGAGGTGCGGAAACAGCTCGAAGTGCTGGAACACCATGCCCACGCGGGCGCGCAGCTTGTTGAGATCGGTCTTCGGCTCACCCACCGACACGCCGTCGACGGTGATGCGGCCGCGCTGGAAGGGCTCGAGCGCGTTGACGCACTTGATGAGCGTGGACTTGCCCGAGCCCGAGGGCCCGCAGACCACCACGACCTCGCCCTTGCGGACCTGGGTGGTGCAGTCGGTCAGCACCTGGAAGGTGCCGTAGCTCTTGTCGACGTGGCTGATTTCGATCATGTCGTGTCCCGGTGAGATGAGGTTCAGCGCGACAGCAGCCGGTGCAGCGTGTTGGCGACCACGCGCGTGGCCTTGCGCAACTCGTCCAGCGGCACGCGCTCGTCGGCGCGGTGGCCGTTGGCTTCGAGCAGCGACTCGGGGCCGGCGCCGTACATCACGGTGGGAATGCCGGCCTCGCTGTAGAGGCGCGCGTCGGTGTACAGCGGCACGCCGATCGGCGTGACCGGCTTGCCCATGACTTCGCTGGCCTCGCGGCACACGAGCGCCGCGAACTCGTCTGCGCCGGGCGCGGGTGCGAAGGGACGGGCCAGCAGTATCTGGCGGATCTCGACCGAGATGCCGGGCAGCGGACGGCAGGCCGACTCGATCACCTCGCGCAGTTCGGCCTCGACGGCCTCGGGCGATTCCTCGGGAACGATGCGCCGGTCGATGCGCAGGGTCAGCACGTCGGACACCACGTTGGTGTTGATGCCGCCGTCGATCAGGCCCACGACCATCGTGGGGTGGGTGATGCCCGGCGTGAGCGACGGGCGGTCGGCGAGGCTGTCGCGGTAGCGGTAGAGCGCGGGCAGCAGGGTGGCCGCGGCCTCGATCGCGTCGTGGCCGGTGTCGGGCCGTGCGGCATGCGCCGAGGTGCCGCGCACGACGACCTCGAGATGCAGGCAGCCGTTATGCGCCACCACGACGTGGTGCGAGAACGCGGCGGAGAGCACGAAGTCGGGCTTGCTCAGGCCCTTGGAGAGGATCCAGTCGGGGCCCGTCATGCCGCCGGTTTCCTCGTCGTAGGTCAGGTGCAGCTCGACGCTGCCGGCCAGGGGCGTGCCCGAGGCCGCCAGGTGCTTGAGCGCGCGCATCGAGAAGGCGTAGGTGGTGAAGTCCGACTTGGACACGGCGGCGCCGCGCCCGTAGAGCCAGCCGTCGCGTACCTCGCCGCCGTAGGGGTCGACGCTCCAGCCCGCGCCGGGCGGCACCACGTCGCCGTGCGCATTGAGCGCCACCACCGGGCCGTCGCCGAATCGTTCGCGCACGATCAGGTTGGTCACGCTGCGCATGCCGTGCGCGGCCGCGAATTCGGCAGGCACTTCGTGGCGCTCGACAGTGAAGCCCATGGCTTCGAGCAGCCGGGCGGTGAGTTCGGCGTGCGGGGCGCAGTCGCCCGGCGGGTTGTCCGAGGGGCAGCGCACGAGTTCGGTGAGCGCGCGGACCTGCTCGTCGAAGTGCGCGTCGATGTAGTCGCGCAGCGTGTCGCGCGGGGAGGCGTTTTCGGTCATGGCGGTCAGAGGAAGCGGTCGATGAGGAAGGGGCTGATGTCGATGTCGGCTCGGCCGCGCACGATGAGGTCGGTGACCAGCCGCGCGGTGACGGGGGCGAGCGTGTAGCCGTTGGAGGTCACGGCGTTGTAGAAGCCGGGGCGGCCGGGCACTTCGCCGAGGATGGGCGCGCCGTCGATGTTCACGTTCATGCCGGCCCAGCAGCGCACCATGTGCAGCCCGCGCACGGCCGGCAGCACATGGCCCGCCACCCAGAGGTTGCCTTCGATGCTCTCGCGCTCGGCGTGGTTGAGTCGCATGCCTTCGTTGAAGGCGGCGGTCCAGCCGCCGCCGATGATCAGGCCGCCGCTGGCCGCCTGCTTCAGGCTCAGGTGCCGGTCGGCATGCGCGACCAGGTGGTTGACCAGCGGCGGCGCGGGCTCGGTCACGATCATCTGCAGCGGCGCGCCCTTGACGGGGATGTTCACGCCCAGCATGCGGCCGACAGCGCTCGACCAGGCGCCGCTCGCGTTCACGACGCGCCCAGCGTGGATGGCGCCGCGAGAGGTGCGCACCATGAAGCCGGCGCCTTCGCCCGGCAGCGCCTCGATGGACTGCACGTCGCAGCCGCGCAGCATGCGCGCGCCCAGCTGCTGCGCGCGCCGGGCGACGGCGTAGGTGGCGCGCAGCGGGTTGATCTTGCCTTCCATGGGGCAGAGTTCCGCGCCCAGCAGCTCGTCGGACAGGGCAGGCGAGAGGCGGCGCAGTTCGGCGCCGTCGATCACCTGCGCGTCGATGCCGTGGCTGCGCTCCAGCGCGGCCTTGGCTTCTAAAAAACGCATGCCGGCCTCGCTGTCGGCCACCATGAGGCCGCCGGTGATCTTGATCTCGAGGTCTTCGCCGCAGTCGGCCTCGATCTCCCGCCACAGGCGCACCGACATCGGCCCGAGCGGCAGCGTGGCCGCGGCCGGCCCGCCGCCTTCCTGCGCCTTGGCGCCGAAGTCGAAGGACAGCAGCTGCACGTGCAGGCTGCCGGCATTGGCGCCCGAGGCCTGCAGGTTGATGTCGTCGCGGTCGACCACGGTCACGTCCTGGCCGGCCTTCGACAGGTAGTAGCCGAGGCAGGAGCCGAGCACGCCAGCGCCGATCACGAGCACGTCGGTGCGCAGCGTGCCCTCGAAGGGTGGCTGCTCCACCGGACGCGCGAGATTGGGCGTGATGGCGGGCTTGTGGCCGCCCCACTCGGGTTTCTCGAAGCCGAGCGCGCCGGCCGGCACCGGCTTGGCGGGCGGACGCGGTGCGAAGTACTGCTCGACCTGCGGCGGCCTGCCGGTCATCTCGGCCAGCAACCGGCCGGCGGTGACACCGCAGTAGCGCGCCTGGCAGCGGCCCATGCCCAGGCGGGTGTTGCGCTTGAGCGCGGCCAGCGTGTCGCTGCCGGCGCGGATCTGCTCGCGCACCGAGCCGAAGGTGATTTCCTCGCAGCGGCACAGCAGGGTTTCGTCGGGCACCGCCGTGAGGGTGACGGGCGGCGGCGCGTAGATCGACCACAGCGCCTGCTGGAAGCATTCGGCGCGATGCAGCTTTTCAACGGCCTCGTCCGGCTCGGGGGCCTTCAGGCCGAGGTTGCGCGCGACTGCGGCACCCGCCAGCGTGCCGCGCGCGAGCGCGACGCGGGAGCCGCCCAGATCGGCGCCATCGCCCACGACATACACGCCGGGCAGGCTGGTGGCGCCGTCTTCCTGCGTGACGGTTGCCAGGTAGCCGAGATGGCGGGGCGCGAGGCGGTGCTCGCAGCCCAGCATGCGCGCGAGTTCGGTGGAGGGGATGAAGCCGTAGCCGAGGCAGAGGGTGTCGGCTTCGAGGCGGCGCAGCGTGGAGGGCACGGCATGGCCCTGGGCGTCGATCCGGGCGACCTGCACCGAGCTCAATCCGGTCGGGCCTTCCGCGGAAACGACGGCGTGTTCCCACAGCACGGGCACCTTGTGGGCGCGCAGCTTGCGCAGGTAACGCCAGCCGTCGAGCAGCAGGTCGGGAGCGGTGCGCGCCGCGCTCAGCAAGTGGCGCCATTGCCGCGGCGAAGGGCGCGGGGCCGACTCCAGCACGGCGACGACATCGGCGCCGCCCGCGAGAAGCTCCGCGGCGAGCTGCAGGTTCAGCGGCCCGTTGCCGGCGATCACCACGCGGCGTCCGGGCGCTACGCGGTAGGCGCGTGCGAGCGTCTGGCCGGCGCCGGTGGTCATCACGCCGGGGAGGGTCCAGCCGGGAAAGGGCACCGGCCGCTCGTACGCGCCGGGTGCGATCACGAGCTGCCGGCAGCCGATCACGCAGGCTCGCCCGTCGATGAGTGCGGCGACTTCGTGTGCAGAGAAGGCCGCCCAGACCTGCGCGCCCTGGGCGATGGCGACGCCGGCGGCGCGGACTTCGCTTTCCAGCGCGAGACCCTGCGCGAACTGGCGGTCCGCGGGGGAGGGCGCCGCATGCGAGGGTGCGAGCGGCTTGTAGAACTGCCCGCCGGACTGCGGACGCTCGTCGAGCACGAGCACGACGGCACCCGCCCGGCGCGCGGCGAGCGCGGCCGAAAGACCGGCCGGGCCCGCGCCGATGACGAGCACGTCGACCTGCCGGCGATCGGGTTCGGCGTCGGCCTGCGGAGTGAGCGGCCGCAGCGGGTCGTCGGGCGTGCCGGCGGGCTGGGTCGAACGCACCTGCTGGCCGTCCGCCACTTTCGTGAGGCAGGCGCGCTGGCTGGCCTGGCCGTCGACGGTGACGAGGCAGTCGAAGCACGCGCCCATGCCGCAATAGAGACCCCGGCGCTCGCCGCCGCGGGTATGGCGCATCGCCTTGATGCCGCCGGCCGCCAGCGCCGCGGCGATGGTCTCGCCCTCCAGGCCCTCGACGGGCTGCCCGTCGTACCAGAAGCGCAAGGGGCGCCCGGCCGGGGTGATGGAAGGGTGGGTCAGTCTGGCGCTCATGGGCAGTGCGAAGGAAGGACGTCAACTTACGATTGACGCGCCGAATTGTATACGTATACTCAACGTATACATATACCGAACTGCCCGAATTCTTTCCAAGGACTGCCCATGACAGCGTTCCGCGGCACCTATACGGTGCTCATCACCCCCATGACCGCCGACGGCAAGCACGTGGACGTGCCTGCGCTGAAGAAGCTGGTCGATTGGCAAATCGAGGAAGGCATCCACGGGCTGATCCCCCTGGGAAGCACCGGTGAGTTCCTCTCGCTGACGCCCGACGAACGCCAGCTGGTGATCGAAACCTGCGTGAGCACCGCTGCAAAACGCGTGCCGGTGCTGATCGGCACCGGCGCGGAGTGGACCGACGAGTGCGTGCGGCTGAGCCGCGAGGCCGAGAGCATGGGCGCCGACGGCGTCATGATCATTCCGCCCTTCTACAGCACGCCCACCGACGACGAGCTGTTCGAGCACTACCGCAAGGTGGGCGAGGCGATCGGCATTCCGATCATGGTCTACAACAACCCGGCCACCGCCAACGTCGACCTCAAGCCCGAGCTGGTGGCGCGCCTCTCGCGCATCGACAACTGCAAGTACATCAAGGAGTCGACGCTCGAGGTCACCCGCGTGCGCGACATCATCGAGCTGTGCGGCGACCGCATGACGGTGTTCGCCGGCATCCTGGGCTACGAGTCGTTCTGGCTCGGCGCGCAGGGCTGGGTGGCCGTGTGCTCCAACCTCATCCCGAAGATGTCGGCGCGCCTGTTCGAGCTGGTGGCCGACGAGCGCGACATGCCCGCCGCGCTCGCGCTCTACAAGAAGATGCTGCCGATCGTGCGCTGGGTCGGCGGCCACCGCTACGTCGCGGCCTCCAAGGACGGCCTGTCGATGATGGGCCTGCCGGTCGGCAAGCCCCGCGCCCCGCGCCTGCCGCTGCCCGATGCCGATGCCGCCGATCTGCGCCGCGAGCTCGCGCGCCTCGAACTGCTGGACTCGATCCGCGCCTGAGGCAGCCGGCAACTCGTTTCCATCTCTCCCTGACTTCCCACCTCGTCGCCTCGATCCCTTCCTCAAGGACCACACCATGAAACTGCTTCCCGCTCTCGCGTCGGCAACGGCACTCCTCATCTCCTTCGCTGGCGCCGCGAACGCGCAGCAGGCCTGCAAGTCGCCCGTGCCCGATTCGGCGCTCGTCAAGAAGGGCACGCTGACCATGTCGGTCAACCCGACGCTGCCGCCGATGCAGTTCGTCGACCAGACCGGCGCGCTCAAGGGCATGCGCGTGGAGCTGGGCGAACAGATCGCCAAGCGCCTGTGCCTCACGCCCGAATACGTGCGCATCGAGTTCTCGGCCATGATCCCCGGCCTGCAGGCCGGCCGCTGGGACGTCATCAACACCGGCATCTTCTTCACCGAGGAGCGCGCCAAGCTGATGCAGATGCTCGTCTACGAAGACCAGGCCATCAGCATCAGCGCCGCCAAGGGCAACCCGCTGAAGATCGCCAAGCCCGACGACCTCTCGGGCAAGAGCATCGGCGTGGAGATCGGCGGCTTCGAGGAGCGCAAGGCGCGCGAGCTCGACAAGCAGCTCACCGACAAGGGCATGAAGGGCATGACCATCCGCACCTTCGAGAACTTCGCGATGGCCTTCCAGGCGCTGCGCGCGGGCCAGGTCGAGGTGGCGCTGTCCATCGACTCGACCGGCGCCGAATACCAGAAGCGCGGCGACTTCGAGCGCGTGCTCAACGGCCTGTTCCCCACGCCGGTCGCGCTGGCCGCGCGCAACAAGGAGCTGGCCGCCGCGATGGCCAAGGTCATGAACGACATGAAGGCCGACGGCAGCTTCCAGAAGCTGTTCGACCAGTACGGCGTCAAGGCCGCCGACGGCGCCGTGACGGTCAAGGGCCCGGCGAGCTGAGGGCGCGCCGCCGTCCGCATCGCCATAGAGCAAGCAAGCGAAGGAAACTTCCATGGGACAAGGCTGGAGCTGGTCGGGCTTCTTCGACTACCTGTTCAATCCGTACATCCTCAGCGGCGCGGTGACCACGCTGTGGCTCACGCTCGCGGCGATCGCGGGCGGGCTGGTGGTGGGCTGCGCGCTGGCCCTGGCACGGCTGTCCAGCCACCGGTGGCTGTCGGCGCCGGCGCACTTCTACATCTGGGTGTTCCGCGGCACGCCGCTCCTGGTGCAGCTCATCATCATCTTCACGGGGCTGCCCCAGCTGGGGCTGAAGCTCTCGGTGATCGAGTCGGCGCTGCTGGGCCTCATCCTCAACGAGGCGGCCTACCTCGCCGAGATCGTGCGCGGCGGCATCCAGTCGATTCCCGCGGGGCAGACCAACGCCGCGCGCGCCGTGGGCTTCAGCAGCGCGCAGACCATGCGCTACATCGTGCTGCCGCAGGCCATGCGCCTGATCGTGCCCACGCTGGGCAACAGCATCAACGGACTGCTCAAGACCACCTCCATCACCTCGGTGATCTCGATGGAGGAGCTGCTGCGCCGCACGCAGGTGCTGATCCAGGAGAAGTTCATGGTGCTGGAGCTCTTCATCGTCGCGGCCATCTACTACCTGCTCATGACCACCGCCTGGGACTTCATCCAGCGACGCATCGAGCGCCACTACGGCCGCGCCTACGGCAATGCCTCCGCGGCGCCGGTGGTGCCTGCGGAACCCGCGCTCGAGCAACGCTAGGAAGAACCTGAAAGAAAGCGGAAGGAACGAAAGCCCATGAGCACCTACGACCTGATCCTGCGCAACGCGGACATCGCCACCGCCGGCGACCGCTACACCGCCGACATCGGCGTGCGCGACGGGCGCATCTGCGCCATCGCGCAGGGGCTCGACGCGAGCGCCGCGCGCGAGATCGACGCGCGAGGCCGGCTGGTCACGCCCGGCGGCGTCGACGGCCACTGCCACTTCGACCAGCCCACCAGCGACGGCTCGCGCTTCGCCGACGACTTCCTCTCCGGCACGCGCTCGGCCGCATGCGGCGGCACCACCACAGTGCTGCCCTTCGCCGCGCAGCAGAAGGGCCGCAGCGTGCAGGAGGCCGTGGACGACTACCACCGCCGCGCCGAGGACAAGGCGGTGATCGACTACGCCTTCCATCTCATCGTGGCCGACGCCACGCGCGACGTGACGCAGCGCGAGCTGCCCGCCTTGATCGAGAAGGGCTACACCTCCTTCAAGATCTACATGACCTACGACGACCTGAAGCTGGACGACCGCCAGATCATCGAGGTGCTCGCCACCGCGCGCCGCCACGGTGCGATGACGATGATCCACGCCGAAAACAGCGACTGCATCGCCTGGCTCACCGAGCAGCTGCTCGACGCGGGCCTCACCGCGCCGCGCTACCACTCCAGCTCGCGGCCGATGGCGGTGGAGCGCGAGGCCACGCACCGCGCCATCGCGCTGGCGGAACTGGTCGACACGCCGATCCTGATCGTCCACGTCTCGGGCCGCGAGGCCGTCGAGCAGATCCACTGGGCGCGCGGGCGCGGGCTGCCGATCCACGCCGAGACCTGCCCGCAGTACCTGTTCCTGAGCGCCGAGGACCTGGGCATCGACCCCGACGACCCGATGCACGGCGCACGCTGCATCTGCAGCCCGCCGCCGCGCGACAAGGCGAACCAGCAGTTCATCTGGAACGGCCTGTCCAGCGGGCTCTTCACCATCGTCTCGTCCGATCACGCCCCCTTCAACATGAACGGCAGCGACGGCAAGCGCGTGGCCGGCGACAACGCTTCCTTCGACCGCATCCCAAACGGCATTCCCGGCGTGGAGACCCGCCTGCCGCTGCTCATGAGCGAAGGCGTGCTCAAGGGGCGCATCGACATCCACCGCTTCGTCGAGCTCACCGCCACCAACCCGGCGCGCCTGTACGGTCTGTACCCGCGCAAGGGCACCATCGCCGTGGGCAGCGACGCCGACTTCGTGGTGTGGGATATGTTCCCCGAAGGGCAGGAGAAGCTGCTGTCCAACGACATGCTCCACCACGATGCCGACTACACGCCCTACGAGGGCATGCGGCTGCGCGCGTGGCCCGGCATGACCGTCTCGCGCGGGCGCATCGTGTGGCAGGACGGCGTGTTCCAGGCCGAGCCCGGTTCCGGCCAGTTCCTGCCTTGCCTGCGGCCGCGCGCGCCCAACGACGGCAATCCGCTGGACAAATGGCTCTGAAAGAATGGCGCTGAGGCCGCCCGGCCGGCCCTGCTAAGCTCACCCGCCCTCGTGGCTTTCGCCCGTTCCCGCATGCCCAGCCTTCCCAGCCCCACGCAGCCCGCCACCATCACGATCGCCCCCCTGGAGGTGCGCTCCGCCAGCCTGGCCGAACAGGCCTACGACCGGCTGCGCACGCTGATCCTCGATCGGCAGATCTCGGCCGGCAGCCCGCTGCAGGAGGCACGGCTGGCGGAAGACCTGCGCATCTCCCGCACGCCCATGCGCGAGGCGCTGGTGCGGCTGGCGGGCGAGGGCCTGCTGGTGCGGCGCGACGCGCGCTCCTATGCCGTGCGCGCGCTCGGCACCAAGGAGTACTTCGACTGCATGCGCGCCCGCGAAGTCATCGAGTGCGAGGCGATCGCACTGGCAGTGGGCAAGATCACCGATGCGGAGATCGACGCGCTGGAGGCCGACATCGCCACGCTGGGCGGCGGCGAGCACAGCGAGACCGAGCACTGGCACTTCGACGACCGCTTCCACCTGCTGATCGCCACGGCCAGCGGCAATGTCGTGTTCCCGCGGCTGGTGGAGGAGCTTCGCGTCAACGCGCGGCTCTTCCGTCTGCACAGCCCGCTGCACAGGCATTCGGAGAACCACGACGAGCACGGAGAGATCGTCCGCGCGCTGCGCGAGCGCGACGCCGAGCGCGCACGCTCCGCCATGCGCGACCACCTGCGCAGCCTGCAGGAAGACGTGAAGCGCGCGCTGATCGAGTGACGGCTCAGGCCGCGCGCTCCTGCGGCTTCTTCGACCTCGGCGCCTCGCTTCGCGCCAGCCAAAGCCCGCTGGCGATGATCAGCGCACCGCCGCCCAGCGTCCAGGCATCGGGCGCGGCGTTCCAGAACAGCCAGTCGATCAAGAGCCCCCAGGCCAGGGCGCTGTACTCGAACGGCGCGATGGCTGCGGCCTGCCCGTGGCGGAAAGCCTCCGCGATGGCGAGCTGGCCCAGGAAGCCGCTCAGGGCCAGGCCCGCGAGCACCCAGGCGTGCTGCGGCTGGATGGGCACCCATTGCGGCGCCGCCAGCAGGCTGCCGCCCAGGGCCATGCCGGCGGTGGTCCAGAAGACCAGCGCGGCGCTCGGCTCGGTGCGGCTGATGAGCCGGCCCAGCATGTTCGACAGCGCATAGCAGACCGCCGCCACCAGGATCGCCAGCGCGCCGGGCGAGAGAAAGGCGTCCTGCTCGGGCCGCAGCGCGATCACCACGCCTGCGAAGCCCAGCCCGATGGCCACCCAGTGCCGCGGCAGGATCGATTCGCCCAGCAACGGCACAGCGATGAGCACCATCAGCAGCGGCGCGATGAAGGTGAGCGTGTAGGCCTCGGCCAGGCCCAGCGTCCTCAGCCCGTACACGAAGAGCACGAGCATCGCCATGTTGAGCGTGGCGCGCAGCAGGTGCAGGCGCCAGCGCAGCCGGCGGTTGAAGACGCCGCCCGCTTCGCGCCGCCAGGCGATGTACAGGCACACCAGGGGCAGGGCGGTCAGGCCGCGCAGCGCCGTCACCTGCAGCGGCGGGTAATGGCCGGCCAGGGTCTTGAGCATGGCGTCCATGCAGGCGAAGAAGGCGCAGGCCAGCAGCATCGCCACGATGCCGCGCAGGGTTCCGGTCGGTTGCATGGATGGGTCGTCGCGCGGCAGCGGCCGGGACGGGGATTGTTGTTCTAGACCGCCGAGCATAGGGCCCCGCGAACATCCCTGCTGCCGCGCGGCGACGCGGCTCGTGGATGCGGAACGCTCCTGCGCTCGTCGATGGGGCTGCGCATGGCAGCCGCCATCGGGAGGCGAGATCCGTCACATCACGTCAGATCACGTGGCGCCGGTGCCGTTGCCCTCACGGTTGCCGCTGCGGGCGCAGCCGAGGTTGAACTGCCTCTCCAGCACGCGCTGCATCTGCCGCGTCAGCCTGGCGATCCCGCCGGTGCCGCTCGCTGCGCGGCCGATCAGCGCGCCGCCGGCCGCGCCGGCAGCCAGCCGCGCCGCGAGCGAGCGGCTGCGCCCGGCCGCCAGCAGCAGCAGGACGCCCACGCCCAGCACCACCAGATGCTCGCCGGGGTAGTCCTCGCGCTGCGCGTCGACGCGCCTGAATTCGTTGATCGTGGATTCCAAAGACATGGCTGAAGCTCCTTCGTTGCAGTTTCCAGCCGTCGTTCTTAGCCCGGGGCGCCATGCACCGTTGTAGGCGTTCGCCATGCCCGCATCGGCGAACGCGCCGCAAAGGTGCCGATCAGGGTTTTCCTGATCGTGGTCCCGCGAATCGGGCCACGGCCACGTCACATGGCCGTCATCAGCTATGAAAACAATAGCATTCAGTTCCAATCCGCAGATCGTTCCTCGTAAACGCTATATCTAGCCCGACTCTTGCTAAGCAAAATCCCCGACGGATTTCACGTCACGCAAGATCGAGGACCACACAGCAATGAACCCTAAGCGTCTCCGCCGGCCGCTGGCCGCGCTGGTATTGGGCGGCACAGCAGCATTCCTCGGGGCCGTGAGCACGGCCCATGCGTTCACCAACCCGCCCATCCAGATGGCGCAGGGCATCGAGTACATGTGCGGCGGCGCCGCCAGAGACGAGGCCGCGTTCATGGAAATGGTCTCGCCGCGCTGGGCCGCCACCATCGAGCTGGGCATCAGCGACGGCAAGGGCGCACTGCAGCCGGGCTTTCCGGCCAAGGCCTCGGTGGAGATCCGCCAGAAATACACCGGCCAGCCGGTGATGAGCGTGGAATCGCAGAGCCCCTACATGCTCGCGCGCCTGAATCCGGGCGCCTACGACGTGAACGTGACGCTCGGAGGCCTCACGCTGACGCAGACGATGGTCGTGATCGCGGGCGTGCCGGCGCGCGCCTCCTTCGCGTGGCCATCGAACTTCGACATGGCCTCGGTGACGCCGCCGCAGGCGCAGACGCTCGCGCAGTCCTCCGCCAGCGTCCGCTGAGCCCGGCCCGCCAAGGCGGGCGGGGGCAGGCCCCCAGGTCAGACTTTCCTAAGCCGTGCGCCGCACAGTGGCTTCGTGGCCTGTTGCCATGACGACCAAGGAAAGAAAGGACCTGAGCATGAACTCCCGTTTCCCATCCTCGCTGCGCGCGCTGCGGCCGCTGGCGGCCGCGATGTTCTGCGGCGCCGTCCTGTTCGGCGCGCTCTCGCCCGCGCAGGCCGCGATGAATCCGCCGATCTACATGTCGCACGGCGTCGAGTACATGAGCGGCGGCATCGGCAGCGACGAGGCCAGGCTGATGGAGACGGTTTCTCCACGCTGGCCCGCCACCTTCGAATTCGCGGTCAAGGACAGCAAGGGCGCCGACTTCGCCTCCAACGTGCACGTGACGGTGCGCGACAGCAGCGGCACGGCGCTGCTCGACAACGTGGTCTCGGGCGGCCCCTTCATGGTGGCGCGGCTCGAGCCGGGCAGCTATGAAGTCGAGGCCCGGCTGGGCGGCCAGGTGCTGAAGCAGCAGCTTCGCGTGCCGGAGGGTGCGACGGCCAAGGCGACGTTCGTCTGGCCGGCCGGCACCGACATGGCCTCGGCCGGCACGCGCGCGGTGCAGTAGCACGAGGCTCCGGGGCGCCGGACGCGGCCCCGGATCTGGCGCACAATCATGGATTCGCCGGCCGCAAGGCTTGCTATCCGGGCATCGTCAGCTATAGAAAAAATAGCGACCCAGGGCGCCTCGCGGTGTCTTGAATGCGCGGCATGCGCCTTGCAGATGGCCTGTCCCGGGCAGTGCCCGACCCCATTGCCCCGATGCCGATCCGTCCCCTGAGCGCGCTCACCGCGCTGTTGCACGTCTATATCGCGCTGCGCCTGCTGCCGGCGCTGGCCGTGCTCACTCCCGCCTGGCCGCTGGCGCTCGCCGCGCTGGTGGTGTCGGCGGTGACGATTCCCCTGCCTTTCGTCTCGCGCCGCGGCCGCCGCGAGGGTGCCGGCAACAGCGACCTGCTCAAGTGGACCGGCCTGATCAGCATGGGCTGGTTCTCCTCGATGTTCGTGCTGACGCTGGTGCGCGACGCCGGACTGCTGCTGGCCTGGCTCGCGGGCGCGGCGGGCGGCCTGCAGGTGCCGTGGAATGCGCTGCTGCCCTGGAGCGCACTCGCAGTGCTGGTGGTGGCCACCGCCACGTCGGTGGTCGGCTTCCTGAACGCGCGCCGCACGGCCGGCGTGAAGCGGGTGGAGGTGCCGATCCGCGGCCTGCCGCAGGCGCTTGAGGGCTTCACCATCGCGCAGCTCAGCGACATCCACGTGGGGCCGACGATCCGCAACAGCTACATCCAGCGCATCGTCGACGCGGTGAACCGCCTGGGCGCGGACGCCATCGCGATCACCGGCGACCTGGTCGACGGCAGCGTGCCCGAGCTGCGCGAGCACATCGCCCCGCTGGCCGGGCTGCGCGCACGGCACGGCACCTTCGTGGTCACCGGCAACCACGAGTACTACGCGGGCGCGCATGCCTGGATCGACGAACTGCGCCGCCTGGGCCTGAAGGTGCTGCTCAACGAGCACGTGGTGCTGCAGACGCGCAACGTGCGCGGCGCGCAGACCGACGAAGAGCTCTTCGAAAGCGCGCTGGTGCTCGCGGGCGTGACCGACTTCACCGCCGGCCATTTCGACGCAGCACATGCCAGCGACCCGCACCTGGCGCTGCACGACGCGCCGCCGCTGGTGCACACGCGCGTGCTGCTCGCGCACCAGCCGCGCAGCGCGCCGCTGGCGGCCGCGGCCGGCTACCAGCTGCAGCTGTCGGGCCATACGCACGGCGGCCAGTTCTTTCCGTGGAACCTGTTCGTGCCGATGCAGCAGCCCTTCACGGCCGGCCTGCACCGGCTGCACGACATGTGGGTCTACGTGAGCCGGGGCACCGGCTACTGGGGCCCGCCCAAGCGCTTCGGCGCGCCTTCCGAGATCACACTGCTGACGCTGGTGCCGGCGAAGGCCTGAAAAGGCTCAGGACTCTTCGAGCCCCGACAGCCGCCGCGCGTTGGACGTGGCGGCGGCGTGGATCGGCGTGAGGCCCTGCCTTGCGATGTCCGCCGCGATCGCGGGCAGCTCGCTCGCCGCATCGACCGTGTCCGCCGCCGATTGCACGAAGGCGTCGCCGTGCGCGGCCGCCTGCGCCGGCGTGACGCTGCCTGCGAGCGAGAAGAAGGCCGTCGTGCTCTGCAGCCACTGCTGCAGCACCCGGTTGGCAAGCGAGAAATGGCTGCTGTGCCACTGCCGCGCCATCGCGATGCCCGACTCGCTCGCGGCCTCGAGCTTCTCCTGCCCCATGAGCTGGAACTCGGCGAGATCGTCCGCGCTGGGGGCGAGCCCAGCACGGGCCATGCGTCCGGTGCGCATGCCGATCACGAGGCCGGAGGACAGCAGCAGCTCGTGGGTCTTGAGCGCCAGGTCGAGCCACTGCTGCGTGAGCGGTGCCTGAAGGCGAGCGACTGGACTTGAAGAAGAAGACGACATGTTGTGGAAAGGGCCGTAGAGGAAGTCGAGGCCACTATAGGCGCGAGCCGGCGCAAGCGGTTGGCGCACAAGAACGGCGGTTCTGCATTTTTGTTGATCGAGTCCTACTTTCCGATGTGGAAATTACGTGCCGCTCGGGTGCGAACAGCAGCGGAGATTGAAGATGGCCTCTCGATTCCATCCGGTGCACTCGCCAGCCACATCATGAGATTCCACATCCGCCTGCCTGCCGCCGCAACCGCTCTGGTCGCGGGTCTTCTCGGTCTGGCGGGGCCCAGTGCCCATGCCTTCGAAGACAAGGAGCGCGGCTTCTACGTCGAAGGCGGCCGTGCGGCGCACGGTGAAAGGGGCAGCACCAATTCGGCAACGGTGGGCATGACCATTCCGTGGTTGCCGCGGCAGCCGGTTCAGGAGGGTGCGCTCACCACCTACTGGGATCTCTTCCTGAGCAACTGGCATGCACCGGCGCTGGCCGACGGTCCGCACGACTACGCGCAGATCGGCGCGATCTACACCTGGCGCTACCGTTTCGACCACGGCAGCTCGCCCTGGTTCGCCGAAGGCGGCGTCGGTGCCACGGTGATGGACCACGTCTACCGCACGCCCGACCGCAGCTTCAGCACCGCCTTCCAGTTCACCGAGGCGATCGGCATCGGACGCAGCTTCGGCGAGCACGGCGCGCACGAACTTGCGGTGCGGCTGCAGCACTTCTCCAACGCCGGCATCAAGAAGCCCAACCCGGGCGAGAACTTCGTGCGGCTGCGCTACACGTATCACTTCTAGGTACGCCTAGCGCCTGCCGCGCAGCCGCCGGGCCCGCGCCTCGGTGAACAGGTAGGCCAGCGCGGCCACCGCCAGGGGCAGCAGGTAGTAGAGGCCCCTGTACGCCAGCAGCGCACCGAGCAGCTGCGCCTGCGGCACCTCGTGCGACAGCAGCGCGACGAACACGGCCTCCAGCACGCCGAGGCCCGCCGGCACGTGAGTGACGACGCCGGCCACCGCCGCCACCAGCAGCACCGCGAGCACCTGCACGTACGCCACCTGTCCCTGCAGCAGGAACCAGATCACGCCCCCGATCAGCGACCAGTTGGCGCACGACATCGCCAGCTGCAGCGCCGCCATCGCAGGCCCCGGCACCTTGAGGCCATGGCCGCGCACCCGCAGCACACGCCCGCGCGCGAAGATGCACACTGCCACGTAGGCCAGCGCGACCGCCAGCAGCGCCGCACCGAGGATGCGCAGCCCCTCGCTGCCGATCTTCCACTCGGGCGGCAGCGCCATCGGCCAGAAGCAGAAGGCCGCGCCGGCCACCACGAGGTAGCCCAGCCAGTTGGTCAGCATGCTGAAGCCGAGCACGCGCGTGATCGTGTCGTTGGAAAGCCCCAGCCGCGAGTACAGCCGGTAGCGGAAGGCCACGCCGCCCACCAGCGAGCCGAGGTTGAGATTGAAGGCATAGCTGATGAAGGTCACGCCCATCACCGTGGGCGTGCCGAGCTTGTGCCGAGTGAGGTGCCGACCCAGCAGGTCGTAGGTGCTGTAGAGGGCGAAGCTGCCGGCCGCCAGCGCACCGGCCGCGAGCAGCGATGCGGCGGGCAGCGCGCGGATCGCGTCGAACACGTCCTCCCACTCGACGACGAGCGCCTGCCGCACGATCAGCCACGCGATCAGCGCGAAGAAGCCCCACACCGCCACGCGGCGCGCCCAGGGCCACCAGCTTTGGCGCGAGAGGGCCATGGTGCTCATGAGGGGGCGGCTCCTGCTTCGGCTCAGGCCGCTTCCGTCTGCGTGGCGCCGCCGGTCGGATTGCTGAGGCCGGTGTCGCGCCGGCTCGCCAGGTCGGTGGCCTCCGCCGGCGTCAGGCGCGGCACGTGGCGCGGCAGGCGGCCCAGCAGGGCGGGATACCAGCGCAGGATGTGGAAGACGAAGAAGCTGCGCACCAGCCGCCAGCCGCTCCATTCGCTGGCGAGGTCTGCGGCCTCCACCTGCTTGCAGCTGCACTGCATCAGCTTGTCGAGGCGCTCGGCCAGCACGCTGTTGAAGGCCTCGTCGCGCACGACCACGTTGGCCTCCAGGTTGAGCGAGAGGCTCAGCGGATCGAGGTTGCTCGAACCCACGGTGCTCCATTTGCCGTCCATGAGCGCGACCTTGCCGTGCAGCGGGCGGTCGCAGTACTCGTAGATGCGCACGCCCGCGTGAAGCAGGTGGTGGTAGAGCATGCTGGCGGCGGTCTTCACGATCGGCATGTCGGGCTCGCCCTGCAGGATGAGCCGCACGTCCACGCCGCGCCGCGCCGCGCGCCGCAGCTCCTTGATGAGCCGGTAGCCCGGAAAGAAATACGCATTGGCGATCACGATGCGCTCGCGCGCGGCGCGGATGGCCGCGCGGTACTGCCGCTCGATGTCGTTGGTGTGGCGCCGGTTGTCGCGCGTGACGAACATGGCGTCGGCAGTGCCTGCATGCGGCATGTGCGCGACACCCGGCGCCTGGCGCAGCCTGCGGCGGAACCAGCCCGCGCCCTTGCCGCCCAGCGCGATGGCGCGCAGCACGAACTGGTGGATCTCGCCCACGATCGGGCCCTGCAGCTCCACTGCGTAGTCCTGCTTGGCCATGGGGCCGTAGTCGAGCATGTGGTCGGCCGAATAGTTGATGCCGCCGACGAAGGCGCGCTCGCCGTCGACCACCACGATCTTGCGGTGCATGCGCCTGAACACGTTGAGCCGCTGTCCCATGAAGCGGCGGCCAGGATCGAACACGCGCACCTTCACGCCGGCCGAGGTCAGCCCCTCGATGAACTCGCGCGAGAGATCGGGCGAGCCGAAGCCGTCGATCATCAGGTCGACCTTCACCCCGCGCAGTGCCGCCTCGCGCATGGCGGCGTGCAGCTGCAGGCCGACCTTGTCCTCGAACAGGATGAAGGTCTCGACGATCACCTCCCGCCGTGCCTGGCGGATGACCTCGAACACGCGCGGGAAGAACTCCTCGCCGTTTTCCAGCAGCTCGATGCTGTTGCCCGGGATCCAGTGGTTGCTTGCGCCGTTGCCGTTGTTCATGTCGGGCCCGTTCACAGATCGATCTCCGCCACCAGCGGCGCGTGGTCCGACAGGTGCGACCACGGACGGCGCGGCAGCACCACGGGCGCGTGCGCGCCTGCATTGCGCACGTAGATGCGGTCGAGCGACAACACCGGGAATCGCGCAGGAAAGGTACGCGCCGCTCGGCCGGTGGCATGCACGAAGACCTCGCGCAGCGAGGCGCCCTTTTCGAGGATGTCGTGCGCGCGGCCGCGCCAGTCGTTGAAGTCGCCCGCCACGATCAGCGGTGCGTCGGAGGGCACCTCGTCGCGCACGATGTGGCACAGCAGCTCCAGCTGCTGCTGCCGGTGCGCCTCGGCCAGGCCGAGGTGGGTGCAGATCACGTGCACGTCGACCACCCGGCCGGGCAGGCGCAGCACGCAGTGCAGCAGGCCGCGCTTCTCGGGCCCGCTCACCGACACGTCGTGGTTGCGGAAATGCACGATCGGGAATTTCGACAGCACCGCGTTGCCGTGATGCCCCTTGGGATACACCGCGTTGCGGCCGTAGGCGAACTGCGGCCAGATGGTGTCGGCCAGGAATTCGTAGTGCGGCGCCTCGGGCCAGTTGCTCACGCGGCGCGAATGGCGCGAATGGGTGCCCAGCACCTCCTGCAGGAACACCACGTCGGCGCCCACGGTGCGCACGGCGTCGCGCAGCTCCGGCAGGATGAACTTGCGGTTGAGCGCGGTGAACCCCTTGTGGGTGTTCACCGTCATCACCTTCAGCGAGGTCGGCGCGACCTGCGCCGCAGCCCCTGCAGGCCGGGCTGTCTCGGCGTCGGGCGCGGTGGCGTCGGGAATGATGGGCGAGGAAGACATCGTCGTACAGGTTGTACGTGGCCCAGCCCTGGCCGACTGTAGGAACGCGCCAACTTCTTCCCGCCGCCATCCTGCCGCCGCCTTCGTACCCGGGCGGCCGGCTCCTACAGGCATGCCTGCCGCACCCCCACACGGGCGGAATTTCGAGGCTCCTACGGTGACTTCACGGTCCGCAAAGAAAGCAAGGAGCAGGAGTAAAGGCCCCGTTGCTCCTTCATGCGGAATGAACAAATGGATTCAGCCACAAGGAGATTACCCATGAGACATCAAGCAGCTTCCCTCCGCGCCACCGTCCTGGCCGCGTTGCTCGCCACCGCAGGCTTCGCCATGGCGCAGACGACTTCCATTCCAGCCCAGCCCGACCCGTCGGTGGGCGGCGAGGCCAGCACCATGACGCCGGCCGGCGTCGCCAACCCGCCGCAGCGCCCCGACAACTCGGCGCCGATGTCGCGCGATTCCGTGAAGGCAGAGGCGCGCGCCCACAACCGCAACAACGCCAACAACCCGGTGCCCAAGGGTGAGGTGACGACCACCGTCAACCACCAGCCCAACGCCATGCCGCAGCCGACCGGCGAGATGTCCCGCGCGGAGGTCAGTCAGACCGGCCGCAAGGTGACGCCGCGCTTCGGCGAGAAGGGCGAACGCCCGGACGTGGTGACGAACCCGACCGACAAGACCGGCACGCCGAAGTAGTCACGACGGGCCAGGGCGCGATTGCCTGATGGCCGATGAAAAAGCCCGCAGCGCTTTCGCGTTGCGGGCTTTTTCTTTGGATGCCTCCGGGCGGCGCTCGATCAGCTCTTGGCAGGGGCCGCAGGCGCACCGTGGTTGGCGCCGTCATGGCCGCGGTGGCCGCGATGGCCGAAGTGCGCGGTCTCGGTGTCGAAGGTCTTCTGCTGCTCGGGCGTCAGCGCGGCGTAGAAGGTCTTCGTGGCTTCGGCGCGCTTGGCGAACATCGCGCTGCGCTCGGCCTGGCGGGCCTGCATGCGTTCCAGGCGTTCGGGCGTGGTCAGCTTGGCGAACTCGGCGCGGTCCATGTGCGGACGCGGACCGGCCGGCGGCTGCGTCGCGCTCGTGTAGGTGCTCCATGCGCCTTCCTGCGCCGAGGTTAGCTTGAGCTTTTCCTTCAGCGCTGCGAGGCGCTTGGCGCGGTGTTCCTTCATGCGCTCCATGCGCTGGGCCGGATCCATGCGCTTGTGCTGCGCCTTGGGCGCGGCGGCGTTGTCGGCCTGGGCCACCGCCGCGGTGGGCGCGGCTGCGGACGGAGCGGCTGCCGGCGCTTGAGCGAAGGCGCCCGAGGAGGCGAGGGCGGCCGAACCCAGCAGGCTGGCCCAGACGATGCGTTGGCGAAGAGAAATCATGAGAAGTGCTTCCTTTCGAAGAAGCCTGCCACCGATGGGCAGCAGGTGAGACGAAGTGTGGAAGCCCTCTGTATCGCATCCGTTAGCCCGGCGTGAGCTTGCGTAAAGAATGATGAACAGGGCATCGGGCCCTGCGCAGGCTGTCCGCGGCGTGCGGGCGCTGCATCACTTGGGCCGCGGCCGCTTCAGCCCGCGGTCCGGCGGCTGAAGCCTTCCCGCACGCAGCTCGGCGACACCCCTGGCGACGGCGCGGGCCACCTGGCGCACCTCCTCGTGCACGTCGGCGTCGGCATCCAGCGTGTCGTGGCTGGTGGCGTACGGCTCGTAGTAGCCGATGTAGCGGTCCAATCGGGCCTGCGTGCCGGCGTCGATCAGGCCCATCCAGTCGAGCCAGTCGCAGAGGTTGCGGCGCAGGCCCTCCACGCCGGCCACATCGCCGTGCACCACCACGCCATAGACACGGCCGTCGAGGTGCTTGGGATAGCCCCAGCCTTCCAGCTCCAGCGCCTTGGCCTCCTCGGGTTTCTTGCCGTGCGTGCTGGTGGGATCGGGATTCCCGCCGTCGGCGCAGACCAGCCGGTCGATCATCAGCTTCAGCGGGCTCGTGGCCTGGTACCAGTGCGTGGGCGTCAGCAGGATCACCCCGTGTGCGGACACCCAGCGCTCGTAGATCTCGTTCATCCAGTCGCCGGTCTGGCGCAGCGAATGGTTGGGGTAGCAGCTGCAGGGCCAGTGGCACAACGGCATGGCGGTGGAGACGCAGCCCTTGCAGGGATGGATCTGCCGGCCGTATTCGGAGGTGAGCAGGCTCAGGTCGAGCAGGTCTGTCTCGATGCCGCTGCCCTCCAGCACCTCGCGCGCGAGCTGCGCGAGTCGCCAGGTCTTGGAGACTTCGCCGGGGCAGGTGCCGTCGTTGCGCGGCGAGCCGTTCACCAGCAGCACGCGCGAGGGGGTCTGCGGCTGGCTCCACGCTGCCTGCGCGGCGTCGAGGCGCGCCTTGGCCTCCAGCCAGTCGACAGAGAGTTCGTACCCGGGATCGGCATAGCCCGGCCCGGCCTTGCGGGTGACGGGCGCCTTGCGGCCCTCCTCGTAGGCCTCCCAGGCAATGAGCTCGATGCGCCGCAGCGAATCGGCCTCGGCGCGGAAGGCCGGGTCTTGAAAAGGCTGCATGAAGCGTTCGTGGAACTCGGCGCGCTGCAGCGTCTCGGGCGCCTGTCCTTTCCGGATCGTGGGGGGCATGGGCGCAATCTAGGCTGCGCGGCGCGCAGCCGGTGCGTGTGCGCGATGCCGATTTCCGGTAGGCGGGCGACTACATGCCTTGCCCGCAACGCGTTCAGCCGAGCTTTCCGCTCTGGAAGTCGTGCACTGCCTGCCTGACCTGTTCGGGCGTGTTCATCACGAAGGGCCCGTACTGCGCGATGGGTTCGTTGAGCGGCTTGCCGGCGATGAGCAGGGCGCGCGCCGGGCTGTGGTTGGTCGCGCCGGCGCGCAGCACCACGCCGTCGCTGTGGGGCTCGTTGGCGAGGATGGCCATGCGCCGCGTGGGAATCTCGCTGCCGGCGATCCACAGCGATTCGCGGAACACGTACACCAGCGCGTTGTGGTCGTGCGGCAGCGGCTGCGCGAATTCGGCGCCCGGCTGCAACTCGATGTCGAGGTAGAGCGGCTCGGTGTGGGCGCGACGCACGGCGCCTTCGATGCCGTGGCTCGCGCCAGCGATCACGCGCACGCGCACGCCGCCGGAGGTGGTGAATTCGGGAATCTCCTCGCTCTGGATGTCGCGATACCAGGGCTCGCGCATCTTGTCCTTTGCCGGCAGGTTGAGCCAGAGCTGGAAGCCTTCCATCAAGCCTTCCTCCTGCTCGGGAAGTTCGCTGTGCACGAGGCCGCGGCCTGCGGTCATCCACTGCACGCCGCCGTTCTCGAGCAGCCCTTCGTGGCCGGCACTGTCGCGGTGCCGCATGCGCCCCGCGATCATGTAGGTGACGGTCTCGAAGCCGCGGTGCGGATGGCTCGGGAAGCCGCCGATGTAGTCGCCCGGGTTGTCGCTGCCGAAGGCATCGAGCATGAGGTACGGGTCGAGCCGCTTCTGCAGCGGCTGCTGCAGCACGCGGGTGAGCTTCACGCCGTCACCATCGCTGGTGGAGACACCGGCCACGATGTGGTCGATGCCGCGCGGCGTGGCGACGGGATCGGTGGGGTGGTTGGCGTGGTGGTTGGCGTTCGTCATGCGCCCATGGTGGCACTAACTCCCCCGCCGCGCCACCCGTGCGCTGTCAGCCGGCAGCGCGTACGGGCTGTCGCGTCAGGGCCACTGCTGGCGCTGCCAGTAGCTGTATTTCCAGTGCGTCTCGAAACCGGCGCGCCGATACAGGGAGCGCGCCGCCTGGTTGCCCGCATCGACCTGCAGGAACACCCGCTCGAAGCCGCGCTCCGAGGCGGCCTGCGCCAGCCCGGCCAGCACGCGGCCCGCCAAGCCGCGGCCGCGCTGCGCCTGGTCGGTGCGCATGCCGTGCACGCTGGCCCAGCCGTGGCCGAAGGCCATGGCGCCGGCGGCCAGCGTCCGCCCGTTCTCGCGCACGCTGGCGTAGAGGGTGCCCTTGGCGCGCGAGAGCATCCGCACGCGATGGGCGCCGTCCACCGGGTCGAAGCCCTCGCCGAGGAACAGCGCCGACCACGCGCCGTCTGGTGCGCCGTCGACGTCGGCCAATGCCGCGCCCGGCCCCGCCACCTGCCGCATGCGCTGGACCGAGGCGATCTGCACGCAGGTGGGACTGTCGGCGACGTAGTGCCTGCGTTCCAGCTCGGCACGCAGGCTGTCGAAACACGGTGCGTCGGCCAGCCGCAGCGCGGGCGCCGCCTGGTGGCTGTCGTAGCGGTCCTCGATGCGGTCGAGCGTCGCGGCCTCGACCGCATCGCGGTGCAGCGGAACTGCCGACTTCGCGCGCTTGACGGTGCCACTCGCGAAGGGCAGGAGCCAGCCGTCGATTTCTTCCGTCACGTCGGGCGAAACCGCCGCGATGGTGGCCCGCTCGATGGCCTCGATCTCGGCCGCGGACAGTTGGAGCGTGCTCATTGCGTGACGGCCTCCGGCGCCGTGAACTTCGCCGCGGCCACGCTCTTGAGCAGGGCTTCGCGCTGGTTGCGGCTGATCCCGCGGATGCCTTCGGCGATCCACTTGATGCGCTCGGGGTCGACCTGGCCGTCGCGCCGCCATTGCTCGAGCACGGCCTGCGGCTTGTGCAGCATGGCGGCGAGCCACACGGCCTGCGCCGGCTCGAGCGTGCGCGCGCTGCGCTTGAAGTAGCGCTTCGCCGCCGCCTCGGCGCCGCAGATGTTGCCGCCCCATGGCGCGTTGTCCAGGTACAGCTGCAGGATGCGGGCCTTGCCCAGCGTCTGCTCCATCTCGACTGCGTAGAGCAGCTCGCGCAGCTTGCGCTCGGCGGTGCGGTCGCTGCCCGTCACCAGCAGCTTGGCGAGCTGCTGCGTCAGCGTGCTGCCGCCGCGCCGCGTCTGGCCAGGCTTCTGGTTGTTGTCGATGGAAGCGAGGATCTCGGTCAGGTCGTAGCCGCCGTGGGTGAAGAAACGCTGGTCTTCGGCGGCGATGACGGCGCGCGCCAGCCAGCTGTCGTTGGCCAGCTTCGCCGACGGGCCGCAGCTGGTGCGCGCGCCCAGCATGGCCTCGGTGCCCAGCCCTTCCACGGTGAACTGGCTGATGGTGGGCTGCACCGCGAAGGTGGCCTCGGGCAGCACCAGCTGGCCGCGCAGCGCGAGCGTGCCGCCGATGCGGGCGCGCTGGAGCTCGGGCAGCGCGGGCACAAGCACGGCGTACCAGCGGGCGATGGGCGCGTCCTGCACGCTGGCGTTGAGGTGGATGTTCCTGGGCATGAGCCTGCCGTCCCAGTTGCCATGCAGCTGACTCGTGTCGTTGCTCTGCGGCGTGGCCTCGAAGGTGCCGGCGAGCGTGTTGCCGTCGCGCCTGACGGTGGCGACCAGGCGTTCGACGCGGATCGGCTGGGTGCCCAGCGCCGGCACGTCGGCGCTGCACGGCGCGCACTGCATTTCCAGCATCTCGCCGGCCGGCTTCCAGGCGAAGCGCACGATGCCGAAGCGGGTGTCGAACGAACGGCCGTCGAGGTAAGGCGCGAACCATGTCGAGGTGGCCACGCGCACCGCCGTCGGCACGCCGATCTCGAAATTCAGCGGCCCCGCCTTCACCGTCGTGCTCCATTCGCCGGCAGCCGGCGCGAGCGCCAGCTTAACTATCAAAAAGATAGCCACACAGGCCGTAATGACCAGGGCCAGCAGGCCATAGAGCACAAATCGCAGGGTCTTCTTCACAGGCAGGTTTCTCAGATCGGTCTCGCTACGGTGACAGCTTGCCACGGCCCATGCGATTGGCCGCTGGCGGCTGCCCAGTACCAGCTTGAAGTGTCTGTGAAAGCCGTGCCTTGGGCGTCGACGATGCGCTCGCAGACGCTGATTTTTTGCGCTCCGTGCCGTTGCGCAACAAAACAGCGCCACATGCGCTCCTGGGCGTCGCGCTCCAGCCGCGCCTGCTCGATGCGGTAGCCCAGCGCGCGGTAGCAGTCCGCGGCCGGGTGCAGCATGCGCGTGGGCTGGCTGACCTCGCGCATCACCAGCGTCCGGGTGCCGTCGGTCATGCGGCCGATGGCGCCGGGGAAGCGGTCGGCAAAACGCTGCTCCACGTCGCTCAGCGCCAGCGGGCGCAGCGCGGCGCCGTCCCACTCGCTCGGCCACTCGTGCGAGGCGACGGCAGGCGCCATCGGTTCGGCCGGGGTGCGCAGGGCGGCCGTGGCCGACCACAGCATGCACATCAGCATCGCCAGCGCGAAAGCCGTCTTGTGGCCGATGCGGTTGATGAAATGGTTCGCGAACCAGCGTTCAAAGAACGGTGTCGACATGGCGGGCTCCCTGGGTGGTGATCAGGCCCGGAATGGGCAGTTCGGCGGCTTCGGGCGCGGGGCGGGCCGGCACCATCAGCCGGGCGATGGCGCCGCACACCGCGGCCAGCAGCACCAGGCCCAGCGCGTTGTGCGCCCATGGCACGAGCGGATGGCCGGCGCCCTCGAAGGCGATCAGCACGCTGTTGCGCACGATGTTCCCGGCAAGCACCAGCAGGCCGACCATCGGCAGCCGCGCCATGAAGTCGCGGCCGCTGCGCGAAGCCCACAGCGCGACCGCGCAGGCCGTGAAATAGCCCAACCACACCATCTGCACGCCGGAGCAGGGCGCATCGACGATGACCAGCCGGCCGTCGACCGCGAGGGTGGCGCCTTCGCGTGCCACCTCGAAGCCGGGCGACAGCAGCCAGCGGCTGACCTCGGCCGTCACCACGCGCAGCGGATAGCCGGCATAGAACTGCAGCGACGAGAGCAGCGGCAGCGCGAGCACCGCGAGGCCGGCCACCGGCAGCGCCGCCACCTTGCGCGGCAGGAAGGCCAGCAGCCCGCAGGCCAGCGCCAGCACCGCGACCAACCCGGCCGCGAGCGGCGGCAGCGCGGGCACGAAGCCGAGCCCCGTGCGCATCAGCGTCGCGAGCACCGTACCCGCACCGGCCAGCGCCAGCCAGCCCAGGCGCGGCGATGCGCGCAGCTCGCGCCGGCGGCTCCAGGCCAGCGCCGCGAGCGCGACCAGCGCCAGCAGGCCCAGCGGATCGTCGGAGCCGTCGCGCATGCGCTGGGCCATCCACACCCAGGTGGGCATCAGCGCGACGAACTGCAGGCCGATCCAGCCGGCGGCCGGGGTGCGGTCGATGTGGATGCCCCAGTCCACGATGCGCGGATGGCGGTGGGCAAGCATTGCCAGTGACATTCTTTTCTTTCTTACGGACGGGTCAGGCGGTGAAGCGGCGCGCGTCGTTGCGGCGCGCGCGGCGGCGCAGCATGGCGAGCATCGACAGCACGACGGCGATGGCGCCCAGCGACTCGGGCTCGGGCGTACTCGGCACCTCCGCGCCGAGCGCCAGCTCGCTCACGCCTTGCGGCAGGGGCAGCGGCTGGTCCACACCCGCGCTGTCCTGCGGCGCGACGTTGCGCACCACCTTGTCGACGGCGATGAAGCTCGTGTATTGCGTGAGCAGGCTGTACTTCAGGCCGAGTTCGGTGATGCGGTCCTTCAGGGCCGTGCCGCCTTCCAGCGTCTCCTGGTCGCTCAGGCTCTGGATGCGGTGGCGCGCCCACAGCGTGCGCAGCGCGGCCGTGTCCTGGCGGGTGCTGCCGTCGATGCGCACTTCCTGGCGATAGGGGCCGCTCGCGCCCTGGCCTTCGATGATCACGCGGCCCCTGGCCTCGCCACGCCACTTGCCGAACACGATCACCGGTCTTTCGCCCAGCACGTCGGGCAGCGCCTGCGGTTCCACGTCGTACACGTCGAGGCCGCCGAAGGTGGCCTTCACGTTCGTGAGCACCGGCGACTCCACCATGCGGCGAAAGCGCGCGGCCTGCTCTGGGGCCTGGATCGGGTCGGTGATGATGAAAGGCTCGCCCATGCCGGCGCGTGCGATGCCTTCCATCAGGCTGCGGTTGACCGAGGAACCGATGCCGAAGGCGAACACGTTGGCCTTCGACAGGTTGTTGCGCACCAGCTCGAAGGCCTCGCGCTCCACCGTCACGTAGCCGTCGGTCACCACCACTACGGTGCGCGACACGTTCTCTTCCTTCGGCTCTGCATATACGCGCTTGAGCGCCGGGATGAGCTCGGTACTGCCGCTGCCGCTGTAGTTCTTGATGGTGGCCAGTGCCTGCTCGATGTTGGCGCGCGTGGCCGGCACCGACTTGGGCGAGAGCATCCTGTTGCTGCCCGAGAACAGCAGCACGTTGAAGGTGTCGCTCGGGCGCAGCCCGCCGATCAGGCGCTCCAGCACCGTCTTCGCGGTATCGAGCGGAAAGCCGTGCATCGAGCCCGATATGTCGACCACGAAGATGTAGTCGCGCGGCGAGATCGCGCTGGCGGCCACGGCCTTGGGCGGCTCGACCATGGCGAGGAAGAAGTTCTCCGCGTTGTTGCCCTGGCCCTTGTAGAGCATCAGGCCCGATTCGATCTTCTCGCCCGCAAGGCGGTAGTCGAGCACGAAGTCGCGGTTGTCGGCGGGGCGGCCGTCGGCTGCGAGCACAACGTCGGCGTGCTGGTCCTCGTCGCTCTTCTTCACGTCGATGGCGTGCGTGGCCGAGCGGATCTCCTTGATGCCCATCGGCGTCTCGATGGTGGCCTTGAGCCTGAAGCTTGTTGCGGCGGCAGCGCCGGCGGCCAGCGTGGGCTGCGCGACCCACCTGGCCTGCGCGTTCTCGGACTGCGGAGAGTTGTAGCGCGGGCCGACCACGGTCGGGAACACGAACTGGTAGTTGCCCGACTGCGGCACCAGAAGTTCGGTGTAGCGAAGCTCCACCTTCACATCGTCGCCCGGCAGGATGTTGGCGACGTTCATCTGGAACACGTTGGGCAGCTGCTGCTCCAGCAGCGCGGCGGTCTTGCCCTCCTTCTTGGCCGTGTCGTACTCGATCTGCGCCTGCTGCTTCTCGCGGATCTGCGCGGTGATGAGCCGGTCGGCCAGCCGCACGTTGAGGCCGCTCACCGCGGCCTTGGTCGAGCCCGGGAAAACGTACTTCGCCTCGATGGCGCGCTGGCCTTCGTTGCGGTAGGTCTGCGTGACCGTCACGTCGGCGATCACGCCCGAGATCTTCACCGAGACCTCCGTGCCCTTCAGCGGCAGGCGGTCGACCGAGGGGTCGTCGCTCTTCACGAAGAAATAGGGGCTCTCGGTCTTCTGGCGCGGGCCGGCGGGCGCTTCCTGCGCGTGCACCGGGCGCACGCCCATGGCGATGAAGCCCGCGGTCGCCAGGCTCACGGTGGCGAGCCAGAGCCAGCGGCCGGGACGTGGGGTGGTTTGGGCATCCATGGCGGGGGTCCTTGTCCGTGCGAACTTGCACGGCCGCAACTTTCTCCACCGCGCGAGAAGCCAGTTGGAAGGCCTCTTGAAGTCGACGGCCACCCGCATCCGCTGTGTGAAGTCTGTGTGAAGCGAGACGGCCCGGGCTCTTCACACGGCCTTCGGCTCGCGCGGCGAGCATCGCGGCCATCGCTACAGACGAGGAGAGAAAAACATGCTTCAGCTGCTCAGGGTCGTGATGAGTTCCATGCTGGCCAAGGTCGCCGGCCTGCTCTTCCTGCTGCTGCTCCTTTGCATTCCGCTGGGGGAGATCGATTCGATCAACCGCGCACGCGGCGAGAGCCAGCGAGAGGCGGCCAGCGAGCTCGCCGCCACCTACGCGGGGCGCCAGACCATGGTGGGGCCGCTGCTGCTGGTGCCGTACGTGGAACGCTGGATGGAGCCGCTGCGCAACGCGCAGGGCAAGGTGATCGGCCAGGAGCCGCGCAGCAAGGAGATGGCCCACGTGGTGTTCCCCGACAAGCTGCACATCGAGGGCACGATGGCACCGCAGGAACGCTATCGCGGCATCTTCAAGATCCCCTTCTACACGCTCGACGCCACGCTCACCGGCGGCTTCGCGGCCTTCGATCCCAAGGCCGTGTCGCACAGCGAGGCCGATTCGAAGATCGAGTTCAAGGCACCGCTGATCGCCTTCAACGTGAGCGACCTGCGCGGCCTCGATGGCTCGCCGGGCATGACCATGGGCGGCGAGGCCTTGCGCTTCAAGCAGCGTGTGCCGGGCCTGGACGACGACGCCTGGTTCGCCAACGGCATCCATGCACCGGTCACCGGCGCGGCGCTCGCGGCCTGGCAGGCCGGCACGCCGATCCCCTTCGAGATGAAACTGGGCCTGGTGGGGCAGGACACGCTCGCCATCGCGCCCATCGCCGAGGAAACCACCGCGCACCTGAGCTCGCCCTGGGCGCATCCCAGCTTCGGCGGCCGCTTCCTTGCGGCAGAACGCAGCGTGACGGCACAGGGCTTCGACGCCCGCTGGCGCGTGTCCTCGCTCGTGACCTCGGCACGCGAACAGGTGCGCGCAGGCCTTTCGGGCCGCGGCGGCGCAGTGGACGTGGCCAGCAGTGCCGACGTGGCGGCTTCGGCTGCCCCAGCCGTCGCGCCGCGCCGCAACCTGGGTCCTTTGCAGACCTTCGACGTGTCGCTCGCCCAGCCCATCAACGTCTATTCGATGAGCACGCGCGCCGGCAAGTACGGCGTGCTCTTCATCGGCCTGGTGCTGATGGCGGCCTTCATGTTCGAGCTGTTCCGCAAGCTGCGCCTGCATCCGATCCAGTACGGGCTGGTGGGCTTGTCGATCGCGCTCTTCTTCCTCCTGCTGCTGGCGCTTTCCGAGAAGTTCGCCTTCCGGTGGGCCTATGCCGGCGCGGCTTCGGCAAGCGTCGCGCTGCTGGCGGTGTACTTCAGCGCCGTGCTCGGCGGCTGGCGGCGCGGCATGTCGTTCGGCGCGTTCGTGGCGCTGCTGTACGGCGCACTCTATGGCCTGCTGGCTTCGGAAAGCAACGCGCTGCTGTTGGGTGCGCTGCTGATCTTCGGCATGCTGGCCACGCTGATGCTGGTGACGCGCAAGGTCGACTGGTATGCGCTCTCGCGCCGCGGCGAAGCGACGCCCGTGGCCCCCATGGCGGTACCCGAAACGCAGACCGCCGCATGAAGCTGCTGCGGATCGTCGCGGGTGCATCGGGCTGGCTGGCGCTGGCCGTGCTGTGGTTCTGGGCCTGGCACCTGAAGGATCCGCACCTGCGCTTCATGCGCGCGTGGGAACTGCCGCTTTTGTCGGCGTTGCTGCTCGGGGGCATCGCGATCGCGTGGCGCTTTGCACGAGGCACGCTGCGGCCCGTGGCGCTGGGACTGGCATTCGCAGCGCTGCTCACGGCGATCTGCCAGGAAGCGATGTCGCGCCAGCACCGCGCCGAGGTGAACGCCATGGAGGGCCCGCTCGCGCAGGCCGTGGGCGCGCATTTCATCGTCGGCTACGACGACGCCAGGGAACTGCGCGACCTGGCCCGCAAGGGATTGATCGGCGGCATCTTCGTCACCGGCCGCAACGTCCAGGGCCGAACAGCCGAGTCGCTGCGCGACGAGATCGCGGGCCTGCAGGCCTTGCGCAGTTCGGCCGGTCTCGCGCCGCTGATCGTCGCCACCGACCAGGAAGGCGGCGCCGTCTCCCGCCTGTCGCCGCTGGTCGAGCGCCAGCCCTCGCTCGCCTCGCTGCTCGAAGCCGACCTGCCCGACGATGAACTCGCCCGGCGCGCCCACGCCTACGGCTCGCAGCAGGGCAGGGCGCTCGCCGCGCTGGGCCTCACGCTCAACTTCAGCCCCGTGGTCGACCTGCGCACCGGCCGCGCGCCGGGCCGGTGGGACTTCCATACCCGCATCGACGAACGCGCCATCTCGGCCGACCCGGCGGTCACTGCGCAGGTGGCGCTCGCTTACGAGCTGGGCCTCGAATCGGCTGGGGTGCGAGGCACGCTCAAGCACTTTCCCGGCCTGGCGGACGTGGCCGAGGACACCCACCATTTCGCCGCCGAACTGCGCACGCCGGTCGCCCGGCTCTCGGCCCGCGACTGGAAGCCGTTTCAAGACGTATCGAAACATTCGGATGCGGCCATCATGCTCGGCCATGTCATCCTCGCGGAACTTGACGCCGCTTATCCGGTCTCTTTCTCGCGCAAAATCGTGCAACGGGTGATCCGCGGCGAGTGGGGCTACCAGGGCCTGCTCGTCACGGACGATCTCACGATGGGCGCGGCCTACAACCGCGGTCTCTGCGACGCCACCGTCCGTGCGCTCGACGCCGGGGTGGATCTTCTGCTTATCGCCTTCGACCACGACAAGTACTTCGATGCCATGCATTGCGCGCAGCGTGCTGCGCAGCAAGGCACGCTCGAGCTCCGGACGCCGGAACGCGGCAGCGTGCGGCGGCTCCAACCCTTTCGCTAGCCAAACAGGCATTTCCCATGTTCAAACGCTCAAACTCCAAGGCCCCCGGCGACGACGGCGCGGCGCCGCCCGGCTCCCGCTTCGACTGGAAGCGCATCGCCGGCTGGGGCGCCATCGGTGTCGGCTCCGGCGCGCTGGTGGTGCTGGTCGCGGCCATCGTCGCGGTGGTGACCATCTATCCGAAACTGCCCGACGTCTCGGAGCTTTCCGACTACCGCCCCAAGCTGCCGCTGCGCGTGTATTCGACGGAAGGCCAGCTGATCGGCGAGTTCGGTGAAGAGCGCCGCAACCTCACGCCCTTCGCCAACATCCCCAAGGTGATGAAGGACGCGGTGCTGGCCGTGGAGGACGCCCGCTTCTACGACCACGGCGGCGTCGACTACAAGGGCTTCGTGCGTGCCGCCGTGGCCAGCCTGAAGGGCGGACGCAAGCAGGGCGCGTCGACCATCACGATGCAGGTGGCGCGCAACGTGTACCTGAGCTCCGAGCGGACCATGAGCCGCAAGACCTACGAGATCCTGCTGGCGATGCGGCTCGAACAGCAGCTCACGAAGGATCAGATCCTCGAGATCTACCTGAACCAGATCTACCTCGGCAACCGCGCCTACGGTTTCGCCGCCGCGGCCGAGACCTACTTCGGCAAGCCGCTGCAGAACATCACCATCGCCGAGGCCGCGATGCTCGCGGGCCTGCCGAAGGCACCGGGCGCGAACAACCCGGTGGCCAACCCGCGCCGCGCGCGTGCGCGCCAGCTGTACGTGATCGACCGCATGCAGGAAACGGGGTTCATCACCGCCGAGCAGGCGGCCGCCGCGAAGAAGGAGGAACTGCACCTGCGCGATGCGGCCGACCCCAACCGCCTGCATGCCGAATACGTGGCCGAGACGGTGCGCCAGATGATGTACGCGCAGTACGGCGACAGCATCTACACCAGCGGCATGAAGGTCTACACCTCGATCGTGGCGGCCGACCAGGCGGCTGCCTACAGGTCGCTGCGCAAGGGCATCATGGACTACGAACGCCGCCAGCCCTACCGCGGCCCCGAGAAGTTCGTCGACCTGCCGACCGAGCAGAAGGAGATCGACGAAGCGGTGGACGACGCACTGGCCGAGCATCCCGACAACGGCGACGTGATCGCGGCCGTGGTGCTCGAAGCGAGCGCGAAGGAAATCAGCGCGGTGCGCGCGAACGGTGAAACCATCCAGGTCACCGGCGAGGGCCTCAAGCCCGCGCAGTCGGGCCTTGCCGCAAAGGCGCCGCCCAACATCAAGATCCGCCGCGGCGCGGTCATCCGCGTGGCGAGGACGCCGAAGAACACCTGGGAGATCACCCAGCTGCCCGAGGTGGAGGGCGCCTTCATCGGCATGGACCCGCGCAGCGGCGCCATCAAGGCGCTGGTGGGCGGCTTCGACTACGGCAAGAACAAGTTCAACCACGTGACGCAGGCTTGGCGCCAGCCGGGTTCGAGCTTCAAGCCCTTCATCTACTCGGCCGCGCTCGAGAAGGGCTTCACGCCCGCCACCGTGGTGAACGACGCGCCGCTGTACTTCGACGCCAGCGCCAACGGCGGCCAGCCCTGGGAGCCAAAGAACTTCGAGGGCACCTACGAGGGCCCGATGCCGCTGCGCACCGCGCTGATGAAGTCGAAGAACCTGGTCACGCTGCGCGTGCTGCAGTCGATCGGCGCGCCCTATGCGCAGGACTGGATCACGAAGTTCGGCTTCGACAAGGACAAGCATCCCGCCAACCTGCCGATGGGCCTGGGCGCCGGCTCGGTCACGCCGATGCAGATGGCGGTGGGCTACTCGGTGTTCGCCAACGGCGGCTACCGCGTCAATCCGTACCTGGTCACGCGCGTCACCGACCTGCGCGACAAGGTCATCATGGAAACCGAGCCGCCGGTGCTCGACGAGACGCGCCGCGCGATCCCGCAGCGCAACGCCTTCATCATGGATTCGCTGCTGCAGAGCGTGGTGCGCAACGGCACCGGTTTCAAGGCCTACCAGGCGCTCAAGCGCGACGACCTCTTCGGCAAGACCGGCACCACCAACGATTCCTTCGACACCTGGTTCGCGGGCTTCCAGCCGACCATGGTGGGCATCGCGTGGGTCGGCTACGACACGCCGCGCCAGCTCGGCGTGCGTGGCGAGACCGGCGGCAGCCTGAGCCTGCCGATCTGGACCGGCTACATGCAGACCGCGCTGCAGGGCGTGCCGGTGACGCATCCGGCCCAGCCCGAGGGCGTGGTGAGCATCGACGGCGAGTGGTACTTCGACGACTTCACGCCGGGCCACAACGTGGCGAGCCTGGGCCTGGAGAGCAGCGACACGCCGCCGCCGCCGGTCGAGCAGCTCACCGGCGCTCCCGTCGGTGCGCCGCCCCCGCCGGAGGAACGCAACCGGATCCTCGATTTCTTCCGGTAGCCGGGCTTCTTCGGGGAGCCGGAAGCGAAGGCGGGTTCGCGGTGCCTACACTCGGTACCGCCTCCCGCCTTTTCCTTTTTCTCCTTCTCCCGCATCCATGGAAATCCTCACCCTGGTGGCACTCGTCGCCGCCGGCTTCTACATCCTCAAGTCCAGGGAACAACGCCTGCGCATCGCCCTGCTGGCCAGCCACCTCGGCCGCTATCAGATCGAGAAGCTGATGGAAAGCCTCACCTCCGGCTACATGCGCTGCCTCGGCGAGGACGACGCCGAGCGCCGCCGCCAGATCTGGCAGATCCTGGACAGCACCGAGGAAAAACTCTCCGGCCAGATCGACGGCTTCGCAGCCGAGTTCTCGCGCATGCCCGAACCCGTCACCCGCGTGAGCAAGCTGCCGGTGGCCATTCCCCTCTTCACCCAGTTCTTTCCGTCGGCGACCTTCGACATGCGCCAGGCGTTGCTCATCCATGCACGCGGCATCGCCGGCGTGATGCGCAACGAAGAAGGCCGTACACCGAAGTCGAAGGCCTACATGATGTCGGCCGAGCTGTTCCTGCTGCAGCACACCTGCCACTGGTATTGCCGCTCGAAGACGGTGGCCTCGGCCCGCATGATCGGCCAGCACCAGACGCAGTATCTGCAGGCGCTGGGCGCGGCGAGCCCGCAGACGCGTGAAGCCTATCGCGCGCTGGTCGGGCGGACCGCCGTTCCTCAGTGAGGATTCAGTGATGCGATGACAGCGGCAGCGTCAGCGTGGCCACTGCTCCGCCACGCGACGCATTGCCCAGGTCGATGCGGCCGTGGTGCAGGGCCGCGATCTCCTTGACGAACGCCAGGCCCAGGCCCGTGCTCTTCTTCTGGCTGTGCGGCCTCGCGAGCGAATAGAACTTCTGGAAGACCTTTTCCTGCGCGTAGTCTGGAATGCCGGGGCCGTGGTCGCGCACGCTCACGCGGGCGAGCTTGGAAGTGGTTTCCAGGGTGAGCAGCACCTCGCTGTCCGGCGGCGAGAAATCGATGGCGTTGTCGAGCAGGTTGCTGATGGCGCGACGCAGCAGGAACGGGTCGCCTTCGGTGCGGGCTTCGTTGCGGATGTTCACGAGCAGCCTGATGTTGCGCTTCGCAGCCGCGGGCTGCGCGCTCGCGGCGATGTCTTCGATCAGCGCGGCCAGCGACACGGCTTCGGTGCGGTCGAGCGCGCGCCGGGTTTCCAGCGCGGTGAGCTCCATCATGCGGTCGACGATTTCCTGGATGCGCTGTGTCTCCCGCTCGATGTTCTTCAGGAAGCGTTCGCGCTCGGGGTGCGGCATCGACGGCTCCTGCAGCAGCTCGGCCGCGCCGCGGATGGCCGAGAGCGGGCTCTTCACCTCGTGCGTGAAGGTCTGCACGTAGTCGGCGACGTAGTTGCGCCCGGTGAGTGCGTCGCGCATCTCGCTGAAGCCGGTGCGCACGCCGTCGACCGCGCGGCGCGCCATGCGCGAGAGGCTCAGGGTGCGCTGGGCGCGCACCCAGGTCCAGTAGTCGCGGATCAGGCCGAAGGGCCGCACCAGCCAGACCGAGACGATCAAGGTGAGCAGCAGCAGCGCCAGCGCCGAACCCACGCCGACCCAGATGGTGCGCCCGCGCGCGTCTTCGACGAACTGGCCGAAGCTCTGCACCGGCTTGCCGACGCTGACCATGCCGACGATCTCGTTGTTCCAGCGGATCGGCGCACCCACGTACATGACCGAGGTGCGCGGGTCGCCGTCGACGTCGCGCGTGGTACGTGCGCCGTACACGCCGGCCAGCGTGCGGCTCACGTCGCTCCATTTCGAATAGTCGGCGCCGAGGTGCCTGCCGAGCGAATCGAACATCACGCGGCCGTTGCGGTCGGTGACGTACACGCGCAGTTCGACGCGGCTCTTGTGCAGGTTGTAGATCTGCGCCGAGAACTCGCGCGCATAGAGCGTGCGGAACAGGGGTTCGAGCCGCGCGGTGTTGATGGCACCGGCGATCACGTCCTGCTCGACCAGGCTGGCCACCAGCTGCGAAGTTTCGACCAGCGATTCCTCGGCCGATTCGCGGTAGCGCGGGTCGATGTCGGAGACGACGCGATAGAGAAGGAAGGCGATGCCTGCCGTGTAGATCAGCAGGATGCCGATGAATATCCGGGTGCGCCGTGTCAAGGCCTGGCTCTCCCACAGGCTTGGGCCGCCCACCCCCTTGCGGGGGGCGACACCTGCGGCCCGGCAAAGCCGGTTCCGCGGGATTCCGCGAAAAGGCGGGCCAGGGCCGGCGTCATGCCCTTGATGGCAGTTCTTCGTTCAGCGCATAGCCGGTGCCGCGCAGCGTGCGGATCGGCTCCACGTCCGGCGCGATCGCCTTGAGCTTGGCGCGCAGGGTCTTGATGTGCGCGTCGACGGTGCGGTCGAAGCTGTCGCTGGCGTCGTCCCAGACCAGTTCGAGCAGTTCGTCGCGCGTGAAGACGCGGCCCGGGCGCTGCACGAGCAGCCGCAGCAGGCCGTATTCGTAGCGCGAGAGTTCGAGCAGCCTGCCGTAGTAGCGGATCTGCATGCGCTCGGTGTCCAGCGCGAAGGGCGATGCGGGGGTCTGGGAGGCCGCAGGAGCGCCGTTTGCCTGATTTTGCTGCCCCCCCACGTGGTTCGGGGCTGCGGCGCCCTGGGAGGCTCCTGAGCCGTTTCTGGCGCTGCGGCGCAGGATGGTCCGCACACGGGCGACCAGCTCTCTGGGGGAAAAGGGCTTGGCGATGTAGTCGTCGGCGCCCAGTTCGAGGCCGACCACGCGGTCTATCTCGTCGCTGCGGGCCGTCAGGAACACCATGGGTACCTCGGGGCCCCCCATGGACTGATTCAGCGCCTGCAGGCGCTTGAAGAGCTCGAAACCGTTGAGATCGGGCAGTCCGATGTCCAGGATGGCCAAGGCGGGTGGTTCCTGCGCGAACTGGGCGATGGCTTCCTCGGCGGTGGCGCACCACACGGGGACGAATCCGTCGCTCTTCAGGACGTATTGCAGTGTGTCGGCGATGCCCGACTCGTCTTCGGCGATCAGGATCCGGGGTTTGAAGCTCATCCGCGAATGTTAGCGAGGGGAGGAACGCCGGGAGGACCGGTTCCGGCCCCTGCATGCGCGACCGGCGCGGCCTTTCGCGGCTTTTTTTTCGGGCGCAGCTTTTCCTGTCCCCTATCTCTTGTTCTTCTTATTCAAATTAGTAGTAGTAGATAAGGGTCGCACCCTGCTGTGGACATGCCGGTTTTTTCGTTATGCGACAAGCACTTGTCATACCGCCGTCACTGTGCGCAGCCGCGCTTCCGGTTTGTACCCGCCACATGGACAACATTGGGTAACCCTTCGGGCCTGTGGATAAACCAGGCCTTGTTCCAGAAATGTCCCCAGACTTGTCCTTTGACGGCCCTTCCGAAATCTGCGAAAGGCGGTTTTCGTCCGGAGAAATTCATTGCTGAAAATTTGGGCAAACCAAGGATTCCTCAATGAAATCAATGGGTTGCAAGACCCCTACACAGAAGTGCCGACGTTATCCACAGAGTTGCCCAAGTTTTGTGGGGAGAAAGGCCGAAGGAACCTTCGGGCCGCGGCCGCGACCCCACCGAATCGTCGAAATCGAGGAAATATCGAACATGTCACCTTCTGAAACAAAGTCGATCGTTACCCTGAGCCTGCTGGCCGCCTTCGTCGACGGCGAGAAGCACGAGCGCGAGCGCGCCGAGATCAAGCGCATCGCGGAAGGGCTGTCGCAGGCCGACGGGTTGAACCTGCCGACGCTCTACCAGGATGTGCTGATGAAGCGGGTGTCGCTGGCCTCGGTGGCGGGCGAGCTCAGGAGCACGGAAGCGAGGCAGCTCGCCTACGAGATGGCGGTGTGCGTCTGCGATGCGGACGGCACGCAGTCGGAGGCGGAGCGGATGTTCCTGGCGGACGTGCGCACCTCGCTGGGCCTGGACGCCTCGGCGGCCGCTTTCTCGCAGAAGGCCGAGGAGATCGCCGCCGTGCCCGTGGCGGCCACCGCAGCGGCAGCCGCGGCGTCGGTGCCCGTTGCACCGAAGAACCCCGACACGGCGGAACTGGACAAGTCGATCCTCAACGCCTCCATCCTCAACGGAGCGCTCGAGCTGCTGCCCGAGACGCTCTCGACGATGGCGATCATTCCGCTGCAGATGAAGCTGGTCTACCGCATCGGCAAGTCGTATGGGTACGAGCTCGACAGCGGCCACATCAAGGATTTCCTGGCGACGGTCGGCGTGGGCCTGACCTCGCAGTACCTGGAGCAGGCCGGGCGCAAGCTGCTCGGCGGCCTGCTAGGCAAGGTCGGCGGCGGACTGCTGCGCGGGCTGGGCAACCAGGCCGTGAGTTCGGGCATGAGCTTCGCATCGACCTACGCCCTGGGCCACGTGGCCAAGCGCTACTACGCCGGCGGCCGCACGCTCTCGGCGCAGACGCTGAAGGACGCTTTCTCGGGCGTGGTGAAGGAAGGCCAGAACCTGCAGACGCAGTACCTGCCAGCCATCCAGGAGAAGGCCCGCACGCTGGATGCGGGCAAGGTGCTTTCACTGGTGCGCGGCGCTTGAAGTACTTATTCCAGGAACACCGCGGAACCGGCTTCGCCGGGCCGCAGGTGGTGCCCCCGGCGAGGGGGTAGGCGAAGCGACACGAAGTGCGCGAAGCCTGGGGGAGTACGGAGGGCCTGCTCACACTGTTTCCGGGGTCGCGTTGGTGCCCCTTGGGGCACCAACCCTGCGGGAAGGGCAGCCAGGTCGCCCCACTCGGCGTTGCACTCCTAGCGCGTGCGCATGCACACGCGTCGTCGCGCGCCTTGATTGGCCCGCCCTGGCTGCCCTTCGCGACCCCGGAAACAGTGTGAGCAGGCCCTAGTTCGCCAAGTCGTCCAGGATCGGGCATTCGGGCCGCGAGTCGCCGTGGCAGCAGTGCACCAGGTGCGCCAGCGTGCTGCGCATGGACTGCATGTCGGCGATGCGCTGCTCCAGTTCGCCCAGGTGCTTCTCGGCGATGCGCTTCACGCTCGAGCTGGCCCGGCGCCGGTTGTTCCACAGGCCGACCAGCTCGGCGATCTCTTCCATCGAGAAGCCCAGGTCGCGCGAGCGCTTGATGAAGCGCAGCGTGTGGATGTCGGCTTCTCCGTACTGGCGATAGCCGCTCTCGGTGCGCGCCACCGCCGGCAGCAGGCCCAGGCTCTCGTAGTGGCGGACCATGCGGGCCGACACGCCCGATCGCTGCGCCGCTTCGCCGATGCTGACCGGGCCCGTCGTCATTGAACCGCGTACCCCGCGTTCTCGATGGCGGCCACGATGTCCTTGCGCGGCTGTTCGCTCAGCACGTCGACATGGCCCGTTTCCAGATCGACCGTGACCTGCGCCTCGGGATCCACCGTCTGTACCGCGTTCTGCACTGCGTTCACGCAGTGGCCGCAGCTCATGCCCGTGACCTGGAATTTCTGGCTCATCGTGTTGCTCCTTTGAGGGTGATTGATGATGATGACGAAGGAAAGCGGCCATCCGACCGATCAGGCGACCGCACGACCCGAAGTTTGAACCTTCCCACGATGTCAATGTCCAGTGCATGGGTTCTGGAACTCCACCCTTGACCTTGACATGGTGTGAGGCCTTAGCCTCGGGCCATGGAAAAAGTTCAGCATCTCCCGCAGATCCCCACCGCCACCCTCGACCTGTCCGTCGGCGGCATGACCTGCGCCTCGTGCGTGATGCGCGTCGAGCGTGCACTGAAGAACGTGCCCGGCGTGCAGGACGTGAGCGTGAATCTGGCGACCGAATCCGCCCGCGTAGTGACTGGCGGCGGGGAGGGCATCGAGGGCATGGACGCCCGACTGCGCCGCGCAGTGCGTGCCGCCGGTTATGAGCCCCGTACCCCGGACAGTGCTGCCGACGAGGCGACGCTTTCCCCCTGGGCCGGCTTCGCGCCCGTGGCGATCGGACTCGCGCTGTCGATTCCGCTGATGGCGCCGATGCTGGGCGATCTCTTCGGGCTCGACTGGATGCTGCCGCCGTGGCTCCAGTTGCTGCTTGCCGCGCCAGTGCAGTTCTGGCTGGGTGCGCGGTTCTACCGCGCGGGCTGGCATGCGCTGAAGGCGCGCACCGGCAACATGGACCTGCTGGTGGCGCTCGGCACCAGCGCTGCCTTCGGGCTCTCGCTGTGGCTCTGGTGGCGCGCCGTCGGCGGCGAGCATGCCGGCCACGGCATGGTGCCGCACCTGTACTTCGAGGCCTCGGCGGTGGTGATCACGCTGGTGCTGCTGGGCAAGTGGCTGGAGGCGCGCGCCAAGCGCCAGGCCACGTCGGCGATCCGCGCGCTGCAGCAACTGCGGCCCGAGGTGGCGCATCTGCTCGACGCCCGCGGCAAGGAAAGTGATGTGCCGCTGGCCGAGGTGATGGTGGGCGACCGCCTCGCGGTACGGCCCGGCGAGCGCGTACCTGCCGATGCGAAGGTGGTCGAGGGGCATTCCGAGGTAGACGAATCGATGCTCACAGGCGAACCGCTGCCGGTGGCCAAGGGCCCGGGCGATGGGCTCACCGGCGGCGCGGTGAACGGCGATGGCCGCATGGTCGTCGAGGTGCGCGCGGTCGGCGCCGAAAGCGTGCTGGCGCGCATCATCCGCTTGGTGGAAGACGCGCAGGCCGCGAAGGCGCCGATCCAGCGGCTGGTGGACAAGGTCGCCGCCGTGTTCGTGCCGGTGGTGCTGCTGATCGCGCTGGCCACGTTCGCGGGCTGGATGGTGTCGGGCGCGGGCATCGAGACCGCGCTGATCCATGCGGTGGCCGTGCTCGTCATCGCCTGCCCGTGTGCGCTGGGCCTCGCGACGCCGGTTGCGGTGATGGCGGGTACCGGCGTGGCGGCGCGGCATGGCGTGCTCATCAAGGATGCGCGCGCGCTCGAGATCGCGCACCGCGTCGACACTGTCGCCTTCGACAAGACCGGCACGCTGACCATCGGCCGCCCCGTGCTCACCGCGCTGGTTCCCGTGGCCGGCGCTGCGGCTTCGCAAGACAGGCTGCTGGCCACCGCCGCGAGCCTGCAAGGCGGCAGCGAGCATCCGCTGGCGAAGGCCGTGCTTTCAGCAGCAGCGCAGCGCAACCTGCAGGTGCCCGCGCTGGGCGCGATGCAGGCATCGCCGGGACGCGGCGTGCGCGGCGAGGTCGAGGGCGTCCAATGGGCCATCGCCAGCCTGCGCTGGTGCCGCGAGCTCGACGCGATGCCCGACGGCGCGGAAGTCGAGCGCCTGCAATCCCAGGGCGCGACCCTCTCGGCACTGCTGCGCTTCGACGAAGCCGGCGCCGCGCATGTGCAGGCCCTGCTTGCATTCGCCGACGAACCCAAGCCGCAGGCGGCCGAGGCCGTCCGCACGCTGCGTGCGCGCGGGCTGCGCGTGGTGATGATTTCCGGCGACAACCTGCGCGCGGCGCAGGCGATGGCGGCAAGGCTGGGCATCGCGGCGGAAGACGTCCGCGCCGACGTGCTGCCGGCCGACAAGGCCGCGCAGGTCAGCGCTCTTCGAAGCAACGGACACGTGGTGGCGATGGTCGGCGACGGTGCCAACGACGCGCCCGCGCTCGCGGCGGCCGATGTCGGTATCGCGATGGCGCCTTCGGGCGGCGGTACCGACGTGGCGATGGAAGCCGCGGGCATCACGCTGATGCGCGGCGACATCGCGTTGGTCGCGCAGGCCTTCGAACTCTCGGGCCGCACGGTGGCGAAGATTCGCCAGAACCTGTTCTGGGCCTTCGCCTACAACGTGGCCGGCATTCCGCTCGCCGCCTTCGGGCTGCTGAGCCCGGTGGTGGCCGGTGCGGCGATGGCGCTGTCGAGCGTCAGCGTGATGGCCAATGCGCTGCTGCTGCGGCGCTGGAAGCCCTGAGCTTGTCGCGCCCGGCGTTCAGGTTCAGTCGAACAGCAGCGCCATGATGTGGTCGTCGATGGCCTGTGCATCCGAGGCGCGCTTGTAGAAGCTGCGCAGCGTGCCCTCGCGTTCGAAGCCGAGCTTTTCGTAGAAGCGCAGCGCAGGTGCGTTGTCGCTCTCCACGATGAGCTCGATGCGCTTGACGCCCTCCGACTTGAGCCGCTCGATCGCGTCCGTGACCATCGCCATCGCGATGCCCTGGCCATGCAGCGCGGGGTCGACCGCGAGCGTGCCGAGTCCGGCCACGTGCCGCACGCGGCCCGTGTAGCGCGATGCGCGGTAGAAGCCGGCGATGCGGCCGTGGCGTTCGTAGATGAAGAAGTCGCCGCCGTCGAGCAGTTGCCTGTAGATCGGCCTGAAGTCTTCCAGCGGCATCGGGTCGTAGCCCAGGTAGGGCACGACCTTCTCGTGCATGTAGAGGGCGAAGACGGTGTCGATGTCTTCGGGAGTGGCCGGCCTGCGCATGATGGGATGCCCCGCAACGATGAAGGCGCCGAGCATAGCGGGCGCCGCCGCGATGCCGTTCAGCCGGCGAGCAGCACCGCCGAGACCGCCAGAAGCATCGCCTGCGCGCACCAGGCCCATCGCAGGCGAAGCCGCGAATCGAGCACCGCGCCGATGGACCAGAAGCCGCCGACCGAGAGCGCGAGAAGCGTCAGCCCGGTGTGGAATGCGAGATCGTCCGCGCGCCAGAGAAAGGCCAGCGTCACGCCGACCCAGCATGCGAAGTGGAGGGCGGCCGAGGCGACCTGCGCGCGCGTGAGCGCGGGAGCGTGGATGTGCATCGCTTCTTCCAACGAGAACGCGGCTTCAGGGAAGCGCGCCGCCACGTCGGCCGGCCGCCAGCCCGGCGGCTTGAACCACACGGCGATCTTGTCCCGCCAGCGTTTCGTGTGCCAGGCATCGCGCAGCAGCGGCACGTAGGGACCGAGGATCGCGCGCATCGGGTCGAAGCTCGCGAGCGCCTTGCGCGTGCCGTAGACGCAGCGTTCGGTCTCTTCGGCGAAGGTGCCGAACATGCGGTCCCACACCACCAGCATGCCGCCGTAGTTGCGGTCGATGTAGCGGTCGTTCACCGCGTGATGCACGCGATGGTTCGAGGGCGAGGAGAACACGCGGTCGAACCAGCCCAGCTTGCCGATGTGCTCGGTGTGGATCCAGAACTGGTAGACCAGCACGATCAGCCCCGCGAGGCCGAACTGCTCCGGCGGCACGCCGATGACGGCCATCGGCAGGTAGAAGGCCCAGCCTAGGAATGCGACCGTGCTTTCCTGCCGCAGCGCGGTGGAGAAGTTGAAGTGCTGGCTCTGGTGGTGCACCGAGTGTGCGGCCCAGAACACGGCCGACCTGTGCCCAGCGCGATGCAGCCAGTAGTCGAAGAAGTCGAACAGCAGCACCGCGGCGATCCAGCCCATGGCGCTGTCCCAGAAGGCGGGCCGCGTCCAGATCGCGACCATCGGATAGGCCGTGGCGTACAGGCCGATCTGGAACAGCTGCGTGCACACCGCGAGAGCCTGGCTCAGCAGGCCCTGGCTCAGGCTGCCGATGGTGTCGCCGAAGCGGTAGGTGTTGCGCCGCTTCAGCCAGCCCCAGGCGAACTCGCACGCCATGAGCAGCGCGAACACCGGCACCACGAAAACGACCAGCCGATGCACCGCGCGATTTTTCAGGAAGCGTTCAGCGAATCTTCAGCGATCGGCCGCGCGGCCGGCCACGATGACTGCGTTGGTGCCGCCAAAGGCGAAGGAATTCGACAGCGCATAGCGCATGCCCTTGGCTTCGCGGGCCTCGCCCTGCACGAAGTCGAGATCGAACGCCGCATCGGGCGTCTGCAGGTTGGCGATGGGCGGCAGCGTCTCGCGCGCTAGCGCGCGCAGCGCCGCGACCAGCTCGATCGCACCGCCGCCGCCGAGCACGTGGCCGTGGATGGCCTTGGTCGCGCTCACCGGCACGGTCTTGCCGAACACCTCGCGGATCGATGCGGCCTCGGCTGCATCGCCGGCCGAGGTGGCCGTGCCGTGCGCGTTGATGTGGCCGATCTCAGAAGCCTCGATGCCCGCGTCGCGCAGCGCGGCGCGCATCACGCGCACCTGGCCTGCGGTGTCGGGGTTGGTGATGTGCGTGCCGTCGCAGTTGGTGGCGTAGCCCGCGAGCACGAAGGGCGCGGCTTCCGCGCCGCGCGCAGCGGCGTGCGCTTCCGATTCGAGCACCAGTGCGGCCGCGCCCTCGCCGATGGCGAAGCCCGCGCGGTCGCCCGAGAAGGGGCGGCAGGCGGTCGACGGCGCATCGGCCGGCGGCGGCGCCATCACGCGCATGGCGTGCCAGCTGGCCATCACGCCGGGCGTGAGCATGGCGTCGTGGCCGCCGACGATGGCGACGTCGATCCAGCCGCCGCGGATGGCGCGCATCGCCTCGCCGATGGCCACCGCCGAGGAGGCGCAGGCACAGGCGTAGGCGATGGCCGAGCCGCGCGCGCCGAAGTGCAGCGCAAGCTCCGCCACGGCGGCGTTGGGCATCACGGTGAGCACGGTGGTCGGGCGCATGCGGCGCTGCTCGCCGTAGAGTGCGCTGGTGGTGTTGTCGAAGCTGCCGGCTCCCGCCAGGCCGCAGCCCCAGAAGATGCCGAGGCGGTCGCGGTCGATGGATTCGAGGTCGAGCTTCGCTTCGGCGGCGGCGTCCTGCGCGGCTGTGAGCGCCATCGCGGTGCCGCGGTCCAGCGGCAGGCGAGAGGTGCTGCGAATGCCGTTCGAGTCGAAGTCGCAGGCCGCGACGGCCAGCGACATCGGGTCCATGCCCTTGATCTCCAGCGTCTGCGCGCGCACGGCAGAGCGGCCCGCAAAGAGCGCTTCGTCGAAGGCCTCCACGGTGCGGCCGATGGGCGTGACGAAGCCGATGCCGCTCACGCGCACGGGGGCCGATGCGGCGCGCGCGGCCGAGGCCGCGAGCACGGAATGCGCTGCGCCGCTGCTCATGCCGTTGCTTCGGCGGGCTGCGCCGCGACGTCGCCCGCGCTCTCCGCGTCGATCACTTCGCACAGGCGCTGCAGCGTGATGCCGGCTTCGCGCGGATCGAGGCGCTCTTCGGGAATGCGCAGGTGGAAGGCGTCCTCGACCGCGAAGACGAACTCCATCAGCGCGAGCGAGTCGAGGCCGAGGTCGGTCAGCGCGGTGGCCGGAGAGACGGCCGCGGGGTCGACGCGGAAGTCGTCACGCAGGATCGCGGCGATGGTGTTGAAGGTGGGCGAGAAGAGATCGGAAGAAGACATGGAGATGCTTTCCTTTCGGGCGTGATCGGGGTTGTCAGGCGTACAGCGGATGCTCGGGCATCGTGCCATGCGCCACCGCTTCGACGAATGACACTGTTTCGCTCACGACCTGTTGACGATCGTTGTCGATCGTGATCATGTGGTAGCTGTTGGCCACCACGACGGCACGGAATGCGCGGCAGCGAAGACCGCGCGCGAGGATGCCCAGGTTGGCCACGCTGGCCACCTCGTCCTGCTGGGCATGCAGCGCGAGCACGTTGTGGCACTGCACGCGCTCGAGGTTGCGGCGCACGTGACGGATGAGCCGGTCGTGCTCGCGCAGGTGGCCCACCCCGATGACCGAGCTGCCAGCGCGCGAGATCTTGCGGTGGCGCAACTCGCGCTCGATCCAGGCGCGCACGCGTTCGTTCTTGACGCCGTAGGGCGGGCGCTCGCGGTATTGCCAGAGCCGGCCCAGCGGCGTGTAGAAGGCCAGCGGCAGCAGGAACTGCGTGCGCGGAATGGCCCAGCCGTCGAACCGCAGCGTGGTCGACATGAGCACCAGCGCGTCGACGTCGCTGCCGCAGCGGATGGCCGCGCCCAGGGCCAGCGAGGAGCCGGCCGAGATGCCGATGAGCATCACGCGGTCGTGGCGCTCGCGCAGCGACTTCACCTGCGCCTGGATCGTGTCGAGCCAGCGTTCGTAGGGCGCCGCGTGCTGCAGCGGTGCGCCGGGGTCGAACGAGTAGCCCTCGATCGAAAGCGGATAGACCGGATAGCCCCGGCTGCGCAGCGCCGACTGCACGGTCAGCAACTCGTCAGGCGTGCTGCATAAACCATGCAGCAGGACCACCGCGGTGCCTTGCACCTCGGGAGGAACCAGGCTCAGCAGATCGGAGGGTTCGCGCGCACTCATCGTGTGGTTCGGGCCATGAAAATGGCCCGTGATTCATCGTGCTGTCGTATGCTCATGCTGCGTTTATCGCTTGGAGCGACTGACCGGCCGCTGACCCGTCGTTCGCAAGGCAGATTACCCCCAACCATTCAGAGACCATGCGAATTCTGCTTGTCGAAGACGACACCGTTCTGCGCGATGTGATGGTGCGCAGCCTTGCCGATGCAGGCCATCGCGTCGACGTTTCCACCAACGTCGAAGACGCCGATCACCTGTGGCGCGTGCAGCCCTTCGACGCAGTGCTGCTCGACCTCAACCTGCCCGCCACCGCGAGCCCCACCAGCGGCCTTGCAAGCGGCCTCACGGCGCTGCGGCAGGCGCGTGCGCGCGGCGACCGCACGCCGGTGCTCGTGCTCACGGCGCGCGGGCGAACCGAGGAACGCATCGCCGGCCTCGACGCAGGCGCCGACGACTACCTCGGCAAGCCCTTCGACCTGGCCGAGGTCGAAGCCCGCCTGCGCGCGCTGGTGCGCCGCGCCAAGGGCACGGAAGACATCGTGCTGCTGGGCCAGCTCAAGCTCGACCGCAAGGCGCGTCGCTTCTCCACTGCGAACGGCCCGCTCGACCTGCCCGCGCGCGAGTTCGAGGTGCTGTGGGAGCTCATGAGCCCGCCGGGGCGCACGGTGAGCAAGCGTGCGCTGTCCGACAAGCTCTCGAGCTTCGACGAATCGCTCGGCGACAACGCGCTGGAGGCCTTCATCTCCCGCCTGCGCAAGAAGCTGCAGGGCACGGGCGCGAGCATCCGCACGCTGCGCGGCATCGGCTACCTGCTCGAAGCCGAGGTGTGATCGATGCCGGTCCGCGCGTGAACGGGCAGCAGCAACAGACCATCACCGAATCGCAGACGGCTGCGGTGCGCGCGCCGTCGCTCACGCAGCGCGTGCTGCGCAACGTGCTGGTGCCGCTGGCGCTCACGTGGATGGTCGGCGCGGTCATCGCGCTGGTCATCGCCAACTACTTCTCCGAACAGGCCTTCGACCGCGGCATGCTCGACGACGCCTATGCGCTGTCGGCCAACGTGCAGGCCGGCGAGCGCGGCATCGAGCTGATGCTCTCTCCGCGCGAGGTGGCCACCGTGCTCTTCGACCAGGTCGACAAGGTGTACTTCGCGGTGCAGCGGCTCGACGGTTCGCTGATCTCGGGCCAGGCGGGCCTGCAGGCGCCGCTGCCGGTGGACGGCTCGCGCTACCGCTTCTCCGACGTGAACTACGAAGGCAGCACGCTGCGTGCGGTGGTGCTCGAGCACGACGCCGAGCCCGACATCAGCATGCCCTACCGCGTGATCATTGCGCAGACCACGCTGAGCCGAACCGCGCTGGTGCGGCAGCTGCTGGGCTATGCGCTCGCGCCGCAGATCGTGCTGCTGATCCTGCTCGCGGTATGGCTCTGGCATGGCATCCGCAGCGACCTGCGGCCACTGGGCGACCTGCAGCGCGCGCTCGACCGGCGCGACGTGCGCGATCTTTCCCCGGTGCCGGTGGTGCAGACCTCGCGCGAGATCCAGCGCCTGGGCAATGCGGTCAATTCGCTGTTCGAGCGGCTGGGCAACAGCGTGCAGGCGCAGCGCGAGTTCGTGGGCAACGTGGCGCATGAGCTGCGCACGCCGCTTGCGGGCATCCGCGCGCTGGCCGAATACGGCCTGGCCCAGCACGACACCAAGGTATGGCGCGAGCAGCTCGAGCGCGTGTCGGAGCGCCAGGCGCGCGCCAGCCACCTCATCGACCAGCTGCTGGCGCTCGCACTGGCCGAGGAGGCGCGCACAGAGCTCAAGCGCGTGCCGGTGCGCCTCGACGTGCTGGCCGAGCAGACGGTGCTGCGGCACCTGGCGCGTGCCGATGCGCGCGGTGTCGACCTGGGCGCGCGCGGCCTCGACGACGGCGTGATCGTGAACGCCAACGAGGCGCTGGTCGAAGGCATTCTCGACAACCTGATCGACAACGCGCTGCGCTACGGCGGGCGCACCATCACCGTCGAGCTCGCTGGCCATACGCTGAGCGTGATCGACGACGGTCCGGGCATTCCACTGGAAGCACAGCGCGACCTGATGCAGCGGTGGGCGCAAGGCCCGGCGGGAGAGAAGCTGGGGCAGGGCTCCGGGCTTGGCCTGTCGATCGTCTCGCGCTACGCCGAACTGCTGGGCGCGGAGCTGCGGCTCGAAGCCGCCGAGCCCACGGGGCTGCGTGTCAGCGTGGCGTTCGGCGAAGTGGCCTGAACTGCGGCGCTCAGGCCAGCGGCGTGCCCTGGTGGAAGGCCATGCGCCAGCGGCCGGCGCGCAGTTTCCACAGCGAGCTGCGAAGCGACTCCGCAGCAGGACGCTCGGGAATGGCTTCGCGATGCGCGCGGTAGGTGACCAGCGCCACGTCGGGTGCCATGCGCTTCACGCGGAAGTCCGAGATCGTGCGTTCGGAAAACGCCTCGTCGCGCAGCGCTTCCACGATGGCGGCACGCGTCCACACCGTGCCCGAGACGCCGAGCTCGTGGAAGTCGTCGTCGAGCAGTTCCTCAAGCCGGGCGGCGCTCGCACGCACCTCGCGCAGGAGCAGCGCGCTCTCTAGCTCCAGCAGCAGCGCCTCGAGGTCCTTGCCTGGTGCGGCTTCGTAGAGTTCGAGCGGCAGGCCGTCGGGGTCGGCGAAGAAGGTGAAGCGCCGGCCCGTGTATTCGTCGATGCGCAAGGGCTCCACGGCGATGCCCTGCGCTGCGAGTTCGTCGGCGGCGGCCTGCACGTCGTGCACTTCGAAGGACAGGTGCCGCAGGCCCTGCGCTTCGGGCCGGGTCGGCCGCGCGGGTGCGCCGGGAAAGGAGAAGAGTTCGATCTGCGAGCCGTCGGGCAGGGCGAGGTCGAGCTTGTAGGAATCGCGGGCTGTACGGTAGTTTTCCGCGATCACTCGCAGCCCGAGCACCTCGGTGTAGAAGCGCTTCGATATCGCGTAGTTTGAACAGATGACGGCGACGTGATGGATGCGTTCGAGCTGCATCGTGGTCATCGCTTTCTCAGTTGCTTGCGAAGAAAGACGCGCGTGCGCTCGGCGAAGGCGAGTCGCTTGTACTCGACGTAGCCGATGCGTTCGTACAGTGCGCGGTTCTCGGTCATCTTCTCGTTGGTGAAGAGGTAGACCGAGTCGTGGCCCTGCCGCACCGCTTCGTGCTCCGCGAGCTCGAGCAACGCGCGGCCCACGCCGGTGCCCTGCTGCGCGGGGCGCACCGCGATCACGTCGATCAGGAAGCCTTCGTCGGTGACGTCGAGCACCAGCGCGGCGACGATTCGCTCCTGCTGCTGCGCGACCCAGACCTGCGCGTTGACGATCGCCGCGCCGTAGTCCTTCGTCATCGGAATAGGCGTGAGGCCGAGGCGCGGAATGTAGTGGCGAAAGGCTTCCACAGCGCATTCGCCGATGGCCGGGGCATCGGTGATGTCCGCGCGCCGCAGGGTCCATGGCACGGCGCTCATGCGTCGAACTCCACCTCGCCTTCGATCTCCACGGGGATGTTGAAAGGCAGCTCCGCCATGCCCACCGCGCTGCGCGAATGCGCGCCTACATCGGGCCCGAAGATTTCGAGGATGAGATCGGAGAAGCCGTTGATGACGGCCGGCTGCCTGTCGAAGCCCGGAGCGCTCGCGACCATGCCGAACACCCGCGTCCACGCGGTGATGCGGTCGAGGTCGCCAAGCGCGCGCTGCAGGCTGCCGAGCATCGCAAGCGCGGTGAGACGCGCGGCGGTGTAGCCCTGTTCCACGCTCAGCTCGCGGCCCAGCTTGCCCAGCGGCGCGGCGATGGTGCCGTCGGCGTTGAGCGGGCCGTGGCCCGAGATGAGTGCGCGCCTGCCGACGACGCGCACGAACTGGAAGGGCAGCACGACGCCGGGAGGCGGCGTCACTGCGGGCGGAAGAACGAGGCCGAGCGCGGCCAGTCGTTGCTCGATGCGGGCCATGGCATTTCTCTCCTTGGGATGGCGGACACGAAGCGTCCGCCATCTTGCCATGGCCCTCGCTGCTGCTTCGGGCTCAGGCCAGCGTCGGATAGTCCGTGTAGCCCTTGGCGCCGCCGCCGTACATCGTGGCCTTGTCGAGCGGGTTCAGCGGTGCGTTCTCGCGCAGGCGGCGCACGAGGTCGGGGTTGGAGATGAAGGGCTTGCCGAAGGCCACGAGGTCGTCGCCTTCCTTCAGTGCCTCTTCGGCGAGCGGACGGTCGTAGCCGTTGTTGACCATCCAAGCGGCCTTGCCGCCGGCCTCGCGGTATGCGGCCTTGAGGGCTTCGTAGTCGAAGGGGCGGTCCTCGATCTCACGCGGGCCGCCGGTGGCGCCTTCGATGATGTGGATGTAGGCCAGATTGAGAGTCGCGAGCTGTTTCACCACGTAGGTGAAGAGGGGCTGCGGGTCGCTGTCGTAGGCGTCGTTGGCGGGCGTGACGGGCGACAGGCGGATGCCGGTCTTGCCGCCGCCCACGGCGTCGACCACGGCACGCGTGACTTCGAGCAGCAGGCGGGCGCGGTTCTCGATGCTGCCGCCGTAGTCGTCGGTGCGCTTGTTGCTGCCGTCCTTCAGGAACTGGTCGAGCAGGTAGCCGTTGGCGCCGTGGATTTCCACGCCGTCGAAGCCGGCCGTCTCCACCGCGCTGCGGGCGGCGACGGCGTAGGAATGGACGATGCCCGGCAGTTCGCCGGCATCGAGCGCTCGCGGCTCGGAGGTGTCGACGAAGGTGGGCACGCCGTCCTTGATGAGCACGGTCTTCGTCTTGGCGGTGATGGCCGAGGGGGCGACGGGCTTTCCGCCATCGGGTTGCAGTTCGTTGTGCGAGACGCGGCCCACGTGCCACAGCTGCACCACGATCTTGCCGCCCTTGGCGTGCACGGCTTCGGTAACGCGCTTCCAGCTGTCGAGCTGCTCGGTGCCGTAGAGGCCGGGCACGTCGGAGTAGCCCTGGCCCTGGTGGCTGATGGCGGTGGCTTCGGTGATGAGCAGGCCGGCGCTGGCGCGCTGGGCGTAGTAGGTGGCGGCGATGTCGGGCGGAATGGCGTTCGGCGAGCGGTTGCGCGTGAGCGGCGCCATGACGATGCGGTTGGCGAGCTTCAGGTCGCCGGCCTGTACGGGATCGAAAAGAGTGGACATCGTGCGATCGAAAGCAGAGTTGATACGGGGCGCAAGGCTAAGCGCGCAGCCTCAACCCTGCTGTCGCACGGTTGACGGATTGGTGCTAGGGCCTGTTCACACTATTTCCGGGGTCGCGTTGGTGCTCCAAGGGGCTGGATGCAAGGCGCCCGTGCGCAGCAAGGCTTTCGCCTTGCAAGCGCGGGCAACGCCGCAGACGGCCCCTTGGAGCACCAACCCTGCGGGAAGGGCAGCCAGGGCGGGCCACTCGGCGTTGCGCTCCTAGCGTGTGCATGCGCACACGCGTCGTCCCGCGCCTTGACTGGCTCGCCCTGGCTGCCCTTCGCGACCCCGGAAATAGTGTGAACAGGCCCTAGCCGAGCAGCACCAGCAGCGCGGGGCTCACGTGCACCGGCATGGCCAGCAGGATCTGCCCCATGCCCTTGCCCAGCGGATCGTTGCGCAGCGAGGCCATGCCGCCGCCGCCCAGCGCCTGCTCGCAGACGAAGTTGAAGGCGTCGATGCCGGGCACCTCGTAGCGCGTGACGCGGCCCTTGACCAGGTGGGCGAGCCAATCGGCCACCCGCGCTTCGGTGAGCTGTTCGCGCAGCAGCGGCAGCAGGGCAGGGTGGCGCGCGATGACGCCGATGTTCGAGGTGTCGCCCTTGTCGCCGCTGCGGGCCCAGGCCAGGCGCAGCAGGGGCACTTCGATGCGGTCTGCCCCGGAAGAAGACGAAGGCGAAGTCGAGTGCGAGGATGTCGAGGCGATCTCCGTCCGGGCGGCTCTGGCAGGCGAAGGGACGGCCCCGGACGCTCCTGCCGCCGTCGATGGTTCGCTGCGAGGAATGGCGATGCGCTCTCCATCGATGGTCACCGATGCCTCGACCAGCGACTTGTCGAGCAGGAAGGCGTATTGCCGGATCGAAGGCGACACGGACGCGCGCCCGCCCCCCGCGCCGGTGGTGCCCGGGGCCCAGGAGGTGCCTGCAGGAGCGACCTCGCGTGCGAACAGCTCCAGTGCCTCCTTGCGCGGGTGCGTCACCGCGAGCCGCAGTACCGCTTCGCGCGTCTGCGATGCGCGCGCATGCGGGCCATAGCAGGACTCCGCGCCCAGCACTTCGATCTGCGTGCCGCTGTAGGGGCCGAAGCCGTATTGCGAGAAGAGCGCACTGGTGCGCGCGAGGATGGCCTCGCCCGTTCGCTTCGCCTTGGCCACCGCGTCGAAGCCCACGATGGTGAGCTGCGCCGCCGTCTTGAAGCCCTCGACATGGGTGGCGCTGACCTTGTAGCTCGCAGTGGGCGCATGGCCGCGCGCGCCGTGCACGCGCACGCGGTGCTCGCCGGCCTGCTCGATGCGCACCTGCGTGAAGTCGGCCACCACGTCGGGCAGCAGGTAGGCGGCGGGGTCGCCGATCTCGTAGAGCATCTGCTCGGCCACCACGGCGGGCGTGACCTTGCCACCGGTGCCTGCGGGCTTGGTGACGACGAAGCTGCCGTCGGCGCTGCATTCGACGATGGGGTAGCCGATGTTCGGCCAGTCGGGCACGGTGTCCCAGTCGGTGTGCAGGCCGCCGGTGGCCTGGCAGCCGCATTCGATGATGTGGCCCGCGAGGCTGCCCGCGGCGAGCAGGTCGAGGTCGTTCGGCTGCCACTCGAATTCATGCATGAGCACGCCGAGCGTGACGGCGGAGTCGACACAGCGTCCGGTGATGACGACCTGCGCGCCCGCGTCGAGTGCGGCCCGGATGGGCTGCGCGCCGAGGTAGGCGTTGGCGGTGAGCACGCGCTCGGGCAGCGCGGCACCGCTCTGCAATTCGCGCACGGGCGATTGCGACTTGCGCAGCTCGGGCAGCAGCGGGGACACGTCGTCGCCGCTCACCACGGCGATCTTCAGTGCGATGCCCTGTTCGGCGGCGAGCGCCGCGAGCGCATCGGCGCAGCCTTGCGGGTTGACGCCGCCGGCGTTGCTCACGACGCGGATGCCCTGTTCCACGACGTCTTTCAGCACCGCCTTCATCGCCACCGACACGAAGTCGGTGGCGTAGCCGAGCTCGGGCTTCTTGAGCCGCGCGCCCGCGAGGATCGACATGGTGAGCTCTGCGAGGTAGTCGAACACGAGGTAGTCGATCCGGCCGCTGGCCACCAGCTGCGGCGCGCCCACGCTGCTGTCGCCCCAGAAGCCGGAGGCGCCGCCGATGCGAACGATGCGTTCGTCGTGCCTGGCGCTCATCGTCCGCTCCATTGCGGCTTGCGCTTCTCGCGGAAGGCCAGCTGTCCTTCGGCCGCGTCCTCGGTGAGCGCGAACAGGCCGATCTGGCTTTCGGTGAAGGCCATCGATTCCTCGAAGGCCATGGCCTCGATCTTCTTCATGGTGTAGAGGCCGCGACGGATGGCGGCGGGCGACTTGTCGAGCATGCGCTCGAGCAGCCAGTCGACGCTCTCGTCGACGTCGTCGCTCACGCGGTTGACGAGATTCAGTTCAAGCGCCTGCGCCGCGTCGATGGGCTCGCCGGTGATGCACATCTCGGCCAGCACGCGGCGCGGGAGCAGGCCGCCGAGCACGCTGAGCACCTGCGCGGGAAAGAGGCCGACCTTCACCTCGGGCAGCCCGAACACCGCCTGGCTGCCGGCCACGGCCATGTCGCACATCGCCATGAGGCCCATGCCGCCGGCCATGCAGGCGCCGTTGACGCGCGCGATCAGCGGCACGGTCGATTGCCGGGCCTGGCGGAAGAGGTTGGCGAAGCCCTGGTAGGGCGCTGCGTAGTCGAACTTGAACGAGGAGCCGCTCAGCAGGTCGGCGCCCGCGCAGAAGGCGCGCGTGCCGGCGCCGGTGATGACCACGGCGCGCACCGCGTTGTCGCTGTTGGCGCGCGCGATCGCGTCGCCCAGGCCCGCGAGCACGGCAGGGCTGATGGCGTTGCGGCGCTCCTCGCGGTCGATGGTGAGCCACATGACGGGCCCGCGCATCTCTTCGCGCAGTTCGGTGGACGGGGGTGTTTCGGGCATGGCGCGGGTCCTTGTGCTTCGGTGTCCGGAGACTTGTTTCTCTCCTGCCCGTAGCGTGGCCCGAAAAAAAAGCCGCATCGTGCGGCTTGTGGCTGAAGCGGTTCGGGTTTTCCCTGAAGAAGATCCGATCCGCTTGTGGCTTCTGCACGCTTTTGCGTGCTTCGGCTTACTTCAGAAGACCTTCGGCCTTCATCGCTTCCTGTACGGCGGGGCGGGCGCCGACGCGGGCATGCCAGGCCTGCAGGTTGGGGAAGCCGGAGATGTCCACGCCGGTCGGCTTGGTCCAGTTGGTCACGGTGAACAGGTAGCCGTCGGCCACGCTGAAGTGTTCGCCCATCAGGTATTCCTTGCTGGCGAGTTCACCGTCGAGCCACTGGAAGCGCGACTTGAGCTTGTCCTTGAAGATGGCCTTGGCTTCCTCGGGCATGTTCGGGTTGAACAGCGGGCTGAAGCCCTTGTGCACTTCGGTGCCGATGAAGGTCAGCCATTCCTGCAGGCGGTAGCGCTGCATGGTGCCGGCGGCCGGCGCCAGGTTCTTGGTGGGAGCGAGGTCGGCGATGTACTGGAGGATGGCGGGGCCTTCGCGCAGGCGGGTGCCGTCGTCGAGTTCGAGCATCGGCACGTAGCCCAGCGGGTTGATGCCGTAGTAGTCGGTGCCGTCCTGGAGCTTGTGGCTCTTGGTGCTGGCCAGCACAGGTTCCGCGGCGATGCCCGCTTCATGCAGCGCGATGTGGGGGGAGAGCGAGCAGGCGCCGGGCGAGTAGTACAGCTTCATTCGAGAACTCCAGTGAATGTCGAGGTTGGTTGGATTTTTTGGGTAAGCCGCAGCGGATGCTAGCGGGTTTGGGGGCGTCGCGTTTTTGTCCTACGGCCTCACGCGCAGGGCGACTATCGGGCCTGAAGACGGCGTTTCCTAAGCTCCGTTCCACGGCAGGCAGGGCCTGCTGCAAGGAGAAACGAATGTTGAAGTACGCCATCATTTTTGCAGTCATCTCGCTCGTGGCCGCGCTGCTCGGCTTCGGCGGTATCGCCGCGGGTGCAGCCGGCATCGCCAAGCTGCTGTTCGGCCTGTTCCTGGTGCTGGCTCTGCTGTTCGTGGTGCTGGCCGTGCTGGGCGTGGGCGCGGTTAAAAAAGCGATCGACTGATGCACCTCTCGCACATCGAGGCGCAGCTCGACTACGAAGTTGCCGCCCCTGCGCACATGCTGCTGAACATCGAGGCAGCGCGCTCGGGCATGCAGAGCGTGATCGGGGAGGAACTGGTCGTGGAGCCGCCGACGCCTTTGCGGCTTTTCTGCGACGAGGGAAGCGGCAACCGCTTCGTCCGTTTCGATGCGAAACCGGGGCCGCTGAAGATCGTCTACAAGGCCAGCGTGCGGCGCACCCACGTGGTGGTGCCGAACGACCTGGCCGAGATGCCGGTGACCGAGGTGCCCGACGAGGTGCTGCACTACATGATGCCGACGCGCTATTGCGAGTCGGACCTGATGTCGCGCTGTGCCCAGCAGCTCTTCGGCGACCTGCCGCCCGGCATCGGCAGGGTGCAGGCGATCGTCGACTGGATTCATGACAGCATCACCTACGAGCCGGGCAGCAGCGACTCGACGACGACTGCACGCGAAGTGTTCGTGGAACGCGCGGGCGTATGCCGCGACTTCGCGCACCTGGGCATCACCTTCTGCCGCGCGCTGAACATTCCGGCGCGGCTGGTGGTCGGCTACGTGTGGTTCGATGAGCCGCCACAGGATTTCCATGCCGTGTTCGAGGCGTGGCTCGGCGGTCGGTGGGTGCTGTTCGATCCGACCCGCATGGCGCCGGTCGACCGGCTGGTGCGCGTGGGCACCGGACGCGATGCGAAGGACGTGGCCTTCTGCACGATCTTCGGCGACGTGCGCATGACGGGGAAGAAGCTCGTCGTGCGCGAACTGCAGGACGAGAGCCTGCAGCCCTCGATGCCGCCTTCGCCCACCGGCGAGGTGATGGGCATCGAAAAGCCCGTGCCCCTGGGGCAGGTGGACGAAGCGGCGGCCTGACTGGCTTTTTTGCTATAAAAATGATAGCAAACTATTCAGCGGCAGTCATGGAGGCAGCCCTTAGGCGTCGCTCTCCAAGCTTATCCACACAGGGGACGCAAGAGGGTGCGGCCGATTAAAATCGGTGCCCCTTTTGCGCCGCGCACGCGTCAGTTGTGCGCTCCCACTCCAAATGCTGTACCCCGAAGAATTCGACGTGATCGTCGTCGGCGGTGGCCATGCCGGCACCGAGGCTGCGCTCGCCGCCGCGCGCATGGGCGCCAAGACGCTGCTGCTTTCCCACAACATCGAGACGCTGGGGCAGATGAGCTGCAATCCGTCGATTGGCGGCATCGGCAAGGGCCACCTGGTGAAGGAGGTTGACGCGCTCGGCGGTGCTATGGCCATCGCGACCGACGAGGCCGGCATCCAGTTCCGCATCCTCAACTCGAGCAAGGGCCCGGCCGTGCGCGCGACCCGCGCCCAGGCGGACCGCGTCCTGTACAAGGCCGCCATCCGCCGCCGCCTGGAGAACCAGCCGAACCTGAGCCTGTTCCAGCAGGCGGTCGACGACCTGATGGTGGAGGGCGATCGCGTGGTCGGCGCCGTTACGCAGGTGGGCATCGCTTTCCGTGCGCGGACGGTGGTTCTGACGGCGGGCACTTTTCTCGATGGCCGCATCCACGTCGGCCTCGACAACTACCAGGCCGGGCGCGCGGGCGATCCGCCTGCGGTCAGCCTGTCTGCGCGGCTCAAGGAACTGAAGCTGCCGCAGGGCCGGCTCAAGACCGGTACGCCGCCGCGGCTCGACGGTCGGAGCATCGATTTCTCGAAGTGCACCGAGCAGCCGGGCGACGGCATGCCCGGCGGGGCAGGGCCGATGCCGGTGTTCAGTTTCATGGGTCGCGCCGACATGCACCCGCAACAGATGCCCTGCTGGATCACGCACACCAACGCGCGCACGCACGAGATCATCCGCTCGGGCTTCGACCGCAGCCCGATGTTCACCGGCAAGATCGACGGCGTGGGCCCGCGCTACTGCCCGAGCGTGGAAGACAAGATCAACCGCTTCGCCGACAAGGAAAGCCACCAGATCTTCCTGGAACCCGAAGGCCTGACGACCAACGAGTACTACCCGAACGGGATCTCGACCAGCCTGCCCTTCGACATCCAGTACCAGCTGGTGCGCTCGATGCCGGGCCTGGAGAACGCGCACATCCTGCGCCCCGGCTACGCTATCGAATACGACTACTTCGATCCGCGCGAACTCAAGAGCAGCTTCGAGACGCGCTCGATCAAGGGCCTGTTCTTCGCTGGGCAGATCAACGGCACGACCGGGTACGAAGAGGCGGCCGCCCAGGGGCTGTTCGCCGGCATCAACGCCGCACTGCAATGTCGCGGGGAAGATGCCTGGCTGCCGCGCCGTGACGAGGCCTACCTGGGCGTGCTGGTCGATGACCTCATCACCAAGGGTGTGACCGAGCCGTACCGCATGTTCACCAGCCGCGCCGAGTTCCGGCTGCAGCTGCGCGAGGACAACGCCGACATGCGCCTGACCGAAATCGGGCGAAAGCTGGGCCTGGTGGACGACGAACGCTGGGATGCCTTCAGCCGCAAGCGCGATGCTGTTTCACGTGAAACAGAGCGACTCAAGTCGATCTGGGTGAACCCGCGCAATCTGCCGGCATCGGAATCGGAGCGGGTACTGGGCAAGGCCATCGACCACGAATACAACCTGGCTGATCTGCTGCGCCGGCCCGATGTGAGCTACGAAACGCTGATGACGCTCGATGGCGGCAAGTACAGCGCCCAGGCTTCGCTGAGCGAAACCGAGATCGAGCAGATCGAGATCTCGGCCAAGTACTCCGGCTATATCGAGCGCCAGCACGACGAAGTGGAGCGGGCGGCGCATTTCGAGAATCTGAAGCTGCCTGCGGATTTCGACTACAGCCAGGTCAAGGCACTGAGCTTCGAGGTCCGGCAGAAGCTGAACAAGCACCGTCCCGAGACGCTGGGGTTGGCCTCACGCATCTCGGGCGTGACGCCGGCAGCCATTTCCTTGCTGATGATCCATCTGCGCAAGGGCGGTCACAAAGCATTCGCCCCGGGAGCTACCGAAGCTGCCGCCACGGAAGCCGCCGCCGAATGACGGCGCCGATCGATACGCTGCGCGCTGGCGCAGCCACCATGGGCGTGGCGCTGTCCGATGCCCAGGGAGAACAGCTGCTGGCCTACGGCACGCTGATGCTCAAGTGGAACAAGGTCTACAACCTCACGGCGCTGCGTGATCCCGCCAGCGTGCTCACGCACCACCTGCTCGACAGCCTGGCGGCTGTTGCGCCGCTGCAGCGCGAGTGGGCAGGGAAGGGCAAGCTGCTGGACGTCGGGTCCGGCGGTGGACTGCCCGGCGTGGTGATCGCGATCATGCGGCCTGATCTGGAAGTGAGCTGCCTTGATGCGGTTGCCAAGAAGGCGGCATTCGTTCAACAGGTTGCAGCCGAACTGGAGCTGCCGAATCTTCGTGGGCTGCACGCTCGAGTCGAATCGCTGGCGGGAAGCTACGAAGTCATCAGCTCGCGCGCCTTTGCATCCCTGCCGGATTTCTTCAACGGCTCGATGAACCTGCTTGCGCCAGGCGGTGTGTGGCTCGCGATGAAGGGCAAGGTGCCGACCGATGAACTGGCTGCCGTGCCCGAGGGCGTGTCTGTGTTTCACGTGGAACAACTGACGGTTCCTGGCCTGGATGCGGAGCGCTGCATCGTCTGGGCTCGCAAGGTTGCCGCTTAGATCGGCACCTGATTCACAAAAAGAGGGCGCGACACCGGTAAAAGCCGGTGTCCGAACGATCTTCGCGGCGGTGTGCTCGCTTAGACTCGATGCCTCCCTCTGGTCTCTTCCCCGACTCGCTTTTTCGAGGCAACCCCATGTTCGGCATTGCTGACTACGGCGCATTCGTCGCCGCCATCGTCCTCTTCCTCCTGATTCCCGGCCCGGGCAATCTGGCGCTGATCACCTCGACCAGCAAGGGCGGCATCCGTGGGGGCCTCGCCGCGACGGCGGGGGTGATCGTCGGCGACCAGTTCCTTCTCTGGGCAGCGGTGGCCGGCGTGTCGGCCGTCATGGCCGCCTACCCGGCGGCGTTCAAGGCCGTGCAGTGGCTCGGCGCCGCCTACCTCGGCTGGATGGGCATCAAGATGCTGATGGCGAAGCCCGGCTCGGCCCCCATCCTCAATATCAAGCCCAGCCACTTCATGCGCCAGGCCTTCACCATCACGCTGCTGAACCCGAAGGCGATCGTTTTCTACATGGCCTTCTTCCCGCTGTTCGTGGACCCGGCCCGGCATCAGGGCCTGATCACCTTCGGCGCAATGGCCGTGACCATCGCCGCACTGACCTTCCTGTACGGCCTGACCTCGACGCTGCTCACGCATTTCCTGGCCGAGCGCATCCGCGCGAATCCCCGTATTTCCACCACGCTCGAAAAGCTCGCAGGCACCTTCCTGGTCGCCTTCGGCGTCAAGCTCGCAATCTCGCGCTGATCGATCGCTCCCCGGTACTCACATGGCCAAGATTTTCTGCATCGCAAACCAGAAGGGCGGCGTCGGCAAGACCACCACCACCGTCAATCTCGCCGCCGGCCTGGCAAAGGTCGGCCAGCGCGTGCTGATGATCGACCTCGACCCTCAGGGCAACGCCACCATGGGCTCGGGCATCGACAAGCGCGAGCTGGAGTTGACGGTGTACGACGTGCTGCTCGAATCGGCCTCGGTGGCCGAGGCCCGGGTCAAGGCCGACAAGCTGGTGGAGGGCGGCTGCGGCTACGACGTGCTGGGTGCCAACCGCGAACTGGCGGGCGCCGAAGTCGAGATGGTCGCGCTCGACCGCCGCGAGAAGCGCCTGCGCACTGCGCTCGCGGCCGTCGGTGCCGAGTATGACTTCATCCTGATCGACTGCCCGCCCAGCCTGAGCCTGCTGACGCTGAACGGCCTGTGCGCCGCCCACGGCGTGATCGTGCCCATGCAGTGCGAGTACTTCGCGCTCGAAGGCCTGACCGACCTGGTCAACACCATCAAGCAGGTTCACGCCAACCTCAACAAGAACCTGCAGATCATCGGCCTGCTGCGCGTGATGTTCGATCCGCGCATCACGCTGCAGCAGCAGGTGAGCGAGCAGCTCAAGTCCCACTTCGGCGACAAGGTGTTCGATACCGTGATCCCGCGCAACGTGCGCCTGGCCGAGGCGCCGAGCTACGGGCTGCCGGGCGTCGTGTTCGATCCGGCCGCCCGCGGCAGCCAGGCCTTCATCGCCTTCGCGCAGGAGCTGGTCGAGAAGATGCCGCCTGCGAGCGCCTTCGCCTCCGGTGCGGTCGCCCCACCCATCGCGCCGGTCTCGCGTATCACGCCCGACCTGCCCATCCCCGAGGACGTGTTGGCACCCGCCGCTTCGCCGGCCGCCGACTCGACCAGCGAGAACAACGCCTGAGGCTTCTTGCGACCCGCAAGCGAGCTGCTATTAAATTCGTAGCAAATGACAGAGCCACGCATCCTGCTGCTGCCCGGCTGGCAGAACAGCGGCCCCGGCCATTGGCAGACACGCTGGGAATCTCTCCATGGCGACCATCGCGTCGAGCAGCATGAGTGGATGCGTCCGCTACGCGGCGACTGGTCCGCGCGGCTCGAGGAAGAAGTGCTGGCCTCGCCCGGCCAGGTGGTCTTTGCGGCGCACAGCCTCGGCTGCATCCTGGTCGCCGCCTGGGCCGCGCATTCGCGCAACACGCACAAGGTCCGCGGCGCGCTGCTGGTGGCGCCGGGCGACGTCGAGAGCGACAGCCTGCGCCAGCTCATCCCGGGCTGGGCGCCCATCGTGCGCAAGCCCCTGCCGTTCAAGGCGGTGCTGATCGCAGCCAATGACGACCCGTACTGCGAAGCCTCGCGCTCGCGACAGCTCGCCGCCGACTGGGGTGCGCGCTTCGTCGACGCGGGCGCGCGCGGCCACCTGAATGCCGAATCGGGCCTGGGCGACTGGCCCGAGGGCCGGAAACTCCTGAACGAAATCTCGAAAGAAAAGAACTGATGGCGACCAAGAAACCCAAGGGACTGGGCCGCGGCCTCGAGGCGCTGCTGGGACCGGCGGCTGCTCCTTCCGCCGACAGCGGCAACAGCGGCGGCCATGGCGGCGCGGCCGGCTCGGAGGAGGGCGGCGCCCAGCGCAACCCGAGCACGCTGATGCTCGACCAGATGGTCGCCGGCGTCTACCAGCCGCGCACGCGCATGGACGAGGGTGCGCTCTACGAGCTGGCCGAGAGCATCAAGGTGCAGGGCATCATGCAGCCGATCCTGGTGCGGCGGCTCGATCCCGAATCGGCCGCGGCCAAGAACGCCGAGTACGAAATCATCGCGGGCGAACGGCGCTTCCGTGCCGCGAAGCTCGCCGGCCTCGACAGCGTGCCGGTGCTGGTGCGCGACGTGCCGAACGAGGCGGCCGCCGCGATGTCGCTCATCGAGAACATCCAGCGCGAGGACCTCAACCCGCTCGAAGAGGCCCAGGGCCTGCAACGCCTGGTGACCGAGTTTGGGCTCACTCACGAGCAGGCGGCCCAGGCCGTGGGCCGCTCGCGCAGCGCGGCCAGCAACCTGCTGCGCCTGCTGAACCTGGCCGAGCCCGCGCAGCAGATGCTCATGGCCGGAGACATCGACATGGGCCACGCCCGTGCGCTGCTGTCACTCGACCGCGGCACGCAGATCACCGCCGCCAACCAGATCGCGGCCAAGAAGATGTCGGTGCGCGAGGCCGAGTCGCTGGTGAAGAAGCTCGCGGCCGAGTTCACGCTCACGCCTTCGCGCCGCAGCAACGACGGCGAGAAGTCGCGCGACCTGCTGCGCGTGGAAGAAGAACTGGCCGACCTGCTCACCGCCGAGGTCGAGGTCCGCATCAAGAAGCGCACCAAGCGCGGCGGCCGCGTCGAGGAAAGCGGCGAACTTGCGATCCACTTCGGCTCCATCGAGGCGCTCAACGGATTGATAGAACGCATCCGCCGAACGGCCTAGTGTTGCGAATCGGGGCTCCGGCATTCGTTTGATTGATTCCTGCAATCCTTTGCGCGTATCCTCGACCGCTGGTTTTTCCAACCCCAGTTCTCTGAACAACAGAGGGAGTAGTCCACCATGCAACTCACCAGGTTCCCGCTGGCGGCCATCGCCGCTGGCGCAATTCTTCTCACCGGTTGCGCCGCGACCGACATGCAGATGGGCAGCCAGTCGGCCAAGACCATGGCCACCGGCAGTGCCGCAGGCAGTGCCACCGACAACGCCAGCAGCCAGCTCGAACGCTGCGAGTCGCCGCTCGGCACCGTCTCGCTGATCGAGAACCAGAGCGCGGGCTGGTACACCATCCTCACCGGCGAATACCGCCTGCCTCCCACCGCCAACCTGCTGCGCCTGCTGGTGCAGCAATCGAACTGCTTCATCGTGGTCGAGCGCGGCGCCGCCGGCATGAACGCGATGACGCGCGAACGCGCGCTGCAGCAGTCGGGCGAGATGCGCGGCGGCAGCAACTTCGGCCGCGGCCAGATGGTCGCCTCCGATTACGGCCTGTCGCCCGAAATCGTGTTCAGCAACAGCGATGCCGGCGGCATCGGCGGCGCGCTCGGCGGGCTGGTGGGCGGCGGCCGTGGCCGTGCGCTCGCAGCCATCGGCGGCAACATGCAGACCAAGGAAGCCAGCGCGCTGCTGACGCTGATCGACAACCGCTCGGGCGTGCAGGTCGCGGCCTCCGAAGGCAGCGCCTCCAAGACCGACTTCGGCGCCTTCGGTGCGCTGGCCGGCCGCAGCGCGGGCGGCGGCCTCGGCGGCTACACCAACACGGCGCAGGGCAAGGTCATTGCCGCGGCCTTCATGGACGCCTTCAACCAGATGGTCCGCTCGCTGCGCAACTACAAGGCGCAGACCGTGCGCGGCCAGGGCCTCGGCGGCGGCGGCCGACTGGGCGTGGATGGCGGCGCTGCACCATCGCAGACCTACGTGCCGGCGGAGAAGGCACCCCCGGCGCGCCGCCGCACCAACTGATCGGCCGGTCACCGCACGGCAAAAAGCCCGGGGCTCTCGCGAGCCGCCGGGCTTTTGTTCGTTGGACGCCTTCGGATCAGAGGCTGAAGATCTTCCCCGGATTCATGATGTTCTTCGGATCGAGCGCCCGCTTGATCGTGCGCATCATGTCGATCGCGCCCGCGCCTGCCTCGTTCACGAGGAACTCCATCTTGTGCAGCCCCACGCCGTGCTCGCCGGTGCAGGTGCCTTCGAGTGCCAGCGCGCGGCTCACCAGCGCATGGTTCAGCTCCTCGGCCTTCACGCGCTCCTCGGGGAGGTTCGGGTCGAGCAGGTAGCCGAAGTGGAAGTTGCCGTCGCCCACGTGGCCGACGAGGAAGTAGGGGATGCCGCTGGCATCGGCCTCGGCCACCGAGTCGAGCAGGCAGTCGGCCAGGCGCGAGATCGGCACGCAGGTGTCGGTGGAGATCACGCGGCAGCCGGGACGCGACTGCACCGCCGCGAAGTAGCTGTTGTGCCGCGCCGTCCACAGGCGCGTGCGTTCTTCCGGCGTGCTGGCCCACTCGAAGGCATTGCCGCCGTGGCCGCTCGCGATTTCCTGCACCGTCTCGGCCTGCTCCTTCACGCCGGCCGGCGAGCCGTGGAACTCCATCAGCAGCATCGGTTCCTCGCGCAGGTTCAGCTTGGCGTAGGCGTTCACCATGCGCACCGTGTTCACGTCGATCAGCTCCACGCGTGCGATCGGCACGCCGAGCTGGATGGTCTCGATGGTGGTGCGCACCGCGGCCTCGATGCTCGGGAAGGAACAGATCGCGGCGGACACCGCCTCGGGCAGCGGGTAGATGCGCAGCGTGATCTCGGTGACCACGCCCAGCGTGCCCTCGCTGCCCACCATGAGGCGCGTGAGGTCGTAGCCGGCCGACGACTTCTTCGCGCGCGTGCCGGTGCGGATGATGTCGCCCGCCGCCGTCACCACCTCGAGCGCCAGCACGTTCTCGCGCATCGTCCCGTAGCGCACCGCGTTCGTGCCGCTCGCGCGCGTGGCCGTCATGCCGCCGATGGAGGCGTCGGCGCCCGGGTCGATGGGGAAGAACAGACCGGTGCTCTTGATCTCTTCGTTGAGCTGCTTGCGCGTGACGCCGGGCTGCACCGTCACCGTCAGGTCGTCGGCATTGACGGACAGCACCTTGTTCATGCGCGACACGTCGATGCTGATGCCGCCCTGCACCGCCAGCAGGTGGCCTTCGAGCGAGGAGCCCACGCCGAAGGGGATGACCGGCACGCTGTGCTCGCTCGCGAGCTTCACCGCGTCTGCAACATCCTGCGTGCTCTCGGCGAACACCACCGCGGAGGGCGGCGGCGCGTCGAAGGAAGACTCGTCGCGGCCGTGCTGCGTGCGCACCGCCATCGCCGTGGAGCAGTTGGCGCCGAAGCGCGCCTTCAGCGCCTCGATCAGGCTCTCGGGCACTTCGCGCAGATGAAGCTCCGGCAGCAGGTGCGAGGTCTGGGTCGGGGCATTCATCGGGCGTCTCCTGGCGGGTGAGGGGGATCGGCCATTCTACGGAGCGAGCACCATAATGCGCTTCGGAAAAACATGAACCCCACCACACTCAACGCCCTTGCGGCCTTTCCCTCGCAGCTGGAGGCCCACTACGCGGCCATTCCCTTCGCCTTCAGGCACTGGGCGCCGCCTTCGTGGGAAGGCGTGCCCAGCGAGGCCTTCACCGCCATCGAGCAGCTCTGCCACGTGCGCGACATCGAGATCGAGGGCTACCACGTGCGCTTGCGCCGCACGCTGACCGAAGCCCACCCGACGCTCGCCTCCATCGACAGCGAACCGCTGGCCATCGAGCGCAACTACGGCGCGGCCGATGCGGCCCAGGTGCTGGCCGATTTCCGCATGGCGCGCGCGCAGACGATGGAGATCATCTCCGGCCTGAGCGATGCGCAGCTCGCGCGCACCGCCGTGTTCGAGGGCTACGGCCCGCTCACGATGCGCAGCCTCATCCACTACCTCTGCAGCCACGATCAGCAGCACCTCGCCGGGCTGCAATGGCTGGCGGGCAAGATCGACGCATCGACCGTCGCGCAATAAGTAGAAGCAGGAGCGCCCATGGGCAACCGACTTTCCCAGATCGCCACCCGCACCGGCGACGACGGCACCACCGGCCTCGGCGACAACACGCGCGTGTCGAAGGACAACCTGCGCGTGCACGCGATGGGCGACGTGGACGAACTCAACTCGCACATCGGCGTGCTGCTGTGCGAGCCCATGCCGGAGCCCGTCCGCGAGCTGCTGGTCGACGTGCAGCACCAGCTCTTCAACCTCGGTGGAGAGCTGTCGATGCCGGGCTTCACGCTGCTGAAGCCCGAGGCCCTGCTGCAGCTGGACAACGCACTGGCCGAGCACAACGCCGCGCTGCCGCGCCTGGCCGAATTCATCCTGCCCGCAGGCACGCGCGCGGCCTCGCTCGCGCATGTGTGCCGCACCGTTGCGCGCAGGGCCGAGCGCGCCGTGGTGGCGCTGGGCGCCGCCGAGCAGCTCAACGACGCGCTGCGGCAATACCTCAACCGGCTCAGCGACCTGCTCTTCGTGCTCGCGCGCGTGCTCAACCGCGTGGACGGCGGCGATGACGTCTACTGGAAGAGCGAGCGCATGGCCCGCGCTGCCGCTGTGGCAGCGGAAGAAACAGACACCAAGGAGGCTCCATGAAACTTTCCGTCCCTCTCCACGCGTCGCTTGCTGTGGCGATGTCCGCCATGCTGTGCCTGCCTGGTCTCGCGCAGGCCCAGAGCGCCGACAACCCGCCGAAGGCGCACCGCGCACACACGCTCAAGTCGCCCTCGCGCGGCGGCAAGGTGGTGGGCAGCGTGCAGCGCGGCACCAATGCCGCCGGCCGCAACATCGACCGCGCCGACTCTGCCACGCGACGCGGCGTCAACAACGTGTCGGAAAAGGCCAGCCGGCCCGTGCGCAGGGTGGGCGAAGCCTTCGGGCGCAAGCTCTCGCCGGGATCGAGCGGACGTGCTGCACCGCCGTCCGTGGGCCCGCAAGGCAGCGCGCCCTGATATCGAACGCCGCTGTTCGGGGCGCGATCACGCCGACGGGGTATCTTGCTCCGCGAATGTCCCCCGCTCTTCGGGCTCCTCCTTCATTTCGCTGCGCAAGGCACCCCATCGGCGTGATCGATGTACGCAGCGCTCGTGCGGCCGGCATAAGCAGAGCACTTGTGTGCGAATGGCACCGGGTACTCCCCGCAGCGAAATAAAGGAGGAGCCGAAGGCGGGGGACATTCGCGGAGGGGCGTACCCGATGTCATTCGCACGCATCCCGGAACATCTCTCCAAGGATCACATGGCACGAAATGTAGAGATCAAGGCCCGCATCGACAGCATCGAACGTGTCGCAGCCATCGCCGCGACACTGGCCGACAAGGGCCCCGTCGAGATCGCGCAGGACGACACCTTCTTCCGCTGCACCGACAGCTCTGATCGCCTCAAGCTGCGCACCTTCGCACCCGACCGCGCGGAGCTGATCTTCTACCGCCGCGCGGACAGCACCGGCCCTAAGGAATCGTTCTACCTGATCACGCCCTGCGCCACGCCCGACGTGCTGCGCGAATCGCTCACGCTCGCGTGGGGGCAGGCGGGCCGCGTGCGCAAGCAGCGCCGGCTGTTCCTCGCGGGCCGCACGCGCATCCACCTCGATCGCGTGGAAGGGCTCGGCGAGTTCCTCGAGCTCGAAGTGGTGCTGGAGGAGGGCGAGCCGGCCGAAGCCGGCATCGCCGAGGCGCATGCGCTCATGGCGCGGCTCGGCGTGGGTGCCGACCAGCTGGTGCAGGGCGCCTACGTCGACCTGCTCAACGCCAGCCGGCGGACTTGAACTGCTCCGCCAGGAGCTGCGCGACCTTCTCGTAGCCCCGCGCGTTCGCATGGATGCGGTCGGACCGCAGCGACGAGTCGGAGAGCACGCTCGAGTACACGTTCGCGACAAGCAGCGCCTGCTGCGACTTCGCCACCTCCTCGTAGAACGGCGCATCGCTGAGGGAGCCCACCGCCGCGCGCATCGCGTCGGGCGCGGGCGTCGCCAGCACGGCCACGTAGGGCGTGTGCGTGCGCGCCTGGGTGACGAGTTCCACGAGGTTGTCGCGCGTGGACGCGGCCGACACGCCGCGCAGCATGTCGTTGCCGCCGATGCCGATCAGGATCGCGTCGTAGCTCGCGCCGCTCAGCAGCCCGGGCAGGCGCTGCAGCGCGCCTGCGGAGGTGTCGCCGTTGACGCCTGCGTTCTCCACCTGCCAGCCCGTGAGCTCGCCCAGCTTCATTGGCCATGAGGCCTCGGGCGGCGCGCCGTAGCCGAAGGTGAGGCTGTCGCCCAGGGCCAGCACTTGCGCACCGGGCTTCAGTGCCGCGGCCGATGGCTTGCGCCTGTTGCAGGCTGCCAGCAGGCCCGCGGCAGGCAGGCCCGCCAGCAGATGGAGGAGGTGTCGTCGCTTCATGTGGCGCGCAGCTTAATCGCAGCACGATGGCCGGCGAGGGCTTGTCCCTTTGCTCGGAAAGCGCATAAGCCTCTCCGTTTTTGTTCGTTCCACGGCGTGGAGCGCGGGCGAAGAATGACTGGCTCCCTGCACCTCTCACTCCATCACCGGACCGGAACGACACCATGCCGCTGCTCTTGAACCGCCACCGTTTCCTGCGTCATGTGGCCGCACTCTCCGTGGCCCTGCTGGCTGCGCCTTTCGCCGCGCTGGCAGCGCCTGCCACCGGCGAGCCGGTGTGGTTCGGCGTGAGCGGGCCCGTCACCGGGCAGAACGCGCAGTACGGCGCGCAGTGGAAGGCCGGCTTCGACCTCGCGCTGGAGCACATCAACGCGCAGGGCGGCATCCACGGCCGTCCGCTGGCCTACAACTTCGAGGACAGCCAGAGCGACCCGCGCCAGTCGGTGGCCATCGCGCAGAAGCTGGTGAACGACAAGCGCGTGCTCATCGAGCTCGGCGACTTCTCCAGCCCGGCCTCGATGGCCGCATCGCCGATCTACCAGCGTGCGGGCCTCGTGCAGCTGGGCTTCACCAACTCGCACCCCGACTTCACCAAGGGCGGCGACTACATCTGGAGCCCCTCCATCAGCCAGGCCGACGCGCAGCCCCTGCTGGCCGAGCTCGCAGTGAAGACGCTGGGCTTCAAGCGCCTCGCGGTGCTGTATCTCAACACCGACTGGGGCCGCACCAGCAAGGACGTGCTCGTGAAGGCCGCCCAGGAGCGCGGCGCGCAGGTCGCCATCGCCGAGGGCTACCAGCCCGACGAGAAGGACTTCCGCTCGACCCTGGTGCGCGTGCGCGATGCCAACCCCGACGGGCTGGTGCTCATCTCCTACTACCCCGACGGCGCGCTCATCGCAGGCCAGGTGCGCAGCGTGGGGCTGAAGCAGCCCATCGCCGCGGTGGGCTCGGTGTATTCGCCGAAGTTCATCGAGCTCGGGGGTGCGGCGGTGAACGGCATCTACACCAACACCGCCTTCTATCCCGACGAGCCGCGCGCCGAGGTGCAGGACTTCGTGAAGAGCTTCCGCGCGAAGTACGGCAAGGAGCCCGACGCATTCAACGCCTACGCCTACGACGCGGTGGTGTACGCAGCCGCAGCGCTGCGCCAGGCCGGCCCCAGCGCCGACCGCAAGGCGGTGCGCGATGCGTTCTACAAGATCAAGGACGTGCCCAGCGTGATCTTCGGCAAGGCCAGCTTCGATCCGCAGACGCGGCGGATCATCGGCGTGAAGAGCGTCAACCTCGTCGTCAAGGACGGCAAGTGGGCGCAGCTGGACGAGAAGGCGGCGGTGGCCGCTTCCAAGTGAGCCGTCTTCCGCGTTGTTCCCTCTCCCGCCTGCGGGAGAGGGCCAGGGTGAGGGCATGGGCCTTCGCAAAACAGCAGTCCCTCGCATCGGCCGCTGCACCCTCAGCCCAACCCTCTCCCGCACGCGGGAGAGGGAGCAAAGCCGGCATGCCATGAGCTTCACTTCCTTCTTCGACTACACCGTCAACGGCCTGATCATCGGCAACATCTATGCGCTGCTGGCGGTGGGGCTCGCGCTGATCTTCGGCGTCTCGCACCTCATCAACTTCGCGCATGGTTCGGTGTACACGGTGGGCGCGTACATCGGCTGGGCGTCGATCACCTGGCTGCACACGCCGCTGCCCGTGACCATCGCGCTGGTGGTGATCGGCTCGGGTGCGCTGGGCATGCTGATCGAGCGCGTGGGCCTGCGGCCGCTGCAGGGCTCCGCGCGCATCGCGCCGCTGCTGGCCACCATCGGCATCAGCTTCGTGCTCGACATCCTGGTGCAGCTGGTGTTCAGCCCCGACCCGCGCTCGCTGCCCACGCAGCTGCCCGACTGGCGGCTGCAGATCGGCACCGGCACCATCGGCGCGCTCGACATCCTCATCGCCGGCATCGGCCTCGCGAGCGCGGCCGTGCTCTTCGGCTTCCTGCGTTTCACGAAGCTGGGCTGGGCCGTGCGCGCCACCGCGCAGGACCGCGATGCCGCGCAGCAGATGGGCGTGGACGTCGACCGCGTGAACCAGACCGTGTTCGCCATCGCCGCCGCGCTGGGCGGCCTCTCGGGCCTGCTGGTGGGCATGTACTACAACAACATCAGCCCCGCGATGAGCTTCCAGGCCACGCTCAAGGGCGTGGTGGCCACCGTGGTCGGCGGCGTGGGCAACGTACCGGGCGCCATCGCCGGCAGCCTGCTGCTGGGGCTGATCGAGAGCTATGGCGTGGCGATCCTCGGCACGCCGTACCGCAACCTCTTCGCCTTCGCGCTGCTGCTCGTGATCCTGCTGTGGAAGCCCAACGGGCTGTTCGGACGCAAGCGCGCATTGCCGCCCGAGCCGCTCACTGGCACCTTCATCGCGCCGAGCAAGCCGTGGCACGTGCCGCGCAGCCTGCTGCTCGCGCTGTTCGCAGCGGCGGTGGCACTGCCTCTGTTCGACCCGTCGCCTTACCTGCTGCAGACGCTCACCAATGCATGGCTCTACGGCGCGCTCGCGCTGAGCCTCACGCTGGTGGCGGGCACCATCGGGCAGATCTCGCTGGGCCACGCGGGGCTGCTGGCCATCGGGGCCTATGCGTCGTCGCTGCTGGTGCTCGATCTTCGCCTGCCGGTGGGCACGGGCATCGTGCTCGCGGGGCTTCTCACGTCGCTGATCGGCACCGCGCTGATCTTCCCGGCCTTCAGGCTGCGCGGCCACTACGTGTCGATCGCCACGCTGGGCATCGGCGAGATCGTGGCGCTCACCATCCTCAACTGGGAAAGCCTCACGCACGGACCCATCGGCGTGTCGGGCATTCCGCCGCTGTCGCTGTTCGGGCGCGACGCGTCGTCGAACGAGGCGCTCTACTGGGCTTCGTTCGGCGCGATGGTGCTGCTATCGCTGCTGCAGTGGCGCCTTCTGCGCTCGCACCTGGGCCGCACCTTCCGCGCGGTGCGCGAGGACGAGGTGGCCGCGCGCGCCTACGGCGTGAGCCCCGACCGCTACAAGGCGCTGGCCTTCGGCTTCGGCGGCTTCGCGGCCGGCGTGAGCGGCGCCTTCACCGCGCACATGTACTCGTACATCAACCATGAGACCTTCGGCTCGCAGATCTCGATCCTCGCGCTGACGATGGTGATCCTCGGCGGGCTCGGGAACATCAGCGGCGCGCTGCTGGGCGCCGTCGCGCTCGTGAGCCTGCCGGAGCTGTTCCGCGTGACGGCGGAGTACCGGATGCTGATCTACGGGGTGGCGCTGCTGCTGTTGATCCGGTTCCGGCCGCAGGGGTTGTTGGGCACGGTATGAGTTTCACCCCCAGGCCTCACACACATTCGTGTCGCTTCGCCGACCCCCGTCCGGGGGCGACACCTGCGGCTCGGCCGAGCCTGCTCCGCGGTGTCCCCCGAAGGATCGATCCCGAACCCGATGTCCGTTGTGCATCCATCACCGAGAGATAGAAGACCATGAGCCACCTCAACGAATACCTCGCCGAGAAGCGCGCCGCGGTGCTGGCGCGCAACGCCGCCGTCGAAGCGGGCGCTGCGAAGCCCGTGCAGCTGAAGGCCAACGTGCGCGCCGAAGGCCGCAGCGGCGTGCGCAGGCTGCGCATCCGCGAGCACCAGGTCATCAGCGACAGCCCGCCGGATTTCGCGGGCTACGACCTCGGGCCCAGCTCCCCCGAGCTGCAGCTGGGCGTGCTGGGCACCTGCGTCACGCACATCTTCCTGATCCAGGCGGCCGAGCGGCAGGTTCCGCTCGAGAGCCTCGAGGTGGAGGTCACGGGCATCATCGATCCGCGCGGCGGCAAGCCGGGCCATGAGAAGACGCCCATCTGGCCGCACGAGATCGGCTACACGGTGCACATCGACTCGCCCGCGAGCCGCGAGGAGATCGACGCGCTTTTCGAGGCGGTGGAGCGCAACTGCCCCATCCTCAACCTGCTGCGCAATCCGCAGACCATCCGCGCGGAGGTGAAGCTGGTCGACTCGAAGGCCGAGGCTGCCAACGCGTCGCGGAAAGAGGACGATGCCGTCGCTGCTTGAGATACGCGGCCTCGTGCGCCGCTTCGGCGGGCTCACGGCCGTCAACGCGGTCGACCTGCATGTGGGCGAGGGCGAGCTGCTGAGCGTGATCGGGCCGAACGGCGCGGGCAAGACCACGCTGTTCAACCTCGTCACCGGCCTGGACCGGCCCGACGAAGGGCAGGTGCTGTTCGACGGGAGCGATATCACCGGCCTGCCTGCGCAGCAGCTCGCGCAGCGCGGGCTTGCGCGCACCTTCCAGCACGGGCGCGTGTTCGCGAATCTGTCGGTGCTCGACAACGTGCTGGTCGGCGCCCACACGCGGCTGCGCGCCGTGAAACCTCGCCTGGGCGGCGTGCCCGGGCTGGGCGCCATCGCCGAGCTGGCGCTCGCGCTGGTGCAGCCCGGCGCGGTGCGCCGCGAGGAAGAGGCGCTGCGCGAGGAGGCGCGAGAGATCATCGCGCTCTTCGGCCAGCGTCTCGCGCCGCGCATCGACCACCCGGCCTACAGCCTCTCGTACGCCAACCGCCGCCGCGTGGAGATCGCCCGCGCGCTCGCGCTGAAGCCGCGTCTGCTGCTGCTGGACGAGCCCACGGCCGGCATGAACGAGAGCGAGACGGCCGAGATGCTGGAGATCATTCGCGGCCTGAAGGCGCGTGGCCAGGCGATCCTGCTGATCGAGCACAAGCTCGACCTGGTGATGCAGCTGTCGGACCGCGTGGCCGTGCTCGACGACGGTCGCAAGATCGCCGAAGGGCTGCCCGGCGAGGTGCGCCATGACCCGGCGGTGATCGAGGCGTATCTTGGCCATCGCCAGGTGGGTTCGGCGGATGTGCCGCACGAAGAGAAAGAGGCGGTGCCCGCATGATCGCCACCGTCGCCCGCACCGGCCTCGCTCCCGCGCCCCTCTGGGGAGAGGGCAGGGGAGAGGGGGAGCTGCCCGAGCGCAGCACTGCGCCTGCCTCCGATGAACGGCAGCCACAACAGCAGCAACAGCCGCTGCTGCAGCTGCGCAAGATCAACAGCTTCTACGGTCCCGTGCAGGCGCACTTCGATCTCGACATCGAGGTGCGCAGGGGCCAGATCGTCAGCCTGCTCGGCGGCAACGCCAGCGGCAAGTCGACCACGATGAAGATCGTGCTCGGGCTGCTCAAGCCGCGTTCGGGCGAGGTGCTCTTCAATGGCGAATCGACGCTCGGGCTGAGCACGCCGCAGATCGTGCGCAGGGGCATCGGCTCGGTGCCCGAGGCGCGCCGCCTGTTTCCCGCGATGACGGTGCGCGAGAACCTGCTGATGGGCGCCTATGCGCGCAGCGACCGCAAGGCCGTGGCCGAAGACCTCGAGCGCATGCTGGAGCTGTTTCCGCGCGTGGCCGAGCGCATCGAGTTCCAGGCCGGCACGCTCTCGGGCGGCGAGCAGCAGATGGTGGCGATGGCGCGCGCGCTCATGGGCCGGCCGCAGCTCATCTGCATGGACGAGCCGACCATGGGCCTGTCGCCGCTTTACGTCGACAAGGTACTGGAGCTCATCGCGCGCATCAACGCGCAGGGCGTGTCGGTGTTCATGGTCGAGCAGAACGCGAGCCTCGCGCTGCAGATCGCGCACCACGGCTACGTGCTGCAGACGGGGCGCATCGTGCTGTCGGGCCCGGCGCGCGAGCTGCTGGCCGATACGCGCATCCGCGACGCCTATCTTGGCGGCGATGGCGCGGCGCGCACTGCATCCTGAACTTGGAACATTCACGGAGAACGCATTCATGGCACTCAGGCTCGACCACATCGTCATCGCGGTCCACGACCTCGAACGCACCATCGCCGACTACGGCGCGCTCGGATTCCATGTGCTGCGCGGCGGCGACCATCCGGGCCGCGCCACGCACAACGCGCTGGTGGTGTTCGCCGACGGCAGCTACCTGGAGCTGATCGCATGGCGCGAGCCCTCGCCCGGCGAGCGCTGGTGGCAGCTGCTGCACAAGCATGGAGAGGGCATCGTCGACTTCGCATTGCTGCCGCGCGACACCGCCGCCACCGTGGATGACGCGAAGGCGCGGGGGCTCGTGCTCGAAGGCCCGCTCGACGGTGGCCGCGTGCGGCCGGATGGCGAACGCCTGCGCTGGCAGACGGCACGCCCGCTTTCTGCAGACCTGCCCTTCCTGTGCGGCGACCTCACGCCGCGCGCCTTGCGCGTGCCCGAAGGCGACGTGCGCGTGCATGCCAACGGCGTGCTGGGCGTCGCGAGCCTGGCGGTGGCTGTCGCCGACCTCGACGCGACGCTGGCGCGCTACCGCGCCCTGCTCGGCAGCAGCATCGCCGACGATGCCGACACCCACGTCGGCGAGCCCGTGGCGGTGCCCGGCAGCAACGTGCGCATGGCCGTCATCGCGCTGGGACGCAGCGTGCTGGTGCTCTCCTCGCCCCGAGAGAACGGTGGCGGAAGGCTCGGCCAGCGCCTCGCGGCGCGCGGCGAAGGCCCCTATGCGCTCGTGCTGCACACCGACAGGCCGCAGTCCACGGGCAGCTTCGACCTGGCAAAGGCGCACGGTGCATTGATCGAGCTCGACCTGCCGCCGGTGGACCGCGATCCGAGGAACGGCAGCGGCTCGCGCGTGCACCAGGCCCACAACACGGTCGGCGGCTGAGTCTTCGCTCCGCCAGCCAGGGCCGCATGCCGGCCCCTCGGCCGCCGTGTCTCGCTTTCTAGTGCGACCCGAGATGCGCCTTGCGCAACTCGGCCCGCATCTTCTTCTGCAGGGCGGCGCCGCCTTTTTCGAGGGCCACCGAAGGCGCTGCGCTCTCCTTGGTCACAGGCCGGTACTTGCGGCCCCAGATGCCGATCTGCGTGACCACCGGCAGCAGGTCGATGCCCGTCGGCGTGAGGCTGTAGACGGCCTTCTGCTTGTGGCTGGGGTCGTCGGCCTTCGAGAGCACGCCGTACTCGACCAGCTTGTTCAGCCGCTCCGCGAGGATGTTGGAGGAGATGCCTTCCTCCGACTGCAGGAACTCGCGGAAGTGGCGCTTGCCCGCGAACATCATGTCGCGAACGATCAGCAGGCTCCACCGGTCGCCGAAGACTTCGAGCGCGAGGTTGATAGGGCACGCCGACTTTTCGCTGGAAGCCATGGTTCTTCCGATCTCTTTCAAAAACTGCTTGCATTTTGATATCGGTTGATCAACACTGCAACCGCTTGCATTTGGCAAGCAGTCTTCGTATCTCATCGAGAGCAGCGCCAGCTTGCCGGCAACGAAACCAAAGGAGTGCGCATGACCAGAAAGCTCATTCTCCAAATGCAGATGTCGGTCGACGGCTACGTGTCGCCGGCCGATGGCAACCTCGACTGGCAGCTCTGGGGCTGGGGCGATCGCTGGGGCTGGGACGACAAGCTGAAGCGCGACTTCAATGCCGTCTTCGACGGCATCGACACCATCCTGCTGAGCCGGCTCGTCGCACGGGAGGGCTACCTCGACCACTGGGGCCGTGCCGCCAAGAGATTTCCCGCGAATCCGCACTACGCCTTCGCGCAGAAGATCGTCGACGCGCGCAAGGTCGTGCTCACCGACAAGCTCGAGTCCTCGCGATGGGAGCGCACCGTCATCGCGCGGGGCGGCATGGCGGACGAGGTGAACGCGCTGAAGCGCGAGACGGGCAAGGACATCATCACCATCGGTGGCGTGGGCTTCGCGTCGGCGCTGGTGGCGGCCGGCCTGGTCGACGAGTTCCAGTTCTTCGTGAACCCCACGGCCGTGGGCGCGGGGCGCTCTGTGTTCCACGACACGCACAAGGGCCACAGGCTGAGGCTGCTGGGCTCGACGGCCTACGAGAGCGGCATGGTGGTCAACCGCTATGCCCCGGCGGCATGAAGGACAAGGCGCCGCGCAGATACCAGCGCTTACCTGATTTCACCTGACCGCGACCTGAACGGTCCGAAGCGGACACATGCGCGGCACACAATGAACTCGTCATCAACGCATGAAGGAGTTCCGATGAAAACCAACTCGAAGATCATGGCCGTGGGAGCCGCGGCACTCGCGATGTGCATGGCCGCGGGAAGCGCCTTTGCGCAGGACCGCCGCTTCGACAACCATGGCCGCCCCGGCGACGGCCGCTACGAGCAGCGCGACCGCAATTTCGATCGCCGCGGCCCGCACGGCGACCACTACCGCGGCAACCAGGACTTCCGCGATGGCCGCCAGTTCGACCGCCGCGGCTTCCCGCAGCCGCATGCCGACTGGCGTCGCGGCGGCCGCGTGCCGCCGGAATACCGCGGCCGCAACTACGTGGTGCAGGACTGGCGCGCCTACAGGCTGCAGCAGCCGCCCCGCGGCTATCAGTGGGTGGGCGTGGGCGGCGACTTCGTGCTCGCGGCCATCGCCACGGGCGTGATCGCGAACATCATCGCCGGCCAGTAAAGGCAACCGGCAAGCGCCACGAAGCCGCCGCAGGACACTGCGGCGGCTTTTTCATTCGGGGAAACGATGACCCTCAGGCCAGGGCAGTGGGTATCGACTGGGCGCAGACGTTGCGGCCCGTGATGGTCAGGCGCAGGCCGCCGCCGTGCCACTCGAGCCAGTTGAGGCTCACGTAGGCGTCGATGTCGGCATCGTCGATGCGATCGGCCTGCCGGTTCTGCAGCAGTTCCACCGTGGCGGGGAGGCTCCGTCTCAGGCGTTCTCGCCGCTCCGCTGCATCGGCCGCCCTCTGGGAGGCCCTTGTTTGCTGTTGCTGCTGCTGCGAGGTCGACGATGCCATTGCTGATCCATTTCCAGGAAGCCAAGGAATTAACCCGAATGTACGCCGCCTGTGTGAAGCTTCAGACTTCTTTTTTAACCACTCTGTCGTCCCCGGTACACACCCCCTTGCAGCTTCTGGACAAAGCCTAGATTTCGTAGTGGGAGGCCTTTTCCTGGTCTCCCAGAGCCCCTTCGACGACAGCGCGCGTCAGCGTGGGGGCGAAGGATTCGATGAAGGCATAGACGTATTTGCGCAGGTAGGTGCCCCTGCGCACGGCCAGCTTGGTGAGGTTGATGCCGAACAGCCGCCCCGCGTCGATCGCACGCAGCTGCGTGTCGCGCTCGGCCTCGTAGGCCACGCCGGCCACGATGCCGATGCCCAGGCCCAGCTGCACGTAGGTCTTGATCACGTCGGCATCCATCGCGGCGAGCACGATGTTGGGCTGCACCCCGCGCTGCTCGAAGGCCTCGTCGATGCGCGAGCGGCCGGTGAAGCCCGTGTCGTAGGTGATCAGCGGGTAGCGCGCGAGCGCCTCCAGCGTGAGCGGCGCGTCGAGCAGCGGGTGCTCCGGCGGCACGATCACCGAGTGCGTCCAGCGGTAGCAGGGCAGGGCCACCAGCTGCGGATAGTCGCCCAGCGCCTCGGTCGCGATGCCCACGTCGGCCTCGCCGTCGAGCAGCATCTGCGCGATCTGCTTGGGCGAGCCCTGGTGCAGGTGCAGCTTCACGTTCGGGAACTGCGCCCGGAATTCCTGCACCGCCACGGGCATCGCGTAGCGCGCCTGCGAGTGCGTGGCCGCCACCGAGAGCAGGCCGCTTTGCTGCGCGACGAACTCCTGGCCCGCGTGCTTGAGGTTGCTGCTTTCCATCAGCATGCGCTCGATGATCGGCAGCACGTGCCCGCCGGGCTCGGTGAGCCCCGTGAGGCGCTTGCCGGCACGCACGAAGAGTTCGATGCCGAGCTCTTCCTCGAGCTCGCGGATCTGCCGGCTCACGCCGGGCTGGGAGGTGTGAAGCGTATGGGCGACCTCGGTCAGGTTGAAGCCGCAACGAACGGCCTCGCGTACCGAGCGCAGTTGTTGGAAGTTCATCTGGCGCGGAGGAGTCATCGAAGCCCCGGATGGGGCCGACCGGCGATTCTCGGCAGAAGCGCTTATTCGGGGAACGATGCGTTTGTTGGTTTCACATGAGCAAAACATCTTTGAGCCGCTCCGGCGGAGTCCGTGACCCCGTCTCTTGCAATTTCGCACGCACGTGCTAAAGTTCGCTGCATGGACGCCAAGACCCAGAAAAGCGAACTCACCCGCGCCGCCATCGTCGGCGCGGCGATGAACCTCGCGCTGGCCGAAGGCCTGGAGGCCATCACGCTGCAGGCCGTGGCCAGCAGGCTGGGCCTGTCCAAGAGCGGCGTGTTCTCGCGCGTGGGCTCGCGCGAGGCGCTGCAGAAGGCCGTCATCGAGGAGTACGGCCGCGGCTTCCTGGCCGACGTGTTCGTGCCCGCCATGCAGAAGCCCAAGGGCCTGGCCCGGCTCAACGAGATCGTGGCGCGGTGGATCGCCCGCATGCGCGACGTCGAGATGCACACCGGCTGCCTCTACACCGCCGGTGCCTTCGAGTTCGACGACCGCGAAGGCGAGCTGCGCGAGATGCTGCTGGGCGAGATCACCCGCTGGCGCGCCGCGCTGCGCCGCACCGTGCTGCAGGCCATCGAGACCGGCGAGCTCAGGGCCGACACCGACCCCGCCCAGCTCGTGAGCGAGATCAACGGCCTGACCATGACCCAGCTGCACGACGCGCGCTTCCTGCGCGACCCGCAGGCCGCCGACCGCGCCACGCAGACCTGGCAGCGGCTCCTGTCCAGCTACCTCGCCTGAGCGAGCCCCTTCACGAAGCAGGCGGATTTCCCGCGCATCGATTTGCCAAGATTTCGCACAGTCGTGCGATAAAAAGGAGAAGCACCATGCTGATCATCGCCCTCTTCCTCGCCGCGTACGCGGCCGTCCTCGGCCTCAGGGGCCTTCGCGACACCCTGCGCAGCCTGCCCGCGAGCAACAACGACTGGGTCTGGTACTGAACACCCGCAAGGAACACCTGTCCATGACCAGCACTTCTTCCTCCGCCGGCCACGCCGCGCAGTCGAACTACTACCGGCCCAGCCGCACCATGCGCGCACTGCGCTTCGGGCTCACAGCCTCGCAGCGCCTGTGGCCCGCGCTGGCGGTGCGAGCCGCCTACCGCGTCTTCGGCACGCCGCTGCCGCCCAAGTGGCTCTATCGCGGCCAGGGCCCCGGTGCCGAGTGGCGGCGCGAGAACTGGGCCTTCGAGGACGCGGGCGTGGGCATCTACCACCTCGCCGCGCAGGACTCGGGTGCCGAATCGGCGCCTGTGGTGCTGCTGGTGCACGGCTGGGGCGGGCATGCGGGCCAGATGCTGCCGCTTGCGCAGGCGGTGGCGGCCGCGGGTCTGCGGCCGGTGCTGCTCGAACTGCCGGCGCATGGCCGCAGCGCCGGGGTGATGAGCAACTCGCCGCAGTTCGCACGCGCCATCGCGTATGTCGCGGCGCGGCTCGCGGCGGACGGCCATGCGCTGCGCGCCGCTGTCGCACACTCGCTGGGTGCCAACGGGCTTGCGCTGGCCGCTGCGCGCGGTCTGCCGGCCGAACGCATCGTGCTGCTCGCGCCGCCGGCTTCGCCGCGCGACTACACGCGCTATTTCGCACACACCTTCGGCCTGAGCGAAGCCACGCGGCTGGCGATGCAGCGGCTGTTCGAATCGCGCGAGGGCGTGCTGATGCAGCAGCTCGAGCCGGCGGCCGTGGGGCCGCGCATCGCACAGCCGACGCTGATCGTGCATGACCGCGACGACCGCGTGAACCGCTTCGCAGACGCGGAGGCCTACCGCGACGCGATCGCCGGAGCACGCCTCGTCGCCACGCAGGGCTTGGGGCATCGCCGCATCCTCAAGGAAGCCGAGGTGCTGGAGCAGGTGGCGCGCTTCGTGACGGCGGACTGACGCTGTCCGCGATCAAGTCTCTACCAGTTGGGATGGACCGGGGTGAACACCGGCTTGAAAAGGTGCCGGCGCACGATCTCCCCATAGCCCCGGTAGTAGAAGTTGCCGTTCGCCTCCAGCACCGCCGCGCGGTGCCTGCGGAAGTACACCGGGATCTCGTACCACGGCATGGTCGGCGCACGGTGATGCACGTGGTGCAGGTTGTTGAAGAGGTACAGCAGCCCGAACACGAGGTTCGATTCCACGATGGCCACGCGCTCGTGCGGCGTGTCGGCCCAGCGGTGCTCGGTGAAGGTGCGCAGCGAGCCCAGCATCATCCCGGGATAGACGAAGTACAGAAGGTACTCGCCGAAGCCCATGCCGCAGACCTCGACCACGTAGTACAGCACCGGCGCCACGCTCAACGCGTGCCAGAACCACGTCGGCAGCCGCGAGAAGTCGCCCGCGAGCACGCGCCCGGCCTCGAAGCGCACTAGCTTCCACAGCCGCAGGAACGGCCCCAGCACCACGCGGAACGCGATCGTCTGGTTGGCCATGTAGATCCATCGCCACACGGGCCCATAGCTCTGCCATGCCGGCGCGGAGTGGTAGGCGCTCTCGTTGTCGCGCTCCGGATGCGTGAGATGGAAATTGACGTGGTGCGAGCTGTGGCCGCGGTTGTAGAAGGGGTACGGCAGCCAGAGGTTCAGCGGCGGCCACACCACCGCGTGGCGCAGCCACTTCGGCAGGTGGCGCATCGCGTGGATGCTCTCGTGCTGCAGCGAGAAATGCAGCTGAGCGAGGAAGCCGCCCACGATGAACAGCGCCCAGCCGGGAAGCAGCGCGTGCCACCACACCAGCGCACCCCATGCGGCGTAGAGCAGGGCGGCCAGCAGAAGCGTGGGCACCTCGAAGTGCCACCACCAGTGGCGGCGCGCAGGTGCATTGCGGTGGAGGGGCAGGGCAGTCGATGTCATGGTGATGGACCGGAATGCGATGCTAGGTAGCAAGCGGACGCTTGCATGCGCGCTTTTCGCATAAGCATCGGCGCGAAACTTAGTTCGGCAGGCGCGGGGCGAGGCCTACGCTCCACGGCTTTGCTGCGCGCCCGCAGGGTGCGCCTTCACGGCAGCCGCGTGCCGGCCCTTTCTCTTCCTCCCATGAAGAAACTCCTCACCCGCATCGCGTTGGCGCTGCTCGCCGCGCTGTCCGTCGACGTGCAGATCCAGGCCGCCACGCTGGACGACTATCCGGCCAGGACCATCCGCCTCGTCGTGCCCTATCCGGCCGGCGGCATCGCCGACAAGATCGCCCGAGAGGTCGCCGAGCAGCTCCAGCAGCGGCTCAGGCAGGCGGTGGTGGTCGAGAACCGCAGCGGCGCCGCAGGCAACATCGGCTTCGAGTACGTCGCGCGGCAGCCGGCCGACGGCTACACGCTGCTGCTCGCGCCGGCGTCCAACCTCACGGTGCAGCCCGCGCTGTTCAGGCAACTGAGCTACGACCTCTCGCGCGACTTCACGCCCGTGTCGCTGCTCGTGCAGACGCCGCAGGTGCTGCTGGTGAATCCGAAGCTGCCGGTGGCCAGCCCGCGCGAGCTGATCGACTATTCGAAGAAGAACCCCGGCAAGGTCAACTACGGCATCAGCGTGGGCGCGTACTCCCACCTCGCGGGCGAGCTGCTGAAGACGCAGACCGGCGCCGACTTCACCGCCATTCCCTACCAGGGCAGCGCCCCGGCCCTCAACGACCTGCTTGCGGGGCAGACGCAGTTCATCTTCAACGAGGTGGTCACCGCCATCCCCTTCGTGAAGGCCGGCACGCTCAAGCCGCTGGCCGTGGCCTACCGCACGCGCGCACCCTGGCTGCCCGATGTGCCCACCACTGCAGAAGCCGGCCTGCCCGATTTCGAGGTCACATCGTGGTACGGCGTCGTGGTGCGCAGCGGCACGCCCGCGCCGCTGGTGCAGCGCCTGTCGCGCGAGCTGCGCGACATCGTGCAGACGGCCGAGTTCAGGAAGCGCTACGACGACATCGGCGCCTTCACCGTGGGCAGCTCGCCCGAAGACTTCGCGCGCTTCATCCAGTCGGAGACCGTCAAGTGGACCGCGGTGGTGAAGCAGGCCGGCATCCAGCCCAATTGATGAGCGACGGGCCCCGGAGAATGCGCGCATGAGCACGCCCCCGAAGAACACCGTCGCGCCGGCCGAACTGTGGGCCCTGCTGCTGGCGGAGCCCGCGGCCGAGCTGGCCCTGCTCGACGTGCGCGAGACGCGCTGGTTCGTGCAGCGACACCTGAACCTCGCGCGCAACGCGCCCCTCAGCGGGCTCGAGCTGCAGGTCGGCGCGCTGGTGCCGCGCCGTTCCTCGCCGGTGGTGCTCTACGACGACGATGACGCGCCCGACGGCGCCGCGCAGGCGGCATCGGCCGTGCTCGCGCGCCTGGGCTACGGCGATGTGCGAACGCTCGACGGCGGCCTGCTGCGCTGGGTGAGCGAGGGCCTGCCCGCCATCGATGGCTACGGCACGCTGGTGAAGGCCTTCGGCGACCGCGCACGGCTGCACTACGGCACGCCGGGCCTGCCCGTGGAGGCGCTGCGCGCCCGCCTGCGTGAGGGCCGCCCGACCACGCTGGTCGATGCGCGGCCGCGCGCGGAGTTCGAATTCCTCTCGCTGCCCGGCGCACGCAACCATCCGGGCACCGAGCTGGCGCTGCGCCGCTTCGAGCCGCCCGAGGCCGGCGGACCGGACCACCTGTGGGCCATCAACTGCTTCAGCCGCACGCGCGGCATCGTCGGCGCGACCACGCTGCGGCTGCTGGGCCGCGCGAGCGAAGCGGTGTTCGTCGAGGACGGCGTCATGGACTGGGGCCTGCACGGCGCGCCCACCGTGCAGAACGCGGCGCCCGACGACGAGCTGCCGCCCGAATCCCCGCAGGTGCTGCGCGGCCTCGCCGACGAGCTGCTCGCGCGCTTCGCGCTGCCCGTGGCCGACGCGGCCCGGCTCGCCGCCTGGCGCGACGATCGCGGGCGCACCCTCTACCTCTTCGACGTGCGGCCCGAACCCGATCCGGCCTTCGCGGGCACCGGCCTGCGCCAGGTGCCGGGCGGCCAGCTGCTGATGCACTTCGAGAACCTCGTGGGCACGCGAGGCGCTCGTATCGTGCTGGTCGACGATCCGGCCCATCGCCTGCGTGCGGCCATCACTGCCTTCTGGCTCACGCAGCTGGGCCAGGCCGAGGTCTACGTGTACGACGGCGAGCTCACCCCGCAGCAGGCCCCGCCGGACCCCTCGGCCACCATCGACGGCGCACCGCCGCCGCTGGATGCCGACGCCCTCGCGCAATTGCACAGCGACGGCGCCGTCACCGTGATCGACGTGGGCCCCAGCCTCGACTACGAGCGCGGCCACCTGCAGGGCGCGCTCTACATGCTGCCGGCCTCGCTCGCGCCGCTGGCTCCGCACGCCGCGGCCGGCGGCAAGCTGGTCTTCACCTCGCCCGACGGCACGGCGGCCGCCCGCGTGGCGCGCGATGCGCAGAGGCGGTGGCCGGATTCGGGTGCGGAGTTCAGCTGGCTCCGGGGCGGGACGCAGGGCTGGAGGGCTTCGGGCAGGCCGCTGACCGCGGCTTGCGCGCCGGCCCAGCTGCTCACCTCCTTCGACGACGACTGGGGCTCGGTGATGCGCGTCTTCGGTCCGCGCCGCGATGCGGCCTGGGCCGACTACCTCGCGTGGGAGCGCGCACTGTCGCAACGGGTCCTGCAGGACCCGTCCGTGCGCTTCAGGTTCTTCGCGCTCAGCGCGCCGGCGTCGGAGCCGGGTCGGGCAGCTCGATCTTGATGTCGAGCACTTCGAGGTTGTCCTGGGTCTCCAGGTTGACCTTGATGTCGTCCGCGTTGATCGACACGTACTTGGAAATCACCGCCACCAGTTCGCGCTGGAGTTCGGGCAGGTAGTCGGGCCGCTTCTTGCCGCTGAGGCTCGAGCGCTCGTGGGCGAGGATGATCTGCAGCCGCTCTTTCGCGACGCTGGCAGTCTTCTTCTTTTCGCCCAGCAGGAACGAGAGGAAGGACATGGGCTACTTGCTCCCGAAGATTCGCTTGAAGAAGCCCGGCTTCTCCGCCTCGACGAAGCGCATCGGCCGTTCCTCGCCGAGGAAGCGGGCCACCACGTCGGTGTAGGCCTGCGCCACGTCGGTCTCCTTGTCGTGGATCGCCGGCACGCCCTGGTTGGAGGCGTGCAGCACGCTCTCCGACTCGGGGATCACGCCGATCAGCTTGATGCGCAGGATGTCCTGGATGTCCTCCAGCGACAGCATCTGGCCGCCCGCCACCCGGTTCGGGTTGTAGCGGGTGATCAGCAGGTGCTCCTTGATCGGCTCGCCGCCTTCCTTGGCGCGCTTGGTCTTGCTGCTGAGCATGCCCAGGATGCGGTCGGAGTCGCGCACCGAGGAGACCTCGGGGTTGGTCACCACCAGCGCCTCGTCGGCGAAGTGCATGGCCATCATCGCGCCGGTCTCGATGCCCGCGGGCGAGTCGCAGACGATGTATTCGAAGTCCATCGCGGCGAGGTCGGCCAGCACCTTCTCGACGCCTTCCTGCGTGAGCGCTTCCTTGTCGCGCGTCTGCGAGGCGGCCAGCACGAACAGGTTGTCGCACTGCTTGTCCTTGATGAGCGCCTGGCTCAGGTTGGCCTCGCCCTGGATGACGTTGATCAGGTCGTACACCACGCGGCGTTCGCAGCCCATGATCAGGTCGAGGTTGCGCAGGCCCACGTCGAAGTCGATCACAGCCGTCTTCTTGCCCGCGAGCGCGAGGCCCGACGCGAAGCTGGCGCTCGTCGTCGTCTTGCCGACGCCGCCCTTGCCCGAAGTCACCACCACAATTTTGGCCATGGCCATTCCTTCTTGTTTCGATTCAGTTGTTGCTTGTCAGGGTCGCCGCATTCCGTGATCGGGTTCGTCCGGTCAGGGAATGGGATCGATCGAGATTTTCTTGCCGTCCAGGCGCACCTGGGCCGGCTTGCCCAGCACCGTGTCGGGCAGCGGCACCTCGTTGGTCCGGTAGATGCCGGCCACGGCCACCAGCTGCGCTTCCATGCAGGTCGAGAAGATCCGCGCCTCGGTGTTGCCGCGCGCCCCGGCGATCGCCTTGCCGCGCAGCGGTGCGTACACGTGCACGTTGCCGTCGGCGATGACCTCGGCGCCGAAGCTCACCACGGCCGTCACCACCACGTCGCCGCCGCGTGCGTACACCTGCTGGCCAGAACGCAGCGGCTTGTCGATCAGCAGCGTGCCGTTGGCCGGCACCGGCACCTCGCGCACGATCTGCGGGGCTTCGGAGGCGGGGGGCTCGGCCGGCGGGGCCGGGGCGCGGGGCGCCGGCCCCGCTGGCATGGCCGCCACCGAGAGGCCGGCCGCGCGCGCGGCGGCGTGCTGGGCGTCGTTGCCGCCGCGCACCGCGATGGGCTGCGTCTGGTGGCGCGCCAGCAGGCCGCGCAGGGCGGCGAAGTCGATGTCGCCGTCGTCCTGCGCCTCCTGCAGCAGCGAGAGGTCGATCACCACCGGCTCCTGCTCGAAGAAGTCGGGCGAATCCGCAAGCTGGGCGTCGAGTGCCTCGGCCAGCACGTCCAGGTCGGACGTCTTGAGGATCACTGCGATCAGCGGCAGCGTGGCGCTCTTGAATTCGAAAACCGCCTTGGTGCGCGCGGCGGAGACATCGGCCATTGGGAAAACGTCGGTGCGAAAAGCGTTGGAGTCTAACGGGCGCGGGCCAAAGGCCGGTGAAGGCCCCCGGCTTCAGGCCCTCCGGAGAACACTTCTTTCATGAGGTTACCAAGCCAACCCCCAGGCTTGGCGGTACTTCGTACCGCTTCGCCAACCTCCTTGGAGGGGGCGATACCGGTGGCCAGGCAAAGCCGGTTCCACGGTATCCCTGGGAGGTTCGCCTTCGGCTCAGTTCTTCGAGCGGCCCAGCAGCGCGTAGAGAATGATGGCCCCGAAGGTCGCGCAGCCGATGCCGCCGAGGGCGAAGTCGCCGAACTTCAGCGTGAAGTCGCCCGTGCCGACGATCAGCGTGATGGCCGCGACGATCAGGTTCCTGTTCTGCGAGAAGTCGACCTTGTTGTCGACCCAGATCTTGGCGCCGGCAATGGCGATCAGGCCGAACACCACGATGCTCACGCCGCCCATCACCGGCAGCGGAATGGCCTGGATCAGCGCGCCGAACTTCGGGCTGAAGCCCAGCACCAGCGCGATGACGGCAGCCACCACGAACACGGCGGTGGAATAGATGCGCGTGGCCGCCATCACGCCGATGTTCTCGGCGTAGGTGGTCACGCCCGTGCCGCCCGCGGCGCCGCTCACCACCGTGGCGATGCCGTCGCCGATGAAGGCGCGACCCATGTACGGGTCGAGGTTGCGGCCGGTCATGGCCGTCACCGCCTTCAGGTGGCCGAGGTTCTCCGCCACCAGGATGATCGCCACCGGTGCGATCAGCAGCATCGCGTTGGCCGTGAACACCGGCGCGGTGAAGGTCGGCAGGCCGAACCAGGCCGCGTTGGCGATGCCGCTCAAGTCCACCGGCTTGCCCATGCCCAGCCCGTTGGTCAGCGCCGCGTAGACCAGCGTGGCCAGGATCAGACCCACCAGGATCAGCAGGCGCTGCAGCATGCCGCGCGTGAACACCGCCACCAGGCCCACGCAGAGGAAGGTCACGGCCTGCATCCAGGCGTCGAAGTTGCCGGCCGCCATGTTCTTGACCGGCACGCTCGCCAGGTTGAGCCCGATCACCGCCACCACCGCGCCGGTGACCACCGGCGGCATGAAGCGCTCGATCCAGCCCGTGCCGACCGCCTGCACGATGGCCCCGATCAGGATGTAGACCACCCCGCAGGCCACGATGCCGCCCAGCGCCACCGCGATGTTGGCGTTGGGGCCCTTGCCCGCATAGCCGCTGGCCGCGATCACCACGCCGATGAAGGCGAAGCTCGAGCCCAGGTAGCTGGGCACCTTGCCGCCGGTGACGAAATAGAAGATCAGCGTGCCGATGCCGCTCATCAGGATCGCGATGTTGGGGTTGAAGCCCATCAGGATCGGCGCCAGCACCGTGGCGCCGAACATCGCGATGACGTGCTGTACGCCCATGGCGCCGGTCTGCAGCCAGGGCAGCCGTTCGTCGGGCGCGATGACCGCGCCGTTGGCCAGCGCGGACGCGGGCCGTTCAGTCCAGTTGAACATTCTTCTATCTCCTCTTGTTGGGGTGTGTTGTGCGCGGGGGCCCGGAACGCTCCGGCTTTTCCCGGGGCGTGATTGTGGGCGATGAAAACCGCACTGAACACCGGCACGCACCCTGTGCCGGAGAAAGAAGGAAAGGGTGCGAGGGCGGCAGAGCCGCCGCGCTCAGCGCGGCTGCAGCACCGCCATCGTGATGCGCGACACGCAGGTCAGCTCGCCCGCCTCGTTGGTCAGATCGATCTGCCAGACCTGCGTGGTGCGGCCCCGGTGCACCGGCCGCGCGGTGCCGATGACCCAGCCGCTGGTGACGGAGCGGATGTGGTTGGCGTTGATGTCCAGGCCCACGGCCCGGTCGCCTTCGGGGGCGGAGTAGTGGGCGCCGCAGGAGCCCAGCGTCTCGGCCAGCACCACCGACACGCCGCCGTGCAGGATGCCGTAGGGCTGGCGGGTGCGCTCGTCCACCGGGCAGCGGGCGCGGATGAAGTCGTCGCCCACCTCCAGGAACTCGATGCCCAGCGCCGACACGACGGTGCCCACGTGGTTGCTCGTCAGGGTCTCGACGGAGACCTCCTTCTTCCAGATACGCATTCGATGCCTCTTTCTTTCTTCCGGCCTGTAACAGTGGCCAAAACTATAGCGATGGCGGCTGACAAACCGAGTCGCCTTTGCGTGCTACCTTGCGCCGATGAAGCTCCCCCTGCGCCGCTGGCTCCTCGGCATCGCTGCCGCATTGCTGCTGGGCGCGGGTGCGCTGGTGTGGGTGGTGAGCACGCGCCTGCCCACCGACGACGAGGTGGCCGCGAGGATCGCCGACACCTTCGAGAAGCGCTTCGGCGTGGCCCTGAAGGTGGGCGGCGCCCACTGGGAACTGTTCCCGGTGCCCATGCTGGTGCTGACAGACATCGCCACCGACCAGCCCAAGCCCATCACCCTGCGCCGCGTCAGCGCGCAGCTGCAGTTCGCGCCCTTGCTGCGGCGCGTGATCGCCGTGGACGAGATCGAGGTCGACGGCCTGGTGCTTCCGCGCGCCTCGGTACGGGCGTTCAGGGGCAAGGGGCCCAGGCCGCAGGAGGGCGGGGCGGGCGTCATCGCGCTGCCGGCGCCGTGGACGCTCGCGCCCGTTCCCGTGGAACAGGTGCGCTGGCGCGACGTGAGCTGGATCGACCGGCGCGACATCGCGCTGGCCTACGACGGCGACATCCGCTTCGACCCCGGCTGGCGCCCGCGCCAGGCCCGCATCGAGCGCGCCGGCACCCCTTCGCCCGTGCGCCTGCGGCTGGACCGCCAGGCCGGGCAGGACCGCTGGCGCACCCGCATCGACGTGGGCGGCGGCACCTGGAACGGCGTCTCCCGCCTGGAGACGCTGCCCGACGGCAAGCTGCAGCTCTCGGCCGACCTGGAGCCGCGCCAGATCGACATCGAGAGCCTGGTGCAGGCCTTCGGCCGCCGCACCTCGGTGGCCGGCAGGTTCTCGGGCACGACCACGCTCTCGGCGGAGGCCGCAAGCGCCGAGGAACTGGGCGCGCTGGTCCGCAGCCTGCACACCCGCACCACCTTCTCGGTGCAGCCCGCCACGCTCACGAAGCTGGACGTGGCCAAGGCCGTCACCACCGCCGGCATCAGCCGCGGCGGCACCACCAGGCTGGACGAGCTCACCGGCACCCTCGATACCCAGGGCACCGAGGACGGCGTGGTCATGCAGTACAGCAACCTCAAGGCCCGCTCGGGCGTGCTCACGGCCAGCGGCAACCTCAAGGTGTTCAACCGCAGGCTCGACGGCGAGATCGCGGTCGACCTCGTCGACGGCGTGGTCGGCGTGCCGCTGAAGCTGGGCGGCACCATGAGCGACCCCGAACTCTCGCTGACCGGCGCTGCGCTCACCGGCGCGGCCATCGGCAGCGCGGTGCTGCCGGGTGTCGGCACGGCCATCGGCGCGCGCGTGGGCCAGCAGGTGGAAAAGCTGTTCGGTACCGACAAGCCGAAAGCGAAACCCACAAAGCCCATAAAGCCGACAGAGCCCGCCGCCGGACCGAAGCAGGTCGCGCCGCGGCATTGACGAAGGCGGCACTCCTCTTCAGGACCTGCCGAACTCGCCGTGGCGCCCCGCGCCGCCGGCAAAGCGCGCCGCGCCGGCCTGGCCCTCGGCGAAGACCACCGGCACGCCCAGCGAGCCCTCGCGGCGCAGGGCCTCGGCCAGCGGCATGCCCCACTGCTCGTGGGCGGAGCGGCGATCGGCCAGCATGCATCGCTGCGGGAAGGCAGCGAGTTCGCGTGCCAATTGCTGTGCGGCGGCCAGTGCGCCGCCAGGCGGCGTCACGCGGTTGACCAGGCCCATCGCCAGCGCCTCGGGCGCGCCCACCGCGCGGCCCGTGAGGATCATGTCGAGCGCGCGCCCCATGCCCACGATGCGCGGCAGCCGCACCGTGCCGCCGTCGATCAGCGGCACGCCCCAGCGGCGGCAGAACACGCCGAAGACGGCGTCCTCGTCGGCCACGCGCAGGTCGGCCAGCAGCGCGAGCTCGAGGCCGCCGGCCACCGCGAAGCCGTTCACCGCCGCGATCAGCGGCTTCGACAGCGCCATGCGCGTCGGCCCCATCGGACCACTGCCGCCGCCCTCGGGGTCGAGCTCGTTGCGGCGGGCCGGGTCGCCCACGGCGGAGAGGTCGGCGCCCGCGCAGAAGTGGCCGCCGGCGCCGGTCAGCACCGCGACGCGCAACGCATCTTCGGCCTCGAAGCGGCCGAAGGCCTCCCGAAGTTCGGCCGCCACCAGGCCGTCGACTGCATTGCGCTTGTCGGGCCGGTTCAGGGTGATGGTGCAGACGGCGCCATCTGTGTCGTAGCTCACGTACTGCATGGCCATGCGCGCATCCTTCCGGGGCAAAATTACATGTTCGATCGCTCACGATGATCGTAGGAAATATTTCTCTCGCCCGCAAACATGGACAAAGTATGTAATGTGCCGGTCGCCGTACCCAGCGCGCCCGACCTGATCCTCGACCTGCTGGTGGCCGACGGCGGCACGCTGAGCGCCCAGGCGCTGTGCCGCGCGGGCGCACTCATGGGCATCGGCGAATCGACGCTGCGCGTGGGCCTGACCCGGCTCACGGCCGAGGGCAAGATCGCGCGCGGCGAGCGCGGCAGCTACATGCTCGACCGCAAGGGCGCGGCGCTGTCGCGCACCGTCGACGCCTGGCACAGCAGGCAGGCGCAGACCGTGGCATGGAAGGGCGACTGGCTCGCTGTACATGACGCCGGCGTGCCGCGTGCCGACAAGACCGCGTGGCGCCACCATGCGCTCGCGCTGTCGCTGCGAGGGTTCGCCGCGCTGCACCCGGGCCTGCACGTGCGGCCCGACAACCTCTCGGGCGGTCTCGCGGCCGAGCGCAAGCAGCTGGCGGCGCTCGGCCTGTCTTCCGACGCGCTGGTGTTCCGCATCGCCGACCTCGACGGCGCGGCGCAGGCAGCGGCGCGCAAGCTCTGGAACGTGCGCGCCATGGAGGCTGACTACCGTCGCCTGCAGGCCGGCGTGGAGCGCAGCGGAAAGCGGCTCGCCACCCAGAAGCTGGAGACCGCGACGCGCGAGTCGCTGCTGCTGGGCCGCGCCGTGATCGGCCACCTCATCCGCGATCCGCTGCTGCCGGCCGAGCTCATGTCGCCCAAGCCGCGCGCCGCGCTGCTCGCCGCCACCCGGCGCTACCAGGACAAGGCGCTGGTGCTGTGGCGCAAGTGGCTGGCGCAGCCGTAGCTGCGCGCGGGCTTCAGTTTTTCGGCCGCACCACCTCTACGTCGCCCGGCGAGCGCGCGTGCAGCCGCTCGACCTCCGCCGCGCGCCGCGCGAGCACGGCGCGCTGGTTGATGTAGCCCTTGTCGGTGATCTCGCCTGCGTCGAGGCTCGGCGGCTCCGACAGCACCAGCGCGCAGGCGGGGCACTGCGAAGAGCCCGCGCCCTCGTCGCGCAGCGATTGCATCACGGCGGCGATGCGCTCGCCCAGTGCCTGCGGTGCAAGCGCGGCGCCCTGGGGGCTCGCGAAGACCAGCATGCCGATCTCGTCGCGGTCGTGGCCGGTGAGCACGATGTCCTGCACGTGTGGCGCGAGCATCGACACCAGCTTCACGCGCAGCGTGCCCACCGACACCCAGGTGCCGGTGGAGAGCTTGAAGTCTTCCGCCACGCGGCCGTTGAAGATCACGCCCTGCGCGGGCTGCGAAGGCTCGGCCAGGAAGCCGGCGTCGCCGATGCGGTAGTAGCCCTCTTCGTCGAAGGCCTGCGCCGTTTCGCGCGGTGCGTCGCGGTAGCCGGGAAACACGGACACGCCCTTGACGCGCATCTCCAGCTTCTCGCCGTTGGGCACGAACTTCAGCTCCAGGCCCGGCAGCGGCGCGCCGATGCAGCCGGCGCCGTCGAGCTTCCAGTGCGCGGAGGTGATGGCGGGCGATGTCTCTGTCGCGCCCCACGAGGTGGTCAGCCACAGAGGCCGTTCGGGGCGCACGCGCCGGGCCACCGCCTCGAGCCTCTGCCAGGTGGAGGGCGCGAGCGCCGCCGCCGCATAGAAGGCGAGGCGCAGCCGCGAGAACACCTCGGCCGCCAGCGCATCGTCGGCTTCGAGGAACGGCAGCAGCATGTCGAAGCCGCGCGGCACGTTGAACAGCAGCGTGGGCTTCACCTCGCGCAGGTTGCGTACCGTCTTCTCGATCAGCCCGGGCGCGGGCCGGCCCTCGTCGATGTAGAGCGCGCCGCCATGGCACAGCACCATGTGCAGGTTGTGGTTGGCGCCGAAGGTGTGGCTCCAGGGCAGCCAGTCGACCAGCACCGGCTTCTCCTGCGAAAGGAAGCGCCAGGTCTGCGCCATCATCTGCTGGTTGGCGCACAGCATGCGGTGCGTGTTGATGACGACCTTGGGCTTGCCGGTGGAGCCGGAGGTCAGCAGGTACTTGGCGTGCGTGTCGGGCAGCACGTTGGCGAAGGCCTGCATGACGGCGGGCGTTTCCTTCGCCGCGAGCAGGCTGTCGAAGGCCAGCGCGCCCGGATGCGCATCGGCGTTGCGGCTGAATACCGTGACCGCCTCGACGCCGCAGTCTGCGAGCGAGCCGCCGTACACCCTGGCGTCGGACGCATAGATCAGCGCGGGCTTCAGCGCCTGCAGCATGCCGTGCAGCCGCGACGGGTCCTTCGCCATGCGCGAGTAGGCGCTGGAGAGCGAGCACGCGGTGCGGCCGACGTGCATGGCCGCGAGCATCAGCACCGCGTGGTCGATGGCGTTGTCCGACAGGATCACCACCGGCTGGTCGGGCGGCAGGTCCAGGTCGAGCAGTGCCTGCGCCACAGAGCCCACAGCCTGGCGCAGCGCGCGGTAGTCGAGCCTTCGCCAGCCATCGCCACTTTCGTCGCGCTCCGCGAACGCCAGAGCATCGGGCGTCTCGCTCGCCCAGCGTTCGATCCATTCGCCGATGCAGCGCGCATACGGCTTCAATGTCATCGGCGAACGCAGTGCGAAGGAGCCGTCGTCGAAGTCGATGCGCACCGTGCGGGGTGGGGCGATCAGGGTTTCGTCGTGGAGGAAGTCGGTCATTTCAGTGTTCCGGGATTTTCAGGGCGTGTGCGAATGGCACGGGGTACTCCCCTCCGCGAATGTCCCCCGGGGCTGCGCCCCTCCTCCTTTATTTCGCTGCGGGGAGCACCCCGTGCCATTCGCACATGAGTGCGGTCGTAGTGCCGGCCGCAGAGGCGCTGCGCCCATCGATGACGTCGATGGGGTGCCTTGCGCAGCGAAATAAAGGAGGAGGCCGCAGGCCGGGGGACATTCGCGGAGCAAGGTACCCCGTCGGCGTCATCGCATCCCGAAAGAAGCGCCCAACGCACAACGAGGCGAATGGAAAAGCAGCACTCCATCTAATCGAGCTTGCCGGTATCGGCCTTCGCGCGAATCAGGTTTAACAGCAGGGTGTCGCGGGCCGATTCGAGATCGCCAGGTCGGCGCGCACCCAGCTCCTGCGACACGCCTTGCGCCACCTTCTGCTTGAGTTCTTCTGTCATCGACGGCGCCCCCAGGTCTTTCCACCAGTCCTCGATCGGCCCGCCCAGGTGCGCCAGCACATGCTCGATGCCGCCAGCGCCGCCCGACAGGTGCAGATTCATGAACGGCCCCATCACCGCCCAGCGGAGGCCGGGCCCGTGCGCGATGGCTGCGTCGATGTCGGCCACGCTGGCCACGCCCTGGTCGACGAGGTGGAAGGCCTCGCGCCACAGCGCTGCCTGCAGCCGGTTCGCGATGTGGCCCTTCACCTCGCGCTTCACGTGGATCGGCCGCTTGCCGATGGCCGCATAGAAGGCCATGGTGCGCTCGATGGCCTCGGCCGAGGTCTGCTCGCCGCCGATCACCTCCACCAGCGGGATCAGGTGCGGCGGGTTGAACGGATGCCCCAGCACCACGCGCTGCGGATGCGCGCAGCCCGACTGCACGCCGCTGATCGCGAGGCCGGAGGAGCTCGATGCGAGGATCGTCTCCGGCGGCGCGGCCGCGTCCATGCGGCGGAACAGGTCGACCTTGAAGTCCATGCGCTCGGGGCCGTTCTCCTGGACGAAGTCGGCCACCGAGACGGCGTCTTCCAGGCTGTCGTGGAAGCGCAGGCGCTCGATGGAGGCACCTGCTGCGAGGCCGAAGCGCTCCAGCGTGGGCCAATGCCGCGCCACGGCTTCGCGCAGCCGTTCTTCCGCGCCGGGCGACGGGTCGGTCGCGTTCACGTCGAGACCGTGCGCGAGGAAGTGCGCGACCCAGCTCGCGCCGATCACGCCGGTGCCCACCACCGCCACGCGTTGGATATCTGTGGATGTGCTCATGTCGATTTCCACCGCGCGCAGCGGCTCTCCGCCTTCGTCGTCCATGCGGCCTCGCCGCGGATCGGCTCGACCACCTTGTAGTAGTCCCAGGGCTCCTTCGACTCGGCCGGCGTCTTCACCTGCATCAGGTGCATGTCGTGCACCATCAGCCCGTCTTCGCGCAGCCAGCCGCCCTTGACGAACATGTCGTTGAACTTCGTCTTGCGCAGCTGGGCCATCACCTTGTCGGCATCGTCGCTGCCCGCGGCCTTCACCGCCTGCAGGTACTGCAGCGCGGCCGAGTAGTCGCCGGCATGGAAGGAGGAGGGCATGCGCTTGTGCCTGTCGAAGAAGCGGCGCGCCCATTCGCGCGACTCGGGGCTCTGGTTCCAGTACCAGCTGTCGGTGAGGTACATGCCCTGCGATGCCTTCAGGCCCAGCGCGTGAACGTCGTTGATGGTGATGATCATGCCGGCCAGCTTCATGTTCCTGCCGATGCCGAACTCCGCCGCCGACTTGATCGCGTTGACCGTGTCGCCGCCCGCGTTGGCCAGCGCCAGCACCTGGGCCTTCGAGCCCTGCGCCTGCAGCATGAACGACGAGAAATCGCTCGCGCCCAGCGGGTGCTTCACCGAGCCCGCCACCGTGCCGCCGGCAGCCTGCACCGTCTTCGTGGCGTCAGCCTGCAGCGCCGCGCCGAAGGCGTAGTCGGCCGTCACGAAGTACCAGCTCTTGCCGCCGGCCTTGGCCACCGCGCTCGCGGTGCCGCGCGCCATGGCCACCGTGTCGTAGGCGTAGTGCACCGTGTAGGGCGAGCAGTATTCGTTGGTGAGGCCCGATGCGCCCGAGCCCACCACGAAGTAGGGCTTCTTCTTGTCGGCCGCCACGCCCGCCATGGCGATGGCCGCACCCGAGTTGACGCCGCCGATCAGCATGTCGACCTTCTGCACGTCGAACCACTCGCGTGCCTTGGCAGCGGCGATGTCGGGCTTGTTCTGGTGATCGGCCGTGACCAGCTCGATCTTCCTGCCGTCGATGGCGCCGCCCATGTCGGCGATGGCCATGCGGATGGCCTCGGCGCCGGCCGGGCCGTCGTAGTCGCGGTAGATGCCCGACATGTCGCTGATGAAGCCGATGCGGATCACGTCGTCCGACACCTGCGCCGAGGCGCCCGTCGCCGTGAAGGCCGCACCGAGCGCCGCTGCGAGGGTGCTGCGGGAAAGCTTGCTCATGTATCCGTCTCCGTTTCGTTTCTGCTTGTCGCCCGCCTTCAGCCCAGTGCGAACTCGGGCCTCGGCGTGCCCACCCGCGGCAGGCCCATCATCTGCCGCGCCTCGGCGGGCGTGGCCACTTCCATGTCGAGCTCGCGGATCACGCGCACGATGCGCTCGGTGAGCTGCACGTTGGTGGCCAGCTCGCCGTGGCGGAAGTGGAGGTTGTCTTCCAGGCCCACGCGCGCATGGCCGCCCAGCAGCAGCGCCGCCACGTTGGCCTCCAGCTGCGAGGGGCCGATGCCGCTCACGCAGAAGATGCTGCCCCTGGGCAGCGTGTCGACCATCATCTGCAGGAAGCGCGGCGAATACGGCATCGCGTTCTGGAAGTTGCGGTGCACGTTCATCACCAGGTTGATGAAGTAGGGCTCGTCGTCGTGGCCCTCGCCGATCAGCGTGGTCGTGTCCTGCAGGATGTGCGTGGGGCTGAACACCTCCCACTCGGGCTTGATGCCGCGCGCCTTCATGCCGGCGGCCAGCTCGCGCCCGCGCGTGATGGGCGTGTCCATCAGGATCTGCTTGCCCTCGAAGCTCAGGTTGAGCGTGGTCGCGTCGAGCGTGCACATCTCGGCGCCGGCGTCCATGCCCTTGATGCGCTCCTCCCACGCGATCTCCCAGCGGTCGCCGGCCAGCGGCTTCACCATGTCGCCGTGCACGCCGCCGCCGGTGGAGTTGTTGATGACGATGTCGCTGCCGCCCGCGCGGATGCGGCTGTTGATGTCGCGGTACACCTCGGCGTCGCAGGTGGCGCCGTCGTCGGGCCGGCGTGCGTGGATGGCGACCACGCTGGCGCCGGCGTTCCAGCAGCGCAGCACGTCGGCCGCGATCTCTGCGGGCTGGGTGGGGAGGTGGGGGTTCTGCGACTTGTGCGCCATGCCGCCGGTGGGGGCGATGGTCACGATCACTTTGCGCTTCGACATGCTCGGGGGCTCCTGGTGTCTGTCATGGGCGCGCAATTATTTTTTTGAGCGGCGTACCCACTCAGTCATCGCGACGACATTCGGGCTCAGGGTTTACGCTGCGCCACCGGCTAAAGTCGCCCCAGCGCCATCTGCCTTCCGTCCCATGCCCACGAACAAGCCGGCCCCCAAGGCGGCCTCGCTCACGATTGCCCAGCTGCTGCAGAGCTCGGCCTGGTTCCCCCTGCTCGACGTGAGCGCGGGCGAACGCGTGCTCGACGAGATGCGCGAGGTCGAGGTGGCGCCCGGTGCCGCGCTGTGCCGGCGCGGCGACACGCCTCTGCACTGGTACGGCACGCTCGAGGGCCTGCTCAAGTGGTCGATCACGTCGAGCGACGGTCGCTCCGTGACCTTCGGCGGCCTTTCGGTCGGCAGCTGGTTCGGCGAAGGCACGCTGCTGCGCGCGCTGCCGCGCTCGGCCGACATCATCGCGCTGCGGCCCAGCCGGGTGGCGGCGCTGCCGCTGGAAACCTTCGAATGGCTGCACCGCACTCAGCGCGGCTTCGACCACTTCCTGCTGCAGCAGATCAACGAGCGGCTGCACTGGTTCATGGGCAACTACGCGGCGCACCGCCTGCTCGATGCCGACAGTCAGGTCGCCCGCGCGCTGGCGGGGCTGTTCCACCCGTGGCTGCATCCGGGCAGCGAGCCGCACCTGCAGACCTCGCAGGAAGAGATCGCGAACCTCTCTGGCGTCTCGCGCCAGCGCTGCAATGCGGCGCTGAACCGGCTGAAGGAGGCGGGCTTTCTTCGGATCGAGTACGGGGGAATCACCGTGATCGACCTCGAAGGGCTGCGGCGGTTCATCGAGTAAGGAACGAAATGCAGGAGGAGCTTTCATGACCATGCCTTGGCCCCTGTTTCTCCTGCTGCTGAAGCTCCTGGGCCGCCGTCGCCGCTTCGAGAGCATCGAAGGGCTGCGCGCGGCCGTGGAGCGCGACCGCAAGACCGCGAGCGCCGAGCCGCCGGCGTCGGTGCGCAAGCGCTGCGCGATCGGCAGGCGCCATGTGGGCGGCCATGATTGCTACACCCTCGCGCCGCTTTCCGGCGCGGGACCGGTGCAGCTCCTTTACCTGCACGGCGGTGCGCACGTGGCCGAGATCTCGCCGTTCCACTGGCGCCTGCTGGCGGAATTCGCCGAGACCACGGGCTGTGTCGCGCACGTGCCGATCTTTCCGCTCGCGCCCGAGCACACCTACCGGCCTGCCTACGCGATGGTGAACGAGATCTACCGTGGGCTGGCTGCCGCGCATGACCCCCGGCAGCTGGTGCTGATGGGCGATTCGGCGGGCGGCGGCCTCGCGCTCGCGCTGGCCCAAGGCTTTGCCGCGCTGGGCCTGCCGCAGCCGCGCGACATCGTGCTGATTTCGCCCTGGCTCGACCTCACGGTGTCGAACCCCGCGATTCCGGCACTCGAAGCCGACGATCCGTGGCTGGCCCGCCCCGGACTGGAGGAAGCGGGGCGGTGGTGGGCCGGCGGCGAAGATCCGGGCCTGCCGCACCTGAGCCCCGTGCACGGTCCGCTGCAGGGGCTGGGCAGGCTCACCGTGTTCATCGGAACGCGCGACCTGCTGCTGGCGGATTGCCGGGCGCTGCGCGATCGGGCCGCGGCGCAGGGCGTGCATGTCGAGATGCACGAGGCTCCCGGCATGGTCCATGTCTGGCCGCTGCTGCCGGTGAGGCAGGCGATGGCGGCGCGCGCCGCTATCGCGGGGATCGTGCGGGGCCGGGACTGACCCGGTCAGCGCACGTGGTGCGACGGCGCCCGCTCGTACACCGGCGTGTCGATGCCTTCCATGCGCGCCTTCAGCTGCAGCGCCAGGAACTGCGAGTAGTGCCGCGACTGGTGCAGGTTGCCGCCGTGGATCCACAGGTTGTCGACCTGCGTCGGCTTCCACATGTTGCGCAGCTCGCCTTCCCAGGGCCCCGGGTCCTTCGGTGTCTCGGAGCCCAGCCCCCAGCACTTGCCGACCTTGTCGGCGATCTCCGGCGAGATCAGGTCGGCGAGCCAGCCGTTCATCGAGCCGTAGCCGGTGGCATAGACCAGCAGGTCGGCGGGCAACTCGGTGCCGTCGGTCAGCGTGACCGAGCGCTCGTTCACCCGCTCGATGTTCACGCCGCTCTTCAGGTGGATGCTGCCGTTGGCCACCAGCTCCGAGGCGCCCACGTCGATGTAGTAGCCCGACCCGCGCCGCAGGTACTTCATGAAGAGGCCCGAGCCGTCGGCGCCGAAGTCGAGCATGAAGCCCGCCTTCTCCAGCCGCGCGTACAGGTCGGCGTCGCGCTTCTTCATCTCCTCGTACACCGGGATGTGGAAGGTGTGCATGATCTTGTAGGGCACCGACGCGAAGATCAGGTCGGCCTTGTGGTGGTCGATGCCGTTCTTCATCGCCTGCTCGGAGTAGAGCCCGCCCAGCGCCAGTTCCATCAGCGACTGCGAGGGCGCGATGTGCGTCGACGAGCGCTGGATCATCGTCACGTCGGCGCCGTGCTCCCACAGGGCGGCGCAGATGTCGTGCGCCGAGTTGTTGGAGCCCAGCACCACGCACTTCTTGCCGGCATAGGCCTCGGGCCCGGGGTGCTGGCTGGAGTGGTGCTGCTCGCCCTTGAAGTTCTCCGCGCCCGCGATCTTCGGCACGTTCGGATAGCCCGACACGCCCAGCGCGAACACCAGCTGCCTCGGCCGCAGCACCACCGGCTTGCCCTCGCGCTCCACCGTCACCTCCCAGCGCTGCGAGGCCTCGTCGAAGCGCGCCTTCTTCGCGGTGGTGGAGCTCCAGTAGTTGAGCTCCATGATCTTCGTGTACATCTCCAGCCAGTCGCCGATCTTGTCCTTGGGTGCGAACACCGGCCAGTCGTCGGGGAAGGGCATGTAGGGCAGGTGGTCGTACCAGACCGGGTCGTGCAGGCACAGCGACTTGTAGCGCCTGCGCCAGGAGTCGCCGGCCTTCGCATTGCGCTCCACGATGATCGCCGGCACGCCCAGCCGCCGCAGCCGCGCACCCAGCGCGATGCCGCCCTGGCCGCCGCCGATGATCACCACCTCGGGCTGCTCGGTGTAGCCCAGCGTGGACTCCTCATCGCGGCGCCTCTCCAGCCAGGTCTTGCGGCCCTTGTGCACGCCGTGCTCCGCGCCCTTGATGCGGTTCTCGCCCGTCTTCTCCTCGAAGCCCTTCAGCTCGGTCATGGTGGTGAGCAGCGTCCAGGCCTTGCCATTGCGCAGCCGCAGATGGCCCCGGCCGCGCGCCACGCGCGTCTCGAAGGTGAACCACGCGTCGACCACGCCGTCGGCCTCGGTCGCCTCGCCTTCCACCGCGAAGGCCGTGGGCTGCACGTCCGCCAGCCGCGCCTGCAGCATCGCGCGGATGGCATCGGGGCCCTCCTGCGTGCGGATGTTCCAGGTGAAGGCGACGAGGTCGCGCCAGAAGCTGTCGGCCTCGAACAGCGAGACGGCCGCGTCGATGTCGTTGCGTGCAAGCGCGGCGGCGAAGTCGGCGAGCCATTGGGCCGCGGCCCGGGTGGGGGCGGTGGTGGGGTCTGTCATTGCGTGTCTCCGTTGCGTCGTTGATGGATGCGCGGCGCCTTGGGGGCGGCGCGGCATGCGCTGCGCAGCTTTCGTGCCGCGCGCGGGGCAACGATGGATCAATGACTTGCGCGGGCTTTTGTCGCAGCGGAAGCGTTTGTCGCACGCCGCATGCGACGAAGGCGCGACAACTGTCGCAGCACGTCTCAGTCGTCCGCCAACGGCCGGCTGCGCGGCGGCGCGATGCCGTGGCGCTTCATGTGCCGGTAAACCGTGGCACGGCTCAAGCCAAGCTCGTCGGCCGCGCGTGCCACGTGCCATCTGTGGCGCCTGAGCAGTTCGATCAGCTCGGCGGCGGGGATGCCATCTGCGTCGTCGGGCGAAGAGGCTGCAACATGCGCCACGGTGGCCGGGGCGACGTTGCCCGACCGTGCGGGCAGCTGGAGCTGGATGTCTTCCACGCCGACCCGGCCGTCGCTGCACAACGCCAACGCCAGCCTCAGCACATTGCGCAGCTCTCGCAGATTCCCCGGCCAGTCATGCGCCAGCAGTCTCCGCATCGCCTCTTCCGACAGCCGCGCCGGCGAAGACATCGCCGCGGCCTCCTCGTTGAACATCCCCTCGATCAGGTAGCGCATGTCGCCGCGCTCGCGCAGCGGCGGCAGCTTCAGCACCGCGCCGCACAGGCGGTAGTAGAGGTCCTCGCGAAAACGCCCCGAGGCCACCAGCCCGGGCAGGTGCCGGTGCGTGGCCGCCACCACCGCAATGTCGACCCGCTGCGGCGACTCGGCTCCGAGAGGCAGCACCTCGCCTTCGGACAGCACGCGCAGCAGCCGCGTCTGCAGCGCCATCGGCATGTCGCCGATCTCGTCGAGGAACAGCGTGCCCCGGTCGGCCTGCGCGATCAGGCCCTTCATGCCCTTGGCGCGGCCGCCGGTGAAGCTGCCGGGCGTGTAGCCGAACAGCTCGCTCTCGATGAGCGAATCGGGGATGGCCGCGCAGTTCACCGCCACGAAGGGCATCGCCGCGCGGCTGCTCGCGCCGTGCAGCGCGCGGGCCAGTACCTCTTTGCCGCTGCCGGTCTCGCCCTCGACCAGCACGTGGATGCCACGGTCCACCAGCCGGCGTGCCTGCGCGAGCAGCTTCTGCATCTGCGGATCGTCGCCCGCGATGCGTTCCAGCGGCGGCAGCCGATCGCCCGGACGTGCCGACGGCGATGCCGGCGCGACAGCCGCTGCGGCCGTCGCCGCCGGCCTGCGCACCCGCGGCGCCAGCAGCGACGCGTGGTACTCGCCGCCGCCCGGCAGCAGCACCGTGTGCGCGAAGGGCATGGCCGACGCGCCGCCGTTGCCGATGCGCCAGATGGCATCCATCGGCATGTGCAGCCATTCGGATATCGCACCGCCCAGCGCGCGTCCGGCAAAGGCCTGCCGCGCGCCGCCGTTCGCGCCCACCACGGTGCCGCCCTCGTCGAAGGCCAGCATCACCTCGCCCGCCACATCGACGAGGCCGAAGGCGCTGCCCAGTCGCAGGATCCAGTGGCCGCGGAAGCTGCGCAGGAAGTCGGCGTCCTCGATCATCCGTGCGTAGATGGCCACCAGGTGCCGCACGAGATGCTGGCTCTCCCTGGCCTCCGGCGAGCGCAGCGCCGACACGTCGAGGATCGCCGTGAGCTTGCCGCTGTGGTCGAACAGCGGCGCGGTGGTGCAGGTCAGCGCGATGTGCGTGGCGTCGAAGTGCTCGGTCTGGTGGCAGGTCATCGGCTGGCGCTCCACCAGGCAGGTGCCCACGCCGCAGGTGCCCGCATGCGCCTCGTTCCAGTCCGCGCCCAGGTAGAGGCCGGCCTTGCGCAGCTGGTCGTCCCACGCGGGGTTGCCGATGTAGTCGACGGTGATGCCTTCGGCGTCCGTCAGCAGCACCATGTAGCCCAGGTCGGCCACGCGGCGGTAGATGTCTTCCATGCCCGCGCGCGCGGCGCGCAGGAAGTGCTCCAGCTGCTGCTGATGCGCGCGCACCTCCTGCGCCGGCAGGATGCGCGCCGGCGTCGGCTTCGACGGATCGAGCCCATGGTCGCGCACGCAGCGCGCCCACGACTTGTGGACCAGGCTCTGCGCCGGATCGGCCACCAGCGCGGTACCGGTGGCGATGGAGTAGACGTTGTCGATGTGGCGCGATTGCAGGGACGTCATGCGCAGCCTCGCGAGTGGAGGGGAATGGGGTGCGCACGGCCAGGCCGGGGCCGTGCAGCCGTCCATCATTCGGCTGTCGCGCTGTCGCAGGACAGAGGTGAAACCCGGTGGAGAACCCCTTCGGTTACGCTTCCTGACGATTGCTCTTTCGTTGTCGAGGAGGTTTGCGCATGTCACAGGTCCTGCTGGAGGGCTACACCGTAGACGAAGTTCTTCAGTTGCCGAATGAAGAACTCCAGGCGATCGTCCTGAGAGACGAGCCGCTCGTGTTCAAGGCAGGCAGCGCCAACATGCTCGGCCGATTCAAGGTGGATGACGATGCGCTGGTGATGGAACTCGCGCACATCGACGGCGGCGGCGAGGGAGCGTTGCCGAGTGTCGCGTCGTTGGCCAACCGTTATGCCCGGCGTGAAGGTCTGGCCTTCGTCGAGTGGCGGGTTCATGCAGTGCATTGCGCAAATCCCAACCTCAAGCTTCGGCGTGTTCTGGAAAGACGCGGCTTCGTCGTTCGCAGCATTCCGGGAACAGGGGAGTGCTATTGGCTGCGAGCGCCGGTTGACGCGGCGGCGCAAGCCGTCCATTGACCGGATAGTCGATGTGGCAACACCCGAATCCATCCACCGGCTTTTGACCGTGGCGGCCAGATTGCTAGACAGTGCAGCGTCGGAGATACGGGACGCCAGGCTCGAACCCGTTCGCGGAAACGTCGAGCGGATCGGCGAGATTCTTGCCCGGATATTCGAGATCGAGCAGAAGATATACCTGCTCCGACCCGAGCTGAAGCCGCCCTACCTGAACGCGGCCTCGCCATACCCGGAGTCCAACAAGCTGCTGACGCGCTTCATGTTCGAGGCGTGCCAGCTCGAAGATGCCGGGGAGTTCGGACGGGCGATCGAGAAGTACCAGGAGTACCTGTCGCTCGAAGAGTCAGCGCATCACCGCGAAATTGCGGAAGGCGAGATTCGAAGGCTTTCGAAACGAGACGACGACTGAGTCCCGAGCATCCCGGTATCGATTCTCAGACGCCGAGCAGTTCCTCCAGCGCATGCGGCTCGGCCAGCAGGTCCGCCGAGGCACCGTGCCGCACGATCTGCCCCTTCTCCATCACCACCGCGAGGTCGGTGTGCGCGAGCACCTTGCGGTAGTCGCGGTCGACGATCAGCGTGGCGATGCCCGTCGCGCGGATCTCGCCGATCACGCGCCAGATCTCGGCCACGATCAGCGGTGCGAGGCCTTCGGTGGCCTCGTCGAGGATCAGCAGGCGCGGGTTGGTCATGAGCGCGCGGCCGATCGAGAGCATCTGCTGCTCGCCGCCCGAGAGTTGCTGGCCGCCGTTCGACAGGCGTTCGGACAGGCGCGGGAAGGTCGCCATCACGCGGTCGAAGGTCCATTCGCGACGGCCGTCGATGCCGGCTCGCTCGCTCATCACGAGGTTCTCGCGCACCGACAGGTTCGGGAAGATGCCGCGCCCCTCGGGCACGTAGCCGATGCCCAGGCGCGCCATCTTCTCGGGCGGCAGGCCGGTGACGGTGCGGCCGTCGACCTGCACTTCGCCCGACGCGGGGCGCACGTAGCCCATCATGGTGCGGATCAGCGTGGTCTTGCCCATGCCGTTGCGCCCGAGCAGGCCGACCGAGGTGGCCGCCGGAACGCCCGCATGCACGCCGCGCAGGATGTGGCTGTTGCCGTAGTAGGTGTTGAGGTCTCGGACGATGAGCATGTCAGTGGCCTCCCGCCGGGCCGCCCCAAGGGAGGCCGGCGCCCCCTCGGAGGGCAGCGAATACACGAAGTGATGAGCGTGGGGGCATCAGTGGTCTTCTCCGAGGTAGGCGGTGCGGACTTCGGGGTTCTCGCGGATCTCCGCCGGGTTGCCGGTCGCGATGACGGTGCCGTTCACCATCACCGTGATGCGGTCGGCGATGCGGAAGACCGCGTCCATGTCGTGCTCCACCAGCAGGATCGCGTGCGTGGCCTTCAGCCGCGCGAGCAGCGTGAGCATGCGATCGGTTTCCTCGGCACCCATGCCGGCGAGGGGCTCGTCCAGCAGCAGCACGCGCGGATTGGTGGCCAGGCACATCGCCACCTCGAGCTGTCGCTGCGCGCCGTGGCTCATGGTGCCGGCGATGCGCTGTGCCTCGTGCGCGAGGCCGGCGGCTTCGAGCGCCGCGTCGGCCGATACGCTGCTGGTGGCGCAGCCGCGCGACGACTGCCAGAAGGCCCAGGGCCTGGGCGTCGCGGCCTGTGCGGCCAGCCGGCAGTTCTCGTGCACGCTGAACTCCGGGAAGATGGTCGTGCGCTGGTAGCTGCGGCCCACGCCGTCGCGCGCGCGCTTCCATTGCGCGCGGCCGGTGATGTCCACGCCGTCGAGCGCGATGCGGCCTTCGCTCGCCTCGATCTCGCCCGAGAGCATGTTGATCAGCGTCGACTTGCCGGCGCCGTTGGTGCCGATCACGGCGTGCACCTCGCCCACGTGCAGGTCGAGCGTGACGGCGTTGACCGCGGTGAGGCCGCCGAAGCGACGGGTGAGCTTGTCGACGGAGAGAAGTGCGGTCATGGTCTTGCTCCTTCCCGCTTTGGGGGAAGGTGGGGATGGGGGCAGGCAGGGCGCTCGATGGAGGCGCCGCGTGCCCCCACCCCGGCCCTCCCCCAGCGGGGGAGGGAGGAAGTCGGCGTGCAAGTCATGCAGCCCCCTTCGGCGACAGGCGTTGGACGAGTCCGATCAGGCCCTTGGGCAGCAGCGCCACGAACACGATGATCGTGAGCCCCAGCGTCAGCTGCCAGTGGTCGGCCAGCGGGCCCATCACCGCGTGCGTGGAGAAGATCTCCTTGAGCAGCGTGAACGCCACCGCGCCGATCACCGCGCCGCGCAGGTGTCCCAGGCCGCCCAGGATCACCATCAGCAGCACCTCGCCCGAGTTGTGCCAGGCCATCAGCTCCGGATTGACCACGCCGTCGCGCGAGGCTAGCAGGAAGCCCGCGAGCCCGGCCAGCGCGCCGGCCAGCACGAAGGCCGCGAGCTTGTAGCCGTACACCGCGAAGCCGGCGGCGCGCATGCGCTGCTCGTTCACGCGGATGCCCGCGAGCGCCGCGCCGAAGCGCGAGCGCCGGATGAGCGCCAGCAGCGCGTAGGTGAACACCAGCGAGGCCAGCACCACGTAGAACAGCACCGTGCGGTTCTCCATGTCGAGCGCGCCGATGGCGGGCCGCACGTACATGTAGATGCCGTCGCTGCCGCCGCCGACCTTGGTGTCGTGGAAGACGAAGAAGGCCATCTGCGCGAAGGCCAGCGTCACCATGATGAAGTACACGCCGCGCGTGCGCAGGCTCAACGCGCCGACGAAGAGCGCGTAGAGCGCGGCCGCGCCCATGGACAGCGGCAGCAGCAGCGCGAAGTTGCCGCCTTCGTTGCCCGAGGCCAGCACGGTGACGTATGCGCCGATGCCGTAGAACGCCGCGTGGCCCAGGCTCACGAGGCCGGTCATGCCCACCAGCAGCTCCAGGCTCAGCGCGAAGATCGAGAGGATCATCACCTTCACGATGAAGTCCGATGCGTAGTTGCCCATGAACGGGCCGGCGACGCCGATGGCGACCGCGCAGGCCACGGGCAGCAGGAATGCGCCGCGCTTCATGGCTGTCATGGCCGCCTCCCCATCAGCCCCTCGGGCTTCCAGATCAGCACGATGGCCATCAGCAGGTAGATGCCGATGCCGGCGAGGTCGGCGAAGAACACCTTGCCGAAGGTGTCGACGAAGCCCACCAGCAGCGAGGCCACCAGCGCACCGGTGATCGAGCCGATGCCGCCGATCACCACCAGCACGAAGCAGATGATGAGCACGCTCGCGCCCATGTTTGGATACACGGAAGACATCGGCGCGGCGATCATGCCGGCCAGCGCCGCGAGCGCCACGCCGGCGGCGAACACGATGCGGTAGAGCCGCTTCACGTCGATGCCCAGGCCGCGCACCATGTCGCGGTTGCTCGCGCCGGCGCGGATCATCATGCCCAGCCGCGTGCGGTTGACCACCCAGTACAGGCCCAGGGCCAGCACGATGCAGGCGGCCGATGCGAAGAGGCGGTACCACGGATAGCTCATCACGCTGCCCAGCGCGAAGCTGCCGTCGAGCCACGCGGGCACCTTCACGCCGTGCACGTCGTTGCCCACCAGGATGGAGCGCAGCTCCTCGAACACCAGGATCAGCCCGTAGGTCATCAGCACCTGCTGCAGGTGGTCGCGCTGGTAGAGGTAGCTGAAGAAGGCCCATTCGAGCAGGTAGCCGAACACGGCCGCCAGCACCACGCCGGCCACCAGCATCAGCAAGAACTGGTCGCCGAACAGCGGCGCGAGCGAGAACGCCATGTACGCGCCGATCATGTAGAAGCTCCCGTGGGCAAGGTTGATGACGCCCATGATCCCGAAGATCAGCGTCAGCCCCGAGGCCACGAGGAAGAGAAGCAGTCCGTACTGAACCGAGTTCAGGCACTGGACCAGGAAGGTTCCGAAATCCACGAGGAGGTTCTCTCTGGGCGGGATCGTTGTTCAATGAGAGTGCACTGCGCGGGACACCGCGGAACCGGCTTCGCCGGGCCGCAGGTGTCGCCCCCTGCAAGGGGGTTGGCGCAGCACACGAAGTGCGCGAAGCCTGGGTGTGTACCTATCTACATCCTGCAGCCGCGAGCGGGGTCGGCCAGGCCCTTGATTGCGGTGCTCACCAGCTTGTTCTCCTTGCCCTCCACCTTGCGCAGATAGATGTCCTGCACCGGGTTGTGGGCCTTGCTCACGGTGAAGGTGCCGCGCGGGCTGTCGATCTTCGCCTTCTCGACGGCGGCCGCGAACTCGGCCTTCTTCGAGATGTCGCCCTTGGTCGCGTTCAGGCCCACGCCCAGCATCTGCGCCGCGTCGTAGCCCTGCACCGCGTACACGTCGGGCTGCAGCTTGAACGACTTGGCGTACGCCACGCGGAAGGCGTTGTCGCGTGCGGTGTTCAGGCCGTCGGCGTAGTGCAGCGTGGTGAGCATGCCCTGGGCCGATTCGCCCTGCGCGTCGAGCGTGCCGTCGGTCAGGAAGCCGGGGCCGTACAGCGGAATGGTCTTGTTCAGGCCCGCGGCCTGGTAGTCCTTGACGAACTTCACCGCGCCGCCGCCGGCGAAGAAGGCGTACACCGCATCGGGCTTGGCCGCCGCGATCTCGGTCAGCAGCGCCTGGAATTCCACGTTGGGGAAGGGCAGGGTGAGCTGCTTCTCGACCTTGCCGCCGTTCTTCTCGAAGCCTTCCTTGAAGCCGTTGACCGACTCGTCGCCCGCCGCGTACTTCCAGGTGATGGTCATCGCCTTCTTCTTGCCCTGCTGCTTGGCCGCCACCTCGCCCATGGCGTAGGCCGGCTGCCAGTTGCTGAACGAGCTGCGGAAGATGTTGGGCGCGCACATCGGGCCGGTGACGGCGTCGGCGCCGGCGTTGGGCACGATCAGCACGGTGCCGCTTTCCTTGGCGGCCTTGGCCATGGCCATCGCTACGCCCGAATGCACCGTGCCGACGATCACGTCGACGTTGTCGCGCTTGATGAGCTTGTTGACGTTGTCGGTGGCCTTGGCCGGATCGGATTCGTCGTCGACCTTGAAGTACTCGATCTCGCGGCCGGCGAGCTTGCCGCCCTGCTCGTCGACGTAGAGCTTGAAGCCGTTCTCGATGGCCACGCCCAGTGCGGTGTAGGTGCCGCTGTAGGGCAGCATCAGGCCGACCTTGAGCTTGCCTGTGCCTTGGGCGCCTGCAGCCGACGCGAGCGCGGCGAAGGCGATGGCCGTGAGGGCCAGGCGGGCGGTGCGGATTGTCATGGTGTCTGTCTCCTGTTTTTGGTGATGAAGGAAGTGGCCGCGACGATGACACGATCCGGCTGATCGCGATGCGGGGAATGCCCGCATTCAGGGATTTCGAGCAGCTCGCAACCACCGACGCGCGCGGCGATGCCGCGGATCTGCGCGAGGGTGCCGTACTCGTCGTCGATGCCCTGCACGGCGAGCACGGGGCAGCGGATGGTGTCGAGTTCGCGCTCGATGTTCCAGTCGCGAAATGGCGGATGCAGCCAGATGCGGTTCCAGCCCCAGAAGGCCGAGTCGGCGCTGTCGTGGTAGCGGCCCAGCTTCTGCGGCAGGTCGGTGTCGAGGTAGGCGGTGCGCGCGTTCTCGATGTTCGCCACCGTCACGTCCTCCACGAAGATGTGCGGCGCCAGCACCACGAGGCCCGTTACCTTGTCCGGAAAGCGCGAGGCATACAGCAGCGAGATCGAACCGCCGTCGCTGTGGCCGAAGAGCCAGGGCTTGCGGTCGCCGAGGCCGAGCGCGGCGAAGAGCGCAGGCAGCACCTCGTGCGCCTGGCGGTGCATGAAGTCGACGTCCCAGATCTCGTCGTTCGCGCGCGGCGTCGAACGGCCGTAGCCGGGGCGCGAGAACACGAGGCCGCTCACGCCGGCGGCTTCGCACAGCCGCGCGGGGAAGTCCTTCCACATCGCAACGGAGCCCAGGCCTTCGTGCAGGAAGACGACGAGCGGGGCGTCGGTGCGCTCGGGGGCGATCCACTGGCATTCGATTCGCACCTCGCGGTTGCGCCAGATGATGTCTGCGAACTCCGTGCTCATGAGGTCGCTGCCGGCTGTTGCTCCTTCCCCCTCTGGGGGAAGGCCGGGATGGGGGCAAGCGGCGCTCGCAGGGGCCGTATCTGCGTGGAGGCCGATGCCCCCACCCCGGCCCTCCCCCAGCGGGGGAGGGGGAAAGACGGAGACGGCGCGCGCATCACGATTGCCTTTCCTTTTCACGCAACCTGAACCGCTGGATCTTCCCGGTCGCCGTCTTCGGCAGCTCGGCCACGAACTCCAGGAAGCGCGGGTACTTGTAGGGTGCCAGCCGCTCCTTGACGAAGGCCTTGAGCTCGTCCTCGGTGGCCGCGCCGCCGTCCTTCAGCACGACGAAGGCCTTGGTCTTGGTCAGGCCGTCGGCGTCTTCCTTGCCGATCACCGCCGCCTCGAGCACGGCCGGGTGCTGCATCAGCGTGGCCTCGACCTCGAAGGGCGAGACGTAGATGCCGCTGACCTTGAGCATGTCGTCGCTGCGCCCGGCATAGGTGTAGTAGCCGTCGGCGTCGCGGGTGTACTTGTCGCCGCTCTTGGTCCAGCCGCCCTGGAAGGTCTCGCGCGACTTCTCGCGGTTGGCCCAGTACATCAGCGCCGAGCTGGGGCCGCGGATGTAGAGGTCGCCCACCTCGCCGTCGGGCACGGGGCGGCCGTCCTCGCCGCGCAGCTCGACCTCGTAGCCTTCCACCGGCCGGCCGGTGGTGCCGTAGCGCACGTCGCCGGGGCGGTTGGAGATGAAGATGTGCAGCATCTCCGTCGAGCCGATGCCGTCGATGATCTCGCAGCCGAAGTGCGTCTTGAAGCGTTGCGCGATCTCGCCGGGCAGCGCCTCGCCGGCCGATGAACACATGCGCAGCGCCACCGCCTCGCGCGCGGGCAGCTTCGGCGACGCGAGCATGCCGGCAAAGCCCGTTGGCGCGCCGAAGAACACGGTCGGTCGGTGCTCCGTCCAGCGGCGGAAGGTGGCATCGGGCGTGGGGCGCTCGGCCATCAGCACCACGGTGGCGCCCACCGAGAGCGGGAAGGTCAGCGCATTGCCCAGCCCGTACGCGAAGTACATCTTGGCGGCGGAGAAGCAGACGTCGTCTTCGGTGAGGCCGAGCACCGGCTTGCCATAGAGCTCGGCCGTCCACCACAGGTTGGCGTGCGTGTGGACCGTGCCCTTGGGCTTGCCGGTGGAGCCGGAGGAATACAGCCAGAAGCCCGGGTCGTCCGATGCGGTGGTCACGGGCGATGCCAGCGGCTCGACGGCGGCGAGCGCGGCGTCGAACTCCTGCGCGCCTTCGGGCAGGGCGCCGGTGGGTTGCGAGACGAAGAGGGCGCGCACCTCGTGCCCGCCGCGCGACATCGCCTCCTGCAGCGTCGGCAGCAGCGCGCCCGAGACCAGCACCGCCTGAGCGCGGCTGTGGTCGAGCATGTAGGCGTAGTCGTCGGGGGTGAGCAGCGTGTTCACTGCCACCGGCACCACGCCGGCATAGAGGCTGCCGAGGAAGCTCACGGGCCAGTCGTTGCCGTCGAGCATCAGCAGCAGCACCCGCTCCTCGCGCCGGATGCCGGCGGCCCGCAGCGCGGCGGCCAGGCGGCGCGAACGCTCCTCGAGCTGGCCGTAGCTCATGGTGCCGCGGTCGTCGATGTAGGCGGTGCGCGCGGCGCGTTCGCGGTTGAGCTCGAACAGGTGTCCGGCGAAGTTGAATCGTGGGGGCAGAGTCATGGTCTTGTCTCCTTCAGCCTTGCGTGTTCTTGTTTTTTCTTCTTCTAGAGGCCGAGTGCGGCGAGGACGCCGGGGCTTGCCTGTACCGCCGCGCGGCGGTGATAGAAATCGAGCGCGCGCAGCCCGCCCAGTTCGGCGCCACCGCCTGCGCGGCCGGGGCCGCCGTGCAGCGACATCGGCATCACGTTGCCGTGGCCGGTGTGGGCCTGCGCCACCTCGGGCGTGATGACGTGCACGCGGCCGTGGCTCGGCGCGACGGCCAGCGCGGCCTGCGCCAGCGCCGCGTCGTCGCTGCCATAGATGGAGGTGACGAGCGAGCCCTGGCCGCGATGCGCGAGCGCGATGCCGTGCGCGAGGTCGCGGTAGGGCAGCAGCGTGGCGACGGGTCCGAACACTTCCACGTCGTGCACCAGCTGCGCCGCGTCGGCATCGCGTGCGCCCAGCAGCACGGGGCCGATGCAGGCGGCGACGGCCGGGTCGGCGTCGACCAGGGGCTTGTTGCGGCCGTCGTGCAGCACAGTGGTCTGCGTGGCCAGCGTGTCGAGGCCTTCGCGCACCGCGTCCAGCTGGACGCGGCTCACGAGCGAGCCCATTCGTACGCTCTCGTTGCGCGGATTGCCGACCGTGGTGCCCGCGAGCTTTGCGCCGATGGCCTCGGCCACTGCGTCGTACGACTCCGCCGGCACCAGGATGCGGCGGATGGCTGTGCACTTCTGGCCCGACTTCACCGTCATCTCGCGCACCACTTCGCGCACGAGCAGGTTGAAGGCGTCGCTGCCGGCCGCGGCCCCGGGCAGCAGCAGGGCGCTGTTGAGGCTGTCGGCCTCGATGTTCACGCGCACCGAGCGCTGCGCCACCGCCGGGTGCGAGCGGATCACCGCGGCGGTCTCGGCCGAGCCGGTGAAGGAGGCCACGTCGAAGGGCTGCAGCGCATCCATCAAACCGGCCGAGCTGCCGCAGACGATGGAAAGCGCGCCGGCTGGCAGCACGCCCGCATCGACCACGTCCTTCACCATGCGCTGCGTGAGCCAGGCGGTGGCGGTGGCCGGCTTCACGATCACCGGCACGCCCGACAGCAGCGCGGGCGCGGCCTTCTCCCACAGGCCCCACGAGGGGAAGTTGAAGGCGTTGATGAAGAGCGCCACACCCTGCGTCGGCACCTGCAGGTGCTGCGACTGGAACACGGGCTCCTTGCCGAGCTTGACCGCATCGCCGTCGCGCAGCGCGCGCACGTCGCCGAGCGCATCGCCCCACTTCGCGTACTGGCCCAGCGTGAAGATCGCGCCGTCGATGTCCACGGCCGAGTCGTTCTTCACCGTGCCCGAGTTGGCGGTGGCGATCTCGTAGTAGGCCTCGCGGTTGGCCTGCAGCACCTTCACGATGGCCGCGAGCAATGCGGCCCGCTGGCGGTAGGTGAGGGCGCGCAGCGCATTGCCGCCTTGTTCGCGTGCGAAAGCGAAGCCTGCGGGCAGGTCCAGCCCGGTGGCATCGACGCGCGCGAGCTCGGTGCCCAGGACAGGGTCGAACAGCGGCGTGCCGGCGCCGGAACCGCTTTGCCAGCGGCCGGCGATGTAGTTGGAAAGAAGCTCGGTCATTGGGTGAACTTGATCTGCCCCTCGGGCAGGAGGTAGAGGACGAGCGCGCGGCCGCTGGCCACGGTCGGGCGGTGCGCGGTGCCGGGCCCGTAGACGCACCAGCCCGCGGGCCGTCCGTCGAAGGTGGCCGGGTGGTCGTCGAGCGGCATGATCAGGTCGATCTCGCCGTTGGGATGCGTGTGGTGAGGACCGGCGATGTCCTGCATGTCGACCACGTCGACCGAGAAGCGGTGCAGGGCGTCTTCGGCCTTGAAGACGCGGCCGTACCTGATGCCGCCGCCCTCGCGCTCGCAGAGCCAGCCTTCGGCGACGCCGCCGATGCAGGCCTGGCGCAGCTGCTCGAAGCTGGCGCTGCCGGCGCCGTGGTGGGCGTTGAGCCACCGGTCGAGCTCGCCGTCGAGCGGCTTGCCGGCGATCTGGGCGGTCAGGCCGGCGATCAGCTGGTGGAATGCTTCCTTGCTGATGGCGGGAGTGCTGCTGGTGTCGGACATCGTGGGGCCTCGAACTTTGGAACTACCTTGCAGGATCACTGCGCGTGCAGTATCTTGCGTGTGGCCGAACGATAAGCAGCGAGACAAAGGGTGTCAAGCAATATAGTGCATCTATGGTGTTTACCCTGAGCGAGCACAATCCCGGCGAAGAACGAGGAATTGCATGAACGAGCATGTAGACGCGGCGCTGGCCGCCGCGGCTGAAGGCGGCGACAGCGCGCCGGGCCAGGCCGTCGCCGGGGAGGCGAAGAATCCGCTGCTGTCGGCGCTGGGCGACCGCGTGCGCAACCTGCGCGCGCAGCGCGGCCTCACCCGCAAGGCGGTGGCCGTTGCGGCCGACGTGTCGGAGCGCCACCTCGCCAATCTCGAATACGGCATCGGTAACGCGTCGATCCTGGTGCTGCAGCAGGTGGCCGGCGCGCTGCACTGCTCGCTGGCCGAGCTGGTGGGCGACGTCACCACCAGCTCGCCCGAGTGGCTGCTGATCCGCGAGCTGCTTGAGAACCGCAGCGAGGCCGATCTGCGCCGCGTGCGCGTGGCGATCGGCGAGCTGCTGGGCACCGCCTCGGTCGATCCGGCGCGGCACCGCCGCATCGCGCTCGTGGGCCTGCGCGGGGCGGGCAAGTCCACGCTGGGCCAGATGCTGGCGGAAGACCTGGAGATTCCATTCATCGAGCTCAGCCGCGAGATCGAGAAGCTCGCCGGCTGCAGCGTGCGCGAGATCCATGACCTGTACGGCACCAATGCCTACCGCCGCTACGAGCGCCGCGCGCTGGAAGAGGCGGTGCAGATCTACAGCGAGGTGGTGATCGCCACGCCCGGTGGCATCGTCTCCGACCCGGCCACCTTCAACGAGCTGCTCGCGCACTGCACCACCGTGTGGCTCCAGGCCGCGCCCGAGGAGCACATGGGCCGCGTGGCCGCGCAGGGCGACACCCGCCCGATGGCCGCCAGCAAGGAGGCGATGGAGGACCTGCGCCGCATCCTCAATGGCCGCGCCGCCTTCTATTCGAAGGCAGACCTGTCGGTGGACACCAGCGGCAAGACGCTGCCGCAGAGCTTCCAGGCCCTGCGCGCGGCCGTACGCCAGTCCATGGGACTGGTCTAGTCGCCCTCGGGGCTTCCAAAATCTGAAAAAAAGTGCAGCAGGCATTGACTTGCCTGTGTGCATGCAGCATGATGCATGTCATCGGAGCAAGAAAGTGCACTATCTTTCCTGTTCCCGGTTTCCGAATACTGCCCCACAGCTGCCCCCACAGGAGACTTCCGCATGACCGACACCACCACGCCCCAGGCGCCCCAGCGCGTCGACTACCGCACCGATCCGAGCCAGTACCGCCACTGGTCGCTGAGCTTCGACGGCGCCATCGCGCGCCTCGTGCTCGACATCGCGGAAGACGGCGGCATCCGCCCCGGCTACAAGCTCAAGCTCAACAGCTACGACCTGGGCGTGGACGTGGAACTCAACGACGCGCTCAACCGCGTGCGCTTCGAGCACCCCGAGGTGCGCAGCGTCATCGTCACCAGCGGCAAGGACCGCATCTTCTGCTCGGGCGCCAACATCTTCATGCTCGGCGTCTCCAGCCACGCGTGGAAGGTGAACTTCTGCAAGTTCACCAACGAGACGCGCAACGGCATCGAAGACTCCTCGAAGCACTCGGGCCTGAAGTTCCTCGCTGCCGTCAACGGCGCCTGCGCGGGCGGCGGCTACGAGCTGGCGCTGGCCTGCGACGAGATCCTGCTGGTGGACGACCGCTCCTCCGCCGTGTCGCTGCCCGAAGTGCCGCTCCTGGGCGTGCTGCCCGGCACCGGCGGCCTGACCCGCGTGACCGACAAGCGCCACGTGCGCCATGACCTCGCCGACATCTTCTGCACCAGCGTCGAAGGCGTGCGCGGCCAGCGCGCGGTCGAGTGGCGCCTGGTCGACGCGGTCGCCAAGCCTGCGCAGTTCGCCGCCGCCGTGCAGGAACGCGCCTCGCAGCTGGCCGCCGGCAGCGACCGCCCCGCGAATGCCAAGGGCGTGGCGCTCACGCGCATCGAGCGCACCGACAGCGCCGACGGCATCTCGTACGCGAACGTCAATGTGCAGATCGATCGCAGCAAGCGCACCGCCACCATCACCGTGAAGGCGCCCACCGGCGCGCAGCCCTCGGACATCGCCGCCATCGAGGCAGCCGGCGCCGCGTGGTGGCCGCTCGCGATGTGCCGTGAGCTCGACGACGCCATCCTGAACCTGCGCACCAACGAGCTCGACATCGGCACCTGGCTGCTCAAGACGGAAGGCGATGCCGCCGCCGTGCTCGCGTCGGACGCGGTGATGCTCGCCAACAAGGACCACTGGCTGGTGCGCGAGACCATCGGCGCGCTGCGCCGCACGCTGGGCCGCCTGGATGTTTCCTCGCGCAGCCTGTTCGCGCTGATCGAAGCCGGTTCGTGCTTCGCCGGCACGCTGGCCGAGCTGGCCTTCGCGGCCGACCGCGCCTACATGCTCGCGCTGCCCGACGATGCCGAACGCGCGCCGAAGCTCACGCTGGACGAATTCAACTTCGGCTTCTTCCCGATGGTGAACGACCAGAGCCGACTGCAGCGCCGCTTCTATGAGGAAGCCGCGCCGCTGGAAGCAGCGCGTGCCGCCGCGGGCAAGCCGCTCGACGCCGACGAGGCCCTGAAGCTGGGCCTTGTGACCGCCGCCCCCGACGACATCGACTGGGACGACGAGATCCGCATCGCCATCGAGGAACGCGCCGCGATGTCGCCCGACTCGCTCACCGGCCTTGAAGCCAACCTGCGCTTCGCGAGCAAGGAGAACATGGTCACCCGCATCTTCGGCCGCCTCTCGGCCTGGCAGAACTGGATCTTCAACCGCCCCAACGCCGTCGGCGAGAAGGGTGCGCTGAAGGTCTACGGCACCGGGCAGAAGGCCGGCTTCGACCTGAATCGGGTATGACCCCCAGGCTTCGCGCACTTCGTGTCGCTTCGCCAACCCCCTTCCAGGAGGCAACGCTAGCGGCCCGGCAAAGCCGGTTCCGCAGCGTTTCTTGAACAGACATCTCTCCAGCAACCACTCGATAAAGGTTTCGCCATGAGCACGATCAACTACAGCGAGAAGATCCCCAACAACGTCAACCTCGGCGAAGACCGCACGCTGCAGCGCGCGCTCGAAGGCTGGCAGCCGAACTTCATCAACTGGTGGGACGACGTGGGCCCCGAGGGCTCCACCAACCACGAGGTCTACCTGCGCACGGCCGTGAGCGTCGATCCGCAGGGCTGGGCCCAGTTCGGCCACGTGAAGATGCGCGACTACCGCTGGGGCATCTTCCTGAACCCCGGCGACTCCAACCGCGAGATCCACTTCGGCGACCACAAGGGCGAGAAGGCCTGGCAGGACGTGCCCGGCGAGCACCGCGCCAACCTGCGCCGCATCATCGTGACTCAGGGCGACACCGAGCCCGCGTCGGTGGAGCAGCAGCGCCACCTGGGCCTGACCGCGCCCAGCATGTACGACCTGCGCAACCTGTTCCAGATCAACGTGGAAGAGGGCCGCCACCTGTGGGCCATGGTCTACCTGCTGCACAAGCACTTCGGCCGCGACGGCCGCGAAGAGGCCGAGGCCCTGCTGCAGCGCACCTCGGGCGACGAGAACAACCCGCGCATCCTGGGCGCCTTCAACGAGCGCACGCCCGACTGGCTCGCGTTCTTCATGTTCACGTACTTCACCGACCGCGACGGCAAGTTCCAGCTGTCGGCGCTGGCCGAGAGCGCCTTCGACCCGCTGGCGCGCACCACGAAGTTCATGCTGACCGAGGAAGCGCATCACATGTTCGTGGGCGAGAGCGGCGTGTCGCGCGTCATCGCGCGCACCGCGCAGGTCATGAACGAGCTCAAGACCGACGACCCGCAGAAGGTGCGTGCCGCCGGCGCCATCGACCTGGGGACCATCCAGCGCTACCTGAACTTCCACTACAGCGTGACCATCGACCTGTTCGGCGCCGACCAGTCGAGCAACGCCGCCACCTTCTACAGTTCGGGCCTGAAGGGCCGCTACGAAGAGGGCAAGCGCACCGACGACCACGTGCTCAAGGGCCAGACCTACAAGGTGCTCGAGGTGCAGAACGGCCAGCTCGTCGAGAAGGACGTGCCCATGCTCAACGCGCTCAACGAAGTGCTGCGCGACGACTTCATCAAGGACTCGGTGGCCGGCGTGGGCCGCTGGAACAAGGTGCTGGAGAAGGCCGGCATCCCGACGCGCCTGGTGGTGCCGCACAAGGCGTTCAACCGCCAGATCGGCGCGCTCGCCGGCATCAAGATGTCGCCGGAAGGCCGCGTGGTGAACGACATGGAATGGGCCGCCAAGCGCGACGAGTGGTTGCCCAGTGCCGAAGACTTCGCTTTCGTGGCATCGTTGATGGGCCGCGTGGTGGAACCGGGCAAGTTCGCCGGCTGGATCTCGCCGCCGGTGATGGGCATCAACCGCCAGCCGGTGGATTTCGAGTACGTCCGCTTCGGCTGATTGGTATCTGGGTATCGCTCCTTCCCCCTCTGGGGAAGGCAGGGATGGGGGCAAGCAGCACGACCACGACAAACGCCGCGTGCCCCCACCCAACTCTCCCCCGGAGGGGGAGGGCTCTAGGAGAACAACATGGACATGGCCGTCGAAGCCGGAGTCATCAAGCAGCACCTGATCGACCCCGAGATCTGCATCCGCTGCAACACCTGCGAGGCCACCTGCCCCGTCAACGCGATCACGCACGACGACAACAACTACGTCGTGCGTGCCGACGTCTGTAACGGCTGCATGGCCTGCATCTCGCCGTGCCCCACGGGCTCGATCGACAACTGGCGCACCATGCCGCTGGTACGCGCGTATTCCATCGAGGAGCAGTTCACGTGGGAGTCGCTGCCCGCAGAGCTCTCGCCGGAGGAGCTCGAAGCGGCCGGTGTCGCGGCGGGTGCCGAAGCTACCGTGCCCGCGCAGACACAGGCGCAGGCCCAGGCCGCGGTCGAAACGATAGAGCCGGCCTTCAATTCCGCGCAGTACGGCGCCACCGTGCCGCCCTGGTCGGCCGCGCACGCCTACACCAACCTCTTTCCGCCAAAGACGCCGACCACCGCCACCGTGGTGGGCAACTTCAACTGCACCGAGGCCGGCTTCGACAGCGAGACGCACCACATCGTGCTCGACTTCGGCGTGGTGCCTTTCCCGGTGCTCGAGGGCCAGTCGATCGGCATCGTGCCGCCAGGCACCGACGCCACGGGCAAGCGCCACCATGCACGCCAGTACTCGGTGGCCAGCCCGCGCAACGGCGAGCGGCCCGGCTACAACAACGTCTCGCTCACCGTGAAGCGCGTCACCGAAGACCACGACGGCACGCCCGTGCGCGGCGTGTGCTCGAACTACGTGTGCGACCTGAAGGTGGGCGACACGGTGCAGGTGGTGGGGCCCTTCGGCTCCTCGTTCCTGATGCCGAACCATCCCAAGTCGCACATCGTGATGATCTGCACCGGTACCGGCAGCGCGCCCATGCGCGCCATGACCGAGTGGCGCCGCCGGCTGCGCAAGAGCGGCAAGTTCGAGGGCGGCAAGCTGCTGCTGTTCTTCGGCGCGCGCACGCAGCAGGAGCTGCCGTACTTCGGTCCGCTGCAGTCGCTGCCCAAGGACTTCATCGACATCAACCTCGCGTTCTCGCGCACGCCCGGGCAACCCAAGCGCTACGTGCAGGACCTGATGCGCGAGCGCGCCGCCGACCTGGCCGCGCTGCTGAAGGACGGCGCCAGCCACTTCTACGTGTGCGGCCTCAAGAGCATGGAAGAAGGCGTGGTGCTCGCACTGCGCGACGTGGCGAAGGACGCCGGGCTCGACTGGGACACGGTGGGCGCCGCGCTGAAGCGCGAAGGCCGCCTGCACCTCGAGACCTACTGAGCCGCGGCGAATGAAGTTCGCCGACTTCCACGCGGGCCAGGTCATCGAGGCCGGGCCCTATGTGCTCTCCGAGGCCGAACTCCTGCAGTTCGCGCAGGCCTACGATCCGCAGTGGTTCCATGTCGATGCGCAAGCCGCTGCGGAAAGCCCCTTCGGCGGGCTCATCGCCAGCGGGTGGCACACCTGCTCCATCGCCATGAAGCTGGTGGTGGAGGCTGCGCTCGCCGGTTCGGAATCCTTCGCGTCGCCGGGCCTGGAGCATGTGCGCTGGCCCAACCCGGTACGCCCCGGCGACGCATTGCGGCTGGTGGCCGACGTGATCGAGGTGCGCCGCTCCGAGAAGCGGCCGACGCTCGGCATCCTGCGCTGGCGCTGGCGGCTCTTCAACCAGCGCGAACTGATGGTGCTCGACGCCGAGGTCACGAGCCTGTTCAAGCTCCAGCCTGCCTGCTGATCGAGGCGACGTGAAAAAGGCCCGCGGCGCTCCGGCACCGCGGGCCTTTCTCATCGGGCTGAAGTCGCGGTTACTTCTTGATGTCGACCGCGCCCGAGCCCTGTGCCCGGCCCTGGGCCTTGGCGCCCACGGCAGGCGCCTTCACTGCGCCGCCGGCCGATCCCACGGCACCGGTCGCGCCGCCCAGCACGCCGCCGACCGTATTTCCGACGGCACCCGTGGCGCCGCTCGCCGCGCTGCCTGCATTCGTGTTCGCGCTGGCCCCGGCATTGGCGCCGGTTGCCGCACCCGCACCGCCGCGTGTGCCTGCGGTGGAGCCCGAGGCATTCACGTCGGCATTGACCCCGACGCCGACCCCGACGCCTTGCGCCTGGGCGACGCCGCCGACGGCCAGCAGGCCTGCGAGCAGGGTGCCGAGGACGATGCGCTTGTGTTGATGCTGTTGCTTCATGGGTGACTGTTCCTTTCGTTGCATGGTCACGTTTCACGGACCGACCGGGTTCGATCGATCCGGGTGCAACCATCGCCGCGCCGGGATCTGTCGCCATGTGCGCCAGGTTCGCCTGCGCGCGTGGGAACCGGCCGTCGGCGGAAATGGGGGGTCGTGCGTTAGGGCGCCAGGCCAACGTTGGGGTCACGAAGGCGTCAGATGGCTATGGAAGACGTCGGTTGTCTGGCTGATCGCACATCCTGCAACACTTGCGCACGATCGTTATGCAAGCAGATGCGGAGTGACTCGGATGGCAGGCGACGAGCGCAAGAGCGGCCCGACGAGAGATAGGGCGATCTGCCTTTGTAGGCGTCCCAACATCTCTAGGACGTCTTGAATTTGATCGAGGTCTTGATCGTTCGCAGTTGCCTTACTTGCCGCCGGAATCTGTCCTCGACTTGCGCGTATGCAGCCGCCTTGCTGATCAACGCGTCGGCAACCTTGAGATCCGCGCAGGCATTTGATTTCTTCAACGCCCGCGTCGCTTCCCACAATTCATGCTCGCGATGGGGTGGCACGGCTATCCGGCTACCGACGATCCTGACGCCTGTTACGAGCTTTGGCTCGTCTGGCGCGTACAAGCGAGCCCTGTGATATTCGAAGCCGTGACGGTAGATGATTTGCTTCGCTTCCCATAGAAAGCGAGCTGTAGCGCGTGTTCCTGACCAAGTCAGATCGTCTACGTAGTAGCTGTCTTTGATGTCGTGCGCGAGCGCATGCTCGTGGAGTTCATCGAACATCGGCTTTGCCGAGAAGAAGGCCAGCAACTGACTTACGCGGCTGCCAATTGCAAGGTGCCCGCCTGCGGTGCAAAGCTTCGCCAGCAGACTTGCGACGTCGGGGCTGCATCCCATTGCGCCCTCAAAGAATCTGTAAACGCGCGCAGAAGAGACAGACGCATAGAACTTCTTGATGTCGAGCTTGAGAAGCCAAACAGATCCGACATGGACTTGCGCATTCGTAATGTAGGAACGCTCTTTGTGTCCGGAATGCATGTAATCGGGCTTGTCGAGCCTATCCAGCAGTTGAAAGAGTCGACGTTGAATGCTCTCTAGTGCGGGCTTTGGAACCTCCAAAGATCGCTCCTTATTGGCATGAACGGTTTTCCTGGGTCGGTAGTTGTCGGTCCGATTGGCCAGCGCTTGTAGCCGAGACAAATCCCAAAAGAGGAGTTTTGCCAGCTTGCGTTTGCTCTCAAGTTTGTAGAGAGGGCTCTGATTGAGTGGATAGGTTTTTGTCGCGGACATGTTCACCTGCGCAAAGAGAACAACGCACCACTACAACCAAGCGCCGCATGAGGCTGGCATGTCATGCGTCGAGTGCACGGATCAGGGGTCATCCGTAGCAAGCTCCCGATTTCAAGAAGCGAACAGATGAGTCTGATGACCCAAATGACGCACTGAACTATCAGGACGCTCATGCGCTTCCGCGATGCCCGCTGACGACTTGGGCGCCTATGCTTCTTCTTGGCCATTTCTTGGCTCCTTTCTCAAAGCGGACCTCGCGAAATGCGAGGCCTCTCGTCGGCTCCGAGAAAAGTGGGAGAACGCCAGCAGTTTTTACCCCTGGGCCGCCAGTGTCGCTTCGACTCGTCAGAAGCGTGCGCTACCGAGGCACAACGAGCTCACAAGACCCTCTCTTCCCTGATAGGAGGCCAATGCAAGCACGTGTGTCTAGCAGGTACCAGAAATCTTTCGATTTCCACGAGTCACGTTTTCGTGACTCCATTTTTGACTTAACACCCTTTAGCCCAAGCGGGAAGAAATCTACTCTTGCTCGGAACGTCACACAAGAGGGATTTCCGCTGCGATCGCGATTCAAAGCCCTCTCTCTTCGAAGGGCTGGAAGCCAGATTTCAGCAGCCCTGATAGTTATGAAACTCATAATGTTGCATGAAACGCGACAGCAAGCTTTCCGCCGTCCTCCACGTGCTGCTGCACATGGCCGAGATGAAGGCGCCCGTCACCTCCGAGTCGCTCGCGGTGGCGATGCAAACCAATCCGGTGGTCGTGCGCCGGCTCATGGCCGGCCTTCGGCAGGCGGGGTTCGTGAGTTCGGCCAAGGGGCATGGGGGCGGCTGGGTGCTGTCTTGCCCCTTGTCGGCAGTGACGCTGGGCGACATCCACAACGCGGTGGGTGCGCCCGCACTGCTGGCCATGGGCAACCGCACCGAGAGCCCCGGCTGCATCGTAGAGCAGGCGGTGAACGCGGCGCTCGACGGCGTGTGCGACGAGGCCGAGGCGCTGCTGCTCAGGCGCTTCAACAGCATCACGCTGGCCGATCTCTCCAGGGACTTTCATCGCCGCATGACAGGCGGCGGCTTCACATCGAAGGACATCGAACATGCGCCATGACGCTCTGATCGTGGGCGGCAGCTTTGCCGGCCTTTCCGCTGCCATGCAGCTTGCCCGGGCGAGACGCAAGGTCTGCGTCGTCGACACCGGAGCGCCGCGCAACCGCTTCGCCGCCGCGTCGCACGGCTTCTTCGGACAGGACGGCGTGCCGCCGTTGAAGATGATCGGGGACGCGCGCGAGAAGCTGCTCGCGTACCCGACAGTCGAATTCGTCGAGGCCGCGGTCGTCGATGCGGGCGCTGACGAGGCAGGTGGTTTCACTGTGTCGCTGAGCAGCGGCGAGCGCCGTTCGGCCGACAGGCTGCTGCTGTCCCACGGCGTGCAGGACGGCCTGCCGGAGATTCCGGGCCTGGGCGAACGCTGGGGTGCGAGCGTGCTGCACTGTCCTTATTGCCACGGCTACGAGTTCGGCGGGCGCCGGCTGGGCGTGCTCTATCACCACGGCGTGCAGCCGCAGGACCATGCGCTCCTGATCGCCGAATGGGGCCCGACCACGCTCTTCCTCAACGGCGGCGAAGGGCCGGATGCCGAGGCGCGCGCGAGGCTGCAGGCGCGCGGCGTCGCCATCGAGCCCGGCCGCGTCGCCGGCCTGGAAGGCGATGCGGCCGACCTCGCCGGGGTGCGCATCGACGACGGCAGGCTGGTGCCCATCGAGGCGCTCTACGTGACGCCGCGCACACGTCCCGCCAGCCCTCTGGCCGAACGGCTGGGCTGCGCCTTCGACGACGGCCCGCTGGGCAAGGTTCTGCGCGTCGATGCGATGAAGATGACGACCGTGCCCGGCGTCTATGGCGCGGGCGATCTCGCGATGATGTTCTCCAACGCCACGCTGGCGTCCGCGGACGGGCTGATGGCCGGCGTGTCGATGCACCGCTCGATGGTGTTCGACGCCTGATAACCTCTTGCCCCGGCTCTCCGCGCCCCCGCCGGAAAGAAAATCGAACTTTTTTTGGGGATTCGGAAAAACCGCCCGATTTCACCCTATAATCTGAGGCTAACGCGGGAATAGCTCAGTTGGTAGAGCGCAACCTTGCCAAGGTTGAGGTCGAGAGTTCGAGACTCTTTTCCCGCTCCAAATCGCAGAAAAAGGCCACCTCATCAGGTGGCCTTTTTCATTTCGGTCGTCTTTGGTCAATCGGCTCAGCCTTTCGCCGCCAGCACCGTCCCCCGACTCTCCCCGAATCCGATGCGCGCATGCCCCGGCTTCTCGCACCAGCCGCGCAGCAGCACAGCGTCGCCGTCTTCCAGGAAGCCGCGCTGCTCGCCATTGGCCAGCGCCACCGGGCTTTGACCAGCGCGCGTCAGCTCGATGATCGCGCCGGCCTCGCCATCGCCTGGGCCGGAGATCGTGCCGCTGCCGAACAGGTCGCCGGGGTTCAGGCTGCACCCGCCCATGGTGTGGTGCGTCACCATCTGCGCGACGGTCCAGTACTGGTGCCTGAAGCTGGTCGATGAAAGCCGTGACGGTCCGGTCTTTTCCTTGCGGGCCTTCTCGCTTTCGAGCCACACCTCCAGCCGGATGTCGATCGCGCCGCTGTCGCGGTTGGCCGCATGCTCCAGGTAGGCCAGTGGCTGGGGCTCGTCCGATGGGCGCGTCCATGCCTGCCGGTAGGGTGCGAGCGCTTCCATGGTCACGATCCACGGTGAGATGGTGGTGGCGAAGTTCTTTGCGAGGAAAGGCCCGAGCGGCGCCATCTCCCAGAACTGGATGTCGCGCGCCGACCAGTCGTTGAGCAGGCAGATGCCGAAGATGTGTTCCTCCGCGCGTTCGAGCGGAATCGCATCGCCCTGTGCGTTGCCCCTGCCGATCCACACGCCGAGCTCCAGCTCGTAGTCGAGCCGCGCGCAGGCCTGGTAGGTGGGCGCCTTCGCGCCCGGGGCCATGGCCTGTCCCATCGGGCGGTGGAAGCGCTGGCCGCTCACGCCGATGGTCGACACGCGCCCGTGGTACGCGATCGGAATCCAGCGGAAGTTGGGCGTCACGTCGCCATCGGGATTCATCAGGCGGCTGATGTTCAGCGCGTGGTCGATCGAGGTGTAGAAGTCGGTGTAGTCGCCGATGCGTGCGGGCACGGTGTACTCGACGTCGGCCTGCGGCACGAGGCATTCGCGCACGGCCTGCACCGCCGCGACGGGCGAGTCGTTCTTCAGCAGGTCGAAGAGCGCGTGGCGCAGCGCCTGCCATGCGCCGTGGCCGAGTGCGAAGAAGTCGTTGAGCGCCGGCAGCGCGGCTGCGTTCGCGGCGTCGAGCGCGAGGCCGTCGAGCTGCCGCTTCGTGGCCAGCGCGGCCAGGTCCAGCACCTGGTCGCCGATCGCGACACCGCCGCGGAATGCCTCGGCGCTCCCGGCGCGGCGGAACACCGCATGGGGCAGGTTCTGGATCGGGAAGTCGCTGTCCGGCGCATTGGCCGATTCGACCCAGCTGCGCGCGTGAGCGTCGTGCGTGTGGTTGAGTGCGATGCTCATGAAGCCGCCCTCACGCCGAGGCCATCAGCGCGTCGTCGAAGATCGCGACCGCGCGCGTCCAGCCGGCCGACGCGCCGCGGATCTTGTGCGGGAAGCAGCTGATGTAGAAGCCCGTGGGCGGCAGGGACTCCAGGTTGTGCAGCTTCTCGATGTGGCAGTAGCCGATGTCGCGGCCGGCCTTGTGGCCTTCCCAGATCAGTGAGGCGTCATGCGTCTCGCCGTACTTCTTCGCGGTGTGCACGAAGGGTGCGTCCCAGCTCCATGCGTCGGTGCCCGTGAGGCGCACGCCGCGCTCCAGCAGGTACATCGTTGCCTCGTAGCCCATGCCCGCGCCGGCCGAGACGTAGTCGGGGTTGCCGTAGCGGGAGCCGGCGCGCGTGTTGACCACCACGATCTCCAGCGGGCTCAGCGTGTGGCCGATGCGCTTGAGTTCGGCCTCGACGTCCGCGGCGGTCACCACGTAGCCGTCGGCGAAGTGGCGGAAGTCGAGCTTCACCCCGGGCTGGAAGCACCACTCGAGCGGCACGTCGTGGATGGCGATGGCGGGTTTCTTCTCGCCCAGCGCCTTGTCCATGGTCGAGTGGAAGTGATAGGGCGCGTCGAGGTGGGTGCCGTTGTGTGTCGACAGCTGCACCAGTTCCACCGCCCAGCCCTCGCCGTCGGGCAGGTCTTCCTTCTTCAGGCCGGGAAAGAAGGGCTCGATCTGCTCGTAGGTCTGCTCGTGCGTGAAGTACTGGATCTTCGGCGCGAAGGCGGGCGGGTCGGAGAGCACGTCGTTTTCGAGAAAGATCGAGAGGTCGACGAATTTGCGTGGCATGGGGGCTCCTTTTGTGGGTGTGTGAATGCCGGGGCAGGACGCAGGGGGGCGCGAAGGTTTCGCGAAGAACGCAAAAAAACCCAAAAGAAAAATTCAAGGAATCCCCGTCTTCCTTTCGCGCCCTCCGCGTCCGGAAGTCCAGGGTTCCAGCTCCTAAGGCAGCTGCCAACGCAGCAACCGTCGTTCTGCAAAGGCCAGCAGCGCATTGCTCGCGAAGCCGATCAGCCCCAGCAGCACGATGCCGGCGAACAGGTCGCTCGCACGGAAGGCGCGCGCGGCCAGCAGGATGGCTTGGCCCAGGCCGCTTTGCGAGGCGATCATTTCGCCCACCACCGCGACGATCAGCGCGATGGTCAGCGCGAGCCGCATGCCCGCGAGGATGTCTGGCATCGCGTTGGGCAGGCCCATCTTCCAGATGTACGCCGCGCGCGACATCTGCAGGCAGCGCGCCACTTCCGAAAGGCGTGGCTCCACCGCCGCGAAGCCGTGCACCGTGGCCAGCAGCACCGGCCACATCGCACCGAAGGCGACCACGAAAAGCACCATGCCCGGGTTCAGCCCGAAGATGGAGATGGCCAGCGGCAGCAGCGCGGAGGCGGGCAGGGGGCGGATGAACTCGAGCGTGGGCTGCACCCATGCGCGCACCGACGGCGACACGCCGATGGCCGCGCCGAGCAGCACGCCGAAGAGCGAGGCCAGCAGCCAGCCTTCGATCATCCGGCCCACCGTGGCCCGCGTGAAGCCGAGCAGATCGCCGCTGCCATTGCCGCTTCCCGAGAGATTCAGCCCTTCGAGCAGGCTCGCGAAGGTGGCCTGCGGGGTCGGCAGGAACACGCGGCTCACCCAGCCGGCGTTGCTCGCGATCCACCACAGCGCGACGAGCGCGAGCAGCACGCCCAGCGAGCCGACCCTGTAGAGGCCGATGCGGCTGTCGTTCATGACGGCACCCCCATGCGCCGCGACACCGCGCGCTGCAGCATCAGCATGCCCGCGTTGACCGCGAAGCCCACGATGCCGATCCAGCCCAGCCAGGCCAGCATCAGCGCCGGGTCGAAGCTCTGCTGCGCGATCATCATCGCGTAGCCCATGCCGTTGGGGTTGGCCGCGATCTCCACCGTCACCGCCACCACCAGCGCGACCGCCACGCCCAGGCGCAGCGCGACGAACAGGCGCGGCACGATGGCCGGCAGCACGATCTTGAAGGCACGCTCGCGCGCCGAAAGCCCCAGCACGCGGCTGACCTCGAGCAGGCGCGGCTCCACCTGCTGCACCGCCGCCTGCACCAGCACCAGCAGCGGCCAGAAGGTGGCGAACGCGACGATGGCCAGCTCCATGCGCACGCCGAATCCGAAGCCCAGCATTGCCAGCGGAATCAGCGCGACCGAAGGCACGGGCCGAAGCACTTCGATGGAAACCGAGCCGAGCTGCGCCGCGCGGCGCGAGAGCCCGAGCACCACGCCCAGCGCGATGCCGAGCACCGCACCCAGCAGCAGGCCGAGCGCGGCGGTGCCGAGCGTGAAGCCGGTGGCCGTCCAGAGCGAGCCGTCCATGGCGGCGCCGGCGAAAGCCTTCGCCGCGGCGGTGGGCGGCGCGAGCGCGTCGCTGCCGAGGGCCGCCGCGCGCCGCGCATACCACTCGAAGGCGCCGACGAGCACCACGGGAAACACCCACGGCCGCAGCCAGCGCAAGAAGCGGCTCTCAGTCATGGCCCTGCTCGATGAAGGCGAAGAGCTCGCGGCGCAGGTGCAGGTATTCCGGATGCTCCTTGGTCGAGAGTTGGTCGCGCGGGCGCGGAATCTTCACGTCGATCATCCGCGCGAGGCTGGGCCGGCCCGGCCCCGGGTTGGCCTGCAGCGCGATCACGCGGTCGCCGAGGTAGATGGCTTCCTCCAGGTCGTGCGTGACGAAGAGCACGGTGAGCCCGTCCTCGCGCACCAGCCGCGCGAGCTCGTCCTGCAGGCTCTGGCGCGTGAGCGCGTCGAGCGCGCCGAAGGGCTCGTCCATCATCATCAGTTCGGGCCTCTGCGCGAGGCAACGGGCGATCTGCGCGCGCTGCTGCATGCCGCCCGACAGCTGCACCGGGAACTTGTGCGCGTGCTTCGCGAGGCCGACCTTGCCGAGCACGTCGGCGATACGCGGTGCACGCTGCGCGGCAGGCACGCCGGCCGCTTCCAGCGCAAGGCTCACGTTGCCTTCCACCGTGCGCCAGGGCAGCAGGGCGCGGCCGTAGTCCTGGAACACGAAGGCCACTTCGCGCGAGGGCTCGGTCATCTTCACGCCGTTGCGCCGCACCTCGCCCGCGCTGGCCGTGACCAGTCCGCTGGCCGCGCGCAGCAGCGTGGTCTTGCCGCAGCCGCTGGGGCCGACGATGCAGACGAACTCGCCGCGCGCCACGTCGAAGGAGGTCGGCGAAAGGATCTCGCGCCCGCCGAGGCGGATGGTCACGCCGTCGAAGCGCAGGAAGGGCACGGCCTGCGCTGCGGTGCCGGCCGGCGCGTGGAAGGCGCCCGGCTGCAACGCAGCGCGCGCGGTGAGCGGGGCGGGCGTTGCGATCACTTCGCCACCAGCTTCGCGACGTCGATGTTCGTCTTGAGCATCTCCTGCTCCTTCATCAGCCCGGTCCAGTAGGAAAGCTGCTTGTCGGTCACCACGGGGCCGGGCGGCGAGACCTGCACCTTGGCGAGCACGTCGGGCGGCAGCTTGATGTACTTGCCGATGGATGCGCGCACCTTGGCGTCGTTCTTCGGCTGCTGCATGAACGCGGCGGCTTCCACCAGCGCCTCGCGGAAGGCACGCGCCGCCGCCGGGTTCTTCGCCACCCACTCGCGCTTGGCAGCGTGCACGATCGTCTGGTTGTTCTCGGGCAGGAAGGTCGAGTAATACGAGGCCACGTAACCGGCGCCGCTTTCCGTGATGCGGCTCATGAACGGATCGGCCGACACCACCGCGTCGACCGAGCCGCCGCGCAGCAGGTCGGCATGCTGCGGGAACGCGGCCTCGACGAAGTTGACCTTGCGGTAGTCCACGCCGCTGTCCTTCAGCCATGCGCGGAAGGTCACGTGCAGGAAGGCGCCCAGGCCTGGCACGCCGATCTTCTTGCCCACGCAGTCCTGCGCGCTCTTGATGCCCGAGCCCGCGCGCGCCACCAGGCCGAAGCCGGTGATGGTCTTCGAGGTGAGGCCGCCGCCGGCCACGAGCACCAGGTCGAGGCCGCCGTCCACCGCCTGCAGGAACACCGAGGGCGTGGGCCCGCCGATCTGCAGCGAATCGGACTGCAATGCCGCCGGGATGGTCGAGTTCAGCGGAATGAACTTCAGCTCCACGTCGAGGCTGCGCTTCTTGAAGTAGCCCTCCTCGGCGGCCACGAACACCGATGCGAAGTCGGTCACGGCCGTGTAGCCGAACACGATCTTCGTGGTGGACTGCGCGCGCGAAGGCAGCGCCGCGGCAGCCGACGCCGCGGCGAGCGCCGACAGCAGGGTGCGTCGTTTCATCATGTCTTCTGTCTCCTGGGTATGGTTTTCTTCTGCGACGGCTTGGCGGTCTTCGGACGCGGCAGCGCCGCACGCAGTCCGCCGACGATGAAGTTCACCAGCATCGGGGCCACCGCCGGGTCGGCGCGCGTGTTCTCGCCGCGCGAGAGCCGTTCGATGCGGCTGTCGTTCAGGTGGTGCAGCAGCGAGCCCAGCGCGAACTGGTAGCCCCAGGCGGCCTGGCTGCGCGTGGCGTGCGGCATCGCGAGGTGCAGCGCGTCGATGTAGGCCTCGGCCAGCGGGTCGAAGTAGGCGCGCAGCACGCGGTCGGCTTCCTCAGTGGCGTGGTAGAGCTCGCGCGCCACCAGCAGCGCGTAGTACTCGCCCTCGGCGCTCGCGCGCAGCGCCAGCACGGGCGCGGTGAAGGCGTCGATGATGCGCGGCAGCGTGCGCGCGTCGTCGGGGTCGATGTCCACCTCGGCCAGGCCCGCCAGCCGGGCCTCGATGGAGTGTCCCCAGTGCTCGAAGATCGCGTGGAAGAGTTCGTGCTTCTGGCCGTAGTAGTAGCCCACCAGCGCCAGCGGCACGCCGGCCTCCTCGGCGATCTGGCGGATCGTCACCACGTGGTAGCCGTGCTGCGAAAAGAGCTTCTCGGCCGCCAGCAGGATCGCCTGCTTGCGGTCGGGCCGTGCAGTCTCGATGGCGACTGCGGCGGCGGCCTGTGCCGGTGCGCGTGAGACCTGGCGCTTTGCGGTGGGTGTGCGGGTGCTCATCGGGGGCGTATTGAACGCTTGTACAAAAACATTGAACACGCGTACAAACCCTGAGGTCAACCCTCATTGAGCACGGTCGTTCGCGGCGCTACGCTCGTGCAATGCCCGCTCCCAACATCCCCCAGATCCGCCTCTACCAGGACTGGCTGCGCGAGACGCGCGGCCTCGCATTCGACAGCTACGACGCCCTGTGGCGCTGGTCCGTCACCGAGCTCGACGCCTTCTGGCAGAGCATCTGGGACTACGCCCGCATCGAATCGCCCACGCCGCACACCGCGGTGCTCGCCGAATCGCGCATGCCCGGCGCACGCTGGTTCCCCGGCGCACAGGTCAACTACGCACGCGAGGTGCTGCGCCACGTCGATGCGGCCCATGCGGCAGGCATGCCCGCCATCGTGAGCGACAACGAACTGGGCCAGGTGCGCGAGATGTCCTGGCCCGAGATGCGCCGGCAGGTGGCTTCGGTGGCGCTCACGCTGAAGTCGCTGGGCGTGAAGCGCGGCGACCGCGTCGCGGCCTACATGCCCAACGTGCCCGAGACCATGGTGGCCTTTCTCGCATGCTCCAGCATCGGCGCGATCTGGAGCGTGTGTGCGCCCGACATGGGCACGGCCGCCGTGGCCGACCGCTTCAGGCAGATCGAGCCGAAGGTGCTGATCGCCGTCGACGGCGTGCACTACGGCGGCAAGCCGCTGGACCGCAGCGCGGTGCTTCGGGAGCTGCGCGGCCAGCTGCCCAGCGTGCAGAAGCTGCTGCTCGTGAAGTCGCCCTATGCGGCCGATGCGGTGCCGCACGATGTCGAATGGACGCAGGCCATCGCGCGCGACGACGCCGAGGTCGCCGCCTTCGAGCCCGAGTGGCTGCCGTTCGACCACCCGATCTGGATCGTCTATTCGAGCGGTACCACCGGCCTGCCCAAGCCCATCGTGCACGGGCAGGGCGGCATCATCCTCACGATGCACGCCTGCGGGCTGCACAACGACGTGGGGGCGAGCTACGGCGCCAACAACTTCGGCGAGCGCTACCACTGGTTCAGTTCCACCGGCTGGGTCATGTGGAACTCGCAGCTCTCGGGCATGGCCTTCGGCGCCACCATCTGCATCTACGACGGCAATCCGGCGGGCAGCAAGGAGAAGCCCGACTGGGGCGTGCTGTGGCGCTTCGTGGCGCGCCACAAGGTCACCTTCTTCGGCGCGGGCGCGGCCTACTTCACCAACTGCATGAAGGCCGGACTCGTCGCGAAGGAGTGCGGCGATCTCTCGCGCGTCCGTGCCCTGGGCAGCACCGGCTCGCCGCTGCCGGAGGAAGTGCAGCGCTGGGGCTCGAGGCAGATCCTCGATGCGGGCTCGAAGGAGGTGTGGTGGTGCAACATCTCCGGCGGCACCGATTTCTGCGGCGCCTTCGTCGGCGGCAACCGCGACCTGCCCGAGGTGCCCGGACAAATGCAGTGCCGCGAGCTTGGCCACTCGGTCGAGGCCTGGAACGAGCAGGGGCAGCCTGTGATCGGCGAGGTCGGCGAGCTGGTCTGCACCAAGGCCATTCCGTCGATGCCGCTGTATTTCTGGGGTGACGAGGGCAACGCGCGCTACGTGTCGAGCTACTTCGACACCTACCCCGGGGTCTGGCGCCACGGCGACTGGATCAGGATCGGCGAGGACGGGGGCTGCATCATCTACGGCCGCAGCGACGCCACCATCAACCGCCAGGGCCTGCGCATGGGCACCAGCGAGATCTACAGCGCCGTCGAGGGCCTGCCCGAGGTGCTCGACTCGATGGTGGTCGACCTCGAATACCTGGGCCGCGACAGCTACATGCCGCTGTTCGTGGTGCTGCGCCCCGGCGTGGCGCTCGACGATGCCATGCGCGCGAAGATCAACAGCGCCATCAAGACATCGCTGTCGCCGCGCTTCGTGCCCAACGACATCTTCCAGGTGGCCGAGATACCGCGCACGCTCTCGGGCAAGAAGCAGGAGCTGCCGATCAAGAAGCTGCTGCTGGGCCAGCCGATCGAAAAGGTTGTCAACCGTGAAGCAATGGCGAACCCCGGCAGCCTCGATTGGTACGTGGCCTTCGCCGCGCAGCGTGCCTCCGCATAATGCGTCGGATGAAAAGACGCACCAGCCTCCTCATGTTCTCCGCCATCGCGGGCGCCTCGCTGCTGAGCGCCTGCGCAGTGCCCTCGTCGCCGGCAGCCGGCGGCACCGCGCAGCTGCGCGTGACCGGCACGGTCACCTACCGCGAACGCATCGCGCTCGACCCTGCAGCCGACATCGTGGTGCAGCTGCTCGACGTATCGCTCATGGATGCGCCTTCGAAGGTGCTCGCCGAGCAGCGCATCAAGGCGAATGGCAAGCAGGTGCCCTTCGCCTACGAGCTGAAGGTGGACGCCGCGCGCATCGATCCGCGCATGCGCTATGCGGTGTCGGCGCGCATCACGCGCGGCGAGCAGCTCCTCTTCATCAACGACACGCAGTACCCGGTGCTCACGCAGGGCGGCGCCACCAGCGCTGACCTCGTGCTGGTGCGCGTCGCCCAGGCGCCGCGCTAGGCGCCTCAGGACATCACCAGCTCGTAGAGCACCATGCGCGTCTGCCGGCCGCGCAGCTCGATCTGCTCCTCGATGCGCCGCGTATGCAGCCGGCCTTCGAGGCCGGCGTAGGTGGTCTCGGACATCAGCGCCAGCGTGCCCAGCTGCTTGTTGATGCCCTCGATGCGGCTCGCCACGTTGATCGCATCGCCGAACGCGGTGTATGAGAGCCGGTCGTTCGAGCCCAGCACCCCGGCGATCACCGTGCCCGTGTGGATGCCCATGCGGGTGCGGAACTCGGGCAGGCCGCGTTCGACCCACCTGCGGTTGAGCTCGTCCATCTCCACGTGCAGTTCGAGCGCGGCCAGGCAGGCCTTGTACTCCGCGTCCTTCAGGTCCGAAGGGGCGCCCCACAGCACCATGATGCCGTCGCCGATGAACTTGTCGACCACGCCGCCGTGCCGCGCGAACACGCCGGTCGCGAGGTTGAAGTATTCGGTGAGCATGCCCACCAGCACGTCGGCGTCCAGCGATTCCGAGATCGAGGTGAAGCCCTCCACGTCGGTGAACATCACCGTCACGCGCCGCGGCGAGCCCGAAGGACCGAGCGCGTGGCCTTCGTCGATCAGCTGGTTGATGATGTCCACCGGCACGAACTTGCTGAAGGCCTTGAGGCTGCGCGCCGAGTCGTCGAGTGCCTGGTCGAGGTGCTGGATCTCGAGCACGCGGCTCGGCTCGCGCGGCAGGTTGTCGAGCTCCAGCAGGCCGATTCGCCGTGCGATGTGTGAGAGGTTCTCCACCGGCGCGGTCACCAGCTTGGAGAGCTTCAGCGACATGAACAGCGCGACCGCGAGAAAGGCCACCGCCAGGCCCAGGCTCCACAGCACCGCGCGATGCAGGTCGCCGAGCAGCATGTCCTCGGGCACCCAGCTCACGAGCTGCCAGCCGGTGCTCGGAATGCGCGATGTCTGCACGAGGTAGCGGCGGCCTTCGTAGGTGAAGGAGAACGCGGTGTCGCTGCCGCCGCCCGCGGTGCCGGCCGTCACCATGTGCGCATGCAGTGCGCCGAGCACGCCGCTGGGCGGCTCCAGCTTGTGCAGCACGCCGGGCAGGTCGCTGCGCGCGAGCACGTTGAAGTCGGCGCTCAGCAGCGCGCTGTCGCCGTAGCCGTCGCTGCTGAACTGGCGCACGAACTCCGAGAGCCGCCCGAGCGACACGTCGCCCGCGACCACCAGCGCCTGCGGGCTGTTGTCCGGATAACGGCGCTGGCTCGGCAGCGCGTAGGTCACGCCGAGCTCCTGCGCCGCGGCGAACACGTAGGGCTGCGTCCAGACCGGCCCGCCCGCCTTGCGTGCTTGCAGGAACCAGCCGCGCTGCGTCGGGTTGTAGTCGGTGCGCCGGGAGGCGATGTGCTGCGTGGCGTAGCGCTGCTGGGCGTCGGCCTCGGCGTCCAGCGGCAGCTTGTATTGCCAGGTCTCGGTGGTGAAGCCGTCGCCGAGCTCGATGTGGCGCATGGCCGGCACCGGGTAGCGCAGGGCCATCAGCATCCGGCCCTTCTCGTTGCTCACGTAGATGCTGTCGAGCTCGGGCGACTGCTGCAGCAGCGTCCAGAGCAGCTCCGCCGTTCGTTCCGATTGCTCGCCCGCCGGCTGCAGGCTGGGGGCGGTGCCCACCGCGTTGATGACCGACTCCGCCTTGTGCAGGAAGGCCAGCACCTTGTCTTCGGTACGGTCGTGGTTGGACTTGTGCGCCGACACGCCGATGCGCGAGACCAGCCTCTGCGAGCCCCAGTAGCCCAGCGACACCAGCAGCAGCGACTGCGCCAGCGCCACTGCGCTCACGATGGTGCCCACGTCGACCCTGAAGCGCCGCGAGCGCCCCGCGGGTGTGACGAGCGCGGCCGCGGGCGGCGACGCGCCCCTGGCGGATTCGATCGACGGCTTTCCCGTCGCTTCCGGATTCCCGGACGAGTTCTTGTTCATACAGCTCCCTGGCGACCACTCGACGCACCCGCAGCACCGAGGCTGCGGGCCGGCTTCCGCCAGGCCCATGGCCCCGATCGTGGTGCCGGAGTCCGTGGCTGCGCGGAAACGGCCGTGATTTTCGCTCCACTTCGGCCTGCCGCGCGGGACTGCCCAGTCCCAGGATGGCACGGCCCTGTATAGACCGGTGCAGGAGAACTGCCGGGAAAGCTACAGGAGGAGGGCGCGTCAGCGCGCGTCGTGGAAGATGATGCCCAGCGTGTGCCGGCGTCCCGACCGCACGCGGCTCACGCCGTGGCGCATCGTCACGCGATAGCTGCCGCGCGTGCCGGCCACGGGCCTCTGGTTGACCGCGAAGATCACCGCCTCGCCCTGCGTGAGCGACACCACCTCCGCGCGCGACTGCATGCGCGGGCGCTGCTCGGTCAGCACGAACTCGCCGCCGGCGAAGTCGCGCCCCGGCTCGCTCAGCAGCACCGTGAGCTGCAGCGGGAACTGCAGGTCGCCGTACAGGTCCTGGTGCAGGCAGTTGTAGTCGCCTTCGCCGTAGCGCAGCAGCAGCGGGGTGGGGCGCTCCTGGCCTGCCGCATGGCAGCGTGCGAGGTATGCATCGTGCTGCGCCGGATAGTCGGCAGGCTGGCCCATCGCCGCCGCCCAGGCGTTGGCCAGCGGTGCGAGCCGCTCGTAAAGCGCGCCGCGCCAGGCTGCCAGCTTCGGCGGCAGCGGATAGGCGAAGTACTGGTACTCGCCCTGACCGAAGCCGTGGCGCTGCATCACCACGCGGCTGCGGAAATGGCGGGGCCGGTCGTACATGGCCACGAGTGCCGCGCATTCGGTCGGGGTGAAGAGCGCGGTGCCGGTGGCGGCGCAGCCGCGCGCGGCGATGTCGGCTTCGATGCGGGGCCAGTCGAGCTGTTCGACCAGGGAGGCGGGAGTTGCTGTCATGCCTGCAGTGTTGCCGCTTCCGCGCATCACGGCTCGCCGTTTCCGGACGCGGCTTTTCGCACCGGCTGGCATCGCGGGCTTTGCAGGGCAGGGCGCCGGCAGGCGCAGGTTTTGAGCGATCATCCCCCCATGGCAAGACAAAAAACCGCTGCGCGCGACAGCTCTCCGGAGCAACTGGTGCAGGGCCGACCGGTGGCCGTGCTCGGGCGCGGCATGGCGCTGGTCAAGGTCGGCAAGACACCGCGTCCGCAGGTGCGGCCCGAGGAAAACACCACCGTGCTCATGAAGAAGGCGGCCCGTGCGCTGGGCAAGCCGGGCATCGACAGGTCGGTGGTCTTCCGCGGGCCCAACGCGGCCAAGGTGTATGCGTACTCGGCCTATCCGCCCGACCCGAGCAAGATCGTGCGCGAGGCGGCCGACGGCACCAAGGTGATCGGCCGCATGGTCGACGGCAGGTTCCGCGCGAGCAAGGCGTGAGCAGCCGGCCGCCGAAGCTCGAGAAGCTGCTGGAGCAGACCCAGGGCCCGCGTCCGGTGGCCTTCGTGCTGGCCGGCCACAACGGCTCCGGCAAATCGACGCTCTGGTATTCGCGCCTGGCGCCCTCGCTGCGCCTGCCGCTGGTCAACGCCGACCGGATGATGATGTCCATCCTGCCCGACGCCGACCCTTCCACCGGACACATCCCGCCGTGGGCCCAGCGCCTGCGCGACGACGACGAGCGCTGGCAGATCCTCTCGCAGAAGGGCGTGCGCGCCTTCAAGAGCCTGGTGATGGACCAGCGCATGCCCTTCGCCTTCGAGACCGTCTTCTCGCACTGGAAGCCGCTGCCCGGCGGCGGCCACGAGTCGAAGGCCGACGACATCCGCGCGATGCAGGAGGCGGGCTACTTCGTCGTGCTCCTCTTCGTGGGGCTGGTGTCGGTGGACATGTCGGTCTTCCGCGTGAGCACGCGCAAGCAGCAGGGCGGCCACGACGTGGACCGCAGGAAGCTCATCGAGCGTTTTCCCCGCACGCAGGCGGCAGTCGGCCACGCTGCGCAGATCGCCAACATGACGCTGATGTTCGACAACAGCCGATCGCAGAAGGACGCCTTCTCGCTGGTGCGAGCGCAGGCGAAGAAGTCGGTGCTGTTCGACGCGCGCGATCCGCAGTTCGACGTCGATCCGGAACTGCGTGCCGTCTGCGACCCATGGCTGGAGAAGGTCGCAGGGCCGTTCAGGCCGCAGCGCGTCTCGCAGCCGAAGAAGGCGTCGCCCCCGGCTGCCGCGCCTGCTCCAGCAGCCAGTCGCTGAAGAACTTCAAGAGCGGCCGCTGGTCGGCCCGCTCGGGCGTCACGAGGTAGTAGTTGCGCTCGCCCGAGAGCGGCCGCGCGCAGGCCACCACCAGCTCGCCGCGCGCGAGTTCGTCGGCCACCAGCATCGTCGGCATCAGCGCCACGCCGAGCCCGTGCGAGGCTGCCGCGGCCAGGATGGAGAAGAGCTCGTAGCGCGGGCCGCCGCGCGCGTTGGGCGCGTCCACACGCTGCGCATCGAACCACTGGCGCCAGCCGTCGGGGCGCGTGCTCTGCTGCAGCAGCGGCATCCTGGCGATGGCGGCGGGCGTCACGGCCTTGCCGCGCGGCAGCAGCGCGGGGCTGCACACCGGCACCACGTCCTCGTGCATCAGCAGCAGTGCGCGCGTGCCGGCCCAGTTCTCGACCTGCGCGGGCGTGCCGGCATAGAGCGCGGCGTCGAACTCCGCGTCGGCGAAGAGAAAGGGGCGGGTGCGCGTCTCGATGTGCACCACCACGTCGGGCTGCAGCGCCGCGAAGCCCTTCAGGCGCGGCATCAGCCAGCGGGTGGCGAAAGTGGGCACGGCCGCCAGCGAGAGCGAGCCGCCTTCGCCCTGGTGCGCCATGGCGTCGAGCGTGTCGCGCTCCATCGCTTCGAGCCGCTTGCTGATCTGCCGCGCATAGGCCGCGCCGCTGGCCGTGAGCGCCACGCCGTGCCGCGTGCGACGAAAGAGCGCCACGCCCAGGAAGCCTTCGAGCGTGCCGATCTGGCGCGACACCGCGCTCTGTGTGAGGGCGAGTTCCTGCGCGGCGCGCGTGTAGCTCTCGTGGCGCGCGGCGGCGTCGAAGCACACCAGGGTCTGCAGGGGCGGGATCTTGCGGCGCATGTATGCCTCGGGTGTATGTATGGACTCGACGGCTCGTCAATGGAGGAGCCGCCCGAACATCTTGCAAGACATTCTACGAACGCATATCTGGGTGCGGAATCCTCGTTTGCGTCATGGCCGGTGCGTGGCTAGCATCGCCTGATTCCCCTCTTTTCCTTTTCCTCCCCCTTTTCCGGAGACAGCCACATGGCCGCCAAAGCGCAATTCCACTGGGACGACCCCCTTCTTCTCGATCAGCAGCTGACCGATGAGGAACGCATGATCCGCGACGCGGCCAATGCCTACTGCCAGGAGCGCCTGGCTCCCCGCGTGCTCGAAGGCTTCCGCACCGGCGAGACCGATCCGGCCATCTTCCGCGAGATGGGCGCCCTCGGCCTGCTGGGCCCGACCATCCCCGAGCAGTACGGCGGCCCGGGCCTCAACTACGTGGCCTACGGCCTGATCGCCCGCGAAGTCGAGCGCGTCGACTCGGGCTACCGCTCGATGGCCAGCGTGCAGAGCTCGCTGGTGATGGTGCCGATCTTCGAATTCGGCTCCGAGGCGCAGAAGCAGAAGTTCCTGCCCAAGCTCGCCACCGGCGAATGGATCGGCTGCTTCGGCCTGACCGAGCCCGACCACGGCTCCGACCCCGGCAGCATGGCCACGCGCGCCAAGAAGGTTCCCGGCGGCTACTCGCTCACCGGCTCCAAGATGTGGATCAGCAACTCGCCCATCGCCGACGTGTTCGTGGTGTGGGCCAAGGAAGTCAGCGAGAGCGGCGCCGTCGGCCCGATCCGCGGCTTCGTGCTCGAGAAGGGCATGAAGGGCCTGAGCGCCCCCGCCATCCACGGCAAGGTCGGCCTGCGCGCCAGCATCACCGGCGAGATCGTGATGGACGGCGTGTTCTGCCCCGAGGAGAACGCCTTCCCCGAAGTGCAGGGCCTGAAGGGTCCCTTCACCTGCCTCAACAGCGCCCGCTACGGCATCTCGTGGGGCGCGCTCGGCGCCGCCGAAGACTGCTGGCACCGCGCCCGCCAGTACACGCTGGACCGCAAGCAGTTCGGCCGCCCGCTGGCCGCCAACCAGCTCATCCAGAAGAAGCTCGCCGACATGCAGACCGAGATCACGCTGGGCCTGCAGGGCAGCCTGCGCCTGGGCCGCATGAAGGACGAAGGCATCGCCGCGGTCGAGATCACCTCGATCATGAAGCGCAACAACTGCGGCAAGTCGCTCGACATCGCCCGCATGGCGCGCGACATGATGGGCGGCAACGGCATCAGCGACGAGTTCGGCGTGGCCCGCCACCTGGTGAACCTCGAAGTGGTCAATACCTACGAAGGCACGCACGACATCCACGCGCTCATCCTGGGCCGCGCCATCACGGGCATCGCAGCTTTCGCCAACTGAGCCGCATGACCAAGCCCGCAGCACTCGACGGCATCAAGGTCCTCGATCTGTCCCGCGTGCTCGCGGGCCCGTGGTGCACGCAGATCCTTGCGGACCTGGGCGCCGACGTCGTCAAGATCGAGCGCCCCGGCGTCGGGGACGACACGCGCACCTGGGGCCCGCCCTTCGTCAAGGACGCGAACGGCAACGACACCGACCAGGCCAGTTACTTCACCGCCTGCAACCGCAACAAGCGCTCGGTCACGGTCGACATGGCCACGCCCGACGGGCAGGCGCTTCTGAAGCAGATGGCGGCGCAGGCCGACATCGTGGTGGAGAACTTCAAGACCGGCGGCCTCAGGCAGTACGGCCTCGACCATGAAAGCCTGCGCGCGGCCAACCCGCGCCTCATCTACTGCAGCGTGACCGGCTTCGGCCACGACGGCCCGTACGCCGAGCGCGCGGGCTACGACCTGATGATCCAGGCCATGACCGGCATGATGAGCATCACCGGCCGCCCCGACGACGTGCCCGGCGGTGGCCCGCTGCGCGTGGGCGTGGCGCTGACCGACCTGTTCACCGGCGTCTACGCCAGCACCGCCATCCTGGCCGCGCTGCAGGTGCGCGAGCGCACCGGCGAGGGCCAGCACATCGACATGGCGCTGCTCGACGTGGGCATGGCCATCCTCGCCAACCAGGCGAGCGCCTTCCTCAATACCGGCAAGGCGCCCGGGCGCCAGGGCAACACGCACCCGAGCCTGGCGCCCTATCAGGACTTCCCGACGCAGGACGGCGCGATGCTGCTGGCCATCGGCAACAACGGCCAGTTCGCGCGCTTCTGCGAGGCCGGCGGCCACCCCGAGTGGGCGACCGACGCGCGCTTCGCCACCAACACGCTGCGCGTGAAGCACCGCGGCGTGCTGATTCCGATGATGGAAGAGCTCACGCGCACCCGCACCACCGCCGCGTGGGTCACGCTGCTCGAGGACAAGGCCGTGCCCTGCGGCCCGATCAACGACATCGCGCAGGCCTTCGACGACGCGCAGGTCAAGGCGCGCGGCCTAGCGGTCACGCTGCCGCGCGATGCGGGTGACGGCATCGCCAGCATCACCGGCGTGGCGAGCCCGCTGCGCCTTTCGGCAACGCCGCCTGTGCTGCGCCATGCACCGCCGGCGCTGGGCCAGCACACGCAGGAGGTGCTGGCGGAGATGGGCATCGACACGGCCCGCTTCGAGGCCTTGCGGTCGGCCGGCGTGGTCTGACGAAGAAAGAGAAAGAAGGAAGAGGCCATGGTCAGCCCGATGCCCATGCCCGCTTTCTCGGTGCTGCGCATCGACCACGTCGTGCTGCGCGTGAAGGATGCCGAGCGTTCCATCACCTTCTATCGCGGCGTGCTGGGCTGCGCCGTCGAGAAGCGCCGCGACGACCTGGGGCTCGTGCACCTGCGCGCGGGCACCAGCCTGATCGACCTCGTCACGCACGACGGCCCGCTGGGCCGGCAGGGCGGGGCGCTCGCCGGTGCGGAAGGCCGCAACGTCGATCACGTCTGCCTGCGCATCGAGCCCTTCGACGAAGCCGTCATCCGCACGCTGATGGCCGAGCATGGCGTCGCGGTGAACGGCGAGGTGCAGAACAACTTCGGCGCGGAGGGCAACGGGCCCTCGATCTACGTCGCCGACCCCGACGGCAACACCGTCGAGCTCAAGGGCCCGGCGGCCTGAGCCTTCCTTCTTCCTGATTCCCTCCGTCCGGAGATTTGTACGCCACTGTGTCTGCATGGCGCTGCGGACACACGAGCATGCAAATCGGCAGGTGGTTCGACACATCGCGGATACAGCCCGTCGATGTAATTCCTGCATCGCTTCCGACGCACATCGCACGAAGCGACGGGGCCTTCGACAACCGGGCCTCATTCCGAATCACCTTCCATCCAAGGAACCACCATGACCGACAAGCAAGTCCTCTACACCGGCAAGACCCACACCACCGGCGGCCGCCTCGGCGCATCGCGCAGCAGCGACGGCCACCTGGACATCCAGCTCTCGCCCCCCGGCGGCAACGGCACCGGCACCAACCCCGAGCAGCTGTTCGCAGCGGGCTGGTCGGCGTGCTTCATCGGCGCGATGGGCAAGGCCGCGGGCACGCTGAAGGTCAAGCTGCCGGCCGACCTGTCGGTGGATGCCGAGGTCGACCTCGTGCTCGAAGAGGGCCAGTATTTCCTGCAGGCACGCCTGAACGTGAGCCTGCCCGGCCTGGACCGCGAGATCGCGCGCGCCGTGGTCGACACCGCGCACCAGACCTGCCCCTACTCGAAGCTCACGCGCGGCAACATCGACGTGGAGCTCAACCTGGTCTGAGCGGGCCGCCGGCCGTATCGACGACGCGGGCTCGCGGCTGCTCGACAGCCCCGGGCCCGTTCAGCCCGCGCGCCCGATGGTCGCCACGCCGAAGACCACGACGCCCAGCGCAAGGTTCACCGTCACCAGCTTGCGCACCGTGTTCAGCCGCGCGGCAGCCACCGGCCAGGCGCTTTCATCCACCGCGCGGCGCATCGCCCTGAACACCGAGGCGCGGATGTAGGCGTAGATGGCGGCCATCACGATCGCGATGCTCATCATCGCCTCGATGCGCCAGTGCAGGCCGCGGAAGCCGCCGCCTGCAAGGATCATCGCCACGCCTGTCGCGAAGAGCAGCGTGACCGATGCGTCCACCCCCACGAAGAAGCGCCTGAGCGTCGCGGCCATCATGCGCAGGCGCTGCGGCGGCTGTTCGAGCGTGGCGACGGCCGAGGGGCGCACGGCGAAGTGCATGGTCGCCATGCCGCCGACCCAGAAGGCGGCGCACAGCAGATGGACGAAGAGGGCGGTGACGTAGAGCATGTTGGGCCCGATCAGAACACCGAAGGGCCCCGGCGCGCAAACGAAGCCCTTCATCGTCATTCGGAAGGCTTGGTCTCCGCGAAGCGCCGCATGTCCGCCACCACCTGCCGCAGCAGCTCCGACGCGGCGGGCGAGAGCATGCGTCCGTGGCGCGACACGATGTGCGAGCGGCCCTGCGACAGCAGCGGGTTCTTCATCGGCAGTTCCACCAGATCGGGGTTGCTCGCGTTCGGCGTGAGCGAGATGCGCGTGCCCAGCGCATAGCCCAGGCCCGCCGAGACGAAATGCCCCAGCGCGCTGAACGAGGTGGTGGTCAGCAGCGAGGGCAGGCGCACGCCCTCGCTGATCTCGGCGGCCTCGATGTGCTGGCGCACGCCGAAGTTGCGGTGCAGCGTGGCGCCCGGGTGGGGCTGCAGGTCGGCGAGCGTCAGCGGCCGGTCGAGCTGCGCCAGCGGGTGCGAGCGCAGCACCATGGCCTGGATCGGCTGCGGGTGCGATTGGTGCGAGGTCAGCCGATCGTCCTTGGGCGGCTGGAACAGCAGGCCGACGTGGGCGCGCTCCTCCACCACCCGCTGCACGATCTCGTCGGTGCTGGCCACGTCGAGGTCGATGGTGATCTTCGGGTGCGAGGTCATGAAGTCGCGCAGGCTGTGGCGCATGAGCCAGTCCACGTAGCCCTCGCCGGCCACGATGTCGATGTGGCCGCGCTCGATCTTGCGGATGCTGTCGAGCTGCGCCATCAGGTGCTGCTTCTGGCTGTTCTGGCGGCGCACGTAGCCGGCCAGCATCTGGCCCGCGTCCGTGGGCACCACGCCGCGACCGTGGCGCTCCAGCAGCGGCAGGCCGCACTCCTGTTCGAGGATGCCGATGGCGCGGCTCACGGCCGAGGGGTCCATGTCGAGCACCTCGGCGGCACCGCGCACGGAGCCGCTCTCCAGCACCTGCATGAAGTAGCGCACGCGGCGCGTGTCGAGCCTGTCGTCCATGGCCTTCGTCTCCTGAGTGTTGCATTCAATGCAACGAATATCCCGATTCGCGGCCATTGATGCAAGAGGCAGGCGATCCGAAACTTCCCGGCAGCCCGCAGCCGCCGCTGCGCCACACGATGCCCCAACCGATGACATCCGCTGCTTCCACCCCCACTTCGCTCGCTCCCGGCGCTTCATCGTCGGCTTTCGGAAAACTCCGGCTCGCGCTCGTCACCCTGGCCGTCGTGGCGGCGGCCGAGCTCATCGGCCCGGTGCAGTTCAGCGTCGGCCCGGGCAAGGTGGCGCTGCTGCCGATGCTGTGGGCGCTGCTGATCGCGGCCGCGTGGGGCATCGCGCATCGCCGCGTGCCGGGCGTGGTGCGGGTGGCGACGGCCGAGCAGTCATTCGCTGGCGGCCTGCTGAACGCGGGCCTGCTGCTGTTCGTGGTGAAGCTGGGCCTCACGGTCGGCGCCGCGCTGCCGCAGGTGAAGCAGGCCGGCTGGGCGCTGCTGTTCCAGGAGTTCGGCCATGCGCTCGGCACCCTGGCGCTGGGCCTGCCGCTGGCGCTGCTGCTGGGCATCAAGCGCGAGGCGGTGGGCGCCACCTTCTCTGTGGGCCGCGAGGGCAACCTCGTGATCATCGGCGAGAAGTACGGCATGGCCTCGCCCGAGGGCCGCGGCGTGCTGGCCGAATACATCACCGGCACCGTGCTGGGCGCGCTCTTCATCGCAGTGCTGGCGGGCTTCGTCGCCAGCTTGCACATCTTCGACCCGCGCTCGCTGGCCATGGGCGCCGGCGTGGGCTCCGGCAGCCTGATGGCGGCGGCGCTGGGCGCCATCGCGGCGCAGCAGCCGGCCGAGATGCTGCCGCAGCTCACCGCCATCGCCGCCGCGTCGAACCTGCTGACGACGGTGGTGGGCTTCTATTTCACGCTGTTCCTGTCGCTGCCGCTGTGCTCGTGGCTCTACGGCAAGCTGGAGCCGGTTCTGGGCCGCTTCTCGAAGCGCGGCGCGCAGGACGCCGGCACGGGCGCCGTGTCGCAGATCAGCGTCGGCCACGGCGGGGCGCTGCCGCTGCGCGACACGCTCATCGCCTGGGCGGTGGTCAGCGGCGGCGTGCTCATCGGCAACTCGCTGACCTACAAGGTGCCGGTGCTGGTGTCGCTCGAAGGCCTGGCGGCTGTCGCGTTGATCGCGCTGATCGTCGAGGGCATCAAGCGCCTGGTGCCGCGCCTGCCGATGGTGCTGGTGCTGTCGGTGGTGGCCACGGTGGCCGGCATCCCGGGGCTGTTCCCGTTCTCCGACGCGCTGATCGCGATCACCGCCAAGCTCAACTTCCTGGCCTTCACCACGCCGGTGCTCGCGCTGGCCGGCTTCTCGGTCGCGAAGGACATGCCGGTGTTCCGCCAGCTGGGCTGGCGCATCGTGGTGGTGTCTCTTACCGCTACCGCAGGCACTTTCCTCGGCGCCACCGTGATTGCCGAATTCTTCCATTGACCCCGTCCCACGAGAGATCAACACCATGTACCGCGACCCCGAAATCGCCGAAGACACCCGTGCCCGCATGCTGGCCTGGCGCCGCGACATCCACGCCAATCCCGAGACCGCCTTCGAGGAGCACCGCACTGCCAACGTCGTCGCCAACGCGCTGATGCTGATGGGCCTGCCCGTGCACCGCGGCCTGGCCGGCACCGGCGTGGTCGGCACGCTAAAGAACGGCGAGGGCCCGAGCATCGCGCTGCGTGCCGACCTCGACGCGCTCAACATGCAGGAGCTCGGCACGCAGCCGCACGCCTCGAAATGCGCCGGCAAGATGCACGCCTGCGGCCACGACGGCCACACCGCGATGCTGCTGGGCGCGGCCGAGCATCTCTCGCGCCACAAGCCCTTCAAGGGCACGGTGCACTTCGTGTTCCAGCCCGCCGAGGAGAACGAAGGCGGCGGCCGCGTGATGGTGGACGAGGGCCTGTTCGAGCAGTTCCCGGCCGATGCCGTCTACGGCATGCACAACTTCCCCGGCCTGCCGCGCGGCCAGTTCGCGATCCGCAAGGGCACGATGACGGCTTTTCTCGACACCTTCGAGATCGTCGTCACCGGCAAGGGCAGCCACGGCGCCATGCCCGAGACCGGCATCGATTCGGTGGTGGTCTCGGCGCAGCTCGTCAATGCATTGCAGACCATCGTGAGCCGCCGCACCGGAGCGACCGACTCGGCCGTGGTGAGCGTCACGCAGATCCATGGCGGCGACACCTGGAACGTGATCCCCGAGACCGTGGTGCTGCGCGGCACCGTGCGCACCCTCGATCCGGAGATCCAGGACAAGACCCAGGCCGCCATGCAGCAGATCTGCGACGGCGTGGCCGCCACGCACGGCGCGAAGGTGGCGCTCGACTACCGCCGCGGCTACCCCGGCGTGGTCAACACGCCCGCCGAGACCGACGCCGCCATCGCCGCGGCCGCCAGCCTGGTGGAGCTTGCCCAGGTGCACACCGACATCCCGCCCGCCATGGGCTCGGAAGACTTCGCCTTCATGCTGCAGAAGCGCCCCGGCGCCTACATCGGCATAGGCGCGGGCGAAGGCCCGAACGACCCGAACGTGCACAACCCGTACTACGACTTCAACGACAACATCCTGCCGCTGGGCGCCGCCTACTGGGTGGCACTGGTCAAGCAGCAGCTTCCCGCATCGGCAGATGAGGGCATGATGCGCTGATGCTCTCCGCCTTCGACATCTTCAAGATCGGCATCGGCCCCTCCAGCTCGCACACCGTGGGGCCGATGCGCGCGGCGCTGATGTTCGCGCAGTCGCTCGAGCGGCGCGGCCTGCTCGCGCAGGTGGCGCGGCTGCAGGTCGACCTGTTCGGCTCGCTCGGCGCCACCGGCCACGGGCACGCGACCGACCAGGGGGTGATCCTCGGCCTCTTCGGCGACGCGCCCGACACCGTGCGGCCCGAGACCGTGCAGCCCCGGCTGGAGGCGCTGCGCCGCACCGGTCGTCTCGAGCTGCTGGGCTCCACGCCCATCGACTTCGACCGCGTGAGAGACATCGCCTTTCGCGGCGAGGAGTCGCTGCCCGAACATCCCAACGCGATGCGCTTCACCGCCTTCGCGGCCGATGGCGCCGTGCTGGCCGAGGGCACGTACTTCTCGGTCGGCGGAGGCTTCGTCGTCGAGGGCGGGCAGGCCGTGGCGCAGACTGTGGCTGCGGCGGCCGCCGTGCCGCATCCCTTCGCCACCGGGGACGAGCTGATGGCGCAGTGCCGCGAGAACGGCCTCTCCGTGGCCGCGCTCGTCATGCGCAACGAATGCACGTGGCGTCCCGAAGCCGAAGTGCGCGCGGGGCTGCTGCGCGTCTGGCAGGTGATGCAGCAGTGCGTGCAGCGCGGTTTCGGCATCGACAACCCGCTGGCCGCGCAATCGCTGCCCGGCCCGCTGCGCATGCGCCGACGCGCGCCGGAGCTGCACCGCGAACTGCTCGCGCAGGCCGGAGCCGCCGATCCGCTCGCGGCGATGGACTGGGTCAACGCCTTCGCGATGGCGGTGAACGAGGAGAACGCCGCCGGCGGCCGCGTGGTCACCGCGCCCACCAACGGCGCGGCCGGCGTGGTGCCCGCCGTGATGCACTACTACCAGCGCTTCGTGCCGCAGGCGAGCGACGAGGGCATCGTCGACTTCCTGCTCACCGCCGCGGCCATCGGCATGCTCTACAAGACCAATGCCTCGATCTCGGGCGCCGAGGTCGGCTGCCAGGGCGAGGTGGGCGTGGCCTGCTCGATGGCGGCCGGTGCGCTGGCAGCGGTGCTCGGTGCGACGCCGGCGCAGGTCGAGAACGCGGCCGAGATCGGCATGGAGCACAACCTCGGACTCACCTGCGACCCGGTCGGCGGCATGGTGCAGATTCCCTGCGTGGAGCGCAACGCGATGGGCGCCGTGAAAGCCATCAACGCGGCGCGCATGGCGCTGCGCGGCGACGGCAGCCACTACGTGTCGCTCGACGCGGTGATCCGCACCATGAAGCAGACCGGCGAGGACATGAAGGCGACCTACAAGGAGACCTCGCTCGGCGGCCTCGCGGTGAACGTGGTGGAGTGCTGAGCGCCCTGTAATTCAGGGCACGAACATGTCCCACGGCCCCTTGCCCTGCGGCAGCCGGGGCCGCGCGGTGAGCGAAGCCAGCGGCTCGCCGGCCTCGTAGCGTGCGGCCAGCGCGTCGGGGTCGAACACCACGCCCATGAAGTTCTCGGCATAGGCGCCGCCCGCGAAGAAGGCGTCGACCTCCGCGGCCGTCTCGAACACGTCGTGCTGCAGCTCCAGCCGGTGGCCGTCTGGGTCGCGGTAGTACATCGAGATCGTCGGCCCGTGGTTGATGCACCAGTAGGGCCGGATGCCGCGCGCCGCCAGCCGCCGGTGGTTGGCCAGCAGCTCGCCGAGCGAACCGTAGGTGAAGGCGATGTGCTCCAGCCCCGTGCTCGCGTCGGCCTCGTGCTTCAGCCCGGGCGGCGCGACCAGGCCGATGCGGTGGTGCTCGTCGTCGTAGCTCAGGAAGCACAGCATTTCGTTCTCGAAGGCCACGCGCGCCTGCAGCACTTCCATGTACCAGCCGCGCGAGCGGGCGAGTTCGCCCACGCGCAGCACGACGTGCGCGAGCTTGACCGGGCGCAGTGCGGTGTGCGCGAAGTCGGGCACGGGGCGGCGTGCGGGCAGGGCGGGTTCGTCGTTCATGGCTGTCTCCTTTTCTTCTTCGAAGGGCGGTGCGCTCAGGTGGCGCCGGGTTCGGCCACTACGCGGTTCTCGATGTGGCCGATGCCCTCGATCTCCACCCGCACCACGTCGCCCGGCACCAGGTAGCGCGGCGGGTCCATCAGGCCGCCGACGCCGGCGGGGCTGCCGGTGCTCAGCACGTCGCCGGGCTCCAGCGTGAAGGCGGTGCTCAGTTCCACCAGCATCGCCTCGATGCGGTGGATCATCTGCGCCGTGTTGCCGTCCTGCCGCAGCTCGCCGTTGACCCAGGTGCGCAGCCGCAGCGCATGCGGATCGGCGATCTCGTCGCGCGTCACCAGCCAGGGCCCGAAGGGGCCGTGCGTGTCGAAGGACTTGCCCAGCGTGTGCGTCGGCGCGCGCATCTGCCAGTCGCGCACGCTCATGTCGTTGACCACCACGTAGCCGGCCACCATCGCCATCGCGTCCTCCGCGCGGACGTGGCGGCAGCGCCGGCCGATCACCAGGCCCAGCTCGCCCTCGTAGTCGAACTGGTCGGACACGCGGGGCTTGTGCACCGCATCGAAAGGGCCGGCCACGCACGACACCTGCTTGTTGAACCACACCTGCCCCGGCGGCCGCACCAGGTCGAGCTTCGCGGCTTCCTCGAGGTGCGAGGCGTAGTTGCCGCCGAGCCCGAGGAACTTGCGCGGCGCGGGAATCGGCGCCGCCAGCCGCACGTCCGACAAGGCCACGCGCGGCGCATCGGCCAGCACCGCCTGCAGCCAGGCCATGCCCTCGTCGCCACGCGCGATCAGTTCGAGCAGCCCCGCCGGCGCGCCGGGCTGCCCGCTCAGGTCCGCGACTGCATCGTCGTTTCGGACCACGCCGAAGCGAAGCCTGTCGCGATGGTGGAAGCTGGCAAGTTTCATGGCGTGCGTGCGGTTGTGAAGTTGGCGGTTGACCGGCGGAGAGCGATCGATGATGCTGATGGAACGAACACCGAGCAATCGGCCTGAAAAGAACGGATCGTTCCGCCAGAAGAACGAGAAAGACCCGACGAGACAACATGGAAGACTTCAACGACCTCGCCCTCTTCGCCCACGTGGTGGAGCAGCAGGGCTTCAGCGCCGCGAGCCGGCACCTCGGCATTCCGAAGTCGCGCCTGAGCCGGCGCGTCTCGCAGCTGGAGGAGCGCATCGGCGTGCGCCTGCTGCAGCGCAGTTCGCGGCGGCTGCTGCTCACCAGCGTGGGCCGGCAGTTCTACGAGCGCTGCCAGGCGACCGTGGCGGCGGGCGAAGAGGCCTTCGACGTGGCGCGCCAGGCCACCGCGCAGCCGCAGGGCCTGTTGCGCGTGAGCTGCCCGTTCACGCTCGCGCAGTTCTGGCTCACGCCGCTGATCCCGTCGTTCATGCGCGCCTATCCGGGTGTGCGGCTGCAGCTGGAGGTGAGCAACCGCCGCGTCGATCCGCTGCAGGAGAACATCGACGTGGTGCTGCGCGTGCGCCGCCCGCCCTTCGAGGATTCGAGCCTGGTCGCGCGCCCGCTGGGCAGCACCGTCGACGTGCTGCTTGCGAGCCCCGCGCTGGTGGAGCGGCTGGGCATGCCGCGCTCGCTCGGCGACCTGGCCGCATGGCCGGTGCTGTCGCTGCCCGCGGACAACGAGCGCTACCGCTGGGCTCTGGAGCGCGGCAGCGAGTCGCACGATTTCGCCTTCACGCCGCACGTCGTGACCGACGACATGTTCGCGCTGAGGCACCTGGCCGAGCAGGGCATGGGGCTGGCGCTGCTGCCCGAGATCATGTGCCGCGACGCCCTTGCCGACGGCCGCCTGGTGCGCCTGTGCGGCGAATGGGCCTGCGCGGCCAGCGAGATCCAGGCCGCCTTCGCATCGCGCCGCGGCATGCTGCCGGCGGTGCGCGCCTTCATCGACCACCTGCTGCAAAACCCGCCGGGTGCTGCGGATGCGAAGGCCGGCGTATCCTGACCGCCCTTCCTGCATCCACCCCCCGCGCAACAACAGAAAGAAAGCCGACCCACGCCATGACCCGCACCATCGACCAGAAACGCGCCGACTTCCGTGCCCTCCATGAACAAGGCTGCTTCGTCATTCCGAACCCCTGGGACACGGGCAGCGCGCGCTTTCTCGAAGGCCTGGGTTTCAAGGCGCTGGCCACCACCAGTTCGGGCTTCGCCTGGTCGCAGGGACGCGCCGACGGCGCGATGTCGCGCGAGCACATCCTCGCGCACCTGCGCGAGCTCGTCGAAGCCACCGACCTGCCGGTGAACGCCGACTTCGAGAACGGCTTCGCCGCCGATGCGAAGGGCGTGGCCGAGAGCGTGAGCCTCGCCATCGAGATGGGCGTGGCGGGCCTGTCCATCGAGGATTCGACGGGCAACGCCGCCGATCCGCTCTTTCCGCTCGACGTGGCGGTGGAGCGCCTGCGTGCCGCGCGCAAGGCCATCGACGCATCGGGCGCCGACGTGCTGCTGGTCGGCCGCGCCGAGAACTTCTTCGCCGGCCGCCCCGACCTCGACGATGCCATCGCGCGGCTCAAGGCCTACGCGAACGCAGGGGCCGACTGCCTCTACGCGCCGGGCATCAAGACGCGCGAGCAGATCGCCGCCGTGGTGGCCGCCGCCGGAGGCAAGCCGGTCAACCTGCTGGTAGGCGCGCCGAGCGAACTCACGATGAAGGACATCGCCGAACTCGGCGTGCGCCGCGTCAGCGTGGGCGGCGGGCTGGCGCGGGCGGCCTGGGGCGGCTTCATCCGCGCCGCGCGCACGCTGGCCGAGGGCCGCTTCGACGGTTTCGCCGACGCCGCGGCGGGCGCAGAGCTCAATGCCTTCTTCAAGCCCTTTGCCGATTGAGATCTTTCGCGCCGATGCCCTGGACGCGCTGCTCGCCGAGGTGCGTGCCTGCCGCGCGTGCGCGCTGCACCTGCCGCTGGGCCCGCGGCCCGTGGTGCAGGCCGGCGCGGGCGCCAGGCTGCTGATCGTCGGGCAGGCGCCCAGCCTCACGGTGCACCAGACGGGCGTGCCGTGGAACGACCGCAGCGGCGACCAGCTGCGCCGCTGGCTCGGCATCGGGCGCGAAGTGTTCTACGACGCCTCGCGCGTGGCGATCGTGCCGATGGGCTACTGCTATCCCGGCCGCGGCAGGAGCGGCGACCTGCCGCCACGCAGGGAATGCGCGCAGCTGTGGCACGAGAAGCTGTTCGCGCAGATGAAGCAGGTCGAGCTGACGCTGCTCATCGGCCAGTACGCGCAGCGCCATTTCCTCGGCAGGAAGGCGCACGCGGGCGTCACCGAGACCGTGCAGGCCTTCGCCGACTACGCGCCGCGCTTCGTCCCGCTGCCGCATCCGTCGCCGCGCAACACGGGCTGGCTCAAGCACCACCCGTGGTTCGAGAGCGACGTGCTGCCCGTGCTGCGCGAGCGGGTGCGGCACGCGCTCGGGACCTGAGCGAAGCCGGAGCTCAGGGCGCAGAGGCCACCGAGGCGCCTGCCGCAGCCGCGAAGGGCCGCGCCGCATACACCACGCGCCCGCCCACCACCGTCATCAGCGACGTGGTCTTGCCGATGCGTTCCAGCGGCACGCTGAAGAAGTCCTGGTCGAGCACGGCGAAGTCGGCGAGCTTGCCCACTTCGAGCGTGCCGCGCCTGCCTTCGTCGAAGCTGAACCACGCGCTGCCCTGCGTGTACAGGCGCAGCGCCTGCTCGCGCGTGGGCGTCTCGTCGGCGCCGCGCATGGCCTTGCCGCTCACCGTCTTGCCGTCGAGCATCCACTGCAGCGCGACGAAGGGGTTGTACGAGGCCACGCGGTGCGCGTCGGTACCGGCGCCGATGTTCACGCCGGCGCGCAGCGCGGTGCCGATGGGCGGCATGCGCCGCGCCGCCTCGCCGCGCACGGCCAGCGCGCGGTCGCCCTGGAAGTACATCGCGTCCTGCATGGTCCAGCCGATGCCCAGCGCCTTCATGCGCGCGAGCGTCTCGGGCGAGGCGTCGTCGAGGTGGGCGATGGACCAGCGCAGGTCCCTGATCGGCACCTCGGCGTTCAGCTTCTCGTACAGCCCCAGCAGATGGTCGACCGAGCCGTTCTCCTGCCAGTGGATGGTGACGGCCATCTTCTTCATGGCGGCCCACTTCACGAGCTCGTAGAACTTCGCCTTCGCGGCCTCGTCGGGGAAGTTGTTGTTGTACATCGCGAGCGTCACGCGTTCGCCCAGGCCGTTGAACTTGAGCATGTCGTCGCCGAAGCCCATCGGCAGCATCTGCGTGAGGTCGCGGAACTCCTGCAGCTCCGCGCCGGGTTTCTGCGCGAACACGCTGTAGGCCACGCGCAGCGTCAGCGCCTTCTCGCGCCACAGCTGGAAGAGCGCGGCGTACTGCGAAGGCGCGATGCTGAAGCCGCCCGGGTCCACCAGGCCGGTGATGCCCAGGCGGTTGAGCTCGGTGAAGAAGGCGCGCGTGCCGGCGACGTTGTCGTCGTAGGTGGGCTTGGGCAGCTTGTCGAAGAGCGCGGAGATGCCGACGATGTCGCCGCTCATCCACCCCGGCGCGCCGTCTGGCGTGGGCTTCATGCCGGCGGGCAGCGTGCCGGGCGCGACTCCTAGAGCCTCCAGCGCCTTGGGCGTCATCACCACCGCTTCGTAGAAGAGCTGCACGTACACCGGGTTGTTCGGCGCCGCTTCCTGCAGCTCGGCCAGCGTGGGGCGGCGGCGCTCGGCGAACTGCTGCTCGGTCCAGCCGCCGGCCACGATCAGCCATCCGCCGGGGCGCGCGTTGGCGGCCGCGGTGCGGATGCGCGCCATCGCTTCGGCGATGGTGCCGGCGCCGATCCAGTTCACCTCGGTGGAGTAGCTCAGCGCCGCGCGCACCGCGTGCATGTGCGAGTCGATCAGGCCCGGAACGACCGTGCGGCCGCCCGCATCGACGGTGCGCGTCGCGGGGCTCGTGAAGGCGCCCATCTGCGCGGCGCTGCCGACGGCCACGATGCGGCCGTCGCGCACCGCGATCGCCTGCGCCATGGTGCCGGCGGCATCGAGCGTGGCGATCTTCGCGTTCGTGACGACGAGGTCGGCCGGTTGCGCCTGTGCGGCGACGGGCAGCAGCAGGCTGGCGGCGATGGCCGCTGCCGAGAGGAGTGTGCGTGCCATGTCAGTCCACCTTGATGCTGGCGGCCTTCACGACCTGTTGTGCCTTCGCCGTCTCATCGACGATGAACTTGTTGAACTGCGCCGAAGGCATCGTGAACGGTTCGGCGCCCAGCTTCTCCAGGCGCTCCTTCAGCTCGGGCGACGTCATGATCTTCGCGACCTCGGCTTGCAGGCGGTCGACCACCGGCTGCGGCGTCTTCGCCGGCGCGAACAGGCCGACCCAGAACAGGTACTCCGAGCCCGGCACGCCGGCTTCCACCGTGGTGGGCGCACTGGGCAGCGCCGACGAGCGCTTGCCGGTGCCCACGGCCAGCGCCTGCAGCCTGCCGGTCTGGATCAGCGGCAGAGCCGACACCATGGGCGCGAAGAACCAGTCGACGCGCCCGGCCATCACCTCGGTCATGGCCTCGGGCGTGCCGCGAAAGGGCACGTGCTGCGCGTCGACGCCGGCCGCGAGGCGGAACACCTCGGCGTTCATGTGCGTGGCCGAGCCGTTGCCGGCGGAGCCGTAGTTGAAGCCGCCGGGCTTGGCCTTCGCCTTGGCGACGAGGTCCTTCACGTCGACGAAGTGCGAGGGCGCGGTCACCAGCACGTTCGGCAGGCTGGCCATCGGCGTGATGCCGGTGAAGTCCTTGATGGTGTCGTACGACAGGCCCTTGTAGATCCACGGGTTCACGAGGTGGCCGGCGGAGTGCACCAGCAGCGTGTAGCCGTCGGCCGGCGCCTTGGCCACGATGGCTGCGCCCAGCGTGCCGCCCGCGCCGGGCTTGTTGTCCACGATCACGCTGGTGCCCAGCGCGGGCCCGAGCTTCTCGGCCACCAGGCGCGCGACGATGTCGGTGCCGCTGCCGGCGGTGAAGGGCACGACCAGCCTCACCGCCTGCGTGCCGGGCCACGGCCCCTGCGCGTGGGCGCCGGTGAGCGCGCAGGCCGCGAGGGCCGCCGCCGCGGCAAGCGTCTGCCGCCGGCTCCAGTTGAAAGTCTTCTTCATGCGTCTTGTCTCCGTTGATCTATTTGGTTGAGCGATGAATGACTGGGAAAGAGAGGGAAGGGGCGCTATGCCGGCGGCGCGTTCGGCATCACGAGCGCCACCAGCACGGGGCGGTTGCCGCGGTTCTCCAGCTGGCGCTTCTCGCCGGGCGCGAAGCGGCAGCTGTCGTAGGGGCCGAGCACTTCTTCCTGGCGGGTGCCGTCGATCTCGCCGACCATGTGCAGCTGTCCTTCGAGCACGAGGTAGAGCTTTTCCATCGGCGAGCCGTCCAGGCCGGTGCGGCCGCCGGGCAGGATCTGGCTCATGCCCATCCACATCTGCGTGGACGGGCCGGCCTCCTTGCCCTGCAGGCGCAGGCAGCGCATGTCGAAATGGTTGGGCGCCTCGTAGTGCGGCGCCTCGGCGAAGCGGGTGACGTGCATGGATGTGCTCCGGAAAGTGTTCAGGGCCTTCAGGGCCGCAGCACGACGCGGTCGGTGCTGCCCGAGAGCACCAGCCGGTAGGCCTCGTGCGCCTCGTCGAGCGTGAAGTGGCGCGCCACCGGGAAGGGCTTGAGCGTGCCGCGCTCGAAGCCCTCGCGCATCGCGTCGAGCTGGGCGGTGCTGGCGATGCAGTCCATCGCCAGCGAGTCGATGCCCACGTAGGTGTGCATGCCGCGGTAGAACGCGAAGATGTCGAAGGGCACCGCGCGGTCGTGCGTGGCGATGAAGATCTGCGTCGCGCCCTTGGCCATCGCCTTGTTGGCCGCCTCGAAGTAGGCGCTGCCCACGGTGTTGTAGACGATGTTCGCGCCGCGTCCGTCGGTGAGCTCGCGCACCCGCGCGCCCACGTCGGCATGGTGGCGCGCGTCGATCGTGTCCACCGGGCCGCTCGCGAAGCCCTCGAACGGCCCGGCGCGGCGCTGCACCGCGATCACGCGCGCGCCGGCCTGCGAGGCGAGCTGCACCGCAGCCTGCCCGACCTTGCCGTTGGCGCCCAGCACCAGCACCGTCTGGCCGGCCTGCGGCATGCCGCTGCGGCGGAAGCCTTCGTAGGCGGTGACGAAGGGCACGCCCACCGCGCCGGCCTCGTCCATCGAGATGCCGCGCGGCTTGGCGCGCAGCGCCTGCTCGGGCAACACCAGGTAGCGCGCATGGGAGCCGTCGCGCGTGATGCCGACGTCGCCGCCGGAGCCATAGACCTCGCGGCCGATCCACTCAGAAGGCCCGCTCACCACGGTGCCCGCGAAGTCGCGGCCCGGGGTGCGCGGCCACACGGCCTGCGGCATGAGGCCCAGCGTGGCCTTCACGTCGCTGGGGTTCACCGCCGCGGCGGCGATGCGCACCACGGCATGGCCGGGCGGCGGCACCGGCTCGGCCTGCGGTGCCGCTTCGAGCCGCAATGCGTCGAGGTCGGCGGCTTTCCCGTTCACGCGCAGTGCGCGCGGGCTGTGGGCGGTGTGCATGGCTGCTGCGCTCATCGTTCAGCTCCTCGCATCGGGCAGGCCCAGCATCGCGCGGGCCTCGCGCGGGTTGGCGACTTCACCGCCCAGGCTCACGAGGATGTCGCGCGCCTTCGCCACCAGCTGGGCGTTGCTCTCGGCGAGCACGCCCTTCTCCAGGTAGATGTTGTCTTCCATCCCCACGCGCACGTGGCCGCCCAGCAGCCAGGCCTGCGCGACCATCGGGAACTCCATGCGGCCGATGCCGAAGGCGCTCCAGAAGGCGCCGCGCGGCAGCATGTTGCGCGCGTAGAGCAGCGTCTCGGGCGTGGGCGCGAAGCCGTACTTCACGCCGAGCACGAAGGTCCACATGGCGGGCCCCTCGAGCGTGCCGTCGGCGATGAGGTCGAGCGCGAGGTTGATGTCGCCCGAGTCGAAGATCTCCAGCTCGGGCTTCACGCCCGCCTCGCGCATCACCTTGGCCATGCGCCGCACGTTGCGCGGCGTGTTGATGACCACGTCGGGCCCGGAGTTCATGGTGTTCAGGTCGAGCGAGCACACGTCGGGCCTGATGAGCGCGATGTGCTCCACGCGCTTCTCGGGCGGCAGCAGCGTGGTGCCGGGCGCGGCGATCTTCGGGTCGTCCTCGCTGGGAATGAAGCGCCCGCCGGGGCCGGTCGTGAGATTGACGATCAGCTCGCGGTTGCCGCGGCGGATGCGGTCCACCACCTCGCGGTACAGCTCGACTTCCATCGAGGGCTTGCCGGTCTCCGGGTTGCGCACGTGGATGTGTACCTGGCTCGCGCCGGCCTCGGCGGCGGCCAGGCATTCGTCGGCGATCTGCACCGGCGTGATCGGCAGGTGCGGCGTCTGCTCCGGCTTCACGAGGTTGCCCGTGACGGCGCAGGTGATGAGGGTCTTGGCGTTGCTCACAGGTGGCGCCCTCCGTCGACCACGATGCGCGTGCCGGTCACGAAGCGCATGGTGGTGGCCAGCGCCTCGACCGTGGCGGCCACGTCTTCCGGCTGGCCGATGCGGCCCAGCGGCGTGGTGCTGGCCATCTTGCTGGCGAACTCCGCGCCGCGCCCGGGCACGAAGCCCGACTCCACCGCGCCCGGCGACACCGACACCACGCGCACCGCGGGCGCCAGCGCCTTGGCCAGCGCGTCGCCCACCACGTCGAGCCCGGCCTTGGCCGCCACGTAGGCGAGGTTGCTGCCCACGCCGGTGAAGCCCGCGATCGACGAGATGTTGGCCACGAGGCCGTCGCCGCTCGCCTTCAGCAGCGGCGCGAAGGCGCGGATGGTGGCGAACACGCCGCGGAAGTTGGAGCGCACGATGTCGTCGATCAGCTCATCCGTGAGCGCGTCGAGGTCGCCGGCCGGCACCGGCTTGGTGTGGCCCGCGCTGTTGACCAGGATGTCGCAGCGCCCGAGTGTGGCCTTCACCTCGGCGGCGGCGGCCACGAGGCTGGGCGTATCGACGATGTCGGCGCGGATCGCCGCATGGCGCTGGCCGGCGGCCGAGGGCAGGGCGGCCGCGCGGGCCGCGGCATCGTCGCCCTTGCGGTGCAGCAGCACGCAGGTGGCGCCCAGCGCGGCAAGGCGCCTGGCGGTGGCATAGCCGATGGCGCCGAGGCCGCCGGTGATGACGGCAACCTTGCCGTCGAGTCTGGAGACTGGGTCGAAGCTCATGGATTTGGGAAGAGTGGGTTGATGGGGACGATGCCGTTTCGCGGAACACCGCGGAACCGGCTTTGCCGGGCCGCCGGTGTTGCCCCCTCGAAGGGGGTTGGCGCAGCGACACGAAGTGCGCAAAGCCTGGGGGTGGTCAAGGTATCGGTGGACGGGGGAACTTCATCTCGCCGGGTTCGAGCTCGAAGTCGTGATGCAGCGAGGCGCTCTTTCCGTCGGGTGCGAGCGCGAAACGGCCGATCAGCCGGCGCGTCACGCCGAAGGTCGGGTCGCTCTCGAGGTTCTCGTCGTCGTCGGCGAACACCTGCGTGATCAGCACCTTGTGGCCCGGCTTGCTCACCATGAAGTGCAGGTGCGCGGGCCGGTTGGGGTGGCGCTTCTGCGCGCGCAGCAGCACGCCGCAGGGGCCGTCGGTCGGCACCGGGTAGCCGGCCGGGCGCACGCTGCGGAAGTGGAAGCGGCCCTCGGCATCGGTGGCAAAGCGCCCGCGCAGGTTCATGTTCTCCTGCGACGGGTCCTGGTTCTCGTAAAGGCCGACGGGCGAGGCTTGCCACACATCGACCGTGGCGCCTTCCACCGGCCGGCCCTCGCGGTCGCGCACCGTCCCCGTCACCTCCAGCGGGGTGCCCGGCGTGCCCGAGCGGGCGATGTTCTCGCCCTGGGCGCAGGCCGGCGCGTTCTCGCGCCAGAAGGGGCCGAGCAGCGCGGCCGGCGACTCGCCCTGCGGGTCCTGGTTGTTCTGCAGCGCGACCACGGTCGACACGCCCAGGATGTCCGCCGCCAGCACCACCTCGTTCTTGGTCTCGCCGGTGGCCTGGCCGATGGCGACGATGAATTCGAGCGCGTGCTCGAACTCCTCTTCCGTCAGCTTCACTTCCTGCACCAGCGCGTGCAGGTGGCGGGTGACCGCTTCCATCACGGTGCGCATCCTGGGGTCGGGCGTGTGTCTCATGGCGTCGAGCACGTGGCCCAGCACCGAGCGGGGGGAGGTAGCGATGTTCATGGCAAGTCTTTGCAATCGTTTGCACGATATTAGTCCAAATCGCTGAAAAGTAAAATGGAGGTGATCCGGGGTCTTCAAATGGCAGAAAGCCGACCTGAGCCGATGCCCCCTGCGACAATCGTTTGCACCAATGGCCGCCAACCCATCCACCCCGTCTTCTCCCGTCACCATTCGCGACGTCGCCCGCGCCGCCGGCGTGCACGTGTCCACCGTCTCGCGCGCGCTGAGCCCCGAGAAGCGCTCGCTGATCAGCGAGGAGGTGCTGCGCGTGGTCGAGGAGGCGGCGCAGCGCCTGGGCTATAGGCCCAACCGCGCGGCCTCGGCGCTGCGCACGGGGCGCACCCACACCATCGGCGTGCTGGTGCCCGACATCACCAACGCGGTGTTCCCGCCGATCCTGCAGGGCATCGAGGCCAGCGCCGCCGCGCGCGGCTACTTCGTGTTCGTCACCAACGTGGTCGACCACTCACTCGCGCGGCCGGTGCTGGAGCGCATGCTGGCGCAGCGCGTCGACGGCGTGGTCATGGCCACCGCCACGCGCGACGATCCGCTGGTCGACTTCGTCACCAGGGCCGGCATGACGGCCGTGCTGGTCAACCGCGCCGACGAGACCGGCCGCCTGCCGGCGGTCGTCAGCGACGACCGGCTCGCGATGAAGCTCGCGGTCGACCACCTCGTGGACCTGGGCCACAAGCGCATCGCGCACCTCGCGGGCCCGCAGACCATTCCCACCGGCGTGGGCCGGCGCCTGGGCGTGGAGCAGGCGCTGCGCGACCACCGCATGAAGCCTTTCCGCGTGGTGGAGTGCGCGAGCTACAGCCGCGAGGCCGGCGCCGAGGCGATGAAGCAGATGCTCGCGGCCGGCGCCGCGCCCCAGGCCGTGGTGTGCTGCAACGACCTCGTCGCGCTGGGCGCCTACGACGCGCTGCGCGAGGCGGGCCTGCGCGTGCCGCAGGACATCTCGGTCACCGGCCACAATGACATGCCGCTGGTCGACATGGTCGCCCCGCCGCTCACCACCATCCGCCTGCCGCACCGCGAGCTGGGCTGGCGCGCGGCCGAGATGCTGTTCGAGGAGATCGACGGCCATTCGATGTCGGCATCGACCGTGGTGCTGCGCCCCGAGCTGGTGGTGCGCCAGTCGACCGCCGCGCCGGCAGGCACGCGCTGAGCCCTCGCCCCCGCTGCCGCTACCACCACCAGCGGGCGATGTCGTCGCTCAGGCCCATGTAGAGCAGCAGCAGCGTGACCAGCGCGACGATGCACTTGGTGCGCAGCGACATCTTCGGCTTCGGCGCGAAGACTGCGGCGCCGCCGAGAAAGTGCACGCCGCAATGCGGGCATTGCCGCACCTTGCCGTAGATGAGCTCCCCGCACCGTGCGCAGGGCACCTCGTCGGGACCGGGCCCCGGCGGCGGCGGGTCGGCGTCGCGCCGCCCGTCCCGCAGGCGCTGCTGCTGCAGCCGCGCGCGGCGTTCGCGGTGCGCGGCGAGGTCGATGGGGTCGTTGGGCTTGTCGGACATGCTCGGATGAGAACGACGTATCCGGCTAGCGTGCCACAGCCGCGCGCTGCGTGGGTTTCCTGCGGGCGGCGGGACGGCGCGGCGGCTTTGCTTCCAGCACCAGCTCGGCCGGCAGCTGGTCGTTCCACGACTCGGTGAAGTAGGCGCGGTCGCTGGGCACCAGCTGCGGCAGCGCCTCGCGCAGCAGCGCCAGCGATTGCTCGGCGGCCTTCAGCTCGCCCGCATGCGCCGCGTACCAGGCGTGCTCGAACAGCAGGCTGCAGTGCTGCAGGCCCGGGTAGCGTCGGCGCCCGGCCTGGTGGTCGGCCAGCCGCGCCTGCGCCACCTGCACCCAGCGCGCGGGCCAGTGGGTGGAATCGAAGGCATCGGCCAGCGGGCCGGCGAGCCTCGAGATGGCGGCCGGGTCCAGCGGCTTCTGCGCGCGGAACTGCGCGAGCGTGGGCTGCCGCTCCGGCCGGCAGTGGCCGCGCGCGATGCGCATCAGGTAGATCGCGTTCCATGCCGAGCGGCCCTGGCCGTCGGTGTGGCCGCAGAGCCATTCGCTGAAGGCGATCCACTGCACCGCGCGGCGGGTGGTGTCGGTGTTGCCGTCGTGCGCCAGTGCGGGCAGGTCGGCGAGGCCCACGCGGTCGAAGAGCCACGCGGCCATGCCCATGTTGGCCGCCACGTGCTGCGCCGCGTCGAAGGAGTGCGACTCGAACGCCGCCGCCAGCGCCTCGCCGAAGCGCTGCAGCGACTCCTCCGCCAGCGCGGCGGCGGCGGGCTTGTCGTCGGCCGCGAGCGCCAGCGCACGCGAGCGGCAGGCCAGCGCCCACAGGTTGCACCACTCGAATCGCACGTCGGGGTGGTGGCGCAGAACCAGGGCGCGCACCGCGTCCTCGGCCATGCCGCTCAACAGCGACTGCGCCAGCGGCAGGTCGCGCGCGGTGTAGGCGCACCATGCGGAGACGATGCACTCCATCGCACCCAGGTAGTCGTTGCCCGCCACGTGGTGCGCGAGCCGCTGCTTCTTGAGCGCCTGCAGCCGGCGCCGCGCCTGCTCGTTGTCGCCGAGGCGGCGCCACAGCATCGCCTCGTTGAGCGTGACCAGCGCGCGCTGGAAGTCGGTGGCGGCGAGGGTGCCGGCCAGGCGGATCGATTCGAGCGCGCTGCCGCCCGCGTTCTCGCCGGCCTTCTCGCCCGCCACGGGTGCCATCAGCCGCCCCTGCCGCGCAGCCTGCTGCGAGGCGACGAGCTGCTTCCAGAAGGCGGCGTCCTGCAGGTGCACCGCGTCGGGCGGCGGCGAACCGGCGGCCTGCCGATGGCTGCGGGAGCGCAGTCCGAGGAACGAGGCGATCTCGGCGGCGGTGGCCGCGCGGCCTTCCACCAGCACGCGCACGCACTTCGCCTCCGCGGCAGGCAGCCAGAAGGGGCCCTGGCTGCGCCGCTCGGCGTTGAGGAAGCGGGGCTCGCGCTGCGTGTCCTCGCCCCAGCCGGCATCGATGCCCCAGGCCTTGAAGTCGCGGAATGCACGGCTCACCACCATGCGCAGCGTGCTGGCGTCGGACACCTCGCCGCGCAGGTCGGCCAGCCGAACCACGCCGGCTCCGGCCTCGTGGGCATGCTGCATGCGCACCAGCAGCCACAGCGACTGGAAGGCCGCGCGGCGGCCGTTCACCGACTGCGGCGAGGTGAGTTCGATGAAGAACTGGTTGGCGTGTGGAGCTGACTTGGGCACGCCCCCGATTTGAACCTCAAAACAGGGGCGCCACGGAAGAAGATGCCGTGCGGCGCGTGGCCTCAGTACCTGTGCTCGTCCAGCAGCCGCGGCACCTCGCTGCGCCCGATGCCCAGGTCGCGAAGCTCGTGCTCGCTCATGCCGGCGAGCTGCCGCGAATCGAGGCGCGCGCGGCGGCGATTCACCACGCGGCGGCGCCAGCCGCGCAGGGCATGGATCAGGCGTTGGTGAAAGGACGTTGGCTTCGGCGCGGTCACGATGGGCTCCTTGGTTGGTGGGCCCATCTTCCCGCCGGGCATGCTATTGTGGAAGTTGAGAATCCTGAGACTCTCAATCAGTCTTCCTGATAGCAGCCATTTCCCGATGCGACAGCTCAACCTCGACCAACTGCGCACCCTCATCGCGATCGTCGACCTCGGTACCTTCTCGGCCGCCGCCAAGGCGCTGCACCTCGCACAGCCCACGGTGAGCCTGCACATCAGCGAGCTCGAAGCGCGCCTGGGCGCACCGCTGGTGCTGCGGGGCAACCGGCGCATCACGCCGACGGCGGCGGGCGCCGCGCTGGTGGAGCGCGGGCGCAAGCTGCTGCGCGACACCGACGACGCGGTGGAGGCGGTCAAGCGGCAGGCCGAGGGGCGGGTGGGCCGCGTGCGGCTGGGCACTTCCACCGGCGTGCTGGTCGACCTGCTGCCGCAGGTGCTGGAGGCGCTCGGCGCGGAGCACTCGGGCATCGACGTGGAGGTGAGCATCCGCGGCTCCTTCGAGGCCATGGAGCGGCTGGCCGCGGGCACGCTCGACATCGGCCTGGTCGCCATTCCGCAGCCGCCGCTGCGCGGCATCGTCGTCACGCCCTGGTGCGAGCAGCCGATGATGGCCTTCGTGCCGCGCCGCTGGAAGGCGCCGAAGCGCGTGACGCCCGCGTGGCTCGCGGCGCAGCCGCTGATCTTCAACGAGGCGACCACGCACATGTACCGCCTCACGATGGAGTGGTTCGCCGCCGCCGGCTTCGCGCCGCGTGCGCGCATCGAGCTCAACTACGACGCCGCCATGCGCAGCCTGGTGTCCGCCGGCTACGGCGCGGCGCTGCTGCCGCTGCAGCAGTCGACCGACCTCGTGCCCGGCAACGACCGCATGCAGATCCTGCCCGTGAGCCCGAAGCTCACGCGCCGCGTGGGCATCGCGCACCGCCAGCATGCGCTGCTCGACGGCGCGACGCTGAGCGTGCTCGAGGTGCTCAAGAGCTTCAGCCAGGCCTGAGCATTCCGAGCCGCGCACCCATGTGCGCGAGGCGCAGGGGGAGCTTTCGCACATCGTCGGCGATGCCGTGGTCGCGCCAGCCGAAGATTCGGTGCACATAGGCATCGGCCGCACCATCCACCGCCATGCAGGCGACGCGTACGCCGGCTGCGCGTGCCTCGGCCACGGCATGGCGGGCATCTTCGATCAGATACGCGGGGTCGTGCACGTCGATGTCGGAGGGCGCGCCGTCGGTCACGACCAGGATCGCTCGCCGGTCGTTGGGCTCGCCATGCAGGTGCGAGGCGGCATGGCGCAGCGCCGCGCCCATGCGCGTGGAGTAGCGGCCTTGCACGGCCGCGAGGGTGGCCTGCAATGCGGCGTCGGGCGGCTGGCCGAAGTCGAGCAGGCGGTAGTAGTAGACCTCCGCGCGCGTGTTCGACGAGAAGCCGTGGATCGCGAGGCGGTCGATGCCGTGCGCCGCCTTCGATGCCGCGAGCAGCAGGGCAGCCTGCTTCTCGATGTCCAGCAGCGAGAGGCCGTGCGGACCCGGATCGTTCGCCGACGCCGACAGGTCGAGCAGCACCAGCAGGCTCGATGGGCGCCGACCCTTGCCCGCTCGCATGAACAGACGCGGGTCGGGCTGCAGGCGCGCGCGGCGATCGATCATGACTTCGACGGCGGCGTCCAGGTCGACGTCGTCGCCTTCCCACTGGCGGCGCAGCCGGTGCGTGCGGTCGAGATGGCGGGCGCGGAGCGGGGCTAGCGGCGGGATGCGTTCTCCGCCGGCCATGGCCTGCTCCCGCGGCGCGCGAAGGCCTTGCCAGGCGGGCAGCCTCTCGATCACCGTGCACCAGTCGGTGCGCAGGCGCTCCAGCCTGCGGTCCCATTCGGCATAGGTGAAGCGGCCCAGTTCCGTCATCTCGTCGATGCCCTCGGGTGGCCGGTCGTCGCTGCCTGCGTTGCGCGCATCCGTTGGCGGTGGCGGCCGTGCGCCCGATTGCTGGAGCGCGATGGCCTCGTCCGGCGGCGTATCGGCGTCGCCGAAATCCCAGAGGTAGCTGTTGTCGTCGCGGTAGGGCGCAGGCACAGCGTAGTCCCGGGGCTCGAAGCGCACGCGCATCTGGCCGAGATCGTTGGCGAGGATGGAAGCGATGGCGCGGAAGGCGTCGTAGTCTTCCAGGCCCGCGCGCGCCGTGGCCTCGTCGAACAGGCGGCGAGCCTTGTTGATCCAGTGGTTGTCGTCCTGACATGCAGGCAGCGCCAGCATGCGGTCCATGCGTGCGATGAGCGCAGCGAAGCCGAGGTCCTTCGGATCGGGCGCGGGCGCCTGCGATCCGGCGAACCAGCCGCGCAGGCCGGGGAAATCGCGGCACAGCAGTTGCTCGACGCGCGCGTCCTCGATCGCGGAGGCAACCGCGATGCCCATGGGCTTGAGTCCGCGCGGCGGTCGCGCGGGCGTTGAGTAGCGCAAGTGCGCGACCGCGTGCGCGACCATGGCCCGGCGCAGGCCTTCGGCCGCGCCTTCGGGCAGCAGCAAGCGCTTGCCGACGAGCACGGGGCGCGCGCCGGCCAGGGCCTGCACTTCCACGTCGATGCCGGCGAGACCGCGGGCCAGCAGCGACAGGGCGGCATTCATCCGAACTGCGCTTCGACAAAGCCCCGCAGCGCGCTGGCCATGTCGGGGTCGTCCGTCAGTGCGCGCGTCATCGTCATCTCGCAGCTCTCGCGCGGCGTCACGCCGTCGCGGATCAGCACGCCCGCGTAGATCAGCATGCGCGTCGACACGCCTTCGTCGAGCCCCCGCTGCTTCAGCTCGCGCGAACAGCGCGCGATGGTCACCAGCCTTGTCGCGAGGTCGAGGCCCACCTGCGCCTCGTGCGACACGATCTCGGCTTCGAGCGCGCGGTCGGGGTAGTCGAACTCCAGCGCGGCGAAGCGCTGGCGCGTCGAAGGCTTCATGTCCTTGGCGCTGCTCTGGTAGCCGGGGTTGTACGACACCACGAGCTGAAAGTCCGGATGCGCACGCACCAGCTCGCCCTTCTTGTCCAGCGGAAGGGCGCGCCGCGCGTCCGTCAGCGGGTGGATCACCACCGTCGTGTCCTGCCGCGCCTCCACCACTTCGTCGAGGTAGCAGATGCCGCCGTGCCGCACCGCCAGCGTCAACGGGCCGTCGTGCCAGGCCGTGCCGTCGGCGTCGAGCAGGTAGCGGCCGACGAGGTCGGAGGCCGTCATGTCCTCGTTGCAGGCCAGCGTGACCAGCGGCCGGCCCAGCGACCACGCCATGTGCTCCACGAAGCGCGTCTTGCCGCAGCCGGTGGGGCCTTTCAGGATCAGCGGCATGCGGTGGCTGTACGCCTGCCGGTACAGCGCCACCTCGTTGCCCGCGGGCCGGTAGAAAGGCTCGGTCTCGATGCGGTAGGCGGCCAGCGGATCGGCAACCACCGCGTTCATCGGTGTTGCGCCGGCTCGTTCGGAATGCCCTCGATCGGGCATTCGGGCGTGCCGACCGTGCTGCGCGTGAACGACTCCACCATCTCGCGCGTGCCCTCTGGGTCGTTGATCCACTTCGTGTAGAAGTTGTACGGGCAGGCCGCCACGCCCTTGTCGCCGTCGCCCGAGTTGATGGTGCCGGTGTAGCCGCGGTGCACCAGTTTGAAAAGGTGGTTCTGCGACTGGCCGTTCTTGCGCGCGTCGCGGATCAGGCCCATCGAGAGCTCGGCGTAGTTGATGCCCATCTCCTCCTCGCCGCATTCGCCCAGCGTGCGACCGTCGAAGCCGATGAGCGCCGAGTGGCCGAAGTACGAGTAGACGCCGTCGAAGCCCGCCGCGTTGGCCACCGCCACGTAGGTGTTGTTCATGAATGCCATGGCCTTCGACACCATGATCTGCTGCTCCTTGGCGGGGTACATGTAGCCCTGGCAGCGGATGATGAGCTCGGCGCCACGCATCGCGCAGTCGCGCCAGATCTCGGGGTAGTTGCCGTCGTCGCAGATGATCAGGCTGATCTTCATGCCCTTGGGGCCTTCGCTCACGTAGGTGCAGTCGCCCGGATACCAGCCCTCGATGGGCACCCACGGCATGATCTTGCGGTACTTCTGGACGATCTCGCCCTTGTTGTTCATGAGGATCAGCGTGTTGTAGGGCGCCTTGTTCGGGTGCTCCTCGTGGCGCTCGCCGGTCAGCGAGAACACGCCCCACACGTTGGCGCGGCGGCAGGCGTCGGCGAAGATGGCCGTCTCCTCGCCGGGCACGGTGGCGGCCGTGTCGTACATCTCCTTGGCGTCGTACATGATCCCGTGCGTGGAGTACTCGGGGAACACCACCAGGTCCATGCCCGGCAGGCCCTTCTTCATGCCGACCAGCATCTCGCCGATCTTGCGCGCGTTGTCCAGCACCTCGGCCTTGGTGTGCAGGCGGGGCATCTTGTAGTTGACGACCGCGACGCCCACGCAATCGTTGCTGCTCGAAATATCACCGTGTCTCATGACGCTGCTCCTGAAGGATGATTGATGAAGAAAGAAAACAAGAAGGCCCGGATCGGCGTTCAACCGATCCGGGCCTTCCGGTGGAGCAATGGGTTCGTGTCGTCGGAGCCGATTGTTCTCAACTCATCGCGAGCTGCACATACGTCATTTCGCTGATTGCGGCGGCAATGCGCTCAGCGCGGGCGCGCGTAGCCGGACTCGATCCACGCGCCGGCGCTGGTGGCGGTGAGCCTGAAGGCGGGCGACACGCTCACGCTGGCGAGTTCGCTGTCGTCGGCGTCGTCGTAGGCCGTGAGCGTGGCCGTGGGGTTGTCCTCGTCGGGAACGATGGCAAGCGCCACGCGAACGCGCCGGTCGTCGCGCGCGGTGACGGTCACGCTCTTGTTGAGCGTGGCGTGCAGCTGCTGCTCGTGGCGGCGGATCACTTCGGCGGCGGTCTTCACCAGCGTGGAGAAGGCGGGGCCGTCGAGCGGCTTGGGGTTCTTCTTGTCGCGGCCCATGGTCCAGGGGCCGACGAGGGCGGGCTCGGGGTCGCCGTGGCGCGTCATCTCTACGGCCCAGCCGTCGTCTTCCTCGTTCTTGATGATGCGGGCGGTCCAGCGGTCGTCGCGCCAGAGGCGGTCTTCCTGCAGGGGGAGGGTGTCGGAGTCTGTGGTCGGTTCGGTCATTCGGTTGCTGTCGTTCTGGCGCGGGGCATTTTCGCCTCGGCAGCGGGGCCTCCGATGTGGCGCGCGAGGCCTTCGGCCAGCGCATCGAAGGCGACGCGGCAGCGCGGGCTGCCGCGCAGGTCCTCGTGCATCGTGACCCAGGTGTCGAGCTGCAGCGAGAAGGCGCGCGGCATCAGGCGGACCAGCCCGGGTTCTCGGCTGGCCAGCGCCACCTGGCAGATGCCGATGCCGGCACCGGCGCGTATCAGCGCCAGTTGCGTGAGGTCGCTGTCGGTGCGCACAGAGAAGGTGTCGCGCGTGAAGCCCTTGAACGACTTGCCCGCGTTGCGCACGAAGGCCGTGGGCTGGTCGTACCCGATCAGCGAGTGGGCGGCCAGCTCTTCGAGCTTGCGCGGCGTGCCATGGCGCGCGAGATAGTCGCGATGCGCGTGGAAGCCCAGCTCGATGTTGCCGATGCGGCGCGCCACCAGCTGCTCCTGCCTGGGGCGCACCATGCGCACGGCGATGTCGGCCTCGCGCCGCAGCAGGTCCTGCACGCGGTTGGTCGACACCAGCTCGACCTTCAGCGCAGGGTGCGTCTCGCGCAGCCTCGCGACGATGGTCGGCAGCACTTCCGCGCAGACGACCTCGCTGGCCGACACGCGCACCACGCCGCGCACGCCTTCGCCCTGGCTGCTGGCGGCGCGCTCCAGCGAGGCGGCCGTGCTTTCCATGGCCTCCGCATGCGTGCGCAGCGCCAGCGCCACCTCGGTGGGCAGCAGCCCCGTCTGCGAACGCGTGAAGAGCACGGTGCCCAGCGCCTCCTCGAGCGCCGCCACGTGGCGCCCGACCGTGGGCTGGGTGATGCCGAGGGCGCGTGCCGCGCCCGAGAGCGAGCCCTCGCGCAGCACGCTCAGGAAAGTGCGGTAGAGCTCCCAGCCGATGTTCGAAGTCATACATAAATGTATGGCCGATAGCTCATGTTCGGCAATTCCAATGGAGCCGGCGCGGTTCCAGAATTCTTCCATCGGCAACAACTTCTGGAGCATTCCATGGCAAACGACACGGTCCTGGTTCTCGGCCCAACGGGCGGCATCGGCGGCGAAGTGGCCCGCCAGCTGCGCGATGCAGGCTGGCAGGTACGCGCGCTGAAGCGCGACGCGCAGGAAGGAAAGCGCGAAGGCATCACCTGGCTGGCCGGCGACGCGATGGACGAACAGGCGGTGCGCCGCGCCGCCCGTGGCTGTTCGGTCATCGTGCATGCGGTCAACCCGCCGGGCTACCGCAACTGGTCGCAGCTGGTGCTGCCGATGCTCGACAACACCATCGCCGCCGCCAAGGCCGAAGGCGCGACCATCGTGCTGCCGGGCACGGTCTACAACTTCGGTTCCGACGCCTTCCCGCTGCTGGTCGAGGACTCGCCGCAGCGGCCGCTCACCCGCAAGGGCGCGATCCGCGTCGAGATGGAGCGGCGCCTGGAAGAGGCCAGCCGCCAGGGCGCGCGCGTGCTGATCGTGCGTGCCGGCGACTTCTTCGGCCCGAAGGCGGGCAACAACTGGTTCTCGCAGGGGCTGGTGAAGGCGGGGCAGCCCGTGCGGGCCGTGAGCTATCCCGGCAGCGCCGGCGTCGGCCACCAGTGGTCGTACCTGCCCGACGTCGCGCGCACCATGGTCGAGCTGCTCGCGCGGCGCGACCGGCTGGAGCCCTTCGCCCGCTTCCACATGGCCGGCCACTGGGACGCGGACGGCACGCGCATGAGCGATGCCATCCGCAAGGTGGTGGCGCGCCGTACCGGTGCCAGGGTCGGCGTGTCGGCCTTCCCGTGGTGGCTGCTGACGCTGGCTTCGCCCTTCGTCGTCACCTTCCGGGAAATGCGCGAGATGCGCTACCTGTGGCGCACGCCGGTGGCGATGGACAACGCGAAGCTGGTGGCCTTCCTCGGCCGCGAGCCGCACACGCCGCTGGAGGAAGCCGTGGAAACGGCGCTCGACGGCATGGGCTGCCTGGCTGCAGCACCGGTGGCTGCGGCCGCCTGATCGCCTGGGGCAACGGCTCAGAAGACCGAGAGCCCCGTGCGCGCCACGAAGAGTTCGAGCGCCTTCATTCCCAGCAGCGAATTGCCGGTGGCGTCGAGCGCGGGCGACCACACGCACAGCGTGAGCCTGTCGGGCACCACCGCGACGATGCCGCCGCCCACGCCGCTCTTGCAGGGCAGGCCGATGGAGAAGGCCACGTCGCCCGCCGCGTCGTAGGTGCCGCAGGTGAGCATCAGCGCATTGATGCGGCGCGTCTGCCGCTCGCCCGTGACCTCGGGCTCTCCGTCGAGGGGATGCGCCCCGTCGCGGCACAGGAAGGCGGCGGCGCGCGCGAGCTGGCGGCAGCTCATGCGCAGCGCGCACTGGTGGAAGTAGGTGTCCAGCACGGTCTCGACGTCGTTGTCGATCTTGCCGAAGCTCTTCATGAAGTTGGCCAGCGCGATGTTGCGAAAGCCGGTGTCGGCCTCCGACTGCGCGACCTCGTCGTCGAAGGCGACGGGTTCGCCGCACAGGCTCGACATGAGCGCGAGGATGTCGGCCTTGGCGCTGCCGCCCGCGGCCCTGGCCTGGCTCACCAGCCGGTCGGCGACCGCGATGGCGCCTGCATTGATGAAGGGGTTGCGCGGCTTGCCCTGTTCGTTCTCCAGTTGCACCAGCGAGTTGAACGGGTTGCCCGAGGGCTCGCGGCCGATGCGCTCCCACAGCGCGTCGCCCATGCGCTGCATGGCGAGCGTGAGCGTGAAGAGCTTCGACACGCTCTGGATGGAGAAGGGCGTCTCGAAGTCGCCCGCGCCGGCTTCCTCGCCCTCGCAGGTGCGCAGCGCGATGCCGAACTGCCGCGCATCGACGCGCGCGAGCGCCGGAATGTAGCTGGCGACCTTGCCGCCCTGGCCGAGCTGTGGGCGCAGGGTGGCGACGATCTCGTCGAGGACGGGCTGGAACCAGGTGGCGGTGTTGCTGCTGCTCATGCGCTGCGTTGTACCGCAGGCCGCCGGTTGACCAGCACGATGCCCAGCGCCACGCCGACCAGCGCCACGATCAGCTGCGCCGTGAGCGGCTCCTTCAGCAGCGCCACGCCGAACACCAGCGCGAACAGCGGCGTGAGAAAGGTGAAGGACGACATCTGCGTGGCCGGGTAGTGCCGCAGCAGCCACATCCACGCGAGATAACTCGCGAAGGCGCCCACCACCGTCTGCAGCGCGATGGAAGTCCAGGCCCAGCCGGAATACGAGAAGCCCCAGTGCTCGCCCAGCACCAGCGAGAGCACCGGGCACGCCGCCGCCGTGACGGCGACCTGATAGAACAGCGTCTTCTCCGCGCTGGCCGTGGCCAGGCGCGTGGTGCGCAGCGTGAGCGTGGTCAGGCCCCAGAGCATGCCGGCCGCCAGCGCCATGCCGTCGCCGATGAGCTGCGACGAACTCATGTGGGCGAAGCCCTCGCTGAAGGCCAGCACCACGCCCGAGAAGGCGATGAAGAGCCCCAGCCACTGGAAGCCGCGCAGCCGCTCGGCCGGCACCCAGCGCGGCAGCAGCAGCGAGACCCAGAAGGGCGCCGTGTAGAGGAACACCGTGAGCCGCGAGGCGCTGGTGTGCTGCAGCCCCAGGTAGATGCCGGCGAATTCGCCAGAGAACAGCAGCCCGGCCAGAAGCCCCGGCCACAGCGTGCCGTCGCGCTCGAAGAGCGGCACGCGCCGCCACACGCACCACAGCCACAGGAGCGCCGTCGCGCCGACCATGCGGATGGAGGCCTGCCACATCGGCGGCACCTCGGTCACGGTGGTCTTGATGAGGATCTGCTGCAAACCCCAGAAGGCGCAGCAGGCGATGAGAAGGCCGACGGCGAGGCCGTCGAGATGGGTCTTGCGCTGGATCATTCGGGGCGGTCGCTCGAAACGGGGTGGCGGCGGATGGCCGCCGAATTCATCCGATGATCGTATCGTGTCCGGGCAATCCGCGTGGGCTCACTGGGCAAATGCCTCCAGGGCCGGCAGCGGCGCCTGCCGCTCGAAGCGCTGGCCGATGGCCTGCAGCGCGGCCTCCAGGAACTGCAGGAACATGCCCATGGCCACCGAGGTCGTCTGGCCCGAGCGCTGGTAGAGGCAGCTGAATGAACGCGCGCCCGCGTCGGCCAGGCCGGTCCACACCAGCGTGCCGCGCTCCACGTCCTCGGCCACGTTCTCGGGAATGAGGAAGCCGATGCCGGTGCCGCCCGCCACGAGGCGCCGCACCATCGCGACCGAGCTGGTCTCCACCAGCGGGCGCACCTTGCGGTGCTCGCGGTGGTCGATCTGGTCGACCATGGCGCGCAGCTCGGTGTCGGGCGTCATGAGGATCAGCGGGTGGTCCAGGCAGTCGCGCAGCCGCGGCAGCTTGCCCAGCGCCGCCAGCGGGTGGCCCGGCGGCGTGACCAGCCCCAGGTGCTGCGGAAAGCTGCGGATCTCCTCCACGCCCGGCGGCGGCTTGCGGCGCAGGCAGAAGCCGATGTCCGATTCGCCGTTGGCCACCCACTTCAGGATGTTCTCGCCGCTGCCCGAGCGCACGCCGTAGGTCACGCCGGGGTAGTTCTTCATGGCCGTCTCGATGACCTCGGGCACCAGCTGCTCGGCCGAGGAATGCGGCACCGCCAGGTTGATGTGGCCGCGCCGCAGCGAGCGCAGGTCTTCCACCTGCGCCAGCGCGTTGTCGAAGTCGCGCTGCCCGCGCCGCACGGCGGCCACCATGATCTCGCCGGCCGTGGTCAGCTGCATGCCGCGCGGCAGCCGGTCGAAAAGGGGCGTGCCCACCTGCTCCTCGAGGTTGAGCACCTGCTGGTGGACCGCGGCGGCCGTGAGGTGCAGCGCTTCTGCCGCCTTGCGCACCGAGCCGCGGCGGGCCACTTCGTCGAAACAGCGGAAGGTCTGGGAGATGGCGCGCATGGTGGCAGAGTGTATGGATTTTCTATACGCACTGTACGAAACAAACAGATTTTCCTGACGGGCGATGCGGCCTAGATTCGCTCCGTCATCCAATATTCCGAGGTTCGTTCCCGTGACCACCACCACCGTCGACCAGATCACCCAGCGCCGCCGCGGCACCGGCCTGATCGCCCACGACCCGGCGCTGAGCGCCGGCGGCTACACCCTGATCGCGCCGCAGACCGACGACGGCAACGTCTACCTGGTCGACATCGAAGGCCGTGTCGTCCACCAGTGGAAGATGCCGGTGCGCCCGGGCCGCGCGGCCGTGATCCTTCCCAACGGCAACCTCGGCTACAACGGCAACCACGCCGATTCGCCCGAGATCTACCCGGCCTGGTCGCTGTGGCACGGCGGCGATTTCTACGAGGCCACGCCCGAGGGCGAGATCGTCTGGCGCTTCCAGGACCCGACCCATCACCACGACGCCCGCTGGCTGGCCAACGGCCACCTGCTGTACGCCGGCTGCGCGCCCGTGCCGGCCGGCTTCGCCGAGCGGGTGCCCGGCGGCACCGCCCACGGCCCGGACGAAACCATGTACGGCGACGTGATCCGCGAAGTCGACCGCGACGGCAGGCTCGTATGGGAATGGAAGGCCTGGGAGCATCTGGCGCCGGAAGACTTCCCCATCCACCCCGGCTTCGGCCGCACCCACTGGCCGCTGGTGAACGGGCTCGACGTGACGGCCGAGGGGCTGGTGCTCATGAGCCTGCGCACGACCTCGGGCATCGTCGGCATCGACCGCGCCACCGGCGGCGTGACGCTGCACATCCCGCCGTCGGTGCTGTCGCACCAGCATGCGCCCGTCGCGCTGGACAACGGCAACATTCTTGCTTTCGACAACGGCAACTTCCGCACCGGCAAGCATGTGGCTTTCTCGCGCGTTCTCGAAATCGACCCGGCCTCCAACGAGGTCGTGTGGCAGTACGCGGACGAGCTGGTCAACGCCTTCTACACCGCCTACATGGGCAGCGCGCAGCGCCTGCCCAACGGCAACACGCACGTCACCGAGTCGGCCACGGGGCGCCTGTTCGAGGTCACGCCGGCCGGCGAGGTGGTGTGGGAGTACGTGATCCCCTGGTTCGCCGAATACCCCGACGAGGCCGCGCGCAAGTACGTGCCCGGCCGCCAGAACAGCGTGTTCCAGACCTTCCGCTACACCGCGGCGCAACTTCCCTGGCTCAAGGTTTCCGCATGACGACGTTTTCTTCCTTCTCGCTTCGCCGCCTCCTGCTCGCGCTGGCCGCGGTGCTGCCCTTCGCGGCGCAGGCCGCCGACGCGCCCAAGCCGGTGCGCATCCTCAGCAACTGGTTCGCCCAGCCCGACCAGGCCGGCTACTGGCAGGCCCAGCAGGACAAGCTCGGCCGCGAAGCCGGCATCGAGATCAGCGTGCTGCAGGGCGGCCCGAAGATCCAGACCATCCCGCAGGTGGCTTCGGGCCAGGCGGAGTTCGGCATCGGCAACGCCGACGACGTGCTGCTGGCCCGCCTGCGCGGCGCGCCGGTGCGCGCGGTGTTCGCGCACCTCGACTACGTGCCCTACACGCTGGTCTACCACGCCGACCCGGCCGTGAAGTCCATCGCCGACCTGCAGGGCCGCACCTTCGCGGTGAACATCGGGAATGCCTACTGGGAGTGGACGAAGAAGCAGTACAAGCTCGCGGGCACGCGCGAGATCCCGGTGAGCGGCGACCTTGGCCTGTTCCGCAACGATCCGAAGATGGTGCAGCAGGGCTACTCGCTCTTCCTGCCCGCGCGCATGGCCGCGGCCGGCGTGCAGGTGCAGCAGATCACGCTGGCCTCGCTGGGCTATCGGCCCTACGACGTGCTCTTCACCACCGACGACATGATCCGCAAGAACCCCGCGCTGGTGAAGGCCACCATCGCCGCGGTGCAGAAGGGCTGGGCCAACTACGTGCGCAACCCCCAGGGGCTCAAGCCCCTCATCACCGGCATGAACAAGCAGATGACGCCCGAGGTCTACGACGCGGCCAACAAGGAAATGATCGAGACGCTGATCTCGCACGACCTCGGCCGCATCGGCTGCATGACGGATGCGCGCTGGAGCGAACTCGCGGGCCAGCTGCGCAGCGTCGGCTTCCTGCCCGCTGGCTTCGACGCGAAGCAGGGCTACGACCGCACGCTGGTGCCGGGCTGCAACCCATGAGCGGCGCGGCCGTCGGGCTGGAGGGCGTGTCGAAGCGCTTCGACACGCGCAAGGATGGCGGGCTGCTGGCGCTGGACACGGTCGACTTCGCGCTGCGCCCGGGAGAGTTCGTCTCCATCGTCGGGCCCTCGGGCTGCGGCAAGTCGACCCTGCTGCGCATCATGGCGGGGCTGGTCGCGCCGAGCACCGGGCGCTGCACGCGGCCCGACGGCATCGAGACCGCCTTCGTGTTCCAGGAGGCCGCGCTGCTGCCTTGGCGCAACGTGGAGCGCAACGCGCAGCTGCTGATGGAGCTCGAAGGCCACCCGCCCCAAAGCTATCGCCCGCGCGCTGCCGAGGCACTGAAGCTGGTGGGGCTCGCGGGCTTCGAGAAGTCGTATCCGCACCAGCTCTCGGGCGGCATGCGCATGCGGCTGTCGCTGGCCCGCGCACTCGCTCTGCGCCCCGGGCTGCTGCTGCTCGACGAGCCTCTGGCGGCCGTCGACGAACTCACGCGCGACGTGCTGCAGGAGGAGCTCTCGTCGCTGTGGCGGCAGGCCGGCTTCACCGGCGTGCTGGTAACGCACAACGTGCACGAGGCGGTGTATCTCTCGAACCGGGTGGTGGTGATGTCGCCGCGGCCGGGACGCATCCTCGACGTGATCGACGTGCCCTTCGCATACCCGCGTGCGCCCGAGCTGCGCGCCAGCGCGGACTTCGCGGCGCTCACCGGACAGGTGACGGCGGTGCTGCGCGCGCAGCATCATGCGCAGGCGGTCGCCTGAGGAAACGACGATGACGCGTTCTTCCTCATCTTCTTCCTCGCCTGCCCTGGCCTTCGCACGCAACGCCGCCCCCGTGCTGGTGGTCGCGCTGCTCGCCATCGGCTTCTGGTGGCTGCTGAGCGCCACCGTCTACCAGGGCAAGGGCTACCTGCTGCCATCGCCGCAGGAGGTCGCGGCCGCCACCGTGGAGAACGCCGCAACGCTCGCGGGTGCGACGCTCTCCACGCTGAAGGAGGCGCTGCTGGGCTACGCGCTGGCCATCGTCGTCGGCATCGCGGGCGCGGCGGTGCTGGCGCAGTCGCGGCTGCTGGAGCGCAGCCTGTATCCGTACGCGGTGCTGCTGCAGACCGTGCCGGTGGTGGCGATCGCGCCGCTCATCGTGCTCTGGTTCGGCTACAACGAGCTGTCGGTGGTGATCGTGAGCTTCATCATGTCGCTCTTCCCGATCATCAACAACACGATGCTGGGCCTGCGCTCCACTTCGCGCAATCTCGCGGAGCTGTTCGCGCTGCACCGCGCGGGCGGGCTGGTGTCGTTCTGGAAGCTGCGGCTGCCGGGCGCGCTGCCGCACATCTTCGCGGGGCTGCGCATCTCGGCGGGGCTGTCGGTGATCGGCGCCATCGTGGGCGAATTCATCATCGGCTCGGGCAATGCCGAAGGCGGGCTCGGCGTGCAGATCGTGTTCGCGCAGGGGCGCATGTACACCGCGCTGCTGTTCGCCGAGGTGATCGCGGCGACGCTGCTGGGCTTTCTCTTCTTCCTGGTGGTGAGCGCGATCGGCCGGCTGCTGCTGCGGCACTGGCACGAATCGGCGCTGGGGAGCTAGCCAGCCTCGCCGCCTTTCTCTGTCTCTATCTGGCGGATGCCACCGGATAGGGCGGCTTGCCCCGCGTGCCCGTCATCAGGTCGGGCACCACCGTCTCCACGTCGGGCACCGCGCGCGCGGCGCGTTCCAGCTTCCTGGCGAGCGCCGCGTCCGGCACGCAGCCCTGCAGGTAGACCCAGCGGCGCTGGATGACCACCCAGACGCTGCCCTTCCTCACCCCCGGTACGGCCAGCAGCGCGGCGCGCACCTTGGGCGCGAGCGGCTTGTCGTAGCGGTAGGCGTTGCTGTCGGCGCACTTGCCGGCCAGCCAGCAGGTGGTGCCGCGCTCCAGCCGCGAGTGGGTCTGCAGGCGGCGCTCCTCGGTCGTATAGAACGGGCCCTCGGGCACGGCGCAGGCCGGCAGGCCCGAGGAGATCTGGAAGAACGGGTCGTCGAACCAGTTCTGCTTGACCGGCCCGTTCGCTTCCTGCGCCGTACCGGCCTGCGCGGCGAGCAGCAGGACAAGCAGGAGCGCAGGGCGAAGCGTCACAAGGGATGCTCTGTGTAGAAGCGCCCGCCGTGGAAGAGCAGCGGCGAGGCGCCTGCATCGTGCGAGCAGCGCTCCACCTCGCCCACGAAGATCACGTGGTCGCCTTCGTCGTAGCGGCTGCGGTTGAAGCACTCGAAGCTGGCTGCAGCGCCCACGAGCACCGGCGCGCCGCCCAGGCCTTCGGTGTAGGCCACGTCTGCCCAGCGGTCGATGTTCTTGGCGGCGAAGCGCTCGGCCAGAGCCTTCTGGTTGGCCGCGAGGATGTTCACCGTGTAGTGCGAGCCGGCGCTCAGCGCGGGCATCGAGCCGGCCGCGCGAGACAGGCTCCACAGCACCAGCGGCGGGGTCAGCGAGACCGAATTGAAGGAGTTGGCAGTGAGGCCGACCAGCGTGCCGTTCGCCGCGCGCGCGGTCACGACGGTGACGCCGGTGGCGAACATGCCGAGGGCTTCACGGAACTCGTCGGACGAAAAGGAGGGCGGCTGGGCCCGGCGGGGAGTGGTCACGGAAAAAGAAGCAAAGGCCGGATGCGGGAGGCCCATTTTGGCTCAGCGCCCGCCGGCCTGCCCGCCGGGGCTCATCAACTCGGTCACCAGCCGGGTATAGGCGGCTGCGGCCGGGGAGGGCGTGCGCGCCGCCAACGTGACGAGGCTGTAGTGCGTCTGCATGCGCTCCAGGCCCGCCACCGGCAGGGGAACCAGCGTGTCGGTGTCGTGGCCCGGATGGCTGTGGACAGGCGCGACCGGCGCGAGGATCACCGCGCCGGCGGTGAGTGCCAGGTGCCGCAGCGTGCCGGTGTCGTCGCAGGTCACGTTGAACACGCCGCGGTCGCCGCGCGGGGCGAGCCGGTCGAACTGCAGCGCCACCTCGGCCGGCAGGCGCGGGCCGGCGACGGGATGGTCCATGAGCTTTTCGAGGCGCACGGGCTGCGGCCTGAGCTTGAGCAGCGGGTGCTTCGGCCGCACGAAGAAGGACACCGGCAGGTTGGGCAGCCGCGCGAGCTTCAGGCCGGGCTGCTGCTTCGTCAGGTCGCGCGTGTCGGCCACGAACAGGTCGAGTTCGCGGCGGTGCAGGCGCTCGCACAGCGTGGCGGTGTCGGCCACCTCCATGCGCATCTGCAGCTGTGGATGGCGCTGCGTCATGAGCGACAGCGCGGCGCGGCCCAGCGTGCCGGCGGCAAAGGGGCCGAAGCCGACCGCGAGGCTGCCGATGGCCAACCCTTCGAGCTGCAGCACGTCGCGCGCGATCTGCTGCGCGTCGGCCAGCAGCTCGCGCGCGCGTGCCAGCACCAGCTCGCCGGCCTGGGTGAAGCGCACACTGCCGTAGGCGCGGTCGACCAGGCGGGCCTGCAGGCTTTCCTCCAGGCTCTCGATGCTGCGCGAGAGGGCGGGCTGCGAAAGATGCACCGCCTGGGCCGCGCGGCCGAAGCTGCCCTGGTCGGCGAGGGCGACGAGATGCTGGAGCTGGCGCAGCTGCATTTTGCGTTTTACTTAAAAAGAATGCGCATATTTTGCATTTGCCAGTGATTCGGTCGCTTCGCAGAATCGCCGGATGACTTCCTTGCCAGCTTCTCCTTTGTCCTTCTTCGCCGCGCTCATCGCTCTTGCATGCGCGCTGGCCGCACCGTCCGCCACCTTCGCGCAGACCGCGCCCAAGGCGCCCGAGCCCTCCACGCTCAAGGCCAATGCCGAGATGGCGAAGACGCTGCCGTTCGCCAACCGGCAGGACTTCGAGGACGCGATGCACGGCTTCGTCGGCACCGTGCCCGACGCGCTGGTGCCGGGCGCCGGCGTGCGCCCCGTCTGGAGCATGAAGCCCTACGACTTCCTCAAGGCGGACGCGCCGGCCGACACCGTCAACCCCAGCCTGTGGCGGCAGGCGCAGCTCAACGCGATCCACGGCCTGTTCAAGGTGACCGAGCGCGTCTACCAGGTGCGCGGCTTCGACATCGCCAACATGACCATCGTGGAAGGCGACAGCGCGCTGATCGTCATCGATCCGCTGCTGGCCGCCGAGACCGCGCGCGCCGCGCTCGAGCTCTACTACCAGCACCGCCCGCGCAAGCCCGTGGGCACGGTGATCTACACGCACGGCCACGCCGACCACTTCGGCGGCGTGAAGGGCGTCGTCGACGAGGCCGACGTGAAGGCCGGCAAGGCGCAGGTGCTCGCGCCCTCGGGCTTCATGGAAACGGCCGTGGCCGAGAACATCCTCGCGGGCAACGCGATGAGCCGGCGCTCGCAGTACCAGTTCGGCACGCTGCTGCCGCCGGGTCCGCGCGGGCAGGTCGACACCGGCCTGGGCAAGGCGCTGGCGCGCGGCACCATGTCGCTGATCGCGCCCACCTCCACCATCGACAAGCCGACGGAGGAGCGCACCATCGACGGCGTGCAGTTCGTCTTCAGGCTGGTGCCGGGCTCCGAGGCGCCGTCGGAAATGCTCATGTACCTGCCGCAGTTCCGCGTGCTCAACATGGCGGAGGACGTGACGCACAACATGCACAACCTCTACACCATCCGCGGCGCGGAGGTGCGCGACGGCAACCTGTGGTCGAAGTACATCGACGAGGCCCGCGTGGCCTTCGGCGGCAAGGCCGAAGTGCTGATCGCCCAGCACCACTGGCCGACCTTCGGGCAGGACCGGATCGTCGACCTGCTGAAGAAGCAGCGCGACATGTACAAGTTCATCAACGACCAGTCGCTGCGCCTGCTCAACCAGGGCTACACCGCGGCCGACATCGCCGAGACGCTGCGCATGCCAGCGAGCCTGGAGCAGGAGTGGTCCGCGCGCGGCTACTACGGCACGCTGCGGCACAACGCCAGGGCCGTCTACCAGAAGTACCTGGGCTGGTACGACGCCAACCCCGCCAACCTGAACCCGCTGCCGCCGGTGGCCTATGCGAAGAAGACCGTCGAGTACATGGGCGGCGCCGACGCGGTGCTGGCGCGCGCCCGTGAAGACTTCGGCAAGGGCGAGTTCCGCTGGGTGGCCAGCGCGATGAGCCAGGTCGTGTACGCCGACCCGACCAACCGCGCGGCCCGCGAGCTGGGCGCCGATGCGCTCGAGCAGATGGGTTACCAGTCGGAAGCCGGGACCTGGCGCAGCGCCTACCTGGTGGGCGCGATGGAGCTGCGCAACGGCGTGCCGAAGATCGCGGGCGGCAACAGCGCCAATGCCGATTCGCTCAAGGCCGTGAGCAACGACCTGTTCTTCGACTTCCTGGGCGTGCGGCTGAACGCCGCCAAGGCCGAGGGAAAGAAGATGGCCATCAACTGGAACTTCACCGATTCCAACGAGCAGTTCGTGCTGACGCTGGAGAACTCCGCGCTCACGCACATCGCCGGCCGCCAGCCCGACGCCGACGCCACGGTGACGCTGAACCGCGCCACGCTCGACGCGATCACGCTGAAGGAAACGAGCTTCCCGGCGGCGGTGCTTGCGGGCAAGGTGAAGATCGACGGCGACCGCGCGAAGCTGGCGGAGCTGATGTCGATGCTCGACACCTTCGAGCCGATGTTCCCGATCGTCGAGCCGAAGGCTCAGCCGAAGAACCAGTAGCAGACCGCGACGGCAGCCACCACGCCCGCCAGCTCGGCCATCAGCGCGCACGACACCGCGTGCCGCGTGCGCTGGATGCCGACCGCGCCGAAGTACACCGCCAGCACGTAGAAGGTGGTCTCGGTGCTGCCCTGGATGGTGGCGGCCACCAGGGCAGGGAAGCTGTCGACGCCGTGGCTCTTCATGGTCTCGATCAGCATCGCGCGCGCCGCGCTGCCCGAGAAGGGCTTGACCAGCGCGGTGGGCATGGCGTCGACGAAGCGTGCGTCGAGCCCCGCCGCCGTCACCAGCCAGCGCAGGCCGCCGAGCGCGAAGTCGAGCGCGCCCGAGGCGCGCAGCACGCCGATGGCGCACAGCATCGCCACCAGGTAGGGCAGCAGGTTCTTTGCGATGTCGAATCCTTCCTTCGCGCCCTCGATGAAGCATTCGTACACCTTGATGCGCCGGATGGCGCCCGCCAGCAGGAACACGACGATCACGCCGAACAGCGTGAGGTTGCCCAGCAGCGACGACAGCGAGGCGATGGCCGCCGCCGAGAGCGTGCCCAGCAGCGCCATGAAGCCGCCCAGCAGCAGCGCTCCCGGCAACAGGTAGGCCAGCACCACCGGGTCCCACAGCCGCAGCCGCTGCGCCACCGCCACCGACAGCAGCCCGACCAGCGTGGAGGCGCTGGTGGCCAGCAGGATCGGCAGGAACACCAGCGTCGGGTCGCCCGCGCCCTGCTGGGCCCGGTACATGAAGATGGTGACCGGCAGCAGCGTCAGCGACGAGGCATTGAGCACCAGAAAGAGGATCTGCGCGTTGGTGGCCGTCACAGGGTCGGGGTTCAGCCGCTGCAGCTCGCGCATCGCCTTCAGGCCGATGGGCGTGGCCGCGTTGTCCAGCCCGAGCGCGTTGGCCGCGAAGTTCATGGTGATGAGGCCCAGCGCCGGGTGCCCCGCAGGCACGCCCGGCATGAGCCGCCGGAAGAGCGGCCCCAGCAGCCGCGCGAGCCAGCCGACCAGCCCCGCCGCCTCGGCGATGCGCAGGAAGCCCAGCCACAGCGTCAGCGTGCCGAACAGCAGCACCATCACCTCGACCGCCAGGCGCGCCATCGCGAACAGCGCCTCGACCAGCGCCGCGAACACCGTCGGGTCGCCGCCCACGAGCCACCGGCCGAGCGCCGCCAGTGTCGCCACCCCGAAGAAACCCAGCCACAAGCCGTTGAGCACGCTTCTTTTCCTTTTGTTTCGCTTCGATGATAGGCCCGCCATCGCGGGCCGCCGCGAGCTACAGTTCGGCCCATGCGCGCCTCCACCGTCCGCCGATTCGCCGCCTTCGCCCTGGGCGCCGCCGCCCTCTGGCTGGCGGGCTGCGCGAGCCTGCCGCCGCCGCAGCCGCGCCCGGTGGTCACGGCCTTCACCGACGTGGCGCAGACCGAGCTCGGACAGCTCGCCGCCAAGGGGACGCCCGGCGGGTCGACCTCGCTCTCGGGCTTCAGGCTGCTGCCGGAGGCAGCCTTCGCGTTCGACGCGCGCATCTCGCTCGCGCGGCACGCCGAGAAGTCGCTCGACGTGCAGTACTACCTGATCCAGAAGGATGACGTCGGCCTGCTGTTCCTCAAGGAGCTGCGCGAGGCCGCAGCGCGCGGCGTGCGCGTGCGGCTGCTGGTGGACGACCTCTACACCGGCGGCGAAGACGAGGTGTTCAGCACGCTGTCGGCCTTCCCGAACATCGAGGTGCGGCTGTTCAACCCGCTGCCCTCGCGCGCCGATTCGCTGGCGACGCGGCTGCTGTTCTCGCTGAGCGACTTCGGCCGCATCAACCACCGCATGCACAACAAGCTGCTGGTGGCCGACAACAGCTTCGCAGTCTCGGGCGGGCGCAACATCGCCAACGAATACTTCATGCGCAGCACGGCGGCGAACTTCATCGACATGGACGTGCTCTCCAGCGGCCCGGTGGTGCGCCAGATGTCCGAGGGCTTCGACCGCTACTGGAACAGCGAGCACGTGCGCCCCATCGAACAGATCGCGCCGCTGCGCATGCCCGTGGAGCAGGCGCAGAAGCGCTTCGACGAGATCGCGCGCACCGCGGTGCCCGACGTGGCCATGCACCAGCGCGACGTGCTCGACAAGTCGCCCGTGGGGCAGCAGCTCATCGCCGGCAACGTGGAGCGCTACTGGGCGCCGTCGACGCTGTTCGTGGACGACCCCGAGAAGATCACGCGCAAGGCCGACGCCGCCTACGCTGGCAGCGTGACGGAGGGCGCGCTCAGCGTCATCAATTCGGCCGAGCGCGAGGTGAAGATCGGCTCGCCGTACTTCATTCCGGGCGCGCGCGGCATGGCGATGATGAAGAAGGCCATCGACCGCGGCGGCCGCATCACGGTGGTGACGAACTCGCTGGGCGCCACCGACGAGCCGCTGGCCTATGCGGGCTACGAGCGCTACCGCGCCGACATGCTGAAGATCGGCGTCACCATCTACGAGATCGCGCCCACGCTCACCGGGCGCTCGGGGCGCTTCGGCGACTTCGGCAAGTCGATCAGCCGGCTGCACGCCAAGCTGGCGATCGTCGACGACGAGCGCTTCTTCATCGGCTCGATGAACCTCGACCACCGCTCGGCCGCGGTCAACACCGAGATCGGGCTGGTCATCGACAGCCCCGAACTGGTGAAGGACTACGACCGGCTCATGAGCGGCGAGCGCGTGAACCTCGGCTACCGCCTGCGCCTGGGCCCCGACGGCCGGCGCGTCCAGTGGCTGGAGTACGACGACGCTGGCGGCGACATCGTCCACGAGGACGAACCGGGCGAGTTCCTCTGGCTGCGCTTCAAGAACTGGCTGCTGCTGCCCATCGTGGGCGAAGAGCTGCTGTAGCCGTTCTTTTGCTTCCTGCGCTCTCCGCGCCCCCCTGGCGCACCGTGGCCGTGTAATACGGATTGCACACTGGCCCTCTAGATTGCGGCGTCCCACGACACAACAACCAGAGGGATTCCCCGATGCGCACCACCCCCACCGCGGCCCCCGCGCCGCGCGCCATGCCCGACCTGCGCTGGCTTGCCGGCCTGGCCTGCACCGCCATCCTGCTGCAGGGCTGCAACGGCGGCGACAACGGCCAGTCGATCGTCCTGGGGCCGCCGGCGGCCCCAGCACCCGCTCCGGCGCCTGCGCCGGCTCCCGCGCCCGCCCCGCAGTCCGACGCCGCCTCGGCCGACGCCAACCTGCAGGCCACGTGGGTGGAGATCGGCGACAACAACGCCGCCATTGCGCGCGCCATCACCAGCTACACCGCGCCGGCCTCGGCCACCACGGCCGACGCCAATGCCGTGTGCCCGCAGATCACGGTGGACGGCAAGACGACGCGCATGACCCTGCGCGTGGCCGCCGGCACGATGGCGCTGCGCACCACCGCCAGCGACCCGGCCGATTCCAAGCCCTCCGCCTTTCCCGTGTCGGCCTGCGAGACCACGCTGCCGGCCGACGCGAAGCAGGCCGCCATCGGCACCCGCACCCTGCCACTGCCCAAGGCCGAGCCGCAGCGCGTGCTGGTGCTCGCCGACACCGGCTGCCGCCTGAAGAAGGCCGACAAGGCCTACCAGCCCTGCAACGACAGCACGGTATGGCCCTTCGCGCCGATCGCAGCCACCGGCGCCGGATTCAACCCCGACCTGGTGCTGCACATCGGCGACTACCACTACCGCGAGAACGTCTGCCCCGAGGACATCGCCGGCTGCAAGGACAGCCCCTGGGGCTACGGCTGGGACACCTGGCAGGCCGACTTCTTCAAGCCGGCTGCTCCGCTGCTGGCCAAGGCACCGTGGATCGTGGTGCGCGGCAACCACGAGGAATGCGCACGCGGCGGCCAGGGCTGGATGCGCTTCCTCGATCCGCGCCCGTATGCCGACAAGCGCTCGTGCAACGACCCGGCCAACGACAGCACCGGCAACTACTCCGAGCCCTACGCGGTGCAGCTGGGCACGGGGTCACAGGTCATCGTGTTCGACTCGGCCAAGGCCGGCAAGGCGGCGCTGGCGACCAACGATCCGCAGTTCATCGCCTACCAGAAGCAGTTCCAGACCGTCGCGACGCTGGCCGCCAAGCCCGGCATCACGACCACGATGTTCACCAACCACCATCCCATCCTGGCCTTCGCGCCGGTCGCGGGCCAGACCCCGGCCTCGGGCAACCTCGCGCTGCAGTCTGTGATGGGCAACCTCAACCCCAAGGCCTACTACCCGAGCGGCGTGCACATCGCGCTGCACGGCCACGTGCACGACTTCCAGGCGCTGAACTTCGCCACCGACCATCCCGCTACGGTGGTGTCCGGCAACGGCGGCGACAACCTCGACGTGGCGCTGCCCGATCCGCTGCCCGCCGGCACGGCACCCGCGCCCGACGTGACGGTCGACCGCATCACGCACCACAGCAGCTTCGGCTTCATGCTGATGGAGCGCAAGGCGTCGCCCGCCGTGGGCTGGTCTTTCAAGGCCTACACGGTGGCGGGCAAGCTGCTCGCCACCTGCCAGCAGACCGGCCGCACGCTGGCCTGCGACAAGACCGGCTTCCTGACGCCGTGACGATGCGCGCCGCGCCGGCGATGGCGATGGCGGCTGCCTGCGTAGTCTGGGCGGGTGCGGCCGCCGTCGCCCTTGCCGCGACCACTACCGTGGAGATCAACCCGGGCGGCCCGCCGAGCGTGGTCGTCGAACGCATCGGCGCCACGCCCAAGGTCTCCGCGCGCATCGATCCCACCGAGGCCACGTTCAGGCCCGACCCGGCGCTCGCCGCGCTGGGCAGGCGCATCTTCTTCGACACGCGCCTCTCGCAGCCGCAGGGCACCTCGTGCGCGAGCTGCCACGATCCGCTGCGCGCCTTCACCTCGACGCTCAACGCGGCCTCGCTGTCGGGCCCGCGCACGCCGCAGGGCAGCCGGCCGGGCCGTTTCAGCGCACGCACGGCGCCCTCGCTGCTGTACGTGCGCTACGTGCCGCGGCGGCACTTCTACCAGGACGACGACGCGCCCTTCGCCTCGCCCTTCGGCGGCCTCTTCGCCGACGGCCGCGCCGACACGCTCGCCGAGCAGGCGCGCGGCCCGCTGTTCGACCCCGACGAGATGAACAACGCCTCGCCGCAGAGCCTGCTGCGCAAGCTGCGCGGCACCGACCTGGCTACCGCGATGTCGCTGGCCTTCGGGCCGCGCGTGCTGCGCGACCCCGAACAGGCGGTGAAGGGCATCGGCCAGGCGCTGCAGGCGTACCTGCAGAGCGACGAGATGGCGCCCTTCAGCTCCCGCTTCGACGACTACCTGCGCAAGCGAGCGCCGCTGAGCCCGCAGGAGATGCGCGGCCTCGCGCTGTTCAAGAACCCCGACAAGGGCAACTGCATGTCGTGCCACACGCTGTCGGACACGGCGAGCCGGCCGGAGCGCTCGCTCTTCACCGACTTCGGCTACGACGCCATCGCCGTGCCGCGCAACCTCGCGCTGCCGGCCAACCGCGATGCGCGCCGCTTCGACAACGGCCTGTGCCGCACGGCGGCCCGGCTGCGCTGGCCGGAGCCGAACCAGTGGTGCGGCTACTTCCGCACGCCGGGACTGCGCAACGTGGCGGTGCGCCAGAGCTTCATGCACAACGGCGTGTTCACCACCCTGCGCGAGGCGGTCGCGTTCTACGCCACGCGTTCCACCGATCCCGCCAAGTGGTACCACGGCAAGCCGACCTTCGACGACGTGCCCGCCGCCTACCGGGGCAACATCAACGTCAACTCCACCCCGATGAACCGTCGCCCCGGCACAACACCCGCGCTGACGGAGGAGGAGATCGACGAGATCAGCGCCTTCCTCGGCACGCTGACCGATGCCCCTTATGTGGCGGCCATGCCGAAGCCGGCCAAGAAGTAGCCGCCAAGGTCATCTTCCGGGCGGGAAGGTGCGTTACATTCCTCGAAAGAGTGTGAACTTTTGTCACAGACGCATTCACTTCCGGAGACTTCGACCATGACCGTTCCCATGCCGCGCGAGTCGATTGCGCCGCTTTCCACCAGCCGTCGGCGTGCGCTGACCGGCCTGGCCGCCGCCACTGCCGCCGCCGGCCTCGGCTTTCCGGCGCTCGCGCAGAACCGGCCGGTGCGCGTGGGAACGACCTTCGACAACAGCAGCGTCGAGAAGGCCAACGGCCAGGGCCTCTACCAGGGCTCCAGCGCCTTCTTCAGCGCGCTGAACAAGGCCGGCGGCATCAACGGCACCAAGGTCGAGCTCGTGATGGCCGACGACACCTTCAAGCCCGACGTGGCCAAGGCCAACGCCCTGGCCTTCGAGAAGGACAGTTCGGTGCTCGCGCTGGTGCACCCCCTGGGCACGCGCCAGACGGCCGAGGTGATGGATGCGGTGCCCGGCATGGCCGTGGTGGGGCCCATCACCGGTACGATCTCGCTACGCAAGAAGAATGCGCCCAACACCTTCTGGGTGCGCGCCAACTACGACCAGGAGGTCGAGAAACTGGTGAGCACCGCCGCCGTGCTGGGCCAGAGCCGCATCGGCCTCGTGCATTCGGAAGACCCGCTGGGCCAGTCGGTGCTGGCGGCCTTCAAGAGCGCGCTGGCCAAGGCCAAGCTGGAGCCCGCGGTCATCGCGACCACGCCCAACACCACCAGCATGGAAGTGGGCCCCGCCGCAGCAGCCATCGCCAAAGCCAAGCCGCAGGTGGTGGTGGTCGGGCTGGCCGGCACGGCGCCGGTGTTCCTGAAGGCGCTGCGCGAGGCGGGCAACAGCAGCTCGGCCTACGGCCTGTCCATCACGGCCAGCGCGCTGTCGGCCATGGGCGACCTGGCCAAGGGCCTGGGCTTCGTGATCGTCGTGCCCTCGCCATACGCGACCAGGTTCGAGGTCGTGCGCCGCTACCAGGCCGACATGGTGGCCAACGGCGTCAAGGATTTCTCGCTCACCAGCCTGGAGGGCTACCTGAACGCGGCCGTGCTCGCCGAAGGCATGCGCCGCGCGGGTGGCACGCTCACGCGCGCCTCGGTGATGTCGGGCCTCGCCAGCATCGAGAACTTCGACCTCGGCGGCGTGAAGATCAACTACGGACGCACCAACCGCGAAGGCGGCCAGTTCGTGGACGTGGCCGTCATCGGCAGCCGCGGACAGATGCTGAGCTAGGCCAGGTACTGCCCCAGGCTTCGCGCGCTTCGCATAGCTTTGCCAGCCCCCTCACCGGGGGCGACGCCTGCGGCCCGGCAAAGCCGGTTCCGCGGGGGCCTGCAATCAAACCCCGACGCCCAGCAAGCCTTCCAGCAGCTCCTGGTCGGCCGCCAGCTCCGCGCTGGGCCCCGCATGCACCACCGTGCCGCGCTCCAGCACGATGGCCTTGTGCGTCATCTCCAGCGCCAGCACCGGGTGCTGCTCCACCACGATCGACGCGAGCCCCTCCGATTCGCACAGCCGGCGGATCGCCGCCGCCAGTTCCTCCACGATGATCGGCGCGAGGCCTTCCATGGGCTCGTCGAGCAGCAGCAGCTTCGGGTTGGTCATGAGAGCGCGGCCGATGGCGAGCATCTGCTGCTCGCCGCCCGAGAGCTGGTTGCCGTAGTTGCTGCGCCGCTCGCGCAGGCGCGGGAAGAAGTCGTAGACGCGCTTGAGGTTCCAGCCGCCCAGGCGCGAGATCACGGTGAGGTTCTCCTCGACGGTGAGCGAGGGGAACACCTCGCGTTCCTGCGGCACCCAGCCCAGCCCCGCGCGCACGCGCTGGTGCGAGGGCCAGCGCACGATGTCCGTGCCCTGCCAGCGGATCGCGCCCTGCATCACGCGGGTGTTGCCCATCAGCGTCTCGAGCAGCGTGGTCTTGCCCACGCCGTTGCGCCCGAGGATGGCGAGGCTCTCGCCCTGCTGCAGGGAGAAGTCGAGCCGGTCGAGCACCACGGCGTTGCCATAGCCGGCGGTGACGTTGTCGAAGGCGAGTGCTTCAGGCATGTGGGTGTGGGTGGTGGTGGAGGTGCGAACTGCCCAGGTAGACCTCGCGCACGCGCGGGTCGGCGCCGATTTCCGAAGGCGTGCCCTCGGTGAGGATGCGTCCGCCCACCAGCACCGAGATGCGGCGGGCGAAGCGGAAGACCAGCTTCATGTCGTGCTCAATGAAGAGCACGCTGATGTCCGCGGGCAGCGCCGCGATGGCCTCGAACAGCTCGCCGCTCTCGTCCTCCGGCACGCCGGCGGCGGGCTCGTCGAGCAGCAGGATGCGGGGCTTCGCCGCCAGCGCGAGCGCGATCTCGAGCAGCCGCTGCTTGCCGTAGGCCAGCTCGGCCACGGGCACGTCGGCGAGGCCGTCGAGCTTCAGCGTGCGAAGCAGTGCATGGGCTTCGTCGAACACCGCGGTGCAGCCCTTCAGCGGCCGCCACCAGGTGGCGCCCAGCCCTTCGCGCTCGCTGATCGCCAGCACCACCGACAACAGCGGCGTGAGGCTGGGAAAGAGCGTGTTGATCTGGAAGGTGCGCGCCAGACCCATTCGCGCACGTTTGTCGCCGGAGAGTCGCGTGATGTCCGCCGCGCCCATGTGGATGCTGCCGCTGGTGGGCCTGAGCACGCCGGTCAGCAGGTTGATGAGCGTGGTTTTGCCGGCGCCGTTGGGGCCGATCAGCGCCTGCCGCGCGCCGGGTTCGAGCGAGAGGTTCACCTCGGCCACGGCCTGGAAGGCGCCGAAGCGCACGCCGAGGTCCTGCGTGCGCAGGGGGTGCGTGGTGTTCGTCATCGCGCCTTCCCCGTGCGAACGAGGCGCGAGAGCGCGCCCATGATGCCGCCGCGTCCCAGCATGACGGCGGCGATCAGGAAGATGCCGAGCCAGAACATCCAGTACTGCGGGTTCATGTCGGCGAACCAGTCGTGCACCAGCATGTAGACGATGGCGCCGATCATCCCGCCATAGAGCCGCCCCGTGCCGCCGAGCACCAGGATGATGAGCACTTCGGCCGAGCGGTTGAAGCCGATCGACTCGATGCCGACGAACTGCGTGGTCTGCGCCAGCAGCGCGCCCGCCACGCCCGCCACCGCCGCCGAGAAGGCGTAGGCCATGCGCAGCCGCGCCTCCACCGGCGAGCCGATGGCCGTCATGCGCTTGCGGCTGTCGTGGATGCCGCGCAGCGCCAGCCCGAAGGGCGAGCGCAGCACCAGCCGCACCAGCAGGAACATCGCGAGCACCACGCCGAAGGCGTAGCCGAACGCCGTCTTGCCGTAGAGGTCGAATTCGAAGAAGCCGAGCACCGGCGCGATGACCACGCCCTGCAGCCCGTCGGTGCCGCCGGTGATGCCCGAGAGCCGGTTGGCCAGTTCGTAGAGCAGCACGCACACGCCGATGGTGATCATCAGCCGCGTGAGATCGGCGCCGCGCACCACCAGGTAGCTCAGCGCATAGCCCAGCGCGCCGCACACAGCGAGCGCGAACACGAGTCCGCTGAAGGGCTCGCTCCAGCCGTACTTGGCCAGCAGGCCCGCCGCATAGGCGCCGGCGCCGAAGAAGGCCGCATGACCCACGGTGAGGATGCCCGCGTAGCCCAGCGCCATGTCGAGCGACACCGCGAACAGGCCGAAGATCAGCACCTGGCTCATCAGCGTGAGCTTGTCGGGCAGCAGGAAGAAACTCGACGCCAGCGCGAGCCAGAAGGCCGCTTCGGCGATGCGCAGCTGCGCGGGGGAAAGGTTCAGGGCTTTCATGCGAGCCCCTTCTTCGCGACGATGCCGTTCGGCCGCACCAGCAGCATGACGATCATGAAGACGTAGATGAGGAATGCGCCGGTCTCCGGCAGGTAGTACTTGCCCGCCACGTCGACGATGCCGACCAGCAGCGCCGCGATGAAGGGCCCCGTGACGGTGCCCGCGCCGCCGACGCAGACCACCATCAGGAAGTAGACGAGGTACTTGAGCGGAAACGAGGGCTCCAGCCCCAGCATCCCCAGGCTCAGCGCGCCGCCCAGGCCCGCGAGGCCGCAGCCCAGCGAGAAGGTCAGGAAGAAGAGCCGCTGCACGTGGATGCCGGTGCCGCCGGCCACGCGCTGGTTGTCGACCGCCGCGCGCACCATCGCGCCGTAGCGCGTCTTGCCCAGGCCCAGCAGCAGCGCGGCCAGCACGAGCACGCCGCAGACGATCAGGAAGAGCCGGTAGCGGCCCACTTCCAGGCCCGCCAGCGACACCTGCCCGTCGAGCGCCGGCGGCAGCGCGAAGGGCTGCATCGTCGGGCCGAAGAAGTAGGTGAAGGCCGCGATCGACACGAACACCACGCCGATCGACAGCAGCACCTGGTCCAGCGGATGCGCGCGGTACAGGCGCCGGTAGAACACGAACTCCAGCACCGCGCCCAGCACGGCCGCCGCCACGAAGGCGGCGGCGAGCGAGAGGCCGAAGCCCACGCCGAACCGGCTCATCAGCACGCTCGCGGCATAGCCGCCCACCATCGCGAAGCTGCCGTGCGCGAGGTTGACGAAATTCATGAGCCCCATCGTGATGGACAGGCCCACGCCGATGAGGAAGAGGAGCATGCCGTAGGCCACTCCGTCGAAGATCACGATGCCCATGAATTTCCCGCTGGCTGACTCGCTGGCAGATTGACTGAACGATCGGATGCAGCGCGCCTACTTGGCGGCCGCGCCTTCCTTCGCCGGGTCCTTCACGCGCTCGAACTTGTCGAACTCCACGTTCACCAGCTGGCCGTTCACGCGCTCGGTCTTGCGGATGTAGACGGTCTGCACGATGTCGCGCGTGACCGGGTCGATCTCCACCGGGCCGCGCGGGCTCTCGAAGCTCAGGCCCTTGAGCGCGTCCATGAACTTGTCGCCGGAGGTGTCGCCCTTGGTCTTGGCCAGCGCGAGGTCGATGGCGGCCATGGCGTCGTAGGCAGTCACGGCGAAGTAGCTCGGGCGCAGCTTGGTGCCGTTGTCGGCGGCGAAGTCCTTCACGAACTTCTGGTTCTTCGGCGACGGGTGCGCGAAGGAGTAGTGGTGGCTGGTGACCAGGCCCAGCGCCACGTCGCCGGTGGCGTCGAGGTAGCTGTCGTCGGTGGCTTCGCCGGTCGCGAAGAGCTTGATGCCGGCCTGCTCCATGCCGCGCTCCTTCCAGACCTTCAGGAAGGCCGGCGGCATCACGCCCGAGGGGAAGAAGAAGAACACGGCCTGGGGCTTGGCGTCCTTGATGCGCTGCACGTAGGCCGAGAAGTCGGGGTTGTTCATCGGCGTGCGCACCTCGCCCGAGACCTTGCCGCCGCCGGCGGTGAAGGTCTTCTTGAAGGCGGTTTCCGCGTCGACGCCCGAGGCGTAGTCGGCGACCACGGTGTAGGCGTCCTTGATGCCTTCCTTGAGCATGTAGCGCGCCATCGGGTCGGTGACCTGCTGCACGGTGAACGACAGGCGCGCCACGTAGGGCGAGCTGGTGGTGATGGCCGACGAGGCCGCGTTCATCACGATGGTCGGGATCTTCGCCTGCGTGGCGATGGCGCCCACGGCGTAGGCGTTGGGGCTGAAGTCCAGGCCGGTGAGCACGTTCACCTTGTCGCGCACGATGAGCTCCTGCGCGATGCGCTTGGCGGCGTCGGGCGCGGGGCCGGCGGTGTCCTTCTTGATGATCTCGACGGTGCGGCCGCCCACCTTGCCGCCGTGCTCCTTCAGGTAGAGCGCGATGCCGGCGTCGAACTGGCGGCCGTAGTCGGCATACGGGCCCGAGTAGGTGGCGATGAGGCCGATGCGCAGCGGCTCGTCGGCCGCATGCGCCGTGGCGCCCGCAAGGCCGAGGCCGGCCAGAAGCAGGGTCGAGAGGAGGGTTCTCTTGGTCATCGTCATGGAAAAGGACCTTTCAGGTGGAGTGGATGCGCCCGACGGGGCGCTGCTTTCGTGTAACCGGGTGCAAGCGAAGCGCGCGATGATGCCCGAGCCAGGCGTCAGACCTGCGTATCGGGCACGCGCACAGTGAGGCCATCGAAGGCCGCGGTGATGCTGAGCTGGCAGCTCAGCCGCGAACCGGGCCGGCGCTCCGACGCCACGACGTCGAGCAGCGCGCTCTCCATGTCGTCGGGCGGCGGCAGCAGGTCGATGAAGGCGTCGTCCACGTAGACGTGGCAGGTGGCGCAGGAGCAGCAGCCGCCGCACTCGGCATCGATGCCGCGCACGTTGCCGCGGATGGCGGTCTCCATCACGCTGGCTCCGACCTTGGCGTCGACCTCGCGCGTGGTGCCGTCTTTGAGGATGTAGTGGATCGTGGGCATGGAGGTTTCTTCAATGGGGAGCGCAGCGGAACCTGCTTTGCCGGGCCGCCGGTGTTGCCCCCTGCAAGGGGATGGGAGGCCACACGGAGTGGGCAAGCCTGGGGGTGTGCGTCATGCTTAGAACATGTCGAAGTACTCGCGGTGTTCCCACTCGCTGACTTCGAGGTTGAAGCGGGCGATCTCCGCTTCCTTGATGTGGCAGAGGTAGTCGACGAAGGTCTTGCCCATCTGCGCGTTGAGCATCTCGTCGCGGCGCAGGCAGGCGAGGGCGTCGCCCAGTGAACGGGGCAGCTGCTCGGCCGGCGTCTCGTAGGGCGCGTCGGCGGAGGGGCCGGGGTCGATCCGGTTGCGGATGCCGTCGAGGCCCGAGAACAGCTGCGACGCCAGGTACAGGTACGGGTTGGCCGTCGGCTCGCCCACGCGGTTCTCGATGCGGGTGGCCGACTGGCCCGGGCCGCCGAGCACGCGCAGCATCGCGCCGCGGTTGTCCTTGGCCCAGATCGCGCGGTCGGGCGCGAGCGAGAAGGGGCGGTAGCGCCGGTAGCCGTTGATGGTGGGGCTCGCCAGCGCCGCGGCGCCGCAGGCGTGCGCCTTGAGTCCGCCGAGGTAGTGCATGCCGGTCTCGCTCAGCGGCTGCCCGCCCGCGGCTTCCGGCATGAAGGCATTGACGCCGTCGCCCTTGCGGCGCAGCGACTGGTGCAGGTGCCAGCCGCTGGACATCACGTTCGGAATCTTCGGCCGGCACATGAAGGTGGCATGCAGCCCGTTGCGCTGGCAGACCTGCTTGATGGCGCTGCGCAGCAGCACCATGGTGTCGGCGGGCATGACGCCGGCCGTGGGACCGAAGGTCAGCTCGAACTGGCTGGGGCCGAATTCGATCTCGAGCGAGCGCAGCGGAAGGCCCAGCGCCATGAGCTGCGAGCGCAGCAGCTCCATCAGCGCGTCGACGCGGTCGTAGCGCAGCTCGGTGAGGTACTGGTGGCCGTGCGAGAGCAGCGACACGCGCGGCGGCTCGCCGGGCTGGCCCGAGTCGGCCAGGCCCATGCGCGCGTCGTCGAGCTTGAAGACATGGAACTCCACCTCGAGGCCGGCGATGAAGTCCAGCCCCAGCTCGTCGAGCTGGTGCACCGCGCGCTGCAGGATCTGCCGCGTGGCGAAGGGGCAGGGCTTGCCGTCGGCCATGTAGGCGTCGCACATCACCCAGCCGGTGCGCGGCGACCACGGCAGGACCTTGAAGGTGGCGGGGTCGGCCACGATGGTGAAGTCGGCACCGCCCTGCAGGCCCTCGACCGCGAAGCCGCCGCCCTGGGTGAACACCGGGAACACGGTCTTGTGCGACGTGTCCTTAGCCAGCAGGGTCGAGGTGAGGTTGACGCCCTCCCAGAGGGCCGAGCGCGCCTCGGCCGCGACCAGCGTCTTGCCGCGCAGGATGCCGTGCTGGTCCGGCCAGGCGAAGCGGACGAGGTCGACCTCGCCGCCGTCGATGCGGCGCACCAGTTCCCTGGCCTGCGCGTGCTGGTCTTCGCTCCAGAGGCCGAAGCGGTCGACGAATGTGTGGCTGCTCATGGCGCTTGTGTCCTGTGAGCGGGGCTCAGGCGGCGGCCAGGCGTGCGGAGGCCCAGTCCGACTTCAGTCGCCGGGCACGGTCGGCGTCCTGCCAGTAGGCCTCGGTGGCGGCCTCGTCGGCGACGTTGCGGCCGATGCCGTCGATGGAGGGCGGCCCGGTCATGGCGCTGGCCTGCGCGGCGTCGATGACCATCGGCGCACCTTCGCCGGCGAGCGTGGCCTCGATCGCCTTCACCAGCACGCGGCGGTAGGCAATGATCCCCTTGTCGGTGCTGCCCAGGTGCTCGCGCGTGCGGTCTTGAATCGGGCCCTGCGACTCCACCGCCCACTGGTCGTGCACGTTGATGTCGTCGCCCATGCCGGTGTAGGTCTCGGTGAGCTGTTCCTCGACGCTGTAGCCGTAGTTGTTGCGCTTGTTCTTGCGCGAGGTGTAGTCGGGCAGTTCGTAGAGCTTCAGGCGCTGCTCGCGCATCTGCTGCTTGTCGACCGGGCCGGTGAAGCTCGTGAAGATGGCGTACCAGTAGCAGTGCGTGTCGTCCACCGGCACGTGCCACTGCGAGATGGTCATCTCGGAGCTCATCGGAATCACGAAGGCCTGCGGGAACACGAGGTTGGTCACGCGCACGTGGGTGGTGTCTTCCGACAGCTTGCGCAGCGCCTTCAGGCGGAAGCCGTAGTCGGTGGGCTCGACGCTGATGTCGGGCCGGTCGTACTCGCGCAGCACCTTGGTGATCGGCATGTCGGAGTCGGCCGAGGCGCCGCGGAACTGCTTGCCGTAGCTCTCGGAGGTGTCCTCGTCCTCGAAGAAGCGGTGCAGGTACGAGGCATGTGCCGGGTCGATGCCCACCTCGAGCGCCTGCAGCCAGTTGCATTCGAACAGGCCCTTGAACGCGAAGGTGTGGCTGTCGGGCGCGACGAAGCAGTCGAACTCGGGGAAGGCCGGGGGCTCGCCCTCGCCGATGTAGGCGAAGACCACGCCGCTCTTCTCGACCACCGGATAGGCCGACTGCTTGATGCGGGTGCACAGCTTGCTGGTGGCGGGCTCGGCCGGGGTCTCGAGGCAGTTGCCCTTGGCGTCGAACAGCCAGCCGTGGAAGGCGCAGCGCAGGCCGCCGTTCTCGAGCCGGCCGAAGGCGAGGTCGGCGCCGCGGTGCGGGCAGTCGCGGTCGAGCATGCCGAGCTGGCCGTTCTCGTCACGGAACAGGACGAAGTCCTGCCCCATGAGCTTCACCGGCTTGACCGGGCGCGGACCCGCCAGTTCGTCGGCCAGGGCCACCGGCTGCCAGTACCGGCGCAGCAGCTTGCCGGCGGGGGCGCCGGGTCCGACGCGGGTGATGAAATCGTTCTGCTCTGCGCTGATCATCGTGCGGGCTCCATCGTGGGGACTGTGGAAAGAGGCTTGCAGCCATTGCATGCAACTGTATGCATTGTCTTGGTGATCCTCGATCCCGGTCAAACTTTCATCTGCAAAATTGCCCCAATCTGGGGCCTTCGAACGCCAAAATCAGGGTAAACGCTGAGCGTATCGTCGGTTTTTGACACTGGTTGTGAAGCAATGCATGCAACAACCGAGCCAGAGTAAATACGCTGCGTGCAATGCGGGGCCTGTCTTCTAGAATTCGTCCATGGACTCCCAACAATCCCGCGTGCTCGTGCAACTGCGCGACATGATCCTCAAGGGCGAATTCGTGCCCGGAGAGCGGCTGGCCGAGATCCCGCTGGCCGAGAAGCTCGAGGCTTCGCGCACCCCGGTGCGACTGGCGCTGGCCAGCCTGGAGCACGAAGGGCTGATCGAGCAGTCGCCCAGTGGCGGCTACCAGATGCGCCGCTTCACCTCGCAGGAGGTGGCCGACGCCATCCGCGTGCGCGGCGTGATCGAAGGCTTCGCCGCGCGCCTGCTGGCCGAGGACGGCGCCTCGCGCCAGCTGCTGCGCGACCTGAAGGACTGCCTGGAAGACGGCGACCGCGCCGTGAACAAGCCCAGCATGGAGCTCGACGACTACGCCGCCTACGTCGAGATGAACGACCGCTTCCACAAGCTGATCATCGAAGGCTGCGGCAACCTCGCGCTCAAGCGAGTGATGGACATGCTCGGCGGCCAGCCCTTCGCCGCCCCGAGCGCGATGCTGCCGATGCAGTCGTCGATGGAAGAGGGCCAGCAGTGGATGCGCCAGGCGCACCGCACCCACCATGCGATGGTGCAGGCCATCGAGCGCGGGCAGGGCTCGCGCGCGCAGGCGCTGGGCGAGGAGCACATCGAGATCGCGCGCATGAACCTCGACTACGCGCTGGAGCGGCCCGAACTCGCGGCCGAGCTCATGCCGGGCATCAAGCTGGTGGCGAAGGGCCGCGGCGGCGCCTGAATTCCGGGCGCCGGCGGCCGCCTGGCGGTGCGGCGCTCAGCTGCTGAGGGCGCGCCGCGGCGTCACCACCGCCTCCACCGCCGCGCCGACCGCGAGCAGCCGGTGATCGGTGTTGCCGATGCCGGCCACCATCAGCCCCACCGGCGCGGTGCCCGCGTCATGGCAGGGCACCGAGAGCGCACAGCCGTCGAACAGGTTCACCACCGAGGGGTTGCGCAGCATGCGGCCGTTGATCCGGTAGTAGGTGTCGTCGTCCTTCAGCACCTCGGCGATGGGCGGCGCGATGTCGGGCGTGGTGGGCATCAGCATCGCGTCGTAGCTTGCGGCCGCGGTGTTGATCGAGCGGATGAACTGGCGGCGCAGCGCCTGGAGCTGCAGGTAGTCGGGCGCGGTGATCGTCTCGCCGGTCCTGATGCGGGCCAGCACGCGCGGGTCGTACCTGGCGGCGCCGGTCTTGATGAACTCGCGGTGCCAGGTGAAGGCCTCGGCGGCGGTGATCATGCCGCGCGGGTTGATGTTCGGCGCCTTCGCGAATTCGGCCATCGGCAGCTCGGTGACCGTCGCGCCCGCGGCCGAGAGCTTGGCCAGTGCCGACGCGAAGGCCGCGGCCACCGGCGGCGAGAGCTCGTCGAGAAAGAAGGTCCCAGGCACCGCGAAGCGCAGGCCGCGCATCGGCAGCACCCGCAGCGGCCGCGGCAGCTCGGCGGCGAGCACGGCATCGAGCAGGGCGCAGTCTTCCACCGTCCAGGCCATGGGCCCGGCGGAGTCGAAGGAGGTCGACAGCGGCAGTACGCCGTCGAGCGCAACGCGCCGCTGCGTCGGCTTGAAGCCCACCAGTCCGTTGAGGGCCGCCGGGATGCGCAGCGATCCGCCGGTGTCGGTGCCGATCGCGCCGGCCGCCATGCCGTCGGTCAGCGAGATCGCGCCGCCCGAAGTCGAGCCTCCGGGGATGCGGCCCGTCGCGCGGTCGTAGGCGTTCTTCGGCGTGCCGTAGTGCGGGTTGATGCCCAGGCCGGTGTAGGCGAACTCGACCGTGTTGGAGCGCCCGATGATGATCGCGCCGGCACGCCGCAGCCGCTCGACCACGATGGCATCGCGCGCGGCCGGCGGCTGGCCGGCCAGCACCGTGGAGCCCCCCAGCGTGGTGACGCCGGCTTCGTCGAACAGGTCCTTCAGCGAGATCGGGATGCCTGCGATGGGCGACGCGGCGGGTCGGCCGCTCTTGCGCTCGGCGTCGAGCCGCGCGGCGGTGGCACGGGCCGAATCGGCATGCACGCGGATGAAGGTGCGGGCGCCTTCGCCGGCGGGGTTCTGGATGGCGGCCAGCGCTTCTTCCACCAGCTGGCTGCTGCTGAGGCTTCCGGCGGCGAGGCGGCGCGACATCTCCGCCATCGAGAGCTGTCCCAGGGCTCGGCCGGTGGTCGCTTCAGGCGGTTTCTGGGCGAAGGCTTGCGGCCAGAACGAGAGCACGCCGGTGGTCGCGGCGGCGCCGGCGGCCTGCTGCAGGAAGTGGCGACGTCCTTGTTGTTTCTGCTGCTGCGTCATGGCGCGCTCCCCCGTCGTTCGGATGGAATCGGGCCAGTCTACACAGCCGAGGCTGCGGAGGCGTTGCCGGCCGTTACCGCTGCGGTTGCCGGGTGTCGGGCACCTCGATCAGCAGTTGCGGCCTGTAGCCTTCCTGCTCGCCGTTGCGCGCGTAGCCCAGCGGGTTGGCGACCACGCGGCAGCCGTTCTTCACGTAGTCGGACGGACAGTGCAGATGGCCGTGCAGCCAGAGCTGCGCGTGGGGCAGCAGCGCGTCGAGCGCGTTGCAGAAACCCGCGGTGCCGGGTGTCAGGCCGTAGCGCGGGTCTCCGCTCTCCAGGCTGGGCGCGAAGTGCGTGACGACCACCGTGGTGCCGTCGAAAGGCTCGGCCAGCGCCTGCGTGAGCCAGTCCTGGCAGGCGAGCGCCTGCTCCCGCAGCTGCGCGGCGAGGAAGAGTTCGCCGTTACGCATGGTGGCCGCTTTTTCAAGATAGAAATCGGCCGCGCGCATCGCCTTGCCCCGCTTCTTGAGCGCTTCGGCGAGGCTGTCGGTCGGCTCGGCGAGCGCGTCGAAATCGGCCCAGAGCGTGGTGCCGACGAAGCGGACGCCTTCGATCACGCGGGGTTCGCGCTCCAGCCAGATGATCTCGAGCTCGTCGCAGAGCGTGCGCAGGCGCTCGTGGGTCTCGTCGAAGTCGACGTTGTCGTATTCGTGGTTGCCCGGCACGTAGATCACCGGCACCGGCCATCCGTTGCGGGGCGAGAAGCGGCCCAGGCCGAAATCGGGGTCGATCAGGCGGGAGCCCTGCTGGTAAGAGCCGATGTCGCCCGCCAGGACCAGCATGTCGGCACCGGGAAGCGGCTCGGCCCGGAAGTGCGGGTGGGACTCCAGGTGCAGGTCGGAAAGCAGTTGCAGCTTCATCGTCGGGCCAGTCTAGGTGAATTGCCCCATGCATGACGCGCATAAGGTTTGGGTTGAATTTATAGGGTTAACCCTTATTCTTGAAACATCAACCACTCCAGCGCAGCCACAAGCCGCGCACCATCATGTTCAGCCTTCTCGCCCAAGTGGCCCGTTTCTTCCGTTCTTCAAGCGCCAATGCGCCGGCCAGCCACGCCGCCGCCCTGATGGAAAGCGCCGACATCCGCGCCGGCCGTGGCGCCCGCCATGCCCAGGAACTGCGCGCCGCCGCCAGCGCCTGGCTCAGCGTCGTCCGCTGATCCACTGACTGACAAGCAAGGTCAGTCGGGCACCTTCTGTCCGAGGACCGACCCGGCGAAAGCCGCGGCTGCAGAGCGCAGCAGCGCATTGCGCAGCCACTCGTGAGAGTGCCCGTGCTGGGCGCGCCGGTGCCAGATGGCGTCCACGTGCACCGGCGGCTGGTCGAAGGGCAGGTCGCGCAGCACAAGCTGGTCGTCGATGCCGGTCACGGTCACGAAGTGACGGGGCAGCACGGTCAGCAGATCGGAATTGGCCACCACCCGGCCCGCGGTGAAGAACTGGTTCACCGTCACCACGATGCGTCGCTCACGCCCCATCGCGCCCAGCGTCTGGTCGATGAAACCGTAGGGACGGCCGGAAAAACTCACCAGCAGGTGCCGCGCCGCGCAGTAGTCATCGAGCGTCAGCGGCGCTTTCGCCAGCGGATGGCCGCGCCGCATCACACATACATATTGGCCCAGGTAGAGCCGCTGGGTCTCGAACGGGACTCCCACGCCCGACTGGCCGCGCGCGGCGAGGCTGGCGATCACCGCCGGGAAGTAGCCGACGGCCATGTCCACTTCTTCCTGCTCGAGCATGCGGCGCGGGTCGCGCGTGGTCAGCGGCAGCACGCGCAGCGAAATGGCCGGGGCTTCCTCTTCCGCAATCTGCACCAGGCCTGGTATGAGCTCGGCCGCGGTTGCGTCCGCCATGGCCAGCAGGAAGGTGGTGTCGGCCGTGCCCGCGTCGAACTCCCCGGGCGCGAGCGTGTGCTGCAGCTGGCGCAGGGCATCGCGCACGGTCGGCCACAGGGCGAGCGCACGAGGGGTGGGTTCGACGCCTGCGCCGGAGCGACGCACCAGCTCGTCCCCCAGCACTTCCCGCAGGCGCCGGAGCGCGTTGCTCACCGCCGGCTGGGTGATGGACAGGTTCCGGGCCGCGCGCGTGAGGTTGCGCTCTGCCATCACCTCGTCGAAGACGCGGAGGAGGTTGAGGTCGAGCGTGCGAAAGTTGACGTCCATTAGCAATGTGAATGATAAACATCAGAAAGATAAAGTGGATAAACACTGGGGTAATCCCTAATATCACCCCATCGGCCTTGTTCGCCACCACTGATTACCAATGTCCCAGGAGGGATGCATCATGACCAGCTTCGTTCACGTTGACCAACCTACTGTCCACCCCGGCGTGCGTCGCGCCGAAGTCCTGTTCGGCCAGATCCAGGCCGCCCGCGCCGGTGCCAACGGCGCCCGCCCGCTCATCGCACTGCTGATCGTCGCGATCGCGGCGGCGGTGCTGGTGGTGACCGAGTCGCTCGTTTCCAACTGGAACGAAGGCGGCCTGCTCGCTGCCTGGGCGGTGTTCTGCATTGCAGCCATTGCCTTGTTTGCACTGTTCGCAGGCTCGATCCGCCAGGGCCGCCTTGCCTCGGCATGGCGCTCCGCTGCTCGACGCCGTGCCGCCGCGCATGCGGATGCCCGCTTCCTCGCCACTGCACAGAGCGACCCGCGCGTGATGCAGGAGCTGCAGGCCGCCATGTGGCGCCAGCAGTCGGAAGGCACCGTGTCGGCAACCGAGGCAGCAAAGATCGATGCGCTGGCCCGCATGAATGTCCGTTCGCAGGAAGTGCGCATGCCAACGCTGTACGAAGCGATGCGCCGTATGAACAGCTCGCGCTACTACTAATAAGTAGAGAAGCGAAGCGCTGGATGAAGAAAGCCGCCCTAGGGGCGGCTTTCTTTTTTCGCCCACTTCTAAGGCTTGTCTTGGTCTGGCGTGAGGGCTGATCAAAAAGAATCGTGCGGAAGTTGACGGACCGAGAAAATCTGTCATATACTCGAGGGCTTCGCTACTGACGGCCTTGTGTTGTTGAAGCGGCTGGTGTCCTGGGATGCTGGTTGTGTGTGGTGAAGAAAGTCTTTGAAAAAAGTTGACCGCTTCTTAAAAAACGGTGCATAATCGAAGGCTTCGCTGAAGCGACTGATTCGGCGGCTTGCGGTGAAGACTTCGGGTTGCGAAAGAAGAGGTTGGCAGATGCGAAAAGCCAAAATAGTTTGGTTGATTTGAAAAAATCGTGCTAGACTACAAGGCTCCGCTGAAATGACTTCGGCGGCTGACAATGAAAGTTGTGAGCTGCGAAAACGAAGAAATGGAAAGCGAAAAAAGTTTGGCGATTCTTTAAAAATCGTGCTAGACTACAAGGCTTCGCTGATCGCAGCAAGCAAACGAAGTAAACGACAAGTTGCTTCGGTGATCGTTAAAAAATTACAGCCGATAAGCGTGGGCGTTTGAAGGTAATTGCACAAGTTCTTCGGAACAAGTCGCAAGACTTAAAACGCTCATGAGAATAGAAGTGAAGTTCACTTCAATTCCGTTTTTATGAGTTTTGCCTCATCGCGAGATGGGGCGCAAAAATCAAGATCGAACTATAGAGTTTGATCCTGGCTCAGATTGAACGCTGGCGGCATGCCTTACACATGCAAGTCGAACGGCAGCGCGGGAGCAATCCTGGCGGCGAGTGGCGAACGGGTGAGTAATACATCGGAACGTGCCCAATCGTGGGGGATAACGCAGCGAAAGCTGTGCTAATACCGCATACGATCTACGGATGAAAGCAGGGGATCGCAAGACCTTGCGCGAATGGAGCGGCCGATGGCAGATTAGGTAGTTGGTGAGGTAAAGGCTCACCAAGCCTTCGATCTGTAGCTGGTCTGAGAGGACGACCAGCCACACTGGGACTGAGACACGGCCCAGACTCCTACGGGAGGCAGCAGTGGGGAATTTTGGACAATGGGCGCAAGCCTGATCCAGCCATGCCGCGTG